>Ga0265797_10000071_pt1 | contig 222739 bp, 199 predicted proteins | sample P2T30metagenome_FD_192433 | JGI IMG/M metagenome (GOLD analysis project Ga0265797, IMG submission 192433) | Plant litter microbial communities from East Loma Ridge, Irvine, California - P2 T30 | ecosystem: Environmental > Terrestrial > Plant litter > Unclassified | place: USA: California...
GCTTCGGCCTCCTGAAGCATTTCCGCCGCTTCGCCACTCGCTATGATCGCCGAACGGCACATTTCACCGGCTTCGTCCATCTCGCCGCCGCCATTATCTGGCTCCGCTGAATGTCGATCGGCCCTAGCTCGACGACACAACCAAGGCCTACCAAGCGGCCTTTGCACGCATTGACGGTTGGCGGTCCTGACGTCTCCACCGCGATCAGTGCTAATCGGCTAGCTGGCCGCAATAGCTCGTTTAGACAAACAGGGCCGTCGGCGATGCATCAACGGCTGATGGACACCGAGATGTCGTGGTCCATGGCGAAGACCGCACCCGTTCGTCAGCCCTTATGGCGCGATCAGGGTGGCCGCAGTCATTACGCTCCGGGTGAACCGTGCTTGCGGCGCCAAGCGGCGCTGTCACGGGCGTCCTCCTCGACGTCGAAATCCTCTTGCCCGTATCGCTCATGGATCACATCCCGCCACTCGGCAGTGGCCTGCCAACGATCGAGGTAGGCCGCCTGACCTGCTTCATCCAGCGACGTCCAGAACGGCAGCCAATCGAGATCGATGTATGCCTCCTCCGCCCCTTGGGTGGGGGGATCATTGGCGGCGAGATCAGGGAAGGCGATCCACGGGGGAGGTAGCTCAGACATGGTCAGTTCCTGTCGATGTGATCGGCGATCCAGTCGAAACCATAGTAGCCTGCGAAACCACCGGCGATGCCTCCGATCGCACCAGTGACGACAGCACCTGGTCCGGTCTCGATGCCCACCAACGCGCCACCTGCCGCGCCAAGCTTCATCCCCGCCCAAGCTGCCGCCCAGCCTCCGGCCTGCCGGATGGTTTCAGCGGCAAGCGGCTTCACGCTGTGCTGGTCGTGACTTTTACGCGCGGCATGGGTCATATCGGCGGCCGTCAGGGCGAAGCCGATGATCTGCACGCCCTGCAGCCCGCGGGTCATACCCATCGTGAGGGGCCCCTTCACCGCCGACGCTGGTATATGCCCCTTGAGCAGGACCTCCTTATCGGCACGGACTTTGCCGATGATCTCCTGAATCCGTGAGCTGGCGGCGGAATTCTTGGTCTTCGCCTGAATCCGCTGAAGGTCGGCGACGATCTCATCGACCTCATGGAAGGTGGCACCGGCGGCCCGAGCTTTCGCCTCGTCGATCCAGAAAGGCGTTCCCGTGAAACGACGGGCCCCCAGTGGCTGGGTGCGGGATGCTGAAAGGAAGGGGCTGGGCTTCATGCCCAAGGCATGCCTGCCTGCAGGCAGTGGCGAACCGGGGGCCGACGGCGAGAATCCGAACCGTTCCGGATGCGGGAAGGGCGATAGGGGACGGCCGATGGTGGCGGCCGCGGCGGCCGTCATCTTGGGGTTCACAAGGACACGGCGTATGACCTTACCCCGCAGCGGGTTCACCTCGTCAGCCAAGACGAAAAGATGGAAATTGGCAGGAACCCAAGCCGGGCGGGTTGGCGAGGTCCTTGGGCCAGGGGGCGGATTGCGAGCTTCTTCACCAGGCATGCGCAGTAGCTGGCCGACCAGCAAGTGGTCTGGCGTGATGAGCGAATTCAACCGGGCTATCTCACCCCATCGACGTTCGTCATGGAGCATCTTCGCAGCGATGGAGGAGAGTGAATCCCCCGGTTGCACCCTGTAGGATATTCCCTCAGCCTATCACGGGGGAAGCTCGGGTCCAACCGATGCGCGGAAACCATTGCGATAATACAGGATTTTCCCCAGTGGTATCAGCGAGACATTGTATCGGTGGTGTGACGGGAGCAGAAGGCCGCATCGATCACGCTTCGAAGGCCTTCAGAATGATCCGTTCACCCTGGCTCCACTCCGTCGCCATGCTCGGCCTGCTCGCGGCCGGCGCGAACGCCCAGACCGCGCCCACCCCGGCAGGCTCTGGCAAAGCGGCGCCGACGCCCGGTCGTGCCAACCCGCTGACCATGCCGAGCACGCTACCCTTCCAGGCACCACGCTTCGATCAGATAACGGATGCCGACTATCAGCCCGCGCTGGAGGAGGGCATGGCCGAACAGATCGCAGAGATGCGGGCTATCCGGGTTCAGCGCTCGACACCTACCTTCCAGAACACGATCGAGGCGATGGAGCGCTCGGGTCGCACGCTTGATCGCGCCAGCCAGGCATTCTTTGGCGTCGCACAGGCGAACACCAACGATACGCTCGACAAGACGCGTTCCGCGATGGCGCCGAAGATGGCGCAGCACAACGACGCCATCTACCTCGACCCACAGCTATTCGCGCGGGTCGACACGCTGTACAAGCAGCGTGACAGCCTTGGCCTCACGCCCGAGCAGCGACAGGTGCTGGAACTCTACCACAGTGACTTCCTGCACGCGGGCGCCCAGTTAAGCGATGCCAACAAGACCAAGCTCCGCGCACTGAACACCGAGATTTCCTCGGCTACCACCGCCTTCCAGCAGCAACTGCTTGCCGCGACAAAGGCTGCCGCCCTGGTCGTCGATGACAAGGCAAAGCTTGCAGGGCTCAGCAATGCGGAGATCGCCGCAGCCGCGCAGGGGGCCAAGGACCGTGGGATGCCCGGCAAATATGTGCTGTCGCTCCAGAACACGACTCAGCAGCCAGCGCTTGGCTCGCTCATGGACAGGCAGACGCGCGCGGCGCTGTTCGCCAAGGCCTGGACCCGCGCCGAACAGGGTGACGCCAACGACACGCGCGCGCTGATCGTCAAGATCGCCCGGCTGCGCGCGGAGAAGGCGAAGCTGCTCGGCTATCCCAACTACGCAGCCTATTCGCTGTACGATCAGATGGCGAAGACGCCCGAGGCGGCCAAGCGCTTCATGGCGCAGCTGGTCCCCGCCACTGCAGCCGAGCAGCGGAGCGAGGCGGCCGAACTGCAGCGGACGATCGATGCCAGCGGCACCCCCTATCCGCTGACCCCTGCCGACTGGGATTATAATTCGGAGAAGGTCCGCAAGGCCAAGTACGATCTCGATCAGAACGAACTGAAGCCGTATTTCGAGATCAGCCGGGTGCTGACCGACGGCGTGTTCTTCGCAGCGGGGCAGCTTTACGGGATCACGTTCAAGGAACGTCGCGATATCCCCGTTTATCAGCCCGACGTGCGCGTGTTCACCGTCCTTGACCAGGACGGATCCGAACTGGGACTGATGTACTTCGATTACTGGAAGCGCGACAACAAGGCGGGCGGTGCCTGGATGTCGAACTTCGTCGGCCAATCGAAGCTGCTCGGCACCAAGCCGGTGGTTTACAACGTCGCCAACTTCACCAAGCCAGCGCCCGGCCAGCCCGCGCTGATCACGTTCGACGACGTCACGACGATGTTCCACGAGTTTGGCCATGCCCTGCACGGGCTGTTCGCCAACCAGACCTATCCGCTGGTCTCTGGTACCAACACCGCGCGCGACTGGGTGGAGTTTCCGTCGCAGTTTAACGAGCACTGGGCACTCGATCCGAAGATACTGGCCAACTACGCCAAGGACTATCGCACCGGGGCGGCGATGCCCGCCACGTTGGTCGGCAAGATCAAGAACGCGGCCAAGTTCAATCAGGGCTACGAACTGGGCGAACTCGTCGCCGCCGCGACGCTCGATCAGGAATGGCACGCGCTGCCGGCAGGATCGACGCCGACTGACGTCAATGCGTTCGAGGCGGCGAAACTCGCCGGCATGGGCCTCGATACCAAGGACGTGCCGCCGCGCTACCGGACCAGTTATTTCGCGCATATCTGGGCGGGTGGCTACGCCGCGGGCTACTACGCTTATCTCTGGACCCAGATGCTCGACAATGACGCTTATGCCTGGTTCGTGGCACATGGCGGTCTGACACGGGCGAATGGCCAGCGCTTCCGCGACATGATCCTGTCGAAGGGACATACCGAGGATTACGGACCGATGTTCCGCGCCTTCTACGGCAAGGACCCGGACATCGGGCCAATGCTCGAGGATCGCGGGCTGACAACGACGACGACGGCGTCGAAGTGATGCGGGCGACCATCGCGCTGTCGATTGCGGCGGCACCCGTGGCGGTCAGTGCGCAGACCGCACCCATCCGCCAGTTCGCCGCGGTGCAGATCGCGCCCAAGGGCGACCGTGTTGTCGCGATCGAGAACGTCACGACCGGCCATGCGGCGCTGGTCGTGCGGCGCGTGCGCGATGGCGGCATCGTCCGCACGATCGATCCGTGCAGCACCTGCACCTATGCCTCGCCGACCTTCGCCGCCGACGGGCGGCTCGCCTTCCTCGCGCGGAAGCAGGGGCGGGTGTCGGTGATGCTGGCGGATGACGCGGGAGAGCGGCAGATCGCCGGGCTCGACGGGATCGCGCAGACGCTCCGTTTTTCTCCGGACGGCCGCCGGCTGGCGCTGCTTGCCACCTACGGTGCGACCAAGGAGGTGGGTGCGACGCAGGCGGGCGTTCGCCAAGTCGGTGAAATCGGCGAGAAGAGCGACGAACAGCGGATCGCCGTCATCGAACTCGCCACCGGCGCGATCCGTGCGCTCTCCCCGGCGCAACGCTACATCTACGAATATGATTGGGCACCCGACGGGCGGGCGCTCGTCGCGACCAGCGCGCTCGGCAATGGCGACAACAAATGGTGGGTGGCGACGCTCGACGCCATCGATGCAGAGACGGGCGCGGTCCGCCAGATCGCCAGTCCCAAGACGCAGATCAACATGCCACGCGTGTCCCCAGACGGGCGCACGGTCGCCTACATCGGTGGGCTGATGAGCGATTTCGGCTCGATCGGTGGCGACGTGTGGACGGTTCCGCTGGTCGGTGGCGAACCGGTCAACCTCACTGCCGGGGCCAAGGCGACGGTAACATCGCTCGCTTGGCCGCGCACTGGGATGGTCGCGACGCGGCTTGCCAGTGACGCGGCGCAGGTGGTCGGGCTTGCTCCGAATGGCAAGGCGACCGTGCGCTGGAGCCGCCCAGCCAGCTTCGCTGCCGGCGAAGGCCAAGTGGCGATTAGCGCCGATGGCCGGACGATGGCGACCGCGTTGCAGGATTTTGGCCATGCGCCGGCGCTCTATGCCGGTCCGCTTGGCCAGCCCCGGCAGATCACACGGGATAATGATGCCGCCCCGGCCAATGCGGTCGCCCGCAGCGTCAGCTGGAAGAGCGACGGCTTTGACGTCCAGGGCTGGCTGCTGGCACCGGTCGGTGCGGACAAATCGGTGGGCAAGGCAGCGATGGTAACCATCGTCCATGGTGGCCCCGCCTCAGCCTCGACGCCGAGCTATATCGCGCGTGAGGGCGGGCCGGGCGCGTTGCTGGCGGCAGGATACTGGGTGTTCCTGCCCAACCCGCGTGGCAGCTATGGGCAGGGCGAAGCATTCACTGCCGCTAACCGGCGCGACTTCGGCGGAGGCGACTTGCGCGACATCCTAGCCGGGATCGACGCGGTCGAGAAAGTCGCGCCAATCGATGATGCGCGCCTTGGCCTGACCGGTGGCAGTTACGGCGGGTTCATGTCGATGTGGGCGAACACCCAGACCACTCGGTTCAAGGCGATCGTGGCGGGGGCAGGACTGTCCAACTGGATCAGCTACTATGGCACCAACGGCATCGATCAGTGGATGATCCCGTTCTTTGGCCGCTCCATGTATGACGATCCCGAGGCTTACGCCCGGGTGTCGGCGATCACCTTTATCAGGCAGGCTAAGACGCCCACGTTCATCTACGTCGGCGAGCGTGACATCGAAGTGCCGCCGACCCAATCGATCGAGTATTGGCACGCGCTGAAGAAGCTTGGTGTGCCGACCAGCCTCGTCATCTACGCGGACGAGGGGCACTCCATCCGCGATCGTGACCATGCCGCCGATGTCAGGCAACGGTCGGTGGCCTGGTTAGATCGTTTTCTGAAATAGAGCGATTTTCCTGCCATTCGATGCCGACCGGCCGGCAGAAACGCCAAGCCGGTCGGCCAGCCTCATGCTGATCAAACTGACGACTAGGCGGGGGTGACACAAGGCGCATGATCAGGCCCTATTCTGGTGTACCGACATAATGCACAGCTGGTGGTTCCGGGATGCGCACGCCTTACAGGGTAACCATGCTCAGATTTTCTGCCGCCATGCTTGTCCTTCTTCCCACCGCCGCGCTGGCCGCTGATCAGGCGCTGGCACCTGGCCGGTGGGGCATCACCTCCACAACGGTGGAGATGTCGGTGCCGGGACTACCGGGCTTCGTCGCGCGGATGATGCGGGGCAAGTCGAAGACCGAACTCAAACGCCTGTCCGTGGGGCAGGGCGTGACCGCGCTGATCGCACCCGAACCGAAGGCCGGATGCCATATTGACAGCCAGCAGATTGCCGAAGGCAGATACAGTCAGACGCTCAGCTGTCCGCAAAAGCGGGGCGAGCCCATCCGCGTCACCAGGGCAGGCAGCTATGACGGGTCGGGCTTTACGGGCCAGGCAATCGTGGCGGGCACGACGCCCAAGGGGCCAATGCGCATATCCCTCAACCAGCGCGCGGCGCGGCTTGGTGATTAGATGTCATAGCTCGGGCGGCTAGGTGAACTTTCCAGTGCCCCCCGCATGCCCCCCGGCTGAGGTTGGGCAAGCATGGCAGGGCCCATCCGAATTGGGTGTCGATGGCTAGCCGAGATAGACGAGTCAGCTAGACTTGGTGGGAGCGGGGGGTGTTAGAGGTAACGCTCAACCTACTACGAATCTGAGGGTCGGACGTTCGAATCGTTCCGGGCGCACCACTATTTCAGTGGTTTAGCGGTGGGGCAGATCTCTTCTGGAGATTCGCCATTTGGGTCGGTACACGCGGGGCACACTCGTAAGAGTGGTCCCCGCGGGCCCTAAAATCCCCATTCAAACGACATGATCGCGGTTATCAGGCCGCTTCCAGCATCCCCACCAGTTGATGTCGACGTTCGTCGGGTAGATGATCCGCCAGACATTCCCGAACGTGCGTTCGGGAATCTGACGTTGATAGACCGTTACCCGCCAAGTTCGCGTTCGTCGAGCTGCACCAAGAGGCTGGCAAGATGATCGCGGCCCAGTTCCTGCGCAATCCGGTCACGGCTATTCCCTACACCATCCACATCATACTCACCGATAACGGCATCCAGTTCACCAACATCGCGCATCACAAATACGCCTTCCACCATATCTTCGACCGCATCTGCGACGAGAACGGCATTGAGCACCGCCCGACCAAAGCAAGGCATTCGTGGACCAACGAGCAGGTCGAACGGATGAACCGGACCATCAAGGAAGCCACCGTCAAACGCTACCATTATGACAGCCATGATCAGTTCCGGCAGCGCCTCTCCGGCAGCACCTCGGCGACTTCGTCGCTGCCTACAATTTCGGCCGCAGGCTCAAAACCCTCAGGGGCCTCACCTCGTACGAGGCCATCTGCAAAACATGGCAAAACGAGCCAGATCGCTTTACATCAAACCCGCACCATCAAATGCCGGGACCAAACACCTAGGAGGTTTGATCGGCCCCGGTGGTGGGGGATGGGCGCGCGATCGGCGCAGGTGAGGGGCGCCGCACGCCCTCCAGCGGCTTCAGGGTGGATGAGGGCGTTCTGAGCGGCGTCGGCGTGGGCGAGGCGGCGGGTACAGGCTGGCGGCGCATGCAGCCCCCCGGACGCGTCTTGGGATAGAGCGTGCAGTTCCACAGCGTCCGCTCTAGTCCCGCCGGACGGTCGCGCAGGTAGCTGAACGCCATCGTCGCCAGTTGCGGGGCATCGAGCGCCGCGGTCTTCGGCAGCGCCTTCGCATCCGCCCAGCCGAGATACTTGCACCGTTCGCGCGTGCCGCATGCCTTGGCGGCAAGCTGGGGATAGGTGTCCGGCGACACGCCCGCCGGCAGCGCGACGCGCAGTTCCTCGGGCTGGCCGGACAGGATCGGGGCGGCGACGTCGCTGGCGGCCATCGTTTCGGTCAGGACGGCGGCTTCGGCGCTTGCCGCCGACGCCTCTGCCAATACCTCGCCGGTGCGGTGCGCGTCGGAGAAGGCGGCGAGCTTTTCGATCACCGGCTCGTGCGGATCGACGCTGCGGGCGAAGGCGGGCGGGGTGCCCCACCAGCCGGACCAGCGGAAGAACAGGTGGCTGTGGACCGCGGCGATCTTGTCGAGGCTGGACTGCCAATAGGGCACGACCCAGTCGGTATGGTAATGGGTGGCATAGCCGACCGGGCGATAGACCGCGCCCTTCAACGCCGCCTCCGCCACTGCCCGTGCCTTCGTCCACAGCGCCGGCGGCGGGGTCCAGCGGGTGAGTGCGCCGTCGCAGGTGAAGCTGAACTGGCAACCGGTGCGCCGTTCCTGCCCCTCGAACACCACGCCGCAGATCGTCTTGGGAAAGGCGGGATGGCGGGCGCGGTTGAGCACGACCTGCGCCACCGCCTTCTGCCCGGCGGGATCATTCCCCGCCTCGTACAGCACCGCCGTCGCGAGGCAGTCGGTCGCGCGGGCCGCATCCTCCGCCACATCGCGCAGCACGAAGCGACGCGCCGCGGGATTGGGGCCGGTGACGAAGGGGACACCGGCGTTGAAGGTGCGCGCATCGTCGGGCGCGAGGTCGACGAACTCGACCGCCTCGACCGGCGGCACGACGGTGGCCGGTACCACGCGCGGCGGCGCGCGGCGCGGCAACCGCACCACCTGCCGCACCGGTGCCGGTGCGTGGGTCGCGATATAGGCCGGGACGGCGATCGCCGCCGCCCCGATCGCGATCAGGATCGCCCGGACGCGGGGGCCGGGCCGCTGGACAGGTGTCACTGTTCGGGCAGGAAGTCCGGCACCGACAGATACCGCTCGCCCGTGTCGTAGTTGAAACCGAGCACGCGGGCCTTGTCGGGCAGGTCGGGCAGCTTGCGCAGGATCGCCGCCAGCGTCGCACCCGACGAGATGCCGACCAGCATCCCCTCCTCGCGCGCAGCGCGGCGGGCCATGTCCTTGGCGACGGCGGCATCGACCTCGATCACCCCGTCGATCGCGGCGGTATGCAGGTTCTTCGGCACGAAGCCCGCACCGATGCCCTGGATCGGGTGCGGCCCCGGCTGGCCGCCGCCGATCACGGGCGAGGCGGCGGGTTCGACCGCGAAGACCTTCAGGCCCGGCCATTCCTTCTTCAGCGTCTCGGCGACGCCGGTGATGTGACCGCCGGTGCCGACGCCGGTGATGATGACGTCGATCGGCGTGTCACGGAAATCGTTCAGAATTTCCTGTGCGGTGGTGCGGACATGCACGTCAATGTTCGCAGGGTTCTCGAACTGCTGCGGAATCCACGCATCCGGCGTTTCGCCGGCCAGTTCGTGCGCGCGTTCGATCGCGCCCTTCATCCCCTTCTCCCGCGGGGTCAGGTCGAAGGTCGCGCCATAGGCCAGCATCAGCCGGCGGCGTTCCAGCGACATCGATTCGGGCATGACGAGGATCAGGCGATACCCCTTCACCGCCGCGACCAGAGCGAGGCCGATGCCGGTGTTGCCGCTGGTCGGCTCGATGATCGTACCGCCGGGCTTCAGGTCGCCCGATGCCTCTGCCGCCTCGACCATCGCCAGCGCGATGCGATCCTTGATCGATCCGCCGGGGTTGGACCGTTCGGACTTGATCCACACCTCCGACCCCGGGAACAGCCGCTGCATGCGAATGTGCGGCGTCTGGCCGATCGTATCGAGTATCGTGTTGGCCTTCATGAGACTCTCTCCGGTTGGGGAAGGGGCGCCGGGTCGATCAACGTCGGTGGCGGGTCGAAGGTCCGTGCGCGGCGGATCGAGGGGAACAGGAACGTCCACAGGATCGTGACGACGATCGCGCCGCCGCCGCCCACCATCACCGCGCCGACCGGGCCGAGCGCGGACGCGAGAAAGCCCGATTCGGCCTCCCCCAACTCGTTCGAGGCGGAAATGGTGAGCTGCGACACCGCGCCGACCCGCCCGCGCATCTCGTCGGGCGTATAGAGCTGGATCAGCGACTGGCGGATATAGACGGAGAACATGTCCGCCGCCCCCGCCACCGCCAGCGCGGCCAGACTGAGCGGCAACCACGTCGACAGGCCGAACACGACGGTGGCGGTGCCATAGATCAGGACGGCGACCAGCATCTTGGGTCCGACATTGGTCTTGAGCGGCCGGATCGAGAAGATCAGCGCGATGATCGCCGCCCCCACCGCCGGCGCGGCGGCCAGTTCGGCGAGGCCGGTCGGACCCACTTTCAGGATGTCGGCGGCATAGATCGGCAACAGCGCGCTGGTGCCCGCGAGGAACACCGCGAACAGATCGAGCGTGATCGCGCCCAGCACCAGCTTGTTCTGGCCGACATAGGCCAGGCCGTCGATGATTGCGCGCAGCGGCTTTGCCCGCCCGACCTGGTTGGCGCGCGGTACCGGCCCGATCAGGAACAGGCAAAGCAGCGCCACCGCGAACAACCCGGTGGCGAGGAAATACGGCGCCGCCGGCCCGACATGGCCATAGGCGTAGCCGCCCAGCGCGGGACCGATGATCGTGCCGACCTGCCACGAGATCGAGGACAGCGCGATCGCGGTCGGCAGCACGTCGCGCGGCACCAGATTGGGGGCGAGCGCGGAAAAGGCCGGGCCGGAAAAGGCGCGCGCGATCCCCAGCAGGATCGCCACGCCGAACAGCACCGGCAGCGTCATCGCGCCTTCCGCCGTCACCAGGGCCAGCGTGATTGCGCAGATCAGCTGCAACGTCACGGTGATCCGCGCGATCCAGCGGCGGTCGAACCGGTCGGCGACCAGTCCGGTCACCGGCGTCGTCAGGAACAGCGGCACGAACTGCAGGAACCCGATCAGCCCCAGCTGCGCGGCGGCGGCGGACGGCGACATCGTGGCCCGCGCAATGGTGTAGGTCTGCCAGCCGACCACGATGATCAGCGCGTTCTGCGCCAGCGTCATTGCGAAGCGGGCGGCCCAATAGGCGCGGAAATTGGCGATGCGGAAGGGATGCGGCGGGCGGTCCATGACGACCGGGCCTTAACCGGCCGGGCGGGGGCAGGGCAACCACGCGTCCGCGAGGCAATTGCAGTCCGTGGCAAACCGGGACTATAGGCGGGGCATCTTCCCTACGGAAACAAGGGTTACCTGTGGCCAAAGCTCTCCGCGCGATCGCCGAACCGCCTCTGCCGAACCGGGAGCGTCCCGGCGAACCGCAACCATATGACGCGACGAAGGACGAACTGCTCGACTTCTACAAGCATATGCTGCTCATCCGTCGTTTCGAGGAAAAGGCAGGGCAATTGTATGGCTTGGGCCTGATCGGCGGCTTCTGTCATCTGTATATCGGGCAGGAGGCGGTGGCGGTCGGCCTCCAGTCGGCGCTCGACGGCGACAAGGACTCGGTCATCACCGGGTACCGCGACCATGGGCACATGCTCGCCTATGGCATCGATCCCAAGGTTATCATGGCCGAACTGACCGGCCGTGGCGCCGGGATCAGCCGCGGCAAGGGCGGGTCGATGCACATGTTCTCGACCGAGCATAAATTCTATGGCGGCCACGGCATCGTCGGCGCGCAGGTGTCGCTCGGCACCGGTCTCGCGTTCGGGCACAAGTACAGCAACGACGGGGGCGTCTGCCTCGCCTATTTCGGCGATGGCGCGGCGAACCAGGGTCAGGTGTACGAGAGCTTCAACATGGCGCAGCTCTGGGGCCTGCCGATCATCTTCGTGATCGAGAACAACCAGTATGCGATGGGCACCAGCGTCAGCCGGGCCGCGTCCGAGGACCAGTTCTACAAGCGCGGCGAAAGCTTCCGCATCCCCGGCATCCAGGTGGACGGCATGGACGTGCTGGCCTGCCGCGGCGCCGCCGAGGAAGCGCTGGCATGGGTCCGCGCGGGCAAGGGGCCGATCATCCTGGAGATGAAGACTTATCGCTATCGCGGCCATTCGATGTCCGATCCCGCCAAGTATCGCAGCCGCGAGGAGGTGCAGGGCGTCCGCGACAAGTCCGACCCGATCGAGCATGTGAAGAAGCTGCTGGAAGAGCAGGGCGTCACCGCCGAGGAACTGAAGTCGGTCGAGCAGGTGATCCGCAAGCAGGTGAACGAAGCGGCGGATTTCGCCGAGCAGACCCCCGAGCCCGATGCGGCCGACCTGTATACCGACGTGCTGGTGGAGCGTTACTGAGATGCCGATCGAGATCAAGATGCCGGCCCTGTCCCCGACGATGGAAGAGGGTACGCTCGCCAAGTGGCTGGTGAAGGAAGGCGATACGGTGAAGTCCGGCGACATCATGGCCGAGATCGAAACCGACAAGGCGACGATGGAATTCGAGGCGGTGGACGAAGGCACGATCGGCAGGATCGTCGTCGCCGAGGGGACCGACAACGTGAAGGTCGGCGCGGTCATCGCGACCCTGCTGGAAGAGGGCGAGAGCGCCGATGCCGCGACCGAGAGCCGGTCGGGCGAGGATGCCAACGCCCAGCCTAAGAACGAGGCGACCGACCATGCCGCGCCGCCGATGCCGGAGGGCGCCGCCGCCGCCGAGCAGGAAAGCGGCACGCAGCAGTTGGTCGCCGCCGCCGAGAAGACCGGTGCGCAGGACCCCGCGATCCCCGAGGGCACCGAGATGGTCAAGACGACCGTTCGCGAGGCATTGCGCGATGCGATGGCCGAGGAGATGCGCGCCGACGACCGCGTCTTCGTGATGGGCGAGGAGGTCGCGCAATATCAGGGCGCGTACAAGGTCACGCAGGGACTGCTCGACGAGTTCGGCGACCGTCGCGTCATCGATACGCCGATCACCGAATACGGCTTTGCCGGCATCGGCTCGGGCGCGGCGATGGGCGGCCTGAAGCCGATCATCGAGTTCATGACGTTCAACTTCGCCCTGCAGGCGATCGACCACATCATCAACTCGGCGGCCAAGACCAACTACATGTCGGGTGGCCAGATGCGCTGCCCGATCGTGTTCCGCGGGCCGAACGGCGCCGCCAGCCGCGTGGGCGCGCAGCATTCGCACAATTTCGGCGCATGGTACGCTTCCGTTCCCGGCCTGATCGTGATCGCGCCGTATGACGCGGCGGATGCCAAGGGCCTGCTGAAGGCGGCGATCCGCACCAGCGATCCGGTCGTGTTCCTCGAAAACGAACTGATGTACGGCCGCAGCTTCGACGTGCCCAAGCTGGACGACTGGGTCCTGCCGATCGGCAAGGCGCGGACGATGCGCGAGGGCAAGGACGTGACGATCGTGTCCTATTCGATCGGCGTCGGCCTGTCGCTGGAGGCCGCCGAACTGCTGGCGGGCGAGGGGATCGAGGCGGAGGTCATCGACCTGCGCACGCTGCGCCCGCTCGACAAGCAGGCGGTGCTGGCCAGCCTGGCCAAGACCAACCGGCTCGTTGTAGTCGAGGAGGGCTTCCCGGTCTGCTCGGTGTCGTCGGAGATCATGGCGATCTGCATGGAAGAGGGTTTCGACGATCTCGATGCCCCGGTCCTGCGCGTCACCAACGAGGACGTGCCTATGCCCTATGCCGCGAATCTCGAAAAGCTGGCGCTGATCGATACCGCGCGGATCGTGAAGGCGGTCAAGAAGGTCTGCTACAAGGGCTGACCGGTCGACCCCCTCCCGTTCGCGGGAGGGGGTTATGGACTCACGGGATCGGTGCCCGCTCCGCTTCGGCGGGGGCGTTTCATAAATCGTAACGTGAACAGGTGCTCGTCGCCGTTCCGCTGGCGCCGGCGGTCAGCGTCTCGCTTTTGCGTTCGCGCACCGTGAAGCTGGCCTCGGACCGCATGATCGGAGTGCCGAAGACGAGCGCCGATATGAGTGGCTTGTACCGATACGTCACTTCGGCGAACATCATCGCCGAGTTGGCGCTGGCGGCCAGCGTCCGGCCGGTCGACCCCATCGCGGGCAACGTGCCATCCGATGTCCCCTTGCCCTGAACACCGTAACGGGGGGCCGATTCGGTCGTGTTGAGCGCCCCGGTGCAGCGTTGCCACAGGATCTTCTGTCCTGCCGACGACCCCTCCAGGCCGTTGGGCATCACATCCGACAGCACGATGCGACCCCGCGTCGCGAAGTCCATCGGCTCGCCGACGATGCGCCCGCCCTGCAACACCTCGTTCACGTCGGCCTCACCGATGCTGTCGCGAACGCGCGCGGCATTGTCGGCGGTGGTCGCGGCAATCTGGCTGACGCGCAGGGTCGCTATCGCGTAATTGGCGGTTTCCATGCCCGATACGACGATCGTCAGCACGATCGGCAGCGTCAGGGCGAATTCCATCACCGCGAGGCCACGCGTGTCGCGAAGGAGGATGCGGTTCATCAGGGGCACCGGATCGTCGGCTGCGAGCGCCCCGCGAAGGGTTCGTTGCGCAATACCGTGCTGGCGACGATGGTCTGCTCGTTACCCCATCCCAAAAAGCCCTTGGCGGGAAGCAGATCGGGATAGGTGACGGTCACCTTGTAGCGGACGATATCGTCGGCCGTTCCGATTCCGCTGTTCAACGTGGTATCGTAGCGGTTGTTGTTGTTGGCATCCTCGTAGCAGTCGGTGGCGTTGTAGACGCCGATCGGATCAGTGTCGGAGGTGATCTTTTCAGGCTTGCCGACATTGGAGAAGTTGAAGAAACTTTCCTTCTGGATCGATTTGACGTTGCCGATGGCGGTCAGCACGCCGATCCGCCCCTTGATCAGCGTGTCGATCTGGTCCTCCGTCTTGTTGCCCACACTGGCGACGCGCGCGACTTCGAGCAGGGCGCCCTGGATCACCGCCCCCAGATAGGCACGATAGCCCAGTTCCAGCCCACCGAAGATCAGGGTCAGCATCACGGGCAGGATCAGCGCGAACTCCAGCACCGTCACCCCGCGGCGATCGATGATGACCGAATGCTGCGACCGCATCACTGGCTGAGCCTCAGCGATCCGATCTTCGACCCGATCTCCTTGAACTTGTCGATCAGCGCGGCATTGGTGGCCAGACCGGCTGCCTGTTCGGGCTTGCTCGCGCAATTCGTCATATCGGCCGTCAGGGTGGTGGAGAAGGCGATGACCCACACATCGATCCCCTTCGCCTTCGCCGCGTTGCACGCCATGCGGAACCGCTGGAGATGGCGATCGAGCTGGTTCGAGGCGCCCGCCGTCACGCGATTGTCCAGTTGTTCGATCCCGTAGCTGGAATAGACGTCCGCCGTGGGCGACATGTCGCCATCGGTCATGAAGATCATGTATTGGCGGACGGCAAATCCCTTGATCTTCTTGGGGTTGTCGGCAACTGTATTGTCGTTGGTTTCCGATGGGACGGCACGGAATATCCCGTCCTGGGACAGGAATCGTGCGCCCCAGATCATGCCGAGATCATGATAGGTGCCGCCCTTGGCGATCAGGGAATTGACGTATCCGTCAAAACCCGATTTGTCGTTGAAATAGGATTTGAGCCGTCGCGCCGCCGTCGGGCAGTACGTATCCGAATGGTCGGCCGCGCCATTGATGGCATCGTTCCGGAAGAATTCGACATCGGGCCACGCCGGACGCCATCGGCTGGCGTCGCTGTTCGGAATCAGGTCGATATCGAGATCGAGCGCGGAGGGCGGCGCCGCCGTGGATGCGCCGCCGTCGATCAAGGTGGCATCGGTGTCCCGTTCCTCGATACAGCCTTCCCACGCGTCCGAGGCGTAACGCTGCGCCGTCACCGAAGGCGTCCCCCCGGTTAGATAGCTGCGTACGTCATAGGTCACCGGTTGATAGAGATAGGTGCCCGTCCAGTTGTTGACCGGGTAACGACAGGCTGTCCTCGTCCGTCCCCTGCTGTCATAGTAGTAATACCAGACGCCACTGTTGGCGTTGCACCAAGTCTCGGTGCGGCTCGTATCGTCCTGTGCATTCCGCCGGGACTGATAGGTCCAGCTTTGGCGAAAATAGTCGATGTTTTTTCCGTAGACGGCAGCACCGACATTCACGCTGTTCGCATAGTTCACGAAACCGTATCGCATTCGCAGATTGTTGGCCGCCAGCTTGTTCTGCGCGGGTTCGAGCGTCGTGTACAATGCCTTGGCCGCATCCTTCAGGGCGTCGAGCTTCGAATTGGGTTGGTTGACGTTGCCACAGCCATCGTTCGGGCGGGTGACCGGGCAGTTCATCGATCCCGACAGGTCGAATACCATCACGATATCGGTGTTGATGAAATCCTGCGTCGCCGAGCACGATGCGGACAGCGGCAGCGAAGCGATGCCGAACAGGCCCATGATCGTCGTCGGGATCGTCGTTCTGGTATCGACCTTCAGCGTGCCGGGGGCGGGAACCGTGATGTCGAGCGTATAGGGTGCGGTATCGAACTGACGCTGCGCGAAATTGAAGCTGAAATATTTCGTCGTTTCGGTCTTCAGCGGATCGTCGATCGTCGATCCGTTCAGCAGACGCCGACCCGCCAGCGCGCCGGCATCGCACGCCTGTCGCAACCGGTTCTGCGCCATATAGGCGCGGCTCATGTCGATTCCCGACCCGACCATGCCCAAGAGCGGCATCATCGCCGCCGCCATCAATGCCAGCGTGTTGCCGCGAACGTCCCGTCGAAGGCGAACTAGAAACGACGGCATCATCCCCATCGCCCACGCGAAACGAAAACTCATCACGCTATCCCGGCTACCGGCGTGGCGCACGATCGTGCGACGCGGTACAGGCGATGCCCTGATGACGGTTAATATTCCTACCCATGACGCCGATGCCTTGGCGGCCGAACGACAATTGATCGTCGGCTATGCGCCACCGGCCGCGCGGGCGGGCTTTGCCGCCTTGCTCGCGCTGGATGAGCGGCTGGGATCGATCCTGCGATTGACGCGGGAGCCGCTGGTGGGACAGATGCGGCTGACCTGGTGGTATGAGGCGCTGACCGCGCTGACCGACGATCGGCCACCGGCGGAACCGGTGCTGCAGGCCCTGGCCGGCGAGGTCCTGACCCGGGGGATCGCGGGCGATGAACTGGCGGCGATGATCGATGGCTGGGAAGCGCTGATCGACGCCGACGTGCTCGATGCTCCGGCGATGCTGCGCCATGCGGCGGCGCGGGGCGGCATCCTGTTCACTTTGGCCGGGCGGCTGTTCGGTGCCGCTGCCGAACCATTGGCCGTGACGGGGGAGGGATGGGCGCTGGCCGACCTGAGCGCCAATCTGTCCGAACCGGAATCGCGGTCGCTGGCGGCATCGCTCGCGAACGAACGGTTGGCGACGATGGGGGCGGTTCGCTGGAGCCGCCCGGTCCGGTCGTTGAGTGCGATGGCGCTGGCGGCCCGGATGGACGTATCCGACCGGCTCAGGCCGCCGGGCCATCCCGCCAGGGTCGGCCGGCTGATGGTCAATCGTCTGACGGGACGATAAATCTGGGACGTCGACAAAGGGGGGAATGATGACGATGTGGCGATATGCGGCGGGCGGTGGTGCCGGGGTGGCGGCGGTCGCGGCGGGGATGATGCTGTGGTCGGCACGCGACGCCGCTCCCGCCGCGGCGTTGCCCCAGCGGCCGGTGGAGGCGGCGCCCGGTATCGAGGAGCCGCTGCCCGAACGCGTGCCCGAGGCCATCGCCAGAACCCGTGAGGAAAAGCGCTTCGGCCGGTACGACAAGGATCGCGACGGCCGGATCACCCGCGACGAATATCTCGTCTCGCGCCGCAAGGCCTATGCGAAGCTGGACGCCAATGGCGACGGGCAATTGTCGTTCGACGAATGGGGGGCGAAGACGACCGCCAAGTTCGCCGTCGCCGACCGTGACAAATCCGGCGCCATGTCGGCCACCGAATTCGCCACTACCGCGGTCAAGCGGAAGCCGGCTCGCCCGATACCCTGTCCGCCACCGGCTGCCGCGGCGGAGGAGGGCTGATCCACCCCGCCAGCGCGGCACGGCCGCGATCGGTGTACATCCGCTTGCGATCCGCCTTCTTGGTGCGGCCCTCGATCGGCGGGAACAGGCCGAAATTGACGTTCATCGGCTGATACGTCTCCGCCACCGCCGCGCCGGTGATATGCCCCAGCAGGGCACCCAGCGCGGTTTCGGGCGGTGGCGGCGCCAGCGTCTCCCCGCGCAGTTCGGCGGCGGCGAAGCGGCCTGCGAGCATCCCGATCGCGGCGGATTCGATATAGCCCTCGCACCCCGTGATCTGCCCGGCGAAGCGCAGGTTCGGCCGGTTCTTCAGCCGCAACGTGCCGTCGAGCAATTCCGGCGAGCGGATGAAGGTGTTGCGATGCAGACCGCCCAGCCGCGCGAACTCCGCATTCTGCAGGCCGGGGATGGTGCGGAACAGGCGGACCTGTTCGGCGTGCTTCAGCTTGGTCTGGAACCCGACGATGTTCCACAACGTGCCCAGCGCATTGTCCTGCCGCAACTGGACGACGGCATAGGGCCAGCGCCCCGTCTTCGGATTGTCGAGGCCGACCGGCTTCATCGGCCCATAGCGCAGCGTATCGACGCCGCGTTCCGCCATCACCTCGATCGGCATGCATCCGTCGAAATAGGGCGTGTCCTTTTCCCACTCCTTGAACGGCGTCTTCTCGCCCTCGACCAGCCCGGCGTGGAAGGCCAGATACTGGTCCTTGTCCATCGGGCAGTTGATGTAATCCTTGGTCTCGCCCTTGTCCCAGCGCGACGCGAACCACGCCACGTCCATGTCGATCGAATCGCGGTGGACGATGGGAGCGAGCGCATCGAAGAAGGCGAGCGCCTCCGCCCCGGTGGCGTCGCCGATCGCGGCGGCCAGCGACGGCGCGGTGAGCGGACCGGTGGCGAGGATCGCCGGGCCATCGGGCAGCGCGTCGATCCGCTCGCGCACCAGCGTGACGTTGGGGTGGTCGGCCAGCGCCTGCGTGACGCCGTGCGAGTAACCGTCGCGATCGACGGCCAGCGCCGACCCGGCGGGGACGCGGTGGGCATCCGCCTGGGTCAGGATCAGTGAGCCGAGCGTGCGCATCTCCTGATGCAGCAGGCCGACGGCGTTGGCCTCCGCATCGTCGGAGCGGAACGAGTTGGAGCAGACGAGTTCGGCGAGGCCATCGGTCTGGTGCGCCGCGGTCGACTCGCCCGATCCGCGCATTTCCGACAGGCGGACCTTGAAGCCCGCTTCGGCCAGTTGCCACGCGGCCTCCGAACCGGCGAGGCCGCCGCCGACGATATGGATGTCATGGGTCATGCCCCGGCCTAGCGGTTCGGCGGGCGATGCGGCAAGTACCGGCGATGACGACGATCTTCACCATCGGCTACGAAGCCACGACGATGGCCGATTTCATCGCGGCCCTGCAGGGCGCGGGGGTACGACGGGTGATCGACATACGCGCCCTGCCGCTGTCGCGCCGGCCCGGCTTCTCGAAATCGCCGCTCGCCGCCTCGCTGAAGGAGGTGGAGATCGATTACGTCCATCTGAAGGCGCTGGGCACGCCGAAGCGTGGGCGCGATGCCGCCAAGAAGGGCGACGTCGCGACACTGCGCGCGGTGTATGACGATCAACTGGCACTGCCCGAGGCGCAGGCGGCGGCGGCCCGGATGCTCGATCTGGCGGCCGAGATGCCGAGTGCGCTGCTCTGTTACGAGCGCGATCCATGCCACTGCCACCGCACCCTGTTGCTGGCGGCGGTGGGCGAAGGGCGCACCATCATCGACCTGTTCACATAAGCGAGGGCACTCGACCGTCGACCCGATCCTAAAGGTCGATACGGGCGCGGCCGACGATCTTGTCACCGGCGTGCCGCGCATCCGCGAACGGGCTGATCGCGGCGTTCCGGTCGACGTCGGTGCCGATGTAGGACAGGCCGAGCGTCAGGCGGCCCTGACGGTATTCGACGCCCAGTCGCCAGTCGGTGTAACTGTCCACCGGACGGAGACGGCGGGCGCGGACGGGATCGTCGGTATCGCCGCTGCTGTGGCCGATACCGGCGATGGCGGTGAAGGGGGTGCCGGGAAGGCCGCTGTCGAATCCGGCATGGAGATAGAGATTGTCGCCGCCGATCGCGTCCTGTGACGGCGCATAGATCGCGCCACCCGACACTTGTGCGGGACCCAGCGCGAAAGTGGCACTGCTGCCGAACTCGACATAGTTGATCGTCGACCGGACGCCGGTGAACAGATGGCCGGTCGCCGTGGTGCGAAGACGGATGGCGCCCAAATCCCAACCGGTGCCGAGGACGAGATCGGCGACGCCATCGGCATCGCTATGACGGGCGGACCCGCGGGTCGCCGCGATGCGGGCCGATGCCTCCACCGGCCCGATCGCAACCAAGGCATCGGCAGAAGCCGACGCGCGCCCGCCGCTCCAACTGAGACCGCGTCGCACCTCGTCGTTGGTGACCTCCGCTCCGACCTGAACCGATCGTTGCGCAAGGGCCGGTGGCACAACACCAAATGATGCCGCGAATGCCAGCCCTACCGCTTTCCGGGCGATCACCCGGCGCGCACCGGCCCATGCAGGCGGTCGAGTTCGCCACGCAGCACATCGTGGTCTTCCGCCGCCATCGCGCGGACATGGCCGTGGAGATCGTCCATACGGGCCGCGACCTCCCGATCGATCGTCGCGCGATGCGTATCGCACCAGCCGGCACGCTGACCGCTCATCACGGCTTCGCGCGTAAACGACCGCGTCATCGTCGATCCGTCGACAGACCGCGCCCGACGGTCGACGACCATGTCCGCCGACCACCTGCAGCGCAGCGTCGATGTACGACCCGGCGCCGATGCGGCACCGATCTGACGATAGCTGACGGTGACGTTGCCGTCGTACCGGGCGTCGATCGCACCGCCATGATGGTCCACCCGAACGCTGTGGTTGACCGTCGGCCCGGGCGCCGCGGCCGTCGCGCCGAGCAACAGCCCGGCCATGATGAAATGGGTCATGATCGTCTCCTGCGGTATCCCGATCTATCCTGATCGGTGAAGCCAAAGACCCTGACGGGTCACCTGTATAAAGCCCCTGCAACCTGTTGGTTGCAACCGATGCCGGTTGTCGGCCTGTGCCGGGCCGGCGGCCATCGCCAGCGCAAACAGGATGGTTCGTCAGCCTGCGACGGGGAGCTTAACCGTACCGTCGTCGTCCCGCTCCAGCGGACCGTAGGCGATCACCGTTTCCAGCAATAGCGGGCCGTAGAGGTGCGGGAAGAGCTGGCCGCCCCGGCTTTCCTCCCATTTCAGCGATCCGCCGAAACTGCCCAGATCCACCGCGGCGACGTGCAGATCCGTCTGCCCGGCGAAGTGCTTGTCGACCGTTTCGGTGAGCTGGGTCGCGGTCGACAGGTGGACATAGCCATCGGCCAGATCGACTGGCGCGCCGGCGAAACTGCCGTCGCGTTCCAGCGTCGCCATCTGGTCGGCGGTCAGCACCTTGTACGCGGTCTGGGGACGATCGGTCATGCGTCGTCCCCATCGGTGTCGAGGTCTTCGTTCATCGTCTGCGGGCCGGTGCCGTCGTCGAGGGTCAACTGGTCCTGCGCCGCGAGGGGCGGGGCTTCGGTGATCTCGGCGGCGACGATCGCCTCGGCATCGTTTTCGGGGTTTTCCTCCTCGTCGATGCGCGCGGCGGAGACGACGTGTTCGCCCTTGGCGACGCTGAACAGCGTCACGCCCTGCGTGTTGCGGCCGGTGACGCGGGTGTCGCCGACCGACAGGCGGATCAGCTTGGCCTGATCGGTGACGAGCATTAGCTGCTCGCCCGAATGGGCGGGGAAGCTGGCGACGACGGGGCCGTTGCGATCGGACGAGACGATGTTGGTGATGCCCTGACCGCCGCGATTGGTACGGCGATATTCATAGGCCGAGGTGCGCTTGCCATAGCCGTTGGCGGTGACGGTGAGGATGAATTCCTCCGCCGCCTCCATCTCGTGCATCGTCGCCTCATCCAGCGTGCGTTCGCGCTCGCCTTCCTTCCACGGCGCGGCCTTCAGATACGCCTCGCGCTGCTCGACGGTGAAGGGGGTGCCGCGCAGGACCGACAGCGAGATGATCTCGTCGCCGTCCGCCAGCCGCGCGCCGCGCACGCCGGTCGAATCGCGGCTCTGGAATTCGCGCACGTCGGTCGCCGAGAAGCGGATCGCCCGGCCCATCCGGGTCGCCAGCAGCACGTCGTCGGTTTCGGTCAGCAGCGACACGCCGACGAGGCGATCGTCGGACCCCTCCTCGAACTTCATCGCGATCTTGCCGGACGTGCGGATGTTCGCGAACGAATCCATCGAATTGCGACGCACCGATCCCTTGGCGGTGGCGAACATGACGTGCAGGTCGCCCCATTTCGCCTCGTCCTCGGGCAGCGGCAGCACGGTGGAGATCGTCTCGCCGGCCGCCAGCGGCAGCAGGTTCACCATCGGCCGGCCGCGGGTGGCGGGGCCGCCCTCCGGCAGGCGCCAGACCTTCAGGCGATAGACCTTGCCGTGCGTCGAGAAGAACAGGACCGGCGTGTGCGTCGAGGTGACGAACAGGCTGGTGATCGCATCCTCGTCCTTCGTCGTCATGCCGGCGCGGCCCTTGCCGCCGCGGCGTTGCGCGCGGAAGGTATCGAGCGGGGTGCGCTTGATATAGCCTTCCATGGTCACGGTGACGACCATGTCCTCGCGCTCGATCAGGTCCTCGTCCTCGATCCCGCCGGCGAAGTTGACGATCTCGGTGCGGCGGGGCGTCGCGAACTGGTCGCGGATCGCCTTCAGCTCGCCGCGCATCACCTCGTACAGCTTCACGCGGTCGGCGAGGATGTCGAGCAGGTCGGTGATCGATTCGGCCAGCGTCTTCAGCTCGTCGCCGATCTCGTCGCGGCCGAGCGCGGTGAGGCGGTGGAGCCGCAGGTCGAGGATCGCGCGGACCTGCGCGTCGGACAGGCGATAGACGTCGCTGTCGCCGGTGTTCTCGACCGCCTCGACCAACGCCAGATAGGGCGCGATCTCGGCAACGGGCCATTCGCGGGTCAGCAGCGCCATCCGCGCCGCCACCGGGCTGGCCGAACCGCGGATGATCTTCACCACCTCGTCGAGGTTGGTGACCGCGATGACCAGGCCGAGCAACAGGTGCGCGCGCTCACGCGCCTTGTTCAGCTCGAACTTCGAGCGGCGGGTGATGACCTGCTCGCGGAACTGGATGAACGCCTGGATGATGTCGCGCAGGTTGAGCAGTTCGGGGCGGCCGCCCCGGATCGCCAGCATGTTGGCGGGGAACGACCCCTGTGCCGGGGTGTGCCGCCACAACTGGTTCAGCACCACGTCCGCGGTCGCATCGCGCTTCAGCTCGATGACGATGCGGACGCCTTCGCGGTTCGATTCGTCGCGGATGTCGCTGATGCCTTCGATCCGCTTTTCCTTGGCGGCGTCGGCGATCTTCTCGACCAGCGCGTTCTTGCCCTGCTGGAACGGGATCTCGGTCAGGATGATCGACTGGCGATCGCCACGACCGGTTTCGATCCTGTGGCGCGAGCGGACGATGATCGAGCCGCGACCCGTGCTGTAGGCCGACCGGGCGCCGGCCCGGCCGAGGATGATCGCGCCGGTCGGGAAATCGGGACCGGGAACGATCTCGGTCAGTTCTTCCGACGTGATCGCGCCATTGTCGAGATAGGCGAAACAGGCGTCGATCACCTCGCCCAGATTGTGCGGCGGGATGTTGGTGGCCATGCCGACCGCGATGCCGCCGGCGCCGTTGACCAGCAGGTTGGGGAACTGCGCGGGCAGCACCGACGGCTCGCGTTCCGACCCGTCATAGTTGGGCGTGAAGTCGACCGTATCCTTGTCGAGCCCGTCGAGCAGCGAGTTTGCGACCTTCGCCAGCCGCGCTTCGGTGTAGCGCATCGCGGCGGGGGGATCGGGGTCCATCGAGCCAAAATTGCCCTGGCCGTCGATCAGCGGCACCCGCATCGACCAGTCCTGCGCCATCCGGGCCAGCGCGTCGTAGATCGCGCTGTCGCCGTGCGGATGGTATTTACCCATCACGTCACCGACGATGCGCGCGGACTTGCGATACGCCTTGCCCGCGACGAAGCCGCTTTCATAGGCCGAATACAGGATGCGGCGATGCACCGGCTTCAACCCGTCGCGCACGTCGGGCAGCGCGCGGGCGACGATGACGCTCATCGCATAGTCGAGATAGCTCGACTTCATCTCGTCGACGATCGAGATCGTCGAAATGTCAGAAGGTTCGGCGAGGACGGTGTCGTCGGCCAAGGTCAGCTTTCCGGTTCGTTACAGGGGTGTGACTTGCCCTCTATGCCCTGTGGCGGGCAAAGTCACGCGTGCGCCGCTTTTCGTCAGGGCGTGATTTCCTTGCCTTCCCAATCGAACAGCCGGCCGCTGTCGGGCGCCTTCAGCCCCTCGATCACGTCGAGCAGCTGCACCGCGGCGCGATCGGCGGTGAACAGCTGGTCGGCGCGGACATTCGCCTGGAACGGCCGGGACAGGCCGGTATCGACGGTGCCGGGGTGAAGACCGACGACGATCGCCCGATCGTTGCGGCGGCGTTCCTCGATCGCGAGGGTGCGGATCAGCTGGTTCAGGGCGGCCTTCGCGGCACGATAGCCGTACCAGCCGCCCAGCTTGTTGCCGCCGATCGAGCCGACGCGCGCCGACAGCACCGCGAACACGCAGCGCCCGGTGCGCGGCATCAGCGGCAGGAAATGCTTGGCGACGAGCGCGGGGCCGATCGCGTTGATCGCATATTGGCGCATCAGCCAGTCGGCATCGAGCGCGGCCATGCTCTTTTCGGGACCACGCTCGCCCTCGTGCAGCAGCCCGGTGGTCAGCACGACCAGATCGGGCGCGGTGGTGAGGCCGGCAGCGGCGGCGGCGATGCTCGCCTCGTCGGTCAGGTCGAGATGGTCGCGCCCGGCAAAGGAGCGGGCGAGGCCGCGCACCGGCACGTCCTCCTCCGCCAGCGCCTGCACTAGCGCGGCACCGATGCCGCCCGACGCGCCGATGACGATCGCCTGCTTCATCGCGCGAAGGTCCAGCGTAGGTCGTCACTGTCGGCGGCCATGAAGGCATAGCCGTCACTGTCGAATGCCTTCATGTCCTCTATCTTCTCCACCCGGTGTTCGACCAGCCAGCGCGCCATCATGCCGCGTGCCTTCTTGGCATGGAAGCTGACGAAGCGGCCGCCATCGCGGAAATCGACCGCGACGGTGCGGACGCCGGCGGGCAGCCGCCCGCCGACCACCGCCCAATATTCGTTGCTGGCCAGGTTCAGGATCGTGCCCGATCCCTCCGCCGCCACGTCGCCGGCGAGCAGGTCGGCGATGCGGCCCTGCCACCAGTCGGTCAGGCGATCCTTACGCGGCGCCCAGCGCGTGCCCATCTCCAGCCGGTAGGGCCGCATCGCATCGAGCGGGCGGAGCAGGCCGTACAGGCCCGACAGCATCCGCAGATGGTCCTGCGCAAAGGCGATCGCCGGTGCCTCCAGCGTGGCGGCGTCCAGCCCGGTATAGACGTCGCCGGCGAACGCGAACATCGCGGGGCGGGCGGGGGCGTCGGCGAAATCGCGGAAGCGTTGCGCGTTGAGCGTCGCCAGCGCGGGCGATATCTTCATCAGTTCGCCCAGCTTCTTTGGCCCCAGCCGCGCGGCGGCCCTCGCCAGCGTCGCCGCGTCGTCCGCGAGGCGCGGCTCGGTGGGATCGAGCGGGGGCAGGGCGCTGTCATAATCCAGCGTCTTGGCGGGGGAGATCACGGCAATCATGGTCCGCGCCGGGTAGCGTGGGCGGCGGGGCGGTTCAATCGCGGTTCAGCGCGGCGGCGACATGGAACCATAACGCCCGGGCTCGCTTGATGGCGGCAGGCTGCGGCGGTAGATGCCACCCGACATGTCGATGCCACCGGGCAACAGGAGAATTCCACGACCATGAAGACGATTTCGAAGCTTGCCATCGCGCTGGCGCTGACCACCGGTGCGACCGGGGTCGTCCTGACCCCACCCGCCTTCGCCCAGAAGAAGAAGGACGAGAAGCCCGGCCCCAAGATGAGCCCGGAGGCGCTGAAGGCCGCGCAGACGGCGCAGACCGCGCTCGCCGCCAAGGACGCCGCCACCGCCGAACCGGCGATCGTGCAGCTGGAAACCGTCGCCAAGTCGGACGACGAGAAGTATTTCGCGGCGGCGATGCGGTACAATCTGGAGCAGATCAAGATCCAGGCCGCACGCACCGCCAACCCGAACGCGCCGGTCGACGAGACGGTGCTGGCCAAGCCGATCGAGGCATTGATGGCCAGCCCGAACACGCCCGTCGCCGAGAAGGGCAAGCTGGCCTATCAGCGCGGCCTGCTGGCCTATAACGGCAAGCAGTTCCCGGTCGCGGTCCAGTTCTTCGAGCAGGCCAAGCAGTTGGGCTATTCCGACCCCAACCTCGTCGTGCAGACCGCACAGGCGAAGGTCGGCGGCGGCGACGTGGCGGGTGGCCTGACCGACCTGCAGGCTGCGGTGCAGCAGATGAACGCGAGCGGCCAGAAGGCGCCCGAGGACATCTATCGCTATGGCATCGCGCGTTCCAACCAGGCGAAGCTGCCGACGACGATGACGTGGCTGCAATCCTATGTCTCCGCGTATCCCACGCCCAAGAACTGGCGCGACGTGGTGGTGACCTATGGCCTGTCGAGCAACTCGATGGCCAAGCTGGACGATGCGCAGAAGATCGACCTGTTCCGCCTGCTCCGCCAGAACAAGGCGCTGGCCGACCAGAACGATTATCTGGAATATGCCGACGACGTGCAGCGCCGCGGCCTGCCGGCCGAGGCACTGGCGGTCATCAAGGAAGGTCAGGCTGCCGGCAAGATCCCGGCATCCAACACGCTGGCCAAGACGATGGTGACCGAGGCCACGCGTCAGGTCGCCGCCGAGGGATCGCTGGCGCCGCTGAAGACGAAGGCCAACGCCGCGGCGACCGGCAAGCTCGCCGCCGGCACCGCCGACGCCTATCTGGGTCAGGACAACTACACCGAGGCGGCCGCGCTCTACCGCGTCGCGCTGCAAAAGGGCGGCGTCGACGCGGACGAGGTCAACACGCACCTTGGCATCGCGCTGGCGAAGTCGGGCGACAAGGCCGGCGCCAAGGCGGCGTTCGATGCCGTGAAGGGCACGCCGCGCGCCGGGATCGCCGGCCTGTGGAACGCCTATCTGGCGGCACCGACCGCATAAGAAGGCGACCCCTCCCCTGGCGACGGGGGAGGGGTTTTCTATTCGAGGCGGACCGGGATGCCGGATACCGCCTTGGCGGTCCGGATCGTCAGCGACGTCTTCACGCTGGCGACATTGGGTGCCGGCGTCAGGTGCGTCGTCAGGATTTCCTGAAAGCTCTTGAGGTCGGACGCCACGATCTTGAGGATGAAGTCGATCTCGCCGTTCAGCATGTGGCATTCGCGGATTTCGGGAATCGCGGCGACATGGTCCTCGAACGCGGCGAGATCGCGCTCGGCTTGGCTGCGCAGCGACACCATCGCGAAGACCGTGATCGGATAGCCGAGGCGCGCGGCGTCCAGATCGGCATGATAGCCGCGAATCGCCCCCGCTTCCTCCAGCGCCCGGACACGGCGCAGACAGGGTGGAGCGGTCAGCCCGACCCGTTCGGCCAGATCGACATTCGTCATCCGTCCGTCGTCCTGCAACAAGGACAGGATCTGCCGGTCGATTCGATCGATCGCCATCGTGTTCCATCTCCTGGAGATATGACCGTTCAGCCTAGGGGGTCGGCACATAAGATAATTGCCGGATAAGGCAATTGTCCCATAGAGTGACGATCGCAGAAAGCCGGTATCGAGCCCGTTCCGGGTCCATTAAGGCATCGTTGCGACCCCGTATCCCATGCGGGGCCGATGGGAGCTATTCGCGTGCGCTTCGACGACCGCCTCGATACGGTGCTGGCAGCCGGGCAGACGCCCGGGCTGGGCGCGCAGGCGACGTGGCGGCAGCTCGTCGACCTGATGGGGCGTGAACGCTTTGCCGACGAGGCGGCGCTGATCGGGCGGCTGCGCGATCTGCGCGGGCAGGTGCCGATGGCGGTGCGGATGTCGTCCGGGCGCGGGCTGGCGGGGGCATGGCCGTCCGCCCCGCTGGTCGGGTTATTCGGCGAGGACGAGCCTGCGGTGGCGGAACCCGTCCTGGGCGGGGTGCGACTGGCGGCGACCGGCTGGCTGGGGCTGTTGCCGCGACTGGGGCCGGCAAGCCGTGGGATATTGCGGCGGCGCAACGACCTGCCGGCGGTGGTGCGGCGGGGTCTCGATAGCCTGGGCAGCGTTGACCGGGCGATCGCCGCGCCGATCACGGCAACCGATCCGCCGGTGGCGGTCGATGCCGATGCCGATGACGGTGCGGCCTGCCCCCCACCCCAACCGGCCACGGCGGCACCATTCGGGGATGCCCCCCGATTCGCCGGCCCAGTCGGCATCACGTTTCCGATCGCCGACCTGATCGCCCGGATCGACGCCTATCGCCACGGCTGGAGCGAGCGGTTCCGCGATCCGCCGCCCGCCACCACCGGCGGGTTCCGGTTCGTGACCGATCCCGCGGGCACGATCCGGTGGGTCGACGGGGTCGGCCGTGCTGCGCTGGTGGGTGCGTCGCTGGCGATGCCGGGGCCGCAGGGGCTGGTGCGGATCGATGCCGGAGCGGCGGCGGCGCTTCGCCGTCGCGCCCGCTTCGCCGATATCCGGCTGGAGGTGGAGGGGCTGTCCGATGCGGCGGGATCGTGGCGGATCGGCGCCGTGCCGCGCTTCGATCCGGCGACGGGGCGCTTCATCGGCTATGCCGGCACCGGCCAGCGACCTGCCGCCCGCGAACCGACGCCCGCCACCGGCACACGGGCGGCGATGTCGGATGGCCTGCGCCAGTTGGTCCACGAACTGCGTACCCCCGCCAATGCGGTGATGGGCTTTGCCGAACTGATCGAAACCCAGTTGCTGGGCCCCGTCTCCGATCCGTATCGCGAGCGGGCGCATGTGATCCGGGTGCAGGCCGCCAGCCTGCTCGCGGCGATCGACGATCTCGACGTGGCGGCACGGATCGAGGGCGGGGCGCTCGACCTGCGCCCGGCGGAGGTGCCGCTGGGCGCGCTGATCGGCCGGGCGGTGACCGACCTGACGCCGCTGGCACGGGCGCGGGGCGTGGAACTGGCCGCATCGGGCGACGCGGTGGCGGTGGTGGACGACCGCGCGGCGGACCGGCTGGTCAACCGGTTGCTCGCCGCCCTGATCGCGGCGGCCGAGGCGGGGGAGCGGATCGACGTGGCGGTCCACACCGCCGGTCGGCACGTGGTGGTGACCAGCACCCGGCCGCGCGCGATCGCCACCATGCCGGGCGAACCGCTGTTCACGCTGGACGGCGTAGCCGACGCGCTGGCAGATGACGGCGGCGAGGGCGCGCCATTGCTGGGCATCGGCTTCACGCTGCGGCTGGCGCGCAATCTGGCCGCGGAACTGGGCGGCGAGCTGACGATCGACCAGGACCGGCTGACGCTGCGCCTGCCCGCTGCGACACGGCCGGTGGCGATGGACGCGATGGCCGACGGATAGGACGCCGGACGGAACCGCTGGCGCCATGCATCAAGGCATGGGAGACAGGGGATGCGATGGCGACGATGACCAGCTTGGTGGCGTGGGTGGCGCGGCATGTGTTGCCGGCCGAACCCGGTCTGCGACGGTGGCTTCGTCGTGCCTTTCCGGGATGCGATGTCGATGACGTGGTGCAGGAAACCTATTGCCGGATCGCGGGCATGACCGATTTCGACCGGATCGACGACCCGCGCCGGTACGTGTTCCAGACCGCGCGCAACGTCGTACTGGCCGAATTACGGCGTGCCCGCGTCGTGCGGATCGAGGCGGCCGGGTCCGCCGCCGATCTGGAGGGGGTGCTGGCGGCGGACGAACTGTCGCCCGACCGGATCGTGGGCGGTCGCTGGCTGCTCGCCCATGTCGACGTGCTGCTCGCCGGGTTGCCGGAACGGGCCCGCACCGCGATCCGGCTGCGCAAACTGGACGGCCTGTCGCAGCGGCAGATCGCCGAGCGGCTGGGGGTGAGCGAGGCGGTGGTGGAGAACGATCTGTCGCGCGGGCTGCGGGCGTTGCTGGCCGGTCTCAGCGACGGCGAGCGCGACGAATTGCCGCTTCGTCCCGCCCGGACCCGACCCGCCGGCACCGGCAACGGCAGGGTCGGTCCTGCCCGCCGTCCTGGCACCCCCCGCTGACATGGCGACAGATACAACCATGGATGCCGCCGCGATGTGGGCGGTGCGGCTGGAAGGGGCGCCGCGCGATGACGCCATGCAGGCGGCGCTCGACGCGTGGCTGGCGGAGGACCCGCGGCGACACGGCGCGCTGATCCGGGCACAGGCGGCATGGGCCGCGCTCGACGTGGTGGCGGTGCCGGCGGTGATCCCGGACGATGCACCGGCCAGCCCGGCGCGGCGACGGTGGCTGGCCGCCGCCGGGCTGGCTGCGATCGCCACGGCAGGCACCGCGTGGTGGCTGGAGGTCGAGCGCGATCAGGCGGTGGCGACCGCGCATGGCGAACAGCGCCGGGCACGACTGGCCGACGGGTCGACGATGCTGCTCAATACCGACACCCGGTCGCGCATCGCCTACACCCCCGCGCACCGTCAGGTGATGCTCGACCGGGGCGAGGCGTGGTTCGATGTCGCCCATAACCGCCGACGACCGTTCGTGGTCGTGGCCGGGGCGATACGGGTCGAGGCGGTGGGCACCGCCTTTGCCGTCCGTCGTCGCGCCGGGCTGGCGGAGGTGCTGGTGACGGCGGGGCGCGTGCGGGTGTGGTCGACCGCCGATCCCGCCCGGTTCCTGTTCGTCGATGCCGGGCGCCGGGCGTCCGTGCCGGAACAGGCGGGGGTCGGCCGCGCGGCGGTGACCGACGGTGGCGTGGCCGATGCGCTGGCCTGGCGGCGGGGCGAGATCGTGCTGGAGGGGATGACGCTGGGCGACGCCGCCGCCGAGTTCAACCGCTACAACACGCGCCAGTTGGCGGTGGAGGCACCGCTGGCCGAACGGCGTATCGTCGGCTGGTTCCGCACCGACGACGTGGAGGGCTTCGCCCGCTCCGCCGCGACGATGACGGGCGCCCGGATCGAGCGCGACGGGGATGCGATCCGCATCGTCGAATAAATCGGGCCGGATCGCGACGGAAATGCCATCGCCGCGTATCTCCTGATCGCAAGGCACGCCGAAGACGTGCCCGATCATTGGGGAGAACGAAATCATGCGCCTTCAAGCCTCGCTCGTCACGGCCTCCATCGTCGCGATGGTCACCGCCAGTCCCGCCGCCGCCTATGCCCAGTCGCGCAGCTTCGACGTGGCGGCGCAGCCGGCCGCCACCGGCATCGTCGCGTTCGCGCGCCAGGCCGGCATCCAGATCATCGCGCCGGAGGCGGCGACTCGGGGCCGGCGGACGGCGGACCTGCGGGGCACGATGCGGATCGCCGACGGCCTGCGCCGGCTGACCGCGATGGCGGGGCTGTGGGTCGTGTCGTTCGACGGGCGCACTGCCGTGCTCGCCGCCGGCTCCATGCCGGTCCGACCCCTGTCGCTCGCGGTCAGGCCGCAGCAGGGGCAGGCGGCCGATCCTGCCGCGAACCCCGCCGCCCCGCAGACGGACAACGTCAACCAGCCGGGTGAGGCGCCGACCGAACAGGCCAACAACGAACTGGACGAGATCATCGTCACTGGCACCCGCGCCCGCGGCGCGACGGTGCTGACCTCCTCGTCCGCGATCACCGTCGCCACCCGCGAGGATCTCGATCGCAAGGCGCCGCGATCGACCGCGCAGGCGCTGGAACTGATCCCGGGCATCTATGTCGAGGGTTCGGGCGGCGAGGTGTCGAACAACTTCTCGGTCCGGGGTCTCGCCGGGGGCGGGCAGCAGTTCGTGCAGTTGCAGGAAGACGGCCTGCCGATCTTCTACATCAACGCGCTGTCGGACACGCTGCTGAAGCAGGAGGTGTCGATCGACCGGCTGGAGGCGGTGCGCTCCGGCTCGTCGGGCATCCTGACCGTCAACGGCGCGGGCGCGACGATCAACTTCATCACCCGCAAGCCCGATTTCGACAAGGCGGGCGGCACGTTCCAGCTGACCACCTCGTCCTTCGCCACCGCGCGGGTCGATGCGTTCATGACGCGGCCGATCGGCGAGAACACCGCGATCTCGCTGGGCGGTTTCTACCGCCGGGACGAGGGCATCCGCGATCCGGGCTATGACGCCAATCACGGCTTCATCTTCCGCGGCGCGGTGGCGCAGCGATGGAACACCGGCAAGCTGACGCTGTCGGCCAAGGTGGTGGACGACCACAACACCTTCTACGTGCCGATCCCGGTGACCGGTGTCGGCGATCCGCAGTCGATCCCCGGCCTGTCGGCGACGCACGGCCTGTTGCAGAGCCGCGATTTCTCGCTGATCCGCACCCGTACCTCGCCCACCACCGGGCGCTCGTTCGAGGACATCGATCTGGAGGACGGCGTGCATACCCGCGCGCAGGCCTATGGCTACGACCTGACGCAGGATTTCGGCGAGGAGGTGAATTTCTTCGCGCGGGGCCGGTACACGCGGTTCAAGACGAACTTCAATTCGATCTTCTCCTATGACAATTCGGCGCTGCAACTGGCGTCGGAACGGCTCAACACGGTCGGTGCCAACCCCAATGCGACCAGCGTGCTGGCGCTGCAGACCTTCGCGCCGCGCGGCGCCGGCTCGCTCGGGCTGCGCTATGTCGATACCGGCCAGATCGTCGCGGGCACCGCCGCGCTCAACGCGCTGAACGGCAACGGCCTGATCGCGGAGAGCGTGATCGGCGACAACAAGGCGCGGGTGAAGGAGTTCAACAGCGATACCGGCATCACCTGGCAGACGGCCGGCAACTCGCTGACGGTCGGCGGCCTGTTCACGCGGTCGAGCCGGTACAACGACGCGATCGGTGCCTCGACCTTCCTGACCGACGTGCAGGACCGGGCGCGGCGTGTCGACGTGGTCGCGCTCAACGCCGCGGGCGGGGTGGTCGGATCGCTGACCGAGAACGGCTTTCTCAACTACGGCACCTTCGGCGAGGGGCCGAGCCGGGCGAAGTTCACCTCGATCTCCGGCTATGCCACCGATCAGCTGACGCTGTGGGATGCGCTGCGCATCGACGGCGGCGTCCGGTTCGAGCATTTCGTGTTCAACCGGCGGGGCGGCGACACCGTGGGTCGGACCCCGGTCGCGGGGGCGGGCACCTTCGTCAACGGCACGATCGTGCAGGACAACGACACCATCATCGCCAACAACTATATCGCGCAGTTCGGCGGCAACAGCTTCGCCGGCACCTACACGTCGCAGCGGCGCGAGTTCAACAAGCTGGCCTATACGATCGGCGCCAACTACCTCATCACGCCGCGCCTTGCGGTCTATGGCCGCTATGCCACCGGCTTCCAGGCGCAGGAGCAGAACGCACCGACCGACCTGGAATTCGCCGAGGGCGGCGTCCGTTATTCGTCGGGATTCCTGCAGGCGTCGCTGACCGGCTTCTACACCAAGTTCAAGGATTTCATCTTCTCCCGCCAGAATGCCACCGGCGTGGAGGTGCAGGCGTTCTCGAACATCGACGTCTATGGCGGCGAGTTCGACGTGACGGTCAGGCCGGTATCATGGTTCCGCGTGCAGGCGTCGGGCGTGATCCAGGATTCGAACATCAACGTGAACCGCGTCGGCGCCGCGCTGAACGGCGTGTCGCAGACGCCGAGCGCCAGCGACGTCGCGCTCGTCAACACCTTCGACGGGAACCGGCCGGAACGCACCCCCTCGGTCAACGTCAACGTCACCCCGGCGATCGTGCTGCCGGGCGATCTGGGCGAAATCTACGGCAACTGGAAGCGGATCGGAAAGATCTATGCGGATATCTCCAACTCGCTGGAACTGCCCGGCTACAGCGTCTTTTCCGCCGGGGTGCTGTTGCGGGTCGCGCCGGGCGTGACGTTCAACGCCAGTGTCGAGAATATCGGCAACGCGATCGGCCTGACCGAGGGCAATCCGCGCGGCGGCTTCGTCGAGAATACGGGATCGAACTTCTACTTCGCCCGGCCGATCAACGGCACCAATGCGGTCGCATCGCTGCGGTTCGATTTCTGATCCGGGGCGGGGCGTGCCGGTCACGCCCCGCCTTCCTGTCATCATGGGAGCCTGCATGATCCGTCTTGCCGCCGCGTTCGTCCTGCTGGCCGGTGCGGGTGCCGCCGGTTCCGCGCAGCGGACCCTGCCACCGCTCGCCTTCCGCATCGACGAGGGGCGCAACATCAACGCCTTCGTGCGGCAGGGGCCGGTGGCGGCGCACCTGTTGCTGCGATCGGGTACCGATCCGCGCATCCTGATCGGCTTTCCGGCGGGGAACAGCGGCGTCGCCCTGTGGTTCGCGAAGACGGCGCAGCCGGTGGCGTGGACGCTCGACCGGCCGCCCGAACCGTGGCGGACGACCGATGCGAAGGGGCGGCGCCTGAACGGCATCACCGCCACGGTGAGCATCGACGCCCGGACGCTGACATTCGGGCAGGGGGTACTGTCGTCGATCCGCGTGCTTCGCGATTACGAATTGCTGCGAACCGCGCCGCCGGAGGTGTCGACCATGCCCATGTATGGCGATGCCGTGCTGACATGGGCGCGAGACCGGCTGGACGGTGCGGCCGGTTACCGGCTGTCGGTCGGCGCGGTGGGCGACACGGTGATGACCGAGCGGAGCGTTTCCGCCGGGCCGTCCGGCCGCATCCGCCTGACCATCAAGGCCGCCACGGGAGAGGTGCCGCTGACGCCGCTGGCCGAGGATGCTCTGCTGACCGGGGCGGCGGGGACGGATGCCCGCGCGCGCCACGCGCTGCAATTCCTGTCGTACCGGGAGAAATATCTCGCCGGATCGTGGCGGTTCGATACCTATTTCGGGCGCGATACGCTGATGTCGTTGCGGCTGCTGATGCCGGTGCTGCAACCGGCGGCGGTCGAGGACGGGCTGGGCGCGGTGCTCGTGCGGTTGGCCCCCGACGGGCAGGTCGCCCATGAGGAGGATATCGGCGAGTTCGCCGTCCTGCGCAACGCGAAGGAAGGCCGTGGCCGCGTCGCCACGCCGATCTACGATTACGCGATGGTCGACGACGATTTCATGTTCCCCGCCGTGGTCCGGGCGTGGCTGCTGGAGCGGGGACGCGGCCGTGCATCGGCATTCCTCGGCGGTCGCATCAGTGGCGCGCGGCGTGGCGACCTGCTGGCGCGCAACTTCGCCTGGGTGGTGGAGCGGACCGCCGCCTTCGCCGCCGCGCCGGGCCACGAACGGCTGGTCGCGATCAAGGATGGCCGGCTTACCGGGCAGTGGCGCGACAGCGAGGAGGGGCTGGGCAGGGGCGTCTACGCCTATGACGTGAATGCCGTCTGGGTGCCCGCTGCGCTGGCGGCGATCGCCGATCTCGCGCCGCTGATCGATCGATACGGGACCCCGGCGGAGCGGGCGGCGATCGCCCGCGCGGCGGCGCAGGCGCGGGTGTGGCGGGACCGCGCGCCCGGCCTGTTCGCGCTGACGCTGCCCAACGTACGCGCCCGCGCCGCCGTCGCCGATTATGCCCGTGCCGTCGGCGTGCGCGATGCCCCGGCACTGGCGGCGCTCGGGGAGGCGCCGCTGTCGTTCAATGCGCTGTCGCTCGATGCGCGGGGGCGGGCGGTGCCGGTGATCCATTCCGACGATGGCTTCGCCCTGTTGTTCACCGACCCCGATCCGGCCGCCCTCGACCGCTCGGTGGCGGCGATCGCGCGACCGTTTCCGGCGGGGCTGATGACGGATGTCGGCCTGCTGGTCGCCAATCCCGCCTACGCTCCCGCGGAAACAAGGGCGCGGTTCGGCGCCAACGCCTATCACGGCACGGTGGTCTGGTCGTGGCAGCAGGCGATCCTGGCCGCCGGGCTGGACCGGCAACTGGCGCGGGGCGATCTGCCCGCCGCCACCCGCGCCGCGTTGCTGGCCCTGCGCAGCCGCCTGTGGCGGGCGATCGACGCGGCGGGAGAGGTCCGCACGTCGGAACTCTGGTCGTGGACCTATGCGGACGGCCGATACCGCGTCGCACCGTTCGGCGCATCCAGCGGCGATGCCGACGAATCCAATGCGGCCCAGCTCTGGAGCACCGTCTTCCTCGCCCTGCATCCTCCCGCCCGCTGAAGGGCGGGAGGCAAGGCGAAGGATCAGCTCAGCCGGAGCAGTTCGGCGCCGTGCGCGGGAATGGTGCGCACGACGCGGTCGGTGGCGGTGCCGATCGCCTGCCCCGACCAAAGATCGCGCACCCGCACCGTGCCCGCCTTGCCCAGATCGCGCAGCGGGATGCCGACCGGCCGTGGCTTGTCCGTCGGGTTGAACAGCGCGAGGTAGCGATCCTGACTGCCCTCCGGCCGGGCGGACCAGATGCGGGCGCCGTCGTCGACGAAATGCGGCTGATTGTCGGTGCTCGCCTGATTGACGGCAAGGACCTCGCGATTGGTCAGCAGCGCCAGGGTCGGCGCATCGAGATGGCGCAGGTCGCCGCCCATGATGAGCGGCGATCGCGCCATCGACCACAATGTCATCAGCGTGCGCTGTTCGTCGGGGGTGAATTTCGTATCGCGCTTGCCCAGCGCCAGCCGGCCCAGCGGCAGCATGTCCGCATCCGGCCACGCGCCTGCCCGGCGCCACGGGTTCCAGTTCTCCAGACGGGTGAACTGCGCCTCCAGCATCCCCCAATTGTCCCAGAAATCGTCGCTGATGCGCCACATCTGCGCATGGCGGCGGACATGCTCGCCCCGGATCACCGGTGTCTCGCCGGGCGACAGGCTGAGCATCATCGGGCGGCCGCTGTTGGCGATGGCATGGTGGGCGCCCTCGATCTCGGGCGCGTGGGCGTCGTAGGGGCGGCTCATATCGTCCATCTTGACGAAGTCGACGCCCCAGCCGGCGTACAACCGGAACACGCTGTCATAATAGGCCTGCGCGCCCGGTTTCGTCATGTCGACGCCGTACATGTCGGGGTTCCACGAACAGATGCTGCCCGTGTCGGCGATATCGGCGGCGCGGTAACGGGTGCCGAGGATCGGCAGGTTCCGCTTCACCGCCAGCCGGGGGATGCCGCGCATCAGATGGATGCCGAACTTCATCCCCATCCGGTGGACATCGGCGGCCAGCGTGGTGAAGCCGGACCCGTCGGCACTCGACGGAAAGCGGTTGGGGGCGGGGATCAGCCGGCCGTAACCGTCCATCGCCGGCACCGGATTGCCGTTATATTCGTAGCTCGACGCCTCGGGCTCGTACCACTGGATATCGACAGTGAAGATATCATAGCCGAACGGCAGCAGCTTTTCGCGCATGATCGTGGCGGTTTCGCGGGCCTGCGCTTCGGTGATGGTGGTGGCGAAGCTGTTCCAGCTGTTCCAGCCCATCGGCGGCCGCGGTGCGAGCAGCCCGCCCGTCGGCGCCGCCCCCGCCGTCGACGGCCGCACCATCGCCGCGGTCGCCCCGGCGATGCCCGATGCCAGCACCCGGCGGCGGCTCGGCTGCATCTCGTCCATTGTTCACTCTCCCGGCGGTGATCTTGTCGGACCAGATCGTACAGCGGCGTCGCCGATTGTCGATCCCGTGGGGCGACCTGCGCCTAGACGGGGTGCGGCGGGGCCGGGGGATGCCGGACCGCCTCGCCATCCGCGGTCGCCACGCCGTACAGGAAGCCCTGGCCGAGGGGGCATCCCATTTCGGCCAGCAACCGCGCCTGTGCCTCCGTTTCGATCCCCTCCGCCACGATCGTCTTGCCCATGCCATCGCCCAGCGCGACGATCGCGCGCACGATCGCGGTCGCGTTGCCACCCTCCTCGTCAAGCCCGGCGATGAACGAGCGGTCGATCTTGATCCGGTCGACCGGCATCCGGCGCAGATGGACGATCGAGGCAAGGCCGGTACCGAAATCGTCGATCGCGATCACGACCCCCGCCTGATGCAGGGTCGTCAGCGTGGCGAGGATCGCATCGGCGGCGCGGTCGAGCATCGCCGCCTCCGTCACCTCGATGCACAGCCTGTCCGGCGCGATATCATGGGTGGCGAGCCGGTCGAGGATATGGCGCGCGATACCCGGATCGCCCAGCTGCGCGGCGGTGGCGTTGACGCAGACCATGGCGACGTCGCGCCGGCGCTGTATCCAGCCGAGTGCCATGTCGAGGACATGATCCTGTATCCGCAGACCGAGCCGATCCGCCACGAGCAGGTTCGCGAAGCGATCGGGCAGCATCAGGCCATGCTCGGGATGGATCCAGCGCAGTAGCGCCTCGTACCCGCGGCAATCACCGTCCGGCAGGGTGACGATCGGCTGGAAATGCAGCACGAATTCGCCGCGAGCCAGCGCGTTTTCCGCGTCACGGGAAAAATCGGTCTGCAGATCGCGCAGGATGCGCAGCAGCGGATCGTAGCGTCGATGGCGGCCACGCCCCGTTTCCTTGGCGCCATAAAGCGCCATGTCGGCGTTCTGGTACAAGGCGTCGATATCGGCGGCATCGTCGGGAAAGCTGGCGACGCCGATGCTGGCCGACAGCATTCGCCGTCCGCCCGCGAAGCGCCATGGCTGGCCCTGCATCGCGTCGATCCGGTCGAGCAGCCGCGCCTCCGCCATCGCATCGCCGGGCATGAGCACCGCGAATTCGTCGCCGCCGATCCGGGCGACATGAAAACCGTCGCCCGCGTCCAGCGAGCGGAGCGCGTCGCCGAGCGCGACGATCAGCGCATCGCCCCCGGCATGGCCGAGCCGGTCGTTGACCAGCTTCAGATGATCGATGTCGATCAGGAACAGCGAGAACGCGTCGCCCCGCGCGACCAGCCCCTGTGCCGTGCGCTGGTACGAGGCACGGTTGCCCAGTCCGGTCAGGAAATCGGTCTCGGCGGCGCGGCGCAGCGCCTCGGTTTCGGCCAGCTCGATCTCGCCCCGGCGGGTGATATGGTGCAGTTCCCGTTGCAGGCGGCGGAACCGGCTCGCGATGATGAGCGAGAACACCAGCGCCTCGAACGCCAAGGCGGCAAAGGTGGCGCGGTCGATCGCATCGCTTTGGCCCACGATACCCAGATTGCGCAGCAACCGCGCCACGAACACGCCGATCACCGGCGCCCATCCGATCAGGTAGGGCCAGACCACCCGGCTGCCGCGCATCATCGCCGTGACCCAGCCGGCACCCAGGGCGACGAACGACGTGGCGACCATGAAGGTCAACGCCCGGTCGAAGGGCATGACCGGCAACACCCCGTCCGCCGCCGCCGCCACGCCGGCCATGGCACCGAGCGTGGTGAGCCACCGTATCGTCGCCGCCAGCGCCCGCGGTACCATCTCCGCCTCGATCACGGTCAGGAAGAACCTGCCGCCCGCCGCGACCATCAGGCCGACCAGCACATAGTCGATCCGGACCGCCAGGGGGCCGACCAAAGCGGGGTCCAGCAGCGCCGCCATGTTCGTCCACGTCATGCCATAGGTGAAGGCGACCATGACCCACAGCAGGTACCAGCGCTGGAACGCCGATCGCTGCCCCGCATGGATGACGACGTTATAGATCAGCGCGGACAGCAGGATACCGGCGAACAGCCCCATCAGGACGAGCCAGGCGGTCGCATCGGCCATCTGCTGGGCCGGGGTCATCGCGCGCAGCTTGCGCATCAGCGACAGGTCGTCGATCCCGTCGAAGCCGAGATACAGGCCGCGGATCTCGTGTCCCGCCACGGGTATCTCGAAGCGTAGCACGCCGCCCGGCGCCCCGTATCCGGCCAGTTCGCTGGCCGAAAGCATCGTCCGTCTGGCGCCGGCATCCGTATCGACCACCAGCGCGATCCGGGCGAAACGGGTCTGATCGACCAGCAGTCGCCAGCCCGGCGGCAGCGGGGACAGCCGCGCAGTATCCAGTTTCAGCCAGAGCCAGCCTTTCGCCGCCCGCGGTGCCGCATCGCCGCAGACATAATCGGCCCGGCGCACCGCGCGGAGGGTGGCATCCGATGCCGTAGGCGCGGTGCAGACCCCGTCACGCAGGGAAATTCCATTCGCCCATGCCGGCGCGGCGACCATCAGGAAAACGATCGCCAGCAATTTCCATAGGCTATGCACCATCGGTCATCCCGCTAGACCCGGCTGTCCGTCTCCCTTTCAGGAATTCCGGCATGGTTGGCGAACCGGATCGGCGTGCATACCCAAGGCATCGCCCCTGACGATCCGCGCTGCTTACGGCGTCATTCTGCTTGGTGCAACCAAGATGGGGCAACCTCCTTCCATACCGTCATGCCCGCCGGAACCGGTGCCGGTCGCCGGGCGCTGTGCCGTCATGCCCGATCATGACGACGACAATCTCCCGGCCCCCCGCGGTCGTGCCGTACCCAGCGGCCGGCTCGCCCGGCTTGGCACCTTCGGCCGGCTGGCCGGCGGTGTGGCGGGCGGGATGCTCGCAGAGGGCGCGCGGCGGCTGGCGGCGGGCGAGCGGCCGACGATGGGCGATATGATGCTTACCCCGGCGAACGCGACGCGGATCGCCGATCGGCTGTCGCATCTGCGCGGCGCGGCGATGAAGCTGGGACAGATGATCTCGATGGATGCGGGGGATATGCTACCGCCCGAATTGTCCACCATCATGGCGCGGATGCGCAACCAGGCCTATCGGATGCCGCCCCAGCAGCTCGACGGCGTGCTGAAGGCGGAATGGGGTCGTGACTGGCGACGCCGGTTCAGGCATTTTGAGGCGTCGCCGATTGCCGCCGCCTCGATCGGGCAGGTTCACCGCGCGACCCTGCCTGACGGGCGTCTCCTAGCGATCAAGGTGCAGTATCCGGGGGTGCGCGAAAGCATCGACGCCGATGTCGACAACGTTGCGACCCTGCTGCGCGTATCGAACCTGCTGCCCGCGACGGTGGATATCGCGCCGCTGCTGGCGGAGGCGAAACGCCAGCTGGCCGAGGAGGCCGATTACCGCCGCGAGGGCGAACAGATGCGCGCCTATGGCGAACGGCTCGGCGACGATCCGCGCTATCTGGTACCGATGCTCGATCCCGCGCTGACCACCGATCGCGTCCTGGCGATGAGCTTCGTGGAAGGGCGGCCAGTGGAGACGCTGGCGGACGAACCGCAGGACGTCCGCGACCGCGCCATGACCGCGCTGGTCGATCTGGTGCTGCGCGAACTGTTCGCGTTCGGCATGATGCAGACCGACCCGAACTTCGCCAATTACCGCTGGCAACCGGATACCGGCCGGCTCGTGCTGCTCGATTTCGGGGCGACCCGCAGCGTACCGGCGGCGACCGCGGCGTCGTATCGCGGGCTGATCGAGGCGGGGCTGGCGCATGATCGCGATCGTATCCGCGATCTGGCGGTGGCGAACGGCTTTCTCGGCGAGCAGGCGGCGCTGGCGCATCGGCCGGCGGTCGACCGGATCATCGCCGCCGTCGACGATGCGATGGCGCGACCCGGCCCGTTCGATTTCGGGGACCGTGCCTTCGTGCCGGTGGTACGCGAAGAGGCGCGCGCGTTGGTCGCCGACCGCACGACATGGCATGTCCCGCACGTCGAGACGTTGTTCGTGCAGCGCAAGGTGAGCGGCACCGCGTTGCTGGCCGCGCGGCTGAAGGCGCGGGTCGATGTGCGTGGCCTCGCCGCCGCGGCGATCGGTACGACGGTACCCGATCAGTCGCCCGATCAATCGATGGCGGCGAACCAGTCCGCATAGACGGTATTGCGCGCCATGCGGCGATTGAGGTCGGGGTCGCCGTCGTGCCACCATACTGGGCCACGCTCCCCCAGCGCGACCTTCGCGTCGTCGACGGCGACTCGCGCCGCCACCAGCGCCGCGTCGTCTTTCGTCCGCAACGCACGGGCGACGGCACGGCGGGCGTCCATCAGGCGGTCGACCAGTCGCTGCCGCTCGTCATCGGGCAGCGCCGGATCGGCCCGCCGCCACAGCCGGCCACGCACGACGATGTAGCGGCCGTCGGGCGTGACCGGGGGTGGGTTCACCGCCGCTGCCGCCACCACCACGCACCGATGCCGGCGATGCCGGCCGCGGTGATGGCACCGGCCGCTATCGTCGCCTTGCGGCGGCGTTCCGGGTGACGGCGGCCGCCATCCGGGCCGCTCGCCGTTACGGGGGCGGCGAACAACGTGCCCGGCGTGTCCTCGCCCGGCTCCGCCCGGTCGGACCATATGTCCATGAAGCCGTTCATCATCGCCGCGCCCAGATTGGGGGCGGCGAACTGGCCGAGCTTCAGCGCGATCGCCGGCGCGCCGACGACGGTCGTGTTACGCGGATGCCGCGCGAGCCGCACCACCGCCTTCGCCACCGTTTCGGGGGCCAGCGAGCCGGGTGGCAGCGACAGCTTCGCGCCCGTGTAGTTGCCGGCATGATCGATCCCCGGCGTGTCGACGAAGGTGGGATAGACGTCGCAGACATGGATATGCGGCCGCTTCGACACCTCGCCGCGCAATGCCTCGCTGAACCCGCGCAGGCCGAACTTGCTGGCGGCATAGGCGGCGGCATGGGGTGTGGCGAAGAAGCCGCCGACCGAGATCATATTGACCCACGTCCCGCGATCCTGCGCGAGAAAGATCGGCAACACGGCATGGGCATCGTTCATGTGGCTGAGCAGATTGGTGTCGATCACGCGGGCATGGTCGGCGATCGGCACCTCGTGATACCGGCCGACCACGCCGACGCCGACACAGCTGAACCACAGGTCGATTTCGCCCAGCAGGTCGCGCGCCGATGCCGCGAACGATGCGACCGCCGCCGCGTCGGTCGTGTCGACGACCTGGATATCGGCGATGCCGCCGACCTCGCGGCAGCGCCGGGCGATATCCTGCAACCCGGCCTCGCCGCGTGCGCCCAGCACCAGACGGGCGCCGGTCCGGGCGAAGGCGATCGCCGTCGCGGCCCCGATCCCGCTCGATGCGCCGGTGATGACGACGCGGGTGGCGTGACTGCTCATCGCCCAATCACCTCCTTCACCGCATCCGCCGCCTTGGCCAGCAGGCCCTTTTCCGCTTCCTCCGCTTCCGCCTTGGTCCGGAAGGCGGCGCCTTCGGGCTCTGCCGGCGGGGCATAGACGGAGAACAGTTTCAGATCGCCGCTGCCCTTGTTGATGATGTTGTGCTGCGAGCCCTTGGGCACGACGACGAGGTGGTTGGGGCTGGCCTTGGTCGAATGGCCGTCGATCACCACCTGCGCGTCGCCCGCGACGATGAAGGTGGTCTGGTCGGCGGGATGCGTCTCCATCCCGATCTCCTCGCCGGCCGGGATGCTCATCAGCACGATCTGGACCTTGCTGTCGCGATAGACTTCCTTCTGCCAAAGCTCGTTGCGGCTCGCCAGATCGACCATGTCCTTGTTGAAGATCGTCATGATATCGGTCCCTTGATGGTTCGTCTGGTGGACGAACGAGGCGAGGGGGTGTTCCCCGCCGAACTTGCATCGCGACGCGTTCGGCGGTAGCGGGCGGCATTCGCATGGACCCGGTGCAATTCCGGGTGGCTATTCCGGCCGCCGATCCGCCGGACAACGCAGACCGCATCCCTGACACCGTCCGCCCGATCGCCGGGTGGGCGCCGCATCGATGCGATGATTGCGGACGATCGACATGACCCTATCATCCTTTTCCCGTTACCGTGCCGAATGGTACAGCGGCCCCGCCGCCGCACGGCGCGACGTGCTGGCCGGCATGGTCGGCACCTTCGCCCTGATTCCCGAGGTGATCGCCTTCGCCTTCGTGGCGGGCATCGATCCCGAAGTGGGGCTGTTCGCCTCGTTCGTGATCGGCATCGTGATCGCCTTTGCCGGGGGGCGCCCGGCGATGATCTCCGGCGCGGCAGGCTCGGTGGCGCTGGTGGCCGCCGCGCTCGTGCAGGCGCACGGACTTTCCTATCTGCTGGCGGCGACGGTGCTGGCCGGCATCTTCCAGATCGCCTTCGGGCTGGCGCGGCTCGACATGCTGATGCGCTTCGTGTCGCGGTCGGTGCGTACCGGCTTCGTCAACGCGCTGGCGATCCTCATCTTCTCGGCGCAGGTGCCGCAGATGCTGGGGGTGACGTGGCATACCCATGCGATGATCGCGCTGGGCCTGGCGATCATCTATCTGCTGCCACGGCTGACGACCGCGATCCCGTCGCCCCTGATCTGCATCGTCGCGCTGACCGCGATCGCCGCATGGGTGCCGATGCCGCTGCGGACGGTGGCCGATCTGGGACGGTTGCCGGATGCTCTGCCCGGCTTCGCGCTGCCCGCTATCCCGTTCGACTGGGCGACGCTGGCGATCGTCGCCCCCTATGCGCTGGCGATGGCGGCGGTGGGGTTGCTGGAATCGATGATGACCGCGCGGGTGGTCGACGACCTGACCGAAACCACCAGTCCCAAGGCGCGCGAGTGTACCGGGCTGGGACTGGCCAATGTCGCGGCGGGCCTGTTCGGCGGCATCGCCGGGTGCGGGATGATCGGGCAGACGGTCGGCAATGTCCGCTATGGCGGGCGGGGCCGGCTGTCGACGCTGGTGGCGGGCGTCTTCCTGTTGATCGTGATGGTGCCGCTGCGGCCATGGGTCGCGCAGGTGCCGGTAGCGGCGCTGGTGGCGATCATGGTGATGGTGTCGATCAGCACCTTCTCCTGGGGGTCGTTGCGCGATCTGCGCCGGCATCCGCGGGTATCCGGTATCGTCATGCTCGCCACCGTGGTGGTGACGGTGGCGACGCACGACCTGTCGATGGGCGTCGCGGTCGGGGTATTGCTGAGCGGCGTGTTCTTCGCGCTCAAGGTCAGCCGGCTGATGGCCGTCCGGGTCGAGCATGACGTGGACAGCGATACCCGGACCTACATCGTGTCGGGACAGGTGTTCTTCGCCAGTGCCGAGATGTTCGCCGACCGGTTCGACCTTCGCGACGATGCCCGTCACGTGCGGATCGACCTGACCGCCGCGCATCTTTGGGATGTCACGGCGGTAGGTGCGCTGGAAGAGGTCGTGGGGGCGATGCGGCGGCACGGCATCGCCGTGGAGGTGGTCGGCCTGAACCAGGCGAGCGCGGTTCTGGTGGATCGTCACGCACCCCTGATGCGTGAAGCCACCGCCTGATCGCGGTCAGCCGCCGGCGGGACTTTCGTCGTCGAAATTCTCGCCGGGGTTGCCGCCACCGGCACCGCTACCGCTGCCATGGACCTCGCCGGTGGCGGGGTCGATCCAGCCACGCCGACCATTCTCGGGTGGAATGTTGCGCTCCTCCGGATCGGCCGCCGGTGGCGTCACCGTGGCCGGGTCGCCGGTCAGCGGATGGCCGCTCGGTCGCACGGCACCTTCCGCCGCTTCGCGATCACGTTGGTAACCCTGTCCGCTGTAACCGGTATCCCGGTCGAAGGCGTTGGCCGGTTGCGGCCGGGCACCGTCATCCCGGGGGTCGTCCGGGCGGGAAGGGGTCGGTTCGGTCATGTCGGTATCCTTTGCTGCCGTGCCGCGATCATCAGCGCTTCTTCTTGCCCGATCCCTTCGGCTTCCGCTTGCGCGCGGACGACGCCGGGGACTGTCGGCTGGCCGCCACGATACCGGCCACCAATGCGGCAATCGCCCCGATGCCCAGGGCGGCGGCTATGCCGGTTCGCATCCGACGTTCGGACGATGCGCGATCGACCGTCGGCGACGGAACGACAGGCGAGTCATGATGCTCGTGCGGCGGCTCGACCCGCGGATAAGGGGATTGATTGGCAGGCGGAACGGGCGGGGAATGAGACATCGGCTTCTCCGGAATGACCGACATCAACGCATCGACACGCCGAGGTGTCCCGCAACAGTCCGGCCAGCCCATGCAACAGGGGCGATACCTGCCCGGATTGATATGGAAGCCCGCGACCGGGGGGCAGGGGCATGCTGATCGTACTGCCATCAGCAGGCGAAACGATCCGCTCGACGAGCGATGGTCGGGGAGACAGGATGGTCGATAGAAGGGGACCGCTAGGTCGCTAACCCCTTAAGTTGCGGGGTAGGAACGATTTTCTCCGCTACCGGGTCGCGTTATGCTCCGCTTCTATGCTACGTAATCCTCCCCAATCGGCGCGGTTGACGCCCAACCCCCCGTACCTGTTTAAGCGCAAAATTCACAGCACTGGCAGCTTCGCCTGATGATCCCCAAGCCCGCGCGGGCGGCCCTTGGTCGGGCTGAATTCACAAAGTCCTTGGGCGTTGCAAACAAGGCCTTGGCTGTCGATTTGTCCCATGCCGTCCTTGCCGATTGGAAGGCGGCTATTAACGCGACCTTGGCATCACCGTCACCGGTGGTGCGGATTGATGCCGATGCTATGGCTAATATTGCCGTCGAAGTCGGGTTCGCAGTCGCAACCGCGCGCGTACCCGAGCTTGTAGCGCGAAAGGCTAAGGAAGGTGGTATTCATCCGGTCAGGGGCGCGGGCTGGGCGTGCAGTAACAGGATGAAGGGTCGCTGAGCGTCTCTTTCAGGTAGTCGATGCCGTTGCGGGTGAATGAGCTGCCCCCTTCTGAGTGGTCCATCGACTATGAGAGTCTGGATCAAGGAAGGGACGACGAATGCCTGCCAGGAAGCACAAGCCCGAGGAGATCATCGGGAAGCTGCGTGAGGTTGAGATCATGCTGGGCCAGGGCGGGACGACCGCGGAGGCATGCCGGCGGATCGCGGTCAGCGAGCAGACTTACTACCGCTGGCGCAAAGAGTATGGCGGCCTGAAGACGGATCAGGCTCGGCGGATGAAGGACCTAGAGAAGGAGAACCTGCGGCTGCGCCGTGCGGTCTCGGACCTGACGCTCGACAAGCTGATCTTGCAGGAAGCTGCACGGGGAAACTTCTCAGCCCTGCGCGGCGCCGGCGCTGTATCGACCAGGTGAAAGAGGTGCTGGACGTATCCGAGCGGCGGGTGTGCCGCGTGCTCGGGCGGCACCGGTCGACACAGCGCAAGGTGCCGTGCGGGGCAGATGACGAAGAGGTGCTGACCGACGACATCGTCGCGCTGGCCAAGCAATATGGCCGCTACGGCTATCGCCGGGTGACCGCGTTGCTGCACGCGGCCGGTTGGTCGGTGAACCACAAACGCGTGGAGCGGATCTGGCGGCGCGAGGGGCTGAAGGTGCCACAGAAGCAACCCAGGCGTGGACGGCTATGGCTGAACGATGGCTCGTGCATCCGGCTGCGGCCGGAGTATCCAGGGCAAATTCCGTTCAGTACGCATCATATCCGGCAGCGGCAAAGTAGTTGGCGCACTCTGCGGGCGTGAAGATGTCGATGGCGGCACCGATGGCGCGGGACAGATCGTCGACGATGCGCGCGGCGGCCTTGCGCAGGAGCGCCTTGAGCCCTTCGACAAGCTCAGGAGTGCCTTGGCGAAGGCGTTCTCGATCGGGTTAAAGTCGGGCGAGTAAGGCGGAAGGAAGAGCAGCCAGGCGCCCGTTGTCTCGATCGCATTCCGCGCCGCGCCGCTTTTGTGGGCAGGCAGGTTGTCGAGGATCACGACGTCACCGGGTTTCAGCGTCGGGGCGAGCGCCCGGGCGACCCAGGCCTCGAACCATGCCCCGGTCATCGGTCTGTCGATGACGAGCGGTGCGGTCATACCCGAGAGCCGCAAGCCGCCGACGAACGTGGTCGTCATCCAGTGCCCATGCGGCACGGCCATGCGCAGCCGTTCGCCGCGTGGCGCACGGCCGTACCGGCGTGCCATCTTGGTGCTGGCACCCGTTTCATCGACGAAGATCAGCGTCTCGGGGTCGAGATCAATCTGGCCCTCGAACCATGCCTAGCGCGCGCTCAGGACGTCGGGGCGGTTCTGCTCCTGTGCATGGCCGGTCTTTTTTTGTGCGTATGGCCGTGACGGGCAAAAACCGCCACAGCGTCGACACCGCAACCGCGATCCCCTCGGTGGCCAGCGCCGTGCGCAACTCGGCAAGGTTGATGTTAGGAGACGCCTCGTACAGCGCCCAGATCCGCGCCGCTTTGGCCTCGGTCCTGACCGAGCGGGTGTCACCGCCTTGCGGCCTGGCCGCGGCGTTGCCCCGATCGCGCTGCAGTGCCGCCCACCTCACCGCGCTCGCCGCGCTTACTCCGAACCGCGCTGCAGCCGCCCGGCGAGACATGCCTCCCGAAATGGCACCAACAACTCGCTCCCGCAGGTCCATCGACAACGGCTTGCCCATCTGACCGGCCTCCCGTCGCCGGTGACAAGCTTGAATCAGACTTCAGCCCCCTTGGGAATCCCTCAACGATTCACGCTGGTCGGATTTTGCTCTAGTATTGTAGTTTTGAATGATTTAGAATACCTAGTCGGAGTATGAAAATATATATAGTAGAGGCACAGGGAAGAAACCAAGGGAGTTGGCAGTAAAGCTGGTTATGTATGAATAGACAGACTTCAGAAAGACGTCCAGTTACTGTCTGATCGAACCATGGCCGGGCTGGCGGCGGCAGGCAGCGGTTTGATCGGTGAGTTATAGGCCTCCGGCCGGCTGTAATTGGGTTTGCTTGTCGGACCCCGACGATAGCCGACCTCGGTCTATGCGACAGTGAAGCGGCTCGCCTGTTTGCTCAGGTTTCCGACTTCGCATGCCAGATTGCGTGCGGCAGCGGAGGTTTCCTCGACCATCGCGGCATTCTGCTGGGTGGACTGGTCCATCATCCCGATCGCCGCCGAGATCTGGGTGATCGCGGCCGACTGCGCCTGATTGTCCGCCGCCATCGTCGCCAGCAGTTCGTGCACCTGCGCCACGTCGCCCGAGATATTGGCCAGCGCCGCGTCGACCTTGGTCACGGCCTCGACGGCGGTGACGATATCGGTCTGCGTCACCGTCAGCTGGTCACGCGCCCGCTTGGCTTTCTCTTCGGCGCGCATCGCCAGTGCCGACACCAGATCGGCCACCACCGCGAAGCCACGACCGGCATCCCCCGCCCGGCCCGCTTCGACCGCGGCGTTCATCGCCAGCACCCGCGTCTGGAACGCGATCTTGTCGAGACCCTCGATCACCGAGTCGATGCCCTTGGCGCTGTCCGACACCCGGCCCATCGCCTGCACCGCCTCGTCCGCCACCGCGCGGCCGCCACCGACCGTGGCGATCGCCTGATCGGCGCGTTCCACCGTCCGTGTCGCCGCCACCGCCGAGGCGCGCAGGCGGCCGTCCATCTGCGTGACCGAGGCGGCGGTCTGCTCCAGCGAGGCGGCGTTGCTTTCGGTACGGCGTGCCAGGTCTTCGGAGGCCTGCGCGATCTCACTGGAGCCGGTACGGATCGTGGCGGCGCTTTCCGACACCGACCCGATCAGGTCGCGCAGCTTGTCCAGCGCTTCATTGAAGTTCGTCTTCAGCGCGGCGTAGGCAGGTGAAAATTGCTGAGTGATCGTCGTGGTAAGGTCGCCGCCTGACAGATCGGAGAGATGGGTCGACACGGTATCGACGACGAGTTTCTGTTCGCGTTCGGCACACGCGCGGGCAACATCCGATTTTTCCTTCTCGATCGCAGTCGAGCGGAACACGTCGAGTGCCTGCGCCATCTTGCCAACCTCGTCCCGTCGATCGTGTCCAGGGATTGCTGCTCCGGTATCGCCATCAGCCAGCGATTGCATCCGCACGGTCAGCGCCATGATCGGCTTCGAGATCGATCGTCCCAGCATTATGGTGAGCGCGCCGACGCCCAACAGAATTGCTAGGACAATCCCGATCATCGTCATCGCCTCGCGCCAGATCGCCTGACGCAGGTCGTCAACATATACTCCCGACCCAATCACCCAGCCCCACGGTGCGAAGCCCTTCACGAACGAGATCTTGGGTTGCGCCTCGTCGGTGCCGGACTTGGGCCAGCGATAGCTGACGCTGCCCTCACCATGCGCGCGTACGACGTTCGCCATCTCCCGGAAGGGATGGACGCCGTCGGCATCGACGTCGGCAGTCAGATCCTTGCCGTTCATCTCGGGCTTCATCGGATGCATGATCATGCGAGGTTGCAGGTCGCTGACGAACAGATAGTCGTTATTGCCGTAGCGCATGACCTTCAGCACAGCGAGCGCTGCTGCCTTTGCCCGCTTTTCGGTCATCCGCCCCGCCCGCTGCTCGGATTCGATATGGGTGACGATGCTGTGTGCGGTTTCGACGATCTTCTTGGTTCGATCGCCGACGTTGTCTCGCATCACGTGGTCTAACCGCATCAGCGACAGTCCCGAGACGAGGATCAATCCCAGCGTGATTGCCAGCGTCACGAGCATCAGCCGGCCGCTGATCCTAATGTTTTTCATCCTCTACCCCCAAAGACACTATTTCATTAATAGAGGAAAAAATTCATTTCCGGTCGGCTAGAAGCTGTTATGATCCTGCGGATCATCTAATATTGACGCTCCAAGCGGGTTCAACATCCTGATGATTTGGTCTGCCGCCACACTGCTTTAATGATACTGAGTGATTACCCAGCAGCGGATCACCACTATCATCGACGGGCGCGTGAGCGGCAATATCAAGTAAAAGCAAAGTGATCACAGGTAGATAGGTTCATAACAGCCTCTAGCCTTGATGATAATGTTGACGACGCCGGCAATGGCATCCGAACCGTACAGCGGCGACTGGCCCGATTGCAGCACCTCGATCCGCTCGATCGAATTATTAGGAATGGTGTTGAGATCGACCGTGCCGGGTATGCCGCTTGCCGACGCACCGTTTACATAGCAAAGAGCGCCTAACAGAACCGTATGATCTGATTGATGGTGATGATGCTGGCGGCGAGGGAGATGAAGGCCTCGTAGATATCGCTTCGTCGTTCGTGGCGGATCGGGATGCGACGGAAACGGTTGAACCATGCATGGGTGCGCTCGACGACCCAGCGGTGCCTGCCGAGGCGTTCGCCGGTATCGACGCCGCGTCGGGCGATGCGTGGGGTGATACCACGGGCGCGACACTCCTGCCGCCGTGCGCGGGCATCATAGGCCTTGTCGGCGTGCAGTTTGGCTGGCCTTTGCCTGGGTCGCCCATGTTGGCCGCGCAGTGGTGGGATGGCATCGAGGGTGGATGCCATCATCACACTGTCGTGGCGGTTGGCGCCGGTCAGCCGGAACCCGAGTGGCGTGCCGCGGGCATCGGTGACGAGATGGCGCTTCGTGCCCGGCTTGCCCCGATCCGTCGGGTTCGGACCTGTCGCGCACGCCCCTTTTTGGCGGGCACCGTCGCACTGTCCAGCGCGGCCCGCGACCAGTCGATCTGCCCTGCGGCATGAAGCCGCTCCAGCAGTAGCCGGTGCAGCTTTGCCCATATTCCTGCAGCCTGCCAGTCGCGCAGCCGCCGCCAGCACGTCATCCCCGAACCGCAGCCCATCTCCGCAGGCAGCATCTCCCACGGTATTCCCGAGCGCAGCACGAACACGATGCCAGTCAGCACCGCACGCGCCGGCACCATCGGCCGGCCACCCTTCGGGCGCGGTCGCTCAGGCGGCAGCAAAGGCTCGATCGTCGTCCATAACTCGTCCGGTATCAGCGTCTTGGCCATAGTCCAAAGTTTGGAACTGATACGTAACGCTTCAAGGTTCTGTTAGGCGCACTTAAATAACTTATAATCCACGGGATATGATAAATAATACGGGTAGCTATGGCTAGCAAGCTGTGTATTTGGCTCGAGCAATAATAAAAGACAGAGACAGGCGCTCATCGCCTGCCCCATGTATTTCAATCAATCACTTGGCGGCGGTTGCCTCTATCTCGACAAGGAAGTTTGGGCCGGCGAGTGCTGCCACCTGCACCGTCGAACGGGCAACGGTGCCGGGGTTATCAGCAACACCAAAGAACTGCTTAAAGCCATCATTCATGCCCGCGAAGTCCATCTTGCCGCCCAGTTTGGGGTCGCCCGACACGAAGACGGTCAGCTTGATGATGTCACTCATCGCATAGCCCCGCGCGGCCAGGATCGTTTTGATCTTGGTGAAGATGCTGATCGTCTGCGTCTTCGTATCGCCGAAATCCGCCATAGTCAGTTCGGCCGCCGGCTTGCCTGCGGATGCGGCAATCGGCGAGGCGAGCTGGCCGCTGAGGTACAGCGTCGTTGCCCCTGGCTTCACCGTCACGCCTTGCAGGATCAGGCCGGGCGGGGTGTTGGGATGCTTGGTCACCATCTGTGCCGTCGCGGGAAGGGTGGTGGCAGCGGTAGCCACTGCAGCGGCGATCAGGAAACGGTTCACACTATTCTCCGGTAGGGATCGGCGGGCGGCATCATGATGCCGCCCGCCGCTGTGGTGGACGAAGAGGGTCAGAAGCTGAAGTTCATGCGCGCATAATAATAGCCACCGTTGATGCCATAGGGGCTGAAGGTGAGGGGGGCATCCGGCTGGTTGCCGCCGTTCACCAGGGTAAAGTTGGTGGTGCCGGGCACCAGCGCGACGGTCGGCGGCCGCTTGTCGAACAGGTTGTTGGCGCCGATCGACAGTTCCAGATCGTCGGTCAGCTTGTAGTTCAACTCCAGGTCGACGATCCCGGCCGTGCCGATCTTCTGTTCGTAGAACACGCCACCATCGGGCGAGGCGAGGTTGGACGTCTTGCCGAACAGCGTGCCGCGCAACGTCGCGGAAAACTTGTCCATCGTGTAGAAGGCGGACGCGATCATCTTCACCCGTGGCGAGGCGTTTTCGAGCGTGCTGATCGTGGCAACGTTGAACAGCGGGATCGGCCCGGTCACGGTGGTGCCGTTGGCGCGGGTGCCGGTCAGCGTCGGTCCGGCGCCGATGTCGGTCACGTCGGTCTTGTTGTAATTGCCCGACAGCGTCCAGTTCACCCGGCCCATGTCGCCGAAGTCGCTGACATAGGTCGCCACGACGTCGATGCCGCGGGTGCGGGTGTCGGCGCCGTTGGCGAACAGGCTGACCCCGGTCTGCGTCACGGTCGGGTCGAGGACGTTGCCGTTGGCGATCACCGCGTTGCGCACCTGCGCATAGTTGATCGCGCCACCCGCACTGAAGATCGATCCCGTGCCCAGGATACGGTCGCGCACCTTCACCTGATAGGCATCGATCGTGATCGTCAGCTGTGGCGCCGGCCGCAGTACCAGACCGGCGCTATAGGTGGTCGATTTCTCCGGTGCGAGATTGCCGAAGCCGAGCAGTTTGGCCGCCGCCGAGTTGGCAGGCAGCTGGACGAAGGCGGCGGTTGGCGAGACGTTGGTGGCCGAATAGAAGGATTCCGCCAGCGTCGGGGCGCGGAACCCGGTCGATACCGTGCCGCGCAGGGCAAAGGCGTCGCTGAAATCGTAGCGTGCCGTCGCCTTGTAGGTCCATTTAGTGCCGAAGTCGGAATAATCCTCGAACCGTACCGCACCGTCCACCTTCAGGTCCTCGACCGGCTGCGCGGAGACGTCGATATAAGCGGCGACGTTGTGGCGGCTGTTGACGCCTGCGTCGGAGGGGCGGAAGCCGGGATAGGACTGGCCGCCTTCCTTGTAGATCGATCCGGCATCGCCCGACCCGATCTCATAGACGTTCTTGCGATATTCGCCGCCGAACGCGAAGGTCAGCGGGTCGGCCATGCCCAGTTCGAATTCCTTGGCGAAATCGGCGTTCACCGTGAACTCGGTTGCCTTGAACATGCCGTTGTAGAAGGATGAGGGCGTGAAGCCGGTGTCGGCGAACAGCGAGGCATTGGCGCTGTCGATTGTGTAAAGCAGATTCTTGTCGCGGCCCAGCGTCGCGCTGAGATCATAGCGGAAGCCCGACAGGGTGCCGCGCGCCCCCCCGGTCAGGGCGAAATCGTCCTGCCGCAGCTTGATCCGCGGCACGAAGCCGTTGACCGGACTGTCGCCCTCGGGATCGTAATAGGTGGTGACGCCGGCCACGGTGCGCAATACGCGGGTAGGTACGCGCAGGTTTTCCTTCGCGCTGGCGATCCGGCGGCTGTAGGTGCCGAAACTGTACACCTCGACCCCGCCGAAATCATAGGCGGTGTTGTATTGCAGGTTGGTCAGGTTCGACCGGGCATCGCCGCTGATCGGGTTGACATAGGGGAAGCCCTCGATCCCCGGATAAAGCTGGCGCTGGATCGCACTGATCCCGTAGGTGCTCGATGTCGCCAGCGGCAGCAACGTACCGCTGGGATCGGTAACGCGGCGGTCGAGCCCCCCGACCTGGCTGAAATCGTGGAAGCGGTAGAAGCCGGTGACGTTGAAGAAGCCGGTATCGCCGACCTTCTGCGCGAGATAGATCGAGCCGGCATAGGTTTCGCCGCCCGTGTCGTAATGCTGGCCGGCGGTGAACGAGCCGTCGCCCCCCTCGCTGTCGTCCTTCAGGATGATGTTGATGACCCCGGCGATCGCATCCGATCCGTACTGGGCGGCCGCGCCCTGTTCCAGCACCTCGATCCGCTTGATCGACGCGGGGCTGATGAGGTCGAGATCGGCCGTCGCCGCGCCCTGATAGGGGCCGCCCAGCACCGCGAGGTTGGCGGTACCGTGCCGGCGCTTGCCGTTGACGAGCACCAGCGTGTGATTGGGGCTGAGCCCGCGCAGCCGCGCCGACAGCGTCAGGTTGGCCGCATCGCCGCCGAACGCCTGCGCCACGAACGAGGGTACCAGTTGGGTAAGGACCTGATTGAGGTTCGGCTGGCCGACGTGGCTCAATTCTTCGGCACCGAGCACCTTGATCGGTGCGGCGCTTTCGGCCGCGCTGATCCCGGTGGCGCGGGTGCCGGTGACGATGATGTCGTCGCCGGCCAAGGGGACCTGGGGGTCGGGATCGGGTGCAGTGGTGACGGGTGCTGATACCGGCGTCAACACTGCTTGTGCCTGCGCCTGTGCCGCCACCCCGGCGCTAAAGTATAGCGCCAATGACAATGCCATTCTGGAAGATTGGTGTACGATAATCATTTAATGCCCCCGTTATATTGTTGGGCCCCAGCATCCTTCTCCCATTGAAATTTGGCGCAGATAATGAGATATATACTCATATATCATTATATGCGCCGACTTTCTCCGCTATTTATTATGTCTTCATCATTACGAGTCGATGGAATATTGCAATAGATATTATGATGTTTTTCGAAGGCGGGTAATCGTTGGTCTTCCGTTGGCCGGATCACATCATCTTGTGCATCGGCACGAACGGTATCGCGATGCCCCCTGCCGTGATGGTAACGACGGGATCCGCCCTGTAGCCGGCAGCGCGGTAGAAGGGCTCACCCGGCAGGGTCGCCATCAGCATCAGCCGGCCGAAACCCGCCGCGAGGGCTGCCGCCTCGCAGGCGTCCAGCAAGGCCCGGCCGACGCCGCGTCTCGCATGGTCCGGCGCCACGAAGAATGCGCGGATGCGGGCGGCCTCGGTCGCCGGTTCGAGCAGGCCGCCGACCCGGTCCGCGAACCGGTCGCCCCCGAACAACGTGCGCCGCCGGCTCCAGCCGCCACATCCGGCAACGGTGCCATCGATCGTGGCCACCAGATAGGTGCCGTCGCCCACCAGTTCGCTGTCGACGCCGAACACATGCGCGATCGCCGCCTCGGTCTGTGTGGCGTCGTAATGACCATGGCTGAGTGCGCGGGCCGACATCTCGATCAACCGATCCAGCACCGGCAAATCGGCGGTGACCGCCGCCCGCACGGTGAGCGCGGGCGGTGACGCGATCATGCGGCGCGACGATCGCCATGGGTGACCAGCGCCTCGGCGGTCACCCGTCTGGCAAGCGCCAGCACCTGGCCCCGCGCGGACTGGATGCCGCCCTCCTGCCACCCCGGCGTCTGGCTGAGCGCGGCGCTGGCGAAATAGACGCGGCCTTCGGGCTTCTGGAGCAGGCGAAACGCCTCGCTATCGATATGCCCTTCCTGATGGCCGTTGGCGCTGCCCGCGTTCCAGTCCGGCCATGGCCCCAGGCTATAGGGAACCTTGTGCCAGTTGATGGCCAGCCCGCCGACCAGATCGGCGCCGTGGCCCGGATGCAGCCGGTCGATCACGCCGCGCGAAAAGGCGATCTGCTCGGTGATCGGCCGCTCCTGGAATGCCGCCGCGGTCGGTCCGGACGAATAGCAACCCAGCAACATCCCGCGTTCGCTGTGCAAGCCTGCGGAAGGGTACCAGATCATCGTCGTGGGTCCGCCGACGAACGAGATGCCGCCATAGATCTGCTCGCGTTCCCAGAAGCGCGGGCTCTCGAACGCCACCTTGTTCGAATAATCATATTTCACGCCGGCGATCGCGCGCTTCAGGCCGGATGACAGGTTGGAATCGATCGCGGCCAGCACCGGGAAGGGGATGGTGCAGATCAGGTAATCCGCCGCCACCGTTTCCACCACGCCGCTGGCCTTGTCCCGGTACACCACCTCCACGCCCGACGAACGCTGGCGGATGTTCACCACCTCGGCACCCAGCAGGGCGGGGCGGCGCAGGTTGCGATCCATCGCGGCATGGATGCGATCCATCCCGCCGACCGGTTCGAACATCGTCGCCTGCATGTACAGATTGTCCTCGAACACCGTCATCGGCAACCGCTGATTGGCAAGGAGCTGGTCGAGCGGCATCGCCGTCGATGGCGAGGCGAAGGTGACACCCGCCCCCGGCGCGGTGCCGAAGCCGGACCGCTCGGTCCCGGTGAAGCTGTAGTCCGGCTGCAGATCGCCATAGGCACGCAGGAACGGCATCAGTTTTTCACGGTCGATCGCGGTCAGTTCCCGGTCGAGCGAACCCTGCCCGATCGCCTTGGTCAACAGTTCGGCGATCCGTCCGCGCATGTCGTTGATCGCAGTGCGCATCCTGATCTTCGATCCGTCATCGGCCATCACATAGGCCGAGCGGCTGGAATTCACCTCCACTTCCAGCGGCACGCCGAACTTCTTGGCATAGCCGAGCAGGCCCTGATGGAAACTGGGGATACGCGCCGGGCCGGCGTTGAAATAGATGCCGTCGGAAAAGCGCGCGGTCTGCGTCTCCTCGCCGTTCATCTCGATCCGGTCGCCGTCGCGCACTGTCCATGCCCGCCCACCGACCCGGGTCCGCGCCTCCAGCAAGGTGACGAGGAAGCCCGCCTGCTCCAGTTCGTAGGCGGAGGTAAGGCCGGCGATCCCGGCCCCCAGCACCACCACATGCTTGCCCTTGCCGATCGTCGGCGTCAGACCGCTCATGTCCTGCGCATGTGCGCTGCCGGTCAAGCCCAGCGCCTGCATCGCGCCCAGCGTCGCCCCCAATCCGCCGAGCAGACCCAGTTGCCCCAATATCGTCCTGCGCGTGACCATGCCAAACCCCCGTTTCGCCCGATCTATGATCGTGGCATTGCCGCTCGCCGCCGCAGCGAAGAGGCCATTCGGGTCATCCGGCTCCTTGGTACTCCGGGCGCGTCGCAACATCGATATACCTACGAGGGCAATCGTGAAACGTTGTGCTGTTCCGGCAGGTATTCCTGATTGATTCGCAGTCAAACGTGTTTTTCATCGTACTGCAACATTTAATTGACGCGGGTCTGAAGCTGAAGGGGGCGGTACGCTCGGAGCCCTAGGAGCAGCTACGACGCGCGCATAACAGGCGGCTTGGTTCAATAGGTTTTGCCGATGAAGATCGGTGGCTGGTATAGACACGGAGCCGTTCGCACTCGTCGGTGGGATCGGGAGATCCGTTCCGTTGGCCGTGATAGCCATTTGATCGTGCGCGGAGTGATGTCGGGTGAGCCACTCGTCCAGTGTGCGCAGCGGAGCCGGCCATATCCGCGTATCTCGGACGATGAACAAGCGTCCGAAATTATATCAGCGGGGAAGCGAGCGCGAATGTGTGCTTGTGGGTCAATCGAAAAACGCGAGAGGCTACACGGGTGTCAGTAAATTGCCGCCGCGCTGTAGCTGTTCGATGTCGCGACGAGGAGGGGCGCCAAACAGGCGCGCATACTCGCGGTTGAACTGCGACGGGCTTTCATACCCTACGGCGAAACCTGCACCGCCTGCGGTCGTGCCTTCCGACAGCATCAGGCGGCGTGCTTCTTGTAAGCGAAGTTGTTTTTGATACTCCAAGGGCGTCATCTTCGTCACCGCCTTGAAGTGTTCGTGCAGGGACGATGGGCTCATACCCGCGGCGTTGGCGATGTCGTCAATGCGCAACGGCCGGTCGAACGCCGTGCGGATCGTCGCGATAGCTCGGCTCACCTGGTTAAGGTGGCTGAAGGACGCGCAGCCTGTCCTTGATGGTGATGCCCGGCGCGACGATCAAAAAACCACGGCTGAAGTCCTTGCTCTCCTTGCGCGCGGCGTTGATCGCCTGCCAGGCGATGAGCATCGCCATGACCGTCGTCTTGCCGCTGCCCGTCGCCATCTTGATCGCCAGCCGGAACAGCGCCGGGTTGGCTTCTTCGTTGTCCTTCGCGATCTAATCGAGCAGGCCCCGTGTCGCCGCCCTGCGAGGCGCGACCTCGGTCAGCCAGATTATCATTTCGACCGCCTCGATCTGGCAAAACAAGGGACGGTGCCCGGCCCATTGGTCCTTAGGTCGCCGCCAGTGTTCCAGCAGCCGCTGGGTCGCCGGGGTAACGCCCCAGTCGGCAGGATTGGGAACCGCACGCCACGCATCCACGTCGCCGCGGATCTCGTTGATCTTCGCGTTCTCGGTATAGGTCTCGAGATCAAGTGAGGCCTGTGTGGCGGCCGCCTTCTTCCGCGACGCGGGCACCGGCACGATGAACTTGGACGGGCGCCGTCCCTTGATCGGATCCCCTTCGACGGCTGCCCTGTGTCGTCGAGCCGATGATAGAGGGACGGCGGCGCGTAGGGCGAGTTCAGAATCGGTCGTTCGTAGAAACTGTTAGCCACAATGCTCCCCCACCTTCCTCTTACTGGCTGAGGGCGGAGCACTCTGTCAAAACAAGAATTCAGCGGGCTGGGGCCGTGGAAGGAAGTGCGACCGACAGTCGTAGTCCCCGTGCAACGAGTCGCACTGGCCTATGTCACAGAGCTGTGACACACCAGCGCTCTGGCTGCAGAAAAGCGTTGTTTTTCCGCTAGCTACCGGCGCTAGAAAAGTGGTCGGGGATACAGGAATCCCGACCTAATTTCATCTCAAGCTAAGTGCTTGATTTAACGTCATCGCTCAACCCGTCTGTTGGCGGGTTGCACAGCGATGGGTACAATGATGGGTACAAAACGGCAAGCCGGTTCCGGCCGTTCGGCATCGATCGCCGTCGCAAACGAGACCCAAGCCGTTCGGGGAGGCTGGCGCTTCCGGGACGATTGTCGGAGAAAATCTAAGCCCCCGTTTCCCTCCCGCCGGAGTCATGATGCCCCAGCGATTGAGCCTGACCGCGCTACTGGTCGATGACTATGACGACGCCATCGCCTTCTATGTGGGTTCACTCGGCTTCGAACTGCGCGAGGATACGGTAGTCGCCGCGGCCAAGCGCTGGGTCGTGGTGGCGCCGCCGGGGGGCTGCGAGCGGCCTGCTGCTGGCGCGTGCCGTCGATGACCGCCAGCGTCGCGCGATCGGCGATCAGGCGGGCGGCAGGGTCTTCCTGTTTCTGGAGACCGACGACTTCGCCCATGACTATGAGGGCTATATCGATCGTGGTGTTCGCTTCACCGAACCGCCGCGACATGAGCCTTATGGTACGGTGGCGGTGTTCGAAGATCCCTATGGCAACCGCTGGGATCTGATCCAGCCGGTCCGTGAAGGTGGTCCGGCATGACCGCGCGCGCGAGCGGGTCCGTCGTCGACCTCTACCAGCGCCATGGCGCCGCATGGGCCGCGCTACGGACTACCAGATTGGTTGAAGCCAAATGGCTGGATCGCTTCTGCGCCCTGCTACCGGCTGGCGGGGCGATCCTCGATACCGGCTGTGGTTCCGGCTTGCCGATCGCGCGGGACATCGCGCGCCGCGGGTTCGACGTGACCGGCCTGGATGCGGCGGAAACGATGCTGGCGCTGTTTCGCCAGAACCTTCCGCACATGACTGCCCATCGCTGCGACATGCGCCAGCTTGCCCTGGGCCGACGGTTCGCCGGGTTACTCGCCTGGGACAGTTTCTTCCATCTGTCGCCGGACGAGCAGCGCGGCATGTTTCCGCGCTTCGCGGCGCATGCCTCTTCAGATGCAGCGCTGATGTTCACCAGTGGCAATGCGGAAGGCGCTGCGATCGGAGCGCTGGAGGGTGAGCCGCTCTATCACGGCAGTCTTGATCCGGAGGAGTATCGCAAGCTGCTGGACGCGAACGGCTTCGAGGTCGTTGCGCATGTGGTGGAGGATCCGGATTCCAGGAATCGCACCGTCTGGCTGGCGCGTCGGCATTCTGCCGAAAGAGATTGAGCCTGTCTCGTGTCGTTTAATCCTTGCAAGATCGCGACCGGGCTTCAGAGTTTGCTGCAAACCGAAGCCGCCTGAACGGCCTGATGGTAATTCCCAAGCGGATAAGCCATGGTTCGTCGAACCATCGGCGGGGGCGGCATGCGGCACCACACCAACGAAATCAGTTTCGAGCGGCCCGACTGGCTGCTCGATCGCACCAATCACCTCTTCACCGTGGCGGCGGACGGCCCGAGTCCGTTCAACGTCGTCCTGTCGCACACTCCCATTGAGGAGGAGACGCTCGACGAAATGACGGATCGGATTCTGCGCGATCTCGAGGCGGCGCTCGACGATTTCGCGGCGGGAACTTCGGAGGAGGCCGTGGTGGCGGGCGAACGTGCGCGTATTCTTCAGTTCGAGTGGCAGCAGAACGGAAGGCGCCTCTACCAGCGACAGGCGATCGTGATTCAGCAGCGGGCAGACGGTCGCATTCTGCACCAGATCGCCGCCACTGCCAGCGAGGATGCGCGCCAGCGCCACGTCGCCGGATTTGCCGGAATGCTCGCGACCGTCCGCTTTCGTGGCGGTGAAGGTGACGGACGGAATATCTGATGCCCGAGGCCGCCCGTCTCCACGACCCGATCGAGCATTCGCGCGCGCTGGGCGGGCTTGTCGCCGGGGCGGTCATCGGCGGTGCCGTCGCGACGCTGGTGGTGGTGACCGCCCCGGTGTCGGTGCCGGCGCTGATCGGGGGCGCGGCGATCGCGGGTGCCGCAGTGGGCGGTGCGGGGGTCGGCGAGCTGCTTGGCAGTCTGTCCTTCTCAAGTCATCCGGCCGGTGACATCGTGCAGCCCGGCTCGCCAAACGTCTTCTTCAATAGCATCCGGGCGGCGCGAGCCCATTTCGACACCGTCGATTGTGATCAACATCCCGCGCGACCGGTCATCGCGCAAGGTAGTGGCACTGTCTTCATTAATGGTATGCCTGCTGCCCGAAAAGGCGACCGCACCGCCTGCGACGCTGTCATCGCAGCGGGATCGAATAACGTCTTCATTGGTGGCCCCACAGTTACGACCGACGACATCTCGCCAGAGGTGCCTAGCTACGTACATGCAACGATGCTGGCTGTGGGGCTGGCAAGCGCTGCGATTCTGGTCGGTCCGGCAGCAGCTCTGCTTGGACTGGCGGGCGGCTACCTTGGTGGTAACATCATGCATCTAGTCGGGGCGGCAACGTTCGGCGCGGGATCGGACATGGACAAGGTGTTGATCTTCGGCGGCGCCATGGCCGGCGGCTTCTTGGGTGGCAAGGGCGGACAGTGGTTCGATCGCAACTACAGCATCGGGCCGAACGGCCTCGGCATGAACGGTGGCGGCGCGAAGATCACTCGACGCCCTCCACCGGCTGCGGACGGGACGGAGTCGTTCCCTTACTCGCCCAAGAAGACTGCTCAGACCGAACCGGGAGCGGTGCCCATGACGCCTGAACTAAGAACCGAGATAGATGCCGCTGTCTTGGCGCAGCCGCGATCGGCACCCGGCTTTCCGAACCTGCCAGCCAAAGTGGCTGGCACCTTCGGCGATGACGTGCGTCCCTGGAATGGTGACGAGCATCCGGGAGGAACAGTGCAGCGTGTGATTGGAAGCGATAAGGATGCCAATGGCAGCTATTGGCAGGACAGGGTTCCGGACACCGAAAGTGAATGGCGTGCCGGTTCGGCTGTGCTAAACGACTGGAATGGCGATGGCGGCTATGTCGAAAGTCCAACGGCTGGCCTTCGTGGATGGATCGGCTCCGCACGTGCTCAAGATTCTAGCGATGGCGTAAGCGCCTTACCGGGCAAAGGCCAGCAGATCTGGATCGAGCGGAACTCGGCCAATCCCGGTCCTACTATCGCCACTCCCTGGAGCCGTCCATGACCATCACGATCAATGCCCGCTTGGCACTTGAGCAATTGCTGACTACGACCGATGCGTTGCTGCACAGCCTTGAACATGGGGCGCCTGGCCCGGAAGTCGAGGCCAAATGGCAGGAAATCATTCCGATCGTCCAGGGTTACAGACAGGATGTTCGGGCAGGACTGGATCAGGATGATCCGGGTCGTGTCTTTCGGGGTGTCAACCGTCTGAAGACCATCAACAAGGCGATTGCCGATGTCGATGCGTCGAGCACTCCCAGCGACAAAGCGTTTGCGGTCCTGCAAGATGCGGTCGTCGCAAGCCAACTCCTGCCTTGAACGCCGGGAGATGATGTGCAGCTATCGAGCGACGGCAAGAGCGCTTTGACTGGGGGTGATGCGCAGATTTGGATTGAGCGCGGCTTTGCCAATCCAAGGCCGACCATACCTACTTCATTGAGCGGTGGCTAATGAATTCAGCCGAGGCACGAGGCGCTTCGATGCACTTGGCGTCTATCACCAGCAAGTTGCTTAGGATGTTGGACGGGATAACGGTCAACGGTGGCGGTGAAGCACGCAAGAGGAGTGAGATTTCGTCTATCGTGCGGCATTATCTCGGTTGGTGGAAGCCAGATTGTCTCAGGATGACACTGAGATGGCATTAAGGGACGCAAATCTTCTCACTGGAGTGAGCAAGGGTGTTGGCGATGCCATCGAGACCTGGGCACAGGAAATCTTGGCAGAGCAGGTCTTTGTCGTTCTTCAAACTGCGGTGCTCACAGTGACGTCGTTGGAATGCTGAATGATAGGACGGAAAGAGATGTCGAAATTCCTGGTTCGGCAATGGCGAGCTCTTGAAGCAGTCAATGCCACGTCTTTGTGATGAGATTTTCCTAAAACATCGCGCATCCGCAACCAACCTGATTCAGCGTCTTCACGCCAAGGCCGATACTGCCGAAAACGCTTTCGCGTTCATCGCGGAGATGGCGGAAGTTGCCCTGGCGGACGTCGAGGTCGGCAACGTGGGCCAAGACGAACCTCTCCTTATGCGAGGCGTGTCCAGGCTCAAATTATCGACCAGGCCGCCGCCGACAACAGCGGCGGCAACGCCGAAGGCGGGGCGATCGCAGGGCAGCGTTCGAGGTTTTTAAAGACGTGGTAGAGATCGAACGATCACGCACGCACATGTGAAGTTCTTGATCCGTTGAAAGCATGAGCCTCATGGCATGGAACTCGCGGTCGGGGTGCACGAAGTCTGGCGCGCCGATTGCCCCCCTGAAACGACCATCGTCGAAGTGATGGACGAAGCCCTTGGCGTTGTCCGCCGGTTGACGGCGCTTTCCGGCGGCATGGCCCGATCTGCTGATCGGGCCAGAGATGCGCGCGACGCGCGCTATCGGGCATGCTCGGCGGCGCTGGTCGAGCGCGAACGGAATAAGTTGGCGGAAGCGCTGGACCACGACGATCCTGTGGCGACCGCGTCGGCACTGCGCTCAGTGGCGGACATGATGAAGGGGCTGATCGATGCTGGTGCGGACTTTCCCGAATCGGCGCCGAATCTTTGGCAGGAGGCATCCGACATCGTGGATCATGCTCACGCTTTGGAACGGGCTTCGCGTTAGCGGCAACGCAATGGTTCGAATATAGATCGGGGAGTTAAGGCAAATCGATCTGTGCTTCTCGAACGTAATCTACCGCGAAATCGGATAGTTGCTTGATGGTTGAGAGCGCTCTTCTTGGGTCGCGTGTCAGGGCCTTCTTCGACATCCTCGCCAAACAACCGGCGCATTGACGGCGCATCGCCGTCGCGCCTGTCGGGATGGAGATGCAGGGCAGTATCTGCTATCAGTGCGTCGTCCAGCGATTCACAGGGAAGGGGCGACGATGACCGATCAGATCACGCTCCTCCGTGGGGTTCAACGCATTGGCGGCCTGCTCCGCCGCTGACCTGCGCGGCTTTCGATAAGAGCCGTTTCCTATATCGCTGACGCAAGGACCGCGCCCTATGGTGCGGTAATCTCTCCATGACCGATGATGACGAAGACCGGTTTCCGCGCGCCTCCGTACTGCGCAAGGTATTGTCCTTCACCTTCCGCCTGTGGCGCCGGACACCGCTGCTCGCCGCTGCCTGTGTTGCGGCGATGCTGCTGTCGACACTGACCGAGGTGTTCGTGCCGCTCTATGCCGGCCGGATGATCGATGCCGTCGGTGGCGGCGATGCCGGTGCGGCATGGCTGGCGTTCGGTGCCATCGCCACGCTGGGTGTGGCCATGATGCTGTTCCGCCATCTGGGCTGGTGGGCGATCACGCCGTTGACGCTCGGCATGATGCGCGATGTGACGCAGGAGGCGTTCGCACGGGTCCAGCGGCTGTCGACTGACTGGCATGCCAACGCCTTCTCCGGATCGACTGTGCGCCGGATCACGCGTGGCATGTGGGCTCTCGATACGCTCAACGACGTGCTGCTGCTCTCGCTGCTGCCGTCATTGACGGTGCTGGTGGGGACGGTGGTCCTGCTCGCCGCGCACTGGCCGTTGCTCGGACTGGTAATGGGCGTGGGCGCGCTCGCCTATATCGCGCTGACGGTCGGGCTGGCGACGCGGGTGCTGGCACCGATCGCGCGGCTGTCGAACCAGTGGGACACGAAGATGGGCGGCGTGCTGGCCGATGCGATCGGCACGAACGCGGTGGTGAAGGCCTTCGGCGGCGAGGCGCAGGAAGAAGCGCTGCTCGCGCGGACCGTCGCCAAATGGCACCGGCGCACGCGCCGGACCTGGATGGCGTTCACCTGGGCCGGTTCGGGTCAGCTTGCGCTGCTGTGGCTCATCCGCATCGTAGCAACGGGGGCGGCGCTGTGGCTGTGGTCGCGCGGGCAGGCGAGCGCGGGGGACATGGCCTATGTCGTCACCAGCTATCTGGTGCTGAACGGCTATCTCCGCGACATCGGCCAGTATGTCCATCAGCTCCAGCGGTCGGTGAACGAGATGGAGGAACTGGTCGCGCTGCACGACGAGCCGCTGGGCGTCGCCGATCGCGCCGATGCGCGTCCGATCGCAATCGAGGCAGGCGCAATCCGGTTCGAGGACGTGACCTTCTGCTATGCCGGGCAGGACCGGCCGCTCTACGAGCATCTGACCGTTACCATTCCCGCCGGGCAGCGCGTCGGGCTGGTGGGGCCATCGGGTTCCGGCAAGACCAGCTTCGTGAAGCTGATCCAGCGACTCTACGACGTCGATGCCGGCCGGGTGACGATCGACGGGCAGGACGTGGTACTGGCGACGCAAGCGTCGCTGCGCCGGCAGGTCGCGATCGTGCCGCAGGAGCCGGTACTATTCCACCGCACGCTGGCCGAGAATATCGGCTATGGTCGTCCCGAAGCGAGCCAGGCGGAAATCGAGCAGGCCGCCCGGCTCGCCAATGCACATGATTTCATAGTGGCGTTGCCGAAGGGCTATCGCACGCTGGTCGGCGAGCGGGGTGTGAAGCTGTCGGGCGGTGAACGCCAGCGCGTGGCGATCGCGCGGGCCTTCCTCGCCGACGCGCCGATCCTGATCCTGGACGAGGCGACCTCCAGCCTTGATTCCGTATCCGAGGCCGCGATCCAGCAGGCGATGGAGCGGCTGATGGTCGGCCGCACCGCGATCGTCATCGCGCACCGGCTGTCGACCGTTCGTGCGCTCGACCGCATCCTCGTGTTCGCGGCGGGGCGGATCGTTGAGGATGGATCGCATGATGATCTGCTGGTGGTCGATGACGGCCACTATCGCCGCCTGTTCGAGCGGCAGACAGGGGCCGCGACGCCGGAAATCGCCTGACCTACATCCGCTCCACGGCTGTCGTGAGGGAGTAGCAAGGAAGGGAGCAGCTCCGGCCTACGCCTGCGCTGTCGAAGGAGGAAAGGAGGTAGCAGGATGGGTGGTGTATGACACCACAATCTGCTATCGCAGACCTGCTCCGCGCCGGGGCTTGTCGCAGGGGAGGGGCAGTGAGCCAGGACGAAGGTGCGCGACCGCGCCGTCAGGAACGTGACAAGCGCGCCCCACGGGTCGATACCGGCGATCGCATCGTCTTCCGGGTCAATGCCGAGGAGCGGCAGCGTCTGGTCAGCGAGGCGGGCGAACTGGGCATCTCCGCCTATGTTCGCGCGCGACTGTTCGGCGGGGGCGTGCGCAATCGCGATGCGCTGCGCAAGATCGCCGCGCTGCATGTGGCGGGCCGCCGCATCCAGCAGCTTGCCGAAAAGCCGGGTGTCGATGAGTTCGTGATCGCCGATACGCTCGGCGACGTGTGCGCCGCGATCCGTGGGCTCGTCGACGAACTGGACGACGTGGTAGGCGACGACGAGAAAACGCCCGCCCCGTGATCGTGAAGCATATCCCCGCACGGCCTGCCGGACGCAATGCGACGGTCGAGCGGGCCAGACATGCCCGCAATCTCGTCGACTATCTCCGGCAGCCCGAGAAGCAGAGCGCGGAGAAGGATTACCAGGTCGCCTATATGCTGAGCGAGAAGCTCGGCGATACGAAAGGCGAGCGCCTCTTCCATATCGGTGCGCGCAACTTCGTCAGCAGCGACATCGACGGGCAACGCGCCGAGATGATTGCCGTGGCCCAGGCGGCTAGCCGCAGCCCCAATCCGATCGATCACTGGCTGCTCAGCTGGCGCGAGGGCGAGTTGCCGACGCCGGCGGAGATCGACGAGACTGTCGCGATGTTCGTCGAGCACCTCGGCGTTGGCGGCCAGCCCTGCATCTATGCCTGCCATGGCGACACCGACAATCGTCACGTCCATCTCGCGCTCAACCGCTATGACCCGCTGGCGCGGCGGATGATCGAGATCAACGACGGCTTCACCCGCGAGGCGGCGCATCAGGCGGTCGCCCTCATCGTCGATCGGTTCGGCTGGCAGGCGGAAGCCGATGCCCGCTATGCGGTCGTGGATGGCAGGCCGGTCATGGCCGCCGGTGCCGCGCAACGGCAGGAGGAAGGGCGCAAGCCGATCGGGGCAAAGGCGGCGGCGTATGAGAACCGGACCGGCTATCGCTCGGCGCAACGGATCGTGCTGGAGGAAGCGGTGCCGCGCATCAAAGCCGCGCGGTCATGGCGTGACCTGCATGCTGCACTGGCGGAGGTCGGGATCCGCTACGACCTCGTCGGCACCAATGGCGTGACGCTGACGGTCGGCGATGAGCGGGTGAAGGCGTCGAGCGTGGATCGGGCGATTACCCGGACGCAGGTCGAGAAACGGCTCGGGGCGTTCGAGCCGCGCGCGGCGGCGATCAACGACGCGCCTCGTGATCCGAACGGTGATCGGCTGGCAGAAGCGTTCCGTGCAGACGAATATCGCGCCGAATGTGAGCGCTGGCGCCGGCACCAGCAGGCTCGTCGTGAGCAGCGCGCAGCTTTGGTCCGTGAAAGTCTGGATGAGAAGAAACAGGCGCGTCTTGCGGAGCGGGAGCGTCGGGCAAGGTTGATGCCACCGCCGCCCGATCTGGAGAGCTGGTATTATGCTCGCCGCGAAGTCACCTTCGTTTCGCGCTGGCGAAATCGCCTGCGGGTAACGGAACTGCCGCACTTCAGCGGCGGCGCCATCCGCACGACACATCTACCCAACGAGATCGATGGCTATCACGGCTATCCGTGTTCGGACGGCGTGCGCTACGCGCGAGGGCCGGAAGATCCGACCGCGTTCGTTGATCGCGGCACGAGGATCGGTGTCGTCATTCAGGATGACCAGGCGATGCTGGCGGCCTTGCGGCTGGCGGCGCTGAAGTTCGACGGCAAGGTGTCCGTCAACGGCGACGAGCAGTTCCGCGAGCGCACCTTTCAGCTCGCCCAGCGGAACGGGCTGGGTCATGTCCTGACAAATCCCGATCTGGCTGCTCGGTGGCAGGCCATGCAGCCCAAGTCACCATCTCGGGTGGTCCCGATATCGCCGGCCATCACCGAGCCGGATGTGCGAAGGAGGGAGGGGGAACTGGCCAAAGGCAAGATTGCCGACAGACCCAGAGTTGCGACGAAAAACCAGATGGACCCCGTCGTCACTGCGCCGCCTGCCAAACCAGCGCTACGGCCGGCAGCGCCGAATGGATCGGGACGCACGATCGGTTCAGATTCCGCCCCGCCGCCCAAACCTGCTGGCGACCGGCCCGATGTTCGGGAGGCTGTTCGTGCTCGCGAGGCTGAAATTCTAAAACGGTCATGGGCTCACGCCTTTACGAAATTGGAGGAGATGGAACGCCTGCCGGTGCGCGACGAGGCTGGACGGTGGACGATCGACACCGATGGTCTGTCGCTGCCCGAGCGACGCGCGCTGTCCAATCCGGACCGTGAGGCGGAGACGCAACAGCGGCTCGCCGAGATAGCTGCCGACCGCGCCAAGCGCGAGCGTGGAACGGCGCAGCATGGCGAAATCGGTAGGTTGGCTACGCCAAAACCTTCGCCGATCGCACCGTCCGGCAAGGCTGCTGGTTCGCAAGCCGACCGACAGCAACGGCGCATTCCGCCAATACTGAGCAGGGGACCAGATGATGTGACCGGCACCCCGCCCGGCGGCGGGAGAACCGGGCCCGGACGCTGAGAGGAAGGGTAAGCCTGTCGGCTGCACCATGATGGTGAAAAACTGACCCCGGCGACGCGTGAACAGCCCCGCGCCGCTTGAAGACGGAAATACCCTGATGAAGACCAAGAAGACGGCTGTGACGACGACGTGGCAGAGCCCGGCGCAAGTGATGGACACCCTGTTCGATGTCCGCGAACCCGGCTGTGACGGTGTCGGTTTCGCGCTGCTGCGTCCCCGCGCCAAGCAGAAGGCGAACAGCGTCGCGGCGCTGATCGGCGCAAAGCTGTCGCCGATCAAACCGGCGGGCAGCACGCCGACGACAGCGTGCGGCATGCCGGTGACCGCGCGCGATCACCGGGTCGTGCTGGCGCGCGGCGTCGCCGACACCGCGCTCACCCGGCTGCTCGACGATTACGACGCGGCTGTGCGCCCGCACCAGCGGCTGCTGGCGGCGGTCATCACCGCGCGCGGTGACGAGGATATGCCCGCGCACGACCTGCTCGACATGGCAGCAACCTATGCCACCATCCATCTGGCGCGGGGTCGCCGGCTGACCAGCGTGGTCGCGCTGCATACGCCCGGCGACGAGCTGAGCAGGGTCTTGCCCCACGCGCATATCTGCATCCTCGCCCGCCAGCATGCCCCAAGCGGCTGGCTGGCCGAGCATGAAGATCTGACCGACACCGCACACGGCCTATGGGCGGAAGAGTGGGCAGCGTTTCGCGCCGGCTGGGAGCGGATCGCGGCGGCGGCATGACCGTATCGACGGGGCGGCTGGCGCCGCCCCGTCTGCCATGCCTGTGTGATAGTGGCGTCAGAACGACGATTTGGCCGGCGCCCCGCCGCCGGCTGCGCGCTGCAGCTGTGCCTGCCATGCGCGTTCCGTGTCACCGCCCTCCATCAAGATGAGCTTGGCCTTGTGGTAGACGTCTTCCTGCGCATGCAGCGCCGGCTTGGCGGCTCCGTACGCCGACCGGCACGGCTCCCCGGCGCTGCACCAGGTCAGATCGAGGGGAAGCTGCGGTGAAGCGCCGCGCGTCGGTGCGCCATAGCGCTGCGTCAGCTGCGCCCGGAGCTGTGCGCCCGTGCGACCCGCCATCGGCGCCTCGTATTTGACCACCTTGACCTCGGCGCCCGACGGCACCGGCCGAAACTCGACGCTCAACCCCTCGTCGCCTTTCTTCGCCTGAATGGTGGCGAGGCCGGTGCGCGGCAGGTCGAACGAGGAGGCGCCGCGCTGCTGGCGCTGCTGCTCCTCGACGGCGGTCGCCCAATCGTAGCCGGGGAAGGTCTCGACCTTCCAGCCGTCACGGGCGAGCGCGGCCTGCACCTCGGTCGCCGGCATGGCGATCCGCACGCCGGCGATGGCCAGCGGCCTGGCGGCAACTCTGGTCTGCGCGCTGGCATCCTGTTCGGCGACGGAGGCCGATCCGCAGGCGGCGAGCAACGCCAGTGCGGCGGTGGCAGTAATTCTGGTCATCATGATCTATCCTTGTGGATTGGACGTGCGTCGTCGTTCGCCGGGAGGCATCCCGGCGTGGCAAGTCCGATGTCGGTGGTTGTCTACTGGTCGGCTGCGACCAGCTTGGGCGGCGAGCGAGCTCGAAAGGCGCGTGTCACCGCAGCACCAGCGTGGCGAAGCCGGCGGTGTCGTGGACGCCGGCGACGTGGCCGGCGTTGACGGCATGCGCGATGCCGAGGCGCAGCGACCGGGTCGGACCGAAGGCGGTGGACCAGCCGAGTTCGACGTCGAGCTCGCGCGCGGTCGGCGTCAGGTCGATGGTAGCGGTGCGGGTGGTGAGCGCGCCGCTCATCAGGTCGTAGGCCACCGGCGCCTGCACGGTGGCGCGGGCGCGTTCCAGCCGCAGCGGAGAGGACAGCCCAAGCGTCGCGGTGCCGCCGGCCAGCCGTCGAGCAGCATCAACCGCAAACGAGCTGCCGACCAGCGGACCGGTGAAGCGCAGCAGCTCGGAGCCGCCCTCGACCCGGGTCGAGGCGGCGGTGGCGCGTGCCGACAGCAGCAAACCGGCGATGCCTCGGCTGGCGGTGAGCGTGGCGAGGGTCGTCCTGCCACCGGACAGTGCAAAGCCGGTGGCGCCGCGCAGCCCGAGCACCTGTCCCTGTTCGGCAAGGTCCGACAGCTCGACGCCGATCCCCACCGGGGTCGTCAGTGACACGGTGCGTAATGCGGCACGACCATCGCGCGCGGTGCCCGACGCGAAGCCCGCCGACCAGCCGCTGCCTACCCAAGCGAAGGATTGGCCGACCGGTGCCGCGACCACGCCACGCAGTGCGGAGCCGCTGATGCCCGCGTTCTGGCCGATGGCGATGTTGGCAGCCAGCGTCACCGACTGGCCCGGCGCAGGCGAGAAGGCGATGGTGGCAGGCCGGTTGGAATGCGTTGCCTGCCACGGTCCGGTCGTGGTGGAGGTGAAGCCGAGCCGCGCGTCCGTCGGCGTCGGCGTCAGCCATGGCGGGTCGACCGGCGCCAGCATCGCGCCGGCAAGCAGGCCCGAGCCACGACTGCGCGGCCCGGCAGAGGCGGTCATCCGGTAGTCGCGGCCATAACGGTCGAACACCGTCATGGCGGCGGTGGTGGCTGCCAGCGCACCGCCATTGCCGAACGGTCCAGACAGCGTCAGCGACGAATAGCGCGCCAGCACCGTGTCGGCGGCGGCAAAGGCGCTGGCGGGGGCCTGCGCCTTCATCGCCTGCTCGATGTCGAGCAGCCCGGCGCCGTAAATCTGGTCGACGCCCCGGTCGCCAAGGTCTGTAGCAGTATCGAGCAGGATCCGGGCGATCGCCTTGCCGGCGAGTTGCGGCCAGTATTGCTTGAGCAGCGCCGCCGCCCCCGCGATCGCCGGCGCGGCAAAGCTGTTGCCGGTCGTGGTGACGAAGCTGCCGTCCTTGCCGACGACCTGCACGCCGGTCGCGACCACCGCGAGCGTCCGGTCGGCGAGATCGCCGGGACGACCGTTGCCGGCGGGCGGGCGCAGCGCGGCGTCGACGCGGATGCCGAACAGGAACCAGTCCCTGTTTTCCAGAGTGTCGCCGACGAGGTTGCGCGCGATGGTGCCGGCGGCGGCACTGTCGTCGCCGATATCGTTGGAGACGGACTCGACCAGCAGCCGGTCGGCGCGGGCGACCTGATCCATCGCCGCCCTTTGCTCTGTCGCGGCCTGGCCGCTCGATACACCGTTGAGGCTGAGCGACAGGACGAAGGCACCTTTGTCGACGCCGTAGCGGATCGCGGGCGCGATGTTCATGGCGTTGGCGGCATTGCTCTCCCTGATCGGCGAGGTGGCGGTGACGCCCTCGAGGTCGGGACCGCTGATCTTCAGCGCCAGCAGCGTGGCGTCGGGGGCGATGCCATGGACGCTGGTGCCGTTCCTCGCTGCCAGCGCGACCGAGGCGGTCTCGGTGCCGTGCCCCTGGATGTCGTCGAGCGCGAAGGTCACCGTCTCCGGCGCACAGGTCGGGCAGCGCGCGATCCGGTTCTCGAATGCCTTGCTGTCGGGCGAGATGCGGCCCGCAAACTCAGGACCGTTCACCGCGATGCCGGTGTCGATGACGGCGATGGTCACGCCCTTGCCGGTAATGCCCCTGTCATAGGCATAAGCCGCCCTGGCGCCGACCACGGCGGCGGATGCCTTGTATTCCGTGCTATCGGCGGCTGTCGGCGGTGGGGTAGGTGTAGGCGTGGGCGGCGGTGCCGGGGTTGGCGCGGGGGTAGCGACCGGCGGCGCGTTGGTGCCAGGCGTGCTGACGCCGCCGCCACCGCCGCCACATGCGGCGAGCAGCAACGCACCCGAGACGACCGATCCTGTATGAAGCGCCGCGCGCCATCGCCGGCGATATCCCACAACCATGCACACCCCCCGTGTTCGGCGGTGCACGGCTCCTCCAGCCGGCGGCACCGCCTCGTTGATCGAGGCGATGCCGGCCCGTGAGCCGGAAGTTGAGAACTCGCTATAAGACGAGCGCGCACGCCTTTAGGCCCCCGGAGGAGCCCTGGACATCCGCGTGCGCCTCCCGGCCGAAACTGGTTCGGGCCGGGCATTCGGCTACTTATAGCGAGGTTCTCACGCCCCGGTCCGCCTGCTGGCGAACGGCCCACTCATATGCCGGACCGGTTAACGAACCAAGTCATGTTGTGCAGGTGATGCGACGCATGCGCCACGACATGAGTCGAAGTCGCACCATGCAGCGGCGGGATTAGCAAGCAGTTGTCGAGGCTTAGCGAGCGGCCAGCGTGAATGATCCGCTGGAGGAAAGAAGATGAAGCGACGCCGGTATCCCTGGGTGTTCCGCATCGCCGCCGCCCTGCTGCTGGCGAGCGTGATCGCCGGCCAATGGTGGCAACGCCAGCCAGCCGGTGAGGTCGGCCTCGCCATGCTGACGGTCATCGCTGCGCACTGCCCCGCCGCCGTTGACCAGCACCCCGGCAGGATCAGCGTCGCCGACAGCGCCCGCGCGCTCGACCGCTGGGGCTATGCGCGGCTCGCCGAACTGGTCCGTCGCGATGGCCGCGACCGCTGCCGGCGGCAGGGCTGAGGGGAAAGACGGTCGGGGCGAAGCGAAGCCCCTGACGAGAATGAAAATCGAAGGGGGCCTGATCCGGACCGACCCGGTCCGGGGATCACGCCAAGACCCGAAGGCCCCCATGTCCAACATGATCCCCGAAGTGCTGCCGACCGCGTCGGTCGCGCTCATGCACTATGTCCTCGCCGAACTCGAACCCGACGAACCCGACCAGCTCTACGGCAACACCGGTCTGCCCGCCGCGGTCGACTTCCCCGTCCACGACGTCATCGTCTCGGTGACGCCGGTCACCGCCCGGCTTTTTGATCAGGCGCTGCTCCGCTGTGCCGCGGCCCGCCAGCGCGACGTCATGCTGATCCGCCACGGCTTCCACCCGGAGACCATCGACCCGGTCCGTGTCGATGTCGTGCTGCACTCGGTCGGCGGCCCGCTGCTGCTGACCGACCTTAGCTTCTTCCGCCACCGCGATCGCAGCCTGCACCTCGTGCCCGACGACGCCCGGCGATCCGTGAAGATCGGCGATGGCGGTCTCGAGCTCGGCATCCGGCCGCCCTGGGACAGCGCGTGGGATCGCGCCGCCGGGCTGGAGAGCGCGGCTGCCCAGATCGTCCTCGCCTGCCGCCGCAGGAACCGGGGGTGAGATGAGGAAGAGGGCAAGCGGCCCCGATGCGGGGATGAAACAAGGAAGCAAGACGATGACCATGACCAACGACGCGTTCGAGACTGCCTGCACCAAAGCCGTCGCCCGGCTGCTGCTCGGCAACCGCAGGCTGAAGGAGGGCATCGTGCTCACCGGCGGCAACCGGCTCGACCTGGACGGCAAGGTCCGGCTCGCCCGGCAGGCGCGGGCGAGCGACATGGATGTGCTGCACCTCGAATATGGCACGGACGATGATGGCCGCTATGGGCTGACCGGCATGGTCGTCTTCATGGTGCGCGGTGACATCTGCCACATCCAGACGCAGTGCCGCCTGTTCCTGGCGAAGGGCGGCACCCGCGGAATCGTCCTGCCGCAGGCCGGTGCCCGTGGCCACTACCGCCTGGCGCCGGACGAGATCCTCCACATCGACGGCAAGCCCACCGGCGACGTCACCGACGGCATGGCACGCGCCGATGCCTGGCTCGCCCGCCAGCTGGCGCTCGGCAGCGATACCGTCGATGACGGTCGATACCAGGTCTGGTCGCAGGCCGCGTAACGGTGGCGGCAACACCGATCATGAACCAGCGACGGCGGGTCACCGGACCAGCGATAGATGACGCCGATCGGCGGGCACCGCCGTGACGCTGCAGGTCAGCCAGAACTCCGGGACCAGTTCTGCATAGCGGTGCTTCTGCTCGGGCGTCGCACCCAGCGTCAGGATCATCAACGAGAATGGGGTCTGCTGGCTTTTACCACGCATATCGAGAAAGCGGACGCGGCCCTGCAGCAGGTAGATGTCCGCGTCGGCGCTCAGCGTCTCGTGGAACCAGGCGGAGTCAGTTCGGACCGGCACCAGGCAGACCACCGTCTCGACCTTGCCGGCCAGCCACTGATCATGGGCACGCCGCAGCCAGCGTAGGAGCTGCGAGTAAGGCGGATTGACGAAGACGACCTTGCCGGACCAGTCGTAGACCAGTCCGTCGCCGCCTTCGCTGGGCAGGATCCGGCGACGCGCGATGACCGGGCTGAGCGGATGCCCGCACGGGTCGAGATCGATCTCGCCGAACGCGACGTAGATGTTCGCCATGAAATCGGCCGGCGTAAAGCGGATGTCGCGATCGTCCTTGTCGCCCTGCCCCCAATAGGATCGCTCGGGCGCGGGGCGCGGGGCGCGGGGCGCGGGGCGCGGGGCGCGGGGCGGTCGGTGCGATCACGGCCAGCAGCCGCAGCAGGCTGGCGACCGATCCGCCGCCCCGCTCGAGGCTCGCGATGGTGGTCGGAGACAGGCCGGTCTTCTCCGCCGTGTCCCTCAGCGACATCGACCGCCTGCGCCGCTCCGCGCGCAACTGCTCGGGCAGTGTCTTGCCCGCCGCGAGACCGGTCAGGCGAAAGTCCAGCGCTGCCATCGCTGCGATCAGCGTGGGCACCGAGCCGATACCCTTCTCCAGCGGCTTGATCATCTGGGCGTCGACGCCGATCCGGTCCGGCAGGGTCCGCAGCGACCAACCGGACGCCCGGCGCGCATTACGTAGCTCATGTATCAGAATCTGATCCCGTTTGAGGTCATATTATATGCAAGTATCTGACGTTGCGCGGCACCGACAAGACCACTGGCCACACTGTGCACCCAAACAGCCACTGTCCACCCGGTTAGCGAGTGCAGACCGTCCGCATTTCGGCAATGCTGGACCGATGGCGGACTGGCAGCTTTCGGGCGACCGACGCGCGGTAGCCGCCATTGCCAATCGATATATTCACTCGGCCGCTCTCAACCCAGCGTATGCCATCCCAACAATCTGTTAGTAGGCGGATGAAGCGCCCTTGTGAGGCGTTGAGCCTCAACGACGCTGCGCAGTTTGTCTTGCTATGTCCAAATTTTGGGGAAGATCACTAGCGCCGTAATTATAAGGGTGATGAAGCTGCCGATCCCAGCCACCCAGAACAGTGACGTTTCGGCTCGACCGGTCGGTGTGAGCACCAGAGCCTGATATTCTGATCGAGGTAGATAGCGATACAGCCGGGATTGCCAACCGCGGCGAAGGTCACGCTGCAGCCAGGTGAACTGAAGGCCTGACAAGATCACCATCGACACGTAAGCCGCAGCGACGATCATGATCGCAATGATCAGGTTGCTAGATGCGGCCGAAGTGACCCGAGCGGCTATGAGGCCGATGCCCACGGCCAGCGCTGCAGCCACGGCTCCCGCGATCTGCCGCGTGGCTTCAGTGACCTTGGCGGTTTCCTCGGTCACGGCCTTGCGAAGATCTGCAAGGGCCTTCAGCGTTTCGCTGCTCAGCTGAGCGAGCGAAGCTTGATAGGCGATTTTCGCGCCGTCCAAGGCGGCTTCCGCGTGTTCGCGTAGATATATCTCGGCGCGGTCTGCCTCTATTCCGCTGCGAGCAACTTCGGTGGCGAACAACGCATGCCGCATCTCTGCTTCGCGAGCGTTTTCGAACACCCAACGGACGCCGCGCTGCAGGTTCTTGAAGCCATCGATGCTAAGCTCGGAAAGAACCTCGGTGACGTCCGTGCTGACATGGAGCGCCAGTCGTGGCGGTCCCTTGAATTTCAGCGAGCCGTTCACCGGATCAATTTCGTCTGGCACGGCATGAAGCGTATGCACGGCCGCGGCCGCCATCCAGATACGGAAAGTGGAGTTGTCGAAAGGGCCGCCATCAACGTCGCGAAGCAGCCATGTGCGAATATCGCCCGGAGCCCGGGCCTGACCGTTGTATTCGCGCACAAGGGATCGCGGGCTGGCGGTTTCCTCGGCGGGCTCGAACGGACTGACGGGTTCATCCCAGCCGGTAAACCGAACGCCGAGCGTCTCGAAGGGGCGCGATAGCCGAGCGACTTGGCAGACTGATGCGCTGGGCTCGGCGAGCCATGCGGCAAAGCCAACATCCGTCAAAATACGGGCCGCGTCGATGCCCGCAGGCGGTTTGACGATCGTCAAGCGGAACGGAGCCAGATCTTCGTCCAACTCGTCTCGGGTCCATGATCCGTTCGCTTGGTCGAAGATCGTGAGCCGCCAGCCTTCCGCCTCGACGAGCCCGCAGAGCTCGCGCGTTTGTCGAGCCGAGAGGTTCGACGCGCTTACCGTATCGGCGGTTTCGACGACGAAGGCGCCAAGCCCCGGAAGCCGATCAAGCCGGTAGGCGAGTGTTGTCGCGGACAACGCGATCCTCCGTAACGTGTCTCGTCGTGATCGTAATCACCTGGCCGCCGTCGTCAGTGTTGACGCGACGCACCGTTCGTTCGTCAGCGTCGTCCGGATAGATCAGGGTTACGCCCTCCGTCGTCTTCACCTGCCGGGTGGGCGGGCGCTGAAGGATCTGCCCGCTGGGCGGAAAGGCCAAGCCTTCCAGCTTAGCGGATCTAAGCTTTCGTCTAGTGCGCGCTTGTAATTGCGACCGAGTGCCTTCGTCCTCGGGATTGCCAGCGGCTGCGAGGATGGCCTCATGCACGGCATTCTCATCGATCTGTTGCCTGTCCCGCAACGCAGCTTGCGCGCGCTGGATCGCTCGCGGCACGTTCCGGTCCGGCAGCACATCCTTGCTCTCGATCAGCGTCTGGCGGACCACGTCTTTTACGGCTTGGGTCAGTTCGCTGTCGCTGCGTTCGCGCCGCACATGGAGGTAACTGGCGAAATAGTCGCCGATGGCGGGCGCCGCCTTCATCCGGTCAAGAGTCGAAACTGCATCTTCAACAATGCCGTCGACCACCCGGATCATCGCGGACTTCTGAATTGCCTTCTTCTCCGCCACAAACGCCTGAAGAATGCGCCGCAGCAGATTGCCTTCATCCGCATCGGCCTGTTCGATGACTTCCTGATAGTCGTATTTGATCAGGCTGTAGATGGTGACGTCAGGCTCATCGCAACTCAACTCAAATATGAAGAGCGCCCCAGGCTTGTGTCCGCCGTGATGCAGTTTGGCGAACTCCCGCGACAGCGACTGCGCTCCCGCCTCGAAGTTGACCTCCGCCCGTGCCATCTCGCCAATCTTCGCCTTAACCGCAGATTCCGGCTCGAACGAATAGACGCTTGCCGCGTCGGTGTTGCGGATGCGCTCGATGAAGAAGTCGGGATGCTCAACCTCCCGCGCCAGCTCAGGATTGAAGGGCCCGTCTCGAACCACATGGAGAATCATGTGTTCAATCTGCAGCGACGCGAATTGCTCTTCCGACAGAAAACCCATGTGCGACCTCTCCTTGAGCGCTGAACGCTAATGGCAATCCGTTCGTTCTGGCAGCGGCATTCGCAACCAATATGGCAGAGTTCGTTAGAACGCAAAGTGAACAGATGGCTGCTTTCAGATTAGGGTTTCAACCCGACGAACGACCGAAAATGCCGAAACCCGCCATTACCGCTTCATTGAGCAGATCGGCAGCAGCGCGCGCCATGCTGGCCCTTCCTCTGAACAGGTCACCTTCTCATAACCTGCCATTCCTGGAACTCTGGCGCCTACCAACCTGAAGCGCCGGGTGTAGGACAACTAGCCATTCGCAGCATACAGCCGTCAATGGCTCTTCTGAACCATACCTATCAAGCGATATCCTCCGCAAAGAAATCCTCGTCGAGCCGCTTGAACTCGATCTTGCGGCTTACGCGAACGCCTACGCCATACTCGATCATCAAGTCAGTCAGACTGTCCCCATCGATCAGGATCACCCGCTGGGATAGGTGCTTGACGTATTCTCGCGCCTGGCTGCTGAAAGTGGCGGTGGTGACGAACACGCCCTTGGTTGCGCCATGACCGACCAGGCTGCCGACGAAGGCCTGCACATCGGGGCGACCGACCGTAGTGTCGGCATAGCGTTTGGCCTGCACATAGACCCGGTCCAGCCCCAGCCTGTCCTCGTTTATGACGCCGTCCACGCCGCCGTCGCCCGAACGGCCGAGCTGGGTGGCGGCGTTCTTGTGCGATCCGCCATAGCCCATGGCGATTAGCAGATCGACGATCAGTTGCTCGAAGAAGGCCGGCGTATTTTGGACGATGCGTTCCAGCAGTTCGGCGCGGAGGGCCGATTGCATCGCCTGATAGGCTGTTTCAATCTGCTCTTCCGGCGTGCCGGTTTCGGCTGACGTGGCGATGGCAACGGGCGCGGTATTATCGTCAACGGACTTCTGCCCGCTGTAAAATTTGCGGAAGCCCTCATAGTCCTTCAACTCGTTCACGCCGATGCGTGCCGGATTGGATGCCAGCAGCGCTCGCCCCGCTTCGGTCGCGATGAAGCGCCCCCGCTTCGGTGAGGCGACAAGGCCCGCCTTGGACATATAGAATTTTGCCCAGTGAATGCGATTGTGGAGCAGGCGTTGCCGTCCGCTGGGCAGCATCTCTTCGCGTTCATCGGGACTGAGGCCGAGATCATCGGCGATACGTTCGGCGGCGTCGGCTACGCGCTGTTCGCCGCTGCCGGCGAGGCGGAGGACCGGCAGCATCAATGTCTGATAATCGGGAATGGCCATGGGATCAGGCAGCCGACTTGCGGCCGCGCTTGGCCTTCGGCGCGGCGTCGCGTTCTGCCCGGATGCGTTCGAGCAAAGCACTGGCGGGTTCGTCAGCGGCGTCTTGTGGCACAAGTTCGCCCTTAAATGCCTTGGCCAACACCGATTGGTCGAGGTGGTCGATCAGCTTGCGCGCACTGGTCGCATTAGCCGTGAGGCGGTCGATCCATGTGAAAGCCGATTGGATGCGACGGATGATTTCAAACTGCTCCGGCAAAGAAAATGCGGGGAGTGCCAATGCCATGAACTTGGCTTGCGTCAGGTTCAGGCCGCTGTCGCTAATGCCTGTTTTCATAACCTCCAATTCTGAGAGACACTGAGGTGTGTTGAGCATATAAGTCACGAACGCCGGATCAGCCATTTTCGGATTGATGCGAAGACGATAGGCTTTGTCACACAGCATCAACTTAGGGTGATTTTCGGTCACAAGGCACGAAATCGCTACCCGGCTACGCGGGCCTGCACGGGTTATTAAGACGTCGCCAGCATTGATGACGATTCCCGGACGAGGCTTGAGATCAGTAGGAAGACGCTTGTTTTCCTGCGGTAGAAATTGAACGGACTGGATCGCTGTGGTCTTTATGACCCCCCAGTCATTTGAGCCTGCTGGCTCACTGACGCACTTAGGGCTCCAGCCCTGATCTAATGAATCTACAAATTCCGATAACGGCAGCAGTTTTGGGGACTGGCGCTCAATGCATAGGTCGCCGCGGAAAGCAGCGGCGAGGATGGCCTGTTTGTATTTCTCGACGAGGCGGGCGATGTGGTCGAGATGATCGCGGGCGCGACTGGATTTGCCGATGAGGCTCTCGATCTTCGCCACGATCCGCCGCTGTTCAGGGAGGGGCGCGAGCGGGAAGCGGCTGGCCTTTAGAAACTTAAAATGGCGAGAGTAACCCTTGTCCGGCAATTTGATACAGCGGAGCGCTTGGTAGGCGAACGCAGGTTCAATGTCTCCGCAAGCCGCAAGAACCCGCACACCATCAGCCCCTTGCGCGAACGGAACGTCAATGTATTTGACAGCTCGAGTGTGATCTCCGAACACGACAGCTGGCAACGGAGATTGAGACTTCATCGATAAATCATCAGTAAAGCCTCCGATTCTTGAAGCTCCCTGATCTACAACGGCGATGGGTCCGTCTTGTTTATAGGAATTCTGAGGCACCTTCCTTAGACTATCAGTGTAGTCTGAAAAAAAATCGGTAAAGTTCACCCAGCACCACGGAGCAGGAAGATCCGCGCAGGGCCATTCACCTGTATCATCGCCGGCCATTATTCTGCAGCATCCATCAGAGTGACAGCGTTTGGCGCACTGTCTGGCTCCAACTCGTCTGACAGTGTCTCGATTTCCTCGAGCGCTGCCTTCAAATGGCCAATAATGGCAGCCGCAATGTCCTCCGGTTCTGTCAGCGCCTCTTCCGCCTCCGCTTCGGTATCATGCAGCCAGCTTATGTCGAGATTGTCGTTGCGGTCGGAGATGGCTGCGCGCTCGAACTTGCGCCAGCGGCTGACCTCCCCCTGATCCTGCCTCGCAGCGCCGCCATTGGCATCCGCGCCATAAGCGGCCTCAAAATCCGCAAAGTCGGCAACGGACAGCGGTCGTGTCTTACCATAGGCAGGAGCATTCGCCCGCATGTCATAGACCCAAACAGCTTTGGTGTTGCCCTTGTCGCTCTTGCCGCGCCGGAAGAACAGCACGTTTGTCTTGACGCCCTGCGCATAGAAAATGCCGGTGGGTAGGCGCAAAATGGTGTGCAGGTCGCACAGGTCCATAAGCCAGGTGCGCAGGCGGCGGCCAGTATTATCCTCGAACAGCACGTTATCGGGGATGACCACGGCGGCGCGCCCGCCGGGGACCAATGCGCGCACGATATGCTCGACGAAGGCCAACTGCTTGTTCGACGTATCCGCCGTGATCGAGAAATCGGACCGGGTTGGTCTTCCGCCGCCCTTCTTGGTGCCGAAGGGCGGATTGGTCAGGATCAGATTGGCCTTGGGCAGCGCCTCGCCATCGGGTGAAAGTGTATCGATGTTCTGCATGCCGCCTTCGATGCCGTGCAGCAGCAGGTTCATCATGCTCAGGCGATGGGTGTCCGGAACCAACTCCGCGCCGGAAAAGGCGTTATGCCGCTGGAAGAAGGCTTGCTGTTCGGTCAGCGTATAGAGATCGTCGGTATAATCCTTGATGTTGCGGTCGGCGGCGACGAGGAAGCCCGCCGTTCCGCCTGCCGGATCCTGGATCACTTCCCCCGGCTGCGGCTGCATCACGCGCACGATGGAGTCGATCAGCGGCCGGGGTGTGAAATACTGCCCAGCACCAGATTTCTTGTCTGCCGCGTTCTTTTCCAAAAGACCTTCATAAAGGTTGCCCAACCCTTCTTCACGGGCAGAGAACCAGTCGAGCTTATCGATGTTGGAGGTCAGAGCCTTGAGGTTTGTCGGCTTGCGCAGGCGGGTCTGGGCGTCGATGAAAATTGCGCTGACCAGTACATCCTTCGCCTTGCCGAGCTCGAGCAGCATCGCCTTGTAATAATCGAGCTGTTCCATGCCTTCGCATTTGGCGAGCAGACCCCAGCGCCAGCCTTCCGGCAAACGCTCTTCCTTGCCCGTTTCCTCCAACATTTTGAGGAACAGCAGGTAGGTCAGCTCCGTCACATATTCGTTATAGGTGACGCCATCATCGCGCAGGACGTTACACAAGCCCCAGAGCTTGGCGACGATATCGGTAGTGGTGCTCATTTACGCGGTCTTCTTCCACAATTCTTCATTGATTCCGGCGAGGATGCCTTCCAGCTCCCCACCGAACACCTTGTTCAGGCGATTGAAGCCGCCATCGGCGATGAACGGCTCCTTGTCGATGGCAGCGCGGTCCACGACGATTTCTTTTTGAATCTGATCGCCGATACGCTTGAGCCAGCGTTTTTGCGGGTCGGTCCATGCGCGGCTCGCCATGATAGCGCGCATGGCGTCGCGCACACGGTCTTCATAGGGGATCAGGGCATCGCCCAATGCGGCCTGACGGACGAAGCCGATCACCGACGCGGCGATTTCCTCATTGCGGGCATCGGCCCAAGCGCGGCGCAAATTGGCGTCTGAAAAGCCCTTGGAATCCAGAGCAAGGCGCAGTTCCTTCAAATCGGCGCGGGTTAGGTCACGGGGACGCTGCACCACGAGCTTCAGCGCGGCGATAGTGTTGATATTACCGCGCACGAAGGCAGCGAAGCTATTTAGAAAATCCTCAGGCTTCGCGCCGCTGCCATAACCACGCGACACATCGACGACATGGTCATCGTGCCTGGAAATCGGGACATAGCCGGGATTATCGCCATCGGCCTGCCAATCGAGGATGGGACCGATGGCGGCGCGATCCTTCAGCCAGGCGGCAAGACCCGGGGCGTCGCCGGACATAACCCGTTGCAGCATCGCTTCCGGCGTTTCGCCTGCTGCGGCCTCGAACTGCTGCTTTGCCTCATCGGTTAGCTTCTTGATCCGGCGGCGCAGTTTCACGGCAAGCTGTTCGCGAATAGCTTCCCGCTGCTCATCGTTTTGCGCTTCAGTCATTTCCCGAACGAGCTGGGCGAAGCTGATCGACGGGTTGACGACGACGGGCTTCATATCGGTCATGTTTTGAAGGTGGGGATACAGATCGACGGCATCAAAAATCCGGAAAACTTCCTTCCCTATATCCGGACACTGGCGCGTCGCACGGCCGATCATCTGCTCATACAGGATGCGGCTGTTCACCCGGCGCAGGAATACAAGGTTGGTGATCTTCGGCACGTCGATGCCCGTGGTTAGCAGATCGACCGTCACCACGATTTGCGGATTGGCGTCGTTGCGAAATGAGCGGATCCAGTTCTTCACCCTGTCCACGCTGCCGGTAATTTTCTTCACGGCTGCGTCATCAATCTCACCATATCGCTTGGCGAACGCGGCCTTTAAGGCGCTGACCACCATGTCTGCGTGGGCATCAGTGGCGGCGAAGATCAGCGTCTTACCCGGTAGCGCCGGGTCAATGTGCCGTGCCAGTTCCTCCGCCACGACGCGGTTGAACTCCGGGGTAATGACCTGCCGGTTGAATGCCTCGACCTCGAAACGGATTTCGTCCGGCGCGTGGGCCAGATCGACTTCGCCGGTTCGGGTGTTGAGCAGTTCAAGCTCTTCATCCTTCTCGAACTTGATGCCAGCCCGCGCCAGCGCGGTTTCAATGCGGATCGGCGGCTCATGATCGATCAGGAAGCCATCGACCACTGCCTCGCGGTAAGAGTAGGTGAAGACCGGGTCGCCGAAAATGTCGGTGGTGTGAAGCGCGGGCGTAGCCGTTAGGCCAATCTTTACCGCGTCAAAATAGTCCAGCACGCGCCGATATTTGGAAATATAATCGTCCTGCCCCCGGAAACTCAATTCTGCATCAGACATTTCCCGATCGAGCAGATAGCCGCGATGGCATTCGTCAATGACCATCAGATCATATTGGTCAACGGGCGGCACGGATGCGCCATCGGCAGCGAACAGAACTCGCTTTACCAAACCCTGTATCGTGCAGATGTGGACTTTGGTTTCCACGTCCGGGGTGACATCGCCCAAGCCCTTGAGACCAAAAATTTCGGCGAATGTTTTCCCGGACACGACCTTTGTGGTTGAAAATTCACCCTCAGTTTGATCGCCAAGGGCGCTGCGATCGACCACGAAGCAGATGCGCCGGAACCGTTTGGCTGACAGTAAGCGGTAAAGCATAGCGATAGCGAGCTTGGTCTTTCCTGTGCCCGTCGCCATCGCAACTAGGACGGCGCGTTGCTCGGCGGACAAGGCGGCCTCTACCGAACGGATCGCGCTTTCCTGATAATGACGAAGCGGGAAACCGAATTCGAATGGCTGCGCCTTAAGCGCCGCATCCGCCGCGTCCTGATCGACTTCAAGCTGCCTAGCGAGGCCTTCCGGTGTCGGCCAATCTACCAACGCGCGACGATGGTTTGCTGCCCGGCGGGTATCGCGGAACCAGATACCGCTCTCCGTCTCAATCTGCTTGAGATAGGATCGGCCATTCGCGCTAAACACAAATGGCACCTTGTGCTCGGCCCATGGCCCACCGGCATAGCTGAAATTGGGGCTGGCTTTTATGCCGGTCGAATAGCGCTCAGCTTGGTCGATCGCGGCTGATACATTCTTCCGCCGTCGCTTCGCCTCCACGACGCCAATAAGAGTCGTGCCAGCGAACAGGGCGTAATCGGCAGGGCCATTTGCGGTCGGCCATTCAGCGATGGCGAGATTGCGACCCTTGGCGGGGCGAACACCGTTGCTATATCGAAGGTCGCGGGTATCAACCTCCCATCCGCGATCGCGCAATTGTTGGTCGATGAGCGCACGGGTTTCCGCTTCGTCGAGGTCGATCCTGACCGCAGCCTTTTCGCCGCGCTCGACCAACTGCGCAGCCTCGGCGCGAGGTACAGTTTCGGCTTCGGCTTGAAGGGCAGCGAGCTTGCTTGTGACTTCGGCCTTCTGGGCATCAATGTCTTGGGCAATCTTCTCCCAGGCGGCTCGCTCCTCGGCCTCGCGTGCCAATCTCACTTCTGTGGCTTCGCGCGCTCGGGTCTGTTCTTCTGCCTCAAGGCGAGCGCGAGCCGCATCGCCTTCTGTTTCCGCCACTTTTTGCCTTAGCTTTACAATCTCCTCGCGCAGGGCAACGGTCGCATCAACGGGTTGACGCGGCGGCACGAATGCACCGGACTGGAAGTTAGCAGCGCGACCGTAGGTGCGATGAAACCAGATGGCGAGCGACCAAGCGAACTTCAGGGCCGTCAGGGCAGAGGAATGATTTCCCTTTGCTTCATGCACTGCGCTGTTGCCTGCTTTCCGCAGGGCATGAAAAATATCAGCCGCCTCCTTGGGGATCAGGCGATCATATGACAGGCGACGAAGCGTTTCTTCGAATGTCTCGCGCTCATCACGATAAACGGCGTGATGCGCTGCAACCATCTTCGCCATCAGTTCAGCGAACTGACGAAGCTTGACGATGGCGGTTGAAGGATCGCTGGAGAAATAGCGTTCCGCCAACCCTCCCAACGTCACCAATTGCTTGTCATGAGCTTCAAGGAAGCCGAAATTCAGCGAGTCCACCGTTCCCCCTACCCACCAATAGTGCGATGGCTTAGCGTCCGTCGGGGTTCGCAAAATGTGGCAGGCAGATCAAATCATATCTCAGACCGGCAGCAGATCGGCCTGACGCGCCCGCATCCGGACAGTCTCAAAATCCGCTTAATCTCAGTCGGTCCATAAGACCACGGGAGCAAAAAGCTGAACGTCGGCATTCGAATAAGACCTTCCGTTAGCCACGTCGCCAGTGGACGGCCGAACTGTCCCAATCTCCGCCTTCCCGAGATAATAGCAGGCCTCTCTTGAGCGGTCGGTCCGCTCGCATGAACCGGCGGCAGGTATTGGTCAGCGAGAACGGGCGCGTGAATGGCGAGGATTGGGTCCATCTAGTCGCTCGTGCTTCCAACGCAGATGCCAGCGATCAAGGAACGTCGTCACCGGGACGATAGACCCGCTCGACGTGACCGGCGAGCTCGTCGGGGTGGAAGTAGACAGGCCGAAGGCGACCAGTGGCGTAGCGGTCGATCTGGTCAGCAAAGTGCAATGAGGCCGAATTACCACTCTGCCCGCCCGCCATTACGGCCATTGCCCTAACGCGTGGGCCGAACTCGACCACCGCGACGAAGCTGTTCCCGCTGGTGCCATAATAGCGCTTCGTTCCCGGCCAAGTCTTCGCGCCGAAAGAGGCAAGGCTGCCCCATTGCGCCGAGGTGAAGGGGACGGGCGTCGACGGCTTCGCGTCGTTAAAGTGCGGCCGGATGGCGCCGTCGAGCCGCTGGAAGCGGTTGATCGCGCCCCACGGCATGCGCCAGCCGCCGAAATCGCGCGTCAGTTGCGCGACGGCCTGCTCCAGCGCGGTAAGCTTGGTCGCGGCGTCGACGCGGTTGGCGATGTAGTCGGGAACGTTGATCCGCTCCGCCTGTGCGAAGCTGCCGACTTCACGCCAAAGCTGATCGCCCCAGTAGACGGCAAGGCTCGTCGCGACCGAGTCATTGCCCCACCGATGGTCCCATCGGGCGAGTGTCGCGATCGGCCCGGCCAGCGCACGCCGACGCGGGTCGCCCGCCGGCAGCGCGCGCCACGCGGCGACCAGGCCGGGCAGCAGCCGTGCGAAGGCGGGCAGATAGGAATCGTAGGCGGCGGCGCGCAGCCGCTCGGGCGTCCAGCCCCGCCGGCCGGTCAGCAGGAGATCGGCGTGTTCGCCGCGGGCGTTGCCGCCGGTCTGATCCATGTAGCGTGGATAGTCGGCTGCCTTGGGGCTGTCCGGCCCGGCGGCGCTCCACGGCCAGTCGTTGGTGTTGTGGACCCAGCCGACCCGCGGGTTGGCGACGCTCGGCAGGCTGGCGAGCGGGTGCAGCCCTCGCCAGTCGGTCGCAGGATCGCTGCCATCGACGGGGCGGGTATAGTCGAACCGGTCGTCGCGGACCGGCATGAATTGCGGCATCAGGAACGCGATCTCGCCCTTGTCGTCGGCGAACAGCGTGTCGTTGGAGGAGTTCGCCTTGCGCTCGGCGACCGCGAGGTACGAGGCGAGGTCGGTGGCCTTGGTGCGCAGCCAGCTCTGCTCCAGCGCCGGGACGGGCCGCCACATCAGCGCGGTCGCGACCCAGCGGCCGTTCTTCGCCGCGACGACCGGACCGTGATGGGTGGCCCAAGTGGTGAATCGCCGTTCGCCCATGCCGCCATCGGGCCGGCGGAAGCGGAGCGTCACCGTGCGCATCGCGACCGGGCGTGTCTCACCACCGTAGCGGTAGCCCCAGCCGTCACCGCGCCGCATGATCGCCTCGGCGAACTGGTCGACATTGTCGACGGTGGAGGAGGTATGCATCCAGCCAGCGTGTGCGTTGAACCCCTGATAGACGAAAAACTGCCCCCAGGTGCTGGCGCCATAGGCGTTCAACCCCTCGTCGCTGGTCATCTGCGCTTCCGAGCGGAAGTAGAAGCTGGTGTGCGGGTTGATGAGGAGCAGCGCCCGGCCGTTCGCGGTCAGCCTGGGTGCAATGGCAATGCCGTTCGATCCCGACGGCTCGCGCGGCACCGCCCCCAGCTCTTCCGGCGTCGGTGGGGTCGGCTGGCCATAGAAGGTCTTCAGGTCGGGGAGCGAGATGCGCTCGATATCGCCGCCAATGCTGCCCTCGGTAAAGCTTAGCGCCATCCACGGCTCGAACCGGGTCAGCACCTTCGGCTTGGCCTGCGGATGGGTCGCGAGGTAGTAGTTCAGCCCGTCCGCCCAGGCATCCATCAGCGTGCGCAGCCATGGGGGACAAGCGGCATATTGCGCCTGGAGTTCGACCGGATCGACGAACAGCCGCTGGCGCAGGTCGGCCCAGATCGCCTCTTCGCCGTCGGCCTCGGCGGTGCGACCGAGCGCGGTCAGGTAGTTGGCCTCGATGCGGGCGAAATCGTCCTCTGCCTGTGCGTAGGACATACCGAACACCGCGTCGGCGTCGCTGCGGCCGCGGACATGCGGGATACCCCAGTCGTCGCGCGTGATCGTCACCCGCGCCGCCTCGGCCTTCCACCGTGCCATGTCGGGATCGGGTGCGGCGGCGGTCGTCGCCAGGAGGGCTGCGACGATCAACGGATTGCGCGTGCGCTGGAGGAGCGTAACCATAGCGTAAGCCTAGAACGGGGAGTGAGGCATGGCCAAGTGCTGGTTGGCGATCGTGATGGCAATGATGCTCGCCGGCGCAAGCGCCCCCTCGGTCGAGCCCACGACAGGCACCGCGACGCTGCTACGACCCGCGGCGGTGTTCGACGGCATCGACGGGAAAATGCACGTCGGTTGGCAGGTGCTGGTGCGCGGCGACCGGATCGTCGCGGTCGGCCCGAACCTAACCGTTCCTGCGGGCGCGCACATCATCGACCTCGCCGGTGACACGCTGATGCCGGGCATGATCGAGGGGCACGGCCATCTCTTCCTCCATCCCTATGACGAGGCGAGCTGGGACGATCAGGTGCTGCATGAGCCGCTGGCCCTGCGCACTGCGCGCGCGGTGGCGAACGCGCGGACGACCTTACGGGCAGGCTTCACCAGCGAGCGCGACCTCGGCACCGAAGGGGCGGGCTATGCCGATGTCGGGTTGAAGGCGGCGATTGACCAGGGTATCGTCGAAGGCCCGCGGCTAAGCGTCGCGACACGCGCCATCGTCGCGCTCGGTGCCTACGGCCCCAAGGGGTTCGAGCCGGGGGTCGCCATTCCGCAAGGTGCGGAGGAGGTTTCGGGCGCGGAGCAGATGGTTGCGGCGGTCCGTCGGCAGATCGCCGCCGGCGCGGACTGGGTGAAGCTCTATGCCGATTACCGCTGGCGGGCGGGCGAGGACAGCCGCGCGACGCTGAGCCTCGACGAGATCAGGGCGGCGGTGGGGGCGGCGCACGACGCCGGACGTCCCGTCGCGGTCCACGCCTCGACCGTGGAGGGTATGCGTCGCGCGATCGAGGCGGGGGTTGATACGATCGAGCATGGCTATGGCGGCACGCCCGCGATCTTCGCGAGCATGGCGGCGAAGAAGATCGCCTTGTGTCCGACACTCGCCGCCGCCGACGCAAGTGCACGTTACCGGGGCTGGAACGGCGCAGAGCCGGCGCCCGCCGCAGTCAAGGCAAGCCGTGACAGCCTCCGCCTTGCGCTCGCCGCCGGCGTGCCGATCTGCATGGGCGGCGACGCAGGGGTGTTCGCACACGGCACCAACGCGCGCGAGATGGAGTTGATGGTGGCAGCGGGAATGACGCCGACGCAGGTGCTGCTGGCCTCCACCTCCGGCAACGCGCGGTGGATGCGGCTGGGCGACCGTCTCGGCGCGGCGAAGCCGGGTATGCTCGCGGATCTGGTCGCGGTTGCGGGTGATCCCACGGTGAACATCTCCGCCGTGCGTGCCGTGCGGCTGGTGATGAAGGGCGGTGCCGTTGTCGGCATGTAGCAATGGGCCAATGGAAGTTACCTCAAGGGCGCTGCCGCAGCGGAAGGGACGGACGCCTAGTTGGCCGACGTTAGGAAGCCGGGAAGGGGGCCTGCACGATCACAACCGGGCCTTTCCGTTACCCAGCTTTCCTTGAGATGCCCGCCCGCCAGGTATTTCCCGTATTGCGTCCGCGGGTGTCTAAAGCTTCGCACTCTTTCTGATCGCAAGCGCAATAGCAGCCCAATCAATGTCCGGGCCTTCCGTTGCGATGACGCTGCGAAGGTGGTCTCGGACGATCCCCAGCAGCGGCATCGGTGCCCCAAGCGAAGTGGCAGCGGCATCGGCCAGCGTCATGTCCTTCAGGCCCAATGGCGCCGCAAATCCAGCTGGCCGGAAGCGGTCCTCCAGCAGAATCTCGCCATAGGTATGGTAGACCGGCGCGCCGAACAGGGTTCCCGTCAGCACCTCCAGTAGGGTCTGACGATCGACGCCGCCCTTTTCGGCCAGCGTCATCGCCTCGGCCATCGCCTCCACGGCGGCCATGATCATGAAGTTGCCGCTGAGCTTCACCAGGTTGGCCGCGGACGGCTTGTCGCCGATCCGGAAAGTCCGCTGACCGATATCGGCGAACACCAGTTCGCAGCGATCCAATGCAGCGTCCACGCCTGCCGCGACCACGAACAGCTTGCCCGCCGCCGCCGCCGGTGGACGGCCGAAGACGGGTGCAGAAACGTAACCGCCGGTGCCACTATCCGCCGCGAGCTGGTCGGCAAGCGCGATGCTGATTGTGCTGTGTCCGACGTGCAGTGCAGGAGCGCCGACGATGCCGCCCTCGCCGAATACCACGCCTTCCACCGCCCGGTCGTCGGCGAGCATGGTCATGACGAGATCGCCCTGGGCCGCATCGACCGGCCGTGTCGCGCGTGCTGCGCCTGCGGCGACAAGCGCTTCGGTCTTGTCTGTCGAACGGTTCCAGACCGTCACCTCATGGCCTGCCTTGAGCAGATTGGCCGCAATGGCGCCGCCCATCTGACCCAGCCCGATGAACCCGATCCTCATGCGTCATCCTCCATGAAGCGGGCGAATTCGGCCGCGTGATCGGGGTGCCAGCGGGACAGGGCGGGGCGGTTCCCGATGATGTCGCCTGCCGCCCAGGCGATGCGTTTCGCGTCCTGTGCCGACGTGGTCTCGTTGTCAGGGCAGAGAATGTAGAAGTCGCCGCGCGCCAGACGATCGAACATGAGATCGACCACCTGTTCCGGCGTCCAGGCGCCAGCCGGCTTTTCCGGCCGCGGAGAGGTCATGCCCGTGTAGGTGGAACCAGGGATCAGCAAGTGCGCGCTGACCCGGTCCCCTGTCTGCTCGCGCAGCGTATGTGCCAGGCCTTCGGTCAGGGCTTTAACCCCTGCCTTGCTGACGTTGTAGGCGGTGTTGCCCGGCGGCTGGGTGATGCCCTGCTTGGAGCCGGTGTTGATGACGAGGCCCGGCCCGTGTCCCTCCACCATCAGCGGCGCGAAGCTCTGGATGCCGTTCAGCACACCCATCAGGTTGACGCCGAGCAGCCTTGTCCACGCCTCCTGGCTGGCGAAAACATCACCGCCCTGGCCGATGCCGGCGTTGTTCATCAGGACGGATGCCGGCCCAAGCGTGGTAGCGAGGGTGCGCATTGCCACCGGGTCAGCGACGTCGACGGCGTGCGCGCCCGCCCCGGCGATCGACCCGGCCGCCGCATCGAGTGCTTCGCCCGGCCGGTCGAGGATAGCGACCCGCATGCCACGTGCGGCGAATGCGCGCGCGGCGGCCAGCCCGATGCCGCTGGCCCCACCCGTTACGACGGCGAGATTGCCCGGCGCGATCGCCGCGAACGAGACTGCACTCATCGGTCGATGCTCGCCATGTCGGCATAGCGCTGTCCCTCGGCTGCACCGGGCGGCATGATCGCGTCGATGCGGGCGATGTCGTCCGCGTCCAGCGTCACGTCGATCGCGCCGAGGTTGTCTTCCAGATAGGCGCGCCGCTTGGTGCCGGGGATCGGCACGACGTCGTCGGCCTGCGCGAGCACCCAGGCAAGCGCCAGTTGCGCCGGCGTGCAGCCCTTGTCGGAGGCCATAGCGCCGACTGCCTTGACGAGGTCGAGGTTGCGCTGGAACGCTTCCCCCTGAAAGCGTGGATGATGGCGCCGGAAATCATCTGCGGCAAGATCGTCGGGCGCGGTGATCTGACCGGTGAGAAAACCCCGGCCGAGCGGGCTGTAGGCCACGAAGCCGATGCCGAGTTCGCGCACCGTAGGCAGGATTGCTGCTTCGGGATCCCGGCTCCACAACGAATATTCGGTCTGCAGAGCGGTGATGGGGTGGACCGCATGGGCGCGGCGAATGGTCGCCGGCGACGCCTCGGACAAGCCGAGATACTTCACCTTGCCGGCCGTCACCAGCTCCGCCATCGCGCCCACCGTCTCCTCGATCGGCACGTCGGGGTCGACGCGGTGCTGGTAGTAGAGGTCGATGACGTCAAGCCCGGTGCGCTTCAGGCTGGCATCGCATGCACGGCGGACATAGTCAGGGCGGCCATTGATGCTGCGGCCCTTGCCATCGGCGCCCCGATCGATGCCGAACTTCGTCGCGACGACCACCCATTCGCGGCGTTCGCGCACGACACGGCCAACCAGTTCCTCGTTGGCGCCGACCCCATACATATCGGCGGTGTCCAGGAAGGTGACGCCGCGGTCGAGCGCGAGGTTGATGGTCGCGACCGATTCCGCTTCGTCGCGACCGCCATAAAAGTCGCTCATCCCCATGCAGCCGAGGCCGAGCGCAGAGACCTCAAGGCCTTGCGAACCAAGCTTGCGTGTCTTCACCATGTATCTCCGATGCGATGTCTGTTGTCGGGGGAATGATCGCGGACGCCGCAGGTTGCCTCTTCACGACGCAAAGGCGATCGTTGCCTCGTGATAGCGGAGGAAGAAGGGGGCGATGATCGGCAGCCGGAACGGATTGCCGGCTCAATCGAGGAATAGCCGGTTCCGACGAACGCGAAATCAGGTCCGTCGTGACATGGCATATCTAGCGGACCGATACCTACCGGTCCGCTAGCGATGTGAAAGGGGCCACCTGAGCCGATCGGCTGGGCTCGGCTATTATGACGGGATGTGGATTCCGCACAGCTTGTTGCCGTCCGGGTCGCGGACATAGGCCAGATGGATGGTCCCCATCGCTGACTCACGCGGACCGGGTCCGTCCTCGATCGAGGTGCCGCCGTTGGCGACAGCGATATCATGGAACAGTTCGACCTGTTCGGGCGAGTTGCACGAAAAAGCCACGGTGCCGCCATTGGCCACGGTGGCCGGTTCGTCGTTGATCGGCTGGGTAACGATGAAGTTCGTCCCGCCCTCATTGCGATAGAACAGGCGGGTGTGACCGCTGCCCGCCATGTTCAGCGTTGCCTCTTCGGCTCCTAGGGCACCTAGCACTGCATTGTAGAAGCGCTTGGATCGCTCGATGTCGTTCGATCCTACCATCGTATGAAACAGCAAATTATCTCTCCTCGATTATACATGCAGGCGAACGCACGCCCTTGAATTACGGTAGCTCGATCCGCCCGTTCATTCCGGGCCAGTCCGAGTAGCCGACCGAGCCACCGCCATACCAATATTGCTTCGGAGCCTCGGCAAGTGGGGCGCCGGTCCGTAGCCGCTCGACGAGATCGGGGTTGGCGAGGAAGGGCCGGCCGAAACTGAACAGATCGGCATTGCCGTCCGCCAGCGTCTTCTCGGCGAGATCGAGCGTATACTGGTTATTGGCGATATAGACGCCCGAGAAGCGTTTGCGCAGCTCCTGAAAGTCAACACCGTCCGGCACGTCGCGCGTCTGCTGGGTCACGCCTTCGATATCGTGGATGTATATCAGGCCGATCTCGGACAAGGCGTCGACGAACGTGTCGAATGTGCGCCCGACCTGGCTGTCGAGCGGGGTCTTTCCGGGCTCGGTCGTTGCCGGGGAAATGCGAATGCCGACGCGATTTGCTCCCCAGACCTCGACCACGGCACGCACCACGTCGAGCGGAAAGCGGAGACGGTTCTCGATCGAGCCGCCATAGGCATCGGTGCGCTGGTTGGTGCTGTCGCGGATGAACTGCTCAAGCAGGTAATTGTTCGCAGCATGCACCTCGACGCCATCGAACCCGGCTGCCTTGGCCTGTTCGGCGGCATGGCGGTAGTCCTCGACGATGGCGGGGATTTCGTCCGTTTCCAGCGCGCGCGGAACGACGAAATCCTTCATCCCGTCATTGGTGAACGCCTGCCCCTCCGCCGCTATCGCGGACGGCGCCACGGGAAGGGCGCCGCTATGAAGATCGGGATGCGAGATCCGGCCAGTATGCCAGAGCTGAAGGAAGATCTTGCCGCCACGCCGATGGACGGCTTCGACAATGGGTTTCCATGCCGCCACCTGCGCGTCCGACCAGATGCCGGGCGTCATCGCGTAGCCACGCGCTTGGGACGAGATGTTCGTCGCTTCGGTGATGATAAGGCCGGCATCGGCGCGCTGTGCGTAATAGTCCGCGGCGAACGCCGGGGGGATGCCTTCCTCGTTCGAGCGGCTGCGCGTGAGCGGTGCCATGACGATACGGTTCCGCAGTTGCAGATCGCCGATCGTAACGGGTTGCAGGACGGGGCTGACAGGCAGATCGGCCATGATATGATCTTCCGTAGGAGTAATAAGGGGCGAGGGCAGGCGGTTGTAACGCTCGGGCTGCCGTTTCACCCCCGACCGGCTTGAAACGATCCGGGTAGCAAGCTGGGTGCTACGGACGGTTGTCCAGTTCCGGCACGCCGCTGCTGCGGTCGGCATAGGCGGCGAGGAATGTCGGGCGGCGCTGCCACCGCTGCCAGAACGTATCGATATGTTCGTAGCGCTCGTCGAGCGGCATGGCGTTTACCTCGAACTTGGAAAACGCGATCGCCGTCGCCAGCGTGATGTCGGAGAAGGTTGGCTCGTCACCGCCGAGCAGCCAGTCGCGGCCATCGGCCAGATGCCGGTCCACCAGCGCGGTATGCGCCAGCGCTTCCTTGCGACAATGCTCGCCCCAAGCGGCGTTGGCAGTCAGCTCGAGCTTGGGCCCTAGCCCCTGATGCAGGACATGGAACGCGGTGGTGATGCGGTAAAGGATGTGCACCCAGACGCGGTTGTCCCACATCGCGTCCAGGCCTTGTTCCTCCGGGGTCTCGCCCATGATCCGGCGACCCGGAAACGCCTGGTCAAGATAACGGACGACGGCCGCGGTTTCCGAGATGGAGCTACCGTCGGCAAGCTGGAGCGTCGGGGTTTCACCCCAGGGATTCATCTTGAGATGCTTCCACTGCCGCTGCTCGCCGACCGGGGACATGTCGTAGACCTGCTCGTCGAAGCGATCGGCGATACCCTTTTCATGCAGAAAGATGCGCAGGCGCTGCGGGTTGGGGAAGGCAGAGGGGGAAGTGAACAGGCGAAGCTTCGGGCTTTCAGGCGGTATCTGATCGGTCATGAGGCGTCCCTACCAAGTGATTGGTAGTCACTCAGGTGGGCGGTTGCCTCCGGATGGTCAACCCCTATCTACCAGTTGGTCGGTTGGCGGAGTAAGCGGGGCGATGGCAGTGTCGAATTCGAGAGAGGCAGTGCTCGCGGCAGCAAGGCGAAGCGCTATGGCGCGTGGCTATAACGGCCTGAACTTTCGCGACATCGCCGCCGAGGTCGGGATTAAGGCACCGAGCATCCATCATCATTTCGCGACGAAGGCCGATCTCGGTGCGGCGGTAGCGCGCCGCTATTGGGAGGATACGGTCGAGCAGTTGGCCGCGATTTCGGACGAGACGCCAGAGCCTCTTGGTGCGCTTCGTCGCTATCCGGAAATTTTCCGCACGTCGTTGTCGAACGACAACCGTATCTGCCTGTCGAGCTTTATGGCGGCGGAATATGATGACCTTCCGGACGCGGTAAAAGTCGAGGTCCAGAGCTTCGCTGATGTCAGTGTTGACTGGCTGAGCAAGCTTCTCGTCGAGGCCAACATTGTCGAACCGGGCGAAAGCAGGGCCAGGGCAAAGGCGATCTATGCGGCCGTCTCCGGCGCGCAGCTATTCGCAAGGGGTCGTGCGGATATCGCGCTTTTCGACACGATGATCGACAGTTACCGCGCGGCCGGGCTTCTGCCGGCCTGACGGTCCTGCTGCCGTGTTTCGCCAAGTTCGACGAGCCGCGCCACCGTCAAATAACGGCGGATCTTTAAGCAGTCGGGCTGAGACGTGAAGTTGATGCACGACTGCCATGCCTCAGTCGATGAACCGGTCTGATGTTGATTGGATAGCTCGGTTGGATATGCGCGGTAATGGGCGTCAATAGCTCTAGTGCCTCGAGCTTGATAGAAAGCTCTGCCTCCTCGTCATAGGTGCGCGCGGTTTCCGTTTCGCCTTCATGGCCAAACAGATCGCAGCGGACTTCACTGGCGACGCGACCTTTCATCATTGTCGTTGCCAAGCCGCGGTAACTATGCACGTCTTTGTCCTTCCAGGCACCGCCAGCGCGGTGGCGCCATGGCGTGCCTTTGGGGAATGCCCAATCGCGCAGTGGTTCGAAGATGGACTTGTAGAACGTCCCGGCAAAAGTGGTCGATTTCGGTGACTTCATTTCCGGGAACAGCAGCGTGCAACCCGCTGCTCGCAATTCCGTCACGTAATCGATGAACCCGAGGCGGATCAGTTCGGGATGGATCGGCAACCTCCGGATCGACTGAATGTTCTTGAGCGCGCGATCTTCGGTATAGTCGATCCGGAAGTAGGGGATCGGCTCCAGTTCGTGCACCTCCGCCAGTCCCAGTCCGGCGAGTTCCGAACTGCGGCCGCCATACAAGGGCAGCATGAGCGGCATCCAATACCAGGCGTCGTGAATGATCTCGGTGCCCGGTTTAAGGCGGCGGTCGATCCCTGCCGCGCCTGTCCAGACCGGTGCGGACAAAAGCTCGGCGACCTCCTGTATCGTCCAATTGGCTCGCTTGTCGCGATCTCGTTTTTTCGCCTTGCGCGATGTCTTGCCTATGCCGGCTCGTGCCTTCGTGAAAGAAAGCGGCTTCGCCGGCCGACGCGCTTGCGGATCGTCATCCTCGCTCGCTGCATGGGCAAGAACGGCGGCGATCCATGTCAGGTGCTTGTTGATGGTCGTCTGGCTGATGCCGATGTCGGCCGGTGGCATGGTTGCCGCTCGGGTCAAACTGGCAGCGATGCCGCCGGCTTGTTCCTCGCGGGTGCGCCCCCAACGATTCGGCAACGACCGACACAGGGTCGTAAAATCGCGGACGTGCGATTGTTCTAAGTCCTCGATGCAGATGTCGCTGCCGCAGGCGTAATCGAAGAGCCGCAATGCCGTCCGCACCTGCTTCATTGAATCCGTGTCCCAAGCGCCAGCAGTCTGATAAACCGTGATGCACTCCTCGGCCGCTTCAAGCAGGCGCTTCTTCTGGCGCTTGGGAACTGAGGATGCGGGCGGTTCATCGATGGCGACGGGCTCCGGTGCCATCGGCTCGTATGTCTCCACCGCCGACTGCACCAGGGGAGTGGGCGAGCGCTCGACTTGTTCGAAGGCGAATGGCGCATCATCGACCAATGCCTCGTCGATCCATTGCGCCATGTCGTCGTCGCCAACGGGGAGGCGGGCAGTTGCCTCGCGGCATGCCGACGCACGAGCCGAGCAGATCGTCCGCGCCATCCGCGCGACGTTGTCCCGCGTGGAGGCGATGCCGAATGCCTCACCGTAGCTGTCGAGTTGAGCCTTCGAAACCGGATCACTGTTCTGGAGATCGAACACCAGATCCGCCACCGCCTTCGCGCGCTCTTCGCTCCAGCCGGCATCGACCAATCGGTCATGCTCGTTCAGTGTCCAACGCGCCTCGACGCCGTTGCGGCCAAGGAAAGCCCATGCTTCGGCATAGATGGAATTGATCGTGGCGTGATCTCCGGACCGGGCGGGGCTGCCGACCTGATCCTGCTCGATACGCTGCAATTGCCAGCGCAGGGCATCGCTGAACACCCGCTTCAGCTGATCGGGGGTCAGCCCCGTCGATTGACCATAGGCCACACGCAAACTCTCGACCGTCGCACCAAGTCTGTCTGCCATACACCGGGCGCGTTGATAATTCCCTGTGCCGAGCGACAGGGATAGCGGCACCGCCGCGCCGGCCACGGTGATCTTCCTGCGCCAGTGATAGCTGCCGCCGCGCAGCTTGAGGTTCGGCAATCCCAATCCATCGCCCCCAATGGGTACAACGATGGGTACAGTCGTGGGTACAACCATTCCCGATCGCCATGTTGGCGACGAGAAATCAAATACTTAGCGGATGATGGTCGGGGAGACAGGATTCGAACCTGCGACCCCCTGGTCCCAAACCAGGTGCGCTACCAGCCTGCGCCACTCCCCGACGATGATGCGACTAGAGGGGGTTTGCCGAATGTGCAAGCGCCGCGACCCGTGCCGCGGCGCTTGATGGCGTCTTATCCGGCGAAGGCGATGCGCGGACGACGGCGGCGCAGGGCGAAGCCGGTCAGGCCGAAGCCGGTCAGCATCAGCGCCCAGGATGCGGGTTCGGGAATCGCGAAGGTCAGGTTCGGCAGGGTGTCCGCCTCGATCTCGCGGAAGGCGATACCCTGTATCGCGCCCTTGAAGGAATAGCTGTCCACCGCGAAACCATCACCGTAATTCACGGTGATCGCACTGCACGAAGGATCGGTGGCGAACGACCCGGTGGGGATCACGGCCGGCGTCGCGTTGGCGAAGCAGGCGGAGCCCGCGATGTCGTAGTTCACAAAATGCGACGAATAGCTCGCGTTGACGTCGAACCCGTTGGCCGTCGAATGCCCGGTTTCCCGCCGATCAAATATCTGCCCGGCAAACCAGATGCCCTGATCCGAAACCGATGGGGGGGCAAAGCCGCCCAGATTATAGGCGAACGAGGCGTAGAAGGTCGTGAAGTTATAGAACAGCGTGGGCTGACTGCCGGTACGGCTGCCGTCCACCCCGTTACCCGTGCCGATCGCCGAAATGTCGACGATCAGATATCGGCCGGCCTGTGCCGGCGATGACGCGATCGTCGCGATGGCGGCCAGCGCGGCCAGCCCGAACTTCTTCATGTCGTTTCCCCCCGTTTGTCGTCTTCTGCACGGAACGACGATCCCGATCGGTCCCGCCGCCCGCGTCGATCGCTCCACCCGCATATGGTGGGCCCGGAGGGACTCGAACCCCCAACCTAGCCGTTATGAGCGGCCAGCTCTAACCATTGAGCTACAGGCCCCGCGGCGTCGCCTAGCGCAACCGCCGGCAAAGAAAAAGGGCGCCCGCGAATTTCGCGAACGCCCTTTCCCGCAATAATGCAACAGTCGGGCGCAATCGCCCGACCGGCATTACTTCATGTTGTCGATCTTCTCGTCGGCGACGTCACGCACGTTCGATGCGGCGTCTTCGAGGTTGTCCGACGCGTTCTCCAGCACTTCCGTCGCGGCAGCGTTGGAGGTGTTGTCGGCCAGGTCTTCCAGGTTATCAGCCTGCGCTTCGAGGTTATCCGCCAGCATGTCGGCGTTGTTCTCGACAGCAGCCGCTTCCGGCGACTTCGAGCAGGCTGCGACGGACATCAGGCCGGCGGCAGCAGCGATCAGAACGATCTTCTTCATTCGAATGCTCCCAAGCATAGCAATTCATCGCGGCCGACCCGATTGCCGTCGCGAAGCGGCGTGCATAGCGGACCCGGATCGCCGGTCAACGGCGAAAATTCATCAAACAGCAATGTTCGCGACGGGTGGAGGAAGGGGGGGACGGTTTCGAAACGATCGTCATGGCCGCGCGGGTACCGGGCCGATATCCTCGGGCGCGTTGGCGACGATTGCGAGCATCGTCGTCCAAGCCGCGACGTTCTGGCGCAATTGTGCCGGATCGACCCGGTCCAGCGTGTCCTCCGGCGTGTGATGCACATCGAAATAGCGCAGGCCCGACTGGTTCAGGTCCACCCCGGCCACGCCGGTGCGGATCACCGGGCCGATATCGGTGCCGTCGCCACCGGTGCCGGTGCCACGCACGATGCCGAGGGGGGCCAGCGCGGCGGCGAGTCGGTCCGCGACGGGCCGGGCCGCGTCCGGCAGCGACGTTTCCACCCGCCACACCCGGTCGGCGCCGAAATCGCTTTCGCTGGCGGTGGCATGGCGTTCCCCGGCATGGGCCCTGGCATATTCCTGTCCGCCGAAGCCGCCGATCTCCTCGTCGCCGAACCACACCACGCGGATCGTGCGGCGCGGCCGGCCTGCCTCCATCACTAGCCGGGCGGCGGCGGTGGTGATGCCCAGGCCGCTGGCGTCGTCGATCGCGCCGGTACCCAGTTCCCAGCTGTCCAGATGCCCGCCGACCAGCACGATCCCGGCATCCCGGTCCGTCCCCGGCACCTCCGCCACGACGTTGCCCGACTGGCGCGGCCCGACGAAACGCGGGGTCAGCACCAGTTTCAGCGTCACCGCCCGGCCCAGCTTCACCATCCGTTCCAGGTTCTCGGCATCCGCGACCGACAGCGCGGCGGCGGGGATCGGCGCCACGCCAGGGGCGAAATTGGTCGAACCCGCATGGGGTCCGCGCCCGTGATCGGTGCCGATCGACCGGATCACGATCGCCGCCGCGCCCTTTTGCGCGGCGACATTGGGGCCGACGAAGCGGGCCGCGCCGGCGCTGCCATAGCTCGATCCGTCCTGCGTCGGCTCCATCGTGTTGGAGACGAAGGCGATCCTGCCCGTCAGGCTGCCGGCGGGCGCGGCGAGCAGATCGTTCAGCGTCGCGAAGAACGTCACCGGTGCGGTCAGGCCGCCAGCGGGGGTCGCGCCCGAATTGCCCAGCGCGGTCAGTCGCAGTGCCTGCGGATAGGGGGCGACGACCTCGGCGGTCTCGACGCCGCGTTCCCAGACGTTGGGCAGGGTGTAGGGTTCGATGCGGACGTTGCGGAACCCCAGTGCCTTCAGCTTCGCCACGCCCCATTCGCGCGCCCGCGCCTGCGCGGCCGATCCGCCGGTGCCGCGCTGGCCGATCTCCGTCGTCAGCCCTTCGGTGATCGCATAGGCCACGTCGTCGCCCAGCGCCTTGTCGCGCAGTGCCGCGACGCGCGGGTCGACGGCGACGGCCGGCGGCGCCGCGCGGGTGCGGGCGGCGGGGGCGGCAGGAACGGCGGGGGCGGCGGGCTGCTGCGCCGACGCGGGCGTGGCGGCGGCGAGCAGGGCAAGCGGAATGGCGTGGCGGATCATGTCGTTCCCTTTTGTAGGCAGGGCAGGGGTATGCCGCATCGCCGACCCGGCACAAGCCCGACCGGTGTGCCGCGCCCCGGGGGCCGGGTAATTGCGTTCCGCGGCCCGGATCGCTATCTCGCGAACCACGATTTCCCGCCATTCGAACGATGGAGCCCGGCACCGCGATGGCCGTTCAGTATACCTACGTCATGAAGGGTCTGACCAAGACCTTCCCCGGCGCCAACAAGCCCGTCCTCAACAACATCCATCTGCAGTTCATCCCGTCCGCGAAGATCGCGATCATCGGGCCGAACGGCGCCGGCAAGTCGACGCTGATGAAGATCATGGCGGGCATGGACCCGGACTTCACCGGCGAGGCATGGGCGGCGGAGGGCATCCGCGTCGGCTATCTCGCGCAGGAGCCGCAGCTCGATCCGTCGAAGGACGTGATGGGCAACGTGAAGGACGGCGTCCGCCCCGTCGCCGATCTGGTCGATCGCTTCAACGCGATCTCGGCGGAGATGGGCGATCCGCAGGACGATACCGATTTCGACGCGCTGATGGAGGAGATGGGCGACCTGCAGGCCAAGATCGACGCGGTCGACGGCTGGTCGCTCGATAGCCAGCTGGAACAGGCGATGGAGGCGTTGCGCTGTCCGCCGGGCGATTCGGCGGTCACCAACCTGTCGGGCGGTGAAAAGCGCCGCGTCGCGCTGTGCAAGCTGCTGCTGGAAAAGCCGGACATCCTGCTGCTCGACGAACCGACCAACCATCTCGATGCCGAATCGGTGTCGTGGCTGGAGAACTACCTGAAGGAATATACCGGCAACGTCATCCTCGTGACGCACGACCGCTACTTCCTCGACAATGTCGTCAACTGGGTGCTCGAACTCGATCGCGGCCGTTACTACACCTACGAATCCAACTATTCCGGCTATCTGGAAAAGAAGTCGAAGCGGCTGGAGCAGGAGGAGCGCGAGGAGGCCGGCAAGCAGAAGGCGATCGCCGACGAACTCGCCTGGATGCGCCAGACCCCCAAGGCCCGCCAGACCAAGTCCAAGGCGCGTATCCGCGCGTTCGACGAACTGATGGCCAAGCAGGAGAACCGCGCCGCCGGCAAGGCCGCGATCCTGATCCAGCTGCCCGAACGGCTCGGCGGCAAGGTGATCGAGGCGAAGGGCCTGACCAAGGCCTATGGCGACAAGCTGCTGTTCGACGGGCTCGACTTCACGCTGCCGCCGGGCGGTATCGTCGGCGTGATCGGCCCCAACGGCGCCGGCAAGTCGACGCTGTTCAAGCTCATCACCGGGCAGGAACAGCCCGACAGCGGCACGATCGAGGTCGGCTCGACCGTGAAGCTCGGTTATGTCGACCAGAGCCGCGATCACCTCGATCCCAACAAGAACGTCTGGCAGGAAATCTCCGACGAGCTGGAGGTCTTCCGCTTCGGCAAGCAGGAACTCGGCACGCGCGCCTATGTCGGCGCGTTCAACTTCCGCGGGCCGGACCAGCAGAAGAAGGTCGGCCAGCTGTCGGGCGGTGAACGCAACCGCGTCCACATGGCCAAGATGCTCAAGGAGGGCGGCAACGTCCTGCTGCTCGACGAGCCGACCAACGATCTCGACGTCGAGACGCTGCGCGCGCTGGAAGAGGCGCTGGAGACGTTCGCGGGCTGCGCCGTGGTCATCAGCCACGATCGCTTCTTCCTCGATCGCCTCTGCACCCACATCCTCGCGTTTGAGGGCGACAGCCATGTCGAATGGTTCGAGGGCAACTACGAATCCTACGAAGAGGACAAGCGCCGCCGCCTGGGCGACGCCGCCGACCGCCCGACGCGCCTCGCCTACAAGAAACTGACGCGCTGATGGTCGCCGTCGCTGACGTGGTATCCCGCGTCAGCGACCCGATCGGCCGTTCGCTTCCGACCGGTCGCGGCCTGCCGGTTTAAACCGGGGCGACGCGCGCCTATCTTGCCGGCAACAAGGGCAAAAGGGGCCGATCGACGACATGGCAGTGGTGGAAGACGCGCCCGGCAACGGTAGTGTGACGGGGCATGGCGAACTTCACTATCGCCTGCGTCAGCAATCGGTCCTCGCCGATTTCGGGATCGAAGCGCTGCGGGCGCGCGATCTCGATCCGATGCTCCAGCGCGCGGTCGAGCTGTGTGCGGACGGGATGCGCTCGCACTATTGCAAGTTCCTCGAATATAACGGCGGCTCGGGGCGATTGCTGGTCCGCACCGGCGTCGGCTGGCGTGACGGGGTGGTCGGCCAGATCGAGATGGGCGCCGACACCGGATCGCCCGCCGGCTTCGCCTATCAGACCGGTCAGGCGGTGATTTCCAACCATCTCGGCAACGAAACCCGGTTCCGCACCCCCGGTTTCATGGCCGAGCACGGTATCCGCCGCGCGATCAACGTGCTCGTCCATGCCGGCGGCCATCATTACGGCGTGCTGGAGGTCGACAGCCCCGACGAGGGCCGGTTCGAGGCGGCCGATCTCGCCTTCATGCAAGGGTTCGCCAACCTGATCGGCGTCGCGATCGAACGGCAGGCAGCCGAGCACCGGCTGAACGACGCGCTCCAGCATCAGGAACTGCTGACGCGCGAGGCGAGCCACCGGGTGAAGAACAGTCTCGCCCTCGTCTCCGCCATGCTCAACCTCCAGATGCAGGAGGACGAGGACCCGCGCATCACCCGGATGCTGGGCGATGCGCAGGCCCGCATCGCCGCGATCGCGCAGGCGCACGACCAGTTGTGGCGGGGCGACAAGGTCGGCGTCGTCTGTCTGGACGATCTGGTCGGCGGTATCGTCACCCAGCTGGGCGAACAGTCGCCGACCCACGAGCTGAGTTGCGCGATCGTGCCGCTGGAACTCAGCGCCGATACCGCGATCCCGATCGGGTTGCTGGTTACCGAACTCGTCACCAACGCGATCAAATATGCTTATGGCGAGGCCGGCGGCCCGATCGCGGTCACGATCGACCGGCAGGACGATGCCCTGATCGTGACGGTCGCCGATCGCGGCCATGGCCTGCCCGCCGACTTCGCCATCGCCCCCGCCTCGCGCCGCAGCCTGGGGATGCGGATGATCGCCAGTCTGGTCCGGCAGTTGCGCGGCGAGATCCGGTTCGAGGATGCCGGGCCAGGCGTGCGCGTCGTCGTCCGCACCGATCCGCGCGGCATGTGACCGCGCGGCGAGGCGTTACGCGCTACCGCAGCCGCCGGACATAGGACTGGCCGCCCTCGCGCCGCTCCAGCTTGAAGTTGCTGACCGATTCGATCAGGTCCGACAGCCGCTTGTAGCCATAGTTGCGCACGTCGAAGCTGGAGCGGTTGGCGGCCAGCTGCCCCATCGCGGTCAGGCTGACATATCCCTTCTCGTCGCGTTTCGAGGCGTCATAGGCGTCGATCAGCAACTGCAGCAGTTCGTCGTCGACCGGCAGCTTGGGCCGCGCGGCGGCGATCGGCGGCGGCAGGCTCTCGGCAATCGGAACCGCGACGTTGTTGACCGGCGCGGCCGTGCGCGTACCCGCCACGGGCGGGGTGGGGGCCGGCGTGGCGACGGGCGGCGGCGGCGCGACGCCCGGTTCCTCGACGGGCGCGGAAATGGCGTTCACGTCGATGAAGCGGGTGCAGGCGCGGCGGAATGCCTCCGGCGCGCGACTGGTGCCGAACCCGTAGACGGGGATGCCCTCCTGCCGGATGCGCATCGCCAGCGGCATGAAATCCGAATCGGACGACATGATCCCGAAGCCCTCGATCTTGCCCCGGAACAACAGGTCCATCGCATCGATCGTCATCTTCATGTCGGTGGCGTTCTTGCCTTTGGTCAGGTCGAACTGCTGCTGCGGCTCGATACCGTGCTTCACCGTCATGTCGCGCCAGCTCTTCAGCTCCGGCTTCGACCAGTTGCCATAGACGCGGCGGATGTTGACGGTGCCCAGTTCGGCCAGCACCGTCAGCACGGGGTCGAGCGTGGCGGCGGACGCGTTGTCGGCATCGATCAGCAACGCGACGTTGCGGGTGGGGGTGGAATCCATGGCCGCCTTGTCGCCGACCCCGACGCGTGCGGCAAGATGGATCAGAGTCCGTTTGGAAACTCGTGAAAGAACGAGTTTTGAAGCGGTACCGCAAAACGCGCTTCGCCGCGTCTTCAAACAGACGCTCAGGCGGGATAATCGACCGTCATCACCTCATATTCCCGTTCCCCCGCCGGCAGCACGACCCGGCGGACATCGCCCACCGCCGCCCCGCGCAGCGCCCGGGCGAGGGGGGCGTTCCACCCGATCCGGCCCGCTGCGGCATCGGTCTCGTCGTCGCCGACCAGCGTCAGCGTGCGCCGCGCATCGTCCTCGTCCGCGATCGTCACGGTCGCACCGAACCACACGCGGCTGCGATCCTCCTGCCGTGCGGGATCGACCACCTTGGCCGCCTTCATCCGTTTCGACAGGAAGCCGAGCCGCCGGTCGATTTCGCGCAACCGCTTGCGGCCATAGATGTAGTCGCCATTCTCCGACCGGTCGCCATTGCCCGCCGCCCAGCTGATCGTCTCGACCAGCGCGGGGCGTTCAGTGGCGAACAGCCGCTCATACTCTTGGCGCAGGACGGCATAGCCGGCGGGCGTGATGTAATTCGGGCGCGGCTCCATCAGCTTCGGCTCATCAGCCCGGCTGCCCCTTGCCGAGATACCATGACAGCCGCGCCGCCCCCCGGCTGCGCGACCGTGCGGGGTTCATCAGGTCGTAGACGACGGCATTTTCCAGCACGCGCTGGACGTAGTTGCGCGTCTCGCCGAACGGGATCGCCTCGATCCAGTCGACCATGTCGATCGTGCCGGTGCGCGGATCACCGAACTGTCGCAGCCACTTGTTCACATTGCCGCCGCCCGCGTTGTACGCCGCCACCGTCAGCGGATAGCTGCCGTAATTGTCGAACACCCGCTGGAAATAGCTCGACCCCAGCTTGATCGAGATCGCCGGATCGCTCGACAATTGCTCGGGCGTGAAGGCGAGGCCGATCTTGCCGCCCTGTTCGCGCGCGGTGGCGGGCATCAGCTGCATCAGCCCGCGGGCGCCCGCGCCGCTGACGGCGGCACGGTCGAACTGGCTTTCCTGCCGCGCGATGGCATGGATCAGCGTCCAGTTGTTCTCATAGCCGGCGGGCACCGGCACGGTCGGGAAACCGGCGGCGGAATATTCGGTCAGCCCGTTCTGCATCGCGCTGCGCCCCACCATCACCGCCAGATCGGGGCGGCCGATCTGGCGCGACAGGTCGGCCGCGAGCAGATGGTCGGTATCCGACGTGGCGTCGGCGGCGATCTGGCGGACGAACGCGGTCTGATCGGTCCACTGGCCGATCTGGCCGAGGAAGCGGACGGCCTGCACCGTTTCCCGCGCGTCGAATGCGGCTTTCAGGGCAGGGGCGATCGCGGGCGCGGCGATCGCCGGCGGCGCGGCGAGCGGCCGGCCGGTCCGCTCCAGCGCGAGCTGGCCGTAATACTGGTCGCGGTACCCGGCGGCGCGGGCGTAGAAGCCGGCGGATTGCGGCGCCATCCCGGCGGCTTCCGCCGCGCGCCCCGCCCAGTAGAAGCCCTTGGCGCGGGTCTGCGGCGACTGGCTGCCACGGCCGTAACGGTCAAACATCGTCATCGCGTCGGCGGGCCGGTTCAGCTGCTTTAGCGCCGCCTGTCCCGCCAGCCACGCCAGCGAGGTATAATCGTCACGCTCGCCGTAAGGCTTGGTCGATACGTCGGTGCCCGCCGGATAGGCGTCGTCGACCTGCCGGGCGATGTCATAGGCGACCTGCCACTGCCCGTCCGCCGCCGCGCCGCGCGCATTGACCAGCAGCACCTCGTACCATTTCTCGACATGGCCCGGCCGGCTGGCCAGCGTGCGCGGCTGGGCCAGCCACGTCCGCGCGCTCGGGCTGAGCGTATCGCGCAGCCACGTCGCCCGGTCGGCGATGTAACCGGGATCGTTGGCATAGATCGCCTGCGTCGCGGCGGACAGGTCGGCGGCGTTCGACGCCCTGGTGCGGAACGCCAGCCGCGCCTCGAACAAGGGGCGCTTCGCCGGGCTGACCAGCGCGATCTGGCGCTGCGCCGCGCCCGTCTGCCCCTGCCACAGCATCGCATCCATCCGCGCGTCGTTGGCCTCGGGCGTCAGCGCGGCGGGAAAGCCGGTCAGGATCGCGCTTTCGTCGGCGGAGGACAGCGCGCCCGTCTGCCACGCCGCCCGCGCGGCGGCATCCGCGCCCGCGCGGTCGCCCGTCGCCAGCAACGCGCGCGCCTGCGCCACCATGCCGGTCGCGGTCAGTGGCGGGAAACGACGGAAAAACGCCGCGACCCCGGCCGGATTGCCGGTGCCCAGCGCCGCCTGCCGTTCCGCCGCGCGCCGGTTCGCCGCCTCGCCCGGCCAGCCCGGATGGGTGGTGACGAAGCCGGCATAGCTGTCGAACGGCAGCGCATCGGTCTGTTGCAGCGCGCGCCACTGCGCCACCGCCGCGGCGATCGGGGCGGTGGGCAGCGGCGCGGGCCGGCCCGCCGCGCCGGGGGTGACGCTGCGATTGGCGGCCTGCGTCGCGGCGCGCTCCGCCTCCTCCTGCGATTGAGCCAGAACGGCGCTGCCGGCCAGCATCGCCAGCAGCATCGCGGATTTCATCGGTGCGATCATGTGGACAGGATACGCATCGCGCCCGTATCTGTCCTGAACGAAATGCATCCCGCTTGCTCAAAGTTCGCCTGAAGGACACGTAAGATCATGTTTTCCGGTTCGATTCCTGCGCTCGTCACGCCATTCGACGCAGCGGGCGAATTCGACGAGGCGGCGTTCCGCCATTTCGTCGAGTGGCAGATCGCCGAAGGATCGGCCGCGCTGGTCGCCTGCGGCACCACGGGGGAGGCGGCGACGCTGACCTATGACGAACATTTCCGGGTGGTGCGCATCTGCGTCGATCAGGCGCGTGGGCGGGTGCCGGTGATCGCCGGGGCGGGTTCCAACGACACCCGCGTCGCTACCGCCAACCTGCGCGCCGCGCGCGATGCGGGGGCGGACGCCGCGCTGATGGTGCCCCCCTATTACAACCGGCCCTCGCAGGAAGGCATCTTCCGCCATTTCGAGGCGCTGGCGGCGGACGCGCCGTTGCCGATCGTCCTCTACAACGTGCCCGCCCGCACCGTGACGGATATCCAGCCCGCCACCGTCATCCGCATCGCGCAGGCGTTTCCGCAGGTGTTCGTCGGGATCAAGGATGCCTCCGGCGCGCTGGCCCGCGTGTCGCAGCATCGCGGCGCGCTGGGCGAGGGGTTCGTGCAGCTGTCGGGCAACGACGATCTGGCGCTGGCCTATAACGCGATGGGCGGCACCGGCTGCATCTCGGTCAGCGCCAACGTCGCGCCCCGGCTGTGCGCGGATTTCCAAGCGGCCTGCGCGGCGGGCGACATGGCGACCGCACTGACGCTCCACGACCGGCTGTTCCCGCTGCACGATGCGCTGTTCACCGACGCGTCGCCCGGCCCCGTCAAGTACGCGATGACCCGCATCCGCGCCGATTTCCCCCCGCACCTGCGCCTGCCGATGACTCCGGCGAACGAGGCGTCGCGGGCGGCGGTCGATGCGGCGCTGGCTCATGCCGGGCTTCTGTAACCGGCGCGCTTCCCCCTCGATGTCCTACACGCCGCTGGCCTGCTATGACCCCGGCAACCGCTCCTTCTCATCGTCGTCACCCCGATAAGGGAAGCCGCCGTCGCACCGTATCGACCCCTGTAGGATGCGACGTTCGTGACTTTCGGCGTGACTTTCCGTGTGACTTTCCGCGCCTGCCGTCGCCGCTTTGCGCCCGTTCGGCGTCCCCCGCTTCCCAACGGCCCATGGGCCGCCTACATCGCACCCGCATGTCCCGTCCCAAACCCGCCACCTTCGACAAGAAGAAGATCGTCGCCGAGAATCGCCGGGCGCGGTTCGAATACTCGATCGAGACCGTCTACGAGGCGGGGATCGCGCTGACCGGCACCGAGGTGAAGTCGCTGCGCTTCGGGCAGGGGACGATCGCCGAAAGCTATGCGGAGGTGCGGGGCGAGGAGGTGTGGCTGGTCAACGCCAACGTCCCCGAATTCAGCCACGGCAACCGCTTCAACCACGAAGCGAAGCGCCCGCGTAAACTGCTTCTTCACGAGCGGGAGATCAACAAGCTGTACGGCGCGGTCGCGCGCGAGGGGATGACCCTGGTGCCGCTGTCGGTCTATTTCAATTCACGGGGAAGGGCCAAGGTGGAACTGGCACTGGCCAAGGGCCGCAAGGATCACGACAAGCGCGCCGCGATCAAGGAACGCGAGTGGAAGCGTGAAGCCGGCCGCCTGATGCGCGAACGCGGCTGATGGCGTCCGCGGCGCCCGGCCTGTGGCAGCGTGGGGCCGCCTGGTGTCGCCGTAACCTGCCGACGCGAGAATCGATGGAGCGCAGCCGCCTGCTCCGCCCGGTCGCGCACCGGGTGCTGGCGCCCGAACTGTGGCGGTTCACCCGCCGGTCGGTGCCGCGCGGCGTCGCGCTCGGGATGGTCGCGGGGTTCCTGTTCCCCGTCGCGCAGATCGCGATCGCCGCGCTGTTCGCGCTGCCGTTCCGCGCCAATGTCTCGGTCGCGGCGCTGACCACCTTCATCACCAACCCCTTCACCACGCCGCTGCTGTGGCTGCTGGCGTACAAGATCGGATCGTGGCTGCTGCGCACCAACGCGCCGATGGTGGCGCAGCCGATCGCCGATGCGGCGACCGGCTGGCTGCAATGGGCGACGGGATGCCTGCACTGGCTGTGGGACAAGGGGCCGGCATTCGGGGTCGGGCTGCTGGTGCTGACCGGGGCGGCGGCGATCCTCGGCTTCGTGCTGTCCGCGTTCGGGTGGCGGCTGTGGATCGCCCGGAAATGGCGGACCCGGCATCTCTGACCACCATCCGGCGGCCTGCAACAATTCGTAGCGGCTGACGCGTTTCGACGCGTATGCCGGGTTGGTCCCGAATCGGTCATGATTCGGGTCGATGCTACGGGTTGACGCCATGCCGCTGCCGACTGAAAGCGATGTCATGGCCGTCCTCTCCCCCCGTTCGTCACCCAGTCTGGCGGCTGCCATCGTTGCCGTGCTTGCCGGTATCGCCGCGGCGGCGGTGGTGATGGTGTTCGCGGGCAGCTGGATCATGGCCGCCGGCTTTCTGGCGGCGGCGATCGTCGGGGTGGCGATCGCGGTGGCGTGGCGGTTGCTGGCGCCGGTGGCGGGCACCGGGCCTCGCGCGATCGACTGGAACCTCACCCGCGCGGTCGCGGGGGCCAGCGGCGATGCGGTGGCGATCACCGATCGCGCCGGCCGGCTGGTCTGCGCCAACGACAGCTACGAACTGATCTTCGACGGTTTTCCGACCCCGCCCGCACTGCCGCTGGACGACGAGGCCAATGCCGCGCTGGCCGAGGCGGCACGCGAGGCGTGGCGGGAGGGGATCGCCCGCGTCGACGGGGTCGAGGCGATGGACGCGACGCTCGGCGTCAGCATCATCCGCGCCGGGGACGAGGCGGACATGCTCGTCTGGCGGTTCGAACCCAAGCGCGAACGCGATCGTGCCGATGCCGCCCGTTCGATCATCGCGGGGCCGACCGGCGATCGGCTGGGCGAGGCGGGGATCATGGCGGCGCTGGTGTCGCCCGATGGCCATGTGCTGGCCGCTAATCCGGTGCTCGCCCGGCGGGCGCTGGGCCGGCCGGGCACGATCAACGGTCGCGACATCGTCGACATGCTGATGACCGACAGTCGCGGGCTGGTCCGGTTCGAGCGCGAGGGGCTGGAGGGGACGCCGCTGCGCCTGTTGCAGGTGCCGTTCCTCGACGACGAGCAGGCGCCGCTGCTGGTGATGATCCTCGACGACCGCGACGATGCGGCGGGTATCCGCGAAGGGGCCTCCGCGACCGAGCATGTCCGCTCGCTCGTCAGCCTGATGCCGTTCGGCATGGCGCTGGTCGATCGCGACGGGCGGTTCATGCAGATGAACGAATCGTTCCTGCGGGCGGCGGGGGTCGATGCCGAATCGATCCCGCTCTATCCGGGCGACCTCGTGGTGCGCGAGGACAAGGCCGCCGTTGCCGACGCGATCCGCCGCTTCGCGAGCGGCGCCACCCATTCCACCGACATGGCGGTCCGGCTGAAGGACCACCCGGATGAACCCGTCGCGCTGACCATCGCCGGCGCGCGCGGGCTGGGCGATGCCGCGGTGCTGCTCAGCCTGAAGAACAACAGCGAGGAGACCCGGCTGAAGCGCGAGGTCGCACAGGCGACCAAGATGCAGGCGGTGGGCCAGCTCGCCGGGGGCGTCGCGCATGATTTCAACAATATCCTGACCGCGATCCTGGGGCATTGCGACCTGATGCTGATGCGCCATTCGCCCGGCGATAGCGATTACGACGACATCCAGCAGATCCGCACCAATTCCAACCGCGCTGCCAGCCTGACCCGGCAGTTGCTCGCCTTCTCCCGCCAGCAGACGCTGCGGCCGCAGGTGCTGCAACTGCCCGACGTGGTGTCGGAGGTGTCGACGCTGCTGAAACGGCTGATGGGCGAGACGGTGCGGCTGGATGTCAGCCACGGTCGCGGGCTGGGCGCGGTGCGGGCCGATCCGGGGCAGCTGGAGCAGGTGGTCGTCAACCTTGCGGTCAACGCGCGCGATGCGATCATGTCGGCCAATCCCGGCGGCGGCGGTACGCTGACCATCCATACCCGCGCGGTATCCGCCGCGGAGGTGCGCGAGATGGCGATCGATATCCTGCCGCCGGCCGATTACACCGCGCTGTCCGTCACCGATACCGGCGCGGGCATTCCCCCCGAAATCCTGCCCAAGATATTCGAGCCGTTCTTTACCACCAAAGAGACGGGCAAGGGCACCGGGCTCGGCCTGTCGACCGTCTATGGCATCGTCAAGCAATCGGGCGGCTGGATATTCGCCGATTCGCGGCCGGGACAGGGTGCTACCTTCACCATGTATCTGCCGGTCCATGCCGATACGGGCGCGCCGGCGCTGCGCATCGCCCCGCCGCCCAAGCCGGCCGTCCGCGCCCGCGAGATGTGGGGACAGGGGACCATCCTGCTGGTCGAGGACGAGGACATGGTCCGCGCCGTCGCCGAGCGTGCGCTGACGCGGCAGGGCTATACCGTGCTGACTGCGGAGAATGGCGAGGTGGCGCTGGAACTGCTGCGTGAGGCCGCCCGCCCCGACCTGCTGATTTCGGACGTGGTCATGCCGACGATGGACGGGCCGACGATGGTCCGCCACGTCCGCGAACGCTATCCGGATCTGCCGGTGCTGTTCATGTCGGGCTATGCCGAGGAGCAGTTGCGCAACTCGATCGACATCGACAACGTTGCGTTCCTGCCAAAGCCGTTCTCGGTCCAGCAACTGGCCGATGCGACGCGTGAGGTATTGGCCGGGGCATGACGTTGCTTTTACGCGGCGAGTGCCGCTAAGGGCGGGAAGCATGACCGAAGCCAAGCAGATTCTCATCGTCGAGGATGAACCCCTCATCGCCATGATGCTGGAGGATTTCCTTGATATCCTTGACCAGCAGGTCGCCGGCAGCGCCGATAGCGTCGCGACCGCGCTGGAACGCGTCGGTCAGGGCGGGATCGACGCCGCGATTCTCGACGTCAATCTGCGCGGTGGCGAAAAAAGCACGCCGGTGGCCGAGGCGTTGGCCGCCGCCGGGGTTCCCTTCGTCTTCGCGACCGGGGGCGGGGACGACAGCGTCGACGTGCGTTTCCGGGACCGGCCGGTGCTGCAGAAGCCGTTCACGATGGATGGCGTGGCCAAGGCGCTCGCCGCGCTCTGACTGAGACGGGGATCGATGCGGGCGGTCGCTCGTGGTGATTGACGTAATAAGCTTGCGTGGATGACCGGTTTCGCGACATAGGCGCGTTCCATGACCAGCATCGACAAGTCCCGCCTGCCGAGCCGCCACGTCTCGGTGGGTCCCGAACGCGCGCCGCATCGCAGCTATTATTATGCGATGGGGATCACCGAGGAGGATATCGCCAAGCCGTTCGTGGCGCTCGCCTCCGCCGGCAACAACTCCGCGCCGTGCAACACCACGCTGGATGCGCAGGCGGATGCCGCGCAGGGCGGCGTGATCCAGGCCGGCGGGATGCCGCGTCGGTTCAACACCATCACCGTCACCGACGGGATCGCGATGGGCCATCAGGGGATGAAATCCTCGCTGGTCAGCCGTGAGGTGATCGCCGATTCGGTCGAACTGTCGGTTCGCGGCCATTGCTACGACGCACTGGTCGGCTTCGCCGGCTGCGACAAGTCGTTGCCCGGCATGATGATGGCGATGCTGCGGCTCGATGTGCCGTCGATCTTCGTCTATGGCGGATCGATCCTGCCCGGCCGCTATCACGATCGCGACGTGACCGTGGTGGATGTGTTCGAAGTGGTCGGCCGATATGCCGCCGGTTCCTGCCCGCTGTCCGAATTGCAGGAACTCGAAAAGGTCGCCTGCCCCGGGCACGGCGCGTGCGGGGGGCAATTCACCGCCAACACGATGGCCTGCGTCGGCGAGGCGATCGGCCTGTCGCTGCCCAACAGCAACATGGTGCCGGCGCCCTATACCAGCCGCGAACAGATCGCGATCGCGGCGGGCGCGCAGGTGATGGAACTGGTCGCCAGCCAGTTGCGCCCCCGCGCGATCTGCACGCGCGAGGCGTTCGAGAATGCCGCGCGCGTCGTCGCCGCCACCGGCGGTTCCACCAACGCCGCGCTGCACCTGCCCGCGATGGCGAACGAGGCGGGGATCGATTTCGACCTGTTCGACGTGGCCGAGGTGTTCCGCACCACGCCGTACATCGCCGACCTGAAGCCCGGTGGGCAGTATGTCGCGAAGGACATGTACGAGGCCGGCGGCGTTTACATGCTGATGAAGACGCTGATGGCGGGCGGGTATCTGCACGGCGACTGCATGACGGTGACCGGCAAGACGCTGGCCGAGAATATCGACCGGGTGACATGGAACCCGGACCAAAAGGTGATCTATGACGTGAAGACGCCGATCACTCCGACCGGCGGGGTCGTCGGCCTGCGCGGTACGCTGGCGCCCGAGGGCGCGATCGTGAAGGTCGCGGGGATGCAGCGCCTGCAGTTCGAGGGACCGGCGCGGGTGTTCGATTGCGAGGAGGATTGCTTCGCGGCGGTCGAGGCGCGGTTGATCACCGAGGGCGAGGTGCTGGTGATCCGCTACGAAGGGCCGAAGGGCGGGCCGGGGATGCGCGAGATGCTGTCCACCACCGCCGCGCTCTATGGGCTGGGGATGGGCGAGAAGGTCGCGCTCATCACCGATGGCCGTTTCTCCGGCGGGACGCGCGGTTTCTGCATCGGCCATGTCGGGCCGGAAGCGGCCGACGGCGGGCCGATTGCGCTGGTCGAGAATGGCGACACGATCCGTATCGATGCCGAAGCGGGAACGATCGACCTGATCGTCGACACCCCCACGCTCGATGCCCGCCGTGCCGCATGGCGGCCGCGGGTCAACGATTATCAGGCGGGCGCGCTGTGGCGGTACGCGCAGAATGTCGGCCCCGCGCATCTGGGCGCGGTGACGCATCCGGGCGCCAAGGCGGAACGCCACGTCTACGCGGATATCTGACGGCACGGAGCCAAGCCCTCGATCGGCCGTTCCCGCCCGCATGACACCGATCGACGGCTATCCGATCCTGACCACCGCCGCGATGCGGGCGGCGGAGGAGGCGTGCGGCGATGCCGCCATGCTGATGGAACGGGCCGGCGCGGCCATCGCGACGGCGGTGGGGCGGCTGGCCGGAGGGTCGGCGATCCTGATCCTCTGCGGACCGGGCAACAACGGCGGTGACGGCTATGTCGCCGCGCGCCTGCTGGCGGCGGCGGGACATGCCGTCCGGGTCGCGGCCGATGGCGAGCCCCGCAGCGCCCTCGCCATCGCTGCGCGACGCGGCTGGCCCGGCCCCGTCGAGTCGCTGGATACGGCCTTGCCCGCGCCAATATTGGTCGATGCCCTGTTCGGCACCGGCCTGACCCGTCCGCTGGCCGACCGGACGGCCGCCGCGCTCCACCGCCTGGCCGATGCGGCCACCTTGCGGATCGCGATCGATCTGCCCAGCGGGGTCGCGACCGATGACGGGGCGGTGCCGACGATGCCGCCCCGTTTCGACCTGACCCTCGCACTGGCCGCACCGAAGCCCGCGCACGTCCTCCAGCCGGCGGCCCGACTGGCGGGCAGGGTGAGGGCGCTCGATATCGGCGTTGCCGTCACCGGCGACGCCCATGTTCTTGCCCGTCCCGCCTTGCCCGATCCCGGCCCCGATTCGCACAAGTACAGCCGTGGCATGGTCGCGGTGGTGGGCGGCGACATGGCCGGCGCGGCCGAACTGGCGAGCCTTGCCGCGATGCGGGCAGGGGCGGGATATGTCCTGTACGTCGGCGAAGGACAGGGGCCGCCCCATGCGCTGGTGCGGCGGCGCTGGTCGCCCGACGCGCTCGACGATCCGCGTATCGGTGCGGTCGTGGTCGGACCGGGGCTGGGCAGGGGCGACGGGGCGGGTGCCCGGCTGGCGACCGCGATCGGCAGCGGGCATCCGCTGGTGATCGACGGCGACGCCCTGCGCCTGCTCGACGTCGATGAGCCTCGCACCGCCGCGACGATCCTGACCCCCCATGGCGGCGAGTTCGCCCATTTGTTCGGCAAACTATCCGGCAGCAAGATCGACGCCACCCGCATGGCCGCACGTCGCGCCGACGCGGTGATCGTCCACAAGGGAGCGGACACGGTGATCGCCGCGCCCGACGGACGGGTAGCGGTATCCACCGGTGCCAGCGACTGGCTGTCCGCCGCCGGAACCGGCGATGTGCTGGCCGGTGCGGCGGGCGCGATGCTCGCCGCCGGCCTGCCGCCGTTCGAGGCGGCGGGGGCCGCCGTCTGGCTGCACCGCGCGGCGGCGGCGGTTTGCGGCAGATCATTCATTGCCGACGACCTCGCCGCCGCGCTATCGCGCGTCCGATGAGCCTGATCCTCCGTGTCGCCGCGCGCGGCGATGGTGTCGCCGACGACGGCCGCCACGCCCCCCTCTCCGCCCCAGGCGATACCCTGACCGAGGCGGGCGAGGTCGTGCCCGGCCCGCATCACCAGACGCCGCCCTGTCGGCACTTCCCGGCCTGCGGCGGATGCCAGCTCCAGCAGCTCGACGATGAAAGCTATGCCGCCTTCGTCGCGGATCGTATCGCTTCCGCGCTCGATGCGCAGGGGCTGACCGCGCCGCTGCGCCCCGTGCTGCTCTCGCCGCCCAATACCCGGCGGCGCGCCACGCTCCATGCCGAACGCGGGCTGATCGGCTTCACGGCCGAGGCGAGCCACCAGATCGTCGACATGCGCGAATGCCATATTCTCGCACCGCCACTGTTCGCGCTGGTCGCGCCGCTCCGGGCACTGTTCCAGCGGCTGGGGCTGAAACGCCGGGCCGACGTGCATCTGGCGCTCGCCGATCAGGGGCCGGACATCCTCGTGACGGGTTTCGCGCCGCAGGGGCTGGAGGCGGCGGAGGCGCTGACCGGGTTCTGCGAACGCCACGGCGTCGCGCGCTTTTCGGTCGATGACGGTCTGGGCGCGGAAACCCGGTGGGAACCGCAACCGGTGACGATCACGCTGGGCGGTGTGCCGGTCGGCTTCCCCCCCGGCGGCTTCCTGCAGGCGACGCGCGAGGGCGAGGATGCGCTGGTCGCGGCGGTGGTCGAGGCGGTCGCGGGCGCGAAGACGGTGGCGGATCTGTTTGCCGGCCTTGGCACCTTCACCTTCGCGCTGCCGGGCAAGGTCTATGCGGCGGAGGGCGCGCGTGACGCGCTGTTCGCGCTGAAGGCCGCCGCCCATCTCCGCGGTCGCGCCGTATTTCCCGAACATCGCGACCTGTATCGCCGGCCGCTGACCACGGCCGAACTCGACCGGTTCGACGCGGTCGTGCTCGATCCCCCCCGTGCCGGTGCGCGGGAACAGGCCGCGGCGCTGGCCGCCTGCACGGTCGGGACGATCGCCTATGTCTCGTGCAACCCGTCCAGCTTCGCGCGCGATGCGAAGGCGATGGTCGCGGCGGGCTGGCGGATCGACTGGATCCAGCCGGTCGGCCAGTTCCGCTGGTCGACGCATGTGGAACTGGCGGCGCGCTTCGTTCGCTGACCGGTCAGTCCGGATAGACGGCGTCGGTGAAGAACAGCCCGTCGGGGGGTGCGTTGAGCCCCAATCGCGCCCGGTCCCGGGCTGCCAGCGCGGTGGCGACGTCGTCGGGTGTCCACCGCCCCATGCCGACCAGCGCGAGGCAGCCGACCATCGAGCGGACCTGATGGTGCAGGAACGATCGCGCCGCCGCGATCACCGCGATCCGCTCGCCCGCGCGGGCCACCTCCAGCCGGTCGAGCGTGCGAACCGGGCTGTCCGCCTGACAGTGTGCCGACCGGAAGGTGGTGAAATCGTGCCGCCCCACCAGCATCGCCGCCGCCGCCGCCATCGCTTCGGCATCCAGCGGCTGCGGCACCTGCCAGGCCAGCCCGCGTTCCCAGGTCAACGGCGCCCGCCGGTTGACGATCCGGTATTCATAGGCGCGGCCAAGGCATGAAAAGCGCGCGTGCCAGTCGTCGGCGACGATGTCGCACGTCAGCACCGCCACCGGCGCCGGCCGCAGCCGGGCGTTGAGTGCCTCCCGCAGGCGGAACGCGTCGATCGGCTTGGCGATATCGCAATGCGCCCGCATCGCCAGCGCATGAACGCCCGCGTCGGTGCGACCGGCGGCATGGACCGCGACCGTCTCGCCCGTGATCGCCAGCACCGCCGCCTCCAGCGCGCCCTGCACGCTTGGCCCATGCGGCTGGCGCTGCCAACCCATGAAGGGCCGGCCATCATATTCCACCGTCAGCGCGAATCGCGTCAACACGCCGTCCCCGACGGGATCGGGAAGCCGCGCAGCATGTCCTCGGTCGTCGTCACGCCGCGTCCGGCCCGCTGCACCAGCGTCGGCCGGATCGCACCATCGCCGCACGCGATCGTCAGCCCGTCGTCGACCGTCTCGCCGGTGCCATAGAAGGTGAACGGCAGCACATCGGCAGCCAGTATTTTCACCCGCTCCCCCTTCACCTCGATCCACGCGCCGGGGGCAGGGTTCATCGCCCGGATCAGCCGCTCGACCGCGACGGCGGGCGCGGCGAAGTCGATCCGCGCCTCCGCCTTGTCGATCTTGGCGGCATAGGTCAGCCCTTCCTCCACCTGCGGCACCGGGGGATGACCGGCGAGGTCGCCCAGCACCGTCACCATCAGCCGCGCGCCCATCGCCGCCAGTTCTGCCGTCAGCTCGCCCGCGGTCTTGCCCGCGACGGGGGTTCGCCCTTCCAGCCGGACCGGCCCGGTATCCAGCCCCGCCTCCATCTGCATGATGCCGACCCCGGTCTCCGCATCGCCCACCATGATCGCCCGCTGCACCGGTGCCGCGCCGCGCCATCGCGGCAACAGCGAACCGTGGACGTTCAGGCAGCCATGCACCGACGCTGCCAGCACCGCGCGCGGCAGGATCAGCCCATAGGCGGCGACCACCGCGACATCGGCCGCCAGCGCGGCGAACGCCGCCTGCTCGTCCGCGCCCTTCAACGATACCGGGGTATGGACGGGGATACCCAGCGCCTCGGCCCGCCGCTGCACGGGGGAAGGGACCAATTCGCGCCCGCGCCGGCCGCCGGGTCGGGGCGGCTGGCTATAGGCCGCGACGATCTCGTGCCCGGCCTCGACCAGCGCATCCAATGTCGGCACCGCGAAGTCGGGCGTTCCCATGAAGACGATCCGCATGGGGGACAGCCTCTCCCCGCTGGCGCGGCCGCGTGCAACCCCCTATCTGTTCCCCGATGGCTTCCTCCGAGATCGATGCGTTGACGCAGGCGCTGGCGCGGCTGCCGGGCCTTGGGCCGCGCTCCGCGCGCCGTGCGGTGCTGCACCTGCTGAAGAAGCGCGAGGCATCGCTGACGCCGCTGCTTCATGCGCTGGCGCTGGTCGACGAGCGGCTGGAGACGTGTTCGATCTGCGGCAATGTCGATACCGCCAATCCCTGTTCGATCTGTGCCGATCCCCGCCGCGACGGTCGGGCGCTGTGCGTGGTGGAAGAGGTCGCCGACCTGTGGGCGCTCGAACGCTCCCGCCTGTTTCCCGGCCGGTTCCATGTGCTGGGCGGCCGGCTGTCGGCGCTGGAGGGCATCCGGCCGGAGGATCTGACGATCGACGCGCTGGTCGGCCGGATCGGGCAGGGCGGGATCGACGAGGTCGTGCTGGCGATGAACGCGACGCTGGAGGGGCAGACGACGGCGCATTACCTGGCCGAGCGGATCGAGCGGTTTCCGGTACGGGTCACGCAACTGGCCCACGGCCTGCCCGTGGGCGGTGAACTCGATTACCTGGACGAAGGGACGCTGGCACAGGCGTTAAGGGCACGCCGGCCGGTGGCATGAACTTGACGGCCACCGGTCCCGCGCATAGCGGACCCGGCATGGCCGTTCTTTCCATCGTAGAAATCCCCGATCCCCGTCTTCGCCTCGTCTCGCGCGCCGTCGATGCCGTCGACGACGAGGTCCGCACGCTCGTCGCCGACATGACCGAGACGATGTATGCGGCGCACGGCATCGGCCTCGCCGCGATCCAGGTCGGGGTCGATCGCCGCGTCGTCGTGATCGACCTGCAGGAACAGGAGAGCGAGGACAGCGAACCCGTCCGCAACCCCCGCGCCTATATCAATCCGGAAGTGCTGAGCGAGAGCGAGGAACTGTCGGCCTATAACGAGGGCTGCCTGTCGATTCCCGAGCAATATGCCGAGGTGAAGCGCCCCGCCCGCTGCCGCGTCCGCTGGCTGGACGAGCAGGGCGAGACGCATGAGGAGGAACTCGACGGCCTCCTCGCCACCTGCATGCAGCACGAGATCGATCATCTGGACGGTATCCTGTTCATCGATCACGTGTCCAAGCTGAAGCGCGACATGCTGCTCAAGAAGCTGGCCAAGCAGCGTCGCGGCTGAGAGAGGGGGCTTGTCCCCTAGATCGCGTTCCTGCTACGTTCCCTCGCATGGCGAATGGTTCCGCCGGATGAGGGACATGCAGGTGGCGCGGAAAATGTCGGTGGTCGGTCATGGCGCCTGAATTGTTGATCGTCGCGCTGCTGGCGCTCGCGCTGGGATTGCTGATCGGCTGGCTGATGGCCGGTCGCCGGGCGGGAACGCTGGCGAGCGATCTGGCGGTGGCCCGAGCCCGCGCCGACGATGCCGATCTGCTCCGCCAGACCCGCGATGCGGTGGAGCGAGAACGCAATACCGCGATGCAGGACCTTGCCTCGCTGCGCGCGCGCGCGGCGGAACGCGACGCCGCCTATGACGATGCGGTACGGCAGTTGTTCGAGGCGCGCGAGGCCATTCAGGACCTCGCCTCGCTGCGCGCGCAAAGCGAGGAGCGGCAGGCCGCCCATGCCGAAACGCTGCGCCAGCTGGCCGATGCCCGCGAGGCGATGCACGCGCATTTCGATGCCGCCGCGACGCGGGCGCTGGAAGGCGCGCAGACCCGCTTCCTCGAACGCGCGCATCAGCGTTTCACCGAGGCGGAACTGTCCCAGGGCCAGCGGCTGGCGGCCTTGCTGCAACCGGTCAACGATCGCCTGCAACGTTATGAGGAAGGCGTCGCGAAGGTCGAGGCGGAACGGCGCGACGCCTTTGGCGACTTGAAGGGGCAGATCGAGCAGATGCGCCTCGGTCAGGAACGCGTGTCCGGGGAAGCGGCCAAGCTGGTCAACGCGTTGCGCAACGCGCCCAAGGCACGGGGCCGCTGGGGCGAGCAGCAGTTACGCAACGTGCTGGAAACCTGCGGGCTTGCCGAACATACCGATTTTGCGATGGAGGTCAGCGTATCGGACGGCGAGGGTGGTCGCCTGCGCCCCGACGCGATCGTCAAGGTGCCCGGCGGCAAGTCGCTCATCATCGATGCCAAGGTATCGCTCAACGCCTATCAGGACGCGTTCGGCGCGGTGGATGAGGGCGAGCGGCAACTGGGGCTGGTCGCCCATGCCCAGTCGATGCGCAACCACGTCAACGGCCTCGGCAACAAGAGCTACTGGACGCAGTTCGAGGATACGCCCGAATATGTCATCATGTTCGTGCCGGGCGAACATTTTCTGTCCGCGGCGCTAGAACATGATCCGACTCTGTGGGATTTCGCGTTCGACAAGCGCGTGCTGCTCGCCACCCCGACCAACCTGATCGCGATCGCGCGCACGGTGTCGGCGGTGTGGCGGCAGGAGAAACTGGCGGCACAGGCGCGCGAGATCGGGATGCTGGGCAAGGAGCTGTACGGCCGGCTCGCCAAGATGGGTGAGCATGTCGGCAAGCTTGGCCGCAATCTCGAAACCGCGACGACCGCCTACAACCAGTTCGTCGGCAGTCTCGAAAGCCAGGTGCTGACCACCGCCAAACGGTTTGAAGCACTGAACATCGATACCGCCGGCAAGTCGATCGAACCGCTGCCCGCCGTCGAGCAGACGCCGCGTCCGCTGACCAAATTGGCGACGTCAGGTGAACAGGGCGGCATACCGGCGATCTGACCCCCCCGTCGGTACGGGGAAATCCAGTACGGGGAAATCGCGGCTTACCCCCGCTGTTGAGCCAGCACTTCATAGGCCATCACCGCGGTCGCGACCGCGGCGTTGAGGCTGTCGGCCTTGCCGAGCATGGGAATCTTCACGAGCAGATCGCAACCGGCGGCATAGCCTTCGGGCATCCCCTGCGCCTCGTTGCCGGTGAGCAGGAAGGTGGGCGCCTGATAGCGTACGCCGCGATAATCGTGATCGGTGTCGAGGCTGAGGCCGACGAGCTGCCCCGGCCCCGTGCGCAGCCAGGTGAGAAAGCTGGCCCATTCGGCATGGACGACGGGCACGGTGAACAGCGCCCCCATGCTGGCGCGAACCGCCTCGACCGAGAAGGGGTCGACGCAATCGCCGATCAGGATCAGTCCGCCGGCCCCTACCGCATCGCCGGTGCGCAGAATCGTGCCTAGATTACCGGGATCGCGCAGCCGCTCCGCGACCAGCCAGATGCCCGAGGTATGGCGATCGAGATCGTCCAGCGTGGTCGCGAACTCCTCGAACACGCCGACCACCGCCTGCGGATTGTCCTTGCCCGACAGTTTCGACAGGATGTCGGGCGTGGTCTGTACGGCATCGCCGCCGGCCCGTTCCACCTCGGCGATCAGCGTGCGGACCAGCGGATGCATCGCGCTGGCGGCGGCGAAGAACAGCAGGACGGGCAGCCGCCCCGCTTCGCGCGCCTCGGTCAGTATGCGCAGCCCCTCGGCCAGGAAACGGCGCTGTTCGCGACGATGACGCTTGTCGCGCAGATCGCGGACGCTCTTGATGAGCGGGTTGGAGAAGGCGGTGATCTCGCGCGGCATGACGGTGATATCGGCGGAGGTCAGTCCTCGCCGAACCTGCCCTCGACCAGATCGACCAGTGCGGCCACCGCAGCTTCCGCGTCGTCGCCATTTGCGGAGATGGTGATGCTGTCGCCCATCGCGGCGCCCAGCATCATCAACCCCATGATCGACGTGCCCGTCACCCCGCCGCCTTCATGCTTTTCGACCAGCACCTCGCACGGGAGGCCGGACGCCATGGTGACGAACTTGGCACTGGCGCGTGCATGCAGGCCACGACGATTGCAGATGGTGACGGTGCGGCGCACGGTCATGCCGCCGCCTCGCCCAGCACTTCGGATGCGACGGAGATGTACTTGCGCCCCGCCTCACGCGCGGCGGCGACCGCCTCCACCACCTTCATCGATTTGCGCGCGGAACCCAGCCGGATCAACATCGGCAGGTTCATGCCCGCGATCACCTCTACCCGGCCGCGCTCCATCAGCGAGATCGCCAGGTTGGAGGGCGTACCCCCGAACAGGTCGGTCAGCACGATCACGCCGCGCCCCGTATCGACCTCGGCGATGGCGGTGGCGATGTCCAGCCGGCGCGACTCCATGTCGTCGTCCGGGCCGATCGCGATCGCCGCCACCCGCTCCTGCGGGCCGACGACGTGGACCATCGCGGTCACGAACTCGTCCGCGAGCCGCCCATGCGTCACCAGAACCAGACCGATCATAATCGGATGCGCTACCTACCTGCTGGGCGACCGGCGGCACTCCAGCGAGTCCTGCGGCGCTGCCCCCAAATCACGATGCCCGACTGTGGGCGAAAATCCCGCATCGCACAAGGAGCGGGCGATCCGTTCTGCGACGTGCACCGAACGATGTCTCCCTCCGGTACAACCGATGGCGATCGAAACATAGGCCTTTCCCTCGGCGGCGTAGCGCGGAAGCAACAGCGCCAGCAAATCTTCGATACGCGAGACGGCCGGCTCATAGGCGGGGTCGGCGGCGATATAGGCGGCGACATCGTCGTCCAGTCCCGTGCCGGGTTTGAGCGCCGGCACCCAGTGGGGATTGCGCAGGAAGCGCATGTCGAACACCAGATCGGCCCCGCGCGGCAGCCCGCGGGCGAATCCGAACGAGGTCACCGACACCACCGTCTCTGCCGCATCGTCACCCGAAAAGGTGACGCGGATTTCCTGCGCCAGATCGTGGGCGGACAGGGTGCTGGTGTCGATCCGTCGCGGTGCCGCCTCGCGTAGGGGGGCCAGTAGGTCGCGTTCGCGGGCGATGCCGTCACGCGCCGGCCGGTCGGGCGCCATGGGGTGTCGCCGCCGCGTCTCGGTATAGCGGCGCTCCAGTTCGGCGTCGGTGCAATCCAGGAACAGCAGTCCGATCGGATCGCGATCGTCGCCCTGACCCTGTGCGACGCGTTCGACCACCCGCTGCGGATCGAAATCGCGCGTGCCGGCGCCGAGCCCCAGCGCCAGCCGTGGCCGGCGGCCGTCCGCACCGATCGGCAACGGCGCGTCCAGCAGCCGGTCGAGCAGCGCGAGCGGGAGGTTGTCGACCGTTTCCCAACCCAGATCCTCCAGCGTCTTCAACACGGTGGACTTGCCGGCACCCGACAGGCCGGTGACGATCAGGATGTCCTGTGGTGCGGTCATGCCGGTAATCCCTTTCGCAAGGCGAGTTCGATCCTGATCGGCGTGGAGGCTGAGAACGGCTCCAGCACGATCTCCGTGATCGCGACGCCCTCGACCATGCGGGTGCGCGGATCGGGTAGACGCGGCACGTCGGCACCGAGACGCACGATCAGGGCGACCGGGGTCGGCGGGGCGGCGGGCAGATCGACGATGCCGATCCCGCGCACCTCGATCATCCCGGCGATCGTCGCGGGCGCCGAACTCCATAGCCGCCCGTCCCGCACGGTGACGATCGTGTAGTCGTCGCTGACCAGCATCGCGCCGCGATCGATCAGGCGCAGCGCGAGGTCGGATTTTCCGGCACCCGACGGCCCCTCGATCATCACCGCGTGCCCGTCGATCGCGACGGTGGAGGCATGGAGCGTGACGGTCGTCACCGCTCCGTCCCGGCGGGCAGGCAGACGGTGAAGCGCGCGCCGGTACGATCATCCTCGCGTGATTCCACCGTGATGACGCCGCCATGCCCCTCGACGATCGTGCGCGCGATCGCCAGTCCCAGTCCGGAATGGCGGCCGAACTCCTCGCTATGCGGACGGATCGACTGGAACCGGCGGAAGATCGCCTCGCGTGCTTCCTCCGGCACGCCGGGGCCTTCGTCCTCGACCATGACGACCAGATCGCCGTTTCGCACCCTTGCCGCGATCGTCACGAGACCATTGTCGGGCGAAAAGGAATGGGCGTTGTCGAGCAGGTTCTCGAACACCCGCTCCAGTCGGGCGCCTTCGCCCATCGCCACCAGCGGGACATCGGCCGGGCGGTCGAAATCGAAGCGGATGTCGCGACCGATGCCCCGCTGCGCGCGCTGGTCGAGCAATCCGGCGACCATCGCACCGATATCGACCGGCTCGAATTTCGCGCGGCTGAGCTGTGCATCGAGCCGTGACGCCTCCGAGATGTCGGTGATGAGCCGGTCGAGCCGATGCACGTCGTCCTGCACGATCGCCAGCAATTGTGCCTGCAGGGCGGGATCGCTGACCCGCCCCAGCCCGTCGACCGCCGACCGCAACGAGGCGAGGGGGTTCTTCATCTCATGGGTCACATCGGCGGCGAACGCCTCGGTCGCATCGATCCGGGCGCGCAGCGCGAGGCTCATGTCCGACAGCGCCCGCGCCAGCATGCCCAGTTCGTCGCGGCGGGAGGGCAGGCGCGGTACCACCACCTCTCGCGCGCGCCCCAGCCGGACGCGCACCGCCGCGCGGGCCAGCCGGCGGAGCGGCCGGACGATGGTGCGGGCAAGGAACAGCGAGAGCAGGACCGAGACGATCGTCACCATCAGCAGCACGAGGCTGAGGCGCAGCCGCTCGGTCCGCACGGTGCGGGTGATGTCGCGGGCGTTGATGGCGGTCAGCGCGATCATGCCGTCCGGTAGCCGCGCGGCGGCGGTGATGACCGGGGTCCGGTCCGGCGCGCGCCAGACGGTGGCGGCGACGATGCCGCGCCGGGCGGCGCGCACGTCGGGCCATTGCGCGGGATCGGAACGATCACGATAGAGCGGGGGCCGGGCGGCGGCGACGACGGTATCGATCATTCCGTCCAGAAAACGCGCGATCCGCTGGTCCAGCCCCTCGCGGTCGGGGTCCTGCAACAGGAAGTTGCGCAGGCCCAGCGCCCGGCTGTCCATCGTGACCCCCGCCGGGCCGAGCAGGCGGATGCGCGCGCCGGTATCGCGGGCCAGCCGCAACAGCAGTGCCTCGCGTCCGGTATCGGCGGCCGCCAGCGCCTCCGCGATCAACCGTGCCTCGCGCGATGCCTGCGCGACGCGGTTGTCGACGATGCGCGACCGGTAGCTGTCCAGATAGAAGAATCCGCCCGCCAGCAGCAGCAGCGCGATGATGTTGACCGCCAGGATACGCCGCGTGAGCGAGACGCGCCCCGACCAGCGCAACGCCAGATCGGGCCCCTCGTCGGACGGGGACTCATTCCTCGGAAAAGCGATAACCGGCACCATAGAGGGTTTCGATCGCGTCGAATTCGGGGTCGACCCCGCGGAACTTGCGGCGGACGCGTTTGATGTGGCTGTCGATCGTGCGATCGTCGACATAGATGTCGTCCTGATAAGCGGCATCCATCAGCTGGTTGCGCGTCTTCACCACGCCCGGCCGCTGCGCCAGCGTTTCCAGGATCAGGAATTCGGTGACGGTCAGCGTCACCGGCTCGTTGTCCCACAGCACGCGGTGGCGGGCCGGGTCCATCGCCAGTCGCCCGCGCACCAGCGTCTCCGCGGTCGGCTCGCCCCCCGCACCGGCGGGTTGCAACGGTTCCGCCCGGCGCAGGATGGCGCGGATGCGGGCGATCAGCAGCCGCTGGGAAAAGGGCTTGGCGATGTAATCGTCCGCGCCCATCGCCAGACCCAGCGCCTCGTCCAGCTCGTCGTCCTTGGAGGTCAGGAAGATCACCGGGGTCGATTGGCGTTCGCGCAGACGACGCAACAATTCCAGCCCGTCCATCCGCGGCATCTTGATATCGAAGATCGCCAGATCGGGTGGATTGTCGGCCAGCGCTTTCAACGCCGCCTCGCCATCCGAATAGACGCGCGTCAGGAACCCCTCCGCCTGAAGGGCGATCGATACCGAGGTCAGGATGTTGCGATCGTCGTCGACGAGCGCGATCGTTGCCGTCATGCCTTGCGCCTAGTCCAAAGCGTGGACGCGCTCAACCATGCCGATCCACTGGCCCTGCCGCGCCGGGCGGTTTAAGGGGGCACGATGACCAGCACGCCTCCCCCGCCGCAGTTCTTCCATGGTTCCGACGGCGTCCGGCTGGCGTGGCGGGAAGTGGGCGAGGGGCGGCCGGTGGTGCTGATCCACGGCTATTTCAGCGACGCGTGGACCAACTGGCTGCGGTATGGCCACGCCGCCGCGATCGCGGCCACCGGGCGCCGCGTCATCATGCCGGACCTGCGCGCGCATGGCGACAGCGATCGGCCGCATGATCCCGCCGCCTATGTGCCCGACATCCTGACGCGTGACGGCCATGCGCTGATCGCCCATCTGGGGCTGACCGATTACGATCTCGGCGGTTATTCGCTGGGCGCGCGCACGGCATCGCGGATGCTGGCGACGGGGGCGACGCCGGGGCGGGTGATCTTCGCCGGCATGGGGCTGGAGGGCCTGACCGAGACCGAGCGCCGGGTCGATCATTTCCGTAACATCCTGACCCGCTTGGGCGAGCACAAACGCGGCAGCCCGGAATGGCTGGCGGAGGCGTTTCTGAATACCACCGGTGGCGATCCGGTCGCGTTGCTGGGTATCCTCGATACCTTCGCCAATACCGCACTGGCGACGATCCTGGGTTTCGCGATGCCGGCACTGGTCGTGGCGGGTGTGGAGGATTTCGACAACGGGTCGGCGGCGGCGCTGGCCGATGCGTTGCCCGACGGCCGTTTCGTCGAGGTGCCGGGCGGGCATATGAGTTCGGTGGCCAAGCCCGAACTGGGGCAGGCGATCGCCGCGTTTCTGGCGACTTGACGGCGGCGGGCGGCGGGTGGATCACCACGCCGTCCGTCCGAAGAGGAACATCATGATCCGTACCACCGCCTCGCTCGCCGTGCTGGCGAGCGTGCTTGCCGCCACCCCGCTCCCGGCGCAGACGGCCACGCCCGTCACCGTGGCACAGGCCGACGCCTTCGTCGCCGATGCCGAAAAGCAGATCGCCGACCGGTCGATCCCGCTCAACCGGATCAGCTGGGTCAACGCCACCTACATCACCGACGATACCGACGCCCTGGCCGCGCAGGCGAACGGCGCGATGACCGAATTGCAGGTGACGCTCGCCACGCAGGCCGCGCGCTATGCCACGCTGCCCGGCCTGTCGTTCGATACCCGGCGCAAGCTCGACCTGCTGCGCGGTGGCATCACCCTTCCGGCTGCGGCGACGCCCGGCGCGGCGGAAGCGCTGGCGACGCTGACCACGCGGATGTCGTCCGCCTATGGCAAGGGCCGGGGGACGCTCGACGGCAAGCCGGTCAACGGCTCGGACATCGAGGCGGCGATGGGGGAAAGCCGCGATCCCGCCAAGCTGAAGGAGATGTGGATCAGCTGGCACGACAATGTCGGTGCGCCGATGCGCGCCGATTACATGAAGATGACCGATCTCGCCAATGCGGGGGCCAAGGGGCTCGGCTATGCCGACACCGGCGCGCTGTGGCGGTCCGGCTACGACATGACCCCCGATGCCTTCGCGGCCACCACCGATCGCATCTGGAAGGAGGTCGAGCCGCTCTATCTGGCGCTCCACACCTATGTCCGCTGGAAGCTGAACGAGAAATACGGCGATGCGGTGCAGGCGAAGACCGGGCCGATCCGCGCCGACCTGCTCGGCAATATGTGGGCGCAGGAATGGGGCAACATCTATGACCTCGTCGCGCCGGCGGGGGCCGGCGATCTGGGCTACGACACCGGCGACCTGCTGAAGGCCAAAGGCTATGACGCGACGCGGATGGTCCGTCAGGGCGAGGCCTTCTATTCGTCGCTCGGTTTCGCGCCGCTGCCCGAGACGTTCTGGCAGCGGTCGCAGATCGTGAAGCCTGCCGACCGTGAGGTGATCTGCCATGCCTCGGCATGGGATCTCGACAATGCCGACGATATCCGCATCAAGATGTGCACCAAGGTGAACGGCGACGATTTCGTCACCATCCACCACGAACTCGGTCACAATTACTATCAGCGGGCGTACAAGGCGCAGCCGTTCCTGTACAAGAACGGTGCCAATGACGGGTTCCACGAGGCGATCGGCGATACCGTCGCGCTGTCGATCACGCCCGACTATCTGGTCGGCATCGGCCTGCTCGACAAGGCGAAGGTGCCGAGCGCGGACAAGGACATCGGCCTGTTGCTGCGCCAGGCGATGGACAAGGTCGCCTTCCTGCCGTTCGGCCTGCTGATCGACAAATGGCGCTGGGGCGTGTTCTCGGGCGAGATCAAGCCGACCGGCTATCAGGCGGGATGGGACAAGCTTCGCCTGCAATATCAGGGAGTGGCGCCGCCGGTGGCGCGGGACGAGACGAAATTCGATCCCGGCGCGAAATATCACATTCCGGCGGGCGTACCCTATACGCGCTATTTCCTCGCCCGCGTGCTTCAGTTCCAGTTCTATCAGGCGGCGTGCAAGCAGGCCGGATGGAAGGGGCCGCTCCATCGCTGTTCGTTCTATGGCGACAAGACGGTCGGCACGCGGCTGAACGCGATGCTGGCGATGGGCCAGTCGAAGCCGTGGCCCGATGCGCTCCAGCAGTTCACCGGTACCCGCGAGATGAGCGGCAAGGCGCTGATCGCCTATTTCGCACCGTTGAAGGCGTGGCTGGACCAGCAGAACAAGGGCAAGCCACAGGGCTGGTGACGTCAGGAAAGCCCCTCTCCGCCAGGAGAGGGGCTTTTCGGATCCAGGGCAGGATTGCCTGCCCCGTCATGGCGCTCGCACCCACGACCGTGTGGGTTTTACGCGGTCATGACCCGAATTATCGCAACCGCTCGATCGCATGGGCAAGGGCGACGTAGAGCTTGCCCATGTCGGATGACAGCAGGGTCACCCCCAGCGCCGATCCGTCGCGCTGGGTCAGGATGGCCCGCAGCATCGCCTCGAAATCGTGGATGTAGCGGTTGACGTGTTCGTTGAACGTGCGGTCGCCATCGTACAGGTTCGCGATCCGCTGTGCATCGCCGCTGTCGATCAGGCGTACCGCACGGCGGGTGAAGACGCCGCGATCCCCTTTCAGATAGGCGGCCCAGGCACTGTCGGCGACGTCGGGGGCGAAGGCCTTGGCGATGTCGATCGACGCCGAATTGAGCGTCTCGATCAACTGGGTGACGCGCCCCGCCATCGAATCGCTGTCGCGTACCGCGGCCAGCCGGGCATCGAGCGCCGCGCTCTGCTGCGTGATCGCATCGATCTGGCCGGTCAGCTGCTCGGTCGCACGGGCGGTGGCGGCGACCACCTCCTGCGTGGCATCGCCGATCGCCGCGACCTGACGCTCGATCGTGTCGCCGGCGGCGCGGCGCATCGCCTCCGCGCTCGCCTGTTCCAGCTTGGCGGCGGCGGCGGGGATGACCGCGGTGATCGCCTCCCGCGCGCGATCGGCCGCGACCTGTGCGGTGTCGCGGACGCGCAGCAGCGCCTCGACCAGCCGTGGCGTGGCCTCTTCCGACAAGCGGTGGCTGCGGTCGATTGCCTGATCGACCGCCTCGGCCAGCGCGCCGGCGCTGTCACGGCCGTTGCTGAGCGTGTCGAGCAGATTGCCCGAAAGGTCGTCCAGCGAGCGGCGCTGATCGGCGATGGTGCCCGCAATCGCCTCCACCGCGTCGTGCGTCGTCTCGGCGGCGCTGACCAGCGTCAGCAGGTCGGGCCGGGCCTGGGCGATCAGGTGCCGGCTGCTGTCGACCCGGCCGTCGAGCCGGCCGAGCGCATCGGGCAATGTCTCGTCGATCTCGCGCGCGGCGGCGTCGAGGGCGACCAGCAGCGCCTCGGTGGTGGCGATCGTCCGGGCGGCCATCGCCTCGCCGGTCCGCAACGCTTCGGTCATCGCATCGGCCGAACCACCCAGCGCGCTGATCGAGGCGGCGAGCAATTGCGTCCGTTCGCTGCCGTTCGTGTGAAGCGAATCAAGCTGGCGTTCGACCAGCGCCACGCCATCGGCCAGATCGCCGACCAGTTCCTGGCCGATGCTCCGCTGTCTGCCGAGGCGGGCGGCAAGGCGATCGATCGTCGTATCGACTTCCTCCAGCCGGATCGCCAGCCCATCGACACCGTCGCGCGCGGTCTTTTCGAGCGCGGTCTGATGCGCGGCAACCGCCACCAGCATCTCGTCGCCACGATCGGCCAGTCGGGCGCGGGCGCCTTCCGCCGCGGCCTCGGTCCGGTCAACCAGCGCGGTGATCGTCGCCGCCAGTTGACCGCCGGCCTCCGTCATCCGCCCCGTCGCGGCGGTACCCGCACTGCCGAGATGTTCGATCTGCCGGTCGAGCCGCCGCGCCGCCGATTCGACCAGTTGATCCAGCGCGTGCGAGGCGGCGGCCGTCGCCTCCTCCAGCCGGGTGCCGGCGCGGTGGCTGGTCGCGTCCATCCACTCGATATGCATCGCGAGCCGTTCGGCGGCGGCGGCGGCGGCCTCGTTCGATTCGCGCGCCCGCCGGCCGAGCGCGTCGAGCTGCGCCTCCAGGGCGGCGGCCTGCGCGGCGGCGGTCAGCCCGGCCTGGTCCAGCCGTCGGCCGACTTCCTCGCTGTCGTTGCGGGCCTGCGGCATCGCCGCGATCAGTTCGCCGACGGTGGCGCGCGCCCGCTCGGCGGTGGCGGCGAGGTGGTCCGCCTGCGCCTCCGCCTGCACCACTTCGCGATGAAGGGCATGGCCGATCGCCTCGAACCGGGTCGCTGCGGCCGTGCCGGCGTCCAGCTGGGCCCCGATCGCCTCGCGCTGCGCGGTCAGCGTGCGCGACAGCGAGGCGATCCGGCGTTCGAGCGCTGCCGCCTCCGCCCGCATCGCCTGCGCCGACGCACCGAACCGCTGCGCCTCCGCCCGGCTGGTGCGTCGCGCCAGCAGCCAGACGATGCCGACCAGCGCGGGGGCGATGCACAGGGCGGTGAGGAACTGGACGAGATCGATCGGCGTCATCGATCCCAGCGCGTCGCGGACCAGCCAGGTCAGCCCGCCGGCCCAGACCAGCACGACCGCCCCCGCCAGCGTGGGGGCGATCCAACCGCCCGCCCCGTTGTCCGTCGTGGCGGGATCGATCCCGTCCGCCGTCCGGTCCGCGCCGTCCTGTCCGGCCCAGCCACCGATCGCAGTCGGCCAGAGATCTTCATGCGTGTCGATGCGCGCGCCCATTACCGGCCCCCCGTTCATCGGCGCGGTTGTAGCATTTTTCTCCCGCAGGCAAAGTCCGTGTGTCACAATCCGTCCGATCGCCCCGTCCGATCGCCCTGCCGGGGCGGTCAACGCAACCTTAATCCCGATCGGGATAGGGGGTTGGGATGGCTTATGATCCTGGTGCAATCGATGCGACGCTGGCGGCGACCGTGGGGGACGAACCCGCGCTGATCGTCGAGTTGCGGCTGGCCTTCATCGCGGGTGCGGAGCGGACGCTGGGGCTGATGGAACTGGCGGGTGACAACGTCGACGAATGGCGCGGCGCGGCGCTCCGCCTGCATGGATTGGCCGCCAGCTTCGGCGCGGTCCGGCTGATGACGCTGGCACGTAGCGCGATCGACGGTCGCCCCGGCGATCTGTCCACCGTCGCCAAGCTGCGCCGGGCGATCGCCCGCCTGTGACGGGACCGTTGGCGGGAACGGATCGTCACGGATCGCCCGGATAACGGCCGCAACGGGCTTGCATCGTGGCGGCGCTTGCCTAACAGCCTGTCCGGATGCTCGCAGGGCTTCTTTTCGCAAATGACGAGGCGCTCGATCGTCCCGGCCAACTGACGGCGACGTTGCCGTTCGGCGGCGTGTGCCTGATCGAATATCAGGCGCGGCTGCTGGTCGCGGCGGGGGCCGCGCATGTGATCGTGTCGGTCGGTCGCCTGACCCCCGAACTGCTCGGCGCGCTGGGGCGGATCGGGAAACGGGGCGTGACGATCGATGCGGTCCGCACCGCTGCGGAAGCGTCGGAGAAACTGCATCCGCTGTCGCATGTCGTCATGCTGGCCGATGGCCTCATCACCACGCAGGAGGTGGTGGACCGGTTCGCGGTCGAACCCCGCGACGCGTTGCTCGTCCTGCCGGAAGAGGATGCCGCCCCGGCGTTCGAACGGATCGGCGGCCGCATGGCGTGGGCGGGCGTGGCGCGGATCGACGCCGCGCTGATCGCGGAGGTGGCGGCGCTGCCACGCGACTACGACCTGCAATCGACGACGTTGCGGCTGGCCGCCCAGGCCCTGGCTTCGCAGGTGCCGATCGCGCCCGCAATGCTGCATGACGGCCACGGTATCGAACATGCCAGTGCGGCGCTGGCGAAGCGGGGCCGGGCGATCCTGGCGTCGATCGCCGCGGACCGGCGCAACTGGTTCAACGGCTGGATCATCGCCCCTGTCGCGCGGCTGGCGGCACCGTGGCTGATGGACCGTGCGGTGCCGAGTGCGGTGCCCGCGGGCATCGGCGGCACCATCGGACTGGCGGGTGCGATCGCCGTGGTGCTGGGCACCCCGGCATCCGGGCTGGTCGCGGTGCTGGCAGGATGCGTGGGGCTGGGTCTTGGTCGCGTTCTGGCGGTGTTGCGCGACGAACAGCGGCTGGCGCGGGCGCAGGCCAGTGCGATGGCGATCCTGCCCGCGCTGGCGGTGGTGATGCTGGGTCTGGCGCTGGGCGGCGCGGAGGCGGGTGGTACGACCGGCCCCTTGCTGGCGCTGGCGTTGCTGTTCACCGGCGGGCTGGCGGAGCGGGCGATCGTGCCGCCGCTGCGCCGCCGCTGGTGGTCATCACCGCCCGCCTGCCTGACCGTGCTGACGGCGGTGACCCTGCTGGGATCGCCGGTCGCGGGGCTGGCGGCGGCGACGCTCTATGCCGCCGCGACGCTGATCGCGGTGGTGGAGACGTTGCGGCCCGACGCGTGACGGGACGTTAACCGGCGTCTGCTAATCCCCCTTGCCATGGTGGCCGGTCGAAACGATGACACAGGGCGGGGATGGGCCCCATATGGTCTGGCGACGCGGGTCGCCGTAGCCGAGGCGCGGGCACAGGCCGAACTGGATACCGCGATCGCGGATCTGGGCGTCGTCGAGGCGCTGCGGCTCGATGACCGGACACGGCTCGATATCGAAACGATGGTCGGTGGACTGGTGGCGACGATCGGCACGACGCTGCGTCGCCATGCCGCCCGTCTGCTGTCCGATCGGGATATCGATGGCGCCGCGGTGTTGCGGCCGGTCGCCGAACTGATGCCGAGGCTGGCGGCTGCGGGTCTGCTGCGCGATCGCGCGCTCGTCGCCGCGCTGGTCCGCCGCGCCCGTCATGACCAGATCGCCGCCGCGCTGCCCTTGTTGCCGACGGCGGACGGGACACCCGGCCTGCTGATCCGTCTGGCGGGAGACGCCGATGCGGAAGTCGCCGAGGCGGCGCTCGCGCTGCTGGGGCTGGACGGTCGTCGGCGAGACGCGTGGGAGCAGGGCGGGGCCGGCCCGGTCGATCTCCCGGTGGCGCTCCATAGCCGGGTCGCCTGGCACGTGGCGGCGGTGTTACGGGCGGACGATGGCAGCGCGGCGGTAACGCGTGCCGTCGATCGGGCACTGGCGGAGGCGACCGACCGCCTGCTTGCCGGCCATGACGAGCGCCAGACCACCGATGCCGTCGTCCTCAGACTGGCGGCCGCCCTCGATCCTCGTGCGAACGAAATCGTCGCGCTCCTCGTGGCGGCGATCGACGATCGGCGACTCGATCTGTTCACCGCGATGATCGCGCACGCGCTGGATATCGGGATGCCGGACATGCGGGCGATCGTGATCGATCCGGTCGGCGACCGGCTGTGGCTGGCCCTGCGGGCATTGTCGGTCGATCGTACCGGTCTGGCCCGGATCGCGCTGGCGCTGGCGGATGCCGATCGGCGTCGCGATATCGACGGTTTCGCCGTGCAACTGGATGCGATCGCCGCTGTTCCGGCGGCTGAGGCGGCGGCCATACTCTCACCGTTGGCGCTGCCGGCCGCGTTCCACGCCGCGATCCGGGCGACGGGGCAGCGAGCCCGGTGATGACGACGCTCGATCTGCCGGTCGACGATCTGACCGCCTATGCGGTGATCGATCGTGACGGGCGGCTTCTGTCCGCCGATGCCGCGATCGCCGGGCTGAACGGACGGGCCGGCGGCGTCCTCGGCCTGCCGCTGGCGGTGCCGCAACTGGCGGCGGCCGTGTGGCTGACGCAGCGACTGGGCATTGCGGTCAGCCGCCGCCTGATCGTGGCGGACGAGGAAGCGGATGTCGAACTGCACATCCGGGTCGAGCCGGAGGGTAATCACATCCAGCTGGCCGTGAGCGGCTGGACCATGCGTCCCGTCTGGCGACCGACCCCCGGCATGATGCCCGCCCACCGCGTCGACGATGGTCTGGCCTGGGAAACGGATGCCGCGTTGCGTTTCGTCTTCCTCGCCAGCCGGGAAGGGGCGGATCAGGGATTCGATCCGGTAACGATGCTCGGCCGCCCGTTGACCGCGCTGTTCCGGTTCGATGACGGCGCCGCGTCGATCCTCGACGCGCTGGCCGGGCGCCGCCGCCGGATCGAACAGGCCGCGGTGAACCGGATCACCGGGCGGGGGACGATCCTGTCCGCGACGCTGCGCACCGATCCGATGGGCGGCGTCGCGGGTCTGATCGGTACCGCTCGCCTCGCCCCCGCCGATCCGCCGGGTGAGGACGTGCTCGCCACCGCCTTCACCGCCGGGCTCGATCGGGCGTTGCGCACCTCGCTGGCCCGCATCGTCGATGAGGCGGATGCGATCGGCATCCGGCAGGACGGGCCGATCGCCACCGATTATGCCGATTATGCCGGCGACATCGCCAGCGCGGGGCGGCATCTGATGGGGCTGGTCGACGACCTGATCGACCTTCAGGCGATCGAACGACCGGACTTCGTTCCCGCTGCGGAACCCGTCGATCTGGCTGATCTGGGGCGCCGGGCGGCGGGGCTGCTTGCGGTACGTGCCGATCATGCCGGGGTGAGGATCCAACGTCCCGACGCCGAGGCGCGGGCGCCGTGCGTCGGCGATCCCCGTCGCGTGCTGCAAATTCTCGTCAATCTGGTCGGCAACGCCCTGCGTTATAGCCCGATGGGCGGATCGATCGCGATCGATACCGGCTGGTCGGGCGCCGCCGCCCGGATCACCGTGGCCGATCGCGGCAAGGGGATCACCGCAGAGGATCAGGCGCGCATATTCGGCAAGTTCGAACGGGTCGATCCGGGGGAGGCAGGCGGCAATGGCCTGGGCCTGTTCATCGCCCGCCGGCTGGCCACCGCGATGGGGGGCGACCTGACCGTGGAAAGCGCCCCCGGCGAAGGCGCACGCTTCACCCTGACCCTACCGGCGCGGCAGGCGTCGGGCGACCAGCAGTAACAGCAACCCGACGACCGCGACCGCGGCGCCGTAATCCGCCCATGGCCGCTGATCGAGCATGAAGCTCGACCGCGGCCAATGGATATAGCCCAGCCCCTGGCCGATCCACAACGCCCCCGTCAGCGCACAGACGACGCCGAGGACGAGGAGGATGGGCCGGAGGCTGCGCATCGCCGCTTACCGGTCGGCCAGCGGCACGTAGGAGCGCTGCGTCGGGCCGCTGTACAGCTGACGCGGGCGGCCGATCTTCTGGTCCGGATCGGTGATCATCTCGTTCCACTGCGCGACCCAGCCGACGGTGCGGGCCAGCGCGAACAGCACGGTGAACATCGAAGTCGGAAAGCCGATCGCCGACAGGATCACGCCCGAATAGAAGTCGACGTTCGGGAACAGCTTCTTCTCGACGAAGTAATCGTCGCTGAGCGCGATTTCCTCCAGCCGCAGCGCCGTCTCGAACAGCGGATCGTTCACGTTCAGCGCGTCGAACACCTCGCGCACGGTCTTCTGCATCACCGTCGCGCGGGGGTCGTAGTTCTTGTAGACGCGGTGACCGAAGCCCATCAGGCGGAACGGATCGTTCTTGTCCTTGGCGCGGGCAATATATTCCGGAATCTTGTCCGGGGTGCCGATCTCCCGCAGCATGTTGAGTGCCGCCTCGTTGGCGCCGCCATGTGCCGGGCCCCACAGGCAGGCGATGCCCGCCGCGATGCACGCGAACGGATTGGCGCCCGACGATCCGGCCAGCCGGACGGTCGAGGTCGATGCGTTTTGCTCGTGATCGGCGTGTAGGATGAAGATACGGTCCATCGCCTTCTCGACCGCCGGGTTCACCTCATACGGCTCGGCGGGAACGCCGAAGGTCATGCGCAGGAAATTGCCGGTGTAGGACAACGAATTGTCCGGATACACGAAGGGCTGGCCGACGCTGTACTTGTACGCCATCGCCGCGATCGTGGGAATCTTGGCGATCAGGCGATGCGACGCGATCACGCGCTGTGCCGGATCGTGGATATCGGTCGAGTCGTGATAGAAGGCCGACAGCGCGCCCACGACGCCGCACATGATCGCCATCGGGTGCGCATCGCGGCGGAACCCACGGAAGAACGCCGCCAGCTGCTCGTGCACCATCGTGTGGCGGGTGATCGTGCGATCGAACGTGGTCAGCTGGTCGCCGTCCGGCAGCTCGCCGTTCAGCAGCAGATACGCCACTTCCATGAAGCTGGACTGTTCGGCCAGCTCGCCGATCGGATAGCCGCGATGAAGCAGCACGCCCTGATCGCCATCGATATAGGTCAGCTTCGACTGGCACGACGCGGTCGAGGTAAAGCCGGGGTCGTAGGTGAAGTTGTCCGTCTGGGCATAGAGCTTGCGGATATCGATCACATCCGGGCCGATCGTGCCCGACATGACCGGATATTCGAAATCCTTGCCGGTCAGGGAGAGCTTTGCAGCATCGGTCATTCCACGCATCCTTTGTGCTGGCGGGTCATGGTATCAGGCGGCCATGCGGTCGGCGATGCGACCCAGGCTTTCCTCGCGCCCTAGAAGGACGAGAACGTCGAAGATGCCGGGCGAGGTCTTGCGCCCGGTCAGCGCGGCGCGCAGCGGCTGCGCGGCCTGAGCGAGCTTCACGCCCCGTGACTCGGCCACGCCGCGTACCGCGGCTTCGAGCGCCTCCGTATCCCAGTCGTCCACCGCGTCAAGCGCTGCATGGAGATCGGATAGGATTGCCGGCGCCTCACCGGCCAGCAATGGTGCCGCGGCCTCGTCGATCGCAAGTGGTCGGGCGGCGAACAGGAAGCCGGTGGCATCGGTCAGTTCGATCAGGTTGGCGGCACGCGGTTTCAGCGCGGGCATCGCCGCGGTCAGCAGCGCAGTATCCGCCTGGCCGCCCAGCCGGTCCGCCACCAGGGCCGCCAGCCGGCCATCGTCAGCCTCGCGGATGTAATGGCCGTTCAGGTTTTCGAGCTTCTTCAGGTCGAACCGCGACGGGCTCTTGCCGACCGCGCCCAGATCGAACCACTTCACCGCCTCGTCGCGCGCGATGATCTCCGCATCGCCGTGGCCCCAGCCCAGCCGGAGCAGGTAATTGCCCAGCGCCTCGGGCAGGATGCCCAGTTCGTCGCGATACGCCTCGATCCCGACCGCGCCGTGGCGCTTGGACAGCTTCGCTCCGTCCGATCCGTGGATCAGCGGGATATGGGCATGGACTGGTACGTCCCAGCCATTGGCGGTGTAGATCGGCAACTGGCGGAACGCGTTGTTCAGGTGGTCGTCACCACGGATGACGTGCGTCACCCCCATGTCGTGATCGTCGACGACGACCGCGAGCATATAGGTCGGCGTGCCGTCGGACCGCAGCAGGACGAGATCGTCCAGTTCGGCATTCTGGACGGTGACCGGCCCTTGCACACGGTCCTCGATCGTCGTCGCCCCTTCCTGCGGCGCGCGCAGGCGGACGACGAAAGGAAGGTCGGCGGGGGCATCGGTCCGGTCGCGCCAGGGGCTGCGGATACGCAACGGCTGTTTTGCTGCCTGCGACGCGGCGCGCTGCGCGGCGATCTCGTCGGCGGTCATGTAGCAGCGATAGGCATGGCTGGCGGCGACCATCGCATGCGCGACCTCGGCATGGCGGTCGGCGCGGGCGAACTGGAACACGGCATCGCCGTCCCAGTCCAGCCCCAGCCAGCGCATGCCGGCCAGGATCGCGTCGATCGCCGGCTGGGTCGAGCGCGCCCGGTCGGTATCCTCGATCCGCAGCAGGAACCGCCCGCCATGATGGCGCGCGAACAGCCAGTTGAACAGCGCGGTGCGCGCTCCGCCGATATGCAGGAAACCGGTCGGCGACGGCGCGAAGCGCGTCACCACATTGGTGGACATTGCGGGTGCCGCAGCGGCACCCCGTTCGGTTGTTGCGCCCAAGCGCACATGCTCCCAGACTGGATGATCGATGGCCGGTTCAGCCGTGAACGCCCCTAGCATGCACCTCCCCCGGCGACAAATGTCGCTGGCGCCGATGGCCGCTGCGATCGAGCGGCGGCTGGAGGCGGAGCGTGACCGCCTGCCGCTATGGCTGCCGGTGATGCTGGGTGCGGGTGTGGCCGCCTGGTTCGCGCTGCCGCGCGCCGCGTGGTGGAGCGCCAGCGCACTGGCGTTGCTCGCCTTCGGACTGGCGGCTGCGGCCCTGGGGCGGGGCGGGCGGTCCGCGCGGACCCTGATGATCGGCGCCCTGGCGATGGCGGCGGGGCTGGGCCTTGTCTGGTTGCGCGCCGAACGGGTCGCCGCGCCGGTGCTTGCACGCCCTGCGGTGGTAGAGATGACGGCCCGCGTCGTACGGGTGGAGTCGCTGGCCGCGCGTGATCTGGTTCGGCTGACGCTGCTTCCCGGTGTCGCCGATTTGCCGCCGCGCGTTCGCGTCAACCTCGCCACCGCGGACGTGCCGGCGGGTATTGGCCCGGGGGCGACGATCCGCCTGCGGGCGCGGCTGATGCCGCCGCCCGAAGCGGCCGTGCCCGGCGCCTATGATTATGCGCGGGTGGCATGGTTCACGGGCATCGGCGCGACCGGTCGCGGCTTCGCACCCGTCGTCATGTTGACGCCGTCGCGGGGGCAATCCGGCCTCCGCACCCGATTGGGCGCGCACATCACCCAACGGATCGCCGGCAGCGCGGGTGGCATCGCATCCGCCCTGGCGACGGGCGATACCGGCGCCATCACGCAGACGGATGCGGATGCGATGCGCGCGGCGGGGCTGGCGCATCTGCTGTCGGTCAGCGGGTTGCACATCACCGCCGTCGTCACCGCGACGATGGTGATCGTGCTGCGGTTGCTGGCGCTGGTGCCGGCCCTCGCACTCAGGGTTCGATTGCCGTTAATGGCGGCAGGGGCGGGGGCGCTTGCCGCGATCGGCTATACATTGCTGACGGGCGCGGAGGTGCCGACGATCCGGTCGTGCGTCGCGGCGCTGCTGGTGCTGGTCGGGCTGGCGCTGGGACGGGAGGCGATGACGCTGCGGCTGGTCGCGGCCGGCGCGCTCGTCGTGGTGATGGTCTGGCCGGAGGCGGTGGCGGGGCCGAGTTTCCAGCTGTCCTTCGCGGCGATCACCGCGATCGTGGCTCTGCACGAGCATCCCGCCTTGCGTGCCTTCGCGATGCCGCGTGACGAGGCGTGGTGGCGACGGCTGGCGCGGGGCGGGGGGCTGTTGCTGGCGACCGGCGTGGTGGTGGAGGCGGCGCTGATGCCCATCGCCGCCTATCACTTCCACAAAGCGGGGTTGTACGGCGCCCTCGCCAATATCGTTGCGATCCCGTGGACGACCTTCGTGGTGATGCCGCTGGAAGTGCTGGCACTGTTGCTGGATGCGGTCGGGCTGGGTGGGCCGATATGGTGGCTGGTGGCGCATGCGATCACGGCGCTGCTCTGGCTGGCGCGGACCGTCGCGGCGGCACCGGGTGCGGTATCGGCGGTGCCGGTGATGCCGGACGGGGCGTTCGCCTTGATGGTGATCGGTGGGCTGTGGCTGGCACTGTGGCGGACCGGGTGGCGGCGATGGGGTCTGGTGCCGCTTGCAGTCGGCACGATCTGGGCGCTGACGGTACCGCTGCCCGATCTGCTGGTGACGGGCGATGGTCGTCATGCCGCGATCCGTACCGCGACGGAGATATCGCTCCTACGAGACCGAACGGGTGATTACATGCGCGCGGTGCTGGGCGAGACGGGCGGTGCCGATGGCGAGCCCGGTCTGCTGTCGGAGAAGACGACCGCCCGCTGCACGGCCGATCTGTGTCTAGCGGCGGTCGGTCGCTGGCGGGTGCTGATGACCCGAAGCGCCTATCTGGTGCCGGTCGACGAACTGGCTGCCGCCTGTCGCACCGCCGATGTCGTGGTCAGCGAACGACGGTTGCCCCGGACCTGCCATCCACGCTGGCTCCGCCTCGATCGCCCGGCACTGGTACGCGCCGGCGGAGTAACGGTGAATTTCGCCCGCAACACCATCAGGACGGTAAGGACAGCGGGCGACGAGCATCCCTGGCGCCAGCCGCCGACCGTGATGCCACCCCGTCCATCCCGACAGGAAACCCGATCCGTCCGGCCGTTCCGGCGGGACGGATCGGGATACCGTCAGTCGTACCGGCGCAATATACCGGACAACTTGCCCTGAATCCGTACCTGCTGCGGCGAATAACGCTGCGGATCATAGGCACGATTGGCGGGATCGAGGCGTACCATCGCCCCTTCGCGACGAAAATACTTCAGCGTCGCCTCGGCCTCCTCGATCAGCGCGACGACGATCTCGCCGTCCCGCGCCACTTCGGTGCGTCGGACCAGCGCATAGTCACCGTCGAGGATACCTGCCTCGACCATCGAATCACCCGCCACTTCCAGCGCATAGTGATCGCCGGCACCCAGCAAGGCAGCCGGTACGGCGAGCATCGTCGATCCCTCGAACGCCTCGATCGGCACACCGGCGGCGATACGACCGTGCAAGGGGATTTCGACCACGTCGTTCGCGGCGGGCGCCATCGATGGCGCGGCGGCGGGCACCGTCGCCTTGGGGCGGGGGGGCTTCTTCTCGGCGCGCTCCGGCATCCGCAATACCTCAAGCGCGCGGGCGCGATTGGGCAGGCGGCGGATGAAGGCACGCTCCTCCAGCGCGGAGATCAGACGGTGCACGCCCGACTTCGACTTCAGGTCGAGCGCCTCCTTCATTTCCTCGAACGAGGGGGAGACACCCGTTTCATTCAGCCGGTCATTGATGAAGCAGACCAGTTCGTGCTGCTTGCGCGTAAGCATACCCAGACTCCGTCGGGAACAGACTGGGAACTGATACGGAACGACAGGACTTGCGTCAAGCGATCACTAGGATTTCCGCCGATTCGCCCGCCATTGCCGTTCGAGCATGCGCCGGGCGGATGACAAGGCAGGTCGACCGAGCCAGCGTCAGCAGCATGGAACTGTCCTGGATGGTCGAGGCGAAGATTCGTCCGTCGCGCAATTCGGCACGCAGATAATCGGTCCGCCCCTGATTGGCCGGCAGGTCTTCGCCCAGCACCGCGCTGGTCACCACCGGTAACGGATCGCGTGCGCCACCCAGATGCGCGACCATCGGCAGGACGAACAACAATGCCGTGACGAAAGCGGAAACGGGATTGCCGGGCAACCCCAGCACCACCGCATCGCCCAGCCGCCCCGCCATCATCGGCTTGCCCGGCCTGAGCGCGATCCGCCAGAAATCGATACGGCCACCCGCCGCCTCGATCGCGGGGCGGACGAGATCGTGGTTGCCGACCGAAGCGCCACCCGTCGTCACGAGCAGATCGGCCCGAACGCCCGCAAACGCCTCGCGCAGCACGTCCAGCCGGTCGGGCAGGATACCGAGGTCGATCAGGTCGACGGGCAATCCCGCCAGCATCGCCGCCAGCATCGCGCCGTTCGATTCGGGCAACGCCGCGCCATCGGGGTCGCTGCCCGGCGGCACCAGTTCGTCGCCTGTCGCCGCGATCGCGACGCGCACACGGCGGCGCACCGGCAATTCGCCATGCCCTCCCGTGGCCGTCACGGCGATCCGTGCCGGGGTCAGCTGATCCCCCGCCACGACCAGCCGGTCACCCTGGGCGAAGTCCAGCCCCCGGTGGCGGACGTTGCGCCCTTGGTGCGGCGGACCTTCCCCCGCCAGCATCAACCGCTCGTCATCCCGTGCGGCCTCTTCCTGCACCAATACCGTATCGGCACCGGCGGGCATGGCCGCACCGGTGAATATCCGCGTCGCCTCCCCCGGCCCGACCGATCCGGCGAACGGGTTTCCCGCCGCGCTCTCGCCGATCACCCGCCATGGGCCGGGCAGATCGGCGAAGCGGATCGCATAACCGTCCATCGCCGACAGATCGGCGGCCGGCTGGGTGCGCCGCGCCGCGATGTCCGCCGCCGCCCAGCGTCCGGCCGCGACCCGCAACGGCACCTGCTCCGTGGCGACCGGACGGACCATCGCGAACAGCCGCGCCTGTGCCTCGGCGACCGGCAGAAGCGGCGGACTACCCGACATCGGTCGCGGTCCAGTCGCCGGACTTGCCGCCGCTCTTGCTCAACAGGCGTATGCCATCGATCACCATCGCCTTGTCGACCGCCTTCACCATGTCATGGATCGTCAGCAGCGCGACGGAGACGGCGGTCAGCGCCTCCATCTCCACACCCGTCCGCCCGGTGGTGGCGCAGGTGGCGGTCACGGCGACCCCGTCGTCCAGCACCGCCAGGTCGATCGCCATGCGCGACAGCGGCAGCGGATGGCATAGCGGGATCAGTTCCGCCGTCCGCTTCGCCGCCATGATCCCCGCGACGCGCGCGACCGCGAGCACGTCGCCCTTGTTCGCGGCGGCATCGCGGACCAGCGCCAGCGCGGCCGGTGTCATGGAGATGCGGCCGGTGGCGACGGCCTCACGCGCGGTGACGGCTTTCGCGCCGACATCGACCATGCGCGCGGCACCGGTATCGTCGAGATGGGTCAGGTTGGTCATGGTCCGCGCGGTAACGCACGAACCCGGGCAGGTGAACCGGACCCCGCACGAATTAGTCGCAACCCCCGCCCCGATCCGGCCGTTGGGTGGATCATGAAGGATTATGACGAACAACTCGCCGCGCTTCAGCTCGCGCTGCTGCGTACCCAGCAGGCGATGATCGAGGCTGGCACCCGTGCCGTCATCCTGCTGGAGGGGCGCGACGCCGCCGGCAAGGACGGCACGATTAAGCGGCTCACCGAGCATCTCACGCCGCGGGCCACCCGTGTCGTCGCGCTGCCCAAGCCGACCGACCACGAGCGTGGGCAGTGGTATTTCCAGCGGTACGTCGCGCATCTGCCGGGTGCGGGCGAACTCGTGATCTTCAACCGCTCATGGTACAACCGTGCCGGGGTGGAGGTGGTGATGGGCTTTTCCACCCCGGCCGAACAGGCGCAGTTCCTGCGCGACGCGCCCGATGTGGAACGGATGCTCGTCGAAAGCGGCATCCGCATCATCAAGATCTGGCTCGACATCGATCGCGACGAACAGAAGGAACGCCTGGCCGAACGCCACGACGATCCGTTGAAGGCGCTGAAGATATCCGACATGGATGCGGTCGCGCAGACACGGTGGAGCGATTATTCCGCCGCCCGCGATACGATGCTGGTCCGCACGCACCTGCCGATCGCGCCGTGGTACGTCGTGCGTGCCAATCACAAGAAACCGGCACGCCTCGCGGTGATGCGGCATATCATCCGCCTCCTCGCGCCGTCCGCGATCGCGAAGGACGTGGACGGTCCCGACCCCGCGATCCTCTTTCCGTTCGAGCAACAGGCGCTGACCGACGGCCGGCTGTCGCCCTAGCCGACCATCGCCCGCGTCGCCGCCTCGACATTGGGTTGCCGCATCAGCGCCTCGCCGATCAGGAAGCAACGGACGCCGTGCGCGGCCATCGCGTCTAGGTCGGCGCGGCTCGACAGGCCGCTTTCGGCCACGAACGTGCAGTCCGCCGGCACCAGCGCCTTGAGGCGGTACGACCGGGTCACGTCGACCGAGAAATCCCGCAGGTCGCGGTTGTTGCAACCGATCAGGCGCGAGCGCAGCGTCAGCGCCCGCTCCAGTTCCGCTTCGTCATGCACCTCGACCAGCACGTCCATGCCCTGTTCGATCGCCGCCGCCTCGATCTCGGCCAGCGTGCCGTCGTCCAGCGCACCGACGATCAGCAGGATCGCATCGGCACCCAGCGCGCGTGATTCCGCCGCCTGCCATGGATCGACCATGAAATCCTTGCGGATCACCGGAAGGGAAACCGCGCCCCGCGCCGCGACCAGGTAATCGTCCGCTCCCTGAAAAAACCGCTCGTCGGTCAACACCGACAGGCAGGCTGCACCGCCGGCCTGATAGGCGCGGGCATGGGCGGGCGGATCGAAATCGGGGCGGATCAGGCCCTTGGATGGGCTGGCCTTCTTCACCTCGGCGATCAGCGCATGGCCCGGTGCGGCATCCAATGCCGAGCGGAAGCCGCGCGGCCGCTCCGCCGCAGCTATCCGGGCCGTCAGATCGGCGTCGCTCAGGGCCGCCTTGCGCGTGGCGACTTCATCCCGCTTGTGCGCGATGATCGTGTCGAGAACAGTCATGAATAGGCGATCCACCGGTCGAGCAGCCGTCCCGCGGCGCCATTGTCGAGCATCTCCGCCGCCAGCGCGGCGGCATCGGGCAGGGCAGGGGCCGCATCGGCCAGCACCAGCGCGGCGGCGGCGTTGAGCAGCACCGCTTCCCGGTACGCGCCATGCTCGCCTGCCAGCAGGCGTCGCAGCGCCTGTGCGTTATGCAGCGGATCGCCGCCGCGGATCGCCTCGATCGGATGACGGGTCAGGCCCGCGTCCTCGGGCACGATCCGCGTCGGCAGCGTCAGGGCACCGACCGTAGCGACCAGGCTGCCCCCCGCGCCGGACAATTCGTCCAAGCCCTCCTCGCCCGAGACGACCAGCGCCGCTTCGGTGCCCAGTTGATCCAGCGCTTCGGCATAGACCATCGCATAGTCGGGACGGGCGATGCCGATCAGCTGCCGCGCGACGCGCGCGGGATTGGCGAGTGGCCCCATCAGGTTGAAGATCGTCCGCCGGCCGATGCGTCGGCGGATCGGTGTGATCCGCGCCATCGCCGGATGATGATTGGCCGCGAACAGGAAACAGATGCCGAGATCGTTCAGGCTCGCTTCGGCACAGGCGCCCGCGCGGGCCATGTCGAGCCCCAGCGCCTCCAGCGTGTCGGCCGCGCCCGCCTTGGACGAGGCGGCGCGATTGCCGTGCTTGGCCACCGGCACGCCGCATGCCGCCACCACCAGTGATACCGCGGTCGAGACGTTGAGCGTATGATGGCCGTCGCCGCCGGTGCCGCACACGTCGACCGCCCCGGCGGGTGCGGTGATCGGGATCAGCCGTGCCCTGAGCGCCCGCGCAGCTTCCGCGATCTCGACAGAGGTTTCGCCACGATCGGTCAGCCCGATCAGAAATGTGGCGATCGCCGCATCATCAGCATGGCCGTCGAGGATATCGGCGAAGGCGAGCGCGGCACTTTGCCGCGACAGCGGCGTCGACGGATCGGGCAGCGCGACCATCGTCGTCACGCTAATTCCCTGACCGCCATGCCCGCCGCGCGCATGAAATTGGCGAGCATCGCATGGCCATGTTCGGTGGCGATGCTTTCGGGGTGGAACTGCACGCCATGGATCGGCAGCGTCGCGTGGCGGAACCCCATCACCGTACCGTCCTCCGCACGGGCGTTGACCAGCAGGTCGCCCGGAATGTCGTTGACGATAAGCGAGTGATAGCGGGTGGCGACGAAGGGGGATGGCAGGTCGGTGAACAGCCCGCTGCCGTCGTGCAGCACGGGCGATGTCTTGCCGTGCATCAGCCCGCCACGCTCCACCGTACCGCCGAAATGCTGCCCGATCGCCTGATGGCCGAGGCATACACCGAGCAACGGTCGCTTCGCTTCGGCACAGGCGGCGACGAGGTCGAGGCTGATGCCGGCTTCGTTCGGGGTGCAGGGGCCGGGTGAAATCAGGAACGCCTCCGCCCCCGACGACAGCGCCTGCCCCGCCGACATCGCATCGTTGCGCACCACCTCCACCTCCGCCCCCAGTTCCTGAAGGTAATGGACGAGGTTCCAGGTGAAGCTGTCGTAATTATCGATTACGAGGATCATCGCCTGCCCATAGCCGCCTGAAACATTCCCGCAACCCGCCCTTGCGACCCGATGTCGCGAAAGACGATCGGGACGGAGCCGGCGGGGCCGCCGGACGTTGTAGGTTTGAAGGAGTTCGATCCATGATGCGCCTCACCCTAGCCATCGCGTTGATGGCCGTTCCGGCCATCGCCGGGGCGCAGACGTCCGCCGGCGCGGCGGGTTCGCCGCCGCAGCGTATCCGCAGCGTGCAACTGACCGAAGGACAGCAATGCCCGAAGGGGGAGGGGGACGAGATCGTCGTCTGTTCGCCCGCCGAGGAACCCTATCGGATTCCAAAGAGCCTGCGTGACAGCGGACCGATCCCGGCGCAGAATCAGAGCTGGGTCAACCGGGTCGCCGATATCGACCAGACCGGGCGTGTCGCGGGCGGTATTCCCAATACCTGCTCGCCGGTCGGCAATGGCGGACAGACCGGCTGCTCGGTACTGGCCGCCAAGCGTTGGGCGGCGGAGAAGCGGGCACAACGACAGGCCGAATCGTCGATTCCCTGATCCCGCGTAGTCGATAGGAACAGGGGCGAGCGGCCTTACTGTCCGAAGCCGCTTTCCGCCGCCCGCGCTACCGCCTCACGGGCGGCGGCCAGGATCGCGCCGGCCTTTGCCTCGCATTCCCGCTGTTCATATTCGGGAACGGAATCGGCGACGATGCCCGCGCCTGCCTGCACATGGATCGTCCCGTCCTTCACCACGGCGGTGCGCAGGACGATGCACGAATCCAGCGACCCGTCCGGGGAGAAATAGCCGACGCCGCCGGCATAGGCACCGCGCCGTTCCGGCTCCAGTTCGGCAATGATCTGGCAGGCCCGCACCTTCGGCGCCCCGCTCACCGTGCCGGCCGGGAACCCCGCGAACATCGCATCCAGCGCATCGCGGCCCGATGCCAGCCGTGCCGTGACGTTCGAGACGATGTGCATGACATGGCTGTAGAACTCGACGGTATAGCTGTCCGTCACCCGCACACTGCCCGGCGCGGCCGCGCGGCCGGCATCGTTGCGACCCAGATCGAGCAGCATCAGGTGTTCGGCGCGTTCCTTCGGATCGGCGAGCAGGCTGGCCCGATTGGCCTCGTCCTCGCGTGCCGTCTTGCCGCGCGGGCGGGTGCCGGCGATCGGGCGGACGGTGATCTCGCCGTCCCGCACCCGCACCAGGATTTCGGGGCTCGACCCGATCAGCGCGAAACCCGGCAGGTCGAGGTGATAGAGGAAAGGTGACGGATTGATCCGCCGCAGGCTGCGATAGAGCTCGAACGGCGGTAGCGCGAACGGCGCGGTGAAGCGCTGGGCCAGTACCACCTGAAAGATGTCGCCCGCCGCGATATACTCCTTCGCCGCCGCCACCATCGCCGGATAGCGATCGGGCGGCAGGATCGGGGTATAGACCGGCTCGGGCAGGTGGGCGCGCACCGGCGGCGGCAGCGCCGCATCCGTCAGCCGGGCCGCGACCGCATCCAGCCGATCTTCCGCCGCCGTCACGATCGCGTCCGGATCGCGCGAGGGATCGGGCCACGCGGGGGCGACCAGATACAGCACATCCGCCAGCCGGTCGAACGCGAGCAGCACCGTCGGCCGCACGAACATCATGTCGGGCAAACCGAGCGGATCGGCGGCGGGCTGCGCCAGCTTCTCGACCAGCCCGACCGTCTCATAGCCGAAATAGCCGACGAGGAAGGCCAGCGCCCGAGGCAATTCCTCAGGCACGTCGCACCGGCAATCCGCGACCAGCGCGCGCAGGGCATCCAGCGTCGGCGCGGCGCAGGGTTCCCATGCCTCCGCATCCGTCGCCCAATGGCGGTTGATCGCGGCGTCGTTGCCCTGCGCCCGGAAGACGAGGTCGGGGGCGAGCCCGATCCAGCTGTAGCGGCCCCGGATCGCACCACCCTCGACCGATTCGAGCAGGAAATCGCCGCGACCCGGCTCCATCAGCCGCAGCGCGGCGGCGACGGGCGTCTCGGTGTCGGCCACCTGTCGGCGCCAGATCAGCGCCGGCCGCCCTGCCGCCAAGGTGGTGCGGGGATCAGTTATCGGAGCCACCCTGACCAGACAGTTCGTCGCGCACCCGCTTCAGCGCCGCCGCATCGGTCTTGACGCCGATGCCGGCACGCACCGCGCGGGCGAACTGCTCGGCATATTCCGCGCCCATGCCACGCCCCAGTTCGGACTTGGCGGAGGCGAGGATCGCGCGATTGCGGCTGGCATCGCCCGGCGTGTTGCCGTCGAGCCGCACGATGATCCAGCCGGTACCCTGTGGCGCCTCGGTCAGCTTGGCGGTGCGCGGCGCCATGCTGAACATCATCACCATCGCCGGATCGGGCGGCCCTTCCTGTCGCCCCAGATCGGCCCGGGTACCACCGATCGCGCGCACCGGGGGCAGGGCCACGCCGGCCTGCGTCAGTGCCTGCGCCATCGGCATGCCGCCATTCACCTTCGCCAGCACGGCGTTGGCGATCCGGCGCGCGGCCTGACGGCTGCGATCCGCCCGGAAGGCGGCGGCGACCTCGTCGCGCACCGCGGCCAGCGGGCGCGGCGCGGCCGGCGTCACCTGGCCGACCGCGACGATCGCGAAGCCGCCGTCCTGCCCGGTCTGCACCAGTTGCGGGCCGTCGCCATCCTCTGCGGTGAAGGCGGCGGCTGCGAGCGGGACCAGCGCCGGGTCGGCGGCACCGGGGGCGTCGGGGTTCGTGCCCTGCGCGGTCAGTGCCGGAGTGGTCTGTGCCTGAAGCCTGGCGTCCTTCACCGCCTCATCGAAGGTCGCGCCGTTACCCAGCGCATCGTCGATCGAATCATGCAACTGGGACAAGGCCTCGGCGGTCTTGCGTGCGGTGATCGCGGTCACGAGCTCGCCGCGCACCTGCGCCAGCGTCCGTCCGGCGACCTGTTCGATCCCCTCGACCCGCGCCACGGTGAAGCCCAGCGGGCCGCGCACCGGCCCGACCACGGCGCCCTTGCCCGCCGCGAAGACGGCATCGGCGATCGCCGGCGCGGTCTGCGCGGCATAGCCTGCCTTGTTCTGCGCCGACAGCGTCGATGCCTCCAGCCCGCCGGCACGCGCCGCGTCGGCCAGCGAGGTGCCGCCCCGCACCTTGGCCGCCAGCGCTTCGGCCGCGGCGCGGTCGGCGACGATCACCTGCGCGATCGTGCGCTTCTCGGCCGCCTGATACTTCGCGCGATCGGCCTGATAGGCCTGGGCGATCTCCGCCTCGGTCGGTGCGACCCGCGCGCGGACCTGTTCCGGCGTGACCAGCGCGTAACGGATCGTGCGGCGTTCCGGGATGCGATAGCGTTGCAGATTGCGCGCATACCAGGTCGCGATCTCCGCTTCGGTAGGCGCCGGGCCGGCCGGGATCGCCGCGACGGGGATGAAGCCGACCTTGCCCTCACGCTTTTCGAGCAGCAGCGAGGCATAGGGCAACGCCAGTTGCTCGCCGATCTGCGCCGCGCCGATCGTCGGGGCGGTCAGTTGCTGCACCAGCGTGTCGCGCGCGATGTCGCGGCGGATGCCGGCATCGGTCAATTTCCGCTCGGACAGGATGCGGCGGTACAGATTTTCGTCGAACTTGCCGGTCGGCCCCTGCAAGCCGGGAATGCTGGCGATCTGGCCATCGACCAGCCGCTTCGACACGATCATGCCCTGCTGGCGGCCGAATTCGGCCAGCGCATAGCTGGTGATCATCCGGTCGAGCGAGGCATCGAGCTGCCCGGACGCGAGATAGCCCGCCATGTCCGCCTGCGGATTGCGCTGGCGGGCGGCGGCGACCTCGTCACCGGCGCGCTGGCGCAGTTCGGCCACGGTCACCTCCTGCTTGCCGACGGTCGCCACGTCGTTGCCGCCAAGGCCACCGCCGCCACCGAACGTCCCCGCCAGGTTCGATACGTCGCCCGCCGCGAAGGCGAACGCGATCATGCCCAGCACGATGAAGGTCACGACAAGGCCGGCCCGTGAATTGATGATGCGTCGGAAGAAGCTGAGCATGAAGGACCGTTCGCCAGAAATCAGCGGTTGCCTTAGGCTGCGGGCGGGCGGGCTTCAAGCACCGCGCGTAACTCGCTAGGGCGGGGGCTCATCACGGGAGGACGGGAATGCGGCGCAAGCTGGTAGCGGGTAACTGGAAGATGAACGGATCGCTGGCGGCGCTGTCCGAACTGGATGCGATCGGTGCGGCGGCGATGGCGGCACCGGGCGTGGACGTGGCGGTGGCGGTGCCGTTCACCCTGATCCACCCCGCCGCCGTCCGCGCGCCCGGGCTGGCGATCGGGGCGGAAGACGTTCACGAGGCGGATTCGGGGGCGCATACCGGCTGCGTATCGGCGGCGATGGTGCGTGAGGCGGGGGCGGTCTTCACCATCGCGGGGCACAGCGAGCGCCGCGCCGATCAGGGCGAGAACAGCCACGACGCCTGGGCGAAGGCCGCCGCCGCGCATCGCCACGGCCTGTCGGTGATCCTGTGCTGCGGCGAGACGGAGGCGGAGCGCAATGCCGGCCGCGCCGAACGCGTCGTGCAGGCGCAGATCGAGAAATCGGTGCCCGAGAATGCGACCGCCGACTGGTTCACGCTCGCCTACGAACCGCGCTGGGCGATCGGCACCGGCCGCACCCCGACGCTGGACGAGATCGCGGCGATCCACGCGATCGCCCGCGCCAAGCTGGGCATGATGATCGGCGACGCGGCGGCGGCGGTCCGTATCCTGTATGGCGGGTCGGTCGTCGGCGACAATGCCGGGGCGATCCTCGCCACCGAGAATGTCGATGGCGCGCTGGTCGGCGGTGCCAGCCTGACCGCGGCGAAGTTCGTGCCGATCATCCAGGCGGCGGCACGCCTCTGATCCGGCGGTGCGCGGCGGACCGGATCGTTACGGATACCGCCGCGTTCGCCGGATGATTCTTTCCGGGAGTGAAGAATGAACGTGAACACCAAGATGGCGGCGGCGCTGACCGCCGCCCTGATGATGGCCGCATGTTCCGGGGGGACCGAACCGGGCAACGTCGCGGCCGAAGGCAACGGCGTATCGCTGCGCAATCTGGCCGACACCGAGGTCGCTGCCCCCGCCGGCGATCGTAATTTCCGCCTTCAGGGCACGTTGATCCCGACCCCCTCCGATCTGCAATCGCGCCATTTCCTGCTGCGCGAGCGGCGGGCGGTCGGCGGCAACATCATCGCCATCCTGCGCGAGGAACGCGGCGACCGCATCGCCTATGCCCGGACCGAGGTCGATTGCGCGCGCCGGCTGTTCCACGTGCTCGGCGTCGGTCCATCCCGCGCGACGGCGGAGGTGGCCACCGTCTATGACGGTCCGCTGCGCCCGATGGCGGGCCTGCCGCTTCGCGAGGAACTGGGCGCCTTCATCTGCGAGCGCGCCGGAACCCCGCTGGCGACAAAGTGACGGGCGCGGGCTCAACTTTCATAAGACAGCAATATCGGTTGCTGTAAGGGGCGCGGGCGGGGGATCGGCACCCTCCGCCCGTGGCCGTCGTGCCGCGCGATGCATCGAGCGGGGATATGATGGCCGTTGTAATTTTCCGAGTGGCGGACGTCCGCGCGCCGTGCCTGTCGCAAACCCCTTTGTTATCCGGGATATACGCCGCTGTACGACAGGGCGGGCGAGCATGATCGAGGCGCCAGTCCCGGTCCGGCATGATCGTGGCAACAGCCTGGGTTTTCTGCGCCTGCTGTTCGCGTCGCTCGTCATCGTCTCGCATACGACGGAGCTTTTGAGCGGGGACCGGAGCAGCGAGCCCCTGTCCATGATCTTCGGCACGCTCAGCCTCGGCGATCTGGCGGTGAACGGGTTCTTCATCATCAGCGGCTATCTGATTACCAAGAGCTATCTCGGCACGCGATCCGTTCATGATTATCTGATCAAGCGTATCGCGCGAATCCTTCCGGGCTTCGTCGTTGCCTGGCTGATCGTCGCCACGATCGTCGCGCCCCTTGCCGGCGGGCAGGAGGGAATGTCGATCCTTGCCGGGGCCGGATGGTCGTTGCTGCTGCAGGCGCCGTATTCCGCCCACGCCTTTGCCGGCACCTATCATAACAGTCTGAACGCCCCGCTATGGACGATACCATGGGAGTTCGCCTGTTATATCCTGGTCATCGGGCTGGCTTATGCCAAGGCGATATCAAAGCCGGTCGTGCTTGGATGTGCCGCCGCCTTTCTGCTGATCGTGCCTCACCTTCTGTTGCGCCTGCCGCCGTCGATGGCGCTGGGCGACAGCTATGCGTTCATGCTGAACGGCGGGCGGCTGATCGGCATGTTCCTGGCCGGCGCGACATTCATGCTGATCGAGCACGATCGGATCTATTCCCGCAGGAATGCCATCCTGGCGTCGATCATCATGATCGCGACCCTGCCATTCGCGTCGCTGGCCTCGGTCGGGGTGGCGATCGGAGGGACCTATCTGGTATTCATGGTCGGCTTCAGATCGCGCAGCACGATATTGCGTAATATCAACGCGCGAAACGACATCTCTTACGGCGTATATCTATATGCCTGGCCGATCGAGAAACTGCTGGTCATGTATGTCGGCTTCACGTCGATGTTCGTACTTGGCGCCGTGACGCTCGCACTGGCGTTCGTGGCGGGGTACCTGAGCTGGATCATCGTCGAGAAGCCGGCCGTCAACGTGGCCAGGGGCTTTATGAAACGGCAGCATCGCCTCTGGCCCCGCGCGCGGAAGGTCAGCGATAGCGCTGCCGAAGCACGGTGAAGGCGGCGCGCAGGCCATAGGCGTCGCCACCCTTCGGCCGTCCCGGCTTTGACGTCGGGCGCCACGCGAATACATCCAGATGCGCCCAGGGGATGCCGGCCGGGACGAAGCGGCGCAGGAACAGCGCGGCGGTGATCGCCCCGGCGAAGCCGCCATCCGGTGCGTTGACCATGTCCGCGATGTCCGATTTCAGCAGTTCGTCGTAACCATCCCACAACGGCAGTCGCCACAGCGGATCGTGCGTCGTCACACCCGCGGCCAGCAGATCGCGTGCCAGCGCCTCGTCGTCGCTGAACAGCGGCGGCAGATCGGGGCCGAGCGCGACCCGCGCCGCACCGGTCAGCGTGGCGAAATCGAGGATCAGTTCGGGCTTTTCCTCGACGGCGCGGGTCAGGGCGTCGGCCAGGATCAGCCGCCCCTCGGCATCGGTGTTGGTGTTCTCCACCGTCAGCCCCTTGCGGCTGCGCAGCACGTCGCCGGGGCGGAAGGCGTCGCCCGAAATCGCATTCTCCACGGCCGGGATCAACAGGTGGAGCCTGACCGGCAGTTTGGCCGCCATCACCAGTTCCGCCAGCGCCAGCGCGTGCGCCGCGCCGCCCATGTCCTTTTTCATCAGCCGCATTCCTGACGAGGGCTTGATATCCAGTCCGCCGGTATCGAAGCTCACGCCCTTGCCGACCAGCGCGATGCGCGGTGCGGCCTGATCGCCCCAGACTAGCTCGATCAGTCGCGGCGCCCGGTCCCGCGCCGCGGCATGGCCGACCGCGTGGATCATCGGATAGCCCTGTTCCAGTTCGTCGCCACGCCGTACCGTCACCGTGCCGCCATGCCGCTTCGCCAGCGCCGCCGCCGCCGCTTCCAGATCGGCGGGACCGCAGTCGGAGGCAGGGGTGTTGACCAGATCGCGGACCTGCGCCGTCGCCCCTGCCAGCGCGATCGTGTCCGCGATCCCGGCGGCATTGCGGGTCAGCAGGATGCGTGCGCCATCCTCGTCCGCGCGGCGGTACCGGTCGAACCGGTACTGCCCGAGCAGCCAGCCGAGTCCGCCACCCTCATGCCCCCCGACGCGGTAGGTGCCGGCAGGCAAGGCCGCGCTCAATCCCGCCAGCGACCACGGCGTTTCGCCATCGGCCACCGCGACCACGTGCCAGTCGTCGCCTTCACCGGGCAGGACGGCATGATGGCCGTGCTTGCCGCGAAAGCCCTGCGCCGCCACCATGCCCCGCGTTCTGGGGGACTGGCGCGCCAGCCAACCGGCATGGTCGTCAGGCGCGATCATCTCGATCGCATGGGCAGGCTGGCCGCGATCGGGCTGGAGCAGGTCGTCGAAACGGATCATTGGGCGGGGCTCACCAGGAATTGCTCGAAACGACCATCGCGGCCGGGTTCGGAAAAGGTCGAGATCGACAGGGGGCGCCCACCGGCAACGATCCGGTAGCGGCGCAGCACGTATCCGCCACGCAGCCGTGTTGACCCGACCTGCGCGAAGCCGTCCGGCACGCCGAGCGATCCGAGGCTGCGCGCATAGTCGCCCTGCGCGACGTCGGTGAAATAGTAATTCGCATCGTCGGTCAGCAACGCCCGGTCGAGCCGGCCGCTCCGCAACTGATCGTAAACCGTGCGTGCCCGCGCCAATGCCGCCGCATCCTCCGCCTTGTTCGCGGGGGCGGCAGAAGCGGGCAGGATGATCGCGGCCACCCCGTTCGCGATCCGGTCGGTCGCATCGCCGAACCAGCTGTTGGTCAGCACGACGATCGCCGCCCTGTCATCGGGATAGACGATATTCGCCGACAGGAACCCCACCGCCTCGCCGCTATGCTCGACGATGCGGCGGCCGTCATGCTGCGTGACGGCGACGCCCAGCCCGTAACTCGTCGTACCGCCGCCGGTCAGCGTCGTCGGGGTTTCCTGCGTCGCCCAGTCGTCGGCGGGCAGCAGCGTCCGGTTCAGCCGGGCGATGTCCCACCGCGCCAGATCGGCCGCCGACATCGACAGCTCCCCCGCCGCATAGAGCCAGCCCGGTGCCGCGGGCGTCTCCACGCGCACCGGGCCGAGCGCGAAGCGCTTGTATCCTTGCGGGAACCCCGGCCCGACCGCCTTGTCCTGATCGATCGCCCGGATGCCCAGCGGCGCGAAGACCCGCTTCTGCAGGAAGTCGAGCAGCGGCACCCCCGCCACCTTCTCGACGATCAGCCCGGCCACGACATAGCCGGTATTGGAATATTGCCACTGCGTGCCGGGCGCGAAGTCGAGCGGCTTCTTGCCCCAGCGATCGACGATCGCCTGCGGCGTCACCGGTGTCGCCATCGCATGGAAGCTGTAATCCTGCGGCCAGTAATCCTGCAAACCGGACGTATGGTCGAGCAACTGGCGGATGGTGATCCGGTCGCCGCCGGTGACGCCGGGAACATATCGCGCCACCACATCGTCCAGCTTCAGCTTGCCCTCGTCTTCCAGCAACAGGATCGCCGCCGCCGTGAACTGCTTGGAGATCGAGGCGATCTGATAGGGCAGGCGCGGATCGGCGGCGCCGCCCGCCTCCGATTGCCTGCCATAGGCCTTGGCTAGCACGATCCGCCCGTCACGCACGACCGCGATCGATGCCGATGGCGTACCTGTCTCGGCCAGTGCCTGACCGACCAGCCGGTCGATCGCCGCGGCCTCTGTCGGCGACAGCGCCTGCGCGATGACGGGGGAGGGGAACGCCAGGGCCAGCGCCGACAGCAACAGGGAAAACCGCATGGGGCCGATCCAAGCAGATGCTCCGCATCGGCGCAACGTCCCGGCGCATATCGTATCGTATTCACCGGCGATCCGATGATTCGGTCACGTATTGTTAACCAAGCGACGGCATAACCAGCCTGTGCCGGCGGAAGCTCGAAGTCTGGAAGCTCCCGATCCTCCGCCGGTATCGCCCGCTTGGCGGATGGCGAAGAGATGTCGAGGCGGGGATTATGGCGTGGCCGGTGTCGGATAGTATCCGATCCGACCACAAACGGCAAACGCCCGGACCGTTGCCGGTCCGGGCGCCTGCGTGACGATCGCTCGTCAGCCCCCGATCTTTCCCGCTCTCGCTCCGAACCTCTGTTGGGTGGGCGTTAGAGCATCCCCGAACCCAGGCCGTTGCCTTACGTTCCAGTGGGATAATTGCTAGGCGGGCGCCGCCGCTTTGTCACGGGGTTCACAACCGGAAGGACACGATTGCTGGGCGGCTGTGGATTTCCGGCAACATCCCGGTCTCCGGACGATCGCGCCGGGGCGATGGTTGCGTCCCACGCCAGCCCCGCCTAAGCCCGCCGACGACATGCTCCTATCTCGCTACGAACGGATGATCGCCCGCCGCTATCTGCTGCCGGGCAAGGGCGAGGCTTTCATCTTCCTCGTCGCCTCGATCAGCCTCGTCGCGGTGATGCTCGGCGTCGCCGCGCTCGTCATCGTCATGAGCGTGATGAACGGCTTCCGCGCCGAACTGTTCGACAAGATCGTCGGGCTGAACGGCCATGCCGTCGTGCAGGGCTATGGGGGCCGCCTGCCGGACTGGCGCCAGATCGTGGCTGAGGCACGGGCCACCCCCGGCGTCACCTCGGCGGTGCCGTTGATCGAACAGCCGCTCGCCGCCACCTATAACGGCCGGTCGGAGGCGGTGCTGGTCCGCGGGATGCGCGTCGCCGACATCCGCTCCAACGCCACGCTGGGGGGCAAGGTGGTCGTCGGCTCGTTGGGCGGCATCGTGCCGGGCAGCGGCACGATCGCGATCGGCAGCCGTCTGGCCGAGGCACTGGGCGCGCAGGTCGGCAGCGAGGTCGCGCTGTTCAGCCCGCAGGGCCAGTCGACGCCGTTCGGCACCGTGCCGCGCATCGTCAGCTACCGCGTCGGCGCGATCTTCGAGATCGGCATCTACGACTACGACAAGGCGTATGTCGTCATGCCGATCGAGGATGCGCAGACGCTGCTCCTGATGGGCGATGCCGCCGGAATGGTCGAGGTGAAGACGGTGGATGCCGACCGGGTCGGCGAGATTCTGAAACCGCTGGCGGATAAGGTCGGGGGCGGCGCGGTCATCAGCGACTGGCGGTCGATGAATGCGCAATTGTTCGAGGCGCTGGCGGTGGAACGCGTCGCGATGTTCACCGTGCTGTCGATCATCATCCTGGTCGCGGTGTTCAACATCCTGTCCTCGCTCATCATGCTGGTCCGTGCCAAGACGCGCGACATCGCGATCCTGCGCACGATGGGGGCGACGCGCAGCGGGCTGATGAAGATCTTCATGGTCGTGGGCACCACGATCGGGGCGCTGGGCACGATCGCCGGGCTGGGGCTGGGCTTCGTGTTCCTGTTCTACCGGCAGGCGGTGGTGAACTTCGTCCAGCTCGTCACCGGGCAGAATCTTTGGGACCCGTCGATCCGCTATCTCACCACGCTGCCGTCGAAGACCGATCCGGTCGAGATTTTCGTGATCGCCGCGATGGCCCTGGTGTTCAGCTTCCTCGCCACGCTTTATCCGGCATGGAAGGCGGCGAGCACGGACCCGGTACAGGTGTTGCGCTATGAATGAACCCGCAGGCATCGCCGAAGACGGCCGGCGCGGCCCTGCCGAGTCCGACGCCGCGCCGGTCCTCCAGACGACGGGGCTGGCCCGCAGCTTCACGCAGGGCGGGGAGACGATCCACGTCCTGCGTGGGGTCGACCTGTCGATTCGCCCCGGTGAGATCGTCGCGCTGCTCGGCCCCTCGGGCTCCGGCAAGTCGACCCTGCTACAGGCGGTCGGCCTGTTGGAGGGCGGGTTCGAAGGCTCGATCCGCATCGCCGGTGAGGAGGCGGCGAAGCTCGACGCGCATGGTCGCACCATCGTGCGTCGCGACCAGCTCGGCTTCGTCTATCAGTTCCACCACCTGCTGCCCGATTTCAACGCGACCGAGAATGTCGTCCTGCCACAACTCGTCCACGGCGCCACCCGCGCCGTCGCCGACGAGCGGGCCGCGTCGCTCCTGACGGTCCTCGGCCTCGGCCATCGGCTGACGCATCGGCCCAGCCAGTTGTCGGGTGGCGAGCAGCAGCGCGTCGCCGTCGCCCGCGCGCTCGCCAACCGGCCCGCGCTGGTGCTGGCGGACGAGCCGACCGGCAATCTCGACGAACATACCGCCGACCGGGTGCTGGGCGAATTCCTGCGGCTAGTGCGAGAGGAGGGATCGGCGGCGCTGATCGCCACCCATAACGAACGCCTCGCCACCCGCATGGACCGCGTCGTCCGCCTGCACGAGGGGGTGCTGTCATGACCGTCACCGACTTCACGGTCCGCACCGCCGAGGGCGAACGGTCGCTGTCCGATCATGCCGGGCAGGTGCTGTTGATCGTCAACGTCGCATCGAAATGTGGCTTCACCCCGCAATATGCCGGGCTGGAGGCGCTGTACCGGCAATATGGACCGCGTGGTTTCACGGTGCTGGGCTTTCCCTGCAACCAGTTCGGTGCGCAGGAACCCGGCGACGCGGCCGAGATCGCGAATTTCTGCACCACCAGCTACGACGTGACCTTCCCGATATTCGCCAAGGTCGAGGTCAACGGGGCGGACGCCGACCCGCTCTACGATTATCTGAAAACCGGGGCGCCGGGCGTCCTCGGTTCGAAGGCGATCAAGTGGAACTTCACCAAGTTCCTCGTCGACCGTACCGGCCGCCCGGTCCGGCGCTACGCCCCGACCACCAAACCCGAGGAACTGGCGGCCGAGATCGAGGCGCTGCTGTAGGTCAGGCGGCCGAAAAGGCCGGCGCGCCCTTGCGATGGGCCAGTGCGGAGGCGATCGCCGTCACGCCGCCGAACAGGAAGCTGATGCCCAGGATGTAGCCCGGCAGCGTCAGTGCTGAAAAGGGCAGCGTCGCCAGCACGACGCCCGCCAGCACGATGTTCACCACGCCCAGCACGATCATCATCGCCTTGCCCCGCCGCATCCGCGTGCCGAACGCGATCTCCATCACGCCGCGCACCGCCAGCCACGCGGTCACCATCAGCGTCAGCGAGAAGGCGCCCGACATCGGCTCCAGCGCCATGACGAGTCCGATCAGCAGCGACACAATCCCGAATCCGATCGCGTAGCCGCGCCCGTCATGCCCGCGGCCCCGGATGCCCGCCACGATCGACACGATCCCCGCCGCGGTGAAGAACGCGCCCACCACCAGGGTCGCGGCCAGCGTCGCGGCGAAGGGCCAGGCAAAGGCGGCGATCCCCAGCACCACCGACAGGATGCCATAGCCCAGCATCCATCCCCAGCCCGCGCCGGCCAGCGGCGCGGACATGGCGGGGCGTGCTCCTTCGTCCCGGAAGGTATCGGTCATCGCGGCTGCTCCTGTTGCTGCTGCGCGCCGAACGGCCCGTCGCAAGCGCGGTTCCGGTGCTGGCGAAATCATGCGGTCACGCCTAGGTTGGCCGGATGCATTCAGGGTTCGTGCCGCTTCGTATCTTTTCCTCGTTCACCATGCTCGACGGCGCGATCGAGCCGAAGGCGATCGCCGCCCAGGCCCGTAAACAGGGTTTCCCCGCCGCCGCGCTCACCGATCGCAACGGGCTGTACGCGGCGATGGCCTATTCCGACGCGGCGAAGAAAAGCGGCGTGCAGCCGATCATCGGCACGATGCTGGGCGTCTGCCGCCCCGACATGCCCGATGGCGTCACCGTCCCGCTCGACTGGATCGCGCTCTATGCGCAGGACAAGGCCGGATACGACAATCTCTGCGCGCTGGTGTCGCACGCGCATCTCGGCCGCCCGATCGAACTGGCCGCCCACGTCTCGATGGAGACGCTGGCCCGTCACACCGATGGCCTGATCGCACTGACCGCGGGTGGGGAGGGTACGCTCGCCCGCCTGTTCGCGGAGGGCCAGCCGGACCGTGCCCGCGCCTATTGCGACCGGTTGCAGGCGATGTTCGGCGATCGGCTCTACATCGAACTCAGCCGTCGCAACGATGCGACCGAACAGGCGGCGGAGGTGGAACTGATCGACCTCGCCTATGACCGCGATCTGCCGCTGGTCGCCACCAACCCGTGCTGCTTCGCCGAGTCGGCGTTCGGCGACGCGCATGACGCGATGCTGTGCATCGCCCATTCGACCTATGTCGAAACCGAGGATCGCCCGCGCAGCTGCCCCGACGCCTGGCTGAAGCCCGCCGAGACGATGAAGGCGCTGTTCGAGGATCTGCCGGAGGCGATCGCGAACACGCTGATCGTCGCGCAACGCTGTGCGGTGATGGCGCCGTATCGCAAGCCGATCCTGCCGACGCTGGCGGGCGATCTGGCGGGCGAGGCGCAGATGCTGCGCGACGATGCCGCCGCCGGACTGGAAGCGCGGCTGGACCGGATCGCCGAACTGCGCGTGCAGAAGGGCGAGCCGGAGGGCGAACCCGGCTGGCGCGACGTCTATCGCGAGCGCCTGAAGTTCGAGGTCGACGTGATCGTCCAGATGGGCTTCCCCGGCTATTTCCTGATCGTCGCCGACTTCATCAAATGGGCGAAAGATCACGATATTCCGGTCGGTCCCGGCCGTGGTTCCGGCGCCGGCTCGGTGGTCGCCTGGGCGCTGACCATCACCGATCTCGATCCGTTGAAACTGGGCCTGCTGTTCGAGCGGTTCCTGAACCCCGAACGCGTGTCGATGCCCGATTTCGACATCGACTTCTGCGAAACCCGCCGCGGCGAGGTGATCCGCTACGTGCAGGAGAAATACGGCCGCGATCAGGTCGCGCAGATCATCACCTTCGGAAAGCTGAAGGCGCGCGCCGTGCTGAAGGACACCGGCCGCGTGCTCCAGATGAGCTACGGGCAGGTCGATCGCCTCGCCAAGCTGGTGCCCAACCACCCGACCGATCCGTGGGACCTGAAGCGGGCGCTGAACGGCGTGCCCGAGCTGGCGAAGGAATATTCCAACGACAATCAGGTCCGCCGCCTGTGGGATCTGGCCACCAAGCTGGAGGGGTTGCCGCGCCATTCCTCCACCCATGCCGCCGGCGTGGTGATCGGCGACCGGCCGCTGGCGCAACTGGTGCCGCTCTACCGCGATCCCCGCTCGGACATGCCCGTCACCCAGTTCGACATGAAATATGTCGAGGGCGCGGGGCTGGTGAAGTTCGACTTCCTTGGGTTGAAGACGCTGTCGGTCCTGCAGAAGGCGGTGCAACTGCTCGCCAAGCGCGGCATCACCATCGCACTCGACGCGCTCGAATGGGACGATCCGAAGGTCTACGAACTGCTCCAGCGCGGTGACACCGTCGGCGTGTTCCAGCTTGAATCGGAAGGGATGCGCCGCACGCTGTCCGCCGTCCGTCCCAGCAATTTCGGCGACATCATCGCGCTCGTCTCGCTCTACCGCCCCGGCCCGATGGACAACATTCCCTCCTTCGGCCGCCGCAAACAGGGGACCGAGGAGATCGTCTACCCGCACGCGCTGCTGGAACCGATCCTGTCCGAAACCTACGGCATCTTCGTCTATCAGGAACAGGTGATGCAGGCCGCGCAGGTGCTGGCCGGCTTCTCGCTGGGCGGCGCCGATCTGCTGCGCCGCGCGATGGGCAAGAAGGTGAAGGCGGAGATGGACGCGCAGCGCGCCGGCTTCGTCGACGGCTGCCTCGCCGTGAACGGCATCAAGAAGGCCGAGGCGAACGCGCTGTTCGATTTGATCGACAAGTTCGCCGGCTACGGCTTCAACAAGTCGCACGCCGCCGCCTATGCCCTGCTCGCCTATCAGACCGCATGGCTGAAGGCGCATCACCCGCATGAATTCTACGCAGCCTCGATGTGTTACGACATGGCGCTGACCGACAAGCTGGCGATTTTCGTCGACGATGCCCGCCGCGCCGGCGTCACGTTGCTGCCGCCCTGCGTGAACGCCAGTCTCGCCGATTTCGATGTTCAGGTAAATGGAGAGGAACTTGGCGTAAGATACGCATTGGGCGCGCTTAAATCGGTCGGCGAAGGCGCGATGGAAAAGCTGGTCGCCGAACGCGCCGCCGGTCGCTTCGCCTCGCTCGACGATATCGCCACCCGTGTCGATCCGCGTCTGCTCAACAAACGCCAGCTCGAAACGCTGGCGGCGGCGGGCGGGTTCGACGGCATCGATCCCAACCGGGCCGGCGTCCATGCCGTCGCCGAAACCATCCTGGCGGTCGCCGCCCGTACCCACAGCCAGAAGATCAGCGGGCAGGGTGGCCTGTTCGGTGATTCGAGCCATGCCGGCGACACGATCAAGCTGCCCGCCTCGGCGCGGTGGACGCTGTCGCAGCGGATGGATCAGGAAAAGGAGGCGTTCGGCTTCTACTTCTCCGCCCATCCGGTCGATCGTCACGCCCATCTGGCCCGCAACCACGGTGCGCGCAATTTCGGCAGCCTGACCGAGCTGACCATTCCCGACGACGGCACCCGCGCCGGCGCGACGATGGCGGTGCTGGTCGAGGATGCGCGCTGGCGCACCTCCGCACGCGGCAAGCGCTACATGATGGCGCAGCTGTCCGATCCGTCCGGGCAATTCACGGCCACCTGTTTCGACGATGCCGTCGCCGCCGATCTGGAGGAAGCGGCGCGCGTCGGCGGCTGCGGCCTCATCACCGTCGAACTGGATCGACGGCCGGGCGAGGAGGCGCCGCGCATCTCGGTCAAGCGCATCCAGCCGTTCGAGACGCTCGCTACCACCGCGCGGTTCGTGCTGGAGGTGACGGTGGCCGATCCCGCCGCCTTCGCCCCGCTCGCCGCCCTGCTTGCCGACCATCGCGGCGCGCGGGGCGAGGTACGCGCGACGCTGACGACGCCGGACGGGGAGGCGACTATCCTGCTCGGTCGCGACTTCCTGCTCGATGCGGAGCTTGCAGGTCATGTCGAGACGTTGCACGGTATCGCCGCGGCCACGCTGAAGACCTCGGACATAACGAGGCTCGCGCTGGTCGGCTGATGGGGCCAAAGGGGAGAGGATCGTTGTTGAACACCATGCAGGACGTGGAACTGCGCGTTCCCCGCATCCTCGATCACGCAGCGCGCGAACACGCTACCCGTCCGATCGTCACGCGCTGGGCCGATGGTCGCGAGACGCGAACCGACTGGTCCGGTATCGCGCATGATGCCCGCCGGCTGGCGCAGTCGCTGGAGCGGCTGGGGATGCGGCCGGGCGACCGGATCGCCACGCTGGCGATGAACCACGCGCATCATCTGATGGCATGGTACGGCGCGATGGGGATGGGCGGCATCATCCATACGCTCAACCCGCGCCTGTTTGAGGATCAGCTCGCCTTCATCATCGGCCATGCCGACGATCGCGTCCTGCTCTACGACCGCGCGTTCCAGCCGCTGGTCGATCGCCTCCGCCCGCGTTGCCCGACGATCGAGCATTATGTCGTGATGGACGGGGAGGGGGACGGTACCCTCGCCGACCTGATCGCACACCAGGATGGCGATTACGCCTGGGTGGACGGGGGGGAGCGCGATCCCTGCATGCTCGCCTATACCAGCGGCACGACGGGCGACCCCAAGGGCGTGCTGTACACGCACCGGTCGTCGGTGATCCACGCGCTGACGGTCATCACCCCGGCGATCTTCAACCTGTCGTCGCGCGGGATCGTGTTGCCGGTGGTGCCGATGTTCCATGCCGCCGGCTGGGGTCTGCCGCTGGCGGTGCCGATCGCGGGCGCCAGCTTCGTCTTCTCCGCGGTCAACGAGCCGGCGGTGCTGTGCGATCTGATGAACCGTGAGCGGGTGACTCATTCCGCCGGGGTGCCGACCGTGTGGCTGGGCATGTTCGCACACATCGATGCCGGCAATCCGCCGCCGGCGCATCTGCAACTCGCCAGCATCGGCGGGTCGGCCGCGCCGCGTGCGATGATCGAGCGGTTGATGGGGATGGGCATGGACGTGTCGCATCTGTGGGGCATGACTGAAACTTCCCCGGTCGGCACCGCCGGCCAGCGCCCGCCCGAATGGGACGACATGCCCCGCGCCGCGCAGCTCGACCGCACCGAGAAGCAGGGGCAGATCCCCTTCGGCATCGAACTGCGCATCGTCGACGATGCCGGCGTCGAACTGCCCCGTGACGGCACCAGCGCCGGCCGGCTTCAGTGCCGTGGTCCATGGGTCGTCCGCCGTTACTACCGCGCGGAAGCGGATGCGATCGATGCGGAGGGGTGGTTCGATACCGGCGACGTCGCGGTGCTCCACCCCGACGGCACCATGCAGATCACCGACCGGATCAAGGATGTCATCAAGTCCGGCGGCGAATGGATCAGTTCGGTCGATCTCGAAAATGCCGCGATCGGCTGTCCCGGCGTGGCGGAGGCGGCGGCGATCGGCATCCCCCATCCGCATTGGGACGAACGCCCGCTGCTGCTGGTCGTCCGGAAGCCCGGTGCCACCGTCGATGGCGATGCGATCCGCGACCATCTCGCCACGCAGGTCGCGAAATGGTGGCTGCCCGATGCCATCGTCTTCGTCGACGACCTGCCGCATACCGCCACCGGCAAGCTGCTCAAGACCGAACTGCGCCGTCGGTTCCGGGATCATGTGGCGGTGATCCCCTGAATGGGGGAGGGGGCGGAGCGTCGCGAACGATACCCGCCCCCCAGAGGATTACTCCTCGTCCTTGCCGGCCTCGCCCTGCGTGCCGGCATTGTTGCCATAACCCGCGCCCGATTCTTCCAGCGTGGCATCGTCGGCGTTCGTCTTCACCGGCTGCGGCGTCTGCTGATCCTTGTCCTGATCCGGCATGATCGTCTCCATCGTCATGACCCCGGCATCGTCCGGGTCCGGCATGTCAACGCCCGCACCCTGCGGGAATATCCTCACCCGAACAACTCTCCCTGCGGCCCGGCGGGTGGACGGAACAGGTCGCAGCGCAGCGCGATCCGTTCCCGGTTCAGCCCGTGCCGCCGGACCGCGATGGCGAAGCGGGTCCGCATCAGGTCCGCCCATGGCCCGCGCCCCTGCATCCGCGTGAAGAAGCCGGGGTCGTTGTCCCGCCCGCCCCGCAAACTCTGGATCGTCGCCATCACCTTGCCCGCGCGATCGGGAAAATGCTCGTCCAGCCACGCGCGGAACAGCGGCGCCACCTCCCACGGCAATCGCACCGGGATGAAGAACACGCGGGTCGCGCCCACCATCGCCGCCCGCTCGACCAGGTGCTCCAGTTCGTGGTCGGTGATCGCCGGGATCACCGGCGCGACCGAGACATAGGTCGGCACCCCCGCCTTGCTCAGCCGCCGCACCGCCGCCAGCCGCCGCTCGGGTGTCGGCGCACGCGGCTCCAGCGTCGCGGCGATCGTCGGATCGAGCGAGGTGATCGACACGCACACCGCCGCCAGCCCGCGCGCCGCCATCGGGGCCAACAGATCGAGATCGCGCACCACCCGGTCCGACTTGGTGGTGATCGTCACCGGATGGCCAGTTTCGGCCAGCACCTCCAGCACGGTGCGCGTGATCCGCCAGTCGCGTTCGATCGGCTGATAGGGATCGGTGTTCGTCCCCAGCGCCATCGGCCGCACCTCATATCCCGGCTTGCGCAGTTCCTCCCGCAGCAGCGCCGCCGCATCGGGCTTGGCGAACAGCCGGCTTTCGAAATCCAGCCCCGGCGACAGGTCGTGGAACGCATGGCTGGGCCGGGCGAAGCAATAGATGCAACCATGCTCGCACCCCCGATACGGATTGATCGAGCGATCGAACGGTACGTCGGGCGACGCGTTGCGGCTGATGATCGTCCTTGGCCGCTCGATCGTGACGGTGGTGCGCAGCGGTGCCGGCGCCTCGTCAAGATCGCCGCGCAGGTCCAGCCAGTCCCCATCCGCCTCGGTAACAGGCAGGTTGAACCGCCTGCTTTCTGCGTTCAGTGTAGCCCCACGCGATGATCGAATCATGGCCATTGCGAAATGCTATCCGTCGTGTCAGAACATAGCAAGAACAATGGGGGCGATGATGGCGCGGATAAATTATCTCGAACTGCCGGTGACGGACACCGAAAGCGCCAAGCGTTTCTATGCGGCGGCGTTCGGCTGGCGCTTTACCGATTTTGGTGGGACCTACGCCGCGACGACGACCGGCAACACCGATATCGGTTTTCAGGCCGACCCGGTGGAAAAGACTGCTGCCCTGCTGCCGGTCATCGATGTCACCGACCTCAATGCGACCCTCGCCGCCGTGGCACAGGCCGGCGGCACGATCACGCTGCCCATCTTCGCCTTTCCCGGCGGCCACCGTTTCCACTTCCGTGATACTGACGGGCATGAACTGGCGGTAATGCAGGCAGGGTGAAAATTTGCCGGTGTAAGGCGGGCAGCGCCGATGAGTGCTGAAGGCGTCGGATCAAACCAGCGCCGAATGCGAAAAATCCGCATAATATCGCGATGCGCAGGCTTTGGTGGAATGTCTTGATAGCGAATTGACCATCAGGAAAATTCGGTTCGGTATGGGCATAACCCAAGGTCAAGCCCGCTTGGACGATGTAAACTCATATGGGAAGATTGGTGCTTCCTGACACAAAGCTGGAGTCAGATGGCATCAGAGTGATCCGTCATTGCGAGCGTAGCGAAGCAATCCAGTGCCAGACCAGGACGCCCTGGATTGCTTCGCTGCGCTCGCAATGACGAACATCTGGATCAACCTCATGTCATTCCGCTTTAGGTTGGCCGTTTTACAACCCATTTAATGAGGCGGCCTGTGGTAATGAACGTCTGCAACCAGCGAAGACGCAGCAACCTCAAACGTGCCCAAGTGAATGCGTCTTGTTGCTCTATCGCTCCATCAACCGCGGCATGAGCTCCACGAAATTGCAGGGGCGGTGGCGGCTGTCGAGCTGGTCCTGCAATATGCCGTCCCACCCGTCCTTCACCGCGCCGGTCGATCCCGGCAACGCGAAGATATAGGTGCCACCCGCCACCGCCGCACAGGCGCGCGACTGGACGGTGCTGGTGCCGATCTTGGCATAGGACAGCCAGCGGAACAGTTCGCCGAAGCCGGGGATCATCTTGTCGGCGATCCGCTCCACCGCTTCGGGCGTCACGTCGCGGCCGGTCACGCCGGTGCCGCCGGTGGTGACGATCACATCGATCGTCGCCGACGCGATCCAGCCGCGCAGGCGGGCGACGATCGTATCGACATCGTCGCGCTCGATCGCCCGGTCCGCCAGCACATGCCCCGCCGCCGTCAGCCGCGCGACCAGCGTGTCGCCCGACCGGTCCTCGGCCAGCCCGCGCGTGTCGGATACGGTCAGCACCGCGATGTTGACCGGGCGGAACGTCCGGCTTTCGTCGATCGGCATCAGTCGATCGTCGCCTGGCCGATCGCGCTGACCGCCGCACCGACGATCGCCTGCGGCTGCATCGCCATCGCCGCGCCCGCCTGCCGGAGCAGATCGGTATCGACCATCGCCCCCGCCGCCGCCGCGACCGCGCCAGGGATCGCCTTCATCATCGATGCCACGCGCTGCACGGACGTCTGGCGGGCGGCCTTCGCGACGACCGGCGCCGCCTGCGCCGTCATCGGCGGCACCGTCGTCACGGGTGCGCCCTTCATCGGCACGGGCAGGCCGATCGCGGGCATCCTGGCCGCCGCCACCTGCGTTGCCGTCGCGACCTGCGCCGCCGGTGCGACCGTGCGCGCCACCAGCGCCGCCGGCGCACGTACCCGCACCGCCGGGGTGCGCGGGATCGCCGCCAGCATCGTCGGCCCGTTGCCGCCGGTGCCCGCCGGGGTCATCCGCACCGCCGTCGCCCCGGACAGGCCGGGGAAGCGCGGCCACAGCCCCTGCGCCAGCGCGTTGCGGCTGGCCGGCGCGGCCTTGCCCGCGCGCGTTTCGTACATCCAGTAATTGCGCAGCACCGTCGTCACATAACCGCGCGTCTCCCAATAGGGGATGCTTTCGATATACAGCAGCGGATCGCCGCCATCATGGACGATCGCGTTCCATTCGCCGACCGGCTTCGGCCCGGCATTGTACGCGGCGATCACCTTGGGCAACAGCCCGCCGGTCAACCCCATGTCGCGCAGCCGCTCCAGATGGCGCTGGCCGATATCCATGTTGGTGGAGGGTCGGGACAGCGCCGCCTTGTCGATGCTGGTCCCGCGTTCGCGCGCGAAATCGGTCGCGGCGGCGGGCATGATCTGCATCAGGCCATACGCCCCCGCCTGGCTGGTCACCTTCGACCGGAACCGCGATTCCTCCAGCGCATGGGCATAGACCAGCGCCTTGTCGACCCGCCAGCCGCTGTCCGGCGTCCAGTTCGGCGCCGGATAGCGCGCCTCGGCCGCCGTCGTCACGCCGGCGGGCGTGTTGTGGGCGAGGAAAATGGTGGTGGCCGGCAGATCGAGCGTCTCGGCCAGCCGGACGAGGCTGCCGAATTCGGCCGGGTTGCCGATCTTCGCCTGTTGCCGGATCACGTCGTCGGCCAGATCGCTTTCGCCGATTTCGGCCAGCGCCGCCGCGACGCGGATATTGGGTCGCTTGTCGAGCGTGGCCCAGTCCGCCGCGCGCAGTCGCTGCGCATGGTCGGCCCCGTCGTGCAGACCCAGTGCCTGCCGCGCGAGCTGGCCGTAGAAGCTCTCGCCGAACTGCGCCGCCGCCTTCAACCGGCCTTCGATCCGGTCGGGCCGCGCGCACACCATGTCGGCGCGCGATGCCCAGTAGAGCCCGGCCGCGCGCAGATCGACGTCGCTCGCCCTCGCCGCCACGCCCTCGAACCCGGCTTCCGCCCCCGCGCAGTCCCGCTGCCGCCACGCCGCCAGCGAAGCCATCCAGCGGCCCTGCACCGCCCAGTCGCCGACGCCGCCTGCGGCCAGATCGCCCAGCTCGCGGGTCTTGGCGTCCTCGCCGCGCAGGAAATACATCCACGCCACCCGCGCCCGCCACTCGGTCGTCGCCTCGGCCGACAGGCCGCCGGTCGACACCAGCAGCGCCTCCGCCGACACGCCGTCGTCCGCCTTCACGAAGGGCTGCATCCGCTGCGCCAGATCGGCGGCGACCATGTCGCTGGCGGTCGCCTTGGTCCGCACCCGGCGGGGGGCGCCATCCTGCCAGATCAGCCGCTGCGCGCTCGGCAGCGGGGGCAGGCCGGTGGCGCCGCGCGCGGTCGCGATCCGGCGCAGCGCCTCCGCCTGCGGCAGTTCGGGGGCCTGGTTGATGAGGTCGGTCAGCGGTTGCAGGTCGACGCGCGGCGATCCCTTGGCGGTGTACAGTTCGGCGCGGGCCACCGTGTGGAGCGGGCCGGGGGGCATCGCGTCGAGTCCGATCTGCGCATCCTGCCAGCGCTTCTCCCGGATCGCGGCGAACACCGCGCGATATCCGTCGCGCTGCGCGGTGTTCAACTGCGCCGGCACGCTGGCCGCCGCCGCCGCCGCGCCGCGGGTCTCGCCGGACGGCCCGGCCCCACTCGCGCCGGCCGCCAGTGCGGGGCAGGGGAGGGTGGCCAGTACCGCCACGATCGCCAGAGTGCGCATCATTGCTTCCAGTCCTTCACCAGCAATTGCAGGTCGCGCCAGCTTTCCGCCTTCATCGCCGGCCGCTCGATCAGCAGGCGTGGGTGCAGGCTGGCGACTACCCCCGTCGTGCCGGCCCCCGTCGTGCCGGACTCATGGTTGAAGGCGCGTAAATCACCTTTTGCGGCCTGCCGGTCCATCCCCAAAACCGCCCGCGCGGTCGCATCGCCCAGCAGCAGCAGCCGTTCCGGCGCGACGAGGCCGATATGGTGCCGGGCCACCTCGCCCAGCCGCGCCTCGATCTCGCGCGGCATCCGCCCGGCGGCGGGGCGGCGCGCGCAGACCGCGGCGACGTGCACCGTCTCGCGCGACAGCCCGATCGCGGCCAGCATCCGGTCGAATAGCTTGCCCGTCGTGCCCGACAACAGCGCGCCGGCATCGCCGTCCTCGCGGTCCGGGCAATCGACCAGCACCATTATTTTCGCATCCGCCGGTCCGCTCGCCGCCAGCGACACGCCGCTCCATGCCGCCTCCGGCGCGTCCGCCCCCAGCCGCCACGCGGCAAAGGCTTCCAGCGTCGCGGGCAGGGCGGCCGGGGCGCTGGCGGCCGTAGCCGCGACCGTGGCGGCCGTTACGGCAATCGGGGCCGGCGGCGCGGCGAACCAGTCGCGCACCCCGTCGTCGACCAGCACGTCGACACCCGCCTCCCGCCACCAGTCGAGCGCGCTCGCCCAGTCGTCGGCGGTCAGGCCGGTGGCATTGTCCCTGTCGAGTTTGCTGATCGCCCCCACCGCGCCGTCATGCTGCATGGTTGACGTGGCGGTCAACTTGTCGGATCGCCTTACCGGACAGGATGTTGCCGACCCGCGCCCAACCGGGACGATCGCGAGGCGGCTGGAGAGCGAGCATGAACGAACGCGAGTCGATGCCCTATGACGTGGTGATCGTCGGCGCCGGCCCGGCCGGACTGTCGGCGGCTATCCGCCTCAAACAGCTGGCGAACGAAGCGGGCAGCGAACTGGCGGTCTGCGTCCTCGAAAAGGGGTCGGAGGTCGGCGCGCATATCCTGTCGGGCGCGGTCATCGATCCCCGCGCGATGGACGAACTGCTCCCCGACTGGCGCGACACCGATTGTCCTCTCGCCGAGACGCCCGTCACCCAGAACCACCACTGGGTGCTGACCGCGACGAAGAAATACAACCTGCCGCACCTGTGGACGCCGCCCTTCCTCCACAACAAGGGCACCTACACCTGTTCGCTGGGCAATCTGTGCCGCTGGCTGGCCGGCCGGGCGGAGGAACTGGGGGTCGAGATCTTCCCCGGTTTCGCCGCCGCCGAAATCCTGTTCGACGATGACGGCCGGGTGAAGGGCGTCGCCACCGGCGACATGGGCGTCGCGCGCGATGGCACGCACAAGGGCGACTATACGCCGGGGCTGGAAATCCACGCGAAATACACCTTCTTCGCAGAGGGCGTGCGTGGCCATCTGACCAAGGAGGTCATCCGCACCTTCGATCTCGCGAAGGATGCGCAGCCGCAGGTTTACGGCCTCGGCGTCAAGGAATTGTGGGATATCGAGCCAGGCAAGCACGAACCCGGCAAGGTGGTCCATACCCAGGGCTTCCCGCTCGGCGACGATGCGAATGGCGGCGGCTGGATCTATCATCAGGCCGGCGGTCAGATGTCGATCGGCTTCGTCACATGGCTTAGCTACACCAATCCGCACATCTCCCCCTTCCACGAGATGCAGAAGTGGAAGACTCATCCCGCCGTCGCCGATCTGCTGAAGGGCGGCAAGCGCGTGTCCTACGGCGCGCGGGCGATCAACGACGGTGGGCTGCAATCCATTCCGAAGCTGGTCTTCCCCGGTGGCGCGCTGATCGGCTGTTCGGCGGGCTTCCTCAACGTGCCGCGCATCAAGGGCACGCACGGCGCGCAGAAATCGGCGATGATGGCCGCCGAGGCCGCGTTCGAGGCGATCGCCGCCGGCCGCGAGCATGATGAACTCGCCGCCTATCCGGCCGCGTTCGAGGGATCGTGGCTGCACAAGGAACTGTCGGTCGTCCGCAACGTCGTGCCGCTGGTCAAGAAGTTCGGCGACTTCCTCGGCTCCGGCCTGTCGGGCATCACCATGTGGGCGGAGCATCTCGGCCTGAAGATGCCCTTCACGATGAAGCATCATCCCGATCACGAAAGCCTGTGGCGCGCCGATCTGGTCAAGCCGCCCGTCTATCCCAAGGCGGACGGCGTGCTGACCTTCGATCGCCTGTCCTCGGTGTTCCTGTCGAACACCAATCACGAGGAGGATCAGCCCGTCCACCTGACGCTGCGCGATCCGGCGATCCCGATCGAACACAACCTGCCCTTGTACGACGAGCCTGCGCAACGCTATTGTCCGGCGGGCGTGTACGAAGTGGTGGGGGCGGAGACGGACGATCCCCGGTTCGTCATCAACGCCCAGAACTGCGTCCACTGCAAGACGTGCGATATCAAGGACCCGACCCAGAACATCAACTGGGTCGTCCCGGAAGGTGGCGGTGGCCCGAATTACCCGAACATGTAGCGTGATCGCCGCCCTGCTCGCCGCCGCCACCGCCTCGGTCGGTGTCGCGCGGGCCGATACCGGGCGGCCGGACGGCGATCTCGGCGCCTATCTGCGGGCGCGGGTCGCGGAGGATGCGGGGCAGGGGGATGATGCCGTCGCCGGCTATGCGGCCGCGCTGGCCCATGCGCCGCGCAACCCGGTGATCGCGATCCGGGCGTGGCGCGCCGCGCTGGCGGTGGGGGATGTGGCCCTGGCCCGACAGGCGGCCGCCGCGCTCACCGCCGCCGGCCTCGCGCCCGACGATGCCGCGCTGCTGCCGCTGGCCGATGCCGCCCGCGCCGGTGATCCTGCCGCCGCCACCCGCGCGCTGGCGGCGATCCAGGCGGGGCGGCTGCGCATCCTCGTCCCCGCGCTGCGTGCGTGGATCGCCGCGACGACCGGCGGCGACGGCCTCGCAGTCGAGGCACCGCAGGACGACGCCATCAGCCGCCGGCTGCTGGGCGAAACCCGTGCGCTGCTGCTGATCGCCGATGGCCGCCGGGCAGAGGGGATCGCCGCGATCGGGGCGATCGGCGGCCCCGTGCCGAACGGCCTCCACCTCGCCGCCGCCGAACTGCTCTACGGCGCGGGGCAGGACGAGGCGGCGGCGACGCTGCTCGGCCGCCGCAACGGCCAGATCGCCGCCGCGCGCGCCGGCGCCACGGGCAGGCCGACGCTGGCGTTTGCAGTATCACGTCTGTTGATGCGCCTGGCCGACGATCTGGGCGGCGACCAGCCGAGCGGCCTCGCACTGGCGCTTTCCCGCCTCTCGTTGCAGGCGGACCCCGGCTATGCCCGTGCCCGTCTGTCGCTGGCGGAACAGCTGGCGCTCGCCGACGATCGCGACCGCGCGCTGGCCGAACTGGCGCTGGTCCCGGCCGATGGCCCGCTCGGCGCGACCGCCGCGGGCCGCCGCATCGCCCTGCTCGACGACGCCGACCGGACCGACGACGCGCTGGCCGCCGCCCGCGTCCGGGCGACCTCGCCGGACGCCGTGCCGGTCGATCGTGCCCGCTATGCCGACCTGCTGGTCGCTGCCGACCGCCCCGCCGAATCGCTGCTCTTCTATGCCGCGATCCTGAAGGGGGACGAGGGCAACGGCGCGGCATGGTTCCGCTATGGCATCGCGCTGGACGAGGCGGGGCGCTGGCCGGCGGCGCGCAAGGCATTGCGCCGCGCGCTTGCGCTCGCGCCGGACCAGCCGACCACGCTCAACTATCTCGGCTATGCACAGGTTGAACGCGGCGAGGATCTCGCCGCCGCCACCCGCCTGCTCGAACGCGCCCATGCGCTCGGCCCCGACGACGCCTCGATCGCCGATTCGCTGGGCTGGGCCTATCACCGTCGCGGCGAAACCGTGCGCGCGCTGCCCCTGCTCGAACGCGCCGCCGCCGGCGAGCCGGCCAATGCCGAGATCGCCGAACATCTCGGCGACGCCTATTGGACGCTCGGTCGCCGGTACGAGGCGCGCTATGCCTGGGCCGCCGCCGCCGTCACCGCCGATCCCGCCGCCACCGCGCGCCTGACCACCAAATCCGAGAACGGCCTGTGATCGTCGAACCCGCCCCCGCCAAGATCAACCTGGCGCTTCATGTCCGCCACCGCCGGCCGGATGGCTATCACGAACTCGAAACCCTGTTCGCCTTCGCCACCGATGGCGATCTGCTGACGGTGGACCATGCCGGTGCCGATGATTTCCGGATCGACGGTCCCTTCGCCAGCGCCCTGACGTCCTCCCCTGTTCAGGGGGAAGGGGCGGTTTCCGACGACAACCTCGTGACGCAGGCCCGCGACGCCTTCCGCCGTGCCTTCGGCATCGATCGTCATTACGTCATCCGCCTGACCAAGAACCTCCCCGTCGCCGCCGGGATCGGCGGCGGATCGGCGGATGCGGCCGCCACCTTGCGCGCGCTTGCCCGGCTGGGTGGCATCGCCCTCGCCGATCCCCGCCTCCACGCGATCGCCGCCACGCTGGGGGCCGATGTGCCGCCCTGCCTGATCGGGCGGACTGCGCTCGGCACCGGCCGGGGCGACGATCTTGCGACCCTCATCGGCCTGGCCGGCACGCCGCTGCTGCTGGTCAATCCCGGCGTCGGCGTATCGACCGCGGCGGTGTTCGCGGGCTGGGACGGGGTCGATCGCGGCGCGCTGCCCGGTGGCGATCTGCTCGCGCGGGCACGGGCCGGCCGCAACGATCTGGAGGTGCCCGCCACCGCACTCGCCCCGGTCATCGCTGAAGTCCGGGCGCTGCTGGATGCCGCGCCGGGCATGATCCTGTCGCGCATGTCCGGTTCGGGCGCGACCTGTTTCGCGCTGTTCGCCGACTCCGCTGCCTGCAATGACGCCGCTTCCGCGGCCGGCGCGCGGGGGTGGTGGAAGCTGGCGACGACGATGGCCTGACCCAGCCTCGATTCCGCCGAGTTCCCCTCTTGTTCCAGAAGAACAAAGCATATACATGGAACATCGACGCGTTGCTCCGGCAATGCAGATGCTCTAGCGATGGGACCTTCGATGGCCGCTAATCTGAAAGTGATCGACTCCGTGGCAGCAGCAGCAACCGACCGGCAGAAGGCGCTCGACGCCGCGCTGGCCCAGATCGACCGTGCCTTCGGCAAGGGGTCGGCGATGAAGCTCGGCTCGAAACAGTCGATGGAGGTCGAGACAATCTCGACCGGGTCGCTCGGCCTCGATATCGCGCTCGGCGTCGGCGGCCTGCCGCGCGGCCGCGTGATCGAGGTATACGGCCCTGAATCCTCGGGCAAGACCACGCTGGCGCTGCACGTGATCGCCGAGGCGCAGAAGACCGGCGGCACCGCCGCCTTCGTCGACGCCGAACACGCGCTTGACCCGGTCTATGCCAAGAAACTGGGCGTCAATATCGACGAACTGATCGTGTCGCAGCCCGACACCGGCGAACAGGCGCTGGAGATCGTCGACACGCTGGTCCGCTCCAATGCGATCGACGTGCTGGTAGTCGATTCGGTCGCCGCACTGGTGCCGCGCGCCGAGATCGAGGGCGAGATGGGCGACAGCCATGTCGGCCTGCAGGCCCGCCTGATGTCGCAGAGCTTGCGCAAGCTGACCGGTTCGATCAGCCGTTCGCGCTGCATGGTGATCTTCATCAACCAGCTGCGCATGAAGATCGGCGTGATGTACGGCAACCCGGAGACGACGACGGGCGGCAATGCGCTGAAATTCTACGCATCGGTCCGCCTCGACATCCGCCGCACCGGCGCGATCAAGGCGGGTGAGGAAGTCACCGGCAACGCCACCCGCGTCAAGGTGGTGAAGAACAAGGTCGCGCCGCCGTTCAAGCAGGTCGAATTCGACATCATGTATGGCGAGGGCATCTCGAAGATCGGCGAGATCCTCGACCTCGGCGTCAAGGCCGGGCTGGTCGAGAAGTCGGGATCGTGGTTCTCCTACGACTCGGTCCGGATCGGGCAGGGGCGTGAGAATGCGAAGACCTATCTCCGCGACAATCGCGAGATGGCCGACCGCCTCGAACGCGCCATCCGTCAGCGCACCGAAAAGGTCGCCGAGGAACTGATGGTCGGCCCCAGCGAGGAAGACGACGTCTGATCCCGTTATCTGATGACGGTCAGCCGACTATGACGACGACGAAGGGCCTGCCGGCAACGGTGGGCCCTTTTGGTTTTGGCCCCCTGCCGAAAAGTACCTGTAGGATGCGACTTTCGTGACTTTCCACCGGGTACCCCGCATCGTCTTGCGTCATGGCAGGGGCCGAAGCGATGTGGCGATCCGGCGGCGACACACGCCTTTCTCCGGACAGCGTAGCTACACCGGCTACGGAACCCACAGCTTCGATAAGGCCCGCATGCGATGATTCCCACCGATTGGCAGACCCGCATCGGCGATATGTGGGCGGCGGAATGGCCCCGCACCGACCGCAGCTTCACCCACCTGTCGCCGATCCTGAACGCCGCCATCCTCGCCGCCGCCCCGGCCCATGCGGCCACCGCGCTCGATATCGGCTGCGGGGCAGGGGGCACCAGTCTGGGCGTCGTCGCCGCGCGGCCCGATCTGACCGTCACCGGTATCGACCTGTCGCCCGCCCTTGTCGCGGTCGCGCGCGACCGGGTGCCGCAGGCGCGCTTCCACGTCGCCGATGCCGCGCGCGATCCGATCCGGGGGCAACCGGACGTGATTTTTTCGCGACACGGCGTGATGTTCTTCACCGATCCCGTCGCCGCTTTCGCCCATGTGCGCATGCAGGCGCGGCCGGGCGCGTCGCTGGTCTTTTCATGCTTCCGCGATCGTCGCCATAATCACTGGGCCGGCGATCTGGTCGCCGCCGTCACCAGCGTCGCCCCTGCCGTATCCGGTGGCTATGCCCCGGGTCCGTTCGGGTTCGCCGATCCCCTGCTGGTCGGGGATATCCTGACCCGTGCGGGCTGGTCCGCCATCCACGCCGAAGTCGTCGATTTTGCCTATGTCGCGGGCGCGGGCGACGATCCCGTCGCCGATGCCATTTCCTATTTCACCCGCATCGGCCCGCTGGCCTCGACGCTGGCGGCGGCCGATCCCGCCGACCGTCTTCGCCTGCTCGATCGGCTCGCCGCCGTGCTGGCGCGCCATTCCGATGGCTCGTGCGTTCAGTTTCCCGCGTCGGCGTGGCTGTGGCACGCGCGAGCAGGGGAACAATCATGATCGTCGTCCATCACCTCGAAAACTCCCGGTCGCAGCGGATATTGTGGATGCTGGAGGAACTGGGCCTTCCGTACGAAATCCGTCGCTACGAACGCGACAAGGAGACGATGCTCGCCCCGCCGGAATTGCGCGCCGTCCACCCGCTCGGCAAGTCGCCGGTGATCGAGGACATGGCCGCCGCCGGCACCACCCGCACGGTCGCCGAAACCGGCGCGATCGTCGAATATCTGGTCGAGAAGGCGGATGGCCGGCTCGGTCCCCCTGCGCACCGCGACGCCGCGCTGCGCTATCGCTTCTGGCTCCATTATGCCGAAGGGTCGATGATGCCGCCCCTGTTGCTCAAGCTGGTGATCGCTCGCATCCCCGTCCTCGGCGGGCAGGTGGCGAAACGTATCCAGCCGATGATCGACCGGCATCTCGACTATGTCGAATCGGAACTGGCGCAGCGGCCGTGGTTCGCCGGCGACGCGATGACCGCCGCCGATATCATGATGAGTTTCCCGCTGGAGGCCGCACGCAGCCGTGGCGGGCTGGACGGCAGCCGTCCCGCCACGATCGCGTGGCTGGACAAGGTCCATGCCCGCCCCGCCTATCAGGCCGCGCTCGCGAAGGGCGGCCCCTACGCCTATGCCTGACGGGTCATGACGACGACTGGTGCTGGCCCTGCGCGGCGGTCTGCCCCGGCCGCACGTCGTCGAAACTGTCGACCGCCACCGCGGGCCCGTGGCCGCTCGGCGCGGTGGCGGCGATGACGTCGGGGTCCTCGCGCGGGTCCAGCCCGCCTTCCCATTTCGCCACCACCGATGCCGCGATCACGTTGCCGACGACGTTGGTCGCGGAGCGGCCCATGTCGAGGAAGTGATCCACCGCCAGGATCAGCAGCAGCCCCGCCTCCGGAATCTTGAACATCGACAGCGTGCCCGCGATCACCACCAGCGAGGCGCGCGGCACCCCGGCGATCCCCTTCGACGTCACCATCAGCACCAGCAGCATCGTGATCTGCTCGCCCAGCGACAGGTCGACGCCGTAAGCCTGCGCGATGAACAGCGACGCGAACGTCATGTACATCATCGACCCGTCGAGGTTGAATGAATAGCCCAGTGGCAGCACGAAGCTGGCGATGCGCGGCGGCACCCCGAACTTGTCGAGCGCCTCCAGCGTTCGGGGATAGGCGGCTTCCGAAGAGGCGGTGGAAAAGGCGAGGATCAGCGGATCGCGGACGTAGCGGATCAGTAACCAGGTGCGCGGCCCGATGATCGCGAAGGCGATCGCAATCAGCGCCAGCCACAGCACGCCCATGCCCAGATAGAAGCTGCCCATGAAATAGGCCAGGTCGCCCAGCACCCCCGGTCCCCGCTCCGCCAGCGTCGAGGCCACGGCGGCGAACACCGCCACGGGGGCGAAGCGCATCACGTAATTGGTGATCTGCAGCATAACCGCGACCAGCCCCTCGATCCCGCGGACCAGCGGCGCGGCCTTCTCGCCGACGGCGGTGATCGCGACGCCGACGAACAGCGAGAAGACGACGATCTGCAATATCTCGTTGGTCGCCATCGCCTCGATACCCGACGCGGGCACGATGTGGCTGATGAAGTTCTTCAGGTCGAACGCGGTCCGCGCCACGCCGCTGTCCGCCGTCGCCACCGGGATCGCCAGCGCCAGCCCGACGCCGGGTTGCAGCAGGTTGACCAGGATCAGCCCCAGCGTCAGCGACAACAGGCTGGCCGACACGAACCACGCCAGGCTCTTCATCCCCACCCGTCCCAGCGCGGCGGTGTCGCCCATGTGCGCGATGCCGACGACCAGCGTGGAAAAGACCAGCGGCGCGATGATCATCTTGATCAACCGCAGGAACAACGTCGTCAGGATCGAGAAATACCCCGCGATCGTCTCCAGCCGCGCCGCCGCGGCGGGCGTGCCGTCATCGATCGATGAATTGATCGCCCAGCCGACGACGAGGCCCGCGACCAGCGCGGCGATGATCCAGTAGGTCAGACGCTTGGCCAACAGGCATTTCCTCGATCGCGAAACTATGGTCGCCCATGAACGCAACAATTGCCCGCCGGTCAAGCGATGGCGTGTTGTCGGCCCGTGCCGGCGGGATTAGCCTGCGCGTCCTATCGAAAGGGAACGGGGCAATGAACGGGTCGATGTGGCTGATCGCGCTGGCGTTTGTGAAGGGGCAGTCCGATGCGGACGAAAAGCCGCCCGCGACGCCTGAGATGACGGCGCGATGATGTCGCCCACCCGTCGCACCCTGCTTGGTGCCGCCATCGCCCTGCCGCTGTCGGGGCTGCTCCGCGCCGCCGAACCGGACCTGTCGGCGCTGGCTGACATCACCACCGGCGCGGTGCCGATCGACGCGGCCGAGCGGGCGCGTCGCCTGTCGCGGGCGCAGGCACTGATGCGGGCGAACGGGATCGGCGCGGTGCTGATCGAGCCGGGATCGTCGCTCGTCTATTTCACCGGCATCCGCTGGGGTCGCAGCGAGCGGCTGACCGCGGCGATCCTGCCGGTGGAGGGCGAACCGTGCATCGTCACCCCCTTCTTCGAGGAACCGTCGATCCGCGAGACGCTGGCGATCCCGGCCGAGGTGCGGGTGTGGCAGGAGGATCAGGACCCGCTGGCCATCGTCGCCGGCTTTCTTACCGATCGCAAGTTGGCCGCCCGCCCAATCGGGATCGAGGAGACGCTGCGCTATTTCGCGGTCGATGCGCTCGGCCGGGCGATGCCGGGAGCGCGCCTCGTGTCCGCCAATCCGGTAGTGCGCGGTTGCCGGATGGTGAAGACCCCCGCCGAAATCGCCCTGATGCAGCTGGCGACCGACGTCACCATCGCCGCCTATCGCTGGACGCAGCCGCGCGTGGAACGGGGGATGACCGGGGCCGAGGTCGGCGCGCTGATGAACGCAGCCACCCGCAAGCTGGGTGGCGCGCCCGAATTCGCCCTCGCCCTGATCGGCCCCGCCGCCGCCCTGCCGCATGGCAGCCGCGAGGTGCACCGCGTTGCGGACGGGCAGGTGGTGCTGATGGATTGCGGTTGCACCGTGCAGGGTTATCAATCGGATGTGTCGCGCACCTGGGTCCATGGCACCGCCAGTGCCGAACAGCGCCGGGTCTGGGATCAGGTCGCGCGGGGCCAGCAGGTGGCGCTGGCGGCGGCGCGGGTCGGGGCGAGGGCGGGCAGCGTCGACGATGCGGTCCGCCGCTATTACCGGACGCTGGGCTACGGCCCCGACTACAGGCTGCCCGGCCTGTCGCACCGCACCGGTCATGGCATCGGGATGGACGGGCACGAACCCGTCAATCTCGTTCGGGGCGAGACGACGCAACTGGCCGCGGGCATGTGCTTCTCGAACGAGCCCGGTCTCTATCTGCCGGGCCGCTTCGGCGTCCGGCTGGAGGACTGTTTCCACATGACCCCCGCCGGTTCCCGCTGGTTCAGCGAACCGCCACGATCGATCGACGTGCCGGTGTAGGGAGGAAGGGGCCGGTGGGCATCAGCCCGCCGCCCTCAGCCATTGCGGGTCGCCATGCCATCCCGCCACCGCTACCGCCCGCGATGTGCGGGCGGCGACCGGATGTCCCAGCGCCGCCTCCGCCTGTGCCTTCACCGCCAGCGCGACGGGATCGTTGGGGCGGAGCACTAGTGAGGCGTTGACCTCGCGCAGGGCCCCGGCGGCATCGCCCGTCGCCAGCACCGCCTCCGCCACGCTGCGGCGCACCGGATACCACCAGACCGGCGGATCGGCGATATCGGCGAAGTCGCGTTCCTCTTGCCATGCCGCCGCCCGGCGAAACGCCCTGGCCGCATCGCGCGGCCGGCTTTCCAGCATCGCGGCCCGTCCATCCAGCACCGCCCGCGCGATGCGCAGCATCCGCACCGCCAGTTCCGCATCCTCACCGGCATCCGCGACGCGTGACGGGATCGCCGCCGCCTCGCGCCGCACCGCCACCACGTTACCCGTTCGCGCCGCGGCCTCGCCACGGGCATAGTGCCAATAGCCCGCCAGAAACCGCGCCTTGGGTTCGGGCAGCGCCATCGCCTCGGCCGGCTCGGCAAAACGGGCGATCGCGAAATAGCCGCTCGCCGCCAGCATCTGCATGAACGGCGGTGCCTTCGCCTCCGCCGCCGCCCGCGCTACCAGCGGCCGTCCCAGCGCCAGCGCCGTCGCCGCGTCGCCGGACATCAGCGCCCCGCCAAGGCCATAGACGACGTTGTGGGCGTGATAGGGCAGCCGCCACACCCCGTCCGGCTCGGGCATTCCCAGCCGTTTGGCGTTGGCGATCCCCAGCCGGACCGCGCGCATATTGGCGTCGGCGGCGTCCTGATACCGGCCCAGCCAATACCAAGTGTGGCTGGGCATATGGACCAGATGGCTGGCGCTCGGCGCGAGGGCGGTCAACCGGTCGGCATAGGGTTCGGCGCGCTTGGGCACTTTCACGATCTCGGTCGCGTGGATGTAGAAATGGATCGCCGGGCTGTAATCCGGATCACGCGCCAGCACCGTTTCCAGCAGCGCGACCGCGTGCCAGCCGAGGCTGGGGTCGTTCGGCTTCCACGGCGCGATCAACGCCGCGTCGGCGGCGATCGTCGCCACTTCGTCGTCGGCGGGATAACGGGCGACCAGTGCGTCCATCGCCGTCATGAAGGCGGTGTCCCCCGGCCTGTTGCCGCCGCCGTCCTTCTGGCGCAGCGCAAGTGCGGCGATCAGTGCCCGCTCGCGCGGGGTGCCGTTGCGTTCCGCCAGCATTCCCGCCCGCGCGGTCATCGCGACCAGCGGCGCGATCTCGTTGGGCTCGATGGTATAGTTGATCGTCGGTCCGGATGCCCATGCCTCGCCCCACACGCACATCGCGCAGGTCGGATCGATCGCCACCGCCCGCCTGAACGCCGCGATCGCCGCCTTGTGCGCGAACGCATGGGCAAGCTGCATCCCGTTGTCGAAGAACGCCTGCGCCTGTGGCTGGGTGGTGGTGATCGCAAAGCCGCCCTTGCCGTATCCGGTCAGGATCACCGGCGTCGCGGTGGCGACCGTATCGCCGCCGCAGATCGCATGGCCGCCATCGGCGCCGGTCGCCACCGTCCCCGTCGCGATCGGCGCGGTGGTCTCCGCCTGGTCCGCCATGCCGGGAACCATCGCCATTAACAGCGTCGCCAGCCAGCCGCGCATTTCCCGCCCCTCCACGTCTCGTCGGGTTCTACCACGTTTCGCACCGCCGTGCAGTGGCGCTTGAGTGGCGCGTAAGGCTCGCCTAAGCCCGCAGCCATGATTTCGACCAACGACATCCGCCGCGGCTTTCTCGACTATTTCGGCCGGCAGGGCCATCAGGTGGTGCCATCGGCGCCGCTGGTGCCGCAGAACGACCCGACGCTGATGTTCGTGAACGCGGGGATGGTGCCGTTCAAGAACGTGTTCACCGGCCTGGAATCGCGGCCCTTCACCACCGCTGCCTCGTCGCAGAAATGCGTGCGGGCAGGGGGCAAGCACAACGATCTCGACAATGTCGGCTATACCGCACGGCATCACACCTTCTTCGAGATGCTCGGCAATTTCTCGTTCGGCGCCTATTTCAAGGAACAGGCGATCACCCATGCGTGGACGCTGCTGACAAAGGAATGGGGCATTCCCGCCGATCGTCTCACCGCCACCGTCTATCATACCGACGACGAGGCGTTCGACCTGTGGCGCAAGATCGCCGGTCTGCCCGAACACCGCATCATCCGCATCGCCACCAAGGACAATTTCTGGGTGATGGGCGAAAACGGTCCGTGCGGGCCGTGTTCGGAAATCTTCTACGATCATGGCGATCACATCCCCGGCGGCCCTCCCGGCAGCCCGGACGAGGATGGCGACCGGTTCGTCGAGATCTGGAACCTGGTGTTCATGCAGTACGAGCAGGAGGCCAACGAGATCGTCGGCAACCTGCCCAAGCCGTCGATCGACACCGGCATGGGACTGGAACGGGTCGCGGCAGTGTTGCAGGGCGTCACCGACAATTACGATACCGACACGTTCAAGGCGCTGATCGCCGCCTCCACCGCGCTGACCCACACCGGGGATCAGGGGGAGTTCAAGGCATCGCATCGCGTGATCGCCGATCACCTGCGCTCGGCCGGGTTCCTGGTCGCGGACGGCGTGCTGCCCGCCAACGAGGGGCGCGGCTATGTGCTGCGCCGGATCATGCGCCGCGCGATGCGCCATGCGCATCTGCTCGGCGCGAAGGACCCGCTGATGCACCGGCTGGTCCCCGCACTGGTCGCGGAGATGGGCGCTGCCTATCCCGAGCTGATCCGCGCGCAGCCGCTGATCGAGGCGACGTTGCAGCAGGAGGAGACGCGCTTCCGGCAGACGCTCGATCGTGGCCTGAAACTGCTCGACGAAGCGACCGCCGGTCTTGCCCCAGGTGGCACGCTGGCCGGCGAAACCGCGTTCCGGCTCTACGACACGTTCGGTTTCCCCTACGACCTGACCGAGGATGCGCTCCGCGCGCAGGGTCTGCATGTCGACCGGGCCGGCTTCGACACCGCGATGGCCGAGCAGAAGCGCGCCGCCCGTGCCGCGTGGAAGGGCTCGGGCGCCAAGGCGTCGGACGATCTGTGGTTCGATATCGCCGAACAGTCCGGCTCGACCGAGTTCACCGGCTACGCGCAGGATACCGGCGAAGCAGAAGTCGTCGCGCTGATCCGTGACGGCGCGCGTGTCGATCATGCCACTGCCGGCGAAACGGTGGCGATCGTCGTCAACCAGACGCCCTTCTATGCCGAAAGCGGCGGGCAGGTCGGCGATGCCGGTACGATTTCGTCGGATGGCGGATTGCGCGCGATCGTCACCGATACCTCGAAGCAACTCGGGCGCCTGTTCGTCCATCACGCGCAGGTCGAGGCGGGAGAGATCAGGGTCGGCGATCCGGTGAAGCTGGCGATCGACGTGGGTCGCCGCGCCGCGATACGCGCCAACCATTCCGCCACCCATCTGCTGCACGAGGCGCTGCGCCAGCGGCTCGGCACGCATGTCGCGCAGAAGGGGTCGATGGTCGCGCCGGAGCGGTTGCGCTTCGATTTCTCGCAACCCGTCGGCCTGACCCCCGCCGACATCGCCGAGGTGGAGGCACAGGTAAACGCACAGGTGCGCGGCAACGGCCCCGTCATCACGCGGCTGATGACGCCGGATGCGGCGATCGAGATGGGCGCGATGGCGTTGTTCGGGGAAAAATATGGCGACGAGGTCCGCGTCGTCTCGATGGGCATGGACGGCCCCGATAACGGCAAGGGCGGCACCTACTCGATCGAATTGTGCGGCGGCACGCATGTGTCCGCGCTGGGCGATATCGGCCTGTTCAAGGTGGTGGGCGAGGGTGCGGTGTCGTCCGGCGTCCGCCGGGTCGAGGCGCTGACCGGCGAGGGCGCATTGGCGTATCTCAACGCCCGCGACGATCGCCTGCGCGAGGCGGCGGCGACGCTGCGTGCCACGCCGGACGAGGTGCCCGCCCGCGTCGCCGCGCTGGTCGAGGATCGCCGCCGGCTGGAACGCGAACTGGCGGAGGCGAAGAAGGCGCTGGCACTGGGCGGCGGCACCGGTGGCCCCGCCGGACCGGAGGATATCGGTGGCGTCGCCTTTGTCGGGCAGCTGCTCGACGGGTTCGAGGCGAAGGGGCTGCGCGGCGCGGTGGACGAGGCGCGGCAGCGGATCGGCTCCGGCGTCGTTACGGTCGTCGCGGTCAATGACGGTCGCGCCTCGATCGCGGTCGGCGTGACCCCGGATCTTGCCGGACGCTTCGACGCGGTCGCACTGCTGCGGATCGCGGTGGCGGTGCTGGGCGGGCAGGGCGGCGGTGGCCGGCCCGATATGGCGCAGGGTGGCGGTCCCGACGGCAGCAAGGGTGCCGAAGCGATCGACGCGATTCGCGCCGCGCTGGCCGGTTGATCGCCGGCATGGCGCCAAGATCCGCTGCCCTGCATAGACCTGTTGCACATCGATGGGGTGACGGCGGATGAATCGAACCGCAGGACCGATGGCCATCGTCGCGATCATGGCAGCGGTGGCGGTGCCATTGCCCGCCGTCGCCCAGACCGCGCGTGAATTGCTGACACAGGCCGCGTTCCAGGATCGCAGCCAACCGGCCGCGCTGGCCCGGGTCGATCGCGCCCGCGCCCTGGCGCTCGCCGCGGTTCAGCGGATGCCCGACGATCAGGATGCGGCCGTCATCGCCGCTGGCGCGCTCGCCTATCGTGCCAAGCTGACCGGCAGCCGGGCCGAGGCGATCGAGGCACGCAAGCAATTGCAGGCGGTCGCCACCCGCTTCCCGCGTAACGCGGAGGCGCAGATCGGGCTTGGCGGCTGGCATCTCGGCGTCATCGCCAAGGTGGGCCGGATCGTCGCCCGCGCCATGGCGGGGGCGCAGAAGGGGGCAGGGCTCGCCGCGACCGATCGTGCGGTGACGCTCGGTGGCAACCGGGCCTTCTTCGCCGGTCTTGCCGGCCTGCTGCGGATCGAAGCCGATCCTGCCGATCCACGCGGCCGTGCCCTGCTGGATCAGGCGACCCAGGCACCCACCCCCACCGTGCTCGACCGCATCATCCAACGCAATGCCGGTGCGGTCCTCGCCTCGTTGAAACAGGGTGATGCGAAGACTGCCCGCGCATTGGCGGATCGTCTGCTGCCCTTCGGCTGGTACGACGATCAATAACGGCTAGGCGGGTATTTCACCCTGCCGCCTGACCCGCCTGATCCGTGGCTCGCGGTCCAGTGCCGCCTCGCGCCGGATCAGTTGGCGCAGTTCGTCGCGCTTTTCATGGATCGACGCGATCACCGGCCCCATCGCGACCCCCAGATCGACCAGCACCGCTTCGGATAGCTGCAGCGAACTTTCCAGCGTCTCCGGCACCGCATCGGTCACGCCGGCACGGTAGAGTTCGGCGGCATGGCCGGCATCGCGGGCACGGGCGATGATCGGCAGGTCGGGGGCCACCGCGCGCATCCGTCGCGCCAGCCGCACCGTCAGCACCGGATCGTCCATCGTCAGGATCAGCGCCTGCGCCGAAGCCAGCCCGAGCCGGTCGACCAGTTCCGCGCGCGCCACATCGCCGAACAGCACCGGATAGCCCGCCGCCCGCGCCTCCGAAACCACGTCGATATCGGCCTCCACCGCCAGATACGACTGGCCATGATGGGCCAGCATGTCCGCCACCATCCGCCCGACCCGGCCGAAGCCGATCAGCACCGTGCCCGGCACGGCACCCGGCTCGATCACCGGCGCAGCTTCCACCATCCGCGCCTCGATCCGTTTCGATACCTGCCGCCCCGCCTTGGCGAGCAGCGGCGTGATCGTCATCCCGATCGCGGTCACCGTCTGCCAGAAGGTGGCGGTGGAGGGCAGGATCAACTGCGCCTGTGCGGCGGTGGCCAGCACGATCAGCGTCGTCTCGGACGGGCTGCCCATCAGCAGCCCCGTCTCCGCCGCGATCGCCGGCCGCGCCTGCGTCACGCGGAGCAGCAGATAGGTGACGACGGTCTTTACCGCGACCACGCCGACCACCGCCAGCAGCAGCGATCCCCAATTCGCGGCGATCAGTCGCAGGTCGAGGCTCATTCCCACGGTGATGAGGAAAACGCCCAGCGCCAGTCCCTTGAAGGGCGCGGTGATCACTTCGACTTCGGAATGATATTCGGTTTCGGCGATCAACAGCCCTGCCAGCAGCGCGCCGACGATCGGCGACAGTCCCGCCGCCGTCGTCGCCACCGAGGCGACGATCACCACCAGCAGCGACGCCGCCAGAAACAGCTCGGGACTCTTCGTCCGCGCGGCCTGGGCGAACAGGCGCGGCAGCACCAGTCGTCCGCCGACGTACAGCGCCACCACGGTCAGCCCGCCGCGCAGCGCGACCCCGGCCAGCCCGGCCCAGCCCTCGTCGCTCGCCGTCGGCGCCATCGCGCCGAGTGCGAAGATGATCGGCACCAGCGCAAGATCCTCGAACAGCAGCATCGCGAACGCGCCGCGCCCGACCGCGCTGGTGGTGCCGACCAAAGGCAGCACCAGCGCCGTCGACGACAGGGCGAGGGCCAGGCCCAGCCCCGCCGCCCCCGCCCAGCCCTGGCCGATCATGTGCAGCGCGATGCCGATCAATGCCGCCGATCCGATCAGCTCGGCCGCCCCGGTGCCGAACACCAGCCGCCGCATCCCCCATAATCGCTTGAACGACAGTTCGAGCCCGATCGAGAACAGCAGCAGGATGATACCGAACTCGGCGAACGGCTCGATCGAATGCGGGTCGGATATGGTGATGTAATAGAGCCACGGGAAACGGTCGCTCAGCGCGCCCAGCCCCGCCGGCCCGACCAGCAATCCGACCAGGATGAACCCGATCACCGGACTGATCCGGAAGCGTGCGAAGGCCGGGATCACCAGTCCCGCCGCCCCCAATATCACCAGCGCATCGCTGAAACCTTCATTATCGAGCCCGATCGCCATGGCGGCAGCTTAACCCGATCGAACGTCGCTTGTCAGGCCCGTTCGGCATCGAATCGCTATCCGGGACGATCCGTCCGCTGTCCGTGACCGTTCCCCATGGATAGGGATCATGCATGTCATTCGATCGTCTCCCCATCCCGTTTCTGGTCCTTGGTCTTGCGGCGGGTCTTGCGGCCTGTGGCAATGCCGACCGCGATGCGCGACGGGCCGCCGCCGGCCCCGATCCCGACCTGCCGGCGCTGTTGCGGGTCGCCGACGCAGGGGCCGGGGGCCATGCCGCGCGGCAGTGCCTTGCCTGCCATACCTTCGTGAAGAACGGCGGCGATCGCGCCGGTCCCAATCTTCATGCCGTCATGGGCCGGCCGATCGCCGGCGGCAGCGCGCACTATGGCTATACCGACGCGCTCAGTCGTGTCGGTGGGCGGTGGAACCCCGCGACGATGGATCGCTGGCTGGCCAACCCGGCCCGGTTCGCCCCCGGCACGACGATGCGTTTCGCCGGAATCGCCGATCCGCTCGAACGCGCCGATATCATCGCCTATCTGGAAACACTGTCGGACTGACGGCAAAAAGGGTCCGGAAGCGATTGCTCCCGAACCCTTTTCCGCGAAGACCGACGTCGCCTGCGCGACGCCGGTGATCGATCAGGCCCAGCTGGCCATCTTGGTTTCGAGGTTCTTGCGCACCTGCTCGAAGAACTGCTCGGTCGTCATCCAGGGCTGGTCCGGGCCGATCAGGATCGCGAGATCCTTGGTCATGTGGCCGTTCTCGACCGTCTCGATGCAGACGCGCTCCAGCGTCTCGGCGAACTTCGTCACCTCGGGGGTGTCGTCGAACTTGCCGCGATACTTCAGGCCACCGGTCCAGGCGAAGATCGACGCGATCGGGTTGGTCGAGGTTGCCTTGCCCTGCTGGTGCTGGCGATAGTGGCGGGTGACGGTGCCGTGCGCCGCTTCCGCCTCGATCGTCTTGCCGTCCGGGGTCATCAGCACCGACGTCATCAGGCCTAGCGAGCCGAAGCCCTGCGCGACCTGATCCGACTGCACGTCGCCGTCATAGTTCTTGCAGGCCCACACGAACTCGCCGTTCCACTTCAGCGCGGAGGCGACCATGTCGTCGATCAGGCGATGCTCGTACACGATGCCCGCATCGGCGAACTTCTGCTTGAACTCGGCCTCGAAGATCTCGGCGAACAGATCCTTGAAGCGGCCGTCATAGGCCTTCAGGATGGTGTTCTTCGTGCTTAGGTACAGCGGCCAGCCGCGGTTCAGCGAATAGTTCATGCTGGCGCGCGCGAAATCGCGGATCGACTGGTCGAGATTGTACATACCCATGGCGACGCCCGCCTCGGGGAAATCGAACACCTCATATTCCAAGACCTGACCGTCCTTGCCTTCCCACTTCATGGTCAGCTTGCCGGCGCCGGGGACCAGGAAATCGGTCGCCTTGTACTGGTCGCCGAACGCGTGGCGGCCGACGACGATCGGGTGCGTCCAGCCCGGGATCAGGCGCGGCACGTTCTGGATGACGATCGGCTCGCGGAAGATCACGCCGCCCAGGATGTTGCGGATCGTGCCGTTGGGCGACTTCCACATCTTCTTGAGGCCGAATTCCTCGACGCGCTGCTCGTCCGGGGTGATCGTCGCGCACTTCACCGCGACGCCGTACTTCTGCGTGGCGTGCGCGCTGTCGATCGTCACCTGATCGCCCGTCGCATCGCGGTTTTCGACGCTGAGGTCGAAATAGGCCAGTTCGATGTCGAGATAGGGCTTGATGAGGCGTTCGCGAATCCATTCCCAGATGATCCGCGTCATCTCGTCGCCGTCGATCTCCACGACGGGCGTCTTCACCTTGATCTTCGCCATCTTCACGTTCCTTGGCAGGGGAGGGGATGCGCCTGCGTCTAGGATGCACGTCACGGGCTGGCAACCGCGCGGGTGATGCAGATTTCGGTTCCGTCGAGCCGTGCGACGCGTCATGGTGTGGTTAACGACGTATAAATGTCAGGGAGAGAGTGATGAAAGCAACCGATCGCGCGCTAGCCCTTGTCGCCATGGCTACCGCTCCGCTGCTGCTGATGGCGACGCCTGCCGTCGCCCAGCAGCGTTACAGCAACCTGTTCGTGTTCGGCGACAGCCTGGTCGATGCCGGCAACGCGCAGGAAGGGCAGCGTCTGGCCGGCAGAGCCGATCCCGCGCCCGCCGCGGCCGGTTATTTCCAGGGGCGCTTCTCCAACGGCGATACGTTCGCCGATTACCTGTCGATGTCGATCGGCGGCACGCGCACCCAGGCGTCACTGCTCGGGGGCCTGAACTTCTCGGTCGGCGGCGCGCAGGCGCGCGAGATGGCGGGTGACGCCAGCCCCAGTTTCGCGGAGCAGATCGGGCAGTTCGCCCTGTCGGGCAAGACGATCGACGGGAGTTCGCTGGTACTGCTGACGTTCGGCGGCAATGATGTCCGTAGCGAACTGACCCGGTTCGGCGGGTTCCTCGCCGCTGGCAGGCCGCAGGATTTCGTGGCCGATTTCAGCGCATCGCTCGCCGCGCTATCGTCCGGGCTCGACGCGCTCTACACCAGCGGCGCGCGCAATTTCATCGTCACCGGTCTGCCCGATATCGGCAAGATTCCCAACGTGACACGGCGCGGATTGGCCGTTCTGAACGACAAGGGCGAAGACCTGTCGCGGATGCTCAATTCAGGGTACGATCCCGCGACGGATACCGACGATCTGCAGGGCATCGACGACGTCGTGGCCGCCTTTGCGGACCGCAGCGGTGCCGATGCCCGGTTCTTCGACCTGTTCGACTATCAGCGCCGGCTAGGCGCCGATCCGCAGGCGTTCGGCCTGCCGGGTACGCTCAACCAGCGCGACATCTGCCTGGCCACGCCCGGACAGGCCCCCGGTTGCGAAGGCTTCGTCTATTTCGATGACATCCATCCGACCACGCAACTCCAACAAGCGATCGCGAACGGCCTGACCACGCAGCTCGGCATCGCCGCCATTCCCGAACCGGCAAGCTGGCTGATGATGATCGCCGGCTTCGCGCTGGTCGCGTCGACGATCCGTCGCCGTCGCTATGCGTTACGGGTCGTCTATGCCTGAGCCGGAGACGGATGTGGCCGCCGGGGACGCGCGATTGTCACCGGCGGCCCATGCCGGTACACCGGTTGCCATGACATCACTCGACAAGCCGCCCCTTACGACCACGACGGTGAAATGGCGCTTTCCCGCCGTCCATCCCGAAGGGCGCAAATATGTCGCGATCTCGGCCGGGATCACGCTGCTGCTCACCATCATATCGAACGTGCTGTTCTGGCCGATGGTCGGCGTCACCCTGTGGGTGGCGACGTTCTTCCGTGATCCTATCCGCACCACCCCGCAGGGCGACGGGCTGATCGTCGCGCCGGCCGATGGTCTCGTCACCATGATCCAGCGCGTGCCGGTGCCACGGGAATTGATCGGCGAACTGGGCGAGGCGCCGCTGACCCGCGTGTCGATCTTCATGTCGGTGTTCGATGTCCACATCAACCGCACCCCGATCGCCGGTACGATCCGTCAGGTCGTCTACATCTCCGGCAAGTTCCTCAACGCCGATCTCGACAAGGCGTCGGACGAGAACGAGCGCCAGCATATCGTCGTCGAAAGCCGGCCGCAGCCGGACGGTACCGTCCGCCGCATCGGCTTTACCCAGATCGCCGGGCTGGTGGCGCGCCGCATCGTACCGTTCGTGAAGGCGGGCGACATGGTCGCGACCGGCCAGCGGATCGGGCTGATCCGCTTCGGTAGCCGCGTCGATGTGTTCCTGCCTGACGACATCGCACCGCAGGTCACGCTGGGTCAGCGCTCGATCGCGGGCGAGACGGTGATCGGCCGCCTTGGCGCCACCCCCGTCACCGGGATCGCGCAGTGATGGTACCGCAGGACGACGACCATCCGGCCGAGCCGGGCGACGGCACGCTGCCGCTGCGCGAGCGCCGGGCACGCGATCAGTTGCGCGCCCGGCGGTTCGCCCGCCCCCCCCGTGGCCTTCCGCTGCGCGCGGTCGCGCCCAACGCCGTCACGGCGCTGGCCTTGTGCTCGGGATTGTCGGGCGTGCGTTTCGCGATCTCGGGCGAGTGGGAGCGCGCGGTGACGATGATCATGATCGCGGGGGCGCTGGATGGGATCGACGGACGGATCGCCCGGATGCTGCGTGGCGAAAGCCGGTTCGGTGCCGAACTCGATTCGCTGTCGGATGCGATCTCGTTCGGCGTGGCGCCAGCGCTGATCCTGTATCTCTGGTCGCTTTCCGCATTGCCCCGGCTCGGCTGGGCTGCCGCGCTGGTACTGGCGGTGTTCTGCGCCCTTCGTCTTGCCCGGTTCAACGCCAATATCGACGAGGTCGAGCAACCTCATAAATCCGCCGGCTTCATGACCGGGGTGCCGGCGCCCGCCGGTGCAGGTCTTGCCCTGCTGCCCTTGATCCTGTGGCTGTGGACCGATCTGCCGATCCTCAACTCGCCGTATCTCGTCGCGCCATGGGTGGTGTTCGTGGCGATGTTGATGGTGTCGAGCCTCGCCACCTTTTCATGGAAATCGTTGCGTCTGCGTCGCACCGTCCGGTTCGAGGCACTGGCGGTGGTGGTTCTGGTGGGCGCTGCTCTGGTTACCGCTCCGTGGCATGCGCTCAGCGCGATCATCATCGCCTATCTGGCGGCATTGCCCTTCAGCATCGCCAGCTACGCCCGGGTCAGGCGACTTCGCGCAACCGCTGCGCCGGCACCGGCAGTGACGCCCGCCGCCTGACCGCGATCCGCCGCTCGGCACGGGCAAGCTGCTCAAGGGGTGCGAAACCACGATCGGCATGCCCGGCAGCCACGCGGACGATCCGCAACCAGTGCGGGCCAACGGCAAAGGCGATTACGGCGATGGCAGTGACCAGCGCACCTGCGAACACCACGATACTGACGACTGCCATCATATACGCCTCCCTGTCCGCAAGCGCCAAATCCTGTCGCCTGCGCCAACCCTCGACTCAGCCGGCCAGTTCCCGGCAATACTGCAACCATCATAGCGACTAACGGCAACTCTCCGTGCCGAACCCGCATAAATGGCAAGCCGTACGTCTGTTGAACCTGTTATGTTCCTATCACGTTCCAATCGTCAAGCCGATTCGACGCCGGAACGGAACAGTTGCGTGCGCCCGGCAGGTGCGGTAAGTGGCGCGCCTCTCAACCCCACATGGGAAGCATCATAGCCCGGTGCGCAGGCCTTCAGGCCACGCGTCATCCGCTTCCCAGAGGCTCAACCGGAAGGAATTACCTATGGCGGCACCTGTCGTCTCCATGCAGCAGCTCATCGAAACCGGTGCGCACTTCGGTCACCAGACGCATCGCTGGAATCCGAAGATGAAGCCCTACATCTTCGGCGACCGCAACGGCGTCCACATCCTCGACTTGTCACAGACCGTGCCGCTGTTCGCGCGCGCGCTGGAATTCGTGTCGTCGTCGGTTGCGGGTGGCGGCAAGGTGCTGTTCGTCGGCACCAAGCGCCAGGCGCAGGAGCCGATCGCCGATTCGGCGCGTCGTGCCGGCCAGCACTTCGTCAACCATCGCTGGCTCGGCGGGATGCTCACCAACTGGAAGACGATCAGCAACTCGATCAAGCGCATGAAGACGCTGGAAGAGCAGCTGTCGGGCGACACGCACGGCCTGACCAAGAAGGAAGTGCTGCAGCTGACCCGTGAAAAGGACAAGCTGGAACTGTCGCTGGGCGGTATCCGCGACATGGGCGGCATTCCCGACGTGATGTTCGTGATCGATGCGAACAAGGAAGAACTGGCGATCAAGGAAGCCAACACGCTCGGCATTCCCGTCGTGGCGATCCTCGATTCGAACGTGTCGCCGGACGGCATCGCGTTCCCGGTTCCCGCCAATGATGACGCCGCCCGCGCCATCCGCCTGTATTGCGAGGCGATCGCGATCGCCGCGACGCGTGGCGGCCAGGAGCAGCAGCGCCGTTCGGGTGCCGACATGGGCGCGATGGCCGAGCCGGTCGCCGAAGAGACGCTGACCGTCGAAACGCCGGCCGCGCAGCCCGGTGACGAGCCGGAAGATGCCGCGACCGCCACGGTCGAGGGTGCCGGCGCCGAGACCGAGCGCCAGATCGACGCATAACCTTCACGGGTTCGTCATGCGGGCGGGGCAGGGCGCGGAAACGCCCGGCCTCGCCCGCAACCACATTCAGAACAGAAGGACGACAGACATGGCCGATATCACGGCAGCGATGGTCAAGGACCTGCGCGAAAAGAGCGGCGCGGGCATGATGGATTGCAAGAAGGCGCTGAACGAGACCTCCGGCGACATGGACGCCGCGCTCGACTGGCTGCGGACCAAGGGCCTTGCGGCCGCGCAGAAGAAGTCGAGCCGCACCGCCGCCGAGGGTCTGGTCGGTGTCGCGACGTCGGGCAACAAGGGTGCCGCGGTCGAGGTGAATTCCGAAACCGACTTCGTCGCCAAGAACGACCAGTTCCAGGCGTTCGTCCGCGAAGTCACGCAGATCGCGCTGGCGGCAGGCGACGACATCGAGACGATCAAGGCGGCGGCGATGCCGTCGGGTACGACCGTCGCCGAGGTGCTGACGAACAACATCGCCACGATCGGCGAGAACCAGTCCCTGCGTCGCGCCAAGCGCCTTGAAGTGAGCAAGGGCGCGGTCGTGTCCTATGTCCACAACGCGCAGTCCCCGGGCATGGGCAAGATCGGCGTGCTGGTCGCGCTCGAATCCGACGCGGCGGACGAGGTGCTGCAGGGTCTGGGCAAGCAGCTGGCGATGCACATCGCCGCCGCCTTCCCCAAGGCGCTGAACGAGGCCGACCTCGACGAAACCGAGATCGAGCGCGAACGCGCGATCGCTGCCGAAAAGGCCGGCGAGTCGGGCAAGCCCGCCGACATCATCGCCAAGATGGTTGAAGGATCGATCGCCAAGTACCGCAAGGAACACGCGCTGGTCAGCCAGCTGTTCGTGATGGACGGCAAGACCAAGATCAGCGACGTGGTGGCCAAGGCGGGCAAGGATGCCGGCACGACCATCGTGCTGAAGGACTATGTCCGCTTCCAGCTCGGTGAGGGCATCGAGAAGGAAACGTCGGACTTCGCGGCTGAGGTCGCTGCCGTATCGGGCGTGCCGCAGGGCAACTGATACCGGGCGCCCGGTCCTTCACCGGACCGGGCGATCCGCCTTTCGCACCCCCATCCGGTAGGGGGACCAGAGGCGTGAGGTAGCGGCTGTCCGTTGCCACGCACGCATCTGTCCTTCCACCCGTTTTGGGGGTGATGCTTGTCCGGCGCGTCTCATCGGTTCTGACGCGGGATCTGTCCGATGGTCCAGGTTGCGGACGTGCGACATTTCGCATCGGACCGGCTACCACGGTTGCCCCGCCAGTCCCCCGCGTCTAGGGTTTGTCCCGCTTTCCCCCAACATAACCGAGACGCATGACCGAACCCCGCTTCAAACGCATTCTGCTGAAACTTTCCGGCGAAGTCCTGATGGGTGAGGGTGGTCTGGCGATCGATCCCGTCGTCACCGCCCGTGTCGCGCAGGAGATCGCCGATGTTCGGGCGCAGGGGTATGAACTGTGCATCGTCGTCGGCGGCGGCAACATCTTTCGTGGCCTGTCCGCCGCGGCCAAGGGGATCGAGCGCGCGACCGCGGATTACATGGGGATGCTCGCCACGGTGATGAACGCGCTGGCGGTGCAGAATGCGCTGGAACAGATCGGCGTCGACACCCGCGTCCAGTCGGCGATCCCGATGGCCAGCGTGTGCGAACCCTTCATTCGTCGTCGTGCCGAACGGCATCTGGAAAAGGGCCGCGTCGTGATCTTCGCCGCCGGTGTCGGCTCGCCCTTCTTCACCACCGATTCCGGTGCCGCGTTGCGGGCCGCCGAGATGAAGTGCGACGCGCTGTTCAAGGGTACCTCGGTCGACGGCGTCTATGATGCCGATCCCAAGAAGGTGCCGAGCGCCACCCGTTACGATACCGTCACTTATTCGAAGGTGCTGTCCGATGACCTGAAGGTCATGGATGCCAGTGCCATTGCCTTGTGCCGTGACAACGCCATTCCGATCGTGGTCTTCAACATCCGCGAACACGGCAATTTCGCCGCGGTTCTCGCCGGTGAAGGCATTTGCACGATCGTGCAAAATCAGGAGAACATCGATGCCCGCCTATGACAAGGCCGATATCCAGCGCCGCATGTCCGGCGCGATCGACGCGTTGAAGCACGATCTGGGCGGACTGCGCACCGGTCGCGCCTCCACGACGCTGCTCGATCCCGTCAACGTCGAGGTCTATGGCAGCCACATGCCGCTGTCGCAGGTGGCGACCGTCTCCGCGCCCGAGCCGCGGATGCTGTCGGTACAGGTGTGGGACAAGTCGAACGTCAGTTCGGTAGAGAAGGCGATCCGCTCCGCCGGCCTCGGTCTCAATCCGATCAACGATGGCCAGACGCTGCGTTTGCCGATCCCTGACCTGACCGAGGAGCGTCGCAAGGAACTGGCCAAGCTCGCCAGCCAATATGCGGAAAAGGCGCGTATCGCCGCACGCAACGTGCGCCGCGACGGTATGGACAACCTGAAGGTCGACGAGAAGAAGAACGTCTTCGGCGAGGACGAGCGCAAGCGTCACGAAACCGAACTCCAGAAGATCACCGACAAGACCATCGCCGATATCGATGCCGCGTCGACCGCCAAGGAAAAGGAAATCCTCGGCAAGTGAGCGCCGGGGTGTCCCCTATCGTCCATCGCGTCACCGGTGCGATGCGTAGCCGGGGTGCGGCATGAATACCGCCTCGATCCTCGTGACGGATGAGGCGACAGGCGCGATCCCGCGCCACGTCGCGATCATCATGGACGGCAATGGCCGCTGGGCCCGCCAGCGCCATTTGCCTCGCCTCGCCGGGCACAAGGCGGGGGTGGAGGCGGTACGCCGCGTCACCCGCGCCGCCCGCGCGATGGGGATCGAGGCGCTGACGCTCTACGCCTTTTCGTCGGAAAACTGGCGGCGTCCGGCTGAGGAAGTCGGCGACCTGATGGGTCTGCTGCGGCTCTTCATCCGTTCCGACCTCGCCGAGCTGACGCGGGAGAATGTGCGGCTGCGGGTGATCGGTGACTATCGTGCCTTTTCCGCCGATCTGATCGCGCTGATCGACAACGCCATTGCCCGCACCGCCGGCAATGACGGGCCGCTGCTGGCGATCGCGCTCAATTACGGGGCGCAGGCGGAACTGGCCGCGGCTGCCCGCCGCCTTGCCGCGCGCCTGCCTGCCGACCAGATCGACGAGGCCGCGATCGAGGCCGAACTGGACACCGCCGGTCTGCCGCCGCTCGATCTGGTCGTCCGCACATCGGGCGAGCAGCGATTGTCGAATTTCCTCCTGTGGCAGGCGGCCTATGCCGAATTGCTGTTCGTCGACACGCTCTGGCCCGATTTCGATGGCGATGCGCTGGCGGAGGCGGTTGCGGCGTTCGGTCGGCGCCAGCGTCGCTACGGCGGCCTGTGACGGAAGACTTTCCTCCGACGCCCGATGCCAAGCTGCGTACGCCGTCCAACCTGCGGCTGCGGATGATCGCCAGCGTGGCGATGATCGCCGTCGCGCTGGTCGCGCTCTATGCGGGCGGATTCGTGTTCTGGCTGCTGGCGGTGATCGCGGCGCTGTTCATGATGGCGGAATGGTCGGCCCTGCACGGCGCGGACGCGCAGACCAAACGGACCGCGCAGTTCGCGCTGTCGGTGCCGTTGGCGATCATGGCGCCGGTTGCGGCGGGGCCGCATTTTTTCGTGCTCGGGCTGCTCGGCGCGGCGTTCTTCTTCCTCGCGATCGTCAAGCGCGATACCGGCCTTGCCTTCGGGGCCGCCTATGTCGGATTGCCGGTATTCGCGTTGCTGCTGATCCGTGGGCAAGCGGACGGGCTGGTGCTGACGCTGTGGACGCTGTCGCTGGTCTGGGCCACCGATATCGGCGCGTTCTTCACCGGCCGCACGCTGGGCGGGCCGAAGCTGGCCCCCCGGATCAGCCCGGCCAAGACCTGGTCGGGCCTGATCGGCGGCGTGATCCTCGCCACACTCGTCGCCTTCGCACTTCATGTCGGTTACGGCCTGCCGTTCCGCCTCGTCATCGCCACCCCTTTCCTCGGTGTGCTCGCGCAGGGCGGCGATCTGTATGAAAGCGCGTTGAAACGTCGTGCCGGCGTGAAGGATTCGGGGAACGTCCTGCCCGGTCATGGCGGCGTACTCGACCGGCTCGACGGGGTCGTGCCGGTGGCGCCGGTCGCGGCGCTGCTCGTGATCCTGCCGCAGCTGTTCACATGAGGACAGTGACCATTCTCGGTGCGACCGGATCGGTCGGCACCTCGACGCTCGACCTGATCGAACGGGAACCGGACCTTTACCGGGTACGGGCGCTCACCGCCAACTGCGATGTGGTGAAGCTCGCCGCCGCCGCCCGCCGCACCAATGCGGAACTGGCGGTCGTCGCCGACGAAGCCTGTCTGCCTGCATTGCGCGACGCGTTGGCCGGCACCGCCATCCGTGCTGCCGGTGGCCGGGCGGCGGTGATCGATGCTGCCGCATCCGACGCGGACTGGACGATGGGGGCGATCGTCGGCTGTGCCGGGCTGGAGCCGGTGATGGCCGCGATCGGGCGGGGGCGTACCGTCGTCCTGGCCAACAAGGAACCGCTGGTGTCGGCGGGCGAGGTCATCCTCGCCGCCGCCGCCGCATCGGGCGCGACGCTGCTGCCGGCGGACAGCGAGCATAACGCGATCTTCCAGTGCTTCGACCCCGCCCAGGTTGCGCAGGTCCGTCGCATCGTCCTGACCGCCAGCGGTGGTCCGTTCCGCGACTGGTCGCTGGCGGACATGGCGCACGTTACCCCCGCACAGGCGGTGGCGCATCCCAACTGGTCGATGGGCGCCAAGATTTCGGTCGATTCGGCGACGATGATGAACAAGGGGCTGGAGCTGATCGAGGCCGCCCGCCTGTTCCCGGTCGATCCCGACCGGATCGAGATCGTCATCCATCCGCAATCGGTGATTCATTCTGCGGTCGATTATGTCGATGGATCGATGCTGGCGCAGCTCGGCCCGTCCGACATGCGGGTGCCGATCGCGCACTGCCTGGCATGGCCGCAGCGGATGGCGACACCGATGGCCCCGCTCGACCTGATCGCGCTGGGTCGGCTCGATTTCGCGGCGCCCGATCCCATCCGCTTTCCGGCGTTGCGGCTGGCGCGAGAGGTGCTGCGGGCCGGTGGTGCGAGACCCGCCATTCTGAATGCCGCCAACGAAGTCGCCGTCGCCGCCTTTCTGGCCGGGCGCATCGGCTTCCTCGAAATTGCCGCAATCGTGGAACATACGCTCGATCATTACGACCCGCCCGCTCCCGAAACGCTCGACGCGGTCATCGCCGTCGATGCTAGGGCGCGGATAGTGGCGGGCGCGCACACAGAGGATCGTACCGCTTGATCGAAACCCCCGGCTTCCCGCTGACATTGCTGGCTTTCATCGCGATGATCGGCCCGCTCGTCTTCGTGCACGAGATGGGCCATTATCTCGCCGGCCGCTGGTTCGGGATCGGTGCCGATGCCTTTTCGATCGGATTCGGACGTGAGATTGCCGGCTTTACCGACCGGCACGGCACGCGCTGGAAATTCGGCTGGCTGCCGCTGGGCGGGTATGTCCGCTTCGCCGGTGATATGAATCCCGCCAGTCAGCCGAGCGCGGAGTGGCTGGCGTTGCCCGCTGCGGAGCGTGCGCGGACCTTCCAGTCGAAACCCGTCTGGCAGCGCGCCATCGTCGTGGCGGCTGGCCCCGTCGTGAATTTCCTGGTCGCGATCCTGATCCTGGCCGGGTTCGCGCATTTCTACGGCACCCGCCATGCGCCGGCCACGGTCGGCTCGGTAGTGGCGGGAAGTCCGGCGGCAAAGGCCGGCCTGCGCGAAGGCGACCGGTTGCTGACGCTGGGTGGTCGGTCGGTCGATGATTTCGCCGGCATCGCCGAATATGCGATGTTGCGTCCGGGTGAGACGATCGGTGTTACCGGCGAACGCGCCGGCCGCCCGATCGCCACGACGTTGACGATCGGCACCGTTGAACAGCGCGACCGGTTCGGGAACGCCTATCGCATCGGCCGCGTCGGCATCGGCAGCCCGCCGGTCGAGTATCGTCCGGTATCGTTATGGCGGGCGCCGGTCGAAGGCACGATCCAGGTCGTCGCGATCGTGCGCGGTTCGCTCGACGCGCTTGGCCAGATCTTCACGGGCCGTCGCTCCGTCGACGAACTGGGCGGACCGCTCCGCATCGCCAAAATCTCGGGCGAGCAGATGACGCTGGGGTGGCCCGCCTTCATCGGACTGATCGCGCTGGTGTCCATCAATCTGGGGTTCATCAACCTGCTGCCAGTGCCGATGCTCGATGGCGGCCACCTGTTCTTCTATGCGATCGAAGCGATCCGGCGCCGGCCGGTCGAGCCCCATGTGCAGGAATGGGCGTTTCGCGGCGGATTGGCCGCGATCCTGGCGTTGATGTTGCTCGTGACGTTCAATGATCTGGGCCAACTTGGCCTGTGGCGTAATCTGGCCGGCTTGATCGGTTGACGAAGCTGGGGCAGGGCGACCGCGCAGGGGTCGGCTACTCGTTTTCCTGGGGTGGGTTTTTAGCGTGAACAATAACCGTCAAAAGGTCGCTGTCATCGGCACGGCATTGCTGGCGAGCACGATGCTCGCAGGCATCCCCGTGTCGGCACAGACCGCGCCCGCCTCTACTACGCCCGCCGTCGCGCAGGGTTCCAGGCCGGCGCCCGTTCCTGCCGGGCAGGGGGCTGCTCCTGCTGCCCCGGCACCGGTTGCGCCGCTTGCCGGCGGTACGATTCGCACCTTGCGTGTCGAGGGATCGCAGCGGATCGAGCCGGAAACGGTGCTGTCCTACACGAAGCTGCGTGTCGGCATTCCCTATACCACCGCCACGCTCGATCAGGCGCTGGTCGATCTCCAGGTATCCGAGCTGTTCGCAGATTACTCGATCTCCGGTGTCGAGAGCGGCGATATCGTCCTGCGCATCCGCGAGAACCCGATCATCAACCGGGTGATCCTGGAGGGTAACAAGGCGATCAAGAGCGACAAGATCCAGAAGGAACTGAAGCTCGCCCCCCGCCAGATCTTCACCCGTACCGGGGTACGCGCCGATGTCGGCCGGATCGTCGAACTGTACCGCCGGCAGGGCCGCTTCGCCGCGGTGGTCGACCCCAAGATGGTCAGTCTCGACCAGAACCGGGTCGATATCGTGTTCGAGATCACCGAGGGGTCGAAGTCCAAGGTCCGCCAGATCAACATCCTCGGCAACGAAAAATTCTCCGATGACGCGTTGCGCGGCCAGATGGCGACCAAGCAGTCGCGCTGGTTCCGGGTGCTGTCGTCGGGTACCAGCTACGATCAGGATCGCCTGAATTACGACCAGCAGAAGCTGCGGCAATTCTACCTGACCGAGGGCTATGCCGATTTCCGCGTCACCAGCGCGGTGGCGGAACTGACGCCCGACAAGCGCGACTTCATCATCACCTACGTCGTCGAGGAAGGGCCGCGCTACAAGTTCGGCGACGTCACCGTCGACAGCGAGATTCGCGATTTCGACAATACCCGTCTCGCCGCATCGCTGCCGATGAAGAAGGGCGACTGGTACAACGCCAAGTTGACCGAAGACGCCATCGAGAACCTGGAACAGACCGCCGGTCTGTTCGGCTACGCCTTCACCAACGTCGATCCCGAATATCAGCGTGATCGTGAAACGCTGACGATGGGGCTCAACTTCCACATCGCGCAGGCGCAGCGCACCTATGTCGAGCGGATCGACATCAACGGCAACACGCAGACGCAGGACAAGGTCGTCCGCCGCGAGATGCGACTGGCCGAGGGCGATGCGTTCAACGATTTCCAGATCAAGCGGTCGCAGGACCGGATCAACTCGCTGGGCTTCTTCCAGGACAAGTTCGAGATCAAGCGGACGCCCGGCACCACGCCCGACCGCATCCTGCTGGAAGCACCCGTCGAAGAGAAGTCGACCGGCGAACTCCAGCTGTCGGCCGGCTATTCGTCGTTGGAACGCTTCATCATCCAAGCGAACATCACCCAGCGCAATTTTCGCGGCAAGGGGCAGGAATTGCGCGCCGGCGTCAACTATTCCAGTTATCAGAAATCGGTCGAGTTGGGCTTCACCGAACCCTATCTGCTCGACAAGAACGTCGCGATCGGCGTCGACCTGTTCCGTCGCGATCTGAACCAGTTCAACTTCACCACCAATGGTGATCGCAACCAGCTCTACAATCAGGTTTCGACCGGGTTCCAGATTCGCACCGGCGTCCCGCTGACAGAATACTGGTCGCTGTCGGGCCGCTATGGCCTGTCTTATGACGAGGTCGGGCTGGACGACAGCCTGCTGGTCAATGGCCAGTGCAGCACCGCGACGGTCGGCCGTTACCTGTGCGAAGCGCTCGGCAATCGCTGGACGTCGTCGGTCGGCTATTCGCTGATCTACAACAGCCTCAATTCCGGCCTGCGTCCCACGGCGGGCACACGCTTTTCGTTCAGTCAGGATTTCGCCGGGCTGGGCGGCGATGTGAAGTATATCCGTACTCGCGCGGAAGTAGCGAAATATTACGGGCTTGGCAGCGGCTTCGTCCTCTCCTTCCTGGGCGAGGGCGGCTATATCAAGTCGCTGGAAAAGAGCCGTGGCGCCGGCATCGACGAAGTCCGGATCATCGACCGTTTCTATCTCGGCGAGCCGAACTTCCGTGGCTTCGATATCCGCGGCGTCGGCCCCCGTGTGCAGCGCACGCCGCTGGTCACCGATCCGGTCACCGGCATCCAGTCGCTCGTCACCGACCGTAACCAGATCGTCGACGACCCCTTGGGCGGCAAGGCCTATTATCTCGGCCGGGTCGAACTGGAGATTCCGCTCGGTGCGGGCGCGCGCGAACTGGGGCTGCGTCCGTCCATCTACGCGCAGGCCGGTAGCCTGTTCAGTCTGAAACAGCCGCTCAAGACCACCGATTTCGTGCAGGCGAAGAACGCCGCAACCGGTGCGCTGCTCTTCAATCCGGATGGTTCGCCGACGCTGCTGGGTACACCGATCACGACGATCGTGAACAACCAGACGCTGGCTCTCTATTCGGTCGGCCAGACCGATACGGTCAATGCCGGGCTGGCCACAACATGCGCCGTGGGATATTCGGCAACGCCTGGGGGTGCCTGCACCGGAAACTCCGTCAATATAGCCCAGGTCAGCCAGCCCTTCTTCGAGCAGTTTCTCGGCAATTCGGCACGTCCGCGTCTGACCGTCGGTATCGGCGTCAACTGGAATTCGCCCTTCGGCCCCTTGCGCATCGATCTTGCCAGGGCGCTCATCAAGCAGAAGGGCGACGACGACAAACTCATTACCTTCAACGTAGGAACACAGTTCTGATGACTATCAAGACGCTCCTCCTCGCTGCCGCCCTCGTCGCGCCGGCTTTGGCTGCCACCCCAGCCAGCGCGCAGGCGATCGCCGTCGCCAATCCCGAAGGTGCGGTCGCCAATTCGAAGGCGTGGTCCGCTGCCCGCGCCCAGATCGAGACGACCTACAAGGCACAGCTCGATCAGGCGAATGCGCGCCGCGAAGCGGTCGGCCGCGAACTCCAGCCGCTGGTGACCGCGTTCAACACCGCGCGCGCCGCGCCCAATGCCAACCAGGCGGCGCTGCAGACGCAGGCACAGGCGATCCAGACTCGCGAGCAGGCGGCTCAGGCCGAACTGTCGCGCCTGACCGCCCCGGCACAGCGGGCGCAGGCCTATGCGATCGAGCAGATCTCCGGTCGGTTGTCCGACGCGGTGCAGGCGGTTGTCCGTGCCCGCAACGTCACCATGCTGGTCCGTCCCGATGCCGTGCTGTTCGCCAATCCCACCGCGGACGTGACCGCCGCGATCACCACCGAACTGGATCGTCTGGTGCCGAGCGTCGGCATCACCCCGCCCGCGAACTGGCAGCCCGGCCAGCAGCAGCAGGGTGCGGCACCTGCCGCCGCCGCGCCTGCCACGACCGCACCCACCCGCCCGGCACAGCCCTCCGGCCGGTGAGCGACATCGTGACCATGCCCGATACCGGGGAGACCGAAACGGTGATCGGCCCGCTCGATATCGGGCGGGTCATGGCCGCACTGCCGCATCGTTATCCCATGCTGCTCGTCGACCGCGTCGAGGAACTGGTGATCGACAAGCGGATCGCCGCGATCAAGGCGGTGACGATCAACGAGGGCTTTTTCCAAGGCCACTTCCCCGGCCGGCCGATCATGCCCGGCGTCCTCATCATCGAGGCGCTGGCGCAGGCTGCCGGGATCCTCGCGGTCGAAAGCCTCGGCCTCGCTGGCTCGGGCAAGCTCGTCTATTTCATGGCGATCGACGGAGCCAAGTTCCGCAAGCCGGTCGAACCAGGAGTGCTGTTGCGGCTGGAAGCCAGCTTCGTGCAAAAGCGCGCCAGCGTCTGCAAGTTTGCGGGCATTGCTAGGATTGATGGCCAAGTGGTGGCAGAAGCGAACTTCACCGCCATGATCGCCGATCCGCCCAAACCTGTCTGACGGCGGCCGTCGGGTACTGGGGCTATGGACTTTGACTTATGGAGCCAGGGCCGCTAAACGCCCCGGCTTGTCCTTCGGCTGGTCGGAACCAGCCATATCAGGAGCGTTTCGATGAAGACCGATACCCACCCCGACTATCACACCATCCGCGTCCAGATGACTGATGGCACCGTGTTCGAAACCCGCTCGACCTGGGGTAAGGAAGGCGATCTCATGACGCTCGACATCGATCCGCTGGCGCACCCGGCATGGACCGGTGGTCGTGGCACCATGCTCGACACCGGCGGTCAGGTCGCTCGCTTCAACAAGCGCTTCGGTGGCGGTCTCACCCTCCGCAAGTAATCGTTCAGTCGGTTCGGGAAGGGGCTGGTTCGCGGAATGCCGCGGACCAGCCTTTTTCATGTGCGACGACGAAGCATATGTTCGACAAGCGCCCCGATCGTGATCGCAAGTGCGTAGACGACCAGATCGACGATCGAGAACACCCGTCCGAACAACAGGGCGCCCAGCCAGTTCGCCCGCACGGCATCGAGCGCGGGTCGATGGTAAAGCTGGGACAGCTCGATCCCGCAGGCGATGATCGTCGCAACGGTGCCACTTCGGCCCGGCGACCAATGCGGACGGACCATGATGACGATCGCGTGGATCATCATTGCCCAGAGGACCGACCCGCCATGCTTTACCACCGCGCCGGGCAGGCCAATCGGCACCAGCCGAAGCATCAGGCCGGCGACGATCATACCGGTGATCGCCAGCAGCGATCGGGGCATGGTGCGAGGTGGCGCGGGGTCAGTCATCGGTCTGAACGGGCAACGTAATCCGGAATACAGCACCGTCCTTGCCGTCACCCAGCAGGGTGATGGTTCCGCGATGCGCGGCAAGCAGCGAGCGCGCGATCGGCAGCCCCAATCCGGTTCCTCCTGTCGTCCGGCGACTGGTGAAGAACGGTTCGAAGACGCGGGCACGATCACCCGGCGGAATGCCGGGACCGTCATCGCTCACCGTCAGTGCGATCGACCGGCCATGGTGTCGGCCGTCGATCGTCAGATGCGACGCACCCGCCTGACCGCTGTTCTCGATCAGGCAACTCAAAACGGATGCGATGGCGGCGGCCGGCACCGCCACCGCGGGTAAATCCGGAGGCAGTCGAAGCGTAACGGTGAAGCCCCTCCGGGTATCGGCGTCCGCCACCTGTTTCGCGACGTCGGCGACATCGCACGTCCCGCCGCCCATTGCCGCCGCCATATCGGCGCGGGCCAGATCGAGCAGTCGGCTGACGAGCAGGGTCAGCCGTGCGGCGTCCGATGCGATGTTGGTCAGGAACCGTTCGCGGTCCACCACGCCCATGTCGGGGTGGTCCTGCAGCAGTTCGACCGCCCCGCCGATCCCGGACAGGGGTGTCTTGAACTCATGGCTGACCGCATGGGCGAAGTCGCGCAGATAGCGGGAGCGATGCTCGATCGCTTCCGCCATGCTGCCGAAGTCGCGGTAGAGCGCCTGGATTTCGATCGCGGCGGTGGTGGGCGCGTCGGGCACCGTGCCGCCACCGCTGGCGACGATGCGGGTGGCGGCCCCTAGCGCCTCGACCGGACGAACGATGCCACGTGACAGCAGGCCGCTCAATATGACGAGTGTCGTGAAGATCAGCAGAATGCCGATCGCGATTTTGCCCCGATCGGCATCTAGCCCGGCAAACAGTGCACGGGGCGGTTGGGATAACAGGATGACGCCGACGATCCGCCCGTCGACGACGATGGGCCGGGTATGATGGATGCGAAGGTCGGCGGCGCGGCTCAACCATTCACCCATATAGGCGGGACGATGGGAGCGGTTTCGCCGCACCGTCGTCGCGGCATGGCCCGCCAGCGCCATCCGGACCTCCGGCAGATCGGCATGGCTGCCGCCCCCGGTCGGGCCGACAAGGATGTTGCCGCGGCGATCAAGCACGAGGATGGCGGCGCCGGTCGTTCGCGCGGTCAGGCGGACGACCGGCGCTACTCGCTCGGCCCATGGCAGCGTCCGTCGATCCTCTATCCGGGTGCCGGGATGGGGGGCAGGACGGTCGGGCAGGATCGGTGTCAGCCGCAGGTCGATGGATGGCGCTTCCGCCACCGGCAGGGACGAAGACGCAATCGGCTGGCTGGGCTGCCATTCCACGGCGGCGGCCGCGGCCAATGCGGCACCCTGCGCGACCAGTGCCGCCTCGGTCTGGCGGACCAGGGCATTCTCGTAGACGCGCAGGAACAGCGCACCGACACCCGGCAACGCCGCGACGAAGGTGAACGTCAGCAACAGGATCGTGCGCAACCGCAGGCGTGGCCAATGCCGCCGGACGATACGCTTGACGCGCTCGATCATCCGCCGACGCAGACGCCGAGGCGATAGCCGATGCCCGCGCGCGTCTCGATCACGTCGTGGGCGCCGACCCGCGCGAACTTGCCACGCAGGTTGCGGATATGGCTGTCGATCGTGCGGTCGGTCACCGCGAATCCAGGCCCGCGCAGCCGGTCGATGATCGCATCACGGCTGAATACCTTGGAGGGCATCGTCGCCAGCGTCCGCAGGATACCGAATTCCGTGACGGTCAGCACCACGGTCCGCCCACCCCAATCGGCCTGCCAGCCTTCGGTATCGAGCGTGAGCAGACCGCAACGGAGCGTTGGCGTTGCCACCACCACCGGTGGCCGGATCGCCATCCGCCGCAGGATCGCCATTACCCGCGCCACCACCTCACGCGGGGAAAAGGGCTTGGTGACGTAATCGTCCGCGCCCAGTTCGATTCCCAACACCCGGTCGATTTCGTCGTCGCGGCTCGACAGGAACAGGATCGGCACGTCGCTCTTGGCACGCAGGCGTCGGCAGACCTCGATCCCGTCCATGCGCGGCATGTTGATGTCCAGGATCACGAGATCCGGTGCAGCGGTATCGGCCATGGCCAGCCCCGCCTCGCCATCCTCGGCCTCGATCGTATCGAGGCCGGCCTTGGCCAGCGCGAAGGCGAGCAACTGGCGGATGTGCGGATCGTCGTCGATGATCAGGATCGTACGGGGCATGGGGCACTGGATCATGGCAGCAGGCCACGCGGTCAAGGGCGGGGCGCCGGAGTCGAAGCCCCGCCGACCGATCCGTCGCAATTCCACCAAGCGCCATCGGGCAGCGCCGAGGGGCGTGCGGGATCAGGGCCAAGCATCGCGTTCGCCGTCACCAGTCGTCGTGCTCCCCGCGCCGTCCAGTGCGTCCAGCTTTCCTGTCGGGCCGACAGATCGGTGTAGGTCTGCGCGCGGACATGCCGGATGCGATCACGCGTGGCGGCGTCCATTGTCCGGTGTTCAAGATCGATCAGAGGAAGCAGGGCCGCGTCCCCCAGCCCGGCAAGGTAACAGAGATCGACCCGATGCGGCGACTGATGCCGGACGTTCCACGCGGCGGCGATCGCCCCCAGATCGATGAAGCTGCAGACGGCCAGCACCACGAAAGCGGCCAGTGCGTTCCGGTTGATGAGCCACCGCGCACTGCGTCCCGCCAGGATGCGCCAGCAGATCAGTATCAGTCCCAATGCAACCAGTGCCATCCAGGCGAGTGCGGCAAGGCGCAACCCGGTCATCATCTCCGTACTGATGTAGTCGATCGTCCGCCATGCGCTGGACGCGACGAGGATCAGGTTCTGCACCACCCACAGCACGACCATCCGTCGTGCCCATGGATGGCGTTCGCTCGCGCTGCCCGGACGCAGCATCGCAAGCGCCATGACGCCGGCGATCAGCGCGGTGACGATCAGGGGATAGGCACCGCGATGGACATATTCGGTCTGGGTCATACCCGCCGGCAAAGGTCCTCCACTCCATAGCACCACGATGTCGAGGGCGTTCTGAACAGCAAAGATCCCATTGAACAATGCCAGCGCGATCAGCACCGAGGGCAGCGACGTGCCCGGCAGGATAGGCTCGGGATCGGGCAATCGTGCGGCCAGCCGCGTCACCAGCGCGTGCGGACGCAGGCTTGGCCACAGACAGGTGGCGACCAATGCCCACACCAGCATCTGCACGATCGACGGCAACTGGATTGCCGCGAGTACCTGTGCGATCACCGGATTGGCGGCAGCGAACAGCGCGATGAACAGGCTGCCACCGATCAGCGGCAACGCCAGTATTGCCGCCACCGCGCCCGGGCTGTGCCGCACACCACGCCGGGCGCGCAGGCTTCGCGAGACATCGGCGATCGGCGTAACGATACCGGTTACGGCGTGCAGCCCGAGCCGCGCGGCCCAATGCCATGCATCGTCGAACCTTCCCGTCCGCGGCATCAGTGCCGCGATCGACAACGCACACCAGAACAGGGCCCAGCTCAACGAACCGGGATCGTCGATCAACGCCACTGCGAATACCCCGGCCAGCGCCAGCGCGTACCATGCACGCCGGTCGCGCCGGACATCGGCGCGGCCCAGCACCACACCCACCAGCCACGCCCCCGCGAACCCGCCGATCACCGCACCGGAAAAACCGGACGGAAACAACCGGTCGAACAGTCCGACAAGGACTATGGTGATGGCCGCTTTGCGAACGAAACTGAACCGCACGGAGATGCTCCTCTTGCCAAGAGCGATCTGTTTGCAGGACGCCCGTGGAGCCATCGTCCGGCACATGCGGATATTCCGGGCAGCGAATGTGCAGATCATGTGCAGAAGAGCGGGGCCGGCGTTGCCAAAGCCATCCCGCCGCATCATCTCTTCGGTTGTGACGGCATCGACACCCATGCGCGACCGGATCGGGGCGGCGGCGTCGACCGCGGTGATCGTCGGCGCGTTGGGTTATGGGCTGATCCTGGGGCTCGCCCTCCACAGTGCGACACCTGCGGCACAGGAAGCATTGGTGACGTTCGATGTGGTGCCAGTCGTCCCGCCGGCCGTACGCTTGATCCCACCGCCCCGTAAGGTCAGCAGGCCCAGCGGCTGGGCGTCACCGCCCAATCTTCGTGCCAGGGCCACCGAGGCGACGGCACCGGTGCCGATCATCCAGATCGCCCCGCCTCCGCCGATCGTCCTTGCGCCATTACCTGATATCGGCGCGCGAACCATGTCGGGAGCGTCGGATCGGGCGGGGCCGGGTACCGGTGCTGGTGGGATCGGTGACGGCCACGGTGCGGGCGGTGAGGGCGATGGTGACGGCAGCGGCCGGGAACGCGTACCCCGCCTGATCCGTGGACGGATCAAGGGATCGGACATTCCCGATCCCGTTCTGGATACCGGGTTCAGCGGCGTGATCGGGGTACGATTCCGGGTCGGCACCGATGGTCATGTTTCCGAATGTACGGTGATACGACCAAGCGGCAACGCGCTGATGGATCAGGCGACCTGTAATGCCATTGAAAAACGTTTCCGTTACGATCCCTGGCTGGACAGTGCGGGACGACCGGTTGCTTCGACCGTGCTGCGGGACCAGCAATGGGATATCGATCCGCCAACGCCGAGGCGGTGACGCGATAAGGCGGCGCTGGTTACCGCGGAGCTATTCATTGGTCACGCGGTTCCGGTGTTGACGATCAGCAGGATGGAGCAGGTTATGCGCAGCTTTTCCGCGTTCCTATTAGCGCTGCCGGCAGCAGGGTTGCTCGCCACGGCGGTTCGGGCCGACAACTCGCAGTTTCAGGGTGCCGATCCGCACGCAATAGTGATCGACAACGAATTATGGATATTTCCGACCGGGGGCCCGGATGGCACCTGGAAGGCCGACCGGTTCGGTGCCTTCTCATCGTCGAACCTGAAGGCGTGGCGCAGCCGCGGTACGCTGATCAAGCGGGACGAGATCGGCTGGATCGGCGATGACGGCGCCCGTGAGCATTTCCTGTGGGCGCCCGCCGTCGCGACCCGAGCCGGCAAATGGTATCTCTACTATTCGGTCGGCCCCCAGCATCTCACGCCCAGCCGCATCGGTGTCGCCGTCGCGGATCGGCCGGAAGGCCCCTATCGCGACAGCGGTCGCGCGCTCATCGGGAAGGCGGAAGAGGATACGAAGCCGTTCGAGGCGATCGATCCGATGGTCTTCAGCGACCCTAAATCGGGCCGTATCTATCTATATGCCGGCGGGAGTGCAGGGGCGCGGCTGCGGATATGGGAGCTGGCGCCGGACATGATATCGATCCGCCGGGAAGTGAGGGTGCAGCAGCCCCGGAGTTTCACGGAGGGTGCGTTCATGCACGAACGCAACGGCACGTATTACCTCTCGTACAGTCATGGCCATTGGAACGCGGGTGATTATTCCGTGCATTATTCCACCGCCTCTTCGCCGATCGGGCCGTGGCATTATCGGGGCAGAATTCTCGGCAGCGATGCACGGCATCAGGGACCTGGCCATCATAGTTTCGTCCAGTCACCGTCGGGTGAATGGATGATCGTCTACCATCGTTGGGACCAGCAAGCCGGTCCCGCGCCGTTTGAAGGCGAACGCCAGATCGCGATTGACCGGGTTCGCTATGAACGGGACGGCAGCATTGCCGGGATCATGATGACGGACGGCGCCGCATCCCCCGTGTGGCCCGGTCATTAGGGCCGGTGAGATCGGCGTTCACCATGCTGCATCCGGATCATGGATGCAGTGCGGACGCGACCGATGCCGGCGTTCGGCGGCATCGTGACGATAGACCATGATTGCGATCTGCGGTTCTGCCATGGGTCAGAACCGCGTTCCAAGGCCCAGCCAGATTCTCGCGGGATCGATGACATAGCCGAAGCGATCATAGTTCAATCGTTTGTCGAGTACATTCTGGATACCGCCATATAGCGTGAAGCGTGGTGACACCTTGTACGATCCGCCGATATCGACCGTCGTATAGGATGGTGCCACGATCGTGTTGCCGCTGATCTGTGCCTCGGTGATCGCCTCCTCGCCCCGGAAGATTGCGCGGACATAGCCGCCGAACCGGGCATCGGGTTTCCAGTTCAGCGACGCACTGGCCTGCTGCTTCGGCGTGTCGTTCAGCGCGGCACCGATGTTGGCGCCGGTCAGCTGTTCGGAATCCGTCAGCGTCCCGGTCGCGGTGACCTTCAACGTCGTGGTCAACGGCAAGTCGATCGTTGCTTCGATCCCACGGACCTTCGCCTTGTCGACGTTCACATAGGTCGTCGGCGGCCGGCCGATCGTGCTCAGTGGCTCGCCCACACACCACGCGCCCGCCTCGACACAGGTGACGCGGGTGATCCGATCGTCGAACCGCGTGTCATAGGCAGTCAGGCTGGCCTGGAACGCGCCGCCGTCGAACAGCAGGCCCGCTTCGATCGTGCTCGACGTTTCCGCCTCCAGATCGGGATTGCCATAGATGGTGCCGCCGCGGCTCGACTGGCCCCAGTCGGGCAGCGTCTGGCGAAGGTTCGGCGCGCGGAAACCCTGTGAATAGCCGCCCTTCAGCGTGAAGCGCCGGTCGATGTTCCAGACCGCATAGACGCGCGGCGTCCAGTGCGTGCCATATTGCTGGTCGTCGTCCATGCGGATGCCGCCGGTCAGCCTCAGCCCGCGCAGGATGGTCAGTTCGTCCTCCGCAAACACGGCGACCTGCCGCCGGCTGGCGCCATCGCGGGTCGATCCCGCCAGCAGGTTGCCGACGGTATCCGACAGATCCTCGTTCCGGTAATAGGCGCCGATACTCAACGCGTTGGCGGGCAGCGGCACCACCCAGATCGACTGCGCGACCGTGTTCTTGATCCGTTTGCCGTCCTGCAGGCTCTCGGCATCCTCCAGCTGAAGATAGCTTTCCGAGCTGGCGAAGCCCCAGCGTCCCGTATGGCTGACGGATCCGACATAGCGTCGCTGCGCCTGCGTGTTCTGCGTGCCGGACGGCGCCGTCGGGCCGGGGGCGACGGTTCTGGCGGCGGTGGATGTCACCGTCTGGCGATAATAGCCCAGCTCCGCGAGGAAGCTGTGCCGGTCGCCGGCGTTCCAGCCGATCTTTCCCGCGAGGCTGTCGTCCTTGCGTTCCGGTGTGCCGCCGACGACGCGATCCTCGGCACGCCGGGTCATCGCGCCCTGCAACTGAACGCCGACCGATCCGACAAGTGGCCCGGACAGATAGAAATTGCCATCGGCGACGTTGCCGTACTCCGCCCCCAACTGCATCGTGCCGTTGACTCGCGCGCTGCCGCGCCAGGTGGCGGCGATCCGCCGGGTGATGATATTGACGACGCCCCCCATCGCATCGGACCCGTAGAGCGAGGACATCGGCCCGCGCACCACCTCGATCCGCTCGATCGCCTCCAGCGGCGGCAACTGGCCCCCTTCGGAAATGCTGCCGCCATTGGTGCGCGTCTCGCGACTGGACAGGCGCTTTCCGTCGACCAGGATCAATGTGTACTGTGCGGGCATCCCGCGGATCGAGATGTCACGGCTGTTGCCTTCGCCGGGTGTCACCGTGACACCCGGAATTTCCAGCAGCGCATCGGTGACTTCACGATACGGCAACCGCTCCAGATCCTCGCGGGTCAGCACGCTGATCGAGGCGGGCGCATCCTTCACCTGTTGTTCCCGCCCGCCCGAAGCGGTCACCACGATCTCGTCGGCCCGCGTCGTTTCGTTCTGGGGATCGGTATCGTTCGCGCGGGCGGCGACCGTCGCGGTGGCGGGCAAGGCTAGGGAGCAGGCGAGCGCGATGAGCGCCGCACCGGAGCGGTAGCGAGTGAATGGCATGATAAAGGTCCCGGCTTGTCGCTTGCTATTGCAAATCGTTCGCATTCTCTATGCTGGACGGGTGCCGCCTAGCCAGCCTCATATTCCGGATATCCGTTATTCACCCTGCGGATGCGCAGTGTCGTGCCAGCATGTCTGCAAACCACGTCGTCGACTGATCGCGGGCGGACCGTTCGTGCCATAAGAGCCGGTAATCGAGGCTATCTATTTCGACCGGTGCGGGCCGGGTGGCGAGGCCATAGCTTTTCGCAAAGCGCGTCGCAGCACGCGTGGGCAGGGTCATGATCATGTCGCTTTCCGCGATCAGGGCGGGGGCTGCATGGAAATAGGGCAGTCGTGCCGTTACCCGCCGCTCGGCGCTGCGTGCACCGAGTCGGACCTCGACACCATCGACCGCCAGATCGCTGACGACGATGCCGATATGCGGCCAGGCGAAGAACGCCTCCAGCAACAACGGCGTTTCGAATTCGGCCAACGGATGGTCCGCCCGCATGACGCAGCTATAGCAGTCGACGAACAGCGATCGGCTGTGCACGACGGTATGATCGGGTTTCAGCCCTGAAACGATCAGGTCGATCTCACCCGACGCCAGTCTCTGTGTCATATCCGCGCTGAACGGCACGATGTCGATCGTCACCTGCGGCGCGGCTGCGGTAATGGATGCCAACGCAGGCGCGATGACGGTGAGCACGCCGTAATCGGTACAGGCGATACGGAAGCGGCGGTCCAGCCTGGCCGGCTCCCGGCAGGGCGGATTCAATAGCGCACTGGTCGATGCGAGCCAATGTTGAACCGGCTCGACCAGGTCGTCCGCCCGCGATGTGCGTTGCATGCCGGCACTGGTCCGGATCAATAACGGATCGTCCAGAATACGACGCAGTTCGGCCAGCGAACGGCTGACCGTCGGCTGGCTCAACCCAAGCCGCCGGGCCGTGCCGGTCACGCTCTTGGTCTGCAACAGTACCGCGAGCGTCGCGAGCAGGTTCAGGTCGACATGTCCCGGATAAATGGCGCCACACTCACATGTCGATACAGAAAGCTATTGAGAACCATTATCCGAACTGGACGGTGACTGCAAATCGAACCGTCACCGCAAGGGTAGCGGATACTTGTCCGGCAGATAGGACATGATCGATGGCGTTTCCGGGATGCTGACGATAATCCGAAACCAGCAAGGGAGATTTCATGGATTTCAGCAGATCGTTTTCCATCCTCGCGCGATCTCTGGACGCGCAACGATCCCGGCGCAGTTCGGCAGTGACGTCTCGGTGTCAGGTCAAGAGGAGTGCCGCCCTGCACGCTTTCCTGCTGTTCACGATGGCTCAGCCGGCCGTTGCCCAGACGCTGCGGGTCGATGCTCGCGGGGACGTGCCGGTACCCGAGCAGGGCTATCTGAAGCTTGGTGCCGCCCGCGCGCCGAACGGATCGACCATCGGCGCTAACAGCCGGTATCTGACCCTTGATGGCCAGCCCTGGCTGCCGGTGATGGGCGAGTTCCACTATGTCCGGACGCCTATGGCCGAATGGGACGCTGAACTGGCGAAGATCAAGGCATCGGGCATCGATATCGTCGCGACCTATCTGATGTGGAATTATCATGAGGAGATGGAAGGCCGCTTCGACTGGTCCGGTGATCGCAACCTGCGCGCATTCGTCGAGGCGGCGGGGCGGCATGGACTGAAGGTCTTCCTGCGGCTTGGCCCATGGGTTCATGCCGAGGTCCGCTACGGCGGCATTCCGGACTGGGCCGTCCGGTCGATGCCGACACGCGGTGACGATCCGGTCTATCTCCGCCATGTCGAGCGGTTCTGGCGCGAGGCGCGGCAACAGGTGCAGGGGCTGCTGTGGCGGGACGGCGGCCCGGTGATCGGCGTGCAGATCGAAAACGAATATAATCTTCGAGGACCGGGGCAGGGCGCAGGGCATATCGCGACGCTGAAGGCGCTGGCGGTCCGGCTGGGTTTCGATGTGCCGCTTTATACGGTCACGGGATGGGATGCGACGGTCTATCCGCGCCGGGAGGTGATGCCGGTGTTCGGCGGCTACCCCGACGAACCCTGGGGCAAGTCGACCGGCAATCTGCCGCCCAAGGAAACCTACGCCTTTCGGTTCGGCAGCCGGGTCAGCGGCGATCTCGGCGCGCAGACCAGGGGCGGGCGGACCGGCGATGCCGATGGCGACATTGTGCACACGCCCTTTCTGGGGGCGGAATATGGCGGTGGTATCCCCACCATGTATCGGCGTCGGCCCGTGATCCGACCGGACGACATCGCCGCGATGCTGCCGGTGCAACTGGGTTCGGGGGTCAACCTGTACGGTTATTACATGTATCACGGTGGCCGTAACGCGATCGGACGCACGACCCTGCAGGAGCAGACCGCGATCGGTGGCTATAACGATCTGCCGATCATCGATTATGACTTTCAGGCACCGTTCGGCCAATATGGTATGGCGAATGCGGTGCTGCCGGCTATCCGCCCCTTCCATCTGTTTCTGCAGGAATGGGGGACGACGCTGGCGCCAATGGCGGTTCGCCGTCCGGATCGCGTGCCAAGCGGGCCGGGCGACCTGACGACACCGCGCTTTTCGGTCCGCAGCGACGGCGACCGGGCCTTCCTGTTCTACAATAGCCATATCCGCCAATATCCGGCCGCGATGCAACGCAGCGTCCGCTTCTCGGTCGATCTGCCATCGGGACTGGTGACGTTTCCTGCGACCGCGATCGATATTCCGGCCGATCGCTACTTCATCTGGCCGATCGACATGGCGCTGGGCGTGACCGACGCGCGGCTGGCGTGGGCGACCGCGCAGCCGCTGACGACGATCGCAACCCCGGCGGGACATGTGACGGTGCTGCACGCGGTGCCGGGCATCCCAGTCAGCCTGGCGGTAAGGGCGGCGGCGGTCCGCGCCCGCGGTGCGCGCATACGCAGAGCGGGCGACGTCTTTACCGTCGAGGAATTGAAGCCCGGCACGGATGCGGTGATCGACGTCGTCGACACCCGCGGCCAGCGAGAGCGGGTTCTGATCCTCACGCAGGAACAGGCACGACGGATCAGCAAGGTGACGGTGGCGGGGGGCGACCGGCTGGTGATGACCGAAGACGAGATCGCACCGACGCCCAAGGGCATGCATCTGGTATCGCGGGGCGATCCGCGTTTCACCTTTGCGATGTTCCCTGCCGCAACGGCCGTCAAAGGAAGCCTTCCGGTGCGCGAGGCGGGACAGGACGGGGTATTCGCCCGTTATATGGCGACCGCACCGGCCCGGACGTACCGCGTAACGATGAAGCCGCTACGCCCCGCAGGCGTCGCACCGCCCGTTCAGATCGGCGGCCCGGCCAAGGCCGCAGTCGAACCCTATCTGGAAAGCTTCACTGCCGCTGCCGCATGGACACTGGCAGTGCCGCCGGCTGGCTCGGCTGCGATCGAAGATCGCCGGCTGATGATCCGTTGGACCGGCGACATCGGCCGGCTGTTCGCCGGCACCGACCTGATCGACGACCGCTATTTCGACGGTCGGTCGTGGCAGGTGAATCTGCGCCGCTTCGACGGCCGGCTTGGCCAGCCGCTGACACTGTCGATCCTGCCGCTGCGCAAGGATGCACCGATCTATCTGGACGAAGCCGCCATCGCCAGACGCGGCGGTGCAGATCAGGTTGCATCGCTTGACTCGGTGCAGGTCGAAACCGATTACGGTCTGGATGTGACGTTCTGACCGGCGGCGAAATGCTGCTCCGTACCTTGTCGGTATCGAAAGCCGGCGGGGCCGCCAACGGGGCCGCAAATTCGGGTAATCGAGAGCTGTTTGACGGATCGGGGGGGGCGATGGCTACTGAAAGGCTTGGTCCAGCGGCGTCACCCCTACATCTCCGGTGCAATGACGGAGTGAGGTAGATGAGATTGTTGCTCCGGTCGGCGCTGGGTCCGGCACTGATGCTGTCCGCATCGTTCGGCGGACCGGTGGTTGCACAGTCGGTGCAGCCAGCGCATGGCTTTGCCGTCGCCGGCACCGGTTTCCTGAAAGACGGCAAGCCGCATCAGGTCATTTCCGCCGAAATGCACTATGTGCGCATCCCACGCGCCTATTGGCGTGACCGACTGCACAAGGCGCGGGCGATGGGGCTGAATACCATCACCACCTACGCATTCTGGAACGCGCATGAACCGCGTCCGGGCGTCTATGATTTCAGCGGCCAGAACGACCTGGCCGCCTTCATCCGTGCAGCGCAGGCGGAGGGGCTGGACGTGATCCTGCGGCCCGGCCCCTATGTCTGCGCGGAATGGGAGCTGGGTGGCTATCCTGCGTGGCTGTTGAAGGATCGCCGCCTCGTCCTCCGTTCGACCGACGCGGCCTATACTGCGGCGGTAGAGCGGTGGCTGGTACGGCTGGGTCGGGAGATGAAGCCCCTGCTGCTGCGCAATGGCGGGCCGATCGTCGCGATCCAGCTGGAAAACGAATATGGCGCCTTTGGTCAGGACAAAACCTATCTGGAGGGACTGAAAGCGAGCTATCGCCGTGCCGGGCTGGCCGATGGCGTGCTGTTCACTTCCAATCAGGCATCCGATCTGGCCAAGGGCTCACTCCTCGATGTGCCGTCGATCGTCAATTTCGGTTCGGGCGGTGCGGCCAACGCGGTGGCGAAGCTGGAGGCGTTTCGCCCCGGCGGGCTGAGGATGGTCGGCGAATATTGGGCCGGGTGGTTCGACAAATGGGGAGAGGACCATCATGAGACGGACGGCCGTAAAGAAGCCGAGGAACTCCGGTTCATGCTCAAGCGCGGCTATTCGGTGTCGTTGTACATGTTTCATGGCGGCACGACCTTCGGCTGGATGAACGGCGCCGACTCGCACACCGGCAAGGATTACCATCCCGACACCACCAGTTACGATTACGACGCACCGCTCGATGAGGCGGGCAATCCACGATACAAATACGCGCTGCTGGCCTCGGTGATCGCCGAGGTCACGGGCAAGGCGGCCGTGCCGCCCCCGGCGTCGACCGTCGCCGCCACTTTTCCGGTTTCCACGACCCGGCGCAGCGCATCGCTATGGGACAATCTGCCTGAACCGGTGCGTTCCCCGCGGCCATTGACCTTCGAAGAACTCGACCAGAATTACGGGTACGTCCTGTACCGGGTGGCGCTGCCCGCGGGGCAGGGGGGACGCTTGCTGCTCAAGGGCATGCATAGCTACGCACAGGTCTATATAGACCGGAAGCTGGTCGGGACGCTCGATCGCCGGCTGGATCAGGAGGCGGTGGACCTGCCCTCCCGCGCGGTCCCTGCGACGCTGGATATCCTCGTCGAGAATACCGGCCGCGTGAACTACTCGCACGCCATCCGGACCGAGCAGACCGGATTGACCGGGGCGGTCACGCTGAACGGGACGCCGCTGGTCGACTGGCGCATGTTCCGTTTGCCGATCAACGACCTGTCGACGCTCCGCCTGTCGAACGCGCCCTGTACGGGTCCCTGTTTCTACGAGGTCGAAATGAAGGTGGATCGGCCGGCCGACACCTATCTCGACATGCGTGGGCTGCACAAAGGGCAGTTATGGCTCGGCACGCACAATCTCGGCCGCTTCTGGTCGATCGGTCCGGTGCATACGCTCTATGCGCCCGCACCATGGATGAAGCGCGGTACCAATCGCATCACGTTCTTCGATCTGACCGGCAACGCGACCGATCGCCTGTCAACCGTCAGGGCGCCGATATTCGGAAAGGTCACCACCACCCGCGAAGCGCAGTGAGTAGGCTTGGAGTTCGAAGATCGTGCTGGGTCACGCAAAGCCTGACCGAAAGTTGAGTTGAGCGATTTCAGAGGCTTGTGATTCACCGGGGGTTGCGAATACCACGAGGGTCACACGGGCGGAACTGGCACAGGTTCCAGTTATACGCGGCATAGGTGGAAAGCCGGTGGAGGGTAGACTGAAACCGCTCGTCGCGAGCATGACAGAGGCGGGTTACGTTACGCAAGCGACTGCACGGATGACGAATGGGCTGTCGTTCGGGTATTTTTGAAGCGAACCTCAAGGGTGGGACGCCCGCGCAAACACAAGGCGCGGACGCTGTGGGATGCTATCCGGTATATCGCTGCAGCAGGGTGCCAGTGGGCGCAACTGCAAAAGATTTCCCCCCTCCGCAGCCTTTCCACCGCTGCTACGCATCGCCGGAACCTTGGGCTGTTCCGCTAGTCGATGAAGACCACCGAGGCGGCTGGGCCGCGCAGATACGATGCGGGCAAGAAGATCAAAGGACGCAAACGCCACATCGTGACCGACACGCTTGGCGGCTTGCTGGAAAACGTGGCGCAGGTGACGTGCTCCCCGGATTTCATGCCAGTGGTAAGTTAGCTCGTCGGATGGAGATGCGCAAACGTGGTGGCCGCAAGCGTGCGCTGGGGACGCGGGCACCGATGGCGATCCCGCAGGAACTCAATCAGTGCTGGTCTCTCGACTTCGTGTCGGATGCATTGGCCTGCGGCCGGCGGTTCCGCGTGCTCAACGTCATCGACGACTACAGCCGGGAATGCCTGGCATCCATCGTCGACACCTCGCTGTCGGGTCGGCGGGTCGTTCGCGAGCTGAGCGCCATCGCCGAGCGTCGCGGGCTGCCGTACATCGTGGTCAGCGACAACGGCACCGAACTGACCAGTCATGCCGTCCTCGCCTGGTGTCAGGACACCGGGGTCGAGTGGCACTACATCGCCCCGGGGAAGCCGCAGCAGAATGGCTTTGTGGAATCGTTCAATGGTCGCTTGCGCGACGAGTGTCTGAACGAACACCTGTTCCCCTCGCTGGCTGCGGCGAGACGGATCATTGAGGCATGGCGGACGGACTACAACACCGTGCATCCGCACAGCAGCCTCGGCGGCATGGCACCCGCTGAGTTCACCAACCGCTCCCACCACGGGCATGAGGAAACCAAAGCTAACTTATCAGCGGTCTGAAAACGGGGAGCACGTCACATGGTGCCGATGTTCAGGACCGCAACGGGGCTCCAAGCCTGATCGAGCGATCTTGCGATGCGTAACCCACCATCGCCAGCCTGTTCCCCGACGGCGGCTATGCCAAGCAGAAACTCGAAGCGGCGGTCGCCCACATCGATCAGCTGACAATCGAAATCACCAGACGGCCCGACCTGACGGGCTTCGTCGTCCTGCCTGGCGCCGGGTGATCGATCAAACTCTGGCGTGGCTTAACCGGTGCCGTCGCCTCGCCAAGGACTGGGAAGCCTTCATCGCTTCGTCCGAAGCCTGGATGGTCGTCTCATCCATCAGGCGAATGACGCGTCGTATCGCCAAACTCAAATTATGAGGCGGGCTCCTAGACGTTGTAAACCTGCACCAATGACGAGAAGCCTTTGCCTCAAGTACAGGTAATATTCATAATTATTGCGCTCATCTTGGTAAGAAACAACTATGCAAAACGCAAAACTAAGCTATCAATGATCGGAGTGCTGGGCTTGATAGGCCATCCGGCGGCAGGCGCAAATTTTTCATAAGTCGCGGCGCCGTACATTCAAAGCATCTCACGGCCGATCAGGATTGCATCTACTGGCGTACTGCCGCTCAGAGGGGCGACCTTACCACTTTTCCGGTGGTGTACTGTTTTTGCGATGCATCCACGCCATAGAGTGCTTGGGCACAAGGGGGCGGCCAGAGGGTGATGGATCGCACCAAATTCTCCACGGTTGCAGGATGCCGATATTGCCGCCTCGTTTTATTGGGTCTTAAACTCATAAGATTTGCCATATGTTTGAGAGACATATCAAAAAAATCGGCATTCGAAGAGATAATTGGCAGATTTAATATATTTCCCTACTCGGCAGTTTGTTCTGCAAAATAAATTTTACCATCAAATTTTTCTATTTGGGACAATTAAGACTGAAAATGCTGCGTTATAAAGTACTGGCGATAGTATATAGCGGTGGAGGGGAATAAAGGTCGCGAGGGGGCGCCATGGCAGATCGCAAAAATAACGTAGGATTCCTGAGGCTTGTGCTTGCCTGCGCCGTCATTGTCGGTCATGCGCCGGAAATGATTGATGGAAATGTCAGCAGAGAGCCGCTTGCCACACTAACTAGCGTTCTTACCTTGGGTAGCGTTGCCGTCGATGGCTTCTTTTTGCTCAGCGGCTATTTAATTACCGCAAGCATGACCCGTTCGACCCCATTGCGGTACCTTAGTCGCCGGGTGATGCGGATTTATCCGGCTTTCATCGTAGCTTCTCTTATTAGCATATTTATACTAGGGCCGTTAGTTTGTGCTCAAGTATCGGGGGCATTGCCAAAGGCAATTGCTAAAATAGCATTTCTACGACAGCCCGATTACTATATAGGCCAATTCCCCGGCTTGAAACACTATCCGCTGTTGAATGGTGCGATGTGGACGATCGCCTATGAATTCCGCTGCTACCTGCTTGTCTTCGCGTTGGGGATATGTGGTGTCTTACGAAAGCCAGGCATGATGATGGCAATCACTTTGGTTGTACTCGGCCTGTTCGCTGCACTGGGCGTCAAACCGTTCGCTACCTCGCTGGCGGAATGGGGAGATCATGGGGCTATAAAACTGCTGATTGGTGATCCGACGCAGGTCATTCGCCTTACAAGTGCATTTCTGGTTGGCTCCTGCTTATGGGTGCGAGGCGATGGCCGAACGCCGCAGATCAGCGGCAATGTCGCTGCCATATCCGCGATGGCGATGGTCGTCACCATCGTCGCTGTCCCGGTGATGGGGGAGGTCGCGGTACTGACTTTGGGTGCAGTGGGCCTGTTCTGGGCATCGTTCCGGGCGAACTTAGGTGTGTTGCAAACGATTAATGACCGGTGGGACATCAGTTACGGTACGTATCTCTATGGATGGCCTATCGCGACGTACATCCGATGGGCCTACCCCTCGATTGATCCCTGGACACTGGCCGCCAGTACTGTTCCGCTGGCCCTCATCGCAGGGGCGGTAAGCTGGCATCTCATCGAGGCGCCTACGAAGGATATTCGTTTGTTCAGGCGTCTGACGTCGTGGCAACGGCAGAGTCTGGTGGGTTAAATTGTCGCCATTCCCTCTTGATTTAAAAGGTGTGTGTCAGCCAATCGATCCTGACGCCGAGCAGGTGGTCAATAAAAATATATTCGCTGGCACACGTGACAGATTGCCTTGCAGGAAATGTTCACCGAAACTGACCTCAGGTCGGCTTTTTATACGGGGGGAACAGGCCGATCCTTTGGAAACGCCTTCTCCCCGCGCCGGTTGAGAATTACCCGCCGGTGGCAGCTCGCCAGGTGTTTAGTCCCGGCACCTGGTGGATCGGATCGATGATGAACCGGTTTGGCTCTGACTTCCAGATCTTGGCGATGTACTCGTAGGGTGTGAGGCCGCTGAGCGTCTTGAGCCGGCGGGCGAAGTTGTAGGCCGCCATGAAGTCGGCGAGGTGCGTCCGGAGCTGGTCATGATTTTCGTCGTGGAAGCGTTTGACGGTCGCCTCCTCGATGGTGCGGTTCATCCGCTCGACCTGTCCGTTGGTCCACCAGTGATCTTCCCTCGGTTTGACGGACACCGATGATAGGCTCTGCGGAGCCAGGAGGTGTATAGTGGCGATTATGACGAAGCGTCGGTTCACGGACGAGTTCAAGCGCGAAGCGGTTGCGCTGTGGGAGACGAGGGGTCGGATGCAGACCGAGGTAGCGGCCGAGTTGGGAATCATGCCGACGATGGTGCGTCGTTGGCAGCGTAAGTTGGGGGATGGCAGCGCTGTGCCGGCAAGCCCGGCGGCGAAGCCGCCAGTATCGCCGCTGGCGTCGCCAGCGGATCAGGCGTCGGAGATCGCGCGGCTGCGGCGCGAGCTGGACCGGGCGCGGATGGAGCGCGACATATTAAAAAAAGCCGTCGGCATCCCCTCGACCATGCTCGGGACAGGCTTTGCGGAGATGCCGCGGTGAAGTTCGCCCCTTCGGCGTAGCTCGGCAACCGTATTGGAGGTCAAGCGGGATCGGCATGCCATGGTCGATCATAGGTGAGCATGGAGTTGGCGACCGTGATGAGCTTTCGCATGGCAGCGACGATGGCGACCTTGGGCGGTTTGCCC
>Ga0265797_10000072_pt1 | contig 220671 bp, 186 predicted proteins | sample P2T30metagenome_FD_192433 | JGI IMG/M metagenome (GOLD analysis project Ga0265797, IMG submission 192433) | Plant litter microbial communities from East Loma Ridge, Irvine, California - P2 T30 | ecosystem: Environmental > Terrestrial > Plant litter > Unclassified | place: USA: California...
GCTTCGGCCTCCTGAAGCATTTCCGCCGCTTCGCCACTCGCTATGATCGCCGAACGGCACATTTCACCGGCTTCGTCCATCTCGCCGCCGCCATTATCTGGCTCCGCTGAATGTCGATCGGCCCTAGGGCGAGCCCCTCGAACTCTGCAGTGGCGAGCTCGAGCTTGGCGCGGTAATCGGGCGCGGTCCTGATCAGATCGAGCATGCGAGGGTGGGATCGGACGTCCGGGGGAAGATCACAGGAAGTTTTCGGTTCTACGACCAGTCATACGAGCACTCGTATGACTGGTCGTATGGAGGTCGTCAGCCGGGTGTCGGATCGACGGCGGTGGTCGGACGCAGAGAAGCTGGAGATTCTGACCGAGGCCGCGTAATTCAAGCACCCATGAGTCGTTGACGGCGCAATCGGCAGGATGATAATGGTCCGCCGGCAAGCCCGGCGGTGCGACGTCGCTGATGTGATTCAGGCCAGCACCTTGTCCAGTGCCCCGCAGAACGCCTTCATTTCCTGGATGGAGCCGACCGTCACCCGCGAAACCGTCGGCCAGATCGGCCACGACCGCCCGATCTCGACGCTTTGTGTACGGAACGCGGCCTGCATGTCCTTTGCCGGGCGCGTCTTCCAATCGATCATGAACATGTTCGCGCTCGTCGGCTTCACGCCGATGTTGCGCGCGCGCAGATGATCGAGCGCGATCCCCCGCGCCTGGACCATCTCGGCCCGCCGCGCGGCGATCAGGGGCGCCGCGGTCAGGCTCGCCGTCGCGCAGGCCAGCGACGGCAAGGGCAACGCGCCCGACTGCATCCCGCCGTCGTAGCGGATCATCTTCGCGAGGATATCCGGTCGCGCCATCGTGAAGCCCATCCGCATCCCGGCCATCCCGAAAATCTTCGAGAAGGTCCGCAGCACGATCACGTCGCGCCCCGCCGTCACCAGCGGCGACGCGACCGGCACGCCCGCGAAATGCGTGTAGGCCTCGTCCACCAGCACGACCGAGCCTGCCGGCTTGTTCGCGATCAGCCATTCGATGTCGGCGATCGGCGTGATCGTGCCCGTCGGGTTATTGGGCGTGCAGATGTAATACAGCCCCGCGTTCGGATCCGCCGCCAGCATCGCACGCACGTCATGTGCATAGTCGGCGGTCAGCGGCACGCGTTTGACCGGCGCGCCGAGCCAGTCCGCGGTTCGCCCGGCAAGCTCGAACGTCGGGTCCGCCACGACCAGACCCCGCTGTGGCGAACAGAAGGTGACGATCGCGCGCGACAGCGGATCGCTCGATCCCGGCCACGGCGCGATATGATCATATGGCACGCCTTCCACGGCCATCACCGCCTTCAGGAAGTCGTTGCGCTCGTCGTGCGGTGCATAGCGATTGCTGTTGGTGATGATCTTGCGCGCGGCGCGCTGGCCCGGGGGCAGCGGCCCGGCCCAGCATTCGTTCGCGCCGATCCGCACCTTGGCGGTCGGTGCCGGATCGGGAACGCCGCCCGACGCCCAGGCCGGGCGGCCGAACGACGCCGCCACCGCGCCGGCCCCGAAGATCCCCGCGATCCGTGCGAGTTGCCGCCGTGAATAGCCCCTGCCGAGCAGGTCGTCGCAGGCGTCTTCGGGAAGATAGGTCTTTTCGATCATGGCAAGATCCTCGCTGGAGACAAAGGTCAAAGATCGACCGACAGGCTGAGCTGTACGGTGCGCGGACTTAGGGGGCGGAAGAACCCGTCGCCGGTGATCGCCGGCGAGATGAACGAGAGCACGTCCTTGTCGAACAGATTGTCGACGTTGACGCGGATCTTCGCGTTCTTGATCGGCCCCAGCGAAAATCCGTCGCCGATATCGGCATAGGCGGATAAGACGGTGAAGCCGGGGACCGACGATCCCGCGCTGTTGTCGAACGTCGAGAAGCGCTTGCTCGTATATTTCGCGGTGAGGTTGGCAACCAGCCACGGCGACGGCTCGACGGTGATGCCGCCCGACACAATCCACTTCGCGCTGTCGGGCAGGAACTTGCCCGCCGTCCGATAGGTCAGCGTCGGGGTTGCGACGATGTCGTCCTGGAACTGTGCGTGATTGTACGTCACGTTCGCGTTGAAATAGGCGAACCCGCGCAACACGGTCGGCTTGACGTTGGCGAGCAACTCGGCGCCATACGCCTCCACCCCACCGACATTCTGGTAGAAGGTCTCGGTAACGTTGGTCGTGCCCGGCAGGATCGACGTGATCGACTGGATGCGATTGTCGAATTTGGTGTAGTATCCGGTCAGCGACGCGAAGAACTGCGGCTGCGTGGTCCGCACGCCCAGTTCGACATTCTTCGAGCGCTCGGGTGCCGGGGCCGCGACCAGCGCCGCCGAACTGGCGTAAGAGACCGAAAAGACGTCATCCATCCCCTTGGGCAGCGCCATGTTCTCCGCATAGGACGCGAACAGCTGTGAGCGGTGATCGGGCAGCTTGAACAGGATACCGGCGGTCGGGAGGAAATAGTCCGAATAACGGGCACGGTTGTATTGCGGACCCCAGCCGGCGACGGTGACTCCGCCCACCACCCGTGCGTAATCGTTGAAGTCGCGGTAACCGCGGTGCTGATAATCGAGATCGAGCATCTTGTTGCCGAGATCGAGGCTGAAGCTGTCGGTCAGCGCGATCCGGTCGCGGACATAGAGCTGCGTCGTCTGCCGCTCGGTGCGATAGTTGCGGCGCAGGTACACGGGCTCGCTGTAGATCGGATCGGCGGCGGGCGACCCGCCGACCGTGTTGTAGCGCAGCTGCGTGCGGCGATATTTGTCCTGCTCCGCCCAGATCCCGGCGTCGAGTGCGTGGCGACCGACATCGGCGTGAATCGACTGGACGATGCCGATCCGGTCGCCACCGACGCCCGACAGCCCGAACTGCGTGCCGCGGGGTGCGGCCAGCGCAAAGCCGCGCGCGGATTGCTGGCGATAGCGGGTCAGCGAGTTGGCGTAGCTGTCGGGCGATACGCCGTAGCCGTCCTTGTCCTCCCAATAGAGCGTCGTCTCGGCGTAGACATTGTCCGCGATTCCGGCGTGGAAGGTCGCGCCGTACAACTTGTCCTTCCGGACGTTGATCGCGAGATCCGAGACATAGGTGTAGTTGGCGTTCGAATATTGGGGGCCGCCCGCGACCGGCGCATAGGCCGGAACCGTACCCAGATAGCCGCGATACCGCCCGACATTGCCGCTGAGATCGGGTGTCGACGAGTTGTATTCGGCGCGGGTGAGCGAGGGGGAATCATAATCGAAAAAGTCGTTGGCGACGAACTTGAATCGCGCCCAGCTCGTACCGCCGAGATCGACCTGCGCGAGCGCCTCCCAATGCTCGCGATCGACCGAGCCGGCGCCGCGCCACAGATCGGTGTCGAGCTTGGTCCGGCTGACATAGGCCTTCAATGGCCCGACCCGCCCGGTGCTGACGCGCACGAACGTCCGCTTCATGTCGAAATCGCCGAAGCTTTGCGACACGAACACGCCGAGGTCTTCCTGCGGTTCGATCGAGCGATACGACACGATCGGACCGAGCGAGGAATAGCTCGGCATCGTCACCCCGCCCGCGCCCGGCGAAGCCTCGACCACGCCGAGATTTTCGTTATCGACGTAGCGGAAGACCGGGCTGCCCCCGAACGCGTCGCTGCGCCCGGTCGGGATGCCGTCGACGATGAAGCCGATCTGGTCCAGGTTGAAGGCGCGCACCTGGACGCTGTTGCCGAACTCGTAGAGGCCCAGTGCGCCGTCGGTCTGAACGTTGAAGCCCGGCAGCGATTCCAGCATCTTGAGGCCCGAGATGCCCGATGGCGCGGACAACAGCGCCTCACGCGTGACCGCCACCGTGCTGGTGATCCGATCCTGCCCGACCGCCTCGTCGGCCTGCGAGATGCGCCGTCCATTGACGACGATGTCACCCATCGGTTCCTCGACGGCCTGGGGCTCTGCATTCCCCGCCGCCGCGACCTGTGCGGCGGCGAATGTCGGAACGGTAAGCGCAATCAACAGCGCGAGCGCGGTGCCGGTGGAATAATGGGCTATGGTCAACGCGAATGGCTCCCTTCTGGATCGGCGAACCGACCGTTGAGTGCCTTCAGACCGACCGGCCACCGTGTACGGCGTTCCGGCCTCCTCCCCCCTCGTTCATGCTTCGGCGGCCGTTCTGCGGCTCGCCGGCACCGCGATCACGACGTCAAGGGTATCGCCGGCCTGGCCCCCGGCTCCGCCATCCGCTGCGCCTCGTCGAGGACGCGCAACGCGTTGCCACCCCAGACCTTCGCCACGTCCGCCGCGCTGAACCCGCGGGCGAGCAATGCCGCGGTGATCTTCGGATAGTCCGACACGTCGTTGAACCCGTCGACCCCGCCGCCGCCGTCGAAATCGCCGCTCATCCCGACATGGTCGATCCCCGCCACCTCGATCGCGTGCAGCAGGTGCTTCATCACGTCATCGAACTTCGCTTTCGGCACCGGCCACTTCGTGTCGATCGCCTTGCGTCCCGCCACCAGTTTCCGGCGATCCGCGTCGGTCATCCGCTCGAAATCGATGCCCGTCATCAGCGCCTTCATCGCCGCGTCGCGTTCGGCGATCCTGGGTTGCGGCACCATGTAGCCGTCGAACGCATTGACCTGAACGACCCCCCCCTTCGCCGCGAGCAGCCGGAGGTCGGCGTCGGTCGCGTTGCGCGGGTGATCGAAGATCGCGCGCACGCCCGAATGCGACAGGATGATCGGCGCCTTCGACAATTCGATCATCTGGCGCAGCGACAGGTCCGAGCTGTGCGACGCGTCGATCACGATCCCCAGCCGGTTCGCCTCCGCGACGAACGCCCGCCCCTTCGCACTGAGGCCGTTCCATTCGGGCTTGTCGGTCGCACTGTCGGCGAGGTCGTTGTTCCTGAAATGCACGGGGCTCATCATCGTCACGCCGAGCCGTTGGAACGTCCGCATGAGCGTGAGGTCCGCCTCGAACGGGTAACCGTTTTCCATGCTCATGAACACGAAGCGCCTGCCCGTCGCGATCGCCGCGCGGGCCTCTGCCGATGTCGTCACCAGCCGGAACACGCCCGGATGGCCTGCGACCATCTCACGAATCTGCACCGCGCGGACCAGCCCCGCATCGCGTGCCGCCCGGTCGCCCTCGGGCGTCCGCGGCCCCTGCCCGGTATAGATCGCGAAGAACCCGCCATCGACGCCACCCTCCACCATCCGGGGATAGTCGACCTGATCGCCGGTCACCGCGACGTCGTGCCGGTCCATGATGCTCCACCCGGGCCGTCCGAGATTCGCCGGCGTATCGAAATGCGTATCGAGCACGATTGCGCGATCGTGCACCGCGCGTGCGGTTTTCCGATCGGGCGCCGCGCCGATCATCAGCGGCGCGGCAAGTAGGACGGCAACGATCATTCGCATCATTTCACCCGATCGAACCATTCGAGGAACACTTCCGACTTGCCGTTGGACTTTTGCCCGTTGTTACGGTGCACTAACGACTTGCAAACCATCGAAAACAGGCAATATTCTCCAGCGGCGACATCACCGTTGCCAAGACCGGAGATTTGGGATGCATCCACATTTAGTGGACTGCCCGGTATCTATTCGAGGCATGCATTGTTAGTCGGGCTGATATCGCCGTCAAGCGTTGTGACGAAATTATGGCTACCTGGTAGCCCGGGCCGCATCGTGTTGGCCGCGTGGTGGACGAGCGCGTCCGGTGTGAACGTAAATTGTCTCGCTGAAGCGGAGGGGCGTCTGCCCGGCGTGACATGGCTCGCTCGAAACCGGACGACATCTCGCTTGGGGTGCGGGGCGATTTCCCGGTTGCTCTTGCGGTGTTTCCCTCGCCAGATGACGGGGGTTGGTTGCGAGCCTGCTCGAGGCTCTCCCGAGCGAAGTCGAAGGGCTGGTGAAGCCGGATTGGCCGGTACCGGATTACCCAACGTCGTGCCGGCGCCAAAAGACACTGACGGTTTCACTGGCCAGCCGCGCCAGTGCAGGCGGCCTGCACCTGCCGGTCGACAGCACCGGGATCAAGATGATGGGCAAAGGGGAAGGGAAAACACGCAGGCACGGTGCTTCCTATCGCCGTCAATGGCGCAAGCCTGTCCTGAGCCAGTCGAAGGGTTCACCCGGGGATCGATGCTGAGGCACGGGCGATCCGGGCGATCGAGGTCACCACCAACGCGATTGATGACGCGGCGACGCTACCGGATATTCTGGCACAAATCCCGACGAACGAGCGCATCGCGATCATCGGCGGTGACGGCGCCTATGACACCGGGAAGTGCCGTGCGGCGATTGCACCACGGGGCGCCGACGCGGCCATTCCCGTCCGCCGCAATGGTCAGCCATGAAAGTCCAATGCTCCTGGCGTCGATGCTCGCAACCAGGAACCCCGAACACCATCCGCGTTGCATGGAGCCCGACAATAAAGGCATTCCCATGCCGCGCTCCGGTTGTGCAACAAAATCAACAGACTCTCAGAACAACCCGTCGTCGAGCAGGTCGTCATCGTCCACGCCGGCCGGTTCGACATGGACCGTGGCCATGCCGGGCAACAGGTGGCGTTGATGCACTTCCCGTTCGACGGCCATCGTGTACGACCGGGCAATCGCCGGCATCAGGGTATGGAGCGGGCTGTGATCGTCGGGCGGCGATGACGGTCCGTCGGCCGCCGCCGCGACGAATTGATCGGCGATCGTCCTGATCGTGGCGCCGACCCGGATCTTGTCCCGCAGGTCGGTGGAGGTGGCGGCGAGCATCCGGAGCATCCGGGCCGCGGCATCGCCCGCCGCTTCCGCGGCACGATCGCTCTGGATCGCGCCTTCGCGGATGGCCTGCATCAACGACGTCAGCATGGTGCCGGGATCGACGGCGGCGGTGTTCGCCGCGCGAACGATGTTTCCGATCGCCTCCAGCGTATCGATCGCACCGGTGATGCCGATCGCGGCACTGTCGAGCTCGTTGGCGACCCGCCGGATATGATCGGCGGCGACGATGATCCCGCCGTTCGATGCCAGGCGTCGCGACTTGAGATCGATGTTGAAGGCGAGTTGCTGGACGTGGCGCTGCAGCCTGCGGACCATCGCGGTGCGCGCCACCATCGCATCCACGAGCCGGACGATCGTGGTCACGGCCGCCTCCGTCTGCGCATCGGCGTTGCGCAATTGCCGGGTGAGCGCCTCGATCTCCGCCACCGATGCCTCAAGGTCGTGGAGGAAGCCGTCGCCGCCGTCATGCGCGCCGTTGCCCTGCGCAGCAGCGCCGTCCTGCGCGCCGCCGCCGTCATGCAGATCGCGCAGCGCATCCGCCTGCGGCACGATCGCCACCAGCGCGGCGACCACCGACGTCGCCTCGCGTTCGAAATCGTCCGCCGCGGCGCGGAGTTGCCCGGCGAGCAGCGGCAGGACATGACATTCGGTGGACCGCACGGCCCCGAGATCGACGGTGGCATCGACCGTTACCTGATCCAGCATCCCCAGCGCGGTGACGACGTGTTCCAGCCGTTGCCGGGTGCTGTCGCCGATCTGCAACGCACCCAGCGCCGTGCCGACCTGCGTGCGGATCGCGCCCGCCAGTCCACCACTGCGCCGTGCCATCTCCACCGCGCCCTTGCGATAACCGCGCAGGGCGGTGGCCTGATCGCCGAGACGGATCGGCGCGGCCGGCAGGATGCGGGCGCATTCCGCCGTCAATGCCCGTTCGGCCACGTCGATCCGGCCCAGGCTGGCGACGAGCAGGTCGATTTCGGCACGGAAACGGCCGATATCGGTTTCCCCGGCATCCATCCGGGCGGTCATCTCGTCCATGATCCCGACCAGATCGGGCGCGCCCATCGCGATGACCTTCACGTTCATCGCATAGATACCGAGCAGGCGCAGGGTCTGGTGGATTGCGGCGACGTGATCGACCAGCAGTTTCGCCGCCGGGGCCGCGCCGCCGACCGTCGCGCGCCGGGTCGCCTGTTCCTCCGGCAACCCCGCGAGGCGCGCCGCCACCGCGACCAGCCCGTCGCCCGGATTGCCCGCGACGCCATCGTCCAGCGCCGCCTCCACGCCGGCCAGCGCGGTGACGATACGATCGGCGACCGCGACACCGTCGCCCAGCGCGACGCCCGCCTGCACGAAACTGTGATCGAGCCCCGCGGCCAGCGCGGCCAGCGTCCGCGCATAATGCGCCGTCGTGCCGGCTTCCACCGTGACCGTCGTCATGTCTGCCCCGCTCACCTGCGTGCGCTGCCGTGCGTCAGCCGGCAGGCGGGCATCAGGAACTCGACCTCCAGCGACCTGGCGTGACGACACAGGTCGTCGAGGAACTGTAGCTTGGTGTCCGCGAACCGCCGGAAATCGGCGTGAATGGCAGCGACCGGCCATGCCGCGATGTGATGGGCGTAGCGGACGTGCAACTCGCTCTCGGCCGCTTTCATGCGGTCATAGTGCGGCACCCGCATCCTGACATCGGGTATCTCGTGTTCGATACGGGACCATAGCCGCTGGGTCGCGGTCAGGTTCTCGCGGGCGACGACCGCCATCTCGAACCGAAGCCGGACGAACGCCGGCGTCGGCTCCGTACCGCCCAGCTCGTCGCGCAGCGCCTCGGCAGCGGTCGTGAGGCGACGATGGCAATCCATCACGGCCTGAAACAGATGCATGTCGGTCTTCCCATCGTTGTGGATGCCGTTCGGAACATCCCGATCATGGGGGACAGCCGGATCAGAACAGGCCATCGTCGTCGTCCGCGGCCGTTGCGACCGGCATGGCGATGGCCATGCCGGGCAACAGGAAGCCGGCGTGACCCTCCCGCTCCCGCGCCATCGTGCAGAACCACCCGATTGCCGCCAGCAGCACACGCCCTATGGCCTCTGCGGTATCGGCCACCCGTTTGGGCAGCCCGCCATCGGCAGGATGGCCGATGCTTACTGGGACGTCCGGCATGATAGGGATGCACACTCTTGTTTCCGGTGTTTCGTTCCGTAAACAGCGCATTCTAAAAAAGTGGTAATCACGCAGGAACGGCCGGGCATCACACCTGAAATCTGGCGTCAGGTTATTGTCGGCCGGCAATCTTTTGCCATCATTTCAGAAATTTATATCGCCTGCGATGACGAGCACATCTTTTTCCGGCAACCGATCTGCACAAAATCGCTGGCATGTGCTTGCCCCGGCGACCGCCAGTTCTTTACCGACCGGGCGCGAAGCCGTTGTATATCCCGGTATAAATGACGCACCCGATCAGGTGGCAACCCATCTGGCCCACCGGGAACAGGCCGCTGCCGCGCGGGATTGCCCATCGTGACGCGCGCGGCATTTGGCGGTAGGGCGCGGGCGGAGGCGAATGATGGCTGGGATCACGGCACTGCAGCAACGGATGATCGAGATCGCGACGCAGGGCGACGCGGCCTGGTTCGACGGGCATCCCGACAACCGGCTTCGCATCCGCAATGCCGTGGCCCGGGAATTCAGCGAGGATGTCGGCCCCGCGCCGGTGGGCATGTCGTGGCGGGCCATCGTGCTGGAAGCGCAGCCGGGGGTGCGCCTGCGCCAGCCGGTCGCGCTGCCGCTCCACATCGGCAACGATCTGGACGATCCCGACCTGTTCGCGCTGTTCATGCAGGCCGCCGGTCCCGAGGCCAGGGACATGATCCGTCAGCTTCGCGGCGTCAGGTTCCCCGGCAAGGCGGCGCCGGCAAGGGCCGGGTGACCCGATGGCCGGGGACGCCGCCACGGCGCCTTTTCATCGACGGATAAACATAGGTCATCGATACGGATACGGCATCGCCCGTTTTGGGACGGACGCCTGATCTACGTTAGAACGAACAGCGAACATCGACCTTGCGACGACCGTCCCGCCGGCGTAGCGAAGCGCTCATAACGCCGGGTCCATCCTCCGCCACGGAGGCCGATTCGAGCGACAAGGCGAGCAAATCGCCGGTTTTTGGGAAAGAGCGATGCAGGCCGACGACGAGCGAACCTATTACGAGGCGCGTGCCGAATTGCAGCTGCGGCTGGCGGCGGCGACCGCCAACCCGGCGGTATGCGCCAGCCATTACGCCTTGGCGAACCTGTACCTCGAACTGGCCAACAAGGCGGACGAAGGACTGAGCGAGGCGGCATAGGCGAACCGGGCGCTGCCGGACGACGACCGGATCGGCACAACCCCCGGTTGCCCGGCGGCATGGCCGGGCGATCCCCAAGCGCGACAGGGGAGCATCGCCGCTCCCCCACCGAATTCAGACGCCCGCCGGGTTCAGACGAACGCGATGGCGGCGCGGCGGCGGCGGCGAACGGCGGCACCGATCAGGGCGAAGCCGGTCAGCATCATCGCCCAGGTCGCGGGTTCAGGCACCGCCGACGCGACGATCGCGTCGGTGCCCGCGAATGTGCCCAGATGGACCTCGCCGTTCATGGCGAATGCCTTCACGGCGACGCTCCCCTCGATCGCGCTGGTGTTCGTCAACGTGGCGAGCGGCGCCAGGATCGACCCGTGCCACCCCTTCGTCGTGATCGAGGTCGCCTGCGCGAAGTTCCAGATCACCGTCTGGTTGAGCGCGGTGGCATTGATGTTGCCGCCCTGGACCAATGTATCGCCCAGCACGTTCACGATCGTCGTCATGCCCGCCGGCAAACGGCCGAACAGGGCATCGAAATTGGCATTCTGGTCCTGAAACGCCGCGGCGGTCATGGTGAAGACCGCATAGCCGTCCGCCGCGCGCGCATAATCGAGCGCCGTCGTCGTCGCGGTGATGGTCGAGATCGAGGCGAGCGACGACAGCTGCATCGACAGGACGCCGAGGTCCTCGGCCAACTTCGTCGTCTGCGCCGCGATGGTGGCGGCCAGCCCGTTGCGCGGATCGGCCAGACCGGGGGTCAGCGTCAGATAGGGGGCGTCCTGCGCCTGCCCGCCGGTCACCCCCGTGCCGTACTGGACGAGCTTGCTGCCACCGGGGTTGAAATTGGCGACATTGGCGGTGCCGCCGACCTGGACGGTGCCGACGCCGTTCAGCGCCATGCCGGTCGCGTTCCCGCCGACCAGCGCCATCAGCGGCTCGCCGAGGTTGCGTTCGATGGTGAAGCCTTCGATGTTGCCGCCGACCGTCAGCTGCGGGCGCCCGCTCGCCCGATAGCTCTGGCTGCCGCCCTGCGCGACCACCGGCCGGCCCTTGACGTTGCCGCCGACGAACGCCTTGCCCTGGATATGCTGCTGCGTGTCCAGATCGCCCAGCACGATCAGGTTCAGTTCGCGCATCGCCTGCAAGCCATCGGCGGCATTGCCCTTGGCGATGGCGGTGGACGGCGAAACGGCGGCCATGGCGGCAGCGGCAAGCAACACGATGTGTCTCACGAAGAAAAGTCCCCCTGTCAGCACCCTTACCCTATCAGCGTCGCCAACGAAGCGCAGCGCCGTTCCCCCGGGTGGAGCGTCCTGATCCGAGACAGGTAGCCGGCAACGCGCCGCGGGTACAGGCCATCGCCGCGCGCACCGCCTGTTCGATACCCGACGCCCGCATCGTCGTGGCGCGGGCCGAAAGCGGTCGACCGGCGTTGTAGCGGTCAGGGAGAAGATCATGCGCCCATCACCATTTCTGGACGATCCGCGCGACAAGATGCGGCGTCACATCGCCGAAGCCGTCGCCTCCCCGATCGAGGCGGTCAGGGCGATCCATATCCGGGCGGCGGAACATCAGGCCGCGCTGGCCAGGGCCAGCGGGCTGGACGATGCCGCGGCCCCGCGCCGACCCGATCCCGCCCGGCGTGGCATCCGGGGCCTGCTGTCGTGGCTGCGCACCGGCTGGGTGCGGCTGATCCGGCGGCGTGCCGGGTGACGTAACGGCGACTGTCAGCCGCTATTCTGTAGGCGGCATGGACCCGCGACGGCCGCGATACCGACATGGACAACCAACGTGGACAGGCGCCCGATCACCGTCTATCGGGCCGCGCATCGTGCGCGCCTCTTACGGGTTTCCGGTCGCCACGTTTTCCACCGAGCCCGCAAGCAGGAGGTGCCGCATGGCGTGGCTCATCCTCGGCATTGCCGTGATTACCGAAATCGTCTGGGCACTGAGCCTGAAATGGGCCGCGATGCAGGGCACGCTGCTCGCCTCCGCCGTGCCGGTCACGCTCAGTTTCGTGAACATGGGCCTCCTGGCGCTCGCGATGCGCGGGCTGCCGGCGGGCACCGCCTATGCGGTATGGACCGGGCTGGGCGCGGTGGGGGTGACAGTGTTCGGCGTCGTCCTGTTCGGCGAGAAGCTGAACCCGACGCAGATGGCCTTCATCGCACTCATCATCGTCGGGGTGGCGGGTACCAAGTTCTTCGCCACCGCCTGACCACCCGCCCCGCTACCGGGTCGAATTGGCCAACCCACATCGATTACCACTGGCCGCCCACGGCGTGCTTTGGTAGGATCGGGGTGTTGGACGAAGAGACGACAGGGGATGCCACCGGTGTTGATGACGCAGACGATGCGCTGGTTCGGGCCGCGCGATCCGGTGTCGCTGGCGGGCATCCGTCAGGCCGGGGCGACCGGCGTGGTCACCGCGCTGCACGACATCCCCAACGGCGCGGTCTGGCCCCGCGCCGCGATCGCCGAACGCCGCGCCGCGATCGAGGCGGCGGGCCTCGACTGGACCGTCGTCGAAAGCCTGCCCGTCCATGACGACATCAAGACGCGCGGCCCCCGCTGGGATGCGCTGATCGACGCCTATCGCATCAGCCTGACCAACCTCGCCGCGGAGGGCATCCGGGTCGTCACCTACAATTTCATGCCGCTGCTGGACTGGACCCGCACCGATCTCGGCTGGGCGCTGCCCGACGGCGCCCGCGCGCTGCGGTTCGAGTGGGAGGCGGTGGCCGCCTACGACCTGCACATCCTCCGCCGGCCCGGTGCGGCCGATGATTACGCGCCCGACCTGATCGATGCCGCCACCGCCCGGTTCCACGCGATGGACGATGACGGGCGCGCCCGGCTGGAGGCGACGATCCTCGCCGGCCTGCCGGGCGCGGAAGAGAGCTTCACCTCCGCCGGTTTCCGCGATGCCATCGCCGGCTATGCGGGGATCGATGCGGATACGCTGCGCGCGCATCACACCGCCTTCCTTGCGGCGGTGTGCCCCCATGCCGACGACCTGGGGCTGCGGCTGGTGGTGCATCCCGACGACCCGCCCTTCCCCATCTTCGGCCTGCCGCGCGTGGTGTCGACCGAGGCGGACCTGGCGACCCTGTTCGCGCGCGTGCCCAATCCGTCGAACGGCCTGTGCTTCTGCACCGGTTCGCTCGGCGTGCGGGCCGACAACGACCTGCCGGGCATGGTCGCGCGGCTGGGCGAGCGGATCGGCTTCCTCCACCTCCGCTCGGTCGATCGCGAGGGCGGCGACACGGCGTTCCACGAGGCGCCGCATCTGGACGGCGATGCCGACATGGCGGCGGTGATGGCGGCGGTCCACCGGTTGTCCGCCGCATCGGGCCGCAGCATTCCGATGCGCCCCGATCATGGCCACCAGATGATGGACGACCTCGCCCGCACCACCAATCCCGGTTATTCGCTGATCGGCCGGATGCGCGGGCTGGCCGAACTGCGCGGGCTGGAACGCGGCATCGCCCATGCGGCGACGATGCGATGACGATCCCGCGCCGCCTGCGCTGGCTGGCGCTGCTGGCCGTCGCGCCGCTCCACGCGCAGACGCCGCCGATCCAGCCGCAGGTCGACCCCACCCGGCCCGAGTGGGAGAACCCGGCGATCTTCGCGATCGGCAAGCTGACCGCCCGCGCCACCGGCTTCCCGTTCGAGGACCGCGACCGCGCGCTGGCGGGCGACATGGCCCGCTCCGCCCGGTTCCTGACGCTCGACGGCGCGTGGAAATTCGCCTTCTTCCCCTCGTCCGATGGCGTCCCGACCGATTTCGCCGCCCCCGGTTACGACGTGTCCGGCTGGCGCACCATCAGGGTGCCGGCGGACTGGCAGGCGGAGGGGTACGACCAGCCCCGCTTCAACAACATCACCTATCCGTTTCCCGCCAACCGGCCGCTGATCCCGCACGCGACCAATCCGGTCGGCCTGTACCGCCGCGATATCGACGTGCCGGCGGGATGGCGCGGCGACGACGTGATCCTGCACATCGGCGCGGCGGGATCGGCCTATCATGTCTGGGTCAACGGGCGGAAGGTCGGCTATTCGGAGGACAGCAAGCTGCCGTCCGAGTTCGACGTCACCCGTTTCCTGACACCGGGGCGCAACAGCGTGGCGATCCAGATCCACCGCTGGTCGGACGGCTCCTATCTGGAGGATCAGGATTTCTGGCGCGTGTCGGGCATCGAACGATCGGTGTACCTGATGGCGGCCCCCAGGGCGCGGATCGCCGACACCGTCGTCAGGGCCGGCCTCGCCAACGGGTATCGCGACGGCACGCTCGACGTGCGCCTGACGACCACCGCCGCCGCCGCCGGCCATGTCGCGCGGCTGACGCTGCTGGACGGCGACCGCGCGCTCCTGACCCGCAGCATGCCCGTCCGCGGCACCGCGACCATGCTCGCCGCCACGCTGCCCGCGGTGCGGCCATGGACGGCGGAGACGCCCGCGCTGTACACGCTGCTGACCGAACTGGTCGATCGTCGCGGGCGGGTGGTGCAATCGACCGCGCGCCGCATCGGCTTCCGCGAGGTGGCGATCCGGCAGGGGCTGGTCACGATCAACGGCCGCCCGGTCACGATCCGCGGCGTCAACCGCCACGAACACGATCCCGAAACCTTCCACGTCATCTCGGAAGCGTCGATGCGCCGCGACCTGGCGCTGATGAAGCGCGCGAACGTCAATGCGCTGCGCACCTCGCACTACCCCAACGACGAACGGCTCTACGACCTCGCCGACGAATACGGCCTCTACGTGATGGACGAGGCGAACATCGAGAGCCACGGCTACATGATCAACAGCCGCCGCACCGATGTGGACCGGACCAAATACGAGATCGGCTACGATCCCGCGTGGCGCGCGGCGCAGGTCAGCCGCGTGGTCAACATGGTGGAGCGGGACAAGAACCACCCGTCGATCATCTTCTGGTCGCTGGGCAACGAATCCGGCAACGGCCCCAATTTCGAGGCGGCGGCCGCCGCCGCCCGCGCGATCGATCCCACCCGGCTGATCTCGTATCTCGGCTGGAGCCAGCTGGGCGATTTCCGGCCGAACCCGTTCGCCGACATCTATGCGCCGATGTACGACAGCGCCGCCAGGATGGCCGATTATGCCCGCCGCACCGATTTCGCGCAGCCGATGATCCAGTCCGAATATGCCCATATGCAGGGCAATTCGGGGGGCAACCTGATCGATTACTGGAACACGATCGAGGCGCATCCAGGCCGGTTGCAGGGCGGCTTCGTGTGGGACTGGGTCGACCAGTCGATGTATCGATATACGAAGGACGGCCGCCGCTATTGGGGCGACGGCGGCAGCTATGGCCCCAATCCGGGTGGCGAGATCGAGTTCGGCGACGGCCTGATCCAGCCCGATCGCACCCCCAACCCGCAATATCACGAACTGGCCAAGGTCCATTCCCCGATCCGCTTCGCCGCCGTGGATGCGAAGGCGGGTTGTTTCACCGTCACCAACCGCCATGATTTCCGCGACCTGTCCGGCTTCGCGATCGAATGGGAGGTGACCGCGAACGGGGTCGTCGTCGCACAGGGCGCGGGGCCATCATTGGCGACGAAGGCGCATGGCACCGACGATCTGACGCTGGCCCTGCCCCGCCTGCCGGCCACGCCCGGCGTCGAACGGATCGTCACGGTCCGCGCGTTGGCGAAGGCCGATGCCGTCCCGCTGGTGCCTGCGGGTACGGTGATGGGCTGGGAACAGTTCGTCCTCGCCTCACCCGCAGCCACCGGCACCGCCCGGCCCGGGCGGGTGACGCTGACCGAACGAGCAGGCGCGCTGACGCTGGCGGCGGGCGACGCGACGCTGACGATCGACCGCACGACCGGCCTGATCGCCGGCTACCGCGTGCACGGGTCGGAACTGCTGCACGGCGGCGCCCCCAACTTCACCCGCGCGCTGACCGACAACGATATCGGCACCGGGCCGGAGGCGGTCCACGCCGCCTGGGCCGGCATGTCGGCGACGCGCCGGGTCGACGGCGTCACCGCCGCCGATGCCACCATCACCGTCCGTCACGGCTTGGGTGACGGCGCGGCCCGCTTCGTCACCATCTATACGATGGCGGGTGACGGATCGGTCGCGGTCGCGGGCGACTTCACGCCGTTGAAGCAGGACCTGCCCCATCCCCTGCGCATCGGGTTCGCCTATGCGATGCCGACCGCGTACCGGACGGTCGAATGGTATGGCCGTGGTCCGCACGAAAGCTATGCCGATCGCAAGACCGGGGCGATGATCGCGCTGTGGCGCGGGGCGATCGCCGCGCAGCACCATGATTTCATGCGCCCGCAGGAAACCGGCAACAAGACCGACGTCCGCTGGCTGGAACTGACCGGGCCGGCCACCGGCCTGCGCATCACTGGCGACCGGCCGCTGTCGGTCAACGCGCTCGCCTTTCCCTATGCCGATCTGGCCCGCCGCCCGCCGGGCACGCGCACCAGCGCCGATATCGTGCCGCATGGCGAGGTCAGCCTGATGGTCGACGCGGTGCAGGCCGGACTGGGCGGCGACACGACGTGGAACAAGGATGGCCAGCCCCTGCCGCCATACCGCATCCCCCTGACCCCGCGCCGTTTCTCGTTCCGGCTGGAACCGTTCGCCGGGCCGGGGACGACCGTGGCGGCAGCGCGGCCGGCGACCGCCACGACCGGGGATTGAAGCCTCCATAACGCCGTCATTGCGAGCGTAGCGAAGCAATCCAGGGCGTCCTGATCCGGCGCTGCGCCTCCCTCTTTTTACCGGGTAGGGAAAAGACGACGGAGCCGGCGAAAGGGCGTGTCCGGTTCCGTCAATCCGCCCGCAGCCACCCCGTCGGTTTCGCCGCCAGCGTCAGTTCCAGCGTGCCGCCCGCCACGATATCCGCCTGCCGCACGAACGGCGTCGTCAGGGCGCGCCCGTTCAGCCGGGCGGACGCAATGTAGATGCGCCCCGGCTTCCAGTTGCGCGCCACGATTGCGAAGGTGCGGCCGTCCTCCAGCGTGATGACGCTGCGCGGCTGGTGCGGCGCATGGAGATAGAACAGGTCGGTGGTCAGCCTGGGGAACAGGCCGATCCGGTTGAAGACATAGTGCGAGCTCATCGCGCCATTGTCCTCGTCGCCCGGATAGGCATCGGCGGTGAAGCGGCGGAAGATGCGGTCCGCCCAGTAACTCGCCAGATCGGGGCGGCCGACCTCGCTGAACAGCCACGGCGTCGCGAAGCTGGGTTCGTTGGTGATGTCGATCAGGTTGGCGTCGAGCGCATGGCGCAACCGGTCGGTGAAGCGCGCGCGGCCCCCCATCGCCGCGACCATCCCCGGCAGATCGTGCAGCATCGTATAGGAATAGACCCAGGCGGTGCCCTCGTAGAACCCGACATTGTCGTATTTCTTGCCATCCCACCCGATCTTGGGATCGAGCGGCTGGAACCGGCCGTCCGGGTAACGCGGGATGATGAAACCGGCATAGCCGTCGCTGGTCGCCGCCGGGTTCCACACCTTGCGCCAACTGGCCGAACGCGCGGCCAGCAGGGCGGCCTCCGCCGGCCGCCCCGCCGCCGCCGCCAGCCTGCCCGCATAGAAATCGTTGAGCGCGAAGGCCGGCGTCGACGATCCCGATTTCGCGCGCTGGTTGTCCGGCTCCGGGCTGCTATCGCCCACCGCGAACCAGCCGTCGATCAGGTAGCGCGGGCGGCGTTCCTCGAACGCGTTGTGCAGCGCGACCGCCGCCGCCGCCTTCCAGTCGACCCCCGGCACGCCGCGGATCAACCCTTCACCCAGCACATTGTCGACCTCGTCCCCGCCCTGCCCGACATGATAGTTGCGGCCCGCGATGAACGCGGTGTGCGCCGCGCCATATTTGCGGAAGGTCGACACGATCGACGCGACGTTGCCGGCATAGACACTGGGGCGCAGCAGCGACATCAGCGGAAAGCCGGTGTGGTACGTGTCCCACAGCGTATAGTAATCGTCCCAGTGCGGTGTCGCGCGATCCGCCACCGGCTGGTCGCGGGTGCGGTCGCGCGGCTGGATCGCGCTGTGATACAGCGCGGTGTAGAACCGGCGCTTGTCCGCCTGGCCGACGCCATCGATCGTCACGCGCGCCAGTTCGCGGTTCCACGCGGCGCGGGTGCCGGCCTGCACCCCCTCGAAATCGAAGCCGGGGATATCCTGATCCAGCAGTTCGGCCGCGCGCTGCGCGCTGGTGAAGGATACCGCCACCTTCATCATCACCGGCTTGCCCCCGGTCGTGTCGAACTGCCACCATGCCGCCAGTTTCGTGTCGGCGGGGGTCGCGCCATCGGTGGCGCCGGCCCGCACCGTGTCGCCGGTGCGTAGGCCCCAGCGCGTCGGCGCGCGGTCCAGCTGCGCGACGAACCAGATGTCGGTGCGCGCCGGGTTCCAGTAATCCTTCGTCCGCACCCGCGCGACGATCCGGCCCTTCACCGGATCGATCGTCACGTCGGCGCCGTCGCTGGCCAGCTCGCCGCGAATCTTGCGGGTGATGTCGAACACCATCGTCGCGGGCGCGCCGGCGGGATAGGCGAAGCGGTACAGCGCGGCATTCTCGGCCGGGGTCACTTCCGCCCGGATGTTCCAGCGGGTCAGCGTGACGGCATAGCCATCCGCGCGGGCGCGCTCGTCCGCCTTGGCCGACAGATGCGCCGGCTCGTCCAGCAGCGGCTCGCCCGTCTGTGGCGAGATCAGGAACGTGCCATAGGTCGTCCGCCCGCCCGATCCTTGCGTGTGCAGTTGCGCAAAGCCGCTGAGCGGCGCGTCGCGATCGTAGCCGGCATTGCTGCCCACCAGCGTTTCCGGGCTGGGGTGGATCGATCCCGCCGGCCGGGTCGGACCGGGGATGGTGTCGCCCTGGTCGTCGTTGCCGGTACCGATCAGCGGATCGACCTGCATCCAGAGCGGCTCGACCCGCTGCGCCGACCCCGATGCCGATATCAGCACCGCCGCCACAACGGATTTGCAGAGGTGCGGCATCGTGGCGTTCTCCCGGTGTCGTCCGGCGCTGACGGCCGGTCGTTGTCCGCTCGACGTAGCGCGGGGGCGATGGCATGACCAGCCTGAACGAACCACTCGCCGCGAAAGTGGTCGCCCAATCATCGGGAAGTTCCCGTGATCGCGCGCGGCACCGCATATGGCGTGGTCGATCTGTCGCGCCGGGCGGTCGTCGCGATCGTCGATGCGACCGTCGTGCCGGTCGATCCCGGCGTGATCCCGGACCGGATCGAGTTGGTGTCCGACCGGGCGCCCGCCCGCGCCATGGCGCCGCCCGCTGATACGGGAACGGCGCCCTCCCGTGACCGGGAAGGCGCCGCAAGGTGGGAAAGACGGAAGGGATCAGAAGGTCGTGCGCACCGTCGCGGTGAAGGTGCGGCCGTCATAATCCGCGCGGCGGATCAGGCGTTCGTCGTTCTCGTATTCGATCCGGGTGGCGTTGGTCAGGTTGTACGCGTCGAACGACAGCGAGATGCGCTCGTTGATGTTGTACGATGCCGACAGGTCGATCTGCCCGCGCGCGCGCACCGATCGCGCCGCGCCGGTCACCGTGCCGGCCGCCGCCAGATCATATTTGCTGCGCACGTTGTAGACCAGGCGCAGGCCGTAATCGCCGGTTTCGTAATAACCGATCACGTTGGCATTGTGCTTCGACACGCCCGGCAGCGTCGCCTGCTGTCCGTTGGCGCCCCGGCCGCTGATGTCGGTGAAGGCATAGTTGAACCCGCCGCCGAAGTGGCTGAGGAAGCCGGGCAGAAAATCGAGCGACTGTTGCAGGTTGAACTCCAGCCCGCGCACCGTGACGGTGTTCTCCTGGTTCACGAAACCGGATGCGGCGACGATGAACGGCGTCGGCACCGGTCCGCCGGTGTAGATCAGGCTGCTCTGGCACAGGTCGCCGTTGACGGTCAGCGTCCCCAGCCCCAGCGTGGTGGCGTTCGTCGGGCACAGCCGGCGCGGATCGTTGATCGACGCGATCAGCCCGGTGATCCGCTTCTGGAACCCCGCCAGTGAGATGATGCCGTTGGGCCGGTTGTACCATTCCACCGACAGGTCGAGCGAGGTCGAGTCGTACGGCTTCAGATCGGGATTGCCGAGCGTGACCGAATAGACGCCGTTGACCGGGTTGCCGACGATCGTCGCGGGCGTGAACTGGCGCGGCTGCGGGCGGACATAGGTCTTGTACGCCGCCCCGCGCACCAGCAGCTTGTCGGAGATGTCGGCGACCGCGATGAACGACGGCAGCAGCTTGCCATAGGTGCGGGTGTAGTTCGTCTCCCGGAAATCGGCGGGCGACCCGACCGTGCCGGTCAGCGAGATGCGGTTGAGCGCATCGATCGAATTGCGCGCCTGTTCGTACCGCAGCCCGCCATTGCCGCGGATGCGGATACCGGCGATCGTCACCTCGTACTTCGCCTGCGCATAGCCGGCCGCGATGTCGGTCTGGTTGGAGAAGTTGAACAGCGAATAGGCGTTGTCGTTGTACCGGATGTTGAAGCCCAGCGGCGACAGCGCCCCGCCCGGATACAGCGTCACCGGCAACAGCTTGTCGAGCGCATAGTCGAACCGCGTCGACTGCCAGTTGGCGCTGGTGGTGCCCGCCTTGCCGCCGAAGAAGCCGTCGATACCGGGCGATTCCTCCAGGAAGCTGCCGTCGATATTCTGGGTCTGGATGCCGAACGCCTGGGTGCGATAGCCTTCGGACACGTATTTGTTGTGTTCGAAGCGGAAACCGACCTGGATGCCGGTCAGCACGCTGTTGTCGAAGCTGCGCTCCGCATCCCATTGATACGCCAGCAGGTCGTTCTGCGCATAGCTTTGCGTGCCGGTCACCTGCAGGCGCTGGCGACGGTTGGCGACGACGGTCGAGTCGTAGAATTGCGTGGGATCGGCCACCCCGCCCCAGAACCAGCCGGTCGGCGACAGGCTGGATACCGCCGGGGTCGGCGCCAGCGAATAGAACAGGTCGCCGATCTCGCCCGCGCCGGTGCGGATCGATCCGCTGACGCCGTTGCCCGCCGCGGTCTGGATGCGGTCGAAATCGATCGACGTCTCCTCCGACCGGTTGTTGGCGCGCGACGCGGTCAGCACCGAGGTCAGGCGCCAGTCGTCGTCGCTCCATTCGCCCTTCAGGTTCACGCCCCACGCCTTCTGCCGCAGCGACAGGCGCCGCGTCGACATGCGCGTGTCGGGGTTGGTGAAGTCGTAATCGGTCACGACGTAACGCCCGTCATCCAGCTGCACCGGGCCGGTGCGAGGGGTGACGACGCTGGCCGCGTTGTTATCGACGATCGAGAAATACTGCATCGTCTTGGGCAGCTTGCGATCGGTGTAGAAGCCGGTCAGGCCGATCCGCGTATTGCTGTCGGGCTTCCATTCGGCGCCCGCCGCGCCGGTGTAGAGATTGCCGTCATTGTCGCGCGAATACTGGCGCAGCTGCGAATTGTAGAGGACGCCGTTGGTGGTCGTGGTGCCGGTGCACGACGGGCAGGCGGTCGACCGCGCATAGTAACTGCCCAGGGCGCCGGCATTGGCCTGCGCCTGTGCGGCGGTGAAGGCGGAATAGGTGTTGAACTGCACCGTATCGCGCCGGAAATTCTCGCGCTTGTAGGTCGCGACGCCGAACACCGCGAACTTCTCGGAGAAGATGTGGTTGTAGCCGACCGTGGCGGCGGGCGCGAACTTGTCGCCCAGCTGGTTGTATTCCATCGCCAGCTTGGCGAAGCCGCCTTCCTTGCGGCTCAGCGCGGGGGCGATCTGCAGGTCGACATTGCCCGACAGGCCGCCCGACTGCGCGCTGGCCAGCGGCGATTTGTCGACGATGATCGCGCTGAAGATGTCGGCGTTGAACGCGCCCAGCGGTGCCGCCTCGGTCAGGATCGGCTCCGCGAAGGCGACGCCGTTCAGCGTCAGGCGGGCATATTCGCCGGGCAGGCCGCGCAGGTTGATGGTGGCGTTGCGCCCCTCCGCCTCGCGGTTGATCTGGACGCCGGGGACGCGCTGCAACGCCTCGCCGACGTTCAGGTCCGGAAAGCGGCCCAGCCCGTCCGACGAGATGCCGTCGGTGATCGCGACCTCGTTGCGCTTGGATCGGATCGCGTCGGTATAGCTCTGGCGGAATCCGGTGATGACGATGTCGGCGCCCTGTGCGGCGCCTTCTTCGGGCAGCGACCGGGGATCGGCGGCGGTCGTCTGGTCCGGATTGGCGGGCGTCGCGACGGTCGGCGTGGCGGGATTGGCCGGCACGGTGTCGGCCGGCATGGTGTCGGTCGGGGCCGGAGCGGGAGTGGCGGCTGCGGGATCGGCGGGGGTGGCGGGCGTCTGCTGTGCGGCGGCGGGCAGTGCCGTCAGCATCGTCGCGCCCATCAGCACGGCCAGTATCGACCGGCCGCCATTGGCATTCCTCATGGTCATCCCCCCTCGGGTTTATCGTTATCGTTCCGGCCTTTGGATCGTCCGGCCCTGTCCGAACGGTGGCGCCCGACCGTTGCGCCTACCACTTGTTTAAATTGTCCGAACCTTTTGTGCAACCAATTTGACTTAAGTGCCTGTTGTATCCGCCACGCCGCTATGGGATCGGTACCGTCATGACGAAACCGACCGGAAAACTGTATCAACAGGTCGCCCAGGCGATCGCCAGGGCGATCGACGACGGGCGCTATGCGGTGGGAACCCGCCTGCCGGGCGAGCGCGAACTGGCGGAGGAATTCGCGGTCAGCCGCCATACCGTGCGCGAGGCGATGATCGCGCTGGAGATTCGCGGCATGGTGGAGGCCCGGCACGGCTCCGGCCTGTACGTGGTCGGCACGTCGACCGATGGCGGCACCCCGGCGGAACTGGATATCGGCGCGTTCGAACTGATCGAGGCGCGCATCCTGTTCGAGGGCGAGGCCGCGGCGGTCGCCGCGACGGTGATCGACGACGAGACGCTGGCGGAACTGGACCGGATTCTCGCCGACATGGCCTCGTTCGATCCCGCCAGTGCCGAGGCGATGGAAACCGATCGCCGTTTCCACCTCTGCATCGCGGAGGCGACCGGCAACACCGTCATCAGCACCGTCGTTGCGATGCTATGGTCCCTGCGCGATCGCGCCCCGCTCAGCGCGCACATGTTCGCGGAGGCGCGGCGGGAGGGTATCCACCCCCGGGTCGACGAACACCGGCTGATCGTCGACGCCCTTCGCGCCCGCGATTCGGCGCTGGCCCGCAAGACGATGCGCGATCACCTGCGCCGCGTGGTGGAGGACCTGCTGGCCGCGACCGAGGTGGAGGTGCTGCGCCGCGCCCGGTCGGAGATCGAGGACCAGCGCGGCATGGTCGCCAAACGCCTCCACGCCTGACGGCGGGCCTTTGGAGCAGGATGACACGACCTGCCCCGATCCGTCATTGCTTCGCTGCGCTCGCCATGACGGACATCTGGTTCAACGTGATGACATCGGATTCTGGAACGAGCGACCCGTCAGAACAGGAAGGTGTAGAAGCAGGTGAAGAACGCCGCGAAACTCAGCAGGAACAGCTTCACGTCCTGATCGCCGTTCTTCGCCGGCCGCGGTGCGGGCGGTGGCGGCAGGGCGCGGCGCATCGGGTGGCGGGCGGCTTCGTTGGTCAGGACGAGACGTCTGGTCATGGCGACACGTTAACGCCCTGTTTACGATTTCGGCCAGCGGCGAAGATGGTTAACCGCGTCCCGTCCCAACCCGGCACGGAATCCGCCGCCGCCTCCCCCGCTTGAGTATCCCCCCGTTCCGCGCCACAACCCCCTGCCATGTCGATCCTTTTCGCGCTTGCCGCCGCTGCCGCCCCCGCTCCCGCGCTACCATCCCCCTCTCCCGCCAGGCTGCGCGCCGACGTGACGGCGATGGTCGGATTCGGCACCCGCCACACCGCCTCCACCACCACCGATCCGCGGCGCGGCATCGGCGCGGCGCGCGACTGGGCGGCGGCGCGATTCGCGGCGATCGGGCGGACCTGCGGCGGCTGCATCCGGGTGGAGAGGATCGAGCGCTCCTTCACCGGCCCCCGCGCGCCCGGCGGCGTCATGGTGCAGGACGTGCTGGGCATCCAGCCGGGCCGCGATCCCAACCGCGTCGTCATCATCGGCGCGCATATCGACAGCCGCGTCACCGACGTGATGGACACGACCAGCGACGCGCCGGGCGCCAACGATGACGCATCGGGCGTGGCCCTGGTGCTGGAGGCGGCGCGCCTGCTCGCCGGGCGGCAGTTCGACGCGACGATCGTCTATGCCGTCTTCTCCGGCGAGGAGCAGGGGCTGTGGGGCGCGACGCTGCTGGCGGATACCGCGAAGGCGCGCGGATGGCAGGTGTCGGCGATGCTCAACAACGACATCGTCGGCAACACGATCGGCCAGGGCGGCGCGCGCGAGGCGCGCTGGGTGCGCGTCTTCTCGGAGGGTATCCGCTCGTCGGAGGACATGCCCCAGCAGATCGCCCGGCGCGGCAATGGCGGCGAGGACGACGGCCCCAGCCGCGCGCTGGCCAAGGCGATCGACGGCGTCGCGGCGCGCGGGCGCTTCGGCCTCGACGTATTCCTCGATCGCCGGCCCGACCGGTTCGGGCGCGGCGGCGATCACGAACCGTTCCTGAAGCTCGGCTATCCCGCCGTCCGCTTCTCCGTCGCCAACGAGAACTGGGACGCGCAGCATCAGGACCTGCGCACCGAGGGCGGCACCGTGTTCGGCGACACGATCGACCGGATGGACTTCGCCTATCTGGGCAAGGTGGCCGCGATCAACACCGCGACGCTCGCCCGCCTCGCCGCCGCCCCCGCCGCGCCGGCCACCGCGACCATCTCCGGCGCCCTGTCGCGCGATACGAAGGTGGTGTGGGCACCGGTGCCGCGCGCGGTCCGCTATCGCCTGCACTGGCGGCGCAACGACACCGCCGACTGGACCGGCCACCGCGACGTGACCGGCACGCAGGCGATCCTGCCGCAGACGCCGGTCGACGATAACTTCGTCGGCGTATCGGCGCTGGGCGCGGACGGATCGGAAAGCCTCGTCACCTTCGCGGGGCGGTAGGGGCTACCCGCCCCCATCCGTCATCGCGAGCGTAGCGAGGCAATCCGGGGCGTCACGCACCGGGCGCTGGGTTGCGTCGCTGCGCTCGCAACGACGAACGTCCGGTTCAACCTGATGTCATCCGGCTCTGGCACTGGATTGCGTCGTCATGCTCGGCGGATGACGGCATGTGCAGGAAACCGGCAATGCCGCCCCGCGGGAGTTGGTACGGGGCGGCATCGCGGTCACTCCCGGTAAAGGAGTCCGAACGGTGACTGTCACGGCCCCCACCCGGCCGCACTATCTTCCGTCTGGTACAAAACTACCACCGATCCACGGCCGACGCCAGCCGTACTTCGTCCCGGTTCGGTTCAAAGTCTGTTCGAAAACGCGCCCTTTCGCGAGTTTCTAACAGACTGTCAGATCCGCGCCGCCAGCACCGCCGCCAACGCCTCGCATCCCGCCACGTCCTCCGCATCGAACCGGGCCGGCACCGGGCTGTCCAGGTCGAGCACGCCCAGCACCACCCCGTCCCGTACCAGCGGCACCACCAGTTCGGACCGGCTGTCCGCATCGCAGGCGATATGGCCGGGAAAGGCGTGGACATCGTCCACCCGCTGCGTCTCGCGCGTCGCGGCGGCGGTGCCGCACACGCCGCGCCCCACGGGGATGCGGATGCACGCCGCCTTGCCCTGGAACGGCCCCAGCACCAGTTCGCCCGCCACCATGCGATAGAAGCCGGCCCAGTTCAGGTCGGGCAGATACTGCCACAGCAGCGCCGCCGCGTTCGCCATGTTGGCGATCCCGTCCGCCTCCCCCGCGGTCAGCGCGTCGAGCGCGGCGTGGAGATCATGGTAGAGTTCGGCCTTGGAACCGGCGGTCACATCGAACTGGTACATCTCGTCTTCCTTCAGTCGCGCACCTTGCCGCGTCCCGCCTTCACCGCCGACCGGCGGGTCTTGCCGTCGACGCGGCGGGTCTGCGAGGCGCGGGTGGGTTTGGTCGGGCGGCGTTTCTTGGGCACGATCGTCGCCTCGCGGATCATCGCGACCAGCCGTTCGCGCACCTCCTGCCGGTTGAGCAGTTGCGAGCGCGCGCCCTCGCTGCGCAGCACCAGCACGCCCGCCTGCGTCATCCGCGATCCGGCCAGCGCGGCCAGGCGCAGCTTCACCGCCTCGGGCAGGTTGGGCGAATTCGCCACGTCGAACCGCAGCAGCACCGCGCTGTCGGTGGTGTTGACATGCTGCCCGCCCGGCCCGCCGGCGCGGGTGAAGCTTTCGTCCAGTTCGCCCTCGTCGATGGCGATCGCGCGGGTGATCGGGATCAGCGGCATCGGTCAGGCGGGGACGGCAAGGTCCCATGCACCGAACCGCTCGGGGAACGGCGCCTCGGCGCGGATCGGTTCCTTGCCCGGCCGCTGCACCACCAGTTCGATGCCGTGCAGCATCATCCCCGGCCCCGACCGCGCCGGCGGACCGCTGCGATCCGCCCGGCCATAGACCGGGTCGCCGACCACCGGCACGCCCAGCCCGCTGGCGGCATGGACGCGGATCTGGTGGGTGCGCCCGGTTTCCGGCTTGAACTCCACCAGCGTGCGGCCGTCCCGCTCTTCCAGCGCGCGCCAGTGGCTGCGCGCGGATTTGCCGCGCGGATCGGGCACCATGCGCCAGCCGTCCTCGGCGGTGCTGGTCTTGCCCAGCGCCATGTCGACCGTCCCCTCGCCGGTCACGATGCCGTCGAGGATCGCGATATAGCGTTTCTCGACCAGCCCGCCCTCGAACGCCTGCTGGAACCGCGCCGCCGCCTTGGGATTGCGCGCCAGCAACAGGCAGCCGCTGGTATCGCGGTCCAGCCGGTGAACCGCGGTCGGCCAGCGCTGGAACCCGAACCGCAGCGATTCGAGATGGTTTTCGAGGCTGATCGCGCCATCGCGCGGTTTGTCGACGGGAAGCCCGGCGGGCTTGTCGATCACCAACGCCTCGCCATCGAGGAAGAGGACACGGTCACCATGCATGGCGGCTCCTTGCCACCCTATGGCGCGACATGCCAGAGGCGTGAGGGTGATGCTGGCGTTTCTCCTTGCCCAGGCGATGGTTCCGGCCGCCCCCGCACCAGGCCCCGTGCCCGACGGCCGCGTGCTCGGGCATTTCGCCTATGGCGACGTCGCGCCCGACGAACTGGTGACGGTGCCCGCCGACCTGTCGGTCCGCGCCTGCCGCGTCCGGCGCGAGATGCTGCCCGATCTCCAGCGACTGATCGCCGCCGCCGCGACCGACCCGGCGGCAGGGGGTCGCATCCTCGCGCTGTCGTGCCACCGCTCGATCGCGCGCCAGTCCTCGGTGTTCGCCACCGGTGGCGAGGGGGATGCGGAAGCGCGCGCGATCTCGGTCGCGCCGCCCGGCCATAGCGAGCATACCACCGGCTTCGCGGTCGACTTCGCGGTGCGCCCCCATGGCGGCTGCCCGGATATCGAGGCGTGCATGGCGGCGCTGCCCCCGGCGCGCTGGCTGATCGCCAACGGCCCCCGCTTCGGCTTCGAACTCAGCTTCCCGCCCGGCAATGCGCAGCGGGTGAAGTGGGAACCATGGCACTGGCGCTGGGTCGGCACGACCGCGTCGATCCCCGGCGCGGCGAAGGCGCGGTTCCTGTTCGCCCGCGCGCGCGCCGCCTTTCCCGCCGATCCCGGCATCCGTCCGCCGCTGCGGATCGTGCTGACCGGGCAGCCTTCGCCCCCCGTCCTCGCGCCGCCGGTGAAGGAAAAGAAGAAGAAGCGCCGCCGCTGATCCGCGCGCGAAGCGTTCAGGGGGCGCGCACCGCCAAACATTATATACCTCCCCGGCGAAGGCCGGGGTCCGGTGGGCACGTCTCCGGCGATGGACCGCCACCGTTACCCGACTGGACCCCGGCCTCCGCCGGGGAAGTGGCCCGTGATCGTCGTTACGGCAAACTCACCACGCTCCCCCCCTTGCCGGAAAGGAGCGTGGCAAGCCTCACCCCGCCAGCTTCGCCGCCGTTTCGGCGATGCGCTTGCCCTGATAGCGGGCGCCGTCCAGTTCCACCGCGCTCGGCTGGCGCGAGCCGTCGCCATCGGCCAGCGTCGACGCGCCGTAAGGCGTGCCGCCCTTCACCTCGTCCAGCCCGTTCTGGCCGGCGAACCCGTAATCCAGCCCGACGATCGTCATGCCGTGGTGGAGCAGGTTGGTGATGATCGAGAACAGCGTCGTCTCCTGCCCGCCATGCTGGCTGGCGGTGGAGGTGAACGCGCCGCCGACCTTGCCGATCAGCTTGCCCTGGAACCACAGGCCGCCGGTCGTGTCCCAGAACGCCGCCATCTGGCTGGGCATCCGGCCATACCGGGTCGGCGCGCCGACGATGATCGCGTCGTAATTCGCCAGTGCGTCCGGCCCCTCGATCTCGGGATGCTTGGTGTCGGTCTTGAAGTGCGCGGCCTCGACCACCGCCCGGGGCGCGGTTTCGGGAACGCGGCGGATGTCCACCTCGGCTCCGCCGGCACGCGCGCCCTCAGCGACGGCATCCGCCATCTGCTCGATATGGCCGTAGGACGAGTAATAGAGCACGAGTACCTTGGTCATGGTGATTTCCTTCGACAGGTGAAAGTCAGGCAGCTGAACGTCAGGCAGCGTCGACCAGGACGATCTCGGCGGCTTCGGTCGCGGTGATCGTCACCGTTCCCGCCGACAACGCCACACCGTCGCGGGCGTTCACCGTCTCGCCGTTGATCGTCAGCGTACCCGTGGCGGGCACCAGATAGGCGTGGCGACCCGCGCCGACGGTGTGCGTCACGCTTTCCCCCGCCTGCAACGTCGCGGCCAGCACGCGTGCCTCCGCCCGGATGCGCAGCGCGTCGGTGTCCTCGGCGAAGCCGCTGGCCAGCACGGTCAGCTTGCCGGACCGCTCGTCCTTGGGGAACGGGCGGGCGCCCCAGCTCGGCTCGCCGCCACGGGTGGTGGGCTCGACCCAGATCTGGAACAGCGTCGTCGCCTCTTCCTCGACATTGTATTCGGCATGGCGGACGCCCGATCCGGCGCTCATCACCTGCACGTCGCCCGCCGCGGTGCGGCCGGTGTTGCCCAGCGAATCCTGATGCGTGATCGCGCCGGTGCGGACATAGGTGATGATCTCCATGTCGCGGTGCGGATGCGGCGGAAACCCCGAATTGGGGGCGATGACATCGTCGTTCCACACCCGGATCGCGCCCCAGCCCATCCGGTCGGGATCGTGATAGCTGGCGAACGAGAAGTGGTGCCGCGCATCCAGCCAGCCATGGTTCGCATGGCCGAGGCTGTCGAAGGTGCGGCGATCGATCTTGGTCATGGTGTCGGACATGATGCTAACTCCCTTGGTTGCCCCCAAGATAGGCGATCGCATCACGCCGTAAACGGAAACGATAGAAAACGATCGTTTCCGTTTGCTGGATTAACCAAGGTTCACCCGCCGCCCGAACACGCGCCGCGATCGCCGAATTGCTATCGACGCCCGCTGCCAAAACGGCGACACAGCCACGGCAATACAGGAACCCCGTCATGCGTCTGCCCGATCTGGAAGCATGGGCGATCTTCGCCGCCGTGGTCGAACACCGGTCGTTCAGCGCCGCCGCCGACGGGATCGGCCTATCCAAGGCGACCGTGTCGAAAGCGGTGTCGCGGCTGGAGGCGCAACTCGGCCAGTCGCTGTTCCACCGCACCTCGCGCCGGCTGGCGCTGACGGAGGCGGGGCGGCTGCTGGCGGACCATGCCCAGCGCATCGTCGCCGAGGCCCGCGCCGCCGAGGAAGCGGCGCGCGATGCCGCCAGTTCGCCCGCCGGCACCGTCCGCTTCGCCGTGCCGATGAGCTTCGGGGTCGCCAATGTCGCGCCGCTGGTCGCGCGGTTCCTGACGCTGCACCCCGGCGTCCAGATCGACCTGCATCTGTCCGACGCGCGCGTCGATATCGTCGCGGAGGGGTTCGACGTCGCGCTCCGGATCGGCGATCTCGCCGATTCCAGCCTGCGCGCCCGCCGGCTGTGCGGGATCGCGACGCATATCGTCGCCGCCCCCGCCTATCTCCATGCTGCGGGCGAGCCGCGCCATGCCAGCGAACTCGGCCGTCACCGCCTGATGCGCTATGCCAATATCAGCGGTCCGTGGCGGCTGCACGGGCCGGACGGCGCGGAGGTGACGGTGCGTCCCGAAGGGCCGCTCGCCGCCAACAGCGGCGACGCGCTGCTCCCCGCGCTGATCGCCGGGCTGGGCATCGCCGCGCTGCCGGGGTTCATCGTCGGGCCGCATCTGGCCAGCGGCGCGCTGGTCGCGATCCTGCCGGACTGGACGCCGCCGCCGGTCGGGCTGCACCTGCTCACCCCGCCCAGCCCGCTGCGCCCGCAACGGGTGGAGGCGCTGATCGCCTTTCTCAGCCGGCACCTGCGCGATCCCTGCACCGAACCCGCCGCTGTCCTACAGCCCGGTCATCTGGCAGATACGGCGGATGCCTGATGCCGCCGCCCGTCCGCACGCCGTCGCTCCCCGCGTCCGCGTCGTCTGCGTACAGCCGCAAAAGGGTGTGTAGGATGCGACTTTCGTGACTTTCCACCGTGACTTTCCGGGCAGGGCTCCGGGCAAAGTCGTTGCGGCCACGAAACACCGGCCACGGTTGAAAAACCGTAAATGGGTGTAAAAAAACCAACCGATTTAAGTGTCGATTAACCTTTTGCGTTCACTGCTTGTGTGGTTAATATTCGGGTCTGCCGCTTCGACGACGAGCGGTCCCGCGGCTGGGGAATACCTGTATGCGCGTGCTGCTGATCGAAGACGAGCCGACGACCGCCAAGGCGATCGAACTGATGCTGAATACCGAGGGGTTCAACGTCTACACCACCGATCTCGGTGAGGAGGGCCTGGATCTCGGCAAGCTGTATGATTACGACATCATCCTGCTCGACCTGAACCTGCCCGACATGCACGGCTACGACGTGCTGAAGAAATTGCGCGTCGCCCGCGTGACGACGCCGGTGCTGATCCTGTCGGGCGTCAACGAGATGGACTCCAAGGTCCGCTCGTTCGGGTTCGGCGCGGACGATTACGTGACCAAGCCGTTCCACCGCGAGGAACTGATCGCGCGCATCCATGCCGTGGTCCGCCGGTCGAAGGGCCATTCGCAGTCGGTGATCCGCACCGGCAAGCTGGCGGTCAATCTGGATGCCAAGACCGTCGAGGTCGATGGCGCGCGCGTCCACCTGACCGGCAAGGAATATGCGATGCTGGAGCTGCTGTCGCTCCGCAAGGGCACCACGCTGACCAAGGAGATGTTCCTGAACCATCTCTATGGCGGCATGGACGAACCCGAACTCAAGATCATCGACGTCTTCATCTGCAAGCTGCGCAAGAAGCTGAGCATGGCATGCGACGGCGACAACTACATCGAAACCGTCTGGGGCCGTGGCTACGTGCTGCGCGAAGCCGAAGAGGTCGCCGCGACGCAGGTGGCGTGAGGGGACCGGGCCGGCGCGAGATGATGCCGCCGCCCCTGCCCGTCCCGTCACCAAGCCCCGGTCGGTCACCAAGCCCGGTTCGTCACCAAGCCCCGCTCCGTCATTGCGAGCGTAGCGAAGCAATCCAGAGCCCCGCGCAGGGCGGCCTGGATTGCTTCGCTACGCTCGCAATGACGGCGGGGCTGCGCTGGCAACGACGACGGGATAGTGTTCGGTAAACGACAGCGGGAACCCTACCCCCGCGCCGCCACCGCATAGAGCGCGATCGCCGCCGCGTTGGACACGTTCAGGCTCTCCACCTTCGACGAGATCGGCAGCTTGGCCAGCAGGTCGCAATGCGCCTCGGTGTTCTGGCGCATCCCCTCGCCCTCCGCGCCCAGCACGATGCAGATGCGCTGCGTACCCATCGCCTCCCCCAGCGTCTGGGTGGCGTGGCCGGTCAGGCCGATCCGCCAGAACCCAGCCTCCGCGATTTCCTCCAGCGCGCGCGCCAGATTGACGACGCGGATCCACGGCACCGTCTCCAGCGCGCCCGATGCGGCGCGCGCCACCGTGCCCGATTCGGGCGGGGCGTGCCGGTCCTGCGTCACGATGCCCAGCGCGTCGAACGCCGCCGCGGAGCGCAGGATCGCGCCGACATTGTGGGGGTCGGTCACCTGGTCCAGCACCACCAGCGGCCGGCGATCGTCCTGCCCCAGATGCAGCAGGTCGCCCAGCCACATGTCCTCCAGCGGATCGACCTCCGCCACCACGCCCTGATGCGGCGCGTCGGCGGGCACGAGGCGGCCGAGATCGGCGACATCGGCATAGGTCACCGGGATCACCGGCGGCACCTCCAGCAACGCCGCCGCCTCGCGCGTCAGCCACAGCTTGCGCACGGTGCGGTCGGGATTGGCGAGCGCCGCCGTCACCGCATGGCGACCCCACAAGCGGGGGCGGTTGGCGGTGCCGGTGGAAGGGCGGTGTCCGCGGCGGGCCATCAGTCGTTATCCTCAGGGTAGGCAAAGGGATCGGTGACCGCTGGCTGCGTGGGCAGCGGCGGCCGGGGTAGCGCCTTGTCGGCATCGGCGGCGGCGAGCAGCACGCCCGCCAGCACCGTCGATCCCTGTCGCATGTCCTGCGCCTTCAGGTGATCGAAGGTGTCGATCGCGCTATGATGGATACGGCTGCCATAGTCGAGCGGGTCCTGCACGAACTGGAACGCGGGCACGCCGATCGCCTGCATGAACACATGGTCGGTCCCGTCGGTCCGGCCCGCCACCACCGCATCCGCGCCCATCGACGCGAACGGCGCGAGCCACGACCGCAGCGTCGATACCGTCGCCGGCCCGCCATTCTCGGCATACAGGCCGCGCAGCTTGCCCGATCCGTTGTCGATGTTGAAATAGGCGGTCAGGTCCCGGTACCCGGCCCGCGGCACGATCGGCCAGCGCTGGCCATAGGTGTAATAGGCGGACAGCCCGGTCGGCATCGGCTCGCCCGGCCTGCCGCGCGCGGCGAGGTGACGGTCGACATAGGCGATCGAGCCGAGCAGCCCTTGCTCCTCCCCCGCCCACAGCACGAAGCGGATCGTGCGGCGCGGGCGCACCCCCGTCGCGGCCAGGATGCGCGCCGCCTCCATCACCATCGCGCTGCCCGCGCCGTTGTCGGCGGCGCCATCGGCCGCAACCCAGCTGTCGAGATGCGCGCCGGCCATCACATAGCCCGCCTTGGGATCGGTGCCGGGAATCTCGGCGATGACGTTGTACGCCTGCGCGTCGCCATCGTCGAAGCGCACGTCGCTGACGATCTCCAGCACGGGCGCGGGACCCGTCTTGGCAAGGCGCGTCAGCCGGCGATAATCCTCGGCGGCGATCTGCACCGCGGGCAGTTTCGGCGTCTCGCCGGTGCCGAACAGATATCCCTCGCCGCTGACGAGCTTGCCGTCGCGATAGCTCATCGTCGCCTGCGCCACCGCGCCCTCGGCGGCGAGGAACGCGTCGCGCTTCGCCTCGAACTCCGCGTCGCGCAGTTCCTTCGCCTCGGCGGCGGGATCGTTGACGGGCGGTTCGTACCGGTCGAGCTTGGCGATGTCCTCCCCGCCCAGCCGGCGGAACGCGGGCGTCTCCGGGTCGCGCGGCGGGGTCGGCTGGCTGACGAGCACGATCCTGCCGCGCAGCTTGCCGCGCCATGTCGCGAAATCGCGCTCGGTCCGCAGGGGCGCGACGACGATCGGCGCGGTCAGCGGCGTCGGCCCGGTCGCGGGGGTCCAGGCGACCGGGATCGCGGTCAGCTGGATCGGGCGGGGCGACACCATCCGCACGCTCGACCGTTCGATCGACCAGCCGCGCCCGAACGGAAAGCCTTCCTTGTGGACGTTCTTCAGGCCCCAGGCGGCGAACCGGTCGCCGGTCCACGCCTCTGCCCGGCGCATGGCGGGCGAGTTGGTCAGGCGCGGGCCGATCTGGTCGGTCAGCACCTGCACGGTCGCCATGACCTCGCTGTGGTTCATCCCCTGGTCCACGATCCGCGCGATCGCGGCGTCGTGGCCGGCGGCGGCCTGCGCGGCGAGCGGTAGGGGAGCGAGCGGCCCGGCGACCATGACGGCCGCGGCAAACAGCGGATGACGACGCACTACCGGCTCCCTTTTGACGAATTTCATGACTGGCCCGCCTGCTATGCGCCGCAAACCGTGCGTGCAAGCGTTGACACGGCCGATCAGCTTCGTCATGGAGCCGCCTCGCCGTTGGCGGCTCATCTGGACAGGTGGCCGAGTGGTTAAAGGCAGCAGACTGTAAATCTGCCCGTGCAAGCGTACGCTGGTTCGAATCCAGCCCTGTCCACCACCGCCCCGACCGGCGGTCATTTTCCAGGCACATCACCCGGCATCGGCGTTTCCCCGCGGGACAAGACGCTGTATCGACAGCGATCGTCCTTCTCGATCGCAGGTGTCTTCCTATGTCCGTCCATTCCCGTGGAACCGCCTTCGACTGGGCCGACCCGCTTCGTCTCGATGTGCAGCTGAGCGACGAGGAACGGATGATCCGCGATACCGCCGCCGCCTTCGCGCAAGACAAACTGCGCCCGCGCGTCGATCGCGCCTATCTCGACGAGCATACCGATCCGGCGATCTTCCGCGAGATGGGCGAGGCCGGGTTGCTCGGCGTCACGCTGCCCGCCGATTATGGCTGCGCGGATGCGGGCTATGTCGCCTACGGCCTCGTGGCGCGGGAGATCGAGCGGGTCGATTCCGGCTATCGCTCGATGATGTCGGTGCAGTCGAGCCTCGTGATGTTCCCGATCCACGCCTATGGCTCGGATGCGCAGCGCGACAAGTATCTGCCCGGTCTGGCACGGGGTGAGTTGATCGGCTGTTTCGGCCTGACCGAGCCCGATGCCGGCTCGGACCCCGGCGGCATGCGGACGAAGGCGGTCAAGACCGCCGACGGCTATCGCCTGTCGGGCGCGAAGACGTGGATCTCCAACGCGCCGATCGCCGACGTGTTCGTCGTCTGGGCGAAGTCGGAGGCGCATGGCGGCAAGGTGCGCGGCTTCGTGCTGGACAAGGGCATGGCGGGTCTGTCCGCGCCCAAGATCGACGGCAAGCTGTCGCTGCGCGCCTCGGTGACGGGCGGGATCGTGATGGAGGATGTCGAGGTCGGCGAGGATGCGCTGCTGCCCGGCGTCGAGGGGATGAGCGGGCCGTTCGGCTGCCTCAACCGCGCGCGCTACGGCATCTCGTGGGGCGTGATGGGCGCGGCGGAGGATTGTTTCCACCGCGCGCGCCAATATGGCCTCGACCGGCACCAGTTCGGCCGGCCGCTGGCGGCGACGCAGCTGTTTCAGAAGAAGCTGGCGGATATGGAGACGGAGATCGCGCTGGGGTTGCAGGCGTCGCTGCGCGTCGGCCGGATGCTGGACGACGGCAGCTTCTCGCCCGACATGATCTCGCTCATCAAGCGCAACAATTGCGGCAAGGCGCTGGATATCGCCCGCACCTCGCGCGACATGCACGGCGGCAACGGCATCCAGATCGAATATGGCGTGATGCGGCATCTGGTGAATCTGGAGACGGTGAACACCTATGAAGGTACGCACGACGTCCATGCGCTGATCCTGGGCCGCGCGATCACGGGCCTGTCGGCCTTCGCATGACCGCGCCGCTTCGCGGGCTGCGGGTGATCGAACTGGCCCGCATCCTCGCCGGCCCGTGGATCGGCCAGACGCTCGCCGATCTGGGCGCGGAGGTCATCAAGGTCGAGGCGCCGGAAGGTGACGATACGCGGCGCTGGGGGCCGCCGTTCGTGACGCGCGATGCCCCCGATCATGATGGCGACGGCGATGGCGGGCGGGAAACCGTCGCTGCCTATTTCCACGCCGCCAACCGGGGCAAGACATCGGTGACGTGCGACTTCGCCGATCCCGGCCAGCGCGACCGGTTGCTGGCGCTGATCGACACCGCCGACGTGCTGGTCGAGAATTTCCGGGTCGGCGCGCTGGCCCGGTTCGGGCTGGATTACGAAACGCTGGCGCGGCGCCACCCGCGCCTCGTCTATGCCTCGGTCACCGGCTTCGGGCAGACCGGGCCGCGCGCGCATCAGCCGGGCTATGATTTCCTGATCCAGGGCATGAGCGGGATCATGGACCTGACCGGCGATCCCGACGGCGAGCCGCAGAAGGTGGGGGTCGCGTGGATCGACATCATGACCGGGCTGTACGGCGTGATCGGCATCCAGGCGGCGCTGGCCGAGCGCGACCGGTCCGGGCGGGGGCAGCAGGTCGATCTGTCGCTGCTCGACACCGGGATCGGCGTGCTCGCCAATCAGGCGATGAACCATCTGGTCGGCGGCGCGACCCCGACCCGGCTGGGCAACGCGCACCCCAATATCGTGCCCTATCAGGTGTTCGCGGTGGCGGACGGCCATGTCATCATCGCCTGCGGCAACGACCGGCAGTTCATGGCGCTGTGCGCGGTGCTGGGGATGCCGTCGCTGGCGACCGATCCCGCCTATGCCGACAATGCCGGGCGCGTCGCGCATCGCGACACGCTGTGCGCCCGCCTCGGCACGGCGCTGCGCGACTGGACGAAGGCGGCGCTGATCGATGCGCTCGACCGGGCGGGGATACCCGGCGGCCCGATCAACTCGGTGGCGGAGGCGCTGGCCGATCCGCAGGTGGCGGCGCGGGCGATGATGATCGCGCCGGGCGGTGTTCCCGGCCTGCGCACCCCGATCGCCTTTTCGCGCAGCCGGCTCGATCTGGGTGACGGCGCACCCGATCTGGGTGCGCCGATCTGACGACGGTGATGGCGGCGGGCCTGACGGATCAGGCCCGCCGCCGATCGATCAGCGCAGGCGGCGACGCGTCGCCGCGGTGGCGCCGACCCCGGCCGCACCGGCCCCGATCAACAGCGCCAGTACCAGGACGAACGAGGTACCGGCGGCGGCACCGGCCGCCTTGTCGGTGGCGGACTTAGCGGTCGCGACCGTCTCGTTCTTGGTCTGGACGAAGCGCTGCTTGGCGCGCGTCACCTGGGCCTGTGCCTCGGGACGGCTGATCTTGCGCTGGGCGGCGACGATGTCGACGATGCGGGCCTCCGCCTGCTGGCCATCGGTGCCGCCACGGGCGAGCGCGGGCAGTTCGGTCGCGATTTCCTTCTGCGCCTGTTCCGGCGTCATCTGCGCAGGATCGTTCGGCGCATCCGACAGATAGGCCGCGGCCTCGCTGCGCACGTCGGTTTCGTCGATCCCGGCGAGCGATGCCGCCCTAGGCGCCGCCGCGCCGACCGTGGTGCCGGCCGCGCCGGCCACCGCGCCCACCGTGCGGAACGCGCCGCCGATGATGCCACCGACCGCCGAGGTCAGCAGGTACAGCGTCAGGATCAGCGTGACGCCCCACACGACCAGACCGTGGACGAGCGCGTCGAACCGCTCATGCACCCCGGCGACGCGCGCGGCGGCATAGCCGCCCGCCCCCAGCGCCACCACCGTGGTGATGAGCCAGTAGATGCCGGCGCCGATGCCGAACCCGGTGGCGCCGGGCGTCGTGCCCTCGACCGGATCGACCATGGTCAGGCCGATGCCGGCCCCCAGGATGCCCAGCACCAGCTGGACCGCGACGGCGATGACGACGCCGGCGAAGATCGCACCCCATGAGATGCGGGTCGCCGTCTTGCCGGGGTAAGCGGCATCGGCCGGCGCAAGGCCGGTAGTAACGTGGGTCGTCATAATCACTCCTGTTGAAATCTGATGGTCGCCGCGGTCAGCGCCGCGGGGATTTCCCGGTCGTCGGGGCGTCATCCGCCCCGGACCCGTTCGATGGGGATTTCTGGACTCCGGCCCCCTCGACTCCAGCCTTGCGTTCGGCCGTGCCGCGATCGCGCGCGGCGTCGTCGCCGATCAGCTTGCCGATCGCCTCGTGGACCGAGCCTTTGGTCGCGCGGGTCGCCGCCGCCTTCGCCGCGACATCGTCGCCTGTCCGTCGCGCCGTCATGCCACCGTCTCCTGAACCGGCTTCTCGATCGCGACGCCCCCGCCGTCGAAGCCGCGCGCGCGTGCCCACGCCACTGCGGCGATCCGGCGGTTGACGCCGATCTTGGCGTAGATGCGCGCGACGTGGTTGCGCACGGTATTACCCGCGACATCCAGCGTCCGCGCGATCGTCTTGTCGTCGCAACCGCGGCAGATCAGCGCCAGCACGTCGCGTTCGCGCGCGGTCAGGTCGTCCAGCCCGGGGCCGTCGTGCGCCATCTGCGGCGCCCGCAGCCGGGCCAGCTTGTCCATGACGGTGCGGCTGAACCAGCTCGTATCCTTCATCACCGCCTCGATCGCCTCGACCAGCTCGACCTCGGTCGCCTTGCGCTGGGTGATGTCCTGAAACGCCCACAGCACGCAGGCATCGTCGCCCAGCCGGATCGCCTCGGTCGAGACGATGCAGTCGATCGCGGCGCCGTCCTTGCCGTGGATGCGCGCTTCGCGGCCGCGCAGATCGTGGCCGCCATCGATCGCCGCCTCGATCTGGCGACGCATCGCGTCGCTCTCCCACAGCTCCACCTCGCCCAGCGGCCGGCCAATGATCTCGGTCGCGCTGTAGCCGGTCATCTGGGTGAAGCTGGCATTGACCTCGCACAGCAGGTGCCCGTCCCTCGCGCCGATCGCCATCGGCACCGGCGCCAGCTGGAACGTGCGGGTGAAGCGTTCCTCGCTGTGGCGCAGCGCGCCCTCGGCCTTTCGGCGGGGTTCCAGATCGGCGAAGGTGAACAGCATGCAGGGCTGATCGTCCATGTCGATCGGCTGACCCGCGACGATCACCAGCCGGGTACCGCCACCGGGCAGTTCCAGTTCCGCCTCCATCTGCGGGATCGTCCTGCCCTCGGCCAGGCGTGCCTTGGCCAGATCGCGGCGGTCCGCATCGCGCAGCACGTCGATGTCGTAGACGGTCTTGCACAGCACCTGATCGCGCTGCCGCTCGGTCATGTCGAGGAAACCCTGATTGACCTTCACGAACCGGAGGTCGCTCAACCGGCAGATCACCGCAGGCGCGGGATTGGCGTTGAACGACTGTTCGAACCGGTCCTCCGCCTCGAACCGGGCGGACACGTCCTGAATGATCAGGACGAGGCACGCCGGCTCGCCATTGTCGGCATCGTTGAGGACGAGGCTGCGCACCTGATGGACCCAGCGTGGCGCATCCTCCCCCGCGACGGTCACCTCGACCACCACCTCGGAGAACGAGTCCCCCGCGACGACGCGTTCGATCGGGTATTCGTCCGCCTCGACCCGGTGGTTGTTGCGGTAGCGCAACTGGAAGCGCGCCCGGTATTCGTCCACCGTCGCGCCCAGATCGGCGATGTCGCCGACGCCGTGCATGGCGAGCGCGGCATCGTTCGCCCAGAGCAGGCTCTGGTCGGGATCGATCAGGATCACGCCCTCGTCCAGACCGGCGATGATCTGGCGCAGATGGCGCAGATCGGCGGTCTCGCGCAGGGATTTGAACAATGCCTCGGCCATGACGGATCAGTCGCGACGCCCGTGGACCAGCCAGGCGAGGCCGTATCCGACCAGCGCGGCGGCGGCGGCCCACAGCAGCGGCGTATCCTCCACGGTGCGCACGGCGGCCGTGCCACCCTTGCGGGCCGCCTCGACGACCTTTTCGCCCGCCGCCGTCAGCCGCTCGCGCGCATCCTCGGCAAGGTCCGGCGCGGTGTCGATCGCGTCGTTCACGACCGAGCGGGCGCGGCCATAACCATGTTGCGCGGCCCCGGCGACCTGATCGACGATGCCATCGACCTTCCAGTCGCGGCTGTCGACGGCGTCGCCGATCGACTTCTCGACCTTGCCGCCGACATAACGGGCACCGCCCTGCAATTCGTCCTTGTTCATCGCTCTGTCCTTCATGTTGGGAATGGGAATGGGCCGCCGTTACGGCATGACACCGCAACCGGCCGCGGCCTTGCCGACCGCCAGCGGGATCGCCGGGTCCCTGAGTTCGCCGGCGACCCGCAGCAGATCGCCGACCGTCAGGACGCCGGGGCTGGTATCGTTCTTGCCGTAAGCCGCCGCGGCGCGCCCGAGCTGCCGGAGCTGGCCGATCGAGAGATCGCCCTGCAACCGGGTGCCGACGCAATCGGCGCGCTGTTCGTCGAGGCCATAGCGCTGGAGACCGGTCGAAATCCGCGTCGCCGGTGCGGCACAGGCGACCAGCGTCAACGCGCCGGCGATGGTGACGATGATGGTCTTCACGGCAATTCCTCTCGCGACCGCGTCCGCTGGTCGCGGCCGGTTCGGGCGTATCAACCACCCGGGAAGTTGCCCGTTCCTGGTATTTTAGCCGATCCGGCTAGTCTTGATGTACCACATCGATACGATCGGCCTGGGTCAGATAGAGTTTGCGCAGGCGCAGATGGATCGCACGGGCATCGGCATCCTGCGTCTGTCCGGCGAGCCGTTCGTGATCCCCCGCACGCTTGAGCAGATATTCATGCTCGTCCGGCCCGGTGCGGGGGGCGGGATCGGGATCATACTGGTCGGCCATGTCCGATCGCTACCATGCGCACATGGCCAGCCATATCGTCCAGATGCACCAACGCCGTGGTACAAGCGCACCAGTGGCGGGGCAGCCATGTCGTGCCGCCGCGCCGGGGGCATCCACGCTCGACCGGGACGTGATTTTAGCAGACATTTAACCGTTCTTTGGCAGAGGCCAACGATAAAGGAGTGCCCAAGGTGCTGGTGGTGGAAACGGGGTTCGAGACGGTCGCGCTGCGCGATCTGGAGACGATGACCGTCGAGGAACGCGACGCCCTGCCGTTCGGGGTGGTCGGATTCGGCGCGGACACGATCGTCCAGACCTATAACGCGACGGAGGCACGGATGTCCGGGCTCGATCCGACGACGGTGGTCGGCGTCCCCTTCTTCGATGCCGTCGCGCAGTGCATGAACAACTTTCTGGTCGCGCAGCGGTTCGAGGACGAGGCGGATCTGGACGAGATCGTCCCCTATGTCCTGACCTTGCGGATGCGCCCGACCAAGGTGCGGTTGCGCCTGCTGGCGACCGCCGGCATGCCGCGCCGCTATATCCTGATCGAACGATGAGGCGGTCATGACCGACAAGTCGAGCGAGGAACAACTACTCGAATTCCTCTATGCCTGTCCCGTCGGGCTGATCGAATGCGATGCCACCGGCGACATCGGGATGATGAACCCCCATGCGATGCAGCACCTGCTGCCGCTGGCGGGACCGCGCGACGCCGGCAACCTGTTCGCCGCGATGGAACGCCACGCCCCCGAACTGCGCAGCATCGTGGCCGCCCATGCCCCCGCCACCGGCCGCATCTGCGATGGCCACCGCATCTTCGTCGACCTCGGCCCCGGTCGCAAGGCGGGGGCGCCCAAGGTGCTGGCGTGTACGATGGTGAAGCTGGGCGTCGATCGCCTGATGGTGACGCTGACGGATATCAGCCAGCAGGTGGTGCAGGAGGAACGGCTGCGTCAGGCGGATGCGTGGTTCGCGACCCTGCTCGACGGGATCAACGACTATGCCGCGCTGACGATCAGGACTGATGGCCGGATCGCCTCGGTCGATCCCTGCTTCACCCGGCAGACCGGCCACGACCATGCGGCGGTGATCGGTCGCGACCTCGCCGACATCCTGACCGCCGACACCGCCGGCGGCGACCTGCGGCTGGGCGAACAGCTGGAGATCGCCGCGCGCGACGGCTGGCACCTGCAGGAGGGATGGCAGAGCCGCGCCGATGGCGGGCGCTACTGGTGCCAGCGGCTCGTCGTCGCGCGGTCAGAAGGGGACGATCCCGCCCCGTCCGGCTTCTCGGTGGTGCTGCGCGACGTTCCGCGCCACGAAACCGCGGCGGCCGACCTGCGCCGCCTGCTGACCTGCGACCATCTGACCGGCGCGGCCAACCGCCGGCATTTCGCGCAGACGATGGAGCGTGAACAGGCGAACTGGCAGGAACTGCGGCAGTCGCTGTCGCTGATCGTCCTCGATCTCGATCACTTCAAGGCGGTGAACGACGTCCATGGCCACCCGGTCGGCGACGTGCTGCTCCGTCAGGTCGCCGAAACCTGTACCGCGCTGCTGCCGCCACGGGGCATCTTCGCCCGGCTGGGCGGCGAGGAATTCGGCGCGCTGCTGCCGCGCCACGACCATGCGCAGGCGATCGCGCTGGCCGAACAGATGCGCCAGGGGATCGCCGCGCTGGAGATCGCGACCCCGCGCGGGCCGCTCAACGCCACCGCGAGCCTGGGCTGGGCCACGCTGGACGAGGCGGGCGGATCGATCGACGCACTGATCGCGCTGGCCGACAAGCGGCTCTACGCCGCCAAACATGCCGGCCGGAACCAGGTCTACCAGCCCGAGGCCCGCGCGGCGTGACGACTGCTGCCCCTTCCCGTTCCACCCCTTCCCGTACAGCGGTGCGCCGCATCGCCTGTGCCGTCGTCGCCGCCGAACTGCGCCGCCTGCGCGAGGATGGCGTCCTGCCGACACCGCCGGCGGACGGCTGGCCCGATGCGACGCCGATCGGCGACGACGGGCTCGGGCTCGACTCGATGGAGCAACTGGGCGCGCTGGGCGCGCTGGCGGAGGCGTTCGATCTCGACGACAGCCTGCTGGGTGGCGATCCGCCGTGCCTGGTCGGCGCCTGGATCGACTGGATCATGCTGGGTCATGCCGCGGGCGACGGCCGGATGACGGTCCGCACGTCGGGATCGACCGGCAACCCGGCACCCTGCAACCACGCGATGGGCGACCTGCTGGACGAGGCGGCGTTCCTGGCGACGTGTTTCCCCGGCCGGCGACGCGTGGTGGCGCTGGTGCCCGCGCATCACCTGTACGGCATCATCTGGACGGCGCTGCTGCCGGCGGCGCTGGACGTGCCGGTCGTCGTGCGCACGGCCGGCACCTCGCTGGGCCTGACCGCCGGCGATCTGGTCGTCGCGGTGCCCGACCAGTGGCAGGCGATCCTGCGCCTGACCCGCCGGTTCCCGGACGATGTCGTCGGCGTCAGTTCGGCGGGGCCGCTCGGCGACGGACTGGCGGCGGCGTTGCCGGCGGCGGGGCTGGCCCGACTGTTCGACATCTACGGATCGTCGGAAACCAGCGGGATCGCACTGCGCGAACTGCCGACGACCGCCTATGATCTGCTGCCCCGCTGGCGGTTGCTGCCGCATGGCGACGAGGACTGGCGGCTCGGTGACCGTGACGGCGGGGTCCACGCCCTGCCCGACCAGATAGAACGCGTCGGCGACCGTGCCATCCGGCCGGTCCGCCGGCGCGACGGCGCGGTGCAGGTCGCCGGTCACAATGTATGGCCCGACCGGGTCGCCGCTGTGCTGCGCGAGGTTGACGGCGTCGCCGACGCGGCGGTGCGACTGCACGGCAACGGCCGGTTGAAGGCGTTCGTCGTGCCGCACGACGATCACGATCCCGCCGGCCTGTCGTCGCGGATCGACCACGCCGTCGCCACCCGGCTGACCGAACCCGAACACCCCAAGAGCCTGCGCTTCGGCCCGGCCCTGCCGCGCAACGAGATGGGCAAGCTGAGAGACTGGGCATGATGCATTCCCCGATCACCGCGGCCGATGTCGCGCTCGCCAAACCCGTCACGATCGCGCCCGTCGGCATGGCGCCTTCCGGCATGGCGGAGGCGTGCCGGGGATGCCGCAGCGGTGCCCCGCTCAACATCGCGATCACGATGGCGTTCCAGCCGATCGTCGATATCGAAACCGATGACGTCTTCGCCTACGAGGCGCTGGTGCGCGGGCTGGACGGTCGTTCCGCCGGCGAGGTGCTGGCCGGGGTCGCCCCGGACATGATCTACAAGTTCGATCAGGCGTGCCGGGTGAAGGCGATCGAGCTGGCCGGCGGCCTGTTCGATCCGGCGGGCGATACGAAGCTGTCGATCAACTTCATGCCGAATGCGGTGTACGAACCCAATGCCTGCATCCGCGCATCGCTGGCGGCGGCGCGGCGCGTGGGCTTCGATCCCGGCCGGCTGATGTTCGAATTCACCGAGAACGAACGGATGCGCGACGTGGCGCATGTCCAGCGCATCCTGGCCGCCTATCGCACGCGCGGCTTCACCACCGCGATCGACGATGTCGGCGCGGGCTATGCCGGGCTGGGGCTGCTCGCCGATCTGCAACCGGATATGCTGAAGCTCGACATGGCGCTGATCCGGGGGATCGATGCCTCCGCCGCGCGCCGCACCATCGTGTCCGGCATGGTCCGGATCGCGGAGGGGCTGGGTATCCGGTGCATCGCCGAGGGGATCGAGACGGCGGCGGAATTGCGCACCCTGACGGCGATCGGCATCCGCCTGTGCCAGGGATATGCGCTGGCCCGCCCCGCGACCGCAGCGCTGCCGCCGATCACCCTGCCCCTGTCCGACGATCGCTGACGCGCGGGCTCAGCCGATCGCGGCGGCCAGCGTCGCGATCCACTGCGCGGTGAACGACCGCGAGGCGGGGGCCTGCGGCGCGACGCCATCGAACGCATGGAAGGCGGCGGGTACGACCCGCAGGTCCACCGCCACGCCCGCCGCCCTCAGCGCGGCGGCATAGGCAAGGTCCTCGTCCAGGAACAGGTCGAGCGTCCCGACGCCGATGAACGCGGGCGGCAGCCCCGCCAGATCGCGTCGACGCGCCGGCACCGCTGCGGCCGGGACCTGCGCCCCACCCGCCGGCATCCCGAGCAGCGACGACCAGCCGAACCGGTTGGACGCGGCGGTCCAGATGAATTGCCCCGTGCCCGGCCGCGCCGGTCGGCTGCTGCCCGTCCGGTCGTCCAGCATGGGATAGATCAGTATCTGGCACGCGGGCCTCACGGCGCTGCGGTCGCGCGCGGCGAAGGCCAGCATCGCGGCATGGCCGCCCCCCGCGCTCGCCCCGCCGATCGCGATCCGGGCAGGATCGACGCCCAGCGTGTCGGCATGGTCGTGGACCCAGCACAGCGCCGCCAGATTGTCGTCGAGCGCGGCCGGGAACGCCGCCTCTGGTGCCAGCCGGTAATCGACCGACACGACCAGCCAGCCATGCTCGCGCGCGGCGACGCGCAGATCGACGGGAATGCCCGCCGCCCCTGCGATGTAGCCGCCGCCATGCATCCACACCACCGCCCCGCGCCCCTGCCGCCGCCGGCCGGGGTCGCCATCGAACTGGACGGTGCGCACCGCCGGCCGGCCGGGCAGGCCGGGGATCGTGCGCGGCACCGGCGCGGCGACCGGCACCGCCGGCGGCGCGGCGGGATGCGCATGACGCGCGGCGGGGCGATGGCGGAACCGGTCGAGATTGGCGGTGGATACCGTCATGTCGTCGACCAGCAACAGGTCGTCGATCATCGCCGGGTCGACGCCCGCCAGGTCGACGCGCGACCATCCGCCCGCGCCCCATGCCGGCCCGGCCACCATGCCGATGGCGGCCCCCGCCAGAAAGACGCGGCGATCCAGCGCCGTACGGCCGCCGGGTCGATCATTGTCGGGCATGTCCATCCTCCGTCACGGCCGTCACCAAACCACACGCATCGCCCGCGCCGTCCGGCCTGTCCACCATCGCCGAACGACGATCGCGGTTGACGTTCGCGGCCGCAGCAATGATCGTATGCCCGCAGGGGGCCGGGGCCATTGCGAATCGTGATCATCGACGACAGCGGACTGCGCGCGACGGTGCTTGAAGAGGGACTGCGCGAGGCGGGGTATGACGATATCCAGATCGTCGCGCCGCAGGGGGCGTTCGTCGCCCGGCTGGAACGGATGGCGCCCGACGTGGTGCTGATGGACCTGGGCAATCCCAGCCGCGACACGCTGGAGGAGATGCTGGTGGTCAGCCGCGCGCTTGCCAAGCCGATCGCGATGTTCGTCGACCGGTCCGACGACGTGATGATCGGCGCGGCGATCGATGCCGGGGTGTCCGCCTATGTCGTCGACGGGCTGCGCAAGGAACGCGTGAAACCGATCCTCGACCTCGCGATCCGGCGTTTCAACGCCTTCGCGCGGATGCAGGCGGAACTGGACGAGGCGAAGACCGCGCTGGCCGACCGGCGCACCATCGACAAGGCGAAGACGATCCTGATGAGCAGCCGCAACCTGTCGGAACCCGACGCCTATTCGCTGCTGCGCACGACCGCGATGAATCAGGGCCGCCGTATCGTCGACGTGGCGGAGGCGCTCATCACCGCCAGCAGCCTGCTGGGGCCGTCGTCGTGACGCCATTGTCGATCGCCTTCCTGCCGCTGACCGACAGCGCGGTGCTGGTCGCCGCGCGTGAAAAGGGCTTCGCGGCCGACCATGATATCGCGCTGGCGTTGGTGCGTGCGGAAAGCTGGGCCACGGTGCGGGACCGGCTGGTGTTCGGGCAGGTGCAGGCCGCGCAGATGCTGGCGCCGCTGGCGCTGGCGGTCACGCTGGGGCTGAGCCAGCATCCCGCCGCGATCGCCGCGCCGTTCAAGCTGAACGTCAACGGCAACGCGCTGGTCATGTCACCGACCTTCGCCGCCGCGCTCGACCCCGATGTCATGGCGCGGGCCGGCGATCCGGTGGCGACGGCGCATGATTTCGCGACCGCGATCGGGCTGTTCCGGCGCAAACCGGTGATCGGCGTGGTCCACCGCTTCTCCAGCCACGCGCTGATGCTGCGCTACTGGCTGGGCTTCGCCGGGATCGATCCGGATCGCGACGTGACGCTGCGCGTCCTGTCGCCGTCGCTGATGGTCGCGGCGGTGCGATCGGGCGAGATCGACGGCTTCATCGCGGGCGAACCATGGGGCAGCGCGGCGATCGCGGCGGGGCTGGCCGAACTGGTCACGCTCGGCTCGCGCATATGGCAGCGCGGCGTGGAAAAGGTACTGGCCTTCCGCGAAGACTGGCTGGCGGCGAATCCCGACACCGTCGATCGCCTGATCCTCGCGCTGTCGCGGGCGGCGGCCTGGTGCGACGATCCCGCCCATCATGCCGAACTGGCCGATCTGCTGGCGCGCGACACGTATCTCGGCCAGCCGGCCGAGCTGATCCTGCCCGCGCTGGCCGGGCAGATGGTGCCGCGACAGGGTGATCCGGCGCTGCATGCGCCGGATGCGATGATCTTCCACCGCGAGGCGGCCGGTTTCCCGTGGCGCAGCCAGGCGCTGTGGATCTACTCGCAGTTCGTCCGGTGGGGCTGGATCGAGGCCGGCGCGGATACCGAACGCCGCGCCGCCGATGTCTTCCGCTCCGACATCTACCGGCGCGCGCTGGCGGGAACGGGCGAACCGATGCCCGGCGCCAGCATGAAGGTGGAGGGATCGATCGGCGTATCGCTGCCGGTCGGCTCCTCGAAGGGCAGCCTGACGCTTGGCCCCGATCGTTTCTTCGATGGCGCGGTGTTCGATCCATCTGACATCGCGGGATATCTTGCCGCGACCGGCGAAAACTCCCCCGGACTCTGATTTTTCGCACTTGCGAAGAACGCCGAACTAGGTCAGCTTCGGTCCAACGCGCGAGGATGCGCGTCCAGCGGGGAACGCGCCAGCGTCGGCGTCGCACCCCTCCACACAGATCAGCAAAGCCGCTGTCCGCTCGCCCGCACCCGCTGGCGATGGACGGCGGCTTTTTGCTTGGGCTCACCCATATTTCATGGAGGATTCCGATGGCGACTGCCTATTGGAAAGACACGGACGACGCGGACAAGACGGTTGCCGCCGGCTTCTGGAACAGCGGCCACAAGCCGACCCTGATCGCCGCCTTCCTGTATTTCGATCTCGCCTTCATGGTGTGGGTCGTGCTCGGCCCGCTCGCGCCCGCGATCGCGACGTCGCTGGCGCTGACCCCGGCCGAAAAGGGCTTCATGGTCGCGACGCCCACCCTGGCGGGGGCGATCCTGCGCGTCGTCAACGGCCTGCTGGTTGACCGGATCGGGCCGAAGCGGTCGGGCGCGATCAGCCAGATCATCGTGATCGCCGGACTGCTGTCTGCCTATCTCCTGGGCGTCGACAGCTTCGGCGCCACGATCGCACTCGGCGTCATCCTGGGCTTCGCGGGCGCCAGTTTCGCGATCGCGTTGCCGCTGGCCAGCCGGTGGTATCCGCCCGAACATCAGGGCAAGGCGATGGGCGTCGCCGGCATGGGCAATTCCGGCACGGTGTTCGCCGCGCTGTTCGCGCCGGTGCTCGCCAAGATGTTCGGCTGGAACGCGGTGCTGGGCCTCGCCTGTATCCCGCTGTCGATCGTCTTCGTCCTCTACATGGTGATGGCGAAGGACGCACCCGGCCAGCCCGCGCCCAAGTCGTTCGGCGCCTATCTGGAACCGCTGCGCACCGCCGATGCGTGGTGGCTGATGGCCTTTTACAGCGTGACGTTCGGCGGGTTCGTCGGCCTCGCCGCCAGCCTGCCGATCTATTTCACCGACCGGTTCGGGCTGTCGCCGATCACCGCCGGCTATTGCACGGCGGCGTGCGTGTTCGCCGGGTCGCTGGTGCGGCCGATGGGCGGCGCGCTGGCGGATGCGATCGGCGGGTGCAAGGCGCTGGGCTTCGTGTTCGTCGCGGCGGCGGTGGCGCTGGCGGGCGTCAGCATGGCGACGACGGTGGCCGCCGCGCTGGCGCTGTTCGTGGCGGCGATGCTGGCCCTGGGCGTCGGCAACGGCGCGGTCTTCCAGCTGGTGCCGCAGCGTTTCGCGAAGGAGATCGGGGTGATGACCGGGCTGGTCGGGTTCGCGGGCGGCATCGGCGGCTTCTACCTCGCCTCGTCGCTGGGCATCGCCAAGCAGATGACCGGCAGCTTCTCGTCCGGGTTCCTGATCTTCGCCGCGCTGTCGGCGCTGGCCTTTGTCGGGCTGACGATGGTCAAGGGCAAATGGCGCGCTTCCTGGGGCGCGGCCGAGGGTGTGCGGATCTAGTTTTCGATCCCTCGCCGCAAGGCATCGCGAAGCCATCCGGAATGCCGCCCCTGCGGCATCCGGATGGCTTCGCCTCGCCGGTCGTGACGGATCGGGCGACGCGCGACCGCATTTGCCGCACCCGCGAAAAACATCTTGCCGGCCACCGGCACATCACGCATATTCATCGGGCTCGGGCGACGCTGCTCCGGGCTCTACAGCCGGACCCGCTCGATGATGAGGGGGAACGGCGCATCGCCCGATCGGGGATCATCCCGGATCATTCACGATGATGGCAAGGCCGCCATGCAGGCGCTGGGTTTCCCCAGCGTCCGCATGGCGGCCTTTTTCGTTTCGGAGCGCGAAGAATGGACTTTCATGATCTCGGCAATATGGCGACCCCGGAGGCGGCCCCCGTCCCGTCCGCCGCGCGGAGCGACCGCCGGCTGGTGGTGATCGGCAACGGCATGGCCGGGTGCCGCGCGGTGGAGGAACTGCTGGCGCGCGAACCCGGCCGCTACCGGGTGACGATCTTCGGCGCCGAACCGCATGTGAACTACAACCGCATCATGCTGTCGCCGGTGCTGGCGGGCGAGAAGACGTTCGACGAGATCGTCATCAACGACGCCGCCTGGTACGCCGATCACGATATCGACCTGATCGCCGGCGACCCGGTCGACCATATCGATCGCGCCGCCCGCACCGTCACCGCGCGGTCGGGCCGCACGGTCGGCTACGACAAGCTGCTGATCGCCACCGGTTCCGATCCCGTCATCATCCCCGTGCCCGGCCACGACCTGCCCGGCGTCATCACCTTCCGCGACATGAAGGATGTCAATCACATGCTGGTCGCCGCCGGGCGTGGCGGCGATGCGGTGGTGATCGGCGGCGGCCTGCTGGGGCTGGAGGCGGCGCACGGCCTCACCCTGCGCGGCATGAAGGTGACGGTGATCCACCTCGCCGCCACGCTGATGGAACGCCAGCTGGACGAGGCCGCGGGCTGGCTGCTGAAATCCGCGCTGGAGGCACGCGGGCAGACGGTGCTGACCGGCGCGAACACCGCCGAGATCGTCGGCACCGACCGGGTCGAGGCGGTCAGGCTGGCCGACGGCACCGTGATCCCCGCCAGCCTGGTCGTCATGGCGGTCGGCATCCGCCCCGCGGTCGCCCTCGCCCGCGCGGCGGGACTGGCGGTCGGCCGGGGCATCCAGGTCGACGATCACATGGTCACCTCCGACGCGGACGTGCTGGCGGTGGGCGAATGCGTCGAGCATGACGGCATGGTCTACGGCCTCGTCGCGCCGTTGTGGGACATGTGCCGCGCGCTGGCGGACGGGCTGGTGGAGCGGCACAGCGGCTATCGCGGCTCCGTCACTTCCACCAAGCTGAAGGTCGCGGGGCTGGACGTGTTCTCGGCGGGCGACTTCAGCGGCGGCGAGGGCGTGGAGGATATCGTGCTGCGCGATGCGGCGCGCGGCATCTACAAGCGCGTCGTCGTCCGCGACGACCGCATCGTCGGCGCGGTGCTGTACGGCGACACCGCCGATGGCGGCTGGTATTTCGACCTGCTGAAGAAGCGGGAGGACATCGCCGACATCCGCGAGATGCTGATCTTCGGTCAGGCCTATGCCTCCGGAGGGGGGCAGACGGACCCTAAGGCGGCCGTTGCGGCGCTCTCGGACGATGCCGAGATCTGCGGCTGCAACGGCGTGACCAAGGGCAAGGTCGTCTGCTCGATCGTGGACGGCGCGACCAGTCTCGATGCGGTGCGTTCCACCTGCAAGGCGTCGGCGTCATGCGGATCGTGCACCGGTCTGGTCGAACAGCTGCTGTCGCTCACGCTCGGCGCGGATTACGGCGGCGAGCGCACCGTGAAGACGATGTGCACATGCACCAGCTTCGGCCATGACGACGTCCGCCGCGAGATCGTGGCGCAGGACATGCGCTCGATCCCGGAGGTGATGCAGAAACTCCACTGGTCGACCCCGGACGGCTGCTCGTCCTGCCGCCCCGCGCTCAACTATTACCTGCTGTGCGCGCTGCCCGGCGTCTATGTCGACGACCAGCAGAGCCGGTTCGTCAACGAACGGATGCACGCCAACATCCAGAAGGACGGCACCTATTCGGTGGTGCCGCGGATGTGGGGCGGGCTGACCAACCCGCGCGAGTTGCGCGCGATCGCCGATGTGGTCGACAAGTTCAACGCGCCGATGGTCAAGGTCACCGGCGGCCAGCGGCTCGACATCTTCGGGATTAAGAAGGAGGACCTGCCCGCCGTCTGGGCCGATCTGAACGCGGCCGGCATGGTCAGCGGCCACGCCTATGGCAAATCGCTGCGCACCGTGAAGACCTGCGTCGGATCGGACTGGTGCCGGTTCGGCACGCAGGATTCGACCGGCCTCGGCGTCCAGATCGAACAGATGACCTGGGGATCGTGGATGCCGCACAAGTTCAAGATCGCGGTATCGGGCTGCCCCCGCAACTGCGCGGAGGCGACGATCAAGGATTTCGGCGTGGTCTGCGTCGATTCGGGCTACGAACTGCATGTCGGCGGCAATGGCGGCATCAAGGTCCGCGCCACCGATTTCCTGTGCAAGGTCGCCACCGAGCAGGAGGCGAAGGATTACTGCGCCGCCTTCACCCAGCTGTATCGCGAGGAGGCGCGCTATCTGGAACGCACCGCGCCGTGGATCGAGCGGATCGGCCTCGACTACATCAAGGCCCGGATCGTCGACGATGCGCCGGGCCGGGAGGCGCTGACCGAACGGTTCCTGTTCTCGCAGCAGTTCATGCAGGACGATCCCTGGGCGGCGCGGGCGGCGGGGGCCGATCGCGAACAGCATGCCCCCCTCGCCGCCTTCGGCCCCGCACCCGGTGCCGCCCCCGGTCCCGCCATGATGGAGAACGCATGATGCCCGCCGACTGGATCGATATCGGCGCGGTCGCCGACATTCCCCTGCGCGGCGCGCGCACCGTGACGATCGCGGGGGGCGACGACATCGGCGTCTTCCGCACCGGCGACGACCGGGTGTTCGCGCTGGTCAACCGCTGCCCGCACAAGCACGGCCCGCTCAGCCAAGGCATCGTCCACGGCCATGCGGTGTCCTGCCCCCTGCACAACTGGCGCATCTCGCTGGCGACGGGCGAGGCGCTGGGCGAGGACAAGGGCTGCGTGCCGACCGTGCCGGTCGAGGTGCGGGACGGCCGCGTGCTGATCCCGCGCGCCGCGACCGTCCCCGCCACCGCCCCCGTGGCGCGGGCGGCCTGAGATGACGGGCATACGCACCACCTGCGCCTATTGCGGGGTCGGCTGCGGGATCGTCGCCACCCGCCAGGGCGAACGGGGGGTGACGATCCGGGGCGATGCCGATCACCCCGCCAATGCCGGCCGGCTGTGTTCCAAGGGCACGCATCTGGGCGAGACGACGGGGCTGGAGGGCCGGCTGCTCCACCCGATGATCGGCGACCGGCGCGCGGGGTGGGACAAGGCGCTCGACCTCGTCGCCCGGCGCTTCCGCGAGACCATCGCGGCGCACGGGCCGAACAGCGTCGCCTTCTACGTCTCCGGCCAGTTGCTGACCGAGGATTACTACGTCGCCAACAAGCTGATGAAGGGCTTCATCGGCTCCGGCAACATCGACACCAACTCGCGCCTGTGCATGTCGAGCGCGGTGGCGGGCCATCTGCGCGCGTTCGGCGAGGACGTGGTGCCCGCCAGCTACGACGATCTCGACGCGGCGGACCTGATCGTGCTGGTCGGGTCGAACACCGCGTGGTGCCATCCCGTCGTCTATCAGCGCATCCAGGCGGCGCGCGCGGCGCGCGGCACGAAGCTGGTGGTGATCGACCCGCGCCGCACTGAAACGGCGGAGGAAGCGGACCTCCACCTCGCGATCCGGCCGGGCAGCGACCTGGCGCTGATGAACGGCCTGCTGGCGCATTGCCGGCGCGAGGGGCTTACCGACGACGCCACGCTGGACGTGCCCGACGGGTTCTGGACGGCGCTGGACGCGGACGGCGATCTGTGGACCACCGCGCGCACCTGCAACGTGGCGCCGGCCGACCTCCACCGCTTCTTCGAGCTGTTCGCCGCGACGCCGCGCACGGTCACGTTGTTCAGCCAGGGCATCAACCAGTCGATCCGCGGCACCGATCAGGTCAACGCGATCCTAAACCTGCACCTCGCGACCGGGCGGATCGGCAGGCCCGGCGCCGCGCCCTTCTCGATCACCGGCCAGCCGAATGCGATGGGCGGACGCGAGGTCGGCGGCCTCGCCTCCACCCTTGCCGCGCACATGGATTTCGCGGCCGACAACGTGGCGCGCGTCGGCCGTTTCTGGGCCGCCCCCCGGATGGCGACGAAGCCGGGGCTGAAGGCGGTCGACCTGTTCCGCGGGGTCGAACAGGGCCGGATCAAGGCGCTGTGGATCATGGCGACCAACCCGGCGGTGTCGATGCCCGATGCCGGCCGCGTGCGCGCGGCGCTGGCCGATTGCCCGTTCGTGGTCGTGTCCGATGTGATGGAGACGACCGATACCGGCCTGCACGCCGATGTCCGCCTGCCTGCCGCCGCCTGGGGGGAGAAGGACGGCACCGTCACCAATTCCGATCGCACCATCTCCCGCCAGCGCGCCGTGCTGCCGCTGCCGGGGGAGGTGAAGCCGGACTGGTGGATCGTGGCGCAGGTCGCCGCCCGGATGGGCTGGGCGGATGCCTTCGCCTATCGCCACCCCGCCGATATCTGGCGCGAACATGCCCGCCTGACCGCCTACCAGAACGACGGTGCGCGCGTGCTGAACCTGAAGGCGCACGCCGCGATCGGCAACGAGGCCTATGACGCGTTGGCGCCGTTCCGCTGGGGCGGCCACCCCTTCGCCGATGGCAAGTTCTCGACGCCGGACGGCCGGGCACGACTGGTCCCGGTGCGCCAGATCGCGCTGGCCGAGCCGCTGCGCGGGTGGCCGATGACGCTCAACACCGGCCGCTACCGCGACCAGTGGCACACGATGACGCGCACCGGCCTCAGCCCCAAACTGGCCCGCCACCGCGAGGAACCGCTGGTCGAGGTCCATCCGGACGATGCCGCGACGCTGGGCCTGACCGATGGCGGCCTCGCCCGCGTCGCCACGCCGCAGGGGGACAGCCTGTTCCGCGTGACGATCGCCACCGGACAGCGGCCGGGCGAACTGTTCGTGCCGATCCACTGGACCGACCGGCAATCGACCGGCGGTCGCGCCGGCCTGCTGCCCCGCCCCCTCGCCGATCCGCATTCCGGCCAGCCCGGTTTCAAGAACACGCCCGCCCGGATCGAGCCGGTCGCGCCCGCCTGGCGCGGTTTCCTCGTCACCCGCGATGCGGCGGCGGCGCTGCCCGACTGCCTGTGGGCGACCCGCGTCACCGTGCCGGGCGGCGCGCTGTTCGAACTGGCGGGGGACGGCGACCCGGCGGCGCTGGAACACACCCTGCCCAGGGGCGACCGGATCGAGGCGCAGGACCCCGCGAAGGGCACGCACCGGGTCGCGATCCTGCGCGATGGGCGGGTGGCGGCGGTGCTGTTCGTCACCCGGTCCGGCCTGCTTCCCGCGCGCGACTGGCTGATCGCGCAACTGGATCACGCCACCCCCGGCCCGGCGCTGCTCGCCGGTCGCGCGCCGGGGGCGGTCGTCGACCATGGGCCGATCGTCTGCGCCTGTTTCGATGTCGGGCTGAAGACCATCGTCACCGCGATCGCCGGTCAGCGGCTCGTCAGCGTCGCCGCGATCGGCGAGGCGCTGGGCGCGGGCACCAATTGCGGATCATGCCGTCCGGCGCTCGCCCGGCTGATCGCCACCACCACCCTGACGGAGACCGCCGATGCCGCATCGCGATAGGATCATGCCGGACATCGATCCCGGCACCGTCTGGCTGGTGGGCGCCGGCCCCGGCGATCCCGACCTGCTCACCCGCAAGGCGGAACGCCTGATCGGCGCGGCGGACATCGTGTTCCACGACGCGCTGGTCGGCCCCGGCATCCTCGATCTGGTGCCCGACCATGTCGAGCGCGTCAGCGTCGGCAAGCGATCGGGCCGGCATTCGAAGGATCAGGGATCGATCAACGACCTGCTGCTCGCCGCCGCGCTCGCCGGGCGGCGGGTGGTGCGGTTGAAGGGGGGCGACCCGTCGGTGTTCGGCCGCTCGACCGAGGAGATGGATCACCTCGCCGCGCACGGCGTGCCGGTCCGCGTCTGCCCCGGCATCACCGCCGCCAGCGCCGCCGCCGCCAGTGCCGCCGTATCGCTGACGCTGCGCGGTCTGGCCCGCAAGCTGACGCTGGTCACCGCCCATGCCCGCGCCGGCGCGCCGCTCGATCTGGACTGGGCGGGACTGGCAGACCCGGATGCCACGCTGGCGGTCTATATGGGCCGCGCCGCCGCGCCGGAGGTGGCACGGGAACTGATCGCGGCGGGCCGCTCGCCCGACACGCCGGTGCTGATCGCGGTCAACGTATCGCTGCCGCAGGAACGGATGATCCGGGGCCGGCTGGCCTCGCTCGCCTTCCTCGTTCGCACGATCAGCGACGACGATCCGACCCTGCTCGTGATCGGCGAGGCGGTGAGCCGCGGCGACCAGGGGGAGGATCAGCGCGCCGGCGCAGCAGCTGCGGATGCCGGTGCCGACCAGCCGAGCCCCAGCGCCTTGTTGACCGCGATATAGCTCTGCGCCAACTGCGCCCGCGCCTGCTCGACCGCGATCGCCGCCGACAATTGCTGGCGTTCGATATCGAGCTGGTCGATCAACGAGGTGGTGCCAGCCCGTACCCGTTGGGCATTGAGCGCCGTCGATCGCCGCGCCGTCGCTTCCACCCGGATCAGCTGGCCCAGTTGCACGCGCGTGTTGCCGAACCGCGACAGCGCGGTTTCCGCATCCTGCAATGCCGCCAGCACCGTCCGGCGATAGGCGGCGTCCGATGCGTCGCGATCCGCTTCCGACCCCCGCGTCACCGCACGGTTGCGCCCGAAATCGAGCAGCGACCAGTTGAGCGACGGCGCCAGCAGCGTCGTCAGGTTGCCGGGATCGAACACGTCGCCGGGGCTGGTGCCGCCCAACCCCAATATCCCCAGGAAACGGATGCCGGGCAGTTCCTTCGCCTTGTTCACGCCCACCGCCGCGGTGTTCGCCGCCAGCGCACGCTCGGCCGCGCGGATGTCGGGCCGGTTGGCGATGATCGCCGCCGGATCGCCGATCGCGACCCGCGCCGGGGGCAGCGGCACGGGCACGATCGTGCCTAGCGTCGTGTCGAGTGCGCCGGGCACCCGCCCGGTCAGCACCGCCAGCTGATTCAGATACTCGTCCGCCTGCGCGCCCAGCGGGATCGCGTCCGCCTGCGTGCTTTCCAGCTGGTTACGCAGCCGCTCCACATCCAGCAGCGACGCGGTGCCGGCGGCATGACGCTGTCGCGCCAGCGCGACCTGCCGCTCCTGCAACGCTGTTGACGCGCGGTTCAGGCGGATACGCGCCTGCACGTCGCGCAACGCCACATAGGCTTGCGCGACCTGCGCCGACAGCGACACCTGCGCATCCGCCAGATCAGCGACGCGCGCGCCAATCGTGGCGCGCGACCGCTCCACCCCGCGCCGGCCGCCGCCGAACAGGTCCAGTTCCCACGACGCGTTGAAACCGAGATTGTAGAAGTCGAGGCCGCTCGCGCCACCCGAACCGGTCGAGCCACCCGCACCGCCGTCAGCCGTTCCACCCTCTGCCGTGCCGCCCCCTGCTGTCCCGCTGTCGCCGATGTCGACGCCGGGCAGCGTGGCATGGAGATAGGTGGCGTTGGCGCTGACGGCGGGCAGTTGCGCGGTGCGCTGCTGCCTCAATTGCGCCTGTGCGGCACGGATGCGCGCGGTCGCCTCGTCGATCGTCGGGCTGTGCGCCAGCGCATCGTCGACCAGCGCGGTCAGCGTCGGATCGGCCAGCGCTTCCCACCAGCGGGCAAGACCCGGCGTCAGCGCGAACGCGGCGTCGCGCGCCCGCACGAAAGTGCCGCGCGCCACCGCCTCACCCGCGATCGCCGGCGGCGCCTTGTAATCGGGGCCGACCGTGCAACCGGCCAGCGCGGCGCCACAGAGGAGCGGAAGCGCCCGCATCAATGCACCATCGCCGGCGCCGCGTCCTGCGGCAGCGGCCTCAGGAACAGCACCAACGGCAGCACCGCCAGCGTGCCGGCGCCCATGATCCAGAAGATATCGTTATACGTCATCACCAGCGCCTGCCCCTGTATCTGCTGGCCGACGACGCGCAGCGCGGTCGGCATCCCGCCGAACTGCTGCGACAGGCCGCCGACGAAATCCTGCACCGCGACGCCGTTGGCGTTCAGCGACTCCTCGATCCGGCGCGAATGCAGCCACTGCCGCTGGTCCTGCAGGATCGAAATGCCCGCCAGCGCGAAGCTGCCACCCAGATTGCGCATCGCGTTGAACAGCCCGGATGCGTCGCCGGCATCCTCGGGCGGCACCGATCGCACCACCGCCTGGCTGAGGAACAACATGCCCAGTATCTGCCCGACGCCGCGCATCAGCTGGCTGGCGGTGAAATCGCCGCCGGTCGACGCCATCGTCAGGTTCGCATCCATCATCGCCGACAGGCCCATGATGCCAAGCCCGACGGCGACCGCAATGCGGATATCCACGCGCCGCAGCAGGAACGGCACGATCGCCATCATGAACAGGCTCGGCAGGCCCGACAACAGCACCACCTTGCCCGACTGGAGCGCGTTGTACCCCGCGATCGACGACAGGAATTGCGGAATGGCATAGGCGGTGCCGTACAGCACCACGCCCAGCACCACGCCCATCAGCGCCACCGATCCGAACTGGCGGTCGAGCAGCAGCTTCAGCTTGATGATCGGCCGCCGCGCGGTCGCCTGCCCCCAGAACAGCAGGACGAACCCGACCAGCATCACCCCGAACATCGTCCGGATCAGACTGGAATCGAACCATTGTTCGCGCTGGCCATCCTCCAGGAACACGGTCAGCCCGCCCAGCCCCAGCGCCAGCCCGGCGATCCCCTTCCAGTCCGCCTGGCCGAACAGGTGCAGCTTGGCCTTTTCGTGCGGCAGGCCGAGCAGCAGCAGCGTGACGAGGATCCCGCAGATCGGCACGTTGATGAAGAACGCATAATGCCAGCTGACATTCTCGGTCAGCCAGCCGCCGATCAACGGCCCCAGCACCGGCCCCAGGATCGCGGTCGCGCCGAACGCGGCGATGCCGATCGGCTGTTGCGCGCGCGGCAGCCGCTGCGCGATGATGACCTGCGCGGTCGGGATCATCGCGCCGCCGGTGAAGCCCTGCCCCACACGTCCGAACACCATCATGCCCAGGCTGGTCGACAGGCCGCACATCACCGAAAAGGCGGTGAACAGCCCCGCCGCGATCAGCAGGAAGGTGCGCAGCCCCAGCATCCGCTCCAGCCACGCGGCCATCGGGATGATGATGATCTCCGACACCAGATAGGCGGTGGCGATCCACGTCCCCTCGGTACCGCTGGCGCCGATCTCGCCCTGGATCGTCGGCAGCGACGAATTGACGATCGAGATGTCGAGTGTCGCCATGAACGCGCCCAGCGTCCCGGCCGCCACCGCCAGCCATGCGGAGGCATCGGCACGCTCGGCCCCCTTTCGCGGCGGGGTAGCGGCGGCGGCGGTCGCCACCTCAGCGTTCCCCGCGATCGGCCTGCCGCTGCTGGTCGCGGATGCGGTCCAGTTCGCCCTTCGCCCCGATCGTGTCGACCGTCACCACCACAGACAGCCCCGGCACCAGCAGCAGCCGCGCCGCCGGCGTCGCCTCGATCGAGATGCGGACCGGTACGCGCTGCGTGATCTTGGTGAAGTTGCCGGTGGCGTTCTGCGGCGGCAGCAACGAGAATTGCGCCCCCGTGCCCGGCGACACGCTTTCCACCCGGCCCTTCAGCTCCACGCCGTCCAGCGCATCGACATCGATCGTCACCGGCTGGCCGGGACGCATCAGCGCCAGCTGCGTCTCCTTGAAATTGGCGGTGATGTAGAGCCGGTCGAGCGGCACGATCGACATCAGCCGCGTCCCCGCCTGGACATATTGACCGACTGTCACGGTCTTGTCGCCGATCCGCCCGGCGCTGGCGGCGCGGATCAACGTGGCGCCGACATCGACATTGGCGGATTCGAGTTGTGCCCGCGCCGCCCGCCCCTGCGCCGCGCCCTGTCGCTCCTGCGACCGGAACGAGGCGACGCGGCGTTCCTGCATGGTCACCGCCGCGGTCTGCGCCCGGACATTGTCGGCGGATTGCCGCGCGGTCGCCTCCAGTTGCGCCAGTTGCGCGCGCGGCTCCGCGCCGGAGGCGGCAAGCGGGCGATAGCGCGCCACCTCGCCCGCATCATAGGCGGCTTTCGCGCGGGCGGCGGCGAGTTGCGCGCGGGCCTGGTCGATCGTCGCATATTGCTCGGCGATCTGCGCCCGCGCATTATCCGCCTGCGCCGCCGCCACCGCGATCTGCGCCTCGGCCTGCGAGGCCTGCGCCCGCACATCGCGCGGATCGATCCGGACCAGCGGCTGGTTCGCCCGCACGTCCTGATTGTCCCCGACGAACACTTCGGCGACATAGCCCGCGACGCGCGGCGACACCGTCACCATGTCGGCCTCGACCTGTGCGTCGTTGGTTTCCTGCAAATATTTGCCGCGCGTCTCGTGACGGACGTACCAGACGATCCCCGCCGCGATCACGGCGAGCGCCAGCAGGATCAGGATGATCTTCGCGCGGGGACTCAGACCCTTCTTCGCCTTGCCGCCGGCGGCGTCGGGCGTATCGGCGGCATCGTCGCGCCCTGCGGTGTCTTCGTCCTGATCCACGATCCGCCTCGTCGTTCATCCGGCCGGGCCGGATGCAAGTGTCGACGGCCCGATAATCCAGACCGATGAAACGGACAAGCTGTCCGGTTAGATAGTTCAATGAGGGGCGGGACGTATGCCGTCGAGGACGATGTCCAGCGCCTCGTTCAATCGTCGCATCGCCGCCGCCTCAGTATGCGGGTCGTAGAACAGACCCCCGACCATCTGTAGCGCCAGCCCGAGCCGGGCACCGTCGACATCGTCACGCACCTCGCCGTTGGCACGGGCGCGGCGCGCCAGCGGATCGAGCGCACCGGCCAGCCGCGTGCCCAGTGCCTCCAGCGCGGCCATGTTCGCGGGATCGGCGACCAGTTCGGTCGCGATCCGGGCGAACAATGCCGTACCGCGCGCCCCGCCCAGCGCGAGATCGACCAACGTCTGGCGAAAAGGCCGATCGCCCGCCACGATCTCGTCGACCCGGTCGATCTCGCGCTCGAAGATCGCAATCGCCAGCGCCTCACGGTCCCTGAAGTTGCGGTACAGCGTGCCGCGCCCCACCCCGGCCCGGGCCGCCACCTCTTCCAGCGGTACGCTGTAACCGCGTTCGGCGAAGCTTGCCGCCGCCGCCGTAATCAACGCGTCGCGTCGTATCCGGGCATCACGCCGCATCCCCGCATCGCCCCTTTATGCGCCGGTCCGCCGTCCCGTCACACGCTCGCCTCGATCGCTTCCAGCGACCGCCGCTTGGTTTCGGGGAAGCAGAGGAAGACGACGACGAACTGCACCGCCATCATCACCGCGAACACGACGAACGGGCCACCCCGCGTCTGTGCCGCCACCAGCGGAAACGCCATCGCGATGATCGCATCCATGAACCAGTGAGTCGACGAACCCAGGCTCTGACCGCGTGCGCGCACGTCGGTGGGGAAAATCTCGCTGATATAGACCCAGATGACCGCGCCCTGGCTGAACGCGAAGAAGGCGATGAAGCCGATCAGCAGCCACAGCAGATATTGCTCGCCCTGCCCGCTCAGGAACACCGCCGCCGTCCCGCCCAGCGTCACGGTGAGGCCGACCGACCCGATCAGCAGCAGCGTCCGCCGCCCCAGCCGGTCGATCACCAGCAGCGCCAGCGCGGTGAACGCGAAGTTGCACAGGCCGATCACCACCGCCTGCCGGTCCGCGGATACGGCGTCGTATCCGGCGGCGGCGAAGATGTCGTTGAGGTAATAGAGGATCGCGTTGATCCCCGACAGCTGGTTGAACGCCGCGATGCCGAAGGCCAGCAGCATGGGCTTGCGATGGCGCGACCAGGACAGGCGCGGCGACGGCGCGGACCGGTCGGCACGGACATAGCCCGCCAGTTCCTTCTCGGGATCGGCGACGCCGAACCGGGCCAGGACACCCGCCGCCTCGGCCATGCGCCCCCTGGCGGCGAGCCAGCGCGGGCTGTCCGGAATGGTGAACATCATCGCCAGCAGCAGCAGCGCCGGCAGCGCGGTGACGCCCAGCTTCACCTGCCAGTCGATCGCCCCCAGCGCGAAGCCGGTGATGATCGCATTGCTGAGATAGGCGACCAGAATACCCGCGACGATGTTCAGCTGGAACGTGCCGACCATCAGGCCGCGGCGGTTGGCCGGCGCGATTTCCGCCAGATAGACCGGCGCCAGCACCGACGACGCGCCGACCGCCAGGCCGGCCATCACGCGAAAGGCGATGAGCGCGGGCCAGCTCCACGCGAACAGGCAGCCGATCCCCGACAGGCAATAGAGGATGGCGATCGCCTTCAGCGCGTTCCTCGCCCCGTAACGGTCACCGGGCTTGCCCGCGAGCAGCGCTCCCGCCAGCGTGCCCCACAGCGCCGCGGACACCGTGATGCCGACACCCGTGGCATCGAGGTCGAACGCGGTACGGATGCCCTCGGTGGTGCCGGCGATGACGGCGGTGTCGAACCCGAACAGCAGACCGGACAGGCCACCGACCAGCACCCCCCTCAGCAACGTCGTCGTCAATGGCCGATCCTCGATAGATGAAGCGCACGCCCACATGGAAAAGGCGGCCGACCGATTCGACGTCCGCGACCCCGGTCAGGCCGTTCGACTGATAGGGAGCAATCGGCGTGTTGAACACGGTCGCGACCGCCACGATGCCGTCTTGCCCGGAACGTGGCGATGGCCCTAGTCTAGGTACGACAACGGCGGGGATGGTGACGAATGAGATATGCGGCACCCTTCGTCTTCTCGCTGCTCGTGGCCGGTCCCGTCGTCGCGCAGGAACCGGTCGCCAATCCCAGCCTGACCGCCACCGCCGGCGGTATCCGCGACGCCGCGCATGGCCGCGACATCGCGCTCCACCGTTTCGACGTGGCGATGCGCCTCCACGGGGCGGTGGCCGAGGGCACCGTCACCGCCGAATTCGCCAACGACGGCCACGAAGTGCTGGAAGGCGATTTCCGGTTCGCGCTGCCGCAGGACGCGATCGTCACCGGCTATGCGCTCGATGTCGGCGACCAGCTGGTCGATGGCGTGCTGGTCGATCAGCCCCGGGCAAAGGCGGTGTATGAGGCGCAGGTCCGCCGCGGTGTCGATCCCGGACTGGCCGAGGTGGCGGCCGATGGTGGGTTCCGGACGCGCGTGTTCCCGATCCTGCCGGGCGGGCGGCGGACGATCCGGTTGCGCTTCACGGTGCCGATCGCGGTGGAAGGACTCCGCCTGCCGCTGCGGCTCGCCGCGCCGCGCGCCGGCTGGGGGATGACGGTGACGGCCGACGGGATGGCGACCGCACCGACGCTGCTGATGCCGGACGGGCAGACCGGGCGTTGGCAGGATGACGGCCAGAACAACGGGCAGCGTGACGGGCAGAGCGCCACCGCGAGCGGCAAGACCGCACTGAACGGCGCGATCGTGATCGGTCCGGTCACCACGCCCGACACGATCGCCAGCCGCCATCGCAGCGGCGAGCGGTTCGTCCAGCTGACCGGGGCGTTGCCCCCTGCGATGACGGCACCGGACGCCGCGCAGGGCGGCACGCTGCGCATCTATTGGGACCGGTCGCGTTCGCGGCTGGCCGACCGCCACGAAGCCGAATTCGCCCTCCTGCGTCGCACGGTCGCGGCGATCCGGCCGCAGCGGATCGAGATCGTCACCTTCGCCAGCGACGGCGCCACCCGCCAGACCGCGGCGACGCCGGAAGCGGCGATCGAGCTGCTCCGCGGCGTCCGCTATCGCGGGGCGACCAGCTTCGCCGCGGTTGCCGGCGACGGGGCGGCGGATCGCTGTCTGTTGTTCTCCGATGGGCGGGTCACGATCGATCGGGCCAGCACCTTCGCGCCGCGATGCCGGGTGGATGCGATCACCACCTCGCCCGCAGCGGATATGGGCTGGTTGCGGCATCTGGCCGCCGGGCTGGGCGGACAGGCCCATGCGCTGGGCGAGGATGGCGACCGGGTCGCCGCCGCGCTCGCCACCGCTGTCCCCGGCATCGCCGCGGTGATGGACGGGGACGGACGCCGCTTGCCCTTCGCGACGATCCCGGCGGCGGCCGGGCGCTGGCGCGTCGTCGCCCAGGCGCCGGCCCTGGGACGCGTCACGGTGCGCGTCGGCGGCATCGATGTCACCCGTACCATGGAAGAGGCCACACCGTTCGATGGCGATGCAGCGCTGGTCGCAACCGATCTGCTCGCCACGCTGGGCGCCACCGACCAGCGCGCCGAATTCGTTGCGACCAGCCGCCGTTACGGCGTGGCAAGCCCCAGCCTGTCGTTCATCGTGCTGGAGACGCCGAACGATTATCTGACCGCCGATATCGCACCGCCGGCCAACTACCCCGCCGAACGGCTGGCTGTTTATCTGGATGGTCGCAAGGCGATGGACGGTGCGCGGGCCGATGCGCAGCGTGAACGCCTGCGCGAGGTGACGGCGGCGTGGACCACGCAGGTGGCATGGTGGCGCCAGCGCTTCGATCCGGCGGCGGCGGCAAAGGTGACACGCCGGCGCGGGGGGCCAGTACCTCCCACCGTCGCGGTGCCGGTGGCCGCGCCCGCTCCCGCCGCGCCGCCCGCTCCACCGCCGCCGCCACCGCCGCCCCCGCCCGCCCCATTGCCGGCGGGGGCCGCCCCCGAACGGGGCGACATCGTCGTCACCGCCTCGCGTGTCTCCTCGCGGGGATCCGCGCCGGCGGTGACGATCGAGGCGTGGCAGCCCGACCGCGATTATCTGCGCGCCTTCGACGCCGCGCCCGCCCGCTTCGACGAACGCTTCGCGGAGGCGGAGCGGCAGGCGGGTGGTGTGCCCGCCTTCTATCTCGACACCGCCGAATGGCTGCGGCGCCACGACCGGACGGCGGATGCGGTGCAGACGGTGCTGTCCGCGCTCGACCTGCCATCGGCGAACGCGACGACGCTGGGGATCGTGGCCGACCGGCTGGAGCGTTATGGCGCGATCGACCGCGCGATCGAGCTGCGCGAACGGCAGGCGACGCTGGAACCGGACCGGCCGCAGCCGCGCCGGCTGCTCGCCCTGGCACTGGCTGCACGCGCGGCGCTGCGCCCGGTCAACGCCCGCGGCGATCTGACCCGCGCGGTGGCGCTGCTGCGCGAGGTCGCGGTCGGCCCGCTCGACCAGCGCTGGGCCGGGATCGACCTGATCGCGCTGATGGAGGCGAACGCGCTGGTGCCGCGGCTGAAACGGCTGGGCGGCACCAGCCCGCTCGATCCCGCGCTCACCGCGTTGCTAGATACCGACGTGCGCGTCGTGGTCGACTGGACCACCGATGCCACCGATCTCGACCTGTGGGTCGACGAGCCGGGCGGCGAGCGCGCGATCTACAGTCATCCCCGCACCGCGATCGGCGGTCACCTGTCGAACGACATGACCGCCGGCTATGGCCCGGAGGAGTATTTCGTGCGGCGGGCACCGACGGGTGACTATGTGGTGCGCGCCAATGTCTATGCCGCCGACCGGCTCGACCCCAACGGCCTGTCGCTGCTGACCGCGCGCCTGTTCCGCGACTTCGGCCGTCCGACCCAGCGCGTCGAGGCGGTCGACATCGAACTGCGGCGCGACGAGCGGGGCGAGAAGATGATCGGCCGCATCACCATGCCGCGCCCGAAATAGGGGCATGCCGGACGGGCGGCGGCATCAGCTATAGGCGTCCACGTCCAGACGGCCCGCCGCCCGCAGCAGCCGCGCCTGCGCGACGAGCACGTCGGCACGCGCGGATGCGACCGCCAGCTGCGCGCCCCGGAAACTCTGGTCGGCGACGAGGATGTCGATCGTCGACCGCAGCCCGAACCCATATTCGGCGCGCACGCCCTTCAGCGCCACGTCGGCCGCGGCAAGGCCGGTGGCGGTCGCGTCCAGACGCGCACGGGCGGCGCCCAGGGCGGCCCAGGCGGCATCCACCGCGCGCACCGCCTCACGCATCGCGGCATCGAGCTGGAACCGTTCGGCGCGACTGACCGCCTCCGCCTGGCGGACGCGCGAGGGCACCAGACCGCCGGTCAGCAGCGGCAGGCGCAGTGACAGGCCGACCGATGCCGCGCTGTCATAGGTCCGCATGTCGCCGGCCGACAGGCGGGCGCCGCGCCCATAGCTGCCGGCCATATCGACCGACGGCGCACGCTCGGCGCGGGCCTGATCGATCCGGGCGACCGACCCGGCCACCGCACGGCGTTGCCGGAGCAGCAGCGGATTGGCCGCTTCCGCCGCGCGCCGCGCCTGTTCGCGATCGGCCGGCAAGGCGGCGGGCATGATCGCCTCCGCCGACAGCGCGCCCGCATCCTGCCCTACCTCGGCACGATAGGCCGCCGCCGCGGTCGCCAGCGCCCCTTCGGCATCGGCGAGATTGGCGACGACCGTCGCGCGCTGCGCCTCCAGCTGCGCCACGTCGGTGCGCGTCGCCTGCCCCAGCGTGAAGCGGGACCGCGCCTCCGCCACCTGCGCATCCAGCCGCTCGATACCGACGCGCGCCACCTCCACCGCCTGCTGGTTGTAGAGGAGGTCGGCATAGGCGGTGACGACCCCCTCCAGGATCGCGGCCTCGACATCGCGCAAATCCTCCGCCCCGGCCGCGACATCCTCCCCGGCGGCGCGCACCGCGGCGGGGACGCGCCCACCGGTCCAGATCGGCAGCGCCGCACTGACCGAGGCGGACCCCGCGCGGCCATAGCCGAGCCGATCATAACCCGCGCCCGCGTCGGCGGACAGGGTCGGACGCCCCAGCGCGCGGGCCTGTTCGGGCGTCTCCGCCAACGCCTCCTGCCGGGCGCGTGCCGCCGCCAGCTGCGGATTGGTGGCATAGGCGGCCATGATCGCCTCACGCAGGGTTTCCGCCGAGGCGGGCATCGCGAGGCACAGCCCCGCGACGGCGGCGATCCACCTATTCATGCCGCAGCGCCCAGGCGGGTGCGGCGCGGCTGGCGCGCAGCGACTGGCCGAGCACGGTCATCACCGCGATCACGGTGGCGAGCAGGCTGGCGCCGATGAAGTAGAGCGGCGACAGCGCGATCCGGTCGTCGAACCCCGCCAGCCATGTCCGCATCGCCACGAACGCCAGCGGCCAGGCGACGAGGTTGGCGATCAGCACCGGGCGCAGGAACTGCCCGACCAGCAGTTTCACGATATCCGCCGACGAAGCGCCCAGCGTCTTGCGGATGCCGATCTCTTTGATCCGCCGCGCGGTGTTGAACGAGGCAAGCCCCCACAGCCCCACACAGCCGATCATCACGGCAAGACCCGCGCCGATCCCGAACAGCCGCGTCGCACGCTCGTCCGCCTCGTAGAACGTCGCCAGCGCCTGGACGCCGGTTTTGGCGTTGAACGGGATCAGCGGCGCCATCCGCTGCCACAGCGTCTTGGCCGCCGCCACGACCGTCTGCGTTTCGCCGGTGAAGCGCAGCGTGATGATCGGATAGGGCGCAACGTCGCCATGATAGACATAGTAGGTAGGGTCGTCCGGCAGGCGCGGCGAATAGAAGCGCAGCTGGTCGACGACCCCGATGATCGTGCGCTTGGTTCCCCCGCCGACCGTCTTGCCCACCGCATCCTGTGGCGAGGCATAGCCGAGCTTGGCGACCGCGAGGCGGTTGATGACGATGTTGCGGGTACCTCCCTTCGAAAGCATACTCGTATCGTCGGCCGGATGCGCGTCATCGAAGAGGCGACCGGCGATCAGTCGCGCGCCATAGGTCCGGAAGAAGTCTCGACCGACCTCAATCGAGCGCAGCGACGGCCCTGGCTTTGGCTTGCCCGGCACGTCGACGTTATCGAAATTGTTGGAGCCGTTGTTCCCGACCGCGCTGTTCGCGGTGGTTACGGCCCCGACCCCCGGCAGCCGCCGCAACGCGTCGAGCATCGCCCGGCGACGCCCGGTATCGAGGCTGTCGTCGCTCAAACCGTTCAGCACCAGCAAACCGTCGCGCCGGAAACCGAGATCGGTGCTGCGCACGTGCCGGGTCTGCGCGACGAGCACCAGCGTGCCGACGATGAAGGCGATCGCCAGGGCGAACTGAAAGACGACCAGCGCCTCGCGCACCCGCGCCCCCGCCTGCCCGCCGCCCGGCGAACGCGCCGACGACAGCACCTGGCTTGCCGGCGACCGGGCGAGCAACAGCGCCGGATAGAAGCCGGCAAGCATCCCGACGACGACCGTCAGCACCACCAGCAGCGGCACGACCAGCCGGTAGGGGATATCCAGCGCCAGCCCGCCGGCCGCGTTGATCAGCGGCAATCCCAGTTCGGTCAGGGCAAGCCCCGCGACGGCCGCGATCGCCACCGTCACCATCGCCTCGCCGAGGAACTGGCGCACCAGCATGCCCCAATCGGCGCCCAGCACCTTGCGCATCGCCACCTCCCGCGCGCGGAGGCCAGCCCGGGCGGTAGCCAGATTGACGTAATTGACGATGGCGATGAGCAGCGTCAGCATCCCGACCGTGCCGAGCGTGACGATGGTCAGCTTCTTGGCAGCACTGGCCTTGCCTTCCGGTTCCAGATGCGCCCGCACGATCGGCAGCAAGGCCAGACCGATCTGGTTGGCGACATCGGGACCCATATCGGTAGCACCGCGCCGCCGGACGAAGGCGGGCATCCGCTGCTCGAAGGCCCTGGCGTCCGCGGGATTATCGAACCGCAGATAGGTGAACAGCGACGTCGAGCCCCAACGATACCACCAGTCGCTGGCATCCCGCCCCTGCCGCGCCACGATCGAGAATTTCAGATCGGTGTTGCGCGGCAGATCCTCGAAGACGCCGGTCACCCGGTACCGGCCGGGTTTTTCGAACGCGAGCGTCATGGTCCGGCCGATCGGGTTCCCCTCGCCAAAATAGCGGCGCGCCGCCGAACGGCTGATGATGATCGATGCCGGATCGGCCAACGCGGTCGCCTTGTCGCCGGCGATCATCGGCAGGTCGAACACCTTGAAGAAATCCGCATCGACGCGGGCCACGTCCTCCGTCGTCGCGCTGCCATCGCGGATCACCGTGCCGCTCGCCTCGCCACCGTTGATGCGTGTGCCGACCAGGCTCGGAAAGTCCTCCTTCAACTGCTCCAGCAGGCCACCCATCGTGTACGGATATTGGCCGGCAAAGGGACCATCCGCGGCTTTCCAATCCGTCTGCACCAGATAGATGCCGTCGTGGCGCGGCAGCCATTTCTCGAAACTCGTCTCGAAGCGGACATAGAGGCCGAGGATGAGGAACACCGCGATCCCCACCGCCAATCCGCCGATGTTGAGCGCGGCGTAGAGCTTGTGGCGGGTCAGCGAACGGTAGAGCGACAGGAAGGCGAAGTGGTTCATCGCGGATGATCCGTACCGGAGGAAAGTGGTCGTCAGCCGCAGCGGACGATGGCGGAGCCGCTCTTGTGGACATCGCACCGCGCGCCGCCGGTCACGCGCACGGTCCCCGAACCGCCCGCGTCGATCGAGGCCGTCCGCGACGCCGCGGCGACGATCGATCCCGATCCGCCCATGTCGATGGCGACCATGGGCGTCGCCAGCGCGTGCGCATCGATCCGGCCCGACCCGCCGAGATCGATGTCGACCGCATCGGTCCTGCCGTCCGCGACGATCGACCCCGATCCGCCCAGATCCAGCCGTACCGACGCCGCCGTCAGCCCGGTCAGCGTCATGCTGCCCGATCCGCCGAGTTCACCGACGAAGCCGGGGCCGGAAACGCCATCGGCCCGCAGGCTGCCCGAACCGGACAGCGAGGCCGCACGCAGCATCGGCATCGTCACGGTGACGGTCGCACCCCGGTCGCGATACCGCCCCGGGATGCGGTCCACGCGCAACACGCCGTCGCGGACCTTGATCGCCAGCGCGGCGACGGCACGCGGGTCGCCGGCCGCGGTCACGGCGAAGCGGTCGGCGACCACGATCACCACCCGGTCGGACGAGGCGAGATCGACCTTCTCGAAACCGGCGACATCGAAACGCCGTTGCGCCTCGCCCGCCGCCGGTGTGGCCGGTCCGGCAATGGCGGTACGCTCGACCGCGATGACGCAGCCGGAAAGGGCGATGCAGGTCGCGGCGATGGCGGCGACGGCGAAAGGACGGGCCATATCGGTTTTTCCTTTGTCGGGTGGATCAGATCGCACGCATCGCGCTGGCGACGATGCGGCCGTCGAGCATGTCGATCCGGCGCTTCGCCATGTCGGCGTGGCTGGGGGAGTGGGTGACCATCACGATCGTCGCGCCTTCGTCGTTCAGGCCGGTCAGGATGCTCATCACCTGCTCGCCATTCGCGGTATCGAGGTTGCCGGTCGGCTCGTCCGCGAGGATCAGTTTCGGATCGCCGACGATCGCGCGGGCGATGGCGGCGCGCTGTTGCTGGCCGCCCGACAGCTGATGGGGGTAGTGGCGCGCGCGGTGGGCGATGCCCACCTTGTCCATCGCCGCAGCCACCCGGTTTCGTCGTCCCCCGGCATCCTTGCGATAGGCGAGGCCGAGCGCGACATTCTCCTCGATCGTCAGTTCGTCGATCAGGTTGAAGCTCTGGAACACGAAGCCCAGCGTCGCGCCCCGGAACTTCGCCAGCGCCTTTTCCTCCAGCGCGGCGAGATCCAGGTCGCCGAACAGGTATCGCCCCCCGGTCGGCCGGTCGACCGTTCCCAGCATGTTGAGCAGCGTCGACTTGCCGCAGCCCGACGGCCCCATAATGGCCAGGAACTCACCCGCCGCCACGGCGAGGTCGATGTCGTGAAGCGCGGTCGTCTCCACCTCGTCGGAGACATAGCGGCGCTGGATATTCTCAAGACGGATCATGGTGATGCCCTTCAGCGGAGGTTGAGGATGTCGCCCTTCACGGACGCGGTGCTGCTGGTGACGATGCGGTCGCCGCGTTTCAGGCCCGACAGGATCTCGACCTGTTCGGGGTTGCGCCGACCGGTCTTCACCGCGTGCCGCCGGGCATGGGCGCCATCGGCGTCGAGGACGAAGACCGACGTGCCGCTCCCCGCCTCCAGCCAGCCGCCGACCGGCGCGACCAGCGCGGGCGCGGTGCTGCCCAGCGTGATACGGATGTCCAGGGTCTGCCCCCGGTTCAGGCCGGCGGGGGCGGCCCGGCCGAAGGTCAGTTCGACACGGAAACGCCCGTCCTTCACCGCCGGCAATACCCTGGATACGACAAGGCGCGCGTCACCGGCGCTCGCCGGCTGCCCGACACGGACGCGGCCGAGGAAATACTCGTCGACATCCGCCTCCAGCTTCCACGATCCTTCGCTGTCGATCTGACCGGCGGGATCGCCCGGCTTTAGCGTCTGGCCGGGCTGGATGATGAAGTTGGTCAGCCGGCCACCGGCCGGGGCGCGGATCACCAGTGCGTCGAGGCCGGAGCGGACCGCCGACAGGTTGCTTTCCAGCCGCTCGCGCGTGTCGTTCAGCCGCGACCCTTGCGTCGCGGTGATCCGCGCCTCCGCCGCACCACCCGACCGCAGCTGGGCGAGGCGCTTCTCCTGATAGGCGGTCTCCTCGGCAAAGCTTCTGACGCCGGCATCGGAGACGAAGCCACGGTCGTGCAGCTGCTGGCGGATGTCCAGTTCGCGCCGCGCCTTGATGAGATCGTAATTCGCCTGCGCGATCTGTGCGGATCGGTCTAGCCGGTTGCGTTCGATCCCCAGGCTTTCCCCCGCGACGCCGCCCAGCTGGCTGGCGATCTGCGCCTCGCGGGTCAGCACCTCCAGTTTCAGCGTCGGGTTGGCCAGCGTGGCGAGCAGCTGGCCCGCCGTCACCATCGCGCCGTCCTGCACCAGCAACCGTTCGACCTGCCCGCCCGACAGCACCCCCACCAGCGTCGTCACCCCCGGCGCCACCGTCGCGCGGACCGGCAGGTAATCGGCGAACGCCGCCTGTTCGACGATGCCGGTTTCCAGATCGGCGGTGGCGATATCGGTCGATCCGCTGGCCGGCAGCAGCCGCCAGGCCAGCACCGCCGCGATGACCGCCAGCGCCACCAGCACCGTGGTCCGGCGGCGCCACCACGGCGTCGGCGGGCGCTCGATCCGGCGATCCATCGTGGCCCCGGGAGAAGCGGTTGCGTGTACGGGCTGTTCGGTCATCATGCGGACAGTGTCGCCCGGAACAATCGAAAAGCCTAAACCAGCATGAACGAACGATTTTTACCCAATGGCCGGTCGAACGACCGTCCGCCGATGGACACAGTGTCCACGAATGGACACCCCGTGGTGCCGTCAAGCCGGGCGATTCTGCTGGTCGACGACAACCCGGCGGTGTCGCGGGCGATGGAGATCGCATTCCGCATGGCCGGCCACCGCCTCGACACCGCGAACGGCCCCGAGGAAGCATATTCCTGCCTCGCGCGGCGGCGATACGATGCGATCCTGCTCGACATGAATTTCAGCATGGGCGAATCGAGCGGCGGAGAGGGGCTGGCCTGTCTTGCCCGGATCGTCGCGGACGACCCCGCCGCCTGCGTGGTCGTCATCACCGCGCACAGCGGCATCCGCATCGCGGTGGCGGCGATGCAGGCCGGTGCGCGCGACTTCGCGATGAAGCCGTGGCGCAACGCCGAACTGGTCGCCAAGGTGGAGGCCGCGATCGCCCGCGGCGCACCCGCCCCGCCGGGAATGCAGGCCGTACTGCCCGCCGACCCTATGGCGGAGCCACCGCGGCTGCTGGGCGACAGCACGGCGATGCAGGCCCTGCGCACGCTGGTCCACCGGATCGGACCGACCCCGGCCAGCGTCACGATCACCGGTCCGTCCGGCAGCGGCCGGACGCTGACCGCGCTGGCGATTCATGCCGCCTCCCCGCACGCCGACACCGCTCCGGCCCGGATCGACCTGCGGGACGAAGCGGCGTGGCAGCGGCTGGACGACGCCGGCGGCACCGCGATCCTGCGTCATCCGGACCGGCTGGATGGCGTTGCACAGGCGCGGTTGCTCGATCGTATCCCCACCGCGCTTCGCTGCATCGCGATCGCCGACGCCATCGCGCCGATCGTGCCGGCGCTGTATCGCCGGCTGGCGACGGTGGAGGTCGCGATGCCCCCGCTCGCCGATCGGCAGGACGATGCCGTGCTGCTCGCCCGCCACTTCGCCCGCATCGCCGCGGCCCGGTTCGGAAAGCCGCAGGGGCGGTTGACCGGGGCGGCAGAGGCGGCGATCCACACAGCCCGCTGGCCGGACGAGGTGCGCGGGCTGGCACTGGCGATCGAACGGGCGGTACTGCTGTCGGGCGACGGCACCGTCGATGCCGCCGCCCTTGCCCTGCCCGCCATGCCCATGGCCGTTCAAACCGCCGACACCGCCATCGGCACCGGCACCCCCGATGCGAGCTTCGACCTGACCGATGCCGAAAGAACGATGATCGAGGCCGCGTTGCGCGAACACCGCCATAATGTCAGCCATGCCGCGGCGGCGCTGGGCCTCAGCCGGGGCGCGCTCTACCGGCGGATGGCACGCTATGGACTATAGGCGCGGCGTGCCGGCGATGGTGGGTGCGCTGGGTCTCGTCGGCTGCGGCGTGGCCGGGGCGATCGCATGGGCGGACAGATTGTGGGGACTGCTGACGGCGGCGGCACTCGTCACGATCTGGCTCTGTGTGCTCAACTGGTGGGCCGTGGTGCATCCGCGCATCGCCCCGCCACCCGCCGCCACTCCTGCGGATGCCGACGCGATGGCCCTGCGCGTCCTGCTCGATGCGGCGCCGACACCGCTGCTCGCGATCGAGGGGGCGGCGGCGCGCGCGCTCAACCGTGCCGCACGGCGCCTGTTCGCGACCGACGACCGCATCCTGCCCGTGCCCGCCACGCTGACCGATCCCGCCGTCACCCATCTCCGCCACGAGGCCCGGCACTGGCGGATCGATCGCGTCGCCCTGCCCGACGGGCGCGGTGTCGCCGCGCTGATCGACATCGAGCAGGAGGAACGGACCGCGGAGGCGCGGGCGACCGCCGACCTGATCGAGGTGCTGGGCCACGAACTGCTGAACGGCCTCGCGCCCATCGTATCCTTGGCCGAAAGCGGCGTGGCAGTGCTGGCACGGGCCGATGTCGACGCGGTGCTGCTGCGCGAGATCGTCGGCACGCTGGCCCGCCGGGCGGACGGGCTGCAACGCTTCACCGAAGCCTATCGTACCCTGGCCCGCCTGCCCGAACCGGTGCGGCGGCCGGTGCGCCTGACCGACATGGCGGACGATCTCGCCCGGCTGTTCGCGGGGCACTGGCCGATGGTGGCGCTGTCGGTCGCGGCGGACGAGGCGGAATGGCCGCTCGATCGCGATCAACTGAGCCAGGCACTGTGGGCGCTGCTCCAGAACGCGGCCGAGGCCGCGGTCGCGGCGACCCCCGCGCAGGTCGCGCTACGCCTGCACACGGAGGACGCCGGGCTGACGATCGAGGTGGAGGACAACGGAACCGGCGTCCCCCGCGACAAGGCGACCCACATCTTTCGTCCGTTCCACACCACCAAGCCCGACGGAACCGGTGTCGGCCTGACCCTCGCCAGACAGATCGCGCTGGCCCATGGCGGCACGCTGGCATTGCTGCCGACGTCGGAGACCATATTCCGGCTCGTGCTTCCGGATATCCGTCAGGGAACCGGCGAACCCGCGATCGCTGCCCGGCTTGTTCCCCCTGTCGCGAACCGCTAGCCTCCGGTCGATAAGGGAGAGCGGTGGCCGATGAAGAAAACGATGTTGGCGCTGATACTTGCCATGTCGCCGACGGCGGCCCTCGCCGAATGGCATGAAGCCCGCAGCCCCCATTTCACGATCTATTCGGAGGACGATCCCAAGGCGCTGGCGGCCTATGCCGACAAGCTGGAGCGGTTCGACCACGCGCTGCGCCGTCTCCGCAAGGTCGACGATCCGCCCGTATCGCCCGCCAACCGTGTCACCATCTTCGTGGTGCGCGGCACGTCGGCCGTCCGCAAGCTGCTGGGCGGTGACAATAGCTGGGCCGCCGGTTTCTACCGGCCACGCGCGGCGCACTCGCTGATCGTCACGCCCAGCCTGAATTTCGCGGGTAACGATGGCCGTGGCGCGCTCGATCCCATGACGGTGCTGCTGCACGAGTACACCCATCATTTCCTGCTGGAGAACTTCGCCGCCGCCTATCCCGTATGGTTCGTCGAGGGTTTCGCGGAATTCGCGTCAGCGGCGCAATTCGATGCGGACGGCGCGATCGGGATCGGATTGCCTGCCCAGCACCGTGCCCGCACGCTGGCCCGGCCGGATGCCCTGCCGCTTTCGACGATGCTGGCCGACGACAAGCGCAAGCTGAACGATCGCGAGAAGGCATCGCTCTATGCGACGGGGTGGCTGCTGACCCATTATCTTTTCTTCGCCGATGCGCGGAAAGGGCAGCTCACCCGCTATCTCAATGCCATCAACAACGGCACCTCGCGGCAGGAGGCGGCACAGGCGGCGTTCGGCGATCCGGATGTCCTCGGTCGCGAACTGAACGCCTATGAACGGCGCAAGCTGGATTACATCCGCATCCCGCCCGCCACGGTGGCGAGCGGCAGGATCGAGGTGGTCGGCCTGTCGCCGGGCGCCGCGGCGGTCCTGCCGCTCCGGATGCGGCTGAAGCGCGGCGTGCTGCGGCCGGACGCCGCCGGGTTCGTGAAGCTGGCGCGCAGCGCCGCGGCGCCATTCCCCAATGACCCCGATGCGCAACTGGTGCTGGCCGATGCCGAGGCGATGGCGGGGGAACTCGACGCATGCGACGCCGCCATCGCCCGGGCCTTGGCGGTACGGCCGGACTCCCCGGCCGGATTGCTGGCGCGGGCGCATAGCGTGATGCGCCGCCGCGACGATCATGGCGCACGCGCCGATTGGCCGGCGATCCGTACCGCGATCAGCCGCGCCAACAAGGCGGAGCCGGACAACCCCCTGCCGCTGATGCTCTACTATGACAGCTTCATCGCCGGACAGCAGTCACCGACCAGGCTGGCGGTCGACGGCCTGGAACGCGCATTCGAGATCGCTCCGCAGGACCCCGGCCTGCGCCTGCGGCTGGCGACGCAATTGGTGACCGACAAGCGCTTCGAAGAAGCGCGGATGGTGCTGGCGCCCCTCGCCTATTCGCCCCATGCCGGATCGCAGGTGGAGACGGCGCGGGATATGCTCGATCGCCTGCCGGTCGAAACCGCGAGCCGATGACGACCGGTCGCCTGCCCGCTCGATCAGGACATCCATGCCACGGGGTCGCGCCAGCCGCATCGTGACGTGCCCGGCCGCGACAGGCTGTCATCCATATCGACCAGCCCCCCTCATGAACCGGGAGACTCCATGACCGATCTGAACAGGCGCGACGCGTTCGCACTGGCGGCGTTGACCGGCGGCGCGGCATTGGTCTCCGGGACGCCGGCGGCGGCAGGTCCCGCCGGGCCGACCTGGCGCGGGGGATATGAAGGCCAGCGTATCGCCGACCTCGGCGACGGCCGCTTCCTCAATCCGTTGATCGGCGGCGACCGGCCCGATCCCGCCATCCTGAAGGACGGCGCGGACTATTACATGACCTTTTCCAGCTTCGACAGCTATCCGGGGCTGACGATCTGGCACAGCCGCGATCTCGTCAACTGGCGCCCGCGCACCGCCGCGCTCACCCGCAACATCGGCTCGGTCTGGGCGGTCAGCCTGGAAAAGCACGATGGCCGCTACTTCCTCTACATTCCGGTCAAGGCGAGCCCGCGGAACGACGTCTTCGTCATCCACGCCGACCATATCGACGGGCCGTGGTCCGATCCGGTGAGCCTCGGACTCCACAGCCATATCGATCCCTGCCATGCGGTGGGCGAGGATGGCTCGCGGTGGCTGTTCCTGTCGGGCGGCGACCGTATCCGGCTGTCCGCCGATGGCCTGTCGACGGTCGGCAAGGTGGAACATATCTACGATCCGTGGCGCTACCCCGACGACTGGGATGTCGAAGGCTTCAGCCCCGAAGGCCCCAAGATCCACCGCCACGGCGGCTGGTTCTACATGATAACGGCGGTCGGCGGCACCGCCGGGCCGCCGACCGGGCATATGGTGATCGTCGCCCGCGCGCGCTCGATCCACGGACCCTGGTCGAACGATCCAGGCAATCCGATCGTGCGCACCGTCTCGATGGACGAGAAATGGTGGTCGCGCGGTCATGCCAGCCTCGTCGAGGCGCCCGATGGCAGCTGGTGGTCGGTCTATCACGGTTACGAGAACGGCTTCTGGACGCTGGGGCGGCAGGTGCTGCTCGATCCCGTTCGCTGGACGGCGGACGGCTGGTTCCGGATGACCGGCGGCGACCTGTCGAAACCGTTGCCCAAGCCCGGCGGCGGGCAGGCAAGCCCCCATGGCCAGCCGCTCTCCGACGATTTCACCGCGCCGCTGAAACTGGGGGCCAAGTGGAATTTCTTCCGCCCCGGCCCCGCCGAAGCCGATCGTGTCCGTATCGATCAGGGTGCGCTGGTGCTGAAGGCGAGCGGCACGGCGCCGGTCGATTCCTCGCCGCTGATGCTGATCGCGGGCGATCAATCCTACGAATTTCAGTGCAATGTCGAGATCGCGCCGGGCGGCACCGCCGGTCTGGTCCTGTTCTACGACGACAAGCTCTATTGCGGTCTGGGTTTCGACGAGCAGCGCTTCGTCACCCATCAATACGGTATCGAGCGCGGGCGCCCGCCCAATCCGCACGGTCGCCGCATGACGATCCGCATCGCCAACAAGCGGCACATCGTCGCGATCCACACCTCGGACGACGGTGGCCGCACGTGGCGGCGGTTCGATCGCGGCATGGAAGTATCGGGCTATCACCACAATGTCCGCGGCGGTTTCCTGATGCTGCGGCCCGGCCTCTATTCGGCCGGCGCAGGAGAGGCGCGCTTCCGGGATTTCCGGTTCCGCGCCTTGCGATAGCAGGTCCCTCATGGAGGTTCGGTCCGGGCATGGCATCCGGCCTTCTCGACACTCGCGGGACATGATGGTAGCGCCATCATTCTAACGACGGACACGGGCTGGCGGTGGTGGCGGACCATCGACGACGCGTCCGCAACGGACTTGGGAGCAGGGATGATGGGCATGATGACCAGCCGGGGAAAACGGGCTCTTGTCGCGGCGCTGGCCTGCGCCGCATCGGTGATGCCCGCCATTGCCGCCCCGGCCACATCGTCTGCGCCGCGCATCGTATCGCGCGACGGGCGCCATGCGCTGATGGTCGACGGCGCGCCGTTCCTGATGCTGGGCGTGCAGGCGAACAACAGCAGCAACTATCCGGAGATGCTGCCGAAGGTCTGGCCGATGGTCGAGCGGCTGCACGCCAACACGCTCGAAATCCCGGTCGCCTGGGAACAGGTCGAACCGGTCGAGGGCCGGTTCGATTTCACCTATGTCGATGCCTTGCTCGCCGGGGCCCGCGCGCGGAATCTGCGGCTGGTGCTGCTGTGGTTCGGGACGTGGAAGAACACCAGCCCCGGCTATGTCCCCGCCTGGGTGAAGACCGATGGCCGACGCTTCCCACGGATGCGCAAGGCGGACGGCAGCACGCATTACGCGCTGTCGCCGCATTCCCGCACCACGCTGGAGGCGGACAAGCGTGCGTTCGTCGCGCTGATGCGCCACCTGCGCGATGCCGATCCCGATCACCGCGTCATCATGGTGCAGGTCGAGAACGAGAGCGGCGTCTATGGTCAGAACCGTGACATGGCGCCCGCCGCACAGGCGCTGTTCCGGGGGCCGGTGCCGGCCGCGCTGCGCAAGCGGGGCAGCTGGACCGAAGCCTATGGCAAGCTGGCCGAGGCGGCGTTCAACAGCTGGCATGTCGGCCGCTATATCGACGAGATCGCCGCCGCCGGCCGGGCCGTGCATGATGTGCCGATGTACACCAACGCCGCGGTCGGCAGTCCGTTCGCGACCCCGGGCGAGGATGGCGGCGCCAGCGGCGGCCCCAACTGGCCGGTAATCGACGTGTGGAAGGCCGCGGCCCCGCATCTCGATCTGGTCGCCCCGGACATCTACAACCGCGATGCCCGCGCCTATGCCGAATATCTGCGGCTGTACGACCGGCCGGACAATGCGCTGATGGTGCCCGAAACCGGCAACGCCGCCGATTACGCCCGCTTCCTGTGGACGGTGCTGGGCCGGGGCGGGATCGGTTTCGCGCCGTTCGGCTTCGACGATACCGGCTATGTCAACTATCCGCTGGGTACGAAGGTCGTCGACGCCGCGACGGTAGAGGCGTTCGCGGAGAAATACGCGCTGATCGCGCCGATCGCCTCGACATGGGCCGGGCTGGCATTGGCGCATCCGACCTGGGGCAGCGCCAAGCCCGCCGACGGCGGCGACCAGACCATGGTGATGGGCCGTTGGCGCGTCACGACCCAATATGGCCTGTGGCAGTTCGGCGAGAAGGACTCGCCCTGGCTGAAGACCGATCCCCACCCCACGAAGGATCAACCGGTCGGCGGCGCCGCCGTCATCCAGCTTGCGCCCGACGAGTTCCTGATCGCGGGTTCCGACGTGCGCGTCCGTCTCGACCTCGCCACGCCGGTCAAGGGAGCCTCATCGCAACTGCTGCGTGTCGAGGAGGGCAGCTATGACGCCGCCGGTACCTGGCGCCGCCTGCGCGTCCTGAACGGCGACCAGACCGATTACGGTCTCAACTTCACCCGGCCGATGCTGATCCGGGTAACGATGGGGACGTACCGATAGCGTTCGATCCCGGCTCTGCCCCGGGTCGGCAGGGGCAGGCGACGCGATGTCGGTCGCGTCGCCTGCCACCGGACTATTTGACGCCGCACGTCACCGGTCCGGCCGGCGCGCTGCCGATCCGGACGGCCGACACGTCGATGCCGAGCGTACCCGCCGTGGTCAGGACGAACGGTTTCACGATGGTGCCCATCTTCAGCCCCTGATCGGCGAAACAGCGCAGCGGCACCGCGATGGTGGTCCAGTCGCCCTTCGCCAGGGCGCCGTTCAGCGGCACGGTCGCGGTCTTCGCGGTATCCGCCATGCCCAGCGTCACCGGTGCGGTCGGGGCGGCGGTGACGCGGTAATCCACGATCAGGCTGAGCTGGCCGTTCGATTCGCGCGTCACGTCGATCGGCATCGCCTGTTCGATCGCCGCCTCACCCGATCCCTTGCCGTTCCAGACGAGGCGGAGACTGTCTTCCTGCGCATTGCGGTCGGTCCGCGTCTGCGCCAGCGGGCCGCCGCTGTTGAAGCGCGCGCCGGCCGCGATCCGGCCGCGCACGAACAGCGCGTTCTGGTCGCCGGCGGTCACCTTCGGCTTGGTCTCGTCAAGCTGGGCGAGCGGGGTGTTCGCCACATAGGTCAGGCCATAGCCGATCGGGAACAGCGGATCGTAACCGGGATCACGCCGGTTGAGGACGTACTGGTCCAGCCGCTTCGGCCACGAGAAGCTGAGCTTGCCGCGGAAATCATGCGCCGGGCGCCCGTCCCTGCCCGCGACCAGCACGTCGGCGACGCCGCCGCCCTCCGTGCCCGGCAGGAACGCCGCGACGAAGGCATCGGCGGCGTTGAGTTCGGGGTTCACCCATAACGGCCGACCCGACAGGAACACCGCGACCGTGGGCACCCCTGCCGCCTTCAGCCGCTTGAGCATCGCCAGATCGCCCTTGTCTTCCGGGCTGTATTCCAGCGTCGGACGGTCGCCGGTAAATTCGGCATAGGGTGTCTCGCCGAACACGACGATCGCGACATCGGGCTTTTTGGTGAAGCGGCCGTCCGGCGCCAGCGTCGCGGTGCCGCCGCCCGCGGTCGCCGCCTTCCGGATGCCCGACCAGATCGATTCGCCGTTGGGAAAGTCCTTGTTGGTGACGTCGGTGCCCTGCCACGTGATCGACCAGCCGCCGGACTGGACGCCGATATCGTCCGCCGCACGCCCGGCGACCAGGATGTTCGCTCCCGCCTTCACCGGCAGCACGCTGCCGTTGTTCTTCAGCAGCACCATCGATTCACGCACCGCGGCCCGCGCGATGGCGCGATGCTCCGGCGCGCCCAGCAGGTCGAACTTGCCCGACAGCGGCCGTGACGACGGGCGTCCCGCCTCGAACGTGCCGGCCAGCACCTTCACGCGCAGGATGCGGCGCACCGCATCGTCCAGCCGCGCGGCCGGGATCGTGCCGTCCTTCGCCTCGCGCAGCGTGTTGGCGTAAAGCTGCTTCCAGCCGGGGCCGGAATACATGAACATGTCCAGCCCGGCGTTGATCGCGGGTGCGCAATCCTCGTTGGTGCAGCCCGTCACCTGTCCGTGCGCGTTCCAGTCGCCGATCGTGAAGCCCTGAAAGCCCCATCGTTCCTTCAGCACGCCGGTCAACAGGCTCTTGTTCCCGGTCATCTTCTCGCCGTTCCAGCTGGAAAAGCTGGGCATCACGGTCAGCGCCCCGGTGGGCAGCGCGGTCATGTAGCCCGCCGCATGGACGTCGCGCAGCACCGCTTCGGGCACGCGCGCATCGCCCTGGTCGCGGCCGCCGGTGCCCCCGTCGCCCAGGAAATGCTTTACCGACGAGATGACGTGGCCGGGCTTCATGAAGTCCTTGCCGATCGTTCCCTGAATGCCCTCGACCATCTCGGCGGCATAGGAGGCGACGATCGCCGGATCCTCGGAATAGCTTTCGTAGGTGCGCCCCCAGCGATCGTCCTGCACCACCGCGACGGTGGGCGCGAAGCTCCAGTCGATGCCCGTCGCCGCCGTCTCCGCGGCGGTGGCCGCGCCGATCCGGCGGATCAGTGCGGGATCACGCATCGCGCCCAGCCCGATATTGTGCGGGAAAAGCGTCGCGCCGACGATGTTGTTGGCACCGTGGACCGCATCCGTCCCCCAGATTACCGGCACCACCGGGCGCCCGTCGGTGCGCTTTACCGACGCATCGTAGAACGCGTCGAACAGCTTGAGCCATTCGGGCGCGGGCGCGCGCTCGTCGTTGTTCGGCGCGGAATTGCCGCCGTTGAGGATCGAGCCGAGCTTGTACGTCTCCAGATCGCGTGGCTCGATGCTGGCGATGTCGACCTGCAACAACTGCCCGACCTTGTCCTCGATCGACATCTTCGCCAGCAGTGCGTCGACGCGCGCCTCCACCTTAGGATCGCGCTGAAGCTTCATGCGAAGCGCCGGCCACTGCGCGGGATTGGCAACGGCCGAGCCCGCCGGCGTCTGTGCCAGTGCGGGGACCGTTCCCGCCATCAGCGCCATCACCGCGCCCGCCGTACCAAAGCCCATCCGCATTCCACTCTCCCTCGCCGTCTCGAACAGCGGCGGCCGGACCAAGCCGTGCAGCACGCGTCGTGTCAATAATACATATTTCAATTTGGCTTTTTCTGCCCGCTGTGCTTCCTGCCGCATCCAGACGATCGCTTGCCGGCAGATCGCCGTCGAGAGGATATCATGGCAATATACGGGAAACCGATGTTATTTTCCGTCGCGCTGCTGGCCGCCGCCCCCGCTGCGGCGCAGTCGGTGGCCTCCCCCGACGGGCGGATCACGGTGATGTTGGGGACGAACGAAGCCGATCAGCCGACCTATACCGTCGCGGTGGCGGGGCGACCGGTGATCGCTCCGTCCACGCTGGGCCTGGAGTTCGAGCGCTACGCCAAGCTGGCGAACGGACTGCGCCCCACCGCGACCAGCCGCAGCCAGGGCACCGATCGCTACACGCTGTCCGCCGGCAAGGTCGCTACGGTCGTCGACCGCTACAACCAGATCGTCGTCCGCTTCGCCGAACGGGACGGCCAGCGCCGACGCCTCGATCTGGTCGTGCGCGCCTACGACACCGGTGTCGCGTTGCGCTATGCCGTGCCGCGCCAGCCGAACCTGACCAGCCTGCGCCTGGCCAACGAGCTGACCCAGTTCGCCTTCGCCGACGACTATGCCTGCACCGGCCTCAATCTCGGGCGGTTCGATACCGGTCACGAAGGCGAATATGATCCGGTTCGGGCCTCCGCGATCCGGCCGCACCACCTCTACGAACTGCCGCTGGTCTGCGAGACGGGCAAGGGCGGCCCGACGATCGCCATCGCGGAAGCCGCGGTGGAGAACTGGCCGGCGATGTACCTGACCGGGACCGAGACGGGCGCGACCGGCGTCGCCGCCCGCCTGTCGCCACGGCCCGACGATCCCGCCATCGCGGTGAAGCTGGATGTCGGCGACGGCGTCGTCTCGCCTTGGCGGGTGATGATGATCGCGCCGGTCGCGGGCAAGCTGATCGAAAACACGCTGCTGACCAGCCTGAACCCCGCCCCCAAAGGCGACTTCAGCTGGGTGAAGCCGGGCAAGACCGCCTGGGACTGGTGGTCGGGGCCGATGCTGGCGGGGGTGCCGAAGGCCGGTTCCAACGCGGCGACGCAGCGCGGCTTCATCGATTTCGCCGCCTCGCTCGGCCTGCCCTACATGATGGTGGACGAGGGCTGGTACATCAACAGCGGCGGTGGCGGCACGCTGTATCCCGGTGCAGACCCCACCGTGCCGGTGGCGGAGATCGATCTGCCGGGGCTGGTGTCCTATGCCCGTGGCAAGGGGGTCGGCCTGATCCTGTGGATGCACTGGCAGCTGCTCGACCGCGACATGGAAAAGATCCTGTCGTTCGTCGCGGCGGCGGGGGTGAAGGGGATCAAGGTCGATTTCATGAACCGCGACGATCAGGCGATGATCGGCTTCTACCATCGGCTGGCCGCCGCCACCGCGCGACATCGCCTGCTGCTCGACCTGCACGGTGCGACGCATCCCTGGGGCATGACGCGGACCTGGCCGAACTACCTGACGCAGGAAGGCGTGCTGGGCGCGGAATACAACAAGTGGACGAAGCGGATCACCCCCCGCCACAACATCACGCTGGCCTATACCCGGATGCTGGCGGGGCCGATGGACTACACCCCCGGCGGCTATCGCAACCACACGCCCGCCACCTTCGCGATCGCCGCCACCGGCCCGCAGACGCAGACGACGCGGGCGGCCGAACTGGCCAAATACGTCGTCTACGAAAGCCCGCTGCAATCGGTCGCGGATACGCCCGATGCCTATCGCGGCCAGCCGGGGCTCGATTTCCTCGCGGCGGTGCCGGCGACGTGGGACGAGACGCGCTTCCTGACCGGCAGCATCGGTGAATCGATCGCCATCGCCCGCCGCCACGGCGATCGCTGGTATATCGGCGCGATGACCGATACCGCGCGGCGGATGACGATCCCGCTGTCATTCCTGAAACCGGGCCGCCATGGCGTGCGGCTGTGGAGCGACGGCGCCGTGCCGACCGATCTGGCCGCCTCGTCGTCCACCGTGCAGGCGGGCGACACGCTGACGCTGAACCTTGCCGCCGCCGGTGGGGCGGCCGCGATCATCGCCCCCCTTCGTTGATGCCCGGAGCCGCCGTCATGACCAAGACCATCGCCCTGTTGCTGATCGCCGCCCTTGCCGGTTCCGCCCTGGCCAGCTCCGCCCTCGCGCAGACGCTGCCGACCGCCGAACAGAAGGCGCAATGGACGCGTGAGGCGGAGGATCGGCTGCGCACCGACTGGCCTTGGCTGGATCGTTATCGCACCGCCAATGCCGCGGTGACGGGGCCGGTGACGGTGGTCTTCATCGGCGATTCGATCACACAGGGCTGGTTCGACATGATGCCCGGTTTCTTCACGCCCGGCCGACAGGGACGCGGCATCGGCGGCCAGACGACGCCGCAGATGCTGCTGCGTTTCCGGCAGGACGTGATCGACCTGAAACCGCAGGTCGTGCAGATCATGGCCGGCACCAACGACATCGCCGGCAATACCGGCCCGATGACGGCGGAGCAGACCAAGGCCAACCTGATGTCGATGGCCGAACTGGCCCGCGCGCACGGCATCCGCGTGATCCTCGCCTCGATCCCGCCCGCAGACGGGTTTCCGTGGCGGCCGGGTCTGGACACCGCGACGCCGATCGCGGCGATGAACGGCTGGATCAGGGATTATGCGGCGCGGACGGGTGCGACCTATGCGGATTATTGGAGCGCCCTGCACGATGGCCGGGCGCTGCGCGCGAGCATGACCTATGACGGGGTCCATCCCAACAAGGCGGGCTATGCGGCGATGGCACCGGTGGCCGAAGCGGCGATCCGGGCGGCGATGGCCCGGCCCGCGCCGAAGGCGATCGCGCGTTGATGCTGGCGATCGCGCTGGCGATGGCCGCTGCCGCCGGCCCGGTGGTGCGGACCGACGACGGACCGGTCCGGGGCGAGGCGCTGGCCGGTGGCGGCGCGGTGTTCCGGGGCATTCCCTATGCGGCGCCACCGGTCGGCCCGCTGCGCTGGCGTGCGCCGCAACGGCCGCGTCGATGGACGGCACCGCGCACCACCATCGCGCCCCATGCCGCCTGTCCGCAGGTGGCGTCGGGCGAATGGAACCGCGCCGCGGCGGCGGGCGGGGCGGAGGATTGCCTGTTCGTCGATGTCCGCACGCCCGGCACGGCCCCGCCCGCCAAGCTGCCGGTGCTGGTGTGGATTCACGGGGGCAGCAATCGCGCCGGGGCGGGCGGCGGCACGGTGGAATCGCGGATCACCGATCACGGGCTGGTACTGGTCAGCATCCAGTATCGGCTCGGCACGCTCGGGTTCATGTCGCATCCCGCGCTCAGCCGCGAACAGGGCGGGCGCAGCGGCAATTACGGATTGATGGACCAGCAGGCGGCGCTGGACTGGGTCCGGCGCAACATCGCCCGGTTCGGCGGCGATCCCGCCCGCGTGACGATCGCCGGGGAATCCGCGGGGGCGATGGATGTCGGCCTGCACCTGCTCAGTCCGGGATCGCGCGGCCTGTTCCATCAGGCGATCGCCGAAAGCGGCACTGCGGGCTTTGGCACCGCGCCGCGCAGCCTGACGGACAACGAAGCCCTCGGCGCCGCCATCGCCCGCGCCGCCGGCTCGCCCGAAGACGCCACTACCGCTCAGTTGCGCCGCCTGCCCGTCGATGCGATCCTGCGGGCGGACAGCGGCATCGATGCGCCGGGCCTGGACGATGACAGCTTCGTCTGGCTGCAGGCGATCGTGGACGGCCGCGTGCTGCCCGAAACCCCCGCCCGGTTGCTGGCGAACGGCCGGATCAACCCCGTGCCGCTGGTCATCGGCGTCAACGCCCGCGAACTGCCGCTGCATGGGGGGCTGGCTGATGCCGCGACGACGGTGCGGCAGGCGTTCGGCGCCCATGCGGAACAGGCGCTGCGCCTGTACGGCCTGCAACCGGGCGGCGTGCCGGTATCCGATCCGCGGCTGGGCGACGTGACGATGCAACTGGCGACCGACCTCACCTTCCGCTGCCCGACGATCGCGGTGTCGAACGCGTTGACCGCGCGCGGCGGGTCGGTGTGGCAATATCAGTTCGACTATGCGCCGCCCGGCGGCACCGTCAGCCATGCCAGCGAACTCGGCTACCTGTTCAACACGCCGCAGCCGGGGCAGCCACCGCTTCAGGCCTATTGGGTCAATTTCGTCAGGACCGGCGATCCCAATGGCGGTGCATTGATTGGCTGGCCGGCTTACGATCGCGGCGGCCGGGCGTATATGGCGTTCGACCAGAACGGCCCGGTGGCCAAAGCCGGACTGCGCCGAACGATCTGCGACCTGCGGACCGTACCATAATCGCCATGGCCGCCCATCGCCGGCCCGCGACCACGACGAAGAAGGCAAGACAGGGCATGGAGATCAGGTTCGGCACGAAACAGGGGATAGCGGCCGATCCCGCCGCCCCGGAGGAACGCGACGCCCGGTTGTCGGGCAGCCTGTCGGGCACCAATCTGGAACGCGCCGGCCAGTATAATCTGCGCACCGTGCTGCAGGCGATACGGGTGGATCAGGATACCACCCGCGTTGCCATCGCCCGCAAGACCGGGCTGACCGCGGCGACGATCGCCAACATCACCGGTCGCCTGATCGAGATGGGGCTGCTGCGCAACGCCGGCCGCCGGCAGGGTGGGCGCGGCCAGCCCGCGCTGCGGTTGCAGATCAACCCCGATGGCGCCTTCAGCATCGGGCTGAACGTGGATCGCGATCATCTGACGCTGGTGACGCTCGATCTGGCCGGGCAGGTCCGCAGCCGGGTGACGCGCGAGATCGCCTTCGCGATGCCCGACGATGTCGTCGCCTTCGTCCTGGACGAGATGGATCGCCTGATCGCCGATGGCGGCGTCGACCGCGACCGGATGCTGGGGGTCGGCGTCGCGATCCCCGACGATCTTGGCCGTATCACCCTGCCCCATCAACCGGCGGGCTATCACGTCTGGAACGAGATCGACCTGACGCGGCTGCTGGCGCCGGTGCCATGGCCGATCCACCGCGACAACGATGCCGCCGCCGCCGCATTGGGGGAGGCGGAATACGGCACCGGTTTCGACAATCCGAACTTCTTCTACCTGCTCATCAGCGCGGGGCTGGGCGGCGCGCCGGTGATCGACCGTTCCTATCGTCGCGGCGCGACCGGGCGCAGCGGCGAGATCGGCCTAATGCCCGACCCGACCACCGACGTCGCAGGCGCGATCGTGCAGGACACCGTATCGCTGTCGGCCCTGTTCAACCGGCTGGAAGCGGCGGGGTTCGCGGACATGAGCGTCGCCGATCTGGACCGCGACGACCCGGCGGTCGTCCATGTGGTGGACGGCTGGCTGGCCGATGCGGTGCGCAGCCTGACCGCGCCGTTGGTCGCGATCGACTGCCTGCTTGATCCCGATGCGATCCTGATCGGCGGGCGGCTGCCGGCGCCGCTGATCGATCGGCTCGCCACGGGGCTGAACACCGCGTTGGGCACCCTGGCGCTGCCATCGCACGCGGCGATCATGCCGGCGATGATGGCGCAGGATGCGCCTGCGGTCGGCGCCGCGATCCTGCCGTTCCTCGATCATATCCTGCCGTCCGATTCGATCCTGATCCAGAGCGGCCGCAACCAAGGTTGACGTGAACATCATGCTTGTCCCCATCCTCGCCGCGGCGCTCGCCACGGCTTCGGCGGAACCGGCCGCCAGCCCCGTCCGTGTCGACCAGATCGGTTACGAGGTCACCGGGCCGAAAGTGGCGGTCGTCGCGGACGACCGGACCACGCCCCTGCGCTGGCGGCTGCTCGACGCGGCGGGGCGGCAGGTGGCGCAGGGCATGACGATCCCGTTCGGCGCGGAACCCGCCTCCGGCGAAACGGTGCAACGGATCGATTTCGGCGCCTATCGTACGATCGGCCAGGGGTATCGGCTGGCGGTGGGCGATGCCGTCAGCCAGCCCTTCGCGATCGCGGCACGTCCGTTCCGGCAGCTGGCGACCGATGCGCTCGGCTTCTTCTATCAACAGCGCAGTGCCGTGCCGATCCTGGCGCGCCACGTCCAGCGCCCCGATCTGGCGCGGGCGGCGGGCCACCCGCGCGAGGTGCTGACGTGCTTCGCCGGTACCGACCAGCGCGGGGCGCGCTGGCCCGGCTGCGATTACCGGCTCAACGTGACGGGCGGCTGGTACGATGCCGGCGACCACGGGAAATATGTCGTCAACGGTGGTATCTCGGCCTGGACCCTGCTCGATCTTCACCAGCGGCTGGGCGCATGGGGCGACGCGGGCGCCTTTGCCGATGGTTGGCTGTCGATCCCCGAAAACGCGAACGGACAGGACGATCTGCTCGACGAGGCACGGGTGGAGGTGGAGTTCCTGCTGGCGATGCAGGTGCCCGATGGCCGCCGCCTGACCGTCGCGATGCGCACCGATCAGGGCGGTCCCGCCGGCGATTTCCGCACGATCGACGCCGGCGGGCTGGTCCATACCAAGGTGGGGGACGAAGCGTGGACCGGCCTGCCGCTCGCCCCTGCCGACGACCGGATGCGGCGCTTCCTGTATCCGCCCTCGACCGCGGCGACGCTGAACATGGTGGCGGTCACGGCGCAGGCGGCGCGGATCTGGCGGACGCGCGATCCCGCCTTCGCCGCCCGCGCCCTCACCGCCGCTCGGCGCGGCTGGGCGGCGGCCGAACGTCATCCCGCCATCCTCGCCAGTTCGGATTTCGCGGGCAGCGGCGGTTACGGCGACCCCCGGATCGCCGACGAACGCTTCTGGGCAGCGGCGGAATTGTTCGCGACGACCGGCGATCCGGCCCTTGCCACCGTGATCGAGGGATCGCCGCTGCTGAAGGAGGGCGGCATTGACCTGAGCTGGGGCGACACCGGCCTTGCCGGGCTGATGACGCTGGCGACGGTGCCCCATCGCCTGTCATCGCCGACGGTCGCCGCGATCCGCCACCGGATCGAGACACTGGCCGACCGGGTTCTCGCGGAACGGAGCCGCAGCGGGTACCGCCTGCCGATGGCCGGCGCGCGTTATGGCTGGGGCTCCAACGCGACGATGCTCAACCGCGCGATGCTGCTGGGCGTGGCCTGGCAGATCGGCCACAAGCCGGCATGGCGCGACGGCGTGGTCGATGTCGCCGACTATCTACTCGGCCGCAACGCGCTCGACCGGTCGTTCGTCAGCGGCTTCGGCACGCGTTCGATGCACGCGCCCCATCACCGGTTCTGGGCGAAGGCCGCGGACGCGCGCTATCCCGCGCCGCCGCCGGGTGTGGTGTCGGGCGGCCCCAATTCCACCGCCATGACCGACGACGTCGCCGCGCCGATGCGGGGCAAGTGCGTCGGCCAGACCTGCTGGACCGACGACTGGCGCGCCTTCACCATGAACGAGGTCGCGATCAACTGGAACGCCCCCCTGGTCTGGGTCGCCGCGTTCCTCGACGCGACACGCGACCGGGCGACCGACTGACAAAAAAAAGGGGGTGGGCGGCCGTATCGGCCACCCACCCCCTCAGGGCCGACGTTCGGGGATCAGAACGTCAGACGGGTCGTGACCGAGAACTGGCGGTCGCTGATGAAGCTGGAACGCGGTGCCGTCTGCCCGTCGCCGGTCAGCAGATAGGCGGTCTTCGTCACGGTGTTCAGCAGGTTCTGCGCCTCGACACCGATCTTGAAGTTCTTGTTGACCGTGAAGAACATCGACGCGTCCATCTGCCCGGCCGCCAGCGCATAGACCGGCAGGAACGGGAAGCAGCAATCACGGTTCGTCAGCAGGAACTTCGAGCGCCAGCTATAGGCGACCCGCGCATAGATGCTCGACTTGTCGTAGAAGGCGGCAAGGTTGAAGTTGTACTTGGACAGGCCGGCGAGCGGCAGGTTGGCATAGAGCGATCCGGTATCCACCGGCGGCGCATTGCTGGCATCGGCATTGCTGGGATTGCCGTTCGGAATCTTGCCCGGATCGACATAGGTGAACGTCGCCTGCGTCCCCAGTCCCGACAGGATACCCGGCAGGAAATCATAGGTCTGCTGATAGCTGAGTTCGGCGCCCTTCACGTTCCCCTTGCCCGGCGCGTTCGCCGGACCGTTGACCAGCACGTCGAACGTCTGGCCATTGTTCGTCACCGACCGGTTGTACCCGTAATTGTCGAGGATGATGTTCGACAGTTGCTTGTAGAACAGCGCACCGCTCAGCGTGCCGACCTTGGCGAAATACCATTCCGCGGTCAGGTCGAACTGCTTGGCCTCGACGGGCCGCAGGAACGGATTGCGCGCGGTCGACTGGAAACCGAAACTGCCGGTCGAGTTCGGCGTCACGCCAGTGAAGTTACGCAGATCGCCGAAGCTGGGCCGCGAGATCGCCTTCGATCCGGCAAAGCGGAACTGCAGTTTCTCGGTCGCCTGCAACTTGATGTTCAACGCCGGCAGCCAGTGATTGAAACTCTGGCTGGCGACATCCGGGAACGATGCGGCATTGGCGAAGGCGAGTGCCGCCGACTGCTGGGCCGGAGTCAGGGCGCAGAACGAGTTGTTGATGTTTGAGGGGTTGGCACAGAACGCCACCGTGTTGGCCGCAGTACCGATGATCTGGGCATTGGTCGGAAGGGTCAGCGCGCCAAAGGACTGGTCCTTGGTACGGACGAACCTGACGCCGATGTTACCCGACAGCGCCATGCCGCCGCCCAGATCGTCGATCCCGAAATCGGCGCGGGCATAGGCGCTGATCGTGGTTTCCTTGTTCCGGTAATATTCGTTCGACCGGAAGTAATCGTCCACCAGCCCGGTGCGATCCTGCAACGGCACGTAACTGCCACCGCCCGCCGCGGCGGCGGTGCGCAGCAGCGCGGTCAGCGCATCGTGATCGCGCAGCGTCGCATCCGAGATGTACAGCGTCGAAGGCGGGTTGGTCGACTTGTTGCGGAAGAAGTCGGTGTACGAGAACAGCTCGGTCGACCCCGCCGCTGCGGTGCCGAGGACCTGCGGCCCGCCATTCGTCCACGTCTCGGACAGCGCGCCCCAGTTGTTGTAGTCGTTGGTACGCACGGTCTGGTCGCGCTTGGCATAGCGGCCGCCGACCGCAACCTTGCGCAGGAAGCTGTCGTCGCTGACGTCGTAGCGCGCATCGCCACGGAACGCGTATTCGTGGCCGTCATTGTCGCTGCGATTGTTCATCGCATCGTGGAAATAGATCGCGGTCGGGTTGGCGAAATACTCCGCCGCGTCGCGCCCCTGCGGCTGGAACACCACGCGCGGTGTCTTGCCGGTCACATCGAGACCGAAACCGCCATAGCTGGTGGTGCCGACATTGTCGTCGATGCTGTCCGAGAAGGAATCGACATACTGCGCATCGAAATTCAGGTGCAGTCGCTCGACCGGATCGATCTTGGCGTTGAACGAGAAGTCCTGCGTGACCGACCGACCCTCGGTATAGCGGTTGGCGAACACGATCGGCCCGCCATTGGGGGCGAACTGCGTCAGCACCGTGCCGTTGTTCAACGTCGGCCGGAAGCCGGGGCGATACAGCGAACCGCTCGTGAACACCCCGTTGTCGTCATAGGTCGGGGTGGTGCCGGGCAGCGGCTTGACCAGCACCGAGTCGCCCAGGCCGACACTGGGTTCGATCGTATGCTCGATCCAGTTCTGGCGGGCATCGGTGCGCAGATATTGCGCGGTCAACAGCACCGTCTTCGCCGCGTTCTCGAACTGGCCGGCGGCCGAGACGCCGATGCGCTCGCGGTTGAACGACTGGGTCCGGTTGCCGCCGCCCATCGGCACGTAAACCGATTGGCGACCTGCCGGCACGGGATAGGTATCGAACAGCGTCGTCGCATATTGCGTACCCGCATTCAGGCTGCGGCCTTCGCCCGCATCCTGCACGCCATTCCCGTTACGGTCGTCGTTGAAGCGCGGCAGATAGGCGGAGATGAACACCGAGTCCGACCGGCTGCGCAACTGCGAATAGCTGCCGCTGGCGAGGATGCCGAAGCGGCTGCCGCCGTCCGTGTCCCATTGCTGGCTGTACAGGCCCACGACGGAAGGCGCGCCGCGCTTTTCCAGATCGCCATAGTTCATGCTGCCCGACAGGTAGATCAGCCGCTGCTGCTGATCGAACGGCTTGCGGGTGTTGATGTTGACCGTGCCGGAGATGCCGCCCTCGATCAGGTCGGGGGTCAGGTTCTTGAACACCTCGACCGAGCCGATCAGTTCGGCCGGCACGTCGTTGAAACCGATCTCGCGTCCGCCCGACGTCGCGAACGTGTCGCGCCCGTTGAATTCGCCGCGGACATAGCTGAGGCCGCGGATGACGACGCCCGAGCCTTCGACCGAGAAATGCTGCGAGTCGCTGGGGGCGGCGAAGCGGCTGATGGCGACGCCGGGCACGCGCTGGAGCGCTTCGTTGACCGAGCGGTCGGGCAACGCGCCGATATCCTGCGCGGTGATCGCATCGACGACGGTGTCGGAATTCTTCTTGATGTTCTGCGCGGTGGCGAGGCTCTGGCGGACGCCGGTCACGACGATCTCCTCGCGCTCGGTATCGGGCGGCGTGACCGGGGCGGCCTGCGAGGCACCCGAGGTGCCGGTGGTGGCGCCGGCCTGATCGACCGCGGTCGTCGCGGTGCCGGCGGCGACCGATGGCGTACCGGATGTCGTGCCCTGCGATCCCGCGGCCAGCGGCTTGGTCGGCGTCGCATCGTCCTGCGCCAGCGCCGGCTGCGCCGCACACAACAACGCCAACGCGGATACACCAGCGCCCATGCTGCCGATCACCTTGCGATCAGCCCGACGCCCTGCACGCTCCGTCATATCTACCCCTTCAGTCCTCATCCCGAGACCGCTTTCCGATTCGAGCCGGAAAGATCTGGTCGGCATTCTGGTCAGCAGGCACCATTGCCCGACTATCCAGTGCTGCTACCGCTACCGATAAATCGTCACAAGAGAAATATCGAAACTTGATATAAGTATTCCGCAATCGTGGTTTTTGAGACATACGGACGATGCGGGGCACGGCCCGCAAAGGGGAGAGGCATTGCCGGAACGGGATCGGGATCGGGATCGGGTCAGGGTCGTGATCCTCGGGGGCGGCACCGCGGGATGGATGACCGCCGCCGGGCTTGCCAGCCTGGCCCCCGGCGCCGCCAGCGTTCATCTGGTCGAGTCGGCGGATATCGGGATCGTCGGGGTCGGCGAAGCGACCCTTCCCCATCTTCGCGCCTTCATCACCCGGCTGGGCATCGACGAACGCGCGTTCATGGCCGCGACCCATGCGACGTTCAAGCTCGGGATAGAATTCCGCGACTTCGGCCGGGTCGGCGATTCCTATATCCATCCCTTCGGCACCTATGGCCGGTCGCTCGGCGATATCGGCTTCCATCATCTCTGGCTGCGGCGGCATCAGGCAGGGGCGGCAGCGCCGATCGGCGACTATTCCGTCGGCGTGGTCGCGGCGCGGGAACGGCGGTTCGCGCACCCCGGTCCGGACCCGGACGATCTCGCCACCGGCTACGGCTATGCGTACCAGTTCGATGCCACGCGCTTCGCCCCCTTCCTGCGCGCCCATGCCGAGGCGCGGGGCGCGACGCGGACCGAGGGACGCGTCGACGGCGTCGAGCGCGATCCCGCCAGCGGCGATGTGCGCGCTATCGTGATGGCCGATGGCGAACGGATCGAAGGCGATCTGTTCATCGACTGTTCCGGCTTTCGCGCACTGTTGATCGGCGATGCGATGGACGAGGCGTGGGAGGACTGGTCGCACTGGTTGCCCTGCGACCGGGCGGTCGCCGCACCCTGCGCCTCGCCTCTCGGCCCGATCGAACCGTTCACCCGCGCGACCGCGATGGCGGCGGGCTGGCGGTGGCGTATCCCGCTGCGCCACCGCGTCGGCAACGGCTATGTCTATGCCAGCGACCACCTGTCGGACGGGGCGGCGACGGATGCGCTGGTCGAGGCCCTGGAGGGCCCGCCGCTCGCCGAACCACGCCTGCTCCGCTTCCGCGCGGGGCGGCGGCGGCGCAGCTGGGTGGGCAATGTGCTGGCGATCGGGCTGGCATCCGGCTTTCTCGAACCGCTGGAATCGACCAGCATCTATCTGGTGCAGATGGCGATCACGCAGCTGATCGAACATTTCCCGGACCGCACCGTCACCGCCGCCGACCGCGATGGATTCAATGCGCTGGTCGATGCGGAATATGATCGCATCCGCGACTTCCTGATCCTGCACTACCACGCCACGACGCGCGACGACTCCCCGTTCTGGGACCATGTGCGGACCATGGCGATCCCCGACAGCCTGGCGGAGAAGATGGCGTTGTGGCGTCGTACCGGCCACGTCTCCCGCTATGCGCATGGGTTGTTCCTGGAGCCGAGCTGGATCGCGGTCTATCTGGGTCAGGGCATCGTGCCCGCGGGGTGGGACCCGCGCGCCGACCTGCCCGATGCCGCGGCGCTCGACCGGGCACTGGCGGCGTTGCGACGGGGCATCGCCGATGCGGTCGGCGGATTGCCCGATCACGGCACCTATCTGGCCGGCATGGGCGTGGCGGCATGACGGTGACGGGCAATCCGCGCCTCGCACTCCGCGCTATCGCGGTCGTCGGGGATGGCCCGGTCGGGCTGATTGCCGCGATCGCCTTCGCCATGGCCTTGCCGCAGGCCATGGTGACGGTGATCGCCACGCCGGACGATCCCGCCGCGCTGGCCGATCGGTTACCCGTCGCCGGCCCGCGCGCGCTCGCCTTCCTCGCGACGCTGGGGATCGACGAGCCGGCGCTGGTTGCGGCCGGTGCCACCCACCGGATCGGCGAACGCTTCGCATGGGGTGACGCCGACTTCACGCTGGGCACGGGTGAGGGCGTGCCGATCGCCGCCGGTGCCGCGCTTCACCAGTTGTGGCTGGCGCACGGCGCGACCGGCCGGTTCGAGGAACTGGTGCCGGCGGCGACGCTGGCGGCGGCGGACCGCTTCGTCCTGCCCGAACCGGACCCCCGCTCGCTGCTGTCGCGGATCGATCATGGCCTGCGTATCGACCCGGTCCGCGGGCGCGCGATGCTGGCGGCGCGGGCTGGGGCCGCACGGGTCACGATCATGCCGTCCGCCGGCCTGCAGGTCGAGCGGGAGGTCGACGTCGTGCGCGCGGTGACCCTTGCCGACGGCACGCGGATTGCCGCCGACCTGTTCATCGACGCCAGCGGCCCCGCCGCCTTGCTGGCGGCGGACGATGGCTGGATCGACTGGAGCGCCGCGCTGCCGGTCGATCGCCTGTTGCTGGCCACCGCCGTCGGTGTCCCCTCCCCCACCGATGTCTATGCCGCGGTACCGGCGGGCTGGACCGCGACCTGGCCGCTGGCCGATCACACCCTGACCGCCTTCGCCTATGCGGGGGATACCACCGACGATGCGGAGGCCCGCCACCTGTTCGGCACGCCGGCCGATCCGATCGCGCTCCATCCCGGTCGCCGGGTGCGGCCGCTGGTCGGGAACGTGCTGGCGCTGGGCGATGCCGCCGCGACGGTCGGGCCGCTCGGCCTGCCGGGGTTCGCGCTGGCCTGTGCGCATCTGTCGCTGGCGCTGGACCTGATGCCCGCGTGCGATCCCGATCCATTCCTGATCGCCGAATACAACCGCCGCGCGACGCTGCAGGCGGACCGGCTGTGCGATCATGCCGCCGCCTTCTATCACGTCGCGCCGCCGCCGGGTGCGTTCTGGGATGCGGCGCGCGTCCGGGCGGTGCCGCAGGGGCTGGCCGTCCTGCTGGACCAGTTCCGCCAACGTGGCACCCTGCCGCCGCTGGAGGAGGAGATGGTGTCGCGCGCCGACTGGACACAGGCGCTGCTCGGCCTCGGCGTGCGTCCGGTGCGCGCCGATCCGATCGCGCTGTCGGTTCCCGCCGCGACCGCTGCCGACGCGCTGGCCCGATTACGCGATGCGATCGCGACGTTGCCGGGGCGGTTGCCGCCCTATCCGGACTATCTGGGGATGCTGATGCGAGGACGTGCATGACCGGGGCGCCCATCCGCCGCGTGGTGATCGTCGGCGGCGGCACCGCCGGCTGGATGGCGGCCGCCGCCGCCGCCCGTTTCCTCGACGATGGCCAGCGCACCATCACGTTGATCGAATCCGATGCGATCGGCACCGTCGGCGTCGGCGAGGCGACGATTCCGCCGATCCGTGGCTTCAACGCCCGGCTGGGCATCGACGAGGCGGATTTCCTGCGCGCGACCGGCGGCACGGTGAAACTGGGGATCGAGTTCGTCGGCTGGCGCGATGGCGGCGACCGGTATTTCCACCCGTTCGGCACGCATGGACAGGATATCGAGGGGCTGAATTTCCACCAGCTCTGGCTGAAGCTGCGCCACCGCGACGGCATCGGCCCGATCGACGATTATTCGCTGGCGGCGGTCGCGGCCCGGCATCGTCGCTTCGCCCCGCCGCCGGGCGATCCGCGCTCGCCGCTGGCCGGGCTCGATTACGCCTATCACTTCGATGCCGGCCTCTATGCCGCCTTCCTGCGCGCCCGCGCCGAGGCACAGGGGGCGCAGCGGATCGAGGGACGCATCCTCGACGTCGATCAGGATGGCGACACCGGTTTCGTCCGTGCCGTGCGACTGGAAGGCGACCGCCGCGTCGAGGGCGACCTGTTCATCGACTGCTCGGGGTTCCGCAGCCTGTTGCTGGGCGAGGCGATGGGGGTCGGGTTCGAGGACTGGTCGCACTGGCTGCCCTGCGACAGCGCCATCGCGGTGCCGACCGAGCGCAGTCGCCCGCTGCTGCCCTTCACCCGTGCCACCGCGCATCGGGCGGGCTGGCAATGGCGCATCCCGTTGCAGCATCGCACCGGCAACGGCCATGTCTATGCCAGCCGCTTCATCGATCACGACGAGGCGGAACGCACCTTGCTCGCCCATCTCGACGCGCCCGCCACCGCCGCCCCCCGCCGCCTGTCGTTCACCGCGGGCCGGCGGCAACGGATGTGGGCGGGCAACGTCGTCGGGCTGGGGCTGGCGGGCGGGTTCCTCGAACCGCTGGAATCGACCAGCATCCACCTGATCCAGACGGGTATCTCGAAGCTGTTTGGGCTGTTTCCCGACAGGCGGTTCACCGCGGTGGAGCGGGATGAATACAACCGGCTGATGGCGAGCCAGTTCGACGCCATCCGTGACTTCATCATCCTGCATTACCATGCGACCGCGCGCGACGACTCCCCGTTCTGGCGGCATGTCCGCACCATGGCGATCCCCGACACGCTGGCGCGCAAACTGGCGCTGTTCCGTGAAAAGGGCCGCATCTTCCGTTACGACGACGAACTGTTCTCGATCCCCAGCTGGGTCGCGGTGATGCTGGGCCAGGGGATCGATCCCGATGGCTACGACCCCGTCGTCGATGCGCTCGATGCCGACCGGGTCGCCGATGCGCTGCGCCGGATGCGCGCCGGCCACGGCGACATCGCCCGGCAACTTCCGGCGGTCGAATGACCGCGCCCCTTCTTCAGGACAAAGGAACATGACGGACATGATCGATCGCCGTTCGGTAATCATGGGGGCTGCGGCGCTGACGGGCGCCTGCACGATGGCGCCTCGTCCGGGCGGAGCCGGCACGGCGGCGACCCCGTTCGTCACGGTGGACGGGCTGGGCCTGCGCCGTCATGGCGCGCCCTATCGCTATGCCGGCGCCAATATCTGGTATGGTGCATGGCTGGGCGCGCCGACCGCCTATGGCGACCGCGCCCGGCTGTCGCGCGAGCTGGACCGGTTGCAGGCGCTGGGCGTGCGCAACCTGCGCGTGCTGGGATCGGCGGAACTGTCGCCGCTCAAGAATTCGATCACCCCCGGCTTCCGCGATGCCGGCGCCACCTACAACGCCGATCTGCTCGCCGGGCTGGACTGGACGCTGGCGGAAATGGCCAGGCGCGACATGACCGCCGTCGTCTACCTGACCAATTTCTGGGAATGGTCGGGCGGGATGATGACCTATCTCTACTGGGTCAACGGCGGCGACTATATCGACATGAACGATCCGGCGCACCCATGGCCCGAATTCGCCGATCGTACCGCGGCCTTCTATGCCAATGGTCGGGCGCAGGCGCTGTACCGCGATTATATCCGTGCGCTCGTCACCCGCGTGAACGGCGTGACGGGCAAGCCCTATGCCGCCGATCCGACGATCATGGCGTGGCAGCTGGCCAACGAACCCCGCCCCGGCGGATCGGACGCCGTGGCGGTGCCCAACCTGCCGCATTACTATCGCTGGATCGACGAGACCGCGCGCTACATCAAGACGCTCGATCCCAACCACCTCGTCTGCACCGGTTCGGAAGGGCTGAAGGGATCGATCGAGCGCGAGGACGTGGTCCTTGCCGCGCACCGTTCGACGGCGATCGATTACCTGACGACGCATATCTGGCCGAACAACTGGAGCTGGATGGAGGCGGGCAACCTCGCCGGCACCTATGATGCCGGTGCCGCCAGGGTCGCGGATTACATCGCCGCGCACATCCGCCTCGCCACCACGCTCGGCAAGCCGCTGGTGATCGAGGAATTCGGTTATCCGCGCGACGGTGCCACCGCCTACGACCCGACGATCCCGACGACGTTCAAGGACCGTTTCTACCGCCAGATCTATACCGCGATCGAGGCGGACGTCGCGCGCGGCGGGCCGCTGGCCGGCTCGAACTTCTGGGCATGGAACGGCGAGGCGCGGACGCCCCATGCCGATCACCGTTTCCGGCGTGGCGACCTCGGCTATATGGGCGATCCCCCGCACGAGCCGCAGGGCTGGTACGGCGTGTTCGACAGCGACGCCTCGACCCAGGCCGTCATCCGCGCCCATGCCGCCGCGCTGGCGAAGGGCTGAACGGATGGATCACGGCACGACCCGACGCGGGACGCTGGCGGGCATGGGCGCGCTGGGGCTGTTGCACGCCGCCCCCCTGCTGGCCGCCCCCTCGCTGGCCGCCGCACCGGCGACGCGGGCGTTGAGCAACCCCGCCGCATCGACCGGGGCACAGCGCCTCTATGCCTATCTGTGGAGCCAGTATGGCAGGCGGACGCTGACCGGCCAGCAGGAGGTGGGCCGGTCCGCGAATGGCGGCCAGCCCGAACTCGATTACCTGCGCCGGACGACCGGCCGCCTGCCCGCGATGCTCGGCCTCGACTATATCGATCCGGCCGATAACGACGCGGTCAACGAACGGGCGGTCGCCTGGGCACGATCGGGCGGGATCGTCACGCTCTGCTGGCACTGGGGCGCCCCCGATATCGGCACCGGCTACGAGAATTCGAAAAAGGATTTCGACGTCGCCGCCGCCCTGCGGCCCGGCACGCCGCAGCACGTCGCGATGCTGCGCGACATGGATCAGGTGGCCGTGCTGCTCGCGGGCCTGCGCGACCGGGGCATCCCGGTGCTGTGGCGGCCGTTCCACGAATTCAGCGGCGACTGGTTCTGGTGGGGCAAGCATGGCCCCGACGCGTTCAAGGCGCTGTGGCGGCTGATGTACGATCGCTATACCCGCGTCCACCGGCTGACCAACCTGATCTGGGTGCTGGGCTGGGCCGGACAGAATGTCGATGCCGCCTGGTATCCCGGCCGCGCGCAGGTCGATATCGCGGGGGCGGACATCTATGTGCAGGATCACGGCAATCTCGCCCCGATGTTCGCGCAGGTGAAGGCGATCGTCGGCGACACGCTGCCGATCTGCCTGCACGAAAATGGTCCGGTGCCCGATCCGGCGCTGCTCGGCCCCGATTCCGACTGGTTGTGGTTCATGACGTGGCATAGCCGCTGGCTGACGGGCGCGGACCAGAACACCCCCGATCTGCTGCGCCGCTATTTCGCATCGCGCCGCTACGTGACGAAGGATGAACTACCCGCATGGTTGAAGGCATGAGGATCGCCGCCGCACTCGCCGCCCTGTTGCTGGCGGGGACGGCTCCCGCCGCCGGGCCGGCCGCCGAAGCGGTGACGGTGACACCCGCACCGGCCACCACCGTCGCGGGCGCCGCGCTGCCGCTGAACATCGGCGGGCGGGTCGAGCGCACGCCGGACGGCTATCACCGGCAATGGCCGGGCACCTATCTGGAGGGCGCGTTCCGGGGCAAGGCGGCGCTGATCCGCATCGGCACCGGCGACATCGTGCTCAACGTCGCGGTCGATGGCCGGCGTGTCGCCCACCTCGTCAAGCCGCAGCCCGGCCTCTACCGGATCGGCGGTCTGGCCGGGGGACGTCATACCCTGCGCATCGACGTGGCGGGGGAAAGCCAGTCCGGTCCGACCATGATCGGCGGCCTCTATGCCACCGGCACCACCCGCCCCCTGCCCGCCCCGGCCCGTTCCCGCCGCGTCGAGTTCATCGGCGATTCGCATACCGTCGGCTACGGCAACATCTCCCCCACCCGGACCTGCACGCCGGCCGAGGTCTGGGCGACGACCGACCCGGCACAGGGTGTCGCCGGGCGCCTCGCCCGCCGCTACGATGCCGATTACCGGGTCAATGCGATCTCCGGTCGCGGGATCGTGCGCAATTACGACGGCGGCATCGGCGACACGCTGCCCATCGTCTATCCCTTCACGCTGTTCGACAAGGTGGCGTGCCACGACGACACGGCATGGCACCCGCACCTGATCGTCATCGCGCTGGGCACCAACGACTTCTCGACGGCGCTTCATGCCGGCGAACGCTGGTCGACCCGCCCCGCGCTCCATGCGGATTACGAGGACCGGTACGTCGCCTTCGTCACCGGCCTGCGCACCGCGCATCCGGGCGCACACATCCTGCTGTGGGCGACCGACATGGCCGATGGCGAGATCGCCGCGGAGACGGCCCGGGTCGCCGCCCGCCTGAATGCCGCCGGGGATACCCGTGTCGCGTTCGTCGCGGTGCCGGGACTGGCGATGTCGGGCTGCGACTATCACCCCTCGACCGCGGACGACCAGATCATCGCCGACCGGCTGGCCACCTATGTGGAGGCGCATCCCGCCCTGTGGACCGGACGGTGATGGCTAATAGCCCGCATAACCGGGCGGGCGGGTTTGTCCCGCTCGCGATGCGGATGCCGGCCTGAAGGAATAATGGATCGATCATGCTGAAAAAGTCATTCCCTCACCTGCTGGCCGCCCTGCTGCTGCTGGGTGCCGCCGCGCCCGTCCCGGCGCAGGAGGTGCTCGATCCCGATCCCAATACGCTGGCGCCGTCGAAGGACCCGAGGCGGACCGCGAACGGCCTGGCCCAGACGCCGCCGATGGGCTGGAACAGCTGGAACAAATTTGCCTGCAAGGTCGACGAAGCCACCATCCGCGCCACCGCCGACGCGATCGCGTCCAACGGGATGCAGGCGGCGGGATACCGGTACATCGTCATCGATGACTGCTGGCACGGCACCCGCGACGCGAACGGCTTTATCACCGAGGACAGGGCACGCTTCCCCGGCGGGCTGAAGGCGTTGTCCGACTATGTCCATGCGAAGGGGCTGAAGTTCGGCATCTATTCGGATGCCGGCACCAAGACCTGCGGCGGCCGTCCGGGCAGTCAGGGGCACGAATATCAGGATGCGCTGCAATATGCGCGCTGGGGCGTGGACTATCTGAAATACGACTGGTGCTCGACGGGCGTCCGCAACGCGGAGGAGGCGTATGCGCTGATGTCGGATGCCCTGCGCGCATCGGGCCGCGCCATCCTGTTCTCGATGTGCGAATGGGGCAATTCGAAGCCGTGGCTGTGGGCGTCGAAGATCGGCAACATGTGGCGCACGACCGGCGATATCACCGACAAATGGACCGGCCATCACGGCTATAGCTGGGGCGTGACGTCGATCGCCGACATGAACGAGCCGCTATGGCCCTATGCCGGCCCGGGCCACTGGAACGACCCGGACATGCTGGAAGTGGGCAACGGCGGCATGACCGATACCGAGTACCGGTCGCACTTCTCGCTATGGGCGATGATGGCCGCGCCGCTGATCGCGGGCAACGATGTCGTCGCCATGGACGCGGCGACGCGGGCGATCCTGCTGAACACCGATGTCATCGCGATCGATCAGGACGCGCTGGGCATTCAGGGCCACCGTGTCTGGAAGGATGGCGATCGCGAAGTCTGGTCCAAACCGCTGTCGGATGGCGGCCGTGCCCTGTTGCTGTTCAATCGCGGCGATGCGCTGGCGACGATCGCCGCAGACTGGGCGATGCTCGGCCTGCCGCGCTCGGTCCGGTTGCAGGTGCGCGACCTGTGGGCGCATCGCGAACTCGGCAAACGTTCGGGCCACTATCAGGCCGCGGTTCCGCCGCACGGCGTCGTCATGCTCAGACTGAAGCCCTGATCCGCCGACCGGGAAACCACGCCCCGGCACCATCACCGGTTCCTGTCCATTGTTGGCGCACAGGAGCCGGTCGATCGCAAAGCTGCCATGCCCGTAACCATGTTCTTGGTCGAAGCCGTGGATTCGCGATGATCTGATTCAGGCGTTCGCCATGGGTATCCAGATATCCCCTCGGATTTTTCGCATCATCTGCATGGAGATCCCGGATTTACTGATACCGCTCACAGTCCTCCCCCCAATGCATGCGATGGGCGATAGGCAAACAGGAGTTACAGTTATTGATAACGCTATTTCCTAGAATGGTATACGAATATTGGGCTGGGTATTGTTCCTGCCCGATCTCAAATACTGTCGTGGAAAGCGATCATTTGCATTGACATGCAATTTCATGATGTGCGTATCTGTCCTACATATTGAGGTGTGAAGGGCGATAATGCTCCGCACCCGCTTGTCAGGGGGGGATCAATGAGCACGATTGCGTCATTCCGTTTACGTCGCGTGGCCGCCACCAGTTCGTGGCTGGCGATCGGACTGGCGATCGGCACGATGCCTGATGCCGCGGCGGCACAATCGAACAGCGGCGCACCGGCGACATCGAACGGCCCGCAGGCCAATGCGCCGTCCTCCGACAGCGAGATCCTGGTCGTGGGGTCCCGCGAGAGCCAGCAGACCGCCAACCGGCGCAAGCGCAACGCCCGCACCGCCACCGACTCCATCGTCGCCGACGATATCGGGTCGTTCCCGGACCGGAACGTCAACGAGGCGATTTCCCGCATCCCCGGCGTCGCGCTGTCCCGCAACGAATTCGGCGAGGGCGACGGGGTCGCCGTCCGTGGCAACGGCCCCGGCCTGACCCGCGTCGAACTGGACGGTATCGGCGTCCAGTCGACCAACGGCCTCGCGATCGATGGTGGCGCGACGCGCGGCGGCGATCTGCGCGAACTTTCGGCGGAACTCATCAAGAGCGTCGACGTGGTCAAGGGGTCGACCGCCGACCAGACCGAGGGGTCGCTGGGTGGTGGCGTGCAGATCAAGACGCGCAGCGGCCTGGATTTCAAGAAACCCTATTTCTCGGTGCGCGCCGGCGCCCAGCAGAACTCGCTGGGCCGCGACTGGACGCCCGACTTCAACGCCGTGGCATCGCGCCGCTACCTGGGTGGCCGGCTAGGCGTGATCGTCAGCGGCACCTATGCCAAAATCCAGAACAACGGCCACAATTACGAAAACACGACGAGCAACAACCGCAACTATTCGCGCCTGTACGATTTCGACAATTCGCCCGAAAAGACCTTCGCCTTCAATCCGGACACGGTCGGCACCGATGCCGCGGACGTGCCGATCGCGAACAGCTTCGCACCGGGTGGCGGCGCATTGACGCCGCGCCGGCTCGTCACGCTGGCCGCCGGCGCGCAGAGCAAGGCGGAATGCATCAGCATCTTCCCGTTCAACACCACGGGATCGGCGACGCAGCGGACGCAGCGCATCCTGGAACAGCAGACCTGCCTGAACCAGTGGAACGACTATACCCCGTCGCTGATCCGCCATTTCACCAACGAACAGAATGACGAACGCTACTCGCTTGATGCGCGGTTCGATTTCCAGGTGAACGACAATCTGGTGCTGTTCTTCAAAGGCACCCGTGCCGACCGCAAGGTCCACGACCAGAACCGCAGCCGCACGCCGATCACGCTGTTCAGCGCCAACCCGGCGGGCAGCTTCGTCGATTCCACCATCACCACCGTCCCGCGCACGCGCACGGTTTCACCCAATGCGCCGGCCGGCTATTATCTGTTCGACCCGCAATACGGCCTGAACAACGTCGCCAACAATCCAACGCTGGGCAATGTGCTGAACGTCGTGCCCGGCAGCGTCGTGGTCGATGCGAAGCACAACGTCACGGGGATGACGTTGACCAACAACTCGGTCAACATCGACCAGATCGAGAACGAGATCGATACCAAGACCGCCTATGTGCAGGGCGGGGCGGAATGGCGCAGCGACCGGCTGGAGATCGACCTGTGGGGCGGCATGACCCGCGCGCGGACCAGCCGTGCCGATATGCGCACCGCGCGCTCCTATCAATATGGCGACGCCACGCTGGCGCTGCAGGGCAACGGCCTGTGGGACATCCAGCTTCCCGCCAATTATGACGAGACGAACCCGGCCAACTTCGTCCAGGTCAACCGTCCGCCCTGCGTCGCGGGCGGAACGAACCCGGCGACCTGTATCGGGCAGAATGCGGTCGCGGCATCGGCCAACGGCCCTGCGACGCCGCAGTATCTGGTGTCGCAGCTGCCGTTGGTCACGCCCAGCTTCTCGGTCCTGTATTCCCCGCGTCTCGGCATCGCGTCCGAAAAGATCGGCAAGTTCGATTTCGCCTACAAGACCGAGGATTTGCTGCCGTTCATCAACCGCATCAAGGTCGGTGCGATGTATCGCAACAACCGCATCAGTCGCTGGGGCGGCGGCGGCTATACCACGGTGTCGCAGCAGGGCGTGTTCGGCCAGCCCGGCTATGTGCCCGCGGTCATCGTGCCGACCGCGCAGGTCCGCGGCACCTTCCGCGCGTGCGAGCCGACCGCGGGATCGGCGGCGGCCGGTGGCCTGTCGTGCAACTTCGGCTTCGTGCCCAGCACCAACCCCGCCAATATCCGCTCGGGCGTCGACACGCTGACCCCGCAGGCGCTGCGCGATTTGTTCGCCGGCACGCTCGACAAGGCGGATTCGAAGTTCTTCGGCGACCTGCCCAACCGCGGCAACCTGCCGCCCTCGTGGCAGGGCATCCGCACCGACGAGCTGTTCTCGCAACTCGGCGCATCGCAGTTCCTGAACTTCGACTGCCTGATCAGTTGCGTCGGCAGCGATGGCCAGACCTATGCGCAGCCGGTCGCACGCACCAACGAGACGATCAGGAACGTCTATGCGATGGTCGATTTCAACCAGGACCTGCCGCTGGGCCTGCGGTTCGACGGCAACACCGGCGTCCGCGGCGTCTTCACCAAGGTCTCGGGCACGGCCTTGCAGACCATCTCCGCGGTCCGCGTGCTGCCGGGGTTCAACGCGGCCGATCCCAACAACACCGGCACGATCTCGACCCAGACCTTCTCGTTCCCCGCCACCATCAATTCGTCGACGCGCGACTGGCTGCCCACGGTCAACCTCAACATCTGGGCCTTCCGCGACAGCCTGGTCTTCCGGGCCTATGGCGGCAAGACGGTCGCGCGGCCGTCGACCGATCGGCTGCTGCCGGGTGGCAACTGCACCGCCTATGACGAGCGGCAGGCGCTGATCGCGGGCGACGACGAATTCGGGTGCAGCGGCCGGCTGGGCAATCCGGGGCTGAAGCCGTTCACCGCCTGGAACTACAACTTCAGCCTCGAATGGTATGCCAATGCCGACACGCTGTTCTCGGCCACGTTCGGTCGGCTCGACGTGAAGGTCGGCAACCCGATCGGCGTGACGGTGCTGTCCCGCCCGTTCGAGGGCAGCACCGTGACCGATCCCGTCACCGGGCGGCCGCTCAGCGAGATCGAATTCTCGATCCCCACCTGGGCGAACGGGCCGGGCTACAAGCGCAACATCTGGGAATTCCAGGCGAAGACCGCCTTCACGATGCTGCCGTGGATCTTCCGCCACACCGGTGTCGACACCAACCTGTCGATCCTGTCGTCGATCGTCACCTCCGGCCAGCGCGAACCGCTGACCGGCGATACGATGCTGCCGCCCGACGAATCGAAATACTATCTGAACACCTCGTTCTGGTATGACGACGGGCGGTTCAACTTCCGGCTGGCCTATCAGAAGCGGACGACGCGGTTCAGTTGCATCACGCCGTGCGGCGGTAACACCGGCGACATCAACTATCCGGGCGAACAATGGACCAACGTCCGGCTGGTCGGCCCCGGCTACAATCCCGGCACGGCCCGCTTCATCGACGGCAGCGAGTTCCTCGATGCCAAGGCGGCATGGAACATCACCCGCGCGCTGCAGGTCTATGTCGAGGCGCGCAACATCTCGCGGGAGGCGCAGACGATCTCGACCGGGCCGTACATCAACTTCGCCGACGGCACGCCGCGCATCATGAAGATCCAGTATGGCGGCCGTCGTATCCTGGGCGGTGTCCGCTTCCAGTTCGGACGATAACGCGGGAAAAGCGAGAGGGGAGGTGCAGGGGCGGCGGCGCGCGGAACGCCCGCCCTCCCCGCCATCGGGCTGGACGGAAAATCACCGCCATCCGGGACGATAGACGATGCGGACCGGCCCCCTGCCGTGATAGGGCCGGCGATGATGACGACGAAGCACCGCCACCCACGTATTTACGCCCGCCTCGGATGGCAGGCGGCCGGATATCTGCTGCTCGGCGCCGGCGCATGGCCGGCCCTTGCCGGGGCGCAGGACATGCCGCCGCCCGCATCGCCGCCGCCGACGGCCCCGGCCATCATCCTGCCGCCACCGATCCTGCAACCGGTGCCGCTGCCCCGACTGTCGACCGGACAGGCCATCCAGCTTTCCAGCCTGATCGGCAAGGACGCGGTGGCGCAGGGGTTGAGCGACCAGCCGCCCACCACCCCGGCGGATAATGACGGATTGGTGCGCGCCGCGCTCGACCATGCCAGGGCGGTCCATGCCGGGCGGCTGGCGGAGGCGGATTTCCAGCGCGACTGGGCGATGCGGCCGGTGGCCTATGATCCCCTGCCCGGCTTCCTGAATGCCGTGGCCAATGACCGGCTGGCCGCCTGGATCGCCTCGCTGCCGCCGCCCTATGCCGGCTACGACACGCTGGTCGCCGGGCTTGCCCGCTACCGCGAGATCGCCGCGGCGGGGGGATGGACGTCGATGCCCGCGGGACCCGATCTGGCCTTCGGCGCCACCGGGCCGCGCGTGGCGGCGTTGCGCCGGCGGCTCGCCGTGGAGGACCCGCAATTGACGGGGTCCGGCGATCGCTTCGACGCCGCCCTGATCGAGGCGGTCCGGCGGGCCCAGCGCCGGTACGGCCTCAACCCGACCGGCACGGTCGGTGCGCAGACGCTGGCCGCGCTCGACGTGTCGGTCGACGCGCGCATCCGCCAGATCAAGGCCAATATGGAACGGTGGCGCTGGCTGCCCCCCACGCTGGAGAAGAACCGCGTGCAGGTGAACATCGCCGCGGCGGTGCTGACGCTGTTCGACGGCGACGCGCCGGTGCTGTCGATGAAGGCGGTGACCGGGCGGCCCGGCGACGAGACGCCGATGCTGACCTCGCAGATCCACAGCATCGTGCTCAACCCGCCGTGGAACGTGCCCTCGGGCATCGCCAACCGCGAACTGTGGCCCAAGGAAAAGGCGAATCCCGGCTATCTGGCACGCAACGGCTTCCGCATCATCGACGCGGGTGACGGGGCCAGGCGGTTGCAGCAATCTTCCGAACGCAGCGCCCTGGGCAAGTTCAAGTTCGACTTCGCCAACCCGTTCTCGGTGTATCTCCACGACACGCCGGCGCAATCGGGGTTCGCGCGGTTCGACCGGCTGGCCAGCCATGGCTGCGTCCGGCTGGAAAAGCCGGCGGCGCTGGCCAAGCAGTTGATGAACGCGACGCCCGAATGGTCGTCCGAGACGATCGACACGACGGTCGCGGCCGGCAAGACCGTGCGCGCCAGACTGGCGGAGCCGGTCGCGGTATATCTGCTGTACTGGACCGCGTTCGCCAGCCCCAACGGGCAGGTCAGCTTCCGCAGCGATCCCTATCGGTGGGACGGAACGCTGGCCGCCAAGATCGAGGCACGGTCCGCGCGTCAGACGCTGGCCCTGCGCTGAGAAGGAAGAACGATGACTGCACGAACGACCCTCGCGATCGCCGCGGCCCTGTTGACCATCGGCCTTGGCGGATGCTCGCGATCGAGCGAGGAGCCGGCCCCGGTGGAGCAGAATCTGGTGGCGCCGGTCGAGATGGCGGAGCCGGCCCCCGTCGACACGCCGGAACCGCTGCCCACGCCATCCGCGACACCGGAGGTCAATCTGGCGGCGGAGGCGCCCCCCGCCATCGCACCCGGTCCGGACGAGCAGATGCTGGACGACGCGTCCGCCACCGGCATGACCGCACGCGCCTCCCGCGACGAGGCGCCGGCCACCGACACCGCCCCGGTCGAGCAGGTCGAGCGGAAATAGGCATGTGCCGCGATCCTGACCCGGCGGATCGCCGGCTGGCTTCCTCGACGATCGCCCGCGACAGATGGTGAAGGATGTGGCGGCGGCCATCATCGTGCGGGATGCGCATGTCCTGATGGCCCGCCGGGCACCCGGTCAGAATCTGGCGGGCTATTGGGAATTTCCCGGCGGCAAGGTGGAGCCGGGGGAAACCATCCGGACATGCATCGCGCGCGAACTGGCCGAGGAACTCGCCATCACCTGCGAACCCGGCGAGATCATGATGCGGCATCTGCATCGATACGAAGGCGGCGCCATCAACCTGATCGCCATCCATGTCCGGATGACGTGCGATCACTGGCAGCTTTCGGTGCATGACGACGCCCGGTGGATCGGGGCGGACGCGCTGATGGCACTGCGGCTCGCCCCGGCGGATATCCCCGTCGCCCGCGCCGTCAGGGACGAACTGCTCGCGACGACCGATCGGCGGTCCTGATCGCGCAGGACGAAGCCGGCAAGGCTCCTTCCCCTGCATCCGGAAGGCCGTGCGAGCTGGCCTCCCGCCAATCGTACCCGACCGCATCGACGGACATTCTCGCGCCGTTCCCGGCCTTGGCCATCCGGCGGACGGTCGACTGTTTCCAATACGTCACACTGGCCCCTGAAACTTGACGATCCAGCCATCGGCCCACGCGACGAATCTTGACGGCGCCGGGGCCGATTGAATAAATAAAAATGACTTAAGAAAAGGCATCGGCGGCAGGATTGTCAGCGGATGCCGACGTGGGAGGATGATGATGGGTGATTTTCGCAAGCCGCTGCGCCGTATGTTGCTGGTTTCGGCGGCATCGCCCGTCATGCTGGGTATCGTCGCGCTGACGGCGACTTCCGCTGCGGCACAGACCGGCAACACCGCCGGCGCCCCCGCCACCAGTCAGGACCCGGTCGCGGCGCCCGATCAGTCGGACGGCGACGCCGATATCGTCGTCACCGGCATCCGCGCATCGCAGGCCCGGTCGATCGAGGTGAAGCGCAACGCCGACAGCGTCGTCGAGGCGATCAGCGCGCAGGACATCGGCAAGCTGCCCGACGTCACCATCTCCGATTCGCTCCAGCGCATCTCCGGCGTCCAGATCCGTCGCAGCGCCGGCGAGGGCGCGGAGGTCAACATCCGTGGCCTGCCGCAGGTCACGACGCTGATGAACGGCGAGCAGTTCCTGGGCGCCAACTCGGTCACCTCGGTGCAGCCGAACTTCACCGACATCCCGTCGCAGCTGTTTTCCGGCGCCACCGTGTTCAAGTCGCCGACCGCGTCGCTCCAGCAGGCGGGCCTGACCGGCACCGTCGACCTGCTGACCCGTCGCCCGTTCGACCTGAAGCGCGGCCTGACCATGTCCGCCGCCGCCGAGGCGCAGTATGGCGACCGGACCGACAAGTTCAATCCGTCGGTCAACGGCCTGTTGTCGTACAATGCCGGCCGCGTCGGCCTGCTGGTGTCGGCGGCGTACAGCGACCTGACGCTGGGCAACAGCTATCGCGGCGTCCAGGATTACGGCGTGGCAATCCGCAGCGAGCGCAACTTCGTCGACAACGGCGTGACCCGGAACGATTTCGGCGTCGGCCTGCCCGCCGGCCAGTTCCGCGGCACGGCGGTGCGTCAGAACGGCGCCATCGTCGGCTATGACGTGAACGGCGACGGCGATGCCAATGACGCCTTCATCACCCCGCAGGCGCACACCGCGTGGAACCGCATCACCAGCCGCGAGCGTTTCGGCGCCAACGCCTCGCTCCAGTTCCAGATCAACGACGCGCTGAAGCTGACCGCCGACGGTTTCTACACCCGCCAGACCCAGTATGACCGGACCGCCGGCTTCCAGTTCGCCGCGATCGACTGGCAGTCGTCGCCCTTCCTGCCGACCCGGTCGACCAACACCGGCGCCGGCATCCGCGATCAGCGCGGCACGCTGCTCGATCTGAACACCGTCCAGACCTACCAGTACGACATGCCGAATTTCGACAGCTATGCGGAAACGTTCCGGATCAAGTCGGAATCGCAGAACTACAACCTGCAGCTCGACTGGGACAATGGCGGCAACCTGAAGGCGACCGTTCGCGGCGTCTATGGCAAGGCCAGCCGCAAGTCGGATCAGTCCTACACGCAGTTCAGCCTGACCAACGGCACGCAATGGGCCTATAGCGGCGTCGGCAACTATCCCGCCGCGCTGGGCGGCGATGTGCGCTTCAACCCGACCGGCTATGCCCCCTACAGCCAGCAGGCGACGGTCGACTACAGCAGCGGCGCCCCCGTCTTCACCTTCCCCCAGGCGTTCCTGACCCAGACCCAGGATCTCGGGCGTTATGGTCTGAAGACGATCTCGTCGGAGAACAACGTCTATCAGGACGGCGACATGTACGCCTTCCGCGGCGACGCCGAATGGAGCCCGAGCGAGCAGTTCTCGCTGAAGGTCGGGGGCCGCTACGGCAAGCGCAGCGTCGACCAGTTCACCTTCGAGCGGGTTTCGCCCTTCTACGCCGGCAACCGCGACAACGCGCAGAACCCGGCCGCCGGTTGCCTGGTCAAGTGGAAGGCGTTCGACGTCAACCTGAACGACGGCGCGTGCAGCGTGCGCGACGCATCCGGTGCGGCCTACACCGCCGGTTACACCCGGCTGGCCAGCGATCCCGTGTTCGCCGGGCTCATGAAGCAATATTCGCTGCCCGCCGCCGGTACGCCGCCGCTGTACGTCCTCGACCCGAAGGCGATGGACGATTCCGAGGCGTTCCAGAACAAGTTCTATCCGGGCAGCATCAACAACGTGAACCCGGCGGACTCGTTCGGCATCGATCTGAAGCAGATTTCGGGCTATGCCGAAGTCAGCGGCGAAGGCGACATCTTCGGCCTGCCGTTCCGCGCCAATGGTGGCCTGCGCGTCGTCAACACGCGCTTCAGCGTCCGCCAGAACATCGTCGGTGCGCCGCAGCCCTATGGCCTGTCGGGCCGGGATACCGGTGACGTCGTGACGAAGCGCGATTTCACCGATTTCCTGCCGGCGTTCAACGTCGCGGTCGACCTGACCGACAAGCTGCGCGCCCGCGCCGCCTATTCGAAGACGATGACGTTGCTCGACTTCCTGCAATGGGGTGGTGGCCTGAACGTCGATTATGCGATCAACACGCAGATCACGCCCAACCGGTTCGAGGCGACGGGCGCCAACGCCCGCGGCAATCCGCAGCTCGATCCGTGGCGTGCCGACAATGTCGAGGCGAGCGTGGAATACTATACCGGCCGGTCCAGCCTGATCGCGGCGGGCGTGTTCTACATCTCGGTCGACAGCTTCATCGCCAACGCCACCATCTTCCGCAACGACATTCCCGACAATGACGGCGTGATCCGTCGCCCGGTCCCGGTCCGCACCGCGGTGCAGGGCGAAGGCGGCACGCTGAAGGGTGTCGAACTGTCGACCAAGCAGTCGCTGGCCGACTACGGCGTCGGCGGCTTCGTGGGCGGCTTCGGTGTCGATGCCAACTACACCCTGTCGCTGGGCGATGCCGGGCTGACCGATCTGGCCGGTAACAAGCAGCCGTTCCAGGACAATTCGAAGCATCAGGCGAACGCCGCCCTGTGGTACGAGCAATATGGGTTCCAGGCCCGCGTCGCCTACAACTACCGCTCGAAGCGTCTGGTCTCGTCCGATTACGGCGGCATCGGCGGGCTGGCGCAGTATCAGAAGCCGACCAGCTATCTCGATGCCTCGGTCAGCTACGATATCCTGCCGAACGTCACCCTCTATGGCCAGGCGTCGAACCTGACGGCGGAAACCGAGCGTTACTACCTGACCTTCTCGGATCAGGTCCTGTACGAGAACGTCTACGAACGTCGCTTCATCGGCGGGGTTCGCGTCAAGTTCTGATCGGTTCGCCCCATCATCCTCCCAGCCTCGCGCCGCATCCGCCACCCGGTCGATGCGGCGTTTTTTTCGATCGGTCCGGGTCTCATCATCCTGTTACGGTGGCGGCATGGATAGCGACGCTTTCTCCTCTTCTTCTTCCCCGATCCGGTCGATCGTCATCGTCGGCGGCGGGACCGCCGGCTGGATGGCGGCGACCTATCTCGCCCGCCGGCTCGCGCATCTGCGCCTGTCGATCACTGTCATCGAAAGCAGCGCGATCGGTACGGTGGGCGTCGGCGAAGCGACCGTGCCGGCGATCCGCGATTTCTTCGCGGCGATCGAACTGGGCGAGCCGGAGGTGCTGCGCGAGACCGAGGGCACGATCAAATACGGCATCCGCTTCGCCGGCTGGCAACGGCCGGACCATGCCTTCTTCCACCCTTTCGGCCTTTACGGCATGCCAGCGCGCGGCGTCGCCTTCCATCAATACTGGCTGAAGATGCGCGCCGCCGGCGATACGACGCCGCTCGACCGGTTCAGCCTGTGTACGCAACTGGCGGAACGCGGCCTGTTCCTGCCGCCGACGGACCGGCCGCAGAACGATCTCGGCGTGTTCGACTTCGCGGTCCATTTCGACGCGTCGAAGTTCGCCGCTTTGCTCGGGCGGCTGGCACGGGCCAACGGCGTCGCGCATGTCGACGCGCGGATCGACCATGTCCACCGCCACGGCGGCGATGGCCGGATTGAGGGGGTGACGCTGGCCGATGGCCGCCGCATCGACGGTGACCTGTGGATCGACTGTTCGGGCTTTCGCAGCCTGTTGCTGGGCGAGGCGCTGGGCGTGCCCTATGTCGACTGGCGCCACTGGCTGCCGTGCGACCGCGCCGTCGCCATCCCCTGCGCCGCGGCGGTCGACGCGCACAAGCCGCTGACCACCGCGACCGCGCGCAGCGCCGGCTGGCAGTGGCATATCCCGCTGCGCCACCGCATCGGCAACGGCCATGTCTACTGCTCGGACTTCATCGACGATGCCGCGGCCGAGGATGTGCTGGTCGCCCATATCGAAGGCGCGCCGCTGGCCGCGCCCAACCGGTTGCGCTTCACCACCGGCCACCGCGCCCGGTTCTGGGAAAACAACGTCGTCGGTCTCGGCCTGTCGTCGGGGTTTCTCGAACCGCTGGAATCGACCAGCATCACCCTGATCCAGTCGGGGCTGGAACGTCTCGTCGCGCTGTTCCCGGACCGAGCGATGGACCCCCGGCTGGCGGCGACCTACAACCGCCAGTCCGTTCTGGAGTTCGAACGGATCCGCGACTTCCTGTTCCTCCATTACTGGTCGAACCGGCGCGAGGGCGAACCCTTCTGGGATCACATGCGCGGTCTGGCCCCGCCGGAAACCCTGCAGGTCAAGCTCGACGCGTGGCGGGCCGGCGGTGAGTTCGTCCGTAACGAATGGGATACGTTCCAGGACCCCAGCTGGCTCAGCATGTATACCGGGTTCGAAGACCTGCCGGTTCGCCACTCGCCGCTGGCCGACCAGTTCACCACCGCCGAACTGGCCGACACCTTCGCGCGGATGCAGGCGGCGATCGCCGCCACGCTGGCCCATGCCGAACCCCATGCCCGCTTCCTCGACCGGCTGCGACCGGCATGATCCCGTCCTGCCGACCCGGCGGCCGGCCTTGATCCAGACCCATTCCATGCCAATACCGTTGAATTCGGCAAAACGATTGATCCATTGCGTATGGGCCGTAGGGTGGAAGGGATAATGGTCAGTGACCCAGTCCCACCCCCCGCTTCGGCCCCATCCCCGGCCAGCGCCAATGGTCAGCCCGGCGTTCAACCCGGCGCCCGCCCCGCTGGCGGCGACACCAGCCGGCTGTTCGGGGCGAACATCGAACATGCCGGCCTGCACAACCAGCGCGTCGTGCTCCACGCCATCCGGATCGCCGGCCCCTCGACCCGTGCCGCGATCGCCGGGGTAACGGGGCTGACGCCGGCCACCGTGGCGAACATCACCAACCGCCTGCTCGAAGAGGGATATCTGGAACGGGCAGGCCAGCGTCGCGGCGGGCGCGGGCAACCTGCGACCCGCCTCGTCATCCGTGCCGATGGCGCGTTCTCGATCGGCATCAACATCGATCGCGATCACCTGACGATGGTCGCGGCCGATTTCAGCGGCACGGTGCGCGCGCGCATCGGCCGCGACCTGCCCTTCCCGATGCCCGCCGATGTCCGCCGCTTCTTCCGGGACGAGGTCGGCCCCCTGCTCCACCGGGCCGCCATACCCGCCCACGCGATCATGGGGATCGGCGTCGCCCTGCCCGACGATCTCGGCGCGGTCGATCTGCCCGGCCGGCCGGCGGGATACGACTGCTGGTCCTCCACCGACATCCCGGCGCTGTTCGACGGGGTGTTCGACGAGCCGCGCGACATCCCCGTGCTGGTCGAGAACGATGCCGCCGCGGCGGCGATCGGGGAGATGCAGTTCGGGCTGGGCCAGCATGTCGCCAGTTTCTTCTATCTGCTGGTGACGTTCGGGCTGGGCGGTGGCGTCGTCGTCAACGCCCTGTACGATCGCGGCGCCGATGGCCGCAGCGGCGAGATCGGCTTCATGACGGTCGACGACGGCGCCGGCGGGCGAACCGCGTTGCAGAACATCGTCTCGCTCGCCGGGCTGAACCGGATGCTGGCCGATGCCGCGCCCGCCGGGGGCAGCCATGAACCCGGCACGGCGGATCCCGCCGCGCGCGAGACCGTGGACCAATGGGTGGAGCGCGCCGCGCAGGCACTGGTCCAGCCGCTGATCGCGGTCAACTGCCTGCTCAATCCGGGCGCGATCCTCATCGGCGGCCGCCTGCCGATCGCGCTGGTCCACCGGCTCGCGCGGCGCACCACCGACCTGATCGCCGCGCAGGGCGGCCATATCCCCGCCCTCGCCCCGATCGAGGCGGGCGCGCTGGCCGAGGATTCGCCAGCGGTCGGCGCCGCGCTGCTGCCGTTCGGCCATCTAATGCTGCCCGCCGACTCCTCGGCCATCCGCCAGCATGTCCGCGCCATGCCTCCCGCCCTGGCAAGCGCGTCCTGATACCGACAAGATTTCAAGAGGTTTCGATGAATCATGATCTGAAGCGCGCCGGCATCGCCGGCGTGGAACTGGGCGGCACCAAGTGCATCGTCGCGCTGGCCGACGCGGGACATGCCATCGTCGACCAGCGATCGATCCCCACCACGTCCCCGACCCAGACGCTGGCGGCGATCGAGGCGGTGCTGGACGAATGGTGGCACGCCTGCGCCTTCGGCGCGCTGGGCGTCGCCTCGTTCGGCCCGGTGGACCTCGACCCGGCATCGGCCGCTTATGGTCATATCACCTCGACCGCCAAGCCGGGCTGGCGTGACACGCCCCTCGCCGATCGTCTCGCCGCCCGCTATCCGGTCGCCGTGACGTTCGATACGGACGTGAACGGCGCCGCCCTGGCCGAAGGGCGATGGGGGGCCGCGCAGGGGCTGGACGACTACGCCTATATCACCGTCGGCACCGGTGTCGGCGTCGGCCTGATCGTCAACGGCCGCCCTACGCGGGGGCTGGGGCACTGCGAAGCCGGGCACATGCGGATCGCGCGCCTCGCCGGCGATGACTGGGCCGGCGCTTGCCCCTATCACGGCGACTGTGTGGAGGGGCTGGCCGCCGGCCCGGCCATCGCCGCGCGGCTCGGCGGTCGGGGCGAGCATCTGGCGGACGATCATCCCGTCTGGCAAACCGTCGTCGATGCGCTGGCGCAGATGGCGCAGGCGCTGGTGTCGGCCACCGGCCCGCGCCGGTTGCTGATCGGCGGCGGGGTGATCGCGCACCGCCCCTATCTGATCGATGCGGTCGACCGGCGGCTGCGGGCGCTGATCGGCGATTATCTGCAACTGCCGCCGCGCGATGCGGGCTATGTCCGCGCGCCCGGTCTCGGCATCGCCGCCGGGCCGCTCGGCCCGATCGCGCTGGCATTGTCCGGCCACAGCACCGGGTCGAAGCCGCTTGCCGAATAACGAAAGATGATGTCTTAATTCGGCAACCGCCGGGATGCCATGGTATCGCGAGCAATCAAGAATGAATTCAGGGGGGATGGCATGATGGTCCGGAACAGGCGCGCGCATTGGGGCACTGCGATGTCGGCATTGGCGTCGACGTTGACGATCGCGCTGGCCGCCCTGCCGTCGTCGGCGGCGGTGCCTGCCGATGGCGGGCCGTATAATGCCAGCTTCCTGCCCGGCGGGATCGGGATCGAACGACCGCTGCCGGGGGCGACCGGCCTCGCCGCCGCCGGCGCGCCGTACAGCCTGACGAGCTGGGTTCGCGCCGATCGCGACATGGCCGGCATCGTCACGCTGATGGCGATCGGCGACGGGCGGGCGCTGACGATCGACGACGGCCGCGTCGCCATCCATGATGGCCGGACGGTCGTTCGCGGTCCCGCGCTGGCGGCGGGCCGCTGGACGCATGTCGCGGCGGTGTCGGACGGAGGAGCGCTGACGCTCTTTGTCGATGGCCGCCGGGTGGCCGGTGGGCGTGCCGCCGCGGCCGCGGTGACGCCGACGCTCCTGATCGCTCCCGCCCTGCCCGGCCGCCCGCATTTCGGTGGCACGCTGGTCGGTGCGGCGGTCCACGATACCGCCCTGTCGCCGGCGGAGGTCACCGCCGCCATCCGCGCCCGCCCCGATTTCGCGGTCGTGCAGCTATGGCAGGTCGGCATCGGCTGGCCGTTCCAGAAGCAGGCGAACATCGGCCTCACCCGACAGCAGGATGCGTGGACGCTGCCGCAGTCGAAGGGCGGGGCCTTCACCGCCCCGGTCGCCAAGCCGGTATCGACCGCGCCCGTGGTGCAGCCGGTCGCCCCCGGCCGCTGGCAGATCAACGGCTGGCAACTCGCCGCCGCGCCCGAGGTGACGGGCGATGGTGCCACCTTGTCCCGCCCCGGCGTCCGCGCCGATGGCTGGCGGGCCGCGACCGTGCCCGGCACCGTGTTGCAGACGCTGGTCGATCGCGGCGTCTATCCCGATCCCTATTACGGCCTCAACAATCTCAAAATCCCGGAAAGCCTGGCGCGGCAGGATTACTGGTACCGCACCAGCTTCACCGTGCCCCCGGCGGCGGCGGGCAAGCGGCTGACGATCATGTTCGGCGGCGTCAACTACGCGGCGGAGATGTGGGCGAACGGCCGCCGTCTGGGCGACACGCGCGGCGCCTTCATCCGGGGTCAGTTCGATTACCTGCCGGTCGCCGGCGAAAACGTGATCGCGGTGCGCGTGTCGCCGCCCCCGCATCCCGGCATCCCGCACGAACAGTCGGTGACGGCGGGGGTCGGCGAGAATGGCGGCCAGCTCGCCATCGACGGCCCCACCTTCGTCGCGACCGAGGGGTGGGACTGGATACCCGGCATCCGTGACCGCAACACGGGGCTGTGGCGCCCGGTCGAGCTGATCGCGCACGGCGACGTCCGCATCCTCGACCCGCACGTCGTCACCGATCTGCCGCTGCCGCGTACCGACCGCGCCGACATCTACGTCACCGTGCCGATCGAGAACGCCGGCACCGCCAGGCCGGTCACGGTCCGTGTGGCCTTTGCCGGCGTGACCGTCGACAAGACCGTCACCGCCCCCGCCGGCCGCAGCGAGATCGCGTTCACACCCGCCGAATTCCACCAGCTGCGCGTCGCCGATCCCCGATTGTGGTGGCCCAACGGGTATGGCGACCCGTACCTGTACGACGTCACCTATCAGGTCAGCGACGCCGCCGGCCTGTCCGACAGCCGGCAGGACCGGTTCGGCATCCGCGAGGTGAGCTACGACCTGTCGCTGTTCGATGCCGGGGGCGCGCTCCGCCGGGTCAACGTGCAGACCACCGACGGCGCCCTGGCCGGGGCCAGGCTGATCGACGTCCGGCACGGGGCGATCAAGGAATCGCCGCGCGGCTGGGCGGAATCGCTGACCGCCGCCGGCACCACGTCGAAGGCGGTGACCGCGATCGACGAGGTGCTTCCCGAACCGCATCTGACCATCCGGGTCAACGGCGTGAAGATCGCCGCGCGCGGGGGCAACTGGGGCATGGACGACGCGATGAAGCGGGTCAGCTACGACTGGCTGAAACCGTTCTTCCGCCTTCAGAAGGAGGCGCACATGAACGTCATCCGCAACTGGATGGGCAACAACTCCGAAGAGGAGTTCTACGATCTCGCCGACGAGAACGGCATGATGATCCTGAACGATTTCTGGCAGTCGACCCAGAATTTCCAGATCGAGCCGGACGATGCCGGCCTGTTCCTCGCCAACGCGCGCGACACCATCGCCCGCTATCGCAACCACCCCTCGATCGTCCTGTGGTTCGGCCGTAACGAGGGCGTGCCCTATCCGGCGCTGAACGAGGGGCTGGACAAGGCGGTGTTCGAACTGGACGGCACCCGCTGGTTCACCGGCAGCTCGAACGTCGTGAACCTGCAGGGTTCCGGCCCCTACAACTATCGCCCGCCGGTCGGCTATTTCACCGATCTCGCCACCGGTTTCTCGGTGGAGACGGGCACGCCCTCGCTGTCCACCGCCGAATCCGTCGCCAGCTACACCCCCGCCGCCGATCGCTGGCCGCTGGGCGACGTGCTCGCCTATCACGACTGGCATTTCGCGGGGAACGGCGACACCAAGACGTTCATGCAGACGCTCGACACGATGTTCGGCGCGGGCACCAGCTTCGCCGATTTCGAGCGCAAGGCGCAGATGATGAACCTCGAAACGCACAAGGCGATGTACGAGGGGTATCAGGGACACCTCTGGACCAAGAATTCCGGCCGGCTGCTGTGGATGACGCATCCCGCCTGGCCGTCGAACGCGTGGCAGATCTATTCGTGGGATTACGACACCCATGCCGCCTATTACGGTGCGAAGAAGGCGGTGGAGCCGCTCCACGTCCAGCTGAACCTGCCCGGCAACGAACTGGTCGTGCTGAACACCACCCGCGCGGACGCCCGTGGCCTGACCGCGAAGGTGCGCGTCGTCGGGCTCGACAACGCCGACCTGTTCACCCACACCGGCCGGGTCGATGCGCTGGCCAACCGGGCCACGGCGCTGGCCGCCGTCCCGCTCGACCGGCTGTTCGCCGCGCATCCGATGGTGCTGGTCAGCCTGACGCTGAACGATGCCGCCGGACGGACGGTGTCGGAGAACTTCTATTGGCGCGGCCGCGACACCACCGCCTATCGCGCCCTGAACGCCCTGGCCCCCGCCGCCCTCACGACCAGCGCCACCGCGCCGGTCGTCGATGGCGAGGACAAGGCGATCACCGTGACGCTGGCGAACGATACCGGGGTGCCGGCGCTCAATGCGAAGCTGACGCTGGTCGATGCGGCGGGCCAGCGTATCCTGCCCGCCTATTACAGCGACAATTACGTCTCGCTCCTGCCGGGCGAGCGGAAGACGGTGACGGTCCGCTATCCCGCGACGGTCGGGGCGGCCCCCCGCCTCACCTTGCGGGGCTGGAACGTCGCGGAGGGGTCGGTCCCGACCGGTGGCGCCGCCATGCCACCACGCTGACGGCGATGCCATGGGCCGGGGCGGTACGGCCGGCATGTAACCGGGATACGGCCTCCGGCACACGCCGCGAACGACGTCGCGCGGTCCTTCACCGTCGCGCCTGATGACAGGCGCGACGGGCCACCCCTTCGCATCCGAAACCGTCGCCAAGTTGATCGAGATCATTTTTCGCGACGCTGGCCAAGGAACGGACAAGCGCTCCCCGGCGTCCGGCATGAACCTGGATTTGACGAGGCTGCATGACCGGACCGACATTGGTGTTTCTCCACGCGCTCGGCGCCAGCGCGGGGGAGTGGACACAGGTCATCGACCGTCTGGGCGGATACGAATGTCTCGCACTCGACCTGCCCGGCTTCGGCGATGCCGCCGATGCCGGCCATGCCGATGTGGCGGCGATGACGGACTGGCTGGCGGACCTGATACGCGCCCGCCGGATGGCATCGTGCGTGATCGTCGGGCACAGCATGGGTGGCAAGATCGCGACGCTGGTCGCCGCGCGCGCCGCCGCCGGTGACGCCGGATTGTCCGGCGTGCTGGGTGTCGTGCTGGTCGCGGCCTCGCCCCCCGCGCCCGAACCGATGGACGAGGATCGCCGGGCCGGGATGATCCGCTGGTTCGCCGACGGGCGCATCGCCCGGGGCGATGCCGCGACCTTCGTCGATGCCAACACCGCCGCGCCGCTGCCCGGTGCCCTGCGCGACCGCGCGATCGCCGACGTGATGCGCTCGAACCGGGAAGCGTGGCTGGGCTGGCTGGAACGCGGCAGCCGCGAGGACTGGCGCGCCGCGGCGGGACGGATCACCATCCCCGCGCTGATCGTCGCCGGGGCGGAGGACGGCGATCTGGGCGAGGACGCGCAACGCCGGCTCAACCTGCCACATTATGTCACGGCCGATCTACGGGTCGTGCCGGATGCGGCGCACCTGATCCCCTATGAGCAACCGGAGGCGCTCGCCGCGCTGATCCGCGATCATGCCGCGATGGTCGCGACGTCGATGCTGCCGGCGGACTTCGCCCGGCTCCTCGCCTCCGACCGGATCAGCCGCAGGACGCGCGCCGCGATGCTGGACCGGATGCGCCCCCCGGTGCCGGCGACCGCGCCATGGACCGACCTCGACCGGGAAACCGTCGCCGCACTGGTCGCGCAGGTCCTGCCCGGTGGCGGTGGCGGTGGCGATCTGGCCGATCGCATCCTGACGGGGATCGCCGACGGCCCCGGCGACGGCTGGCGCTTCGCCGCGCTGCCGCCCGATGCCGAGGCATGGCGGCGCGGGCTGGCGACGTTGAACGCCGTCACCGGCGGTTTCGCGATGCTGCCGTCCGCCGCCCGGGCGGACTGGCTGGATCGCCTCGCCGGCGGGGAAGTCGGCATCGCGGATGACGGGACGCGCCTTTCCCCCGCGCAGATGGCCTTGTGGTTCGAGGACGTCCGCGCCGAAACGGCCCGCACCTGGATGTCGCTGCCCGCGACCATGGCGGCGATCGGTTATGACGGGTTCGCCGTGGGCGGCGATCGTCCCCGCAAGCAAGGCTATACCCGCACCGGTGCCGACGATCCGGAAGCCTGGCAGATCGCGCCGGAGCCGGTGGCGTGAGCACGATCGGGCATGACGCGACGACGCCTGTCGACGCGGTCGTGATCGGCACGGGCGCGGGCGGCGCACCGCTGACCGCCCGTCTCGCCAAGGCGGGCCTGTCGGTGGTCGCGCTGGAAGCGGGACGCGCCTTCCGCCCCGACGATCACATCGCGGACGAGGTCGCGGCCGACATCTACTGGATGGAGGAACGGCTGAGCGGCGGCGCCACCCCCACCGCGTTCGGGTCCAACAATTCGGGCATGGGCGTGGGCGGATCGACGCTGCACTGGGGTGCCTTCTGCCCCCGCCCCGACCCCCGCGACCTGCGGCTGAAGACGCTGACCGGCGAAGGCGCCGACTGGCCGATCGACCATGCCGAACTGATCCGCTATATCGAGGAGGTGGAGCGGTTCACCGGCGTATCGGGTCCCGCCGCCTATCCATGGGACGCGGCCCGCCGCTACCCCTACCCGCCCGTGCCCCGCAACGCGGCGGCAGACGCGATGGCGCGCGGCTGCGCGGCGACCGGCATCATCGCCACCGATGCGCCCGCCGCGCTCGTGTCGCGCGATCACGACCAGCCGCACTGGGGACAGCGTCAGGCCTGCGTCAATTGCGGCACCTGCCATCAGGGATGCCGCAACGCCGCCAAGACCAGCATGGACACCACCTACCTGCCCGTCGCCGCCGCCCATGGCGCCGATATCCGGGCCGGATGCCGGGTGCTGTCGTTCGAGTTCGACGGCACGGGCCGGATCGGCGCGGTGGTCTACCATCAGGACGGCGAGGAACGCCGCCAGCGCTGTTCCACCGTCTTCCTGTGTGCGGGCGGGGTGGAGACGCCGCGCCTGCTGCTCAATCTGGGCATCGCCAATTCGAGCGGTCAGGTCGGGCGCAACTTCATGGCGCATGTCGCGACGCAGGTCTGGGGCCGGTTCGACGCCGACATGCGGATGAACCGCGGCTACCCCTCGTCCCTCATCAGCGAGGACATGATGCGACCGGGCGACGCGGGCTGCGCCGGTGGCTACCTGATCCAGAGCCTGGGCGTGCTGCCCGTCAATCTGGCCAATGGGCTGGCGCGCGGCGCGGGCATGTGGGGCGCGCGGCTGGAGGCGATGCTGCGCGGTTACAACCGGATGGCGGGGATCGGCATCAACGGCGAATGCCTGCCCCATGCCGACAACCGGCTGACGCTGGCCGACGAAACCGACGCCTTCGGGCATCGCAAGGCGCGGATCGATTTCAGCTATCATGCCAACGAACAGGCGATCGATCGCCATGCGCGGCGCACCCTGACCGCGATCTGGGAAGCGGCGGGCGCGCAGGACGTGCTGGCGGTCGATCGCTCGGCACATACCATCGGCACCTGCCGCATGGGGCATGACGGCGACGAAGCGGTGGTCGATCCCGACGGGCGCAGCTTCGACATCCCCAATCTGCTGATCTGCGACAACTCCGTCTTCCCCAGTGCGCTGGCGGCCAACCCCGCGCTCACGATCATGGCGCTGTCGCTGCGCACCGCCGACCGTTTTCTCACCTCGGACCGTTGAGGAGTTCATCATGGATTTGGGTATCGGCCATCGCATCGCGCTCGTCAGCGGTGCGGATTCCGGCATGGGCAAGGAAACCGCCCGGCTGTTGCTGGAGGCGGGCGTGCGCGTCGCCATCACCGACCGGGCGGACGGAACGCTGGATGCGGCGGTGGACGAGTTGTCGTCGCTGGGCGAGGTCATCGGGGTCACCGGCGACGTGACGAAGCCCGATGACGTGCGGGCGATCTGGGCATCGGTGCGCGACCGGCTGGGCGATCCGGATATCTACGTCAACGCCGCGGGCGTGACCGGCGCGACGGGCGATTTCCTCGACGTCGACGATGCCGGCTGGCTGAAGACGCTCGACATCAACCTGATGGGGGCGGTGCGGATGTGCCGCGAGGCCATTCCGGCGATGCGTCGTGGCGGCTGGGGCCGGATCGTCCTGTTCGCCTCCGAAGACGCGGTGCAGCCCTATGTCGACGAACTGGCCTATTGCGCGTCGAAGGCGGGTATCCTCAGCCTCGCGAAGGGGCTTTCCAAGGCCTATGGCGGCGACAACGTGCTGGTAAACACCGTCTCGCCCGCCTTCATCGCCACGCCGATGACCGACAAGATGATGCGCAAGCGCGCCGACGAACGCGGCGAACCCTTCGAGGCGGCGATCGACAGCTTTCTCGCGGAGGAACGGCCCGGCATGGTCCTGAAGCGGCGCGGACGCGCGGAGGAAGTGGCGGCGGCGGTCGCCTTCCTGTGTTCGGAGCGCGCCAGCTTCATCAACGGCGCCGGCCTACGGGTCGATTCCGGGTCGGTCTTCACCATCGCCGGATAAGATAAACACCGCGATGTCATGGGGATATTAGCGGCGCGTCGATCGCTTGGTCCCGTGACACGATGACACGGGATCATGACGATGGCTAAAACAGCGGCTGAGACAGCGCCTAGAACAGCAGTAGTGACGGGCGGCAGCGCCGGTATCGGTCTGGCGACGGCGGAAAGACTGGCCAAGGCGGGCTGGCAGGTCGCGATCATCGCGCGCGATCAGGAACGGCTCGACGCCGCGCATGCCATGCTGGCGGCGCACGGCACGGCCATCCTGGCGATCAGCGCCGATGTCGCCGATGCGGAGGCCGTCGATGCCGCCGCCGACCGGATCGAGCGGGAACTGGGGCCGATCGGGGCTTGGGTGAACAACGCCATGTCGACCGTGGTGGCCCCCGCCGACCGGATCACCCCGGCGGAGTATCAGCGGGTCACCGCGACCACCTATCTCAGCCAGGTGTACGGCACGCTGGCCGCGTTGCGTCATATGAAGCCGCGCGGACACGGGGCCATCGTGCAGGTGTCGTCGGGTCTCGGGATTCGCGCGGTGCCGTTGCAGGCGGCCTATTGCGCCGCCAAGTTCGCGGTATCCGGCTTCACCGATGCCCTGCGCGCCGAACTGATCGGCGACAAGGTGCCGGTGACGTTGTCGGTGGTCTATCTGCCCGCGGTCAACACGCCGCAGCCGGGCTGGGCGCGCAACCATACCGGGCGTGAACAGGTGCTGCCCGATCCGCTGTTCGATCCGCGCCTGTGCGCCGAGGCGATCGTGTCGGCGATCGACGATCCCCAGCGCGAGATCTGGGTGGGGCGCTCCACGCTCCAGATGGCGGTCGCGCAGGCGCTGGTGCCGAACTTCGCCGACCGGCAGGCCAGCGGGTTCGCGGAGCAACAACTGGGCGACGCGACGGGATCGAAGACCGGCAACCTCGATGCGCCCGTGCCCGGCCCCGCCCGGATCGACGGCGACGCCACCGACCGCGCGATCTCGAACCGGCACGAATTCTTCACGTCGCGCCAGCGCGACATGCTCAAGATCGGGATCGGCGGCGGGATCGCCGGGCTGGGTGCGCTGGCCGGCTTCGGCCTCTCGCACCTGCGGTCACGATCGAACCGCAACGGCTGATATCCGGGGATCAGGCCGGCGGCGCCACCATCCCGGCCAGCCGCCGGCCCGACAGCCATGCCGCCTCGACCCGGCTGCCGGGCAACCAGTCGCCGCAGACGCCCAGTCGCCCCGCCCCGTCCCACAGCGCGTCCTGACCCAGCCGTCCCGATTTCGCGTAGCGCCAGCGATGGGCGCTGGTGGCGACCGGCGACGGCAGGTCCACGCCGCTGTCTTTGGCGAACGCCGCGATCAGCGCGCCTTCCACGCTGGCGGGGTCGTCCTCGATATGCTCGGTTGACCATGCCGCGGTCGCCTGCAACACCCACGCCTCCGCCGCGGCGCGACCGGGCTTCGAGGAATTGCGCACGGCGGAGGCGATGATGCCCCGGTCGGTCAGGCGATCAGCGCTAATCGGCAGCCGCCGGTCATAAGCCGCCATCACCGTCCAGCACGGATCGGACGGCGTCGCCCGCGCCTGCCCGGCCCAGTCCGGCCGGTGGGCCTCGACCAGCGGGGCGACCTGTTCGGCGGGCACCGCGACGATCGCCGCGTCGAACGACATCGCGTCGACATCGTCGCCATGGCAGGCCCAGCCATCGCCGGTCCGCGTCAGCCGGTCGATACGGCGATGCCAGCGCACGTCCAGATGCGCGGCGAGATCGCGGATCGGGGCATTCATCGCCGGGGTGCCGACCCAGGCATCGTCACCCGCCGCCGCCCAGCGCGCGACATAGCCGCCATCGGCCCAGCGTTCGATCCGGGCGACGAACGCCGGGTCGCGCGCCGTCATGTATTGCGCCCCGTGATCGAACCCGATCTCGCCGAGGTCGGTCGTCAGCCGCCGCGTCGACATGCGACCGCCCGGACCACGCCCCTTGTCGAACACGACGACGTCATGACCCGCCTCCACCAGCGCGGTCGCGCAGGACAGGCCCGCCATGCCGGCCCCGACAATCCCGATCCGCATCCGTTATTCCTCCAGCAGCCGTGCCGTGGCCTCACGACCCGGCCCGATATACGCGTTTCGGGGCAGCGTCGCCGGCACCGACACGGCGGGGACCGTCCGTGATGCCGCCGTCGCCAGCCATGCCGCCCCGCCATCCCGGTGGCGGGTCGATCCGTCGCCGCGCCCCGCGACCCGGCCGTAGACCGCCCGCTCGTTATCGGCGGGGGAGCCCGCGAACATCGCCGCGATGTTGCCATAGGTCGACGGGTCCCGGCCATCCAGGCTCAGTCGATCGTTCAGATAACAGGCGGTGGCCCAGGCGGTGTCGGGATCGGGCGTCATCGCGATGATCCGCTTGCCCCAGTACATGCGCAGGTTGTTGTGCATCCAGCCATCGATCAGGAACTGGCGCTGGCAGGCGTTCCAGCTTTCGTCGCGCGTCTCGCCGCGCAGCATCGCCGTCAGCGTCTCCCCCTCGGGCCGGGGATCATCTGCATGGTCCGCCAGCGTGTCCCGCGCCCAGGCCGGCACGCGGTCGTATCGGGCCGGCGCGTCCAGCATCCGCGCCTGATGGTGGAACCACTCGCGCCAGCCGAGCAGTTCGTCGGCGAACTTGGCCTTGTGCCGGGCACCGGCGGCGGCCGCCGTCACCGCGGCCATCACCTCGCGCGGCCCCAGCACGCCGAAATGGAGATAGGGCGACAGTCCGCTCGCCCCTTCCGGTCGCGTCGCGTCGTTGCGGGCGGTGGCGTAACCGGGCAGCACGTCCGCGACCAGCCGGTGCAGCCGGGCCTGCGCCGCGACGCGACCGGCCGGGTGCATGACGCTGGCCGGCAGGCTGTGATCGATCGACAGCCCGGCGATCAGCGCGTCGGTATCCATTTCCTCGATCCGGTCCGGCGTGAAGGGCAGCGGGCCATCATGGGGCGCGACCGTCGGCACCACGTCCTCCCCCGCCATCCAGCCGGCCCGCTCCGGCTCGTGCCGCCGCAGGAAACCGGATCGCCCGCGCACATCGTCGCCGATCACGGCGGGCGGGACCAGGCAGGCCGCGTTGACCGCGAACACCGCCACCGCCGCCCGCGCGGCGACCCGTTCCGACTGCCGGCGCGCGACGAAGGCGGGCTGATCCTCCAGCACGATCGCCGCGGCGTTCGCACCGAGGCGGTGGACCAGCCCCTGCTCGCGATGCCCGGCACGATCGACATGGTGGACGCAGGTCAGCCCCCGCGCCCGGCAATCCGCCGCCAGATCGCGACCGGCCCCCAGGATGAAGTGGTGCAGGCGATCCGACGCATAGGGATAATCCTCGGCGATGCCGTGATAGACCAGCACCGGCAGCCGCAATGCGTTGCCGAGGCGCACGGCCGCGTCGATCACCGGGTTGTCGCGCGCCCGCAACGCCTGTTGCAGCCAGCACAGCACATGATCCCCGGTCGTGCCGAGGGGCTGGTCGTTGAGCGCGCGCACCCGTGGCGCCTCCCGCCAGTCGGCAAGCCCCGTCGGCAGATCGCGCGTCATCGCTTCATGCCCCCCGACATCCGTCCTGTCCGCCCGGCCGCACGGGCGGAGGCCCGGCGCCAGGCCACGAACGCGATCACACCCACGCCACCCAGCGCGACGATCGGTACCCCGCCGCCGCCCGAGCGGCCACGCGGCTCCACCTGTTTTCCGCCGGGCGGGTGATCGTCATACCGCGACAGGTCGACATCCTTCGACCGCCCCCCGAACAGCTTGCCGGTGACGCGGCGCACCACGGGGCGGCTCGCCACGTTCAGCACCGCGTGCAGCAGGCGGATACCCGGCCGGCTGTGCGGATTGGCGAGGCGCGGCGCGATCGTCGGAACGCCCTGCGCATCCTCGACCATCGGCCGCATCGCCTGTTCATAGGCGGCGAACGCCGTCGGCACGTCGGCGGTGCGGATCAGTTCCGCCGCCAGCACATAGGCACCGGTGATCGCCAGCGTCGTGCCATAGCCGGCGATCGGGGTGGCGCACCACGCGGCGTCGCCGGTCAGGGCCACGCACCCGGCCGACCAGCGCGGCATCCGCACCTGCCGAAGGACGTCGAAGTAGAAATCGTCGGTGTCCGCCATGCCGGCCAGCACCCGCCCGGTCTGCCAGCCTGCCCCGGCGAAGCGGTCCCGCAGCCACGACTTCTGGCGGTCGGCGTCCCAGTCCTGCTCGCCGCCGGGCGGTTGCTGCACCGACAGCATGGCGCGGGTGGTGCCGTGCCGGTCGGGGCGGAGCGACACGCTGCGACCGCCCGGTGCATTGTACCACCGCCACATCCGGTCGTCGTCCGGCATCCGCGGAATGGTGAAATAGGCGATCGTCAGGTTCATCCAGCGCGACCGGTTCTCCCCCGGGAACACCAGCGCGCGCGTCGCCGATCCCACCCCCTCCGCGATGATGACCGCGTCATATCGCTCGACATGGCCGCTGGCGAAGGTGACGGTCGCCCCCGTGCCGTCCTGCCCGATATCGGCGATGCGATCGCCGAAGCGGTAGGTCGAATGCTCGCGGGCCGCGTCGTACAGCAATCGGGCCAGATCGCCGCGCAATATCTCCATCTCGGCGGTCGGCCCGTCGGTGCCGTCGGCGGGGAAAGCGGCCGCCACCCGGCCGTCCGCCTCGACCCATGCCGTGCCCTTTTCGCCCGTGCCATGATCCAGCGCGGCGCGCTCCAGCCCCATCCGGCGCATCACGTCGCGACCGACGCCGCGAACGTCGATGTTCTGGCCGCCGTCACGGAAGGCGGGCGCCCGCTCGACCACGGTGACGTCGAAGCCGGCGCGGCCAAGCCACCAGGCGACGGTATTGCCGGCGACGCTCGCGCCGGCGATCAGGATATGGCGGGACATGGAAAGGCTGCTCCTCGTCCCGCTCAACGATCGGCAGCCGATAAGTCGCCCGGCCATCCCGATAATCCGCCCGATACTCCGTGTCGCCATGCCGGGGCGGCGTTTGCCCGGCTGGCGCGTTCCGGCCATCATGAGCCACTCCCATGACCGCTATCCCTACAGCGCCATCGTCGATCGCCCGGCCTATGACTGGCCGGGCGGCCGTCGCCTCGCCATCTATCTGGGTATCAATCACGAGGTGTTCGATTTTGGCGGCGGACTGGGACCGCAGCTCGCCCCGTCGCAGACCGAACCCGACGTGATGAACTATGCGTGGCGCGATTACGGCAACCGCGTCGGGGCATGGCGGTTGATCGACCTGTTCGACCGGCTGAGGCTGCGCACCACCGCGCTGCTCAATGCCGACGTGCTCGACCGGTGTCCCGGTCTGGCGGAGGCATGTCGGGACCGGGGCGACGAGATCGCCGCGCACGGCGGCAGCAACGCGAAGGCGCAGGGCAGCATGTTCCGCCCCGGCGAGGACCGGATGATCGCCGACGTGACCGACCGGCTGGCCAGTCTGGGCGTCCGCCCCACCGGATGGCTGGGCCCGTGGATTTCCGAAAGCCGCCACACCCCGGATCTGCTCGCCAAGGCCGGCTATCGCTATGTCCTCGACTGGGCGCATGACGATCAGCCGACCCGTCTGTCGACCGCCCATGGCGGGTTGCTGTCGGTGCCCTATTCGCAGGAGATCAACGACCTGCCCGCCATCGTCGCCCGCCATCAGGAGGCGGAGGGGTTCGCGGGGATGATCCGCGATGCGGTCGCGCAGTTGCTGTCGGAATGCGATCGTCGCCCACTCGTCCTCGGCATCGCGCTCCACCCCTTCATCATGGGGCAGGCGCACCGCGTGCCCGCCCTCGCACGGGTGCTGACCGAATTGCGCGAGGCCAACGATCCCCGCATCTGGTGGACGACCGCCGGCGAGATCGCCGCGCATGTCGAGGCGAACGGACTGGCCACCTGACCCGTCCTGCCCCGTTGCGCGGCGCGCGGGGCGGGTCAGGCCGCCGTCGGAACCAACCCGACCGGCGATCGGCCCGCCTCCGACCGGACCTGACCGGCCCGGCGGACCGGCGCGCCACGTCCGCCCCTGTCGGGCCGTGCGACCTTGAACCGGCTGGCCTGATCGGCAAGCTGCCCGACATCGCCCGCCAGATTGCGCGCGGCGGCGGAGGTTTCCTCGACCATCGCGGCATTCTGCTGGGTCGACTGGTCCATCATGCCGATCGCCGCCGAAATCTGGGTGATCGCCGCCGACTGCGCCTGATTGTCCGCCGCCATCGTCGCCAGCAGTTCGTGAACCTGCGTCACGTCGCCCGAGATATTGGCGAGTGCCCCGTCGACCTTGGTCACCGCCTCGACCGCGGTGACAATATCGGTCTGCGTGACCGTCAGCTGGTCGCGGGCCCGCTTGGCCTCCTCTTCGGCGCGCATCGCCAGCGCCGACACCAGATCGGCGACGACCGCGAAGCCACGGCCCGCGTCACCCGCCCGGCCGGCTTCGACCGCGGCGTTCATCGCCAGCACCCGCGTCTGGAACGCGATCTTGTCGAGCCCCTCGATCACCGAATCGATGCCCTTGGCGCTGTCCGATACCCGGCCCATCGCCTGCACCGCCTCGTCCGCCACCGCGCGGCCGCCACCGACCGTGGCGATCGCCTGATCGGCGCGCTCCACCGTCCGCGTCGCCGCCACCGCCGACGCGCGCAGACGACCGTCCATCTGCGTCACCGACGCGGCGGTCTCCTCCAGCGAGGCGGCGTTACTCTCGGTACGCCGTGCGAGGTCTTCGGAGGCCTGCGCGATCTCGCCGGAACCGGTGCGGATCGCGGTCGCGCTTTCCGATACCGAGCCGATCAGGTCGTGCAGCCTGTGCAGCGCGCCGTTGAAATTGGCCTTCAGGGCCGCATACTCGGCGGGGAAATCCGTATCGATCGTCGTGGTCAGGTCACCCCCCGACAGGTGCGACAGATGGATGGATACGGTATCGACCACCATCTTCTGCTCGGCATCGGTGCGGGCCTTCGCCTGATCGGCCGCCTGTTTGGCGATGCCGTCCTGCCGGAACACGGCGACCGCGCGCGCCATCTCGCCGATCTCGTCATGCCGCTGGGTACCGGGGACTGACAGGTCGTGGCGTCCCTGCGCCAGCGCGGTCATCATCTGCCCCATCGCCGCCACGGGGCGAAACATGACGCGCGCCGCGATCATGCACCCGGCAGCCGCGATCAGGGTCACCACGATGGCGATCGTCAGTTGCCGGCGCTCCACCGAATCGACCTGCGCGAAGAAGTCCGCGGTCGGGATGCCGACGAACAGCACGCCGATCACGTGGCCATCGGCATCCCTGATCGGATCATAGGCGGCGAAATAGGGCTTGCCGAGGATATCGGTCGTGCCGCGATAGCGTTCGCCACGGCCCAGCACCGCGTCATGGGCCGGCCCCTGCTTCAGCGTGGTGCCGATCGCCCGCGTCCCGTCGTCCTTCTTGACGTTGGTGCTGATCCGCATGTCCTCCCGGAATATCGTCGCCGTGCCACCGACCAGCGACTTGATGCGGTCGACCACCGCATCGTTGCCGTTGAGGAGCGTCCCGCCGACATAGAGGCGATCGCCCTCGGCCCGGAAGCCCTTGCCGGCGGTATGCAGGACCGACCAGGCGACGCGCATGTTGCTTTCCTGGCGCTCGGCACCCTGGATCACCGCGCTGTCGTACAACACGGTATGCATGCCGATCGCGGTCGTCGCGGACAACGCGATCAGGGCGATGACGATCATGATCGTCATCTTCGCCGACATGCGCAGCCGGTTGAGCGTGTTGCCGATCGCCCTCGTCATGGTCACTTCCTCGCATTCCGGTACGGGGCCGCGGTCGACGGCCGGTCGAATGAACGGGGGGACAAGCCCGATCCGCATCCCGCCGCCCCCATTATCCGCCGAATATTATAGCAGTCTTAATGCCCTTTCCCCCGCCGCCGCCGATGCGGACATCCGGCCGGAACATCCATGTTGCGTCACGGCGACCATCGGGCATGATGCCGCGGCAACCACGCCGGGAACATCCTTTGCGCCTTACCCTCGCCCTTACGCTGCCTGCCGCCACCCCCGCCCCCACGCCCGTCATCGCGGAGCGGGCGAAGTGAGGGCGCCGTCCGCCCTGCGCCTCGCGGCGGTCGCGTTGCTGCTCGCCGGTGGCGGCGGCGCCGTCCACGCACAGGCCGACAAGCCCGCCGCGACCCCCGCGAAGAAGGCGGAGGACACCACGAAACGGCCGCCGCTGCCCGCCGACCGCTCCATCGCGCAGACCGCGCGGATCGGCGGCCGGACGATCGCCTATCGCGCCACCGTCGGCACGATCACGGTCCGCGACGACACCGGCAAGGAGATCGGGCAGGTCACCTATACCGCCTACACGGTGCCCGGCCGCGATCCCGGCCGCCCCGTCACCTTCGCCTTCAACGGCGGACCGGGGGCGGCATCCGTCTACCTCAATCTGGGGGCGGTCGGGCCGAAGCGCGTGCAGTTCGGCGCACAGGGGGATGCCCCGTCCGATGCGCCGATCGCGCGCGACAACCCCAACAGCTGGCTGGATTTCACCGATCTGGTCTTCATCGATCCGATCGGCACCGGCTTCAGCCGCAGTCTGGTCGACGAGGCGGAAACGAAGAAGGCGTTCTTCGCGAACGATCCCGACATCCGGTATCTGTCCAAGGTCGTCTACGACTGGCTGGTCGGGGAGGGGCGGCTGCGCTCGCCCAAATACCTGATGGGCGAAAGCTATGGCGGCTACCGCGCGCCGCGCATCGCCTATGAACTGCAATCGCAGATCGGGGTCGGCGTGAACGGCCTCATCATGGTGTCCCCCTATCTCGACCCCGCCGTCGGTGACGATGCCACCGCCCTGTCCCCCCTGCCGTGGATGATCGGCCTGCCGTCGATGGCGGCGGCGACGCTGGAACGGCAGGGGCGGCTGACCCCGGCCGCGATGGCCGATGTGGAGGCGTATACCCGCGGCGATTTCGCCCGCGACCTGCTGCGCGGCCGATCCGATCCGGCGGCGACGGACCGGATCGTCACGCGCGTCACCGAGCTGACCGGGCTGGAACCCGCGCTCGTCCGCCGGCGGGGCGGCCGGATCGACACCGGCACCTATCTGCGCGAGATCCACCGCGCCGACGGGACGATCGGCAGCGTGTACGACTCCAACGTCACCGCCTTCGATCCCTTCCCCTGGTCCGCGCAGCAACAGTCGAACGATCCGATCCTCGACGCGCTGATCGCCCCCACGACCAGCGCGATGGTCGATTTCGTCACGCGCGAGGTCGGATGGAAGACCGACGCCCGCTACAACGCGCTGTCCTATGCCGTGAACCGCGCCTGGGATCGCGGCAAGCCGGCGGACACGCCGGTCGCCGATCTGCGCAAGGCGATCGCCAACGATCCGAAGATGCGGGTGATGATCGTCCATGGCTGGGACGACCTGTCCTGCCCGTTCTTCGCCTCCCGCCTGATCGTCGACCAGATGCCGGCCTTCGGCCAGGCCGAACGCGTGCAGCTCCGCGTCTATGCGGGCGGCCACATGTTCTACAGCCGCAACGACAGCGGCGCCCAGTTCAAGGCGGATGCACGACAGATTTACCGGTGAAGCCGGTCACGGCGACATTCTGGATGGCTCGCGCAGATGCCGCTGCGCGACCGCCCTCACCCGATGCCGCGCGCATCGGTCCGCCCCGTTTCCGGGGCGGTCGGCGAATGTTTGATAATTAAATGGCGGAGAGGGTGGGATTCGAACCCACGGTACCCGTGAGGGCACGCCGCATTTCGAGTGCGGTACATTCGACCACTCTGCCACCTCTCCGCAGAAGGAACGGGCCGGTCGCGTGAACGACGGGCCGATCGGTCGAGGGCGGGCCTCTAGCCCAAGGAATCGCGGCGCACAAGCCCGTTACGGCACGTCGTCGCCACCCCGGTCGCGTCCGCGATTCGCGGCTCGGCTTGTTGGCCATCGCGACAGCGCCTAGATGATGGGGATGCCCCGTCACGTCCACCTCGATCGCTCCGCCCCGTCCCGTCCGCCGTCGGGCGGGGCGGAGCCGGTCGCCCCGCCGATCGCGCATGCCCGCTTCACCATCGGCGATGTCGTGCGCCACCGCATGTTCGATTTCCGCGGCGTGATCTTCGACATCGATCCGGTCTTCGCCAATACCGACGAATGGTACGACGCGATCCCCGAAGGCATCCGGCCGCGCAAGGACCAGCCCTTCTACCACCTGCTCGCCGAGAACATCGAATCGAGCTACGTCGCCTATGTCAGCCAGCAGAACTTGGTGCCGGACGACAGCGACGAACCGATCGACCATCCCGCGATCCCCGGGCTGTTCACCGGCTTTGCCGACGGGCGCTACCGCCTGCGCGACGAACATCGCCACTAACCGTCGCCGGGCGCCTGCGCGAGGTTGACAAGCGACGCCCCTTTGCCTAGCTGGCCCTTCTTCCCGCCGGGCCATTGTCCGGCGTGGACTATGTATTTTGGAAAGTGATGAGGGCCATGTTCGCAGTCGTGCGCACGGGCGGCAAGCAGTATCGCGTCGCCGCAGGAGACAAGATCGTCGTCGAGAAGATCGACGGTGACGCCGGTTCGTCCGTGACGCTGGGCGATGTCCTGCTCGCGGGCGAAGGGTCGGAAATGAAGTCGGTTGCCGGCCTGACGGTCGCTGCCGAGATCGTGGCGCAGGCGAAGGCCGAAAAGGTCATCGTCTTCAAGAAGCGTCGCCGTCACAATTATCGTCGTCGCAACGGCCATCGCCAGAACCATACGATCCTCAAGATCGTTTCGGTCGGCTGAGCGGCACGCGAACAGGAGGTATTCGACATGGCACATAAGAAAGCAGGCGGTTCGTCGCGCAACGGTCGTGATTCGGCCGGCCGTCGTCTCGGCGTGAAGAAGTTCGGCAGCCAGGAGTGCGTCGCCGGCAACATCCTCGTGCGTCAGCGCGGCACCAAATTCTATCCGGGCGCGAACGTCGGCATCGGCAAGGATCATACCTTGTTCGCGCTGGTCGATGGTCGCGTCGCGTTTGCCAAGGGCAAGCTCGGCCGCAGCTATTGCTCGGTAGAGATTATGGCAGAGGCCGCCGAATAACATCGGACAACCGACCGGGTTGTCCACCAGGACGACCCGGTAGTTCCGGCAACGGAACCAGCCAGAAAAAGGGAGACGGGTCGCCCCGGCTCCCTTTTTTCTTGTGCTCCCTCCCCCGCCCGTTGTCGCCGTCCCGTCATCCCGGCGTGGCATGGCTGCGGGCGACGCGACGAGGAGAGGCAAGATGTTCGCGCGGACGCCAAGACTGACATTACGACCCGCCTGGCCGGAGGATGCCCCGGCGCTGACCGCGGCAATCGCCGACGAGCGCGTCGTGCGGATGCTGACGCGGGTGCCGCACCCCTATGCGCTGGCGGATGCCGCAGACTGGATCGCGCAGCCGCGCGGTAGCCACGACCCGCGCTTCGTCATCGTCGCGCATGATGGCGGCGAGCCACGGCTGATCGGCGGCATCGGCATCGGCGATGACGGAGGTGCCGCGAATCTCGGCTACTGGCTGACGCCCGCCGCCTGGGGCCGGGGCTATGCGACGGAGGCGGGGCGCGCCGTGGTCGACATGGCCCGCCACGCGCTGCCGATCGACCGGCTGGAGGCATGGCATTTCGCCGACAACCCGGCATCGGGCCGCGTCCTGCGCCGGCTGGGCTTCCGGCCGACCGGGCGCACCCTGGCGAAGCGTTCCGTTGCCCGGCCCGAGGCGGCGCCCAGCATCGAATACACGCTCGATCTCGCGGAAGACGGCCGAGCGCCGATGCCGATCGCGGCCTAGAGCCGGATGACATCAGGTGGAACCGGATGTTCGTCGTTGCGAGCGGAGCGAAGCAATCCAGGGCGTCCGGGTCCGGCACTGGATTGCTTCGCTGCGCTCGCCATGACGGATCAATCTGGTGTCATCCGACTCTAGCCCGTCCATCGCGCGCCCGGCGGGATGCAGCGCCCCTCCCGCCCATTCCCGGCAGGAAGGGACAAACGGCGAGGCCGGTCGATCCGGCCGACCTGTCCTACAGGGCCCGATCGGGCTACGACGGCACGATATCGGGGCAAGGATCGCCAACGGTCCGCGCCCCGCCGCTCTTTCCACCGTCAACGCCCCCACGAATCACCCCTGTAGGATGGGACTTTCGTGACTTTCCGGTGTGACTTTCCGCCGTCGCCGGTCACGGCCGAATCGCCCTACGCCGCCGCCAACCGCCGGGCATCGGGCAGCAGCGCATCCTCATATTCGCTCTCGGCCAGCGCGATCAGCGCGCGGTCGTCATGCTTCCACGGATGGAAGCCGGGCAGGAAATAGCTGAACCACACGCCCGCCACCTTGCGTGCCATGCCGGGGCGGCCGAACGCGTACCACGCCAGCTTCGCCCATACCTTCGGCCCGGTCATCCCGTCCTGCCGCAGCAGTTCGAGCATCCCCTTGCGCCGGCCCTGGAAGAACTTCCACGTGGTGATCAGCATCACCAGCGACTTCACCTTCCACCGCCGCCACCGGCTCCAGTCGCGCGTCGCGTGCAGCCAGGTGTCATAGGCGACGCCCTTGTGCTCGATCTCCTCGGCGGCATGCCATTGCCACAGCCCCGCCGCCTGCGCCTCGCCCCCCGCCAGATGGCGCGGATTGGCGATCAGCTCGTGCGCCAGCATCGCGGTGAAATGCTCCAGCGCCATCGTCGCGGCCAGATTGCCGATCGGGTGCCGCCCCTTGGTCAGCGCCAGCGCCTCGTCGACATGACGTTCCAGCAGCGTGACGTCATATCCTTGTGCGGTGACGTGCCGGTTGAAGGCGACATGCTCGCGGCTGTGGATCACCTCCTGCTTCACGAACGCCTGGATCTCGGCGTGCAGCTTGGGCGGGGTGCCGTCGCGGAACGCCTTCACGCTCTCGCAGAAATAGGCCTCGCCCTTGGGGAACGTCACCGACAGCGCGTTGTAGAATGCGGTCGCGATCGGATCGTCGTTCAGCCAGTATCGCCCCAGCCGCGTGCCGCGGCCGAAGCGCACGTCGCGCGGCGTGATCGTCAGGTCGGCGGGAGTGGTTGCCTTCGCCATAAACTTCTCCAAGGGTAGCATCAGCGACATACCGTCAAACTACTTACATTGATGTAAATAAGGTCCGCTTTTTCCCATGTCAAACCGCCGCCGTCTGGCGCCCGAAGAATCGCGCGCCGCCGCGCTGGATGCCGCGCGCGCGCTGCTGATCGAGGCGGGGCCGCAGGGCGTCACGCTGAAGGCGGTGGCGGCGCGAATCGGGCGGACCCACGCCAACCTGCTCCATCATTTCGGCTCGGCCGGCGGGCTTCAGCACGCGCTCGCCGAACGAATGGCGGCGGATATCACCGCCACGATCGGGGCCGCCGTGCTGGCGGCGCGCGCCGGCACGCAGGACCCGCGCACGATCGTCGACCTCACCTTCGACGCCTTCGACCGCGAAGGCGCCGGGGCGCTGGCCAGCTGGATGATCCTCACCGGCAATCACGATGCGCTTGGCCCGATCCTGCAGGCGATCCACGATCTGGTCGATCAGCTCGCCTCGGGCACCGGCATCGGCGCGCGGCCGATCGCGGAGGAGACGCTGCACTTGGTGCTGATGGCGCTGGGCGACGCGCTGCTCGGCGCGCCGATGGCCCGCGCGCTCGGCCTGTCGCGCACCCGCGCCCGCGAACTGGCGCTGGCGGCGCTGTTGGGGTCGGACGCCGCCCGCCAGCGAGAGGATGACGCGCCCGCCTCCACCGGGTAAGGGGGCGCCATGCATTTTCTCGACCAGGCCAAGATCTTCTGCCGCTCCGGTTCCGGCGGCCCCGGCGCCGTCAGCTTCCGGCGCGAAAAGTTCATCGAATATGGCGGCCCCGACGGCGGTAACGGCGGCAAGGGCGGCGACATCATCTTCGAAGCGGTCGCCGGCCTCAACACGCTGATCGACTTTCGCTACACCCAGCATTTCCGCGCCCCGCGCGGCTCGGGCGGGTCGGGCAGCAACCGCACCGGCGGCGGCGGCGACGATCTGGTCATCCGGGTGCCGGTCGGCACGCAGGTCCTGTCGGAGGACAAGGAGGAGGTGCTGCTCGACTTCACCAAGGTCGGCCAGCGCGAGATATTCCTGCGCGGCGGCGACGGCGGTCGCGGCAATGCCAGCTACAAGACCTCGACCAACCGCACGCCGCGCCAGCACGGCACCGGCTGGCCCTGCGAGGAGGCATGGGTCTGGCTGCGGCTGAAGCTGCTGGCGGATGCCGGCCTCGTCGGCCTGCCCAATGCCGGCAAGTCCACCTTCATCAACACCGTCACCAATGCGCAGGCCAAGGTCGGCGAATACGCCTTCACCACCACCCGCCCGCAGCTGGGCGTGGTCCGCCACAAGCAGCGCGAGTTCGTGATCGCCGACATCCCCGGCCTGATCGAGGGCGCGGCCGACGGCGCCGGCATCGGCGACCGGTTCCTCGGCCATATCGAACGGTGCCGGGTGCTGCTGCATCTGGTCGACGCCAATGACGACGATGTCGCCGAAAGTTATCGCATCGTCCGCGCCGAACTGGAGAATTACGGCGGCGGTCTGGTCGACAAGCCGCACGTCGTCGCGCTCAACAAGATCGACACGCTCGACGACGAACTGATCGAGGCGCTGTCCGCCGAACTGGCCGAGGCATCGGGCACCGACGTCATCCCGCTGTCGGGCGCCAGCGGCATCGGCGTCGACTGGGTGCTGGACCAGTTGATCGAGGCGGTCGGCCCCGAAGCGGGTGCGGCGGTGGAGGACGATGGCGAGGAGGACCGGGTGGAATGGTCGCCGCTATGATCGATGCGGTGATCGACGTCGTGACCGGCCGGCCATCGGCACGACGCGCGCCCCGCTGACGCGGCCCGTCATGGTCTTCAGGCCCCTGCTTGCCGGTGCGACGCTGTCGGAACGGCTGGTCGCGTCGGTCGGCGCGATGATCGCCATCGCGCTGACGATCGTGGTGTGCGCCGGGTTGCCGCTGGCGATGGCCGACCTCCCGATCATCGTCGCTCCGCTCGGCGCGTCGGCGGTGCTGGTGTTCGCGGTGCCCGCCAGCCCGCTGGCGCAGCCTTGGCCGGTCGTCGGCGGCAACGTCATCTCCACGCTGGTCGGCGTCGCCGTCTTCAACGCCATCCCGGATACCACGATCGCCGCGGGGGTCGCGGTCGGCGCGGCGATCCTGGTCATGTCGCTGTGCCGCTGCCTTCATCCGCCGGGCGGTGCCGCCGCGCTGACCGCGGTGATCGGCAGTCAGGGCATCCACGCGGCGGGCTATGCCTTCGCCTTCGCGCCCGTCGGGATCAACTCGATCGCGCTCGTCTCGATCGCGATGTTCATCCACCGCGCCACCGCCCGCAATTATCCGCACGAACCCGTCGTCGCGCCCCCCGCACCCGGTCCGTCGCGGTTCGATCCGTCCGATCTCGACGCCGCGCTCGCCGACATGCACGAAAGCTTCGACATCGCGCGTGACGATCTCGACGCGCTGCTCGCCCATGCCGAACGCCATGCCATGATCCGGTCCGCCGGGCGCGCGGCCGCCGATCGTCGGCCATGACCGTCATCCTCCAGTCAGGCAGCGCCCGTCCGTGACCCTCTTCGCCCCCGCCACCACCCCCCGCCTCGTCGTCAAGGTCGGCTCGGCGCTGCTCGTCGATCCCGACGGGGCGGTGCGGCGCGACTGGCTGGCGACCCTCGTCGCCGACATCGCCGATCGTGCCACGGCGGGGCAGCAGGTGGTGATCGTGTCGTCGGGCGCGATCGCGCTCGGGGCACGGCGGCTGGGGCTGGCGAAGGGTGGCCGCGCCAGTCTGGAAGACGCGCAGGCCGCCGCCGCCACCGGCCAGATCGTGCTGGCGCAGGTGTGGAGCGAACTGCTCGCCGGCCACGGCATCGCGGCGGCGCAGATGCTGGTGACGCTCGGCGATCTGGAGGACCGGCGGCGTTACCTGAACGCGGCGGCGACGCTGGGCCGGCTGGCCGGGCTGGGCGTGGTGCCGATCATCAACGAGAACGACAGCGTCGCGACCGAGGAAATCCGCTTCGGCGACAACGACCGGCTCGCCGCCCGGGTCGCGCAGGCGGCGGGCGCGCAGGGCGTCGTGCTGCTGTCCGATGTCGACGGGCTGTACGACGCCAATCCCAGCCACGATCCCGCCGCGCGGCACATCCCGGTGATCGAGCGGATCGACGCGGTCGCCGCGATGGCGGATGCGCGATCGGCCTCGGGTATGGGATCGGGCGGCATGGTGTCGAAACTGGCTGCCGCGCGGATCGCGGTCGGCGCGGGCATCCCGCTCGCCATCGCCTCCGGCCGGGTCGACCGCCCCCTGTCGGGCGAGCGGCGGCACAGCCTGTTCGTCGCCGAACGCGCGGCCCCCGCCCGCAAGGCATGGCTGGCCGGCGGCCTGACGGCGGCGGGCGCGATCCATGTCGATGCCGGTGCCGCGGCGGCGCTGGCGGCGGGCGGCAGCCTGCTGGCGGCGGGTGCGACGGCGATCGCGGGCGAATTCCTCCGCGGCGATCTGGTGACCGTGGAGGGACCGGCCGGCACGGTGGCTCGCGGCCTGTCCGAATATGACGCGGGCGAGGCGCGGCGGCTGCTCGGCCGGCGCAGCGACGAACAGGCCGTCATCCTCGGCTATGCCCCGCGCGCCGCGCTGGTCCATCGCAACCATCTGGCGCTGCTATGATCCTCGCCATCACCGGTGGTACCGGCTTCGTCGGCGGCGCGCTGATCCGCCACGCGGTCGCGGCAGGCCACACCGTCCGCGCCCTCGCCCGCCGTCCGCAGCCGGAGCGCGACGGCGTGACTTGGATCGCCGGCGCGCTGGACGAAGCCGTCGCGCTCGACCGGCTGGTCGCGGGATCGGACGCGGTCGTGCATGTCGCCGGCATCGTCAACGCGCCCGATCGCGCCGGCTTCGCGGCCGGCAATGTGGAGGGTACGGAGGCCATCCTCGCCGCCGCCACCCATGCCGGCGCCATGCCGTTCGTCCACGTCTCGTCCCTTGCCGCGCGGGAACCGGACCTGTCGAACTATGGCTGGTCGAAGGCGGCGGCGGAACGGCTGGTCGCGGCATCGTCGCTGCCGTGGTCGATCGTCCGCCCCCCCGGCATCTACGGGCCGGGCGACATGGACCAGCTCGACCTGTTCCGGATGGCGCGCTGGGGCCTCGCGCTGCTGCCGCCGCCGGGGCGGCTGTCGGTGATCCATGTCGACGATCTTGCCCGGCTGCTGCTGGCGCTGGCGACCGGACCCGCCACCCGCGCCATCCACGAGGCGGACGACGGATCGGGTGGCATGACCCATGCCGATTTCTTCGCGACCGGCATCGGCGCGGCGGTGGGGCGGCGGGTATTGCCGCTGCCGATTCCCCGCGCGCTGCTGTCATTGGCGGCGCGGCTGGACCGGCGCTGGCGGGGGGATGCCGCAAGGCTGACCGCCGACCGGGTCGCCTATTTCTGCCATCCCGACTGGACGATCGATCCCGCCCGCCGCCCGCCGCCGGCGATCTGGGCTCCGCAGATCGACACCCGCGCCGGGCTGGCGGACACCGCGCGGTGGTATCGCGCACAAGGATTGCTATAGCCGCCGCAACGCCGCCGCATTCAGCGCCTAGGGAATTGTCATGAGCGACCGCCAGAGCATCTTCGACACCGTCACCGCCCAGATCGAACCCTTCAACAAAAAGGGCGTGGCGCTGACCGACGCCACCACCTTCCAGGGCGATCTGGAATGGGACAGCCTGACCGTCATGGATTTCGTCGCCGCGATCGAGGACGAGTTCGACATCATCATCACGATGAACATGCAGGCGGAGATCGAGAATGTCGGCCAGCTGGTCGATGCCGTCGCGACGCTGAAGGGCGACCGATGACCGAAACCGGATTGCAGGCAGAGGCGGTATCGCTCGATCCGTCGCCGGTCGCCCCCGAACGCGACCTGATGGGCAAGTTCGACCGGCTGATCGCGGAGCGACAGGCGCTGCTCGACAGCGGCGTCATCGATCCCTTCGCGATCGTGATGGACGAGGTCCGCTCCCCCACCGAGGCGGTGATCGGCGGGCGCGAGACGATCCTGCTCGGCACCTACAATTACATGGGCATGACGTTCGACCCGGACGTGATCGCCGCCGGCCACGCCGCGCTCGACGCGTTCGGATCGGGCACTAACGGCAGCCGGATGCTGAACGGCACCTTCCGCGACCATATGGAGGCCGAGGAGGCGCTGCGCGACTTCTACGGCATGTCGGGCGCGATCGTGTTCTCGACCGGCTACATGGCCAATCTCGGCATGATCTCGACGTTGGCGGCCAAGGGTGAATACGTCATCCTCGACGCCGACAGCCACGCCTCGATCTACGACGGCTGCGCGCAGGGCAATGCCGAGATCGTCCGTTTCCGCCACAATTCGGTCGAGGATCTCGACAAGCGGCTCGGTCGCCTGCCCAAGGAACCGGGCAAGCTGGTGGTGCTGGAGGGCGTCTATTCGATGCTGGGCGACATTGCCCCGCTGAAGGAGATGGTCGCCGTCGCCAAGAAGCACGGCGCGATGGTGCTGTCCGACGAAGCGCACTCGATGGGTTTCTACGGCCCCAATGGCCGCGGCGTGTACGAGGCGCAGGGGCTGGAGGGGCAGGTCGATTTCGTCGTCGGCACCTTCTCCAAGTCGGTCGGCACGGTCGGCGGCTTCTGCGTGTCGAACCATCCCAAGTTCGAGGCGATCCGCCTCGCCTGCCGGCCCTACATCTTCACCGCCAGCCTGCCGCCGTCGGTGGTGGCGACCGCCGCCGCCTCGATCCGCAAGCTGGCGACCGCGCACGACAAGCGCGAACGGCTATGGGCCAATGCCCGTGCGCTGCATGGCGGGCTGAAGGCGAAGGGGTTCCGCCTCGGCACCGACACGCCCGACAGCGCGATCATCGCGGTGATCCTCGACGATCAGGTTCAGGCAGTGGCGATGTGGCAGGCGCTGCTGGAGGCGGGATTGTACGTCAACATGGCGCGTCCCCCCGCGACGCCGGCGGGCACGTTCCTGTTGCGCTGCTCGCTATGTGCCGAACATACGCCCGATCAGATCGCCCGTGTCCTCGCCCTGTTCGACGAGGCCGGCCGCGCCCTGGGCGTGATCGCATAGCAAAGTCCATCGTCCATACGACCCGACTTTGCCGGGGGACGATGTTGGAGTAAGCAGGTTCAGTGGACTATGAGGGCGAAAGGGACGCACCGGCAGGCGCCGCATGGTGGCGAACCGTCACCGTCATCGTGCTCGCCCTGGCCGCCGCCATCGTCCTCGTCGGCCTGATCGTCACCCTAGGCGGCGCCAATCGCGAGCGGGACCGCGCGCTGACGCTGCAACGCCACAGCTACGACGTGATGATCCTCGCCCGCACGTTATCCGCCACCATCGCCCGGTCGGAGGCGTCGCTCGGCCGCTACGTCATCTCCGGCGACCGGTCGCAGGGCCAGTTGTATTTCGAAGGGTGGACGCTGGCCGGTTCGCAGATCGACCGGCTCCACCAGTTGACCATCGACAATGCGGATCAGGACCCCGCGATCAATCGCCTGCGCGCCGCCTATCAGGCACGCGGCGAGGAACTGTCGATCACCGCCCTGTCCACCCGCTACGGCAAGAACGGGCAGGCGCTGGCGCGGTTCAACCTGTTGCGCAACGCCGCCTCACTGGTCGCGATCGACCGCGAACTGGACGGCATCATCGTCCGCGAACGCCGCCTGCTGGAGGATCGGGTCAATCGCGCGACCGATTCGGTCGAACGATCCAGCCGTATCGCCGGCGTGCTGGCGGTGTTCGGCGTGTTGCTGGTGCTGGGCGCGGTGATGCTCGGCTGGATGAGCATGACCGCGGTCGAGGAACGCATCCACGCGCGGGCCGATGCCGATGCCGCGCGCGAACGGGCGGAGGCGCTGGCGGCGGCGGTGGCGGATGCGACCACCGAGTTGCGCGTCCAGGAAGCCAAGTTGCGCCAGGTGCAGAAGATGGAGGCGGTCGGCCAGTTGACCGGCGGCATCGCGCACGATTTCAACAATATGCTCGCGGTCGTGCTGGGCGGGCTCGAACTGGCGCGGCGTCATGTCGATGGCGGGCGGGCCGGGCTGCTGCGCCACATCGACAGTGCGATGGACGGGGCCAACCGCGCCGCCGCGCTGACCCGCCGCCTGCTGGTGTTCAGCCGCGAAGAGGCGCTGAAGCCCGAACCGATCGCGATCGGCGCCTTGATCGCGGACATGTCCGACCTGCTCGACCGGACGCTGGGCGACGGCATCACGATCGAGGTGCAGCATGCCGCCGCGGACTGGCTGGTCCGGGCGGACCGGGTGCAGCTGGAGAACGTGTTGCTCAACCTGTGCGTCAACGCGCGCGATGCGCTGGACGGTCGTGGCACGATCCGCATCGGCACCGCCGCGCGGACCCTGACGGAGGGCGAACTGATCCATGGCGCGGCGGGCGATCATATCAGCCTGTCGGTTGCCGATGATGGCTGCGGCATGGCGCCGGAGGTGGCGGAACGGGCATTCGAACCCTTCTTCACCACCAAGGAATCGGGCAAGGGCACCGGTCTCGGCCTCAGCCAGATCTTCGCCTTCGTCCGCCAGCAGGACGGCGACATCGTAATCGACACCGCGCCGGGCCGTGGCACCACCGTGACGCTGTACCTGCCGCGGGACCGTTCGCCCGGCATCGCCGCCGCGCATGACGAGGCACCCGTCCTGCCCGACCGGCAGCGCGACGGTCTGGACATCCTGGTGGTGGAGGACGATCCACGCGTGCTGTCGGCGACGGTCGATGCGCTGGTCGAACTCGGCCACCGGGTGGTGCCGTGCAACGATCCCCTCGCCGCCCCCACGCTGCTCGACGCGCATCCCGATATCGATCTGCTCCTGTCCGACGTGCTGATGCCGAACCAGACGGGACCGGAAATGGTCGCCGGTCTGCACCACCGGCATCCGCATGTCGCCGTCCTGTTCGTCACCGGCTTCGCGGGCGAGGCGGGGGCAGTCGACCTGGCCGGGCATTTCGTCCTGCGCAAACCGTTCACGCTCGCCCGCCTGGAACAGGCGCTGGCGGAGGCGACGCACGGCCAGCGTCGTCCGCCGGAGGGGATCGCCGCCTGAACCGCCGAACGGCTCGCTTTTTCACCTGACGCGGCGGCTTCGCCCCCCTATACCCACGCGACCTTGCCGCCATTCGAGCCCCTCCCCCGATGAAGTCGATCGATCGCTACATGGCGCGGCTCATCGCGCTGCCCCTGTTCGCCACGCTCATCATCTCCGCGATGCTGCTGGTGCTCGACCGCATCCGTCGCCTGTTCGATTTCGTCGCGACGCAGGGTGGGCCGATCGGCGTGGTGTGGCGGATGCTCGCCAACCTGCTGCCCGAATATCTCGGGCTGGGTATTCCGATCGGGCTGATGCTCGGCATCCTGCTGGCGTTCCGGCGCCTCGCCACCTCGTCCGAACTGGACGTGATGCGCGGTGTGGGGATGAGCTATGGCCGGCTGCTGCGCGTGCCGTACATGTACGCGGTCGGGCTGGCGCTCGTGAACCTCGCGATCGTCGGTTATGTGCAGCCGATCGCCCGCTATTATTACGAAGGGCTGCGGTTCGAACTGCGTACCGGCGCGCTGGGCGCGTCGATCAAGGTCGGCGAGTTCACGCATCTCGGCCCCCGCATGACGCTGCGCATCGAGGAAAGCCGCGACAAGGGACGCGATCTCAGCGGGATCTTCGTCCATGTCGACACGCCCAAGAACGACTGGATCGGCGTGACCGCGGAGCATGGCCGCTTCATGGCGACCGACGATCCCAACGTCATCATCTTCCGCCTGACCAACGGTATCCTCGTTCACAACCGGCCCGAGTTCAAGGTGCCGCGGGTGTTGCAGTTCAGCAGCCACGATCTGCCGATCGACTTGCCCAAGCTGGAGAATTTCCGTCAGCGTGGCGGCCGGAACCTCGAATTCACCCTGCCTGAACTGGCCCGGCTGGGTCATGCCGCGGGCACGACCGAGCAGCAGCGCGATTCCAGCCGGTCGGAATTCCATTTCCGCCTGGCGGAGGTGGCGACGATGTTCCTGTTGCCGATGCTGGCACTGGCGCTGGGGGTGCCGCCCAAACGATCCTCGTCGGCGCTGGGCGTGTTCCTGTCGATCGTGATGATCGTCACCTATCACAAGGTGAACGAATACGCGCAGAGCTTCGGCGAACTGGGCCGCGTCGATCCGGCGCTGGCGCTGTGGGTGCCGTTCGCGATCTTCGCCGGACTGGTGTTCTGGATGTACTACACCATCGCCTATGTCCCCGGCGGCCAGCCGATCGGCGCGTTGGAACGCGTGTTCTCCAAGGCGGGCAAGGCGATCGCGGATCGCCTGCCGGGGCGGCGCCGTCGCCGCCGGGCGCAGGAACGGGAGCAGGCGGCATGACCAACAGCATGTTCCCGTCGCGTACCGTCGCGCTCTATACCGGCCGCCTGTTCCTGGTCCGCACGTTCGCCATCCTGTTCGCGCTGGTGCTGGTGCTCCAGACGCTCGACCTGTTGAGCAGCAGCGGCGATATCCTGGCGATGCCGGGCAACACGCAGACGCAGGTGTGGACATATGTCTCGCTGCGCGCGCCGCAGATCATCTCGTTCCTGCTGCCCTTCTGCGTGCTGCTCGGTACGATCCTGACGCTCATCACCATGAACCAGAACAGCGAGGTGGTGGCATTGAAGGCGGCGGGCCTGTCCGCGCATCAGGTGCTGGCGCCGCTGCTGGTCGCCAGCATGGGCGTGGCGGTGGTGTCGTTCGTGTTCAACGACCGCATCGTCTCACGCGCCACCGCGACGCTGACGCAGTGGCAGAACGTCAATTACGGGGCGATGCCGATCGATCGCGGCGACCGCGCCAATGTCTGGGTTCGCGATGGCGACGACCTGATCCAGGTCGATCAGGTGCGCGGTCGTGGCACCGGTGCCCGGCTGGGGGGGGTCACCCTCTACGACCGTACGGGCGGCAATCTCCAGTCGATCATCCGTGCCCCCCAGGGCGTCTTTGTGCCGGGCAATGGCTGGCGGATCGGGCCGGCGACCCGGTTCGACGTGGCCAGCGGGCAACAGGCGGCGATACCGTCGATCGTCATCGGTCGCGGCGTGCGGCCGGACCAGTTCACGCTCGCCTCAGTCGATGCCGACAGCCTGTCGTTCGGTGCGTTGCGCGCCGCGATCGGCGACCTCGCCGAATCCGGCCGCCCGACCAAGGCGCTGGAGGGGGCATTGTGGCACAAGCTGTCGGGACCGCTGTCGGCGGTGCTGATGCCGCTGCTGGGTGCGGTCGCCGCCTTCGGCATCGCGCGATCGGGCAAGCTGTTCGTGCGCGCGGTGATCGGCATGGCGCTCGGCTTCGCCTATTTCGTCGCAGACAATTTCGCGCTGGCGATGGGCAATCTCGGTGCCTACCCCCCTTTCCTCGCCGCCTGGGCGCCGTTCCTGCTGTTCCTGCTGATCGGCGAAGCGGTGCTGTTCCGCACCGAGGAATAGAGCACACTTCCTCGCCCTCCGGCGGGATCGGCATTTTTCCCGATACTGGACCGATATCCGGTCAGGCCGTATCGACACGCTGGCGAACCGGGATAACGGTGTTCGCGGGCAACGATATGGGGGAACCGGGGGGTGACCGCAAAACGGATCGAGGGATGGAAATGCATCGCGGGCTATCTGGGTCGTGATCGATCCACGGTGATCCGCTGGGCGCGCGAGCGCGGACTGCCGGTCCATGCGCTGCCCGGTGGCAAGAGCCGTAGCGTCTATGCGCTGCAGCACGAACTCGACGCCTGGGCATCGGGACAGGCCAGTGGGCTGCCCGATCCCGCCGATGCGGTCGCGCCCACCATGCCGGACGATGCACCGTCCATCACCCCATCCGCCATCCCTGCCCCCGCCTCCCGCACAAGCAATGCGGCAGTATCGGCACATGCGCCCAGACGGTGGCGTCGCCGGCTCGCAGCGGCGGCGGTGACGCTGCTGGTGGGCGGCGGCGCGCTGACGGTCGGCGTCACACGCCATACCGCCCCGGCGGAGGCCGCGAGCCTCGATCGCGCGACGATGGCACGGTATGTCGCGGCGCGTGACGACATCGCCACGCGCGCCGCCCCCCGGCTGGATACCGCGATCCGGACGCTGTCGGTCATCGCGGGCGATCATCCCGGTCACGCCGGCACGCACGAGGCACTGGCCGAGGCGTGGCTGCTCGCGCCGGAGTTCGGCTCCGCCCCGGATGCGATCGCCATCCCCCGGGCGCGACGGGCGGCGGCGGTCGCCGGTCGCATCGACCCCAACTCGGTGGTGGCAGACCGCGTGGAGGGCGTCATCGCCTATTGGTGGGATCGCGACCCGGTTCGCGCGGGTACGCTGTTCCGCCGGGCGGTCGGCCATGGCCCGCAGGATGCGCTGGCGCACCTCTGGTATGCCAATATCCTGGCGGACAATGGCGAACACACCGCCGCCGCGCGCGAATTCGATGCGGCGCGGCTGCTGTCGCCGGGCGCGCCGTGGCTGCTGGCCGATTACGGCTGGGGACTGTGGTCGGCGGGGCGGACGGCGGAGGCGCAGGCATTGCTGACCGGCCTCGCCGCCGAACAGCCGCGCCTGGCCAGCGTGCAGGATTGCCTGAGCGTCACCGCCCTGGCGCACGGCGATCTGCCCGGTTACGTCCATCACCTGCGGATGCGGGTACGGCTGCGCGGCGAACCCGAACTCGCGGCCTATGCTACGGCGCTCGATCGCACGATGGCGGTCGATGCCGCCGCCGGGCGGGGGCATGGTGCCGCCTATGCGCTGATGCTGACCCGGGCGGTCTCGTACACGCAGAATGCGGAACGTCCCGATCATAGCTGGCCGGCGTTTGTCGCGAGCGTCGCCGGCGATCGCGCGCAGTTGCTGGCGATCCTGCACGACGCTCGTGCTCGAGAGGAACGCTGGGGGGCGGCGGGATATGTCCATCGCATCCGCCAACGATGGGCGAAGGACGGCATGATCGTGGCGACCCTCGACACATTGGCCCAGCCGCGGATCGAACCCGAACCCGGCTGAGATTGCCCGGACCGGGGTTCCGCGCCCGCAATCGGTGCCGCGACAGGCGGTGCGACGCCTTGCGACGGATTACCACAGGATGCCATCCGCGCCGATGGATCGGTACCGCTAACCTCTTGTCCTAACTGGGGAGTGGGGCAAGGCATGGACATCATGGTGCGTGGGAGCGCAGCGGCATCGACGGGTGAGCAGGGGCGATGCACGGGCGGCTTGTACTGGCAGGGTTATGCCGACAGCGCGATGGAAGCGGCAGCGCTGGTCGATGCCGCCCGGCGCATCGTCTGTACCACCGCCGCGTTCGACCGGATCGCCGGCGATGGCGACGGGGTGAGGATCGCGGGCGTGATACCCCATGCCCGCCTCTATAGCGTGACAGCCGGGGAACAGATGCGGCTTGATGCGGCGCTGGCCCGCGCCGTCGCGCGGACCGCACCGCTGCCGTCGGCAACGCGGTACTCCCGGCTGAGCGGGCGGTCGCCACTGATCGTCATCGTCCGGCCCATTCCCTGGGCGACGCGGCTGCTGCAGGGGAGCGACGGGGCCGCGGTGCTGTCGCTGGTCGATCCGAACGATCGGCCCGCCCCCGCCCCCGCGCTGTGGCGGGAGGCCTTCAACCTCACCCCTTGCGAAGCGGCGCTGGCCGCGCTGCTAATGGCGGGCCATTCCGTCGAATCCGCCGCGGCAACCCGCAATTGCCGCCCGGCAACCCTGCGGGTCCATCTGCGCGGCATCTTCGCCAAGACCGACGTTTCCCGTCAGTCCGACCTGATCGCGCTGCTGGCGCGGATCGGGCGATAATGGCGCCGTGTTTCCAGCCCCGCACTATACAATTTATACCACCCTACGGCCTACAATAAATAAGTCATGACATGATGCATATCTATGCGTCACCTTTTGACATATTATCTAGATTTGAGTTAAAATACGATCATCCTATCTATATAATATCTATAATCTGTCTATTATGTGCATCTACTGCCTCGAAAGAGTCAAGATCGCGCCATCATACCAATCCAGCTTGATCTGCACACCTTCGCTGACCAGATGCGCTTCAGGCGGACCGAACCGGCCTTCGGCACAGCCGATGCTATCATCCGGACCGATTTGTGGTGCGAGACAGGTGTCGGTGAAGAAGCCGCCTTCATGTGGCTTCCAGGCCAGTCGCTCTGGCGAGATGGACAGCACTGCACCCATCAACGCCGGATCGTCGTCACTCACTGCCTGGACCGGTCCCGGTGCGACGCGGACACCGACGACCCGCCAGTTCCCGGCCAGTTCCTCGACCCGCGTCTTCTCCTCGGCAGGCGCGGTCGGCGTATCGTTGGCGGCGGCGGCGACGGCCTCGCTACCGTTCGATGGTTCTGACCCACACGCGTAGAGCAGCATCATCGCGGCAAGCGCGGTTATTGTCTTCATGATAACTCCGTGCCCATCATGCTGGTGCGGGATACACTTAGCGATCCTGCGGGCATCCCGCACCCGCCGCTTTTCCGATGGCGCCTCATTGGCGGCACTGACAATGCCCCTGCTACCGGGCCGCGCACGGGTCGCCCGCCATTCAATCCGAAGCCTGCACCTGTTCGGCTATCACCCGAAGTGCTGGCACGTATTGACGAGGTCATAGGCAATTACGGCCACTCCGCGTTCATTCGCGAGGCGGTCAAGCGCGAGTTCCAATGGCGCGGAAAGTGATCGGGAACAGGCGTAGCCCGAACACGCATTCGCGATGACCCCGCGAGATCACTATAAGGCTATCGATTTAATGGTGCACCCGACTGGATTCGAACCAGTGGCCTCTGCCTTCGGAGGGCAGCGCGATAACTACACCAGCATCTAAGCCCATAGAAAACCTATAGAATTTTGGACGCCCTTCGACCTTGTTACGGGTGATTTCGGCTTCCCGCAATGGCTAGTTGTGTTCAATTTGTGTTCGACACATTCACGCCCGCCCGCATTAAGGCTCTGGCGTTATCCGCCCCACACGATGCCCCACGGTAGGCATGGGCGTGTTAATGGCGTTCGTAGTTGGAAGCCCCCTGCCCTACGCCGCTAAGCGCTCTGTAATCGTCCTTAGAGCTAGGGAGTGGCCCTAGCGGCGGCGCGCATCCAACCACCCCCCGACCCGTAGCGGACCAGCCATCCCACGCCGCCGCCCGTTACCTTCGAAAGGGGCTAGGCGCGGCAATGGGGGTGGTGCCGGTAGGGAGCCGCTGACCCCACAAAAGTCCCTTATGATCGTCATAATCCCCAAAGCGGCGGCTCGAAGCCCGAAGGCTTTTTAGGGCCGTCCATTCACTGACGCCGGTAGCCGCCGTAGAAGGGGGATACATTGAAGCCCGTCGATCGAAAGGCATTGCCACTCGACCCGCATTCGCATCTTGTTTGCCATTTGTTCACGGTCCATAAGGTCGCTATGAGTGCCAACACGCTTTCTGACACTAATCGACGTGGCTATAGCATTCGTGGTCTGGCCAATTGGTTGCTAGATTACGCCGATGAACTCAATCTGCCGATCACAAACATGGCGCTCAACAAGCTGCTCTTCTTCGCTTATGAAGAATATCTCGTAAGATTTGGCGCAGTACTGACCAACGCGAAAATTGAGGCGTGGGAGCATGGCCCAGTTTTTCGCGAAGTCTATCAGTCGTTCAAGAGCCATGGCGACCGTCCAATAACTGCCCGCGCAAGCTTTTTCTCGCCACAGACTATGAAAGTTGAAAAATCAGTCGTTGACATAAGCCCCGCCGACGAGTCGACGCTCAAAGCGGCATTAGCTCCCTTAATGAGCCTAAGCGCAGCGCGCCTACGTAACCTATCACACGTTGAGGGTGGTGCGTGGCACCAAGTCTGGTGGTATCAAGGCCATGCTAATCCGGGTATGGAAATTACGCCGAATCAGATTCTTAAGGGTCGCCATACGAAAGGAAGTGTCGATGAAAACGGCTGAACAGCGCATAGCACAGATAAGACGCCCGCCATCACTACCTAATTGGGTTCGATTAAATGATCGACGGCGTGATGAGACGACTCGTCGTATTACTCGGTTCGTTTTAGGTAAGCCACGGCACGCTCTAACCCAAGTATATCGTTACATCGCCGATTATGTGACGTTTGGACTTTCACAAACCGTTACCATGAAAGCTATCGAAGGCATTCCCAACGGATATGTCCGCAAGCTTGGTGTTGAAATAGCGGATATACTGCTACCTTGGCTGGAAACGAATAACATCCGAGGCGTCCAAGTATTTCACGATATGGAAGCACGTTTTCCAATAGGTCGTGGCATCGTAGTCCCGGTAAAGCCAACCTTCGTTTTTGTAGAGAATGGAAAACTTACACCAGTCTTTCTAATTGGTTGGGCATCATTTCCCTTTTCCGACTACCAACGTAGTCTTCTTGCTACAATCATTCACAAGGCAATCCTGACACAGGAAGGGTTCGAAGATTCGGACGCGCTTGTAATATGTGTCCCAAGGATCGCGTCGGGTGTGCCTGACCGCGTTGTGCGAGCTTGGTACGTAAGTGAACGAGCCCTACTCACTGACGGTGAACTTGAAGCGCAATTCGACCGATTCGGTAACGCTTTAGATGATGCAGTGCCGGTTATTCTAGAAGAGCTAGCGAAACGCGGGGAATTGTAAGCCAAGCAGCTTTCTAGCGACGCCTAATTTTTCCGCTCCCGTGCTCGTACCTTATTGTCCTCGCTCGCCTTCGTAGGTCGTTACTAAACCCGGCGACAATCGTCTGTAGGGGTTAGCGCCGCCGCCCTAGCGGCGGCGTACGGCCTAACGCCTTCCTCCGATCCTGAAACATGCTGCGCCTCTGCCCGCGCATAACGAGCTTGCCGCCCGGTTGTGCCTGTGGGAGCTTGTGACATGCACCCGGTGCAGCCGCTTCGGATAAATCGAGGAATCCATGCCAGTTTCCAAGACGCAGCTTCATTTTCAAGCGAAAGGCTCGCTAGCCGAGCGAGAGGACTGGTGGTGGCTTTGCTACGATACGGATACGACGGAATTTCACGTCGAGCATGAATGGGACCACATGGACCCATATCACCTTGGGGAGGCGAGTGATAAGGGAACGGCTCGAATGTCAATTGACCAGTGGCAAGCTGCTGGCGGTCCCGGTCTTGATAATTACGAGTTAGCCCGGACCAAGTTGTTGAAAGAAAACGCATAGCTACTGGTTTAGGGCGTGGCGCTGTCATTAAATCTTCCGACATTTGAAATCATTGTCGGACGATTGGGTGCGGTGACAAATTAAGGGGGATCAATGGCTAGAAGGTTTAAGGTGCCGGGTATGCAACCGGTGCCGATCCATAACGAGGATGAGGCGTGGGCGCTGCTGGAGGATTTGCACCGGCAAGGCTTCACTGACGATAGCAGACTTCCTATCGTTACACAGTGGCCCCGTTTCCATTTCAAGTTTTGGATTGCCGGCAGCCAGCTTGTACTTACCCAGCCCGTTATGCAAGCAATGGTGGACTTTCAGACAAGTGTGAACCGGGCGTTCATGCTTCTTCTTGAAAGCACACCCATCCTCACCGGCCTTTCAGAAGAAGAAAGAAAAGAGTTTGAGGTTGTATTCGCCGTTAAGAGAGGAAGTGCTGATCTTAGCTTTAACGCACAGGAGTTAATAGAAAAGTTCATGGAGAAGGCAGTAGGGAAGCTTACCGGTAAACAAATCACTGTTATGGTGATCGCGTTTGCCGTTTTGTTTGCCGGTTACTCTTGCTGGAACTCATATCTAGAGCATCAAAATGAAATTGCTAAGCACGAAGCATCTAGTCAAACGGTAAAAGACGTTCTTGCTGCCCAAAGGTTTGCTAATGAAACTGACCTTAAGCGCACCAAGATACTAACGGACGCTTTGGCCGCAGCCCATGGGAGCCATGCCCTCATAGACGCAAGCGAAGAAGGCAAGAAGGGTATCGTTAAAGCAGCGGCAAAAGTGCAGAACACCGAGATTGGTGGGAAGCAATTGCCGCCAGAAGTGGCTCGCCGTATGGCGAGGGCAGCCCCAACTTCCCCGGTTCAAAAGGTCGTGACCGCCGAATACGAAGTCGTTCGTGTCGATACTGACGTTCCAGATGGCTTTCGTGTACGCCTTAGGAACACTAAGACTAATGAACTAGTATTTGCATCTTTGCGCGACGCTATAGTCTCTGAACAAGATAGGTCCCTAATTCGCCGTGGTGAGTGGGAAAAAAAGCCAATTATAGCTAAAGTTCAAGAGACGTGGCGGCGTGGTACCTTGGCATCTGCGCGTGTAGAGCAAGTGATAGGAGTTGTGGACAACTCTTAAGCTGCTATTATATAACACAATGTAATTACATAAGTGCGGCCACTAACTGCTGTCGAACACGATATGTTCTTGGCAACGAGAGTCTATTTTAAACACCCCCTTATCGAGCTATTGGCGTTCTATGACCCGCTTGATCTGTGAAGCATTCCACGCCCCGCCACGCGGGGCTGTTATGCCCTTAGCGTTGAGGGTGGCAGCTATGTCCCGAAGTGATGCCGCACCGTCCGCCTTCGCCTCTGCTATCGATACAAGCACGTCACGAACCCGCTGATCGGCATTGGCGATACGGACCTTGGCACTAGCTGCCGCTGCCGCGTGTGATGGCAAGGTATGTCCGCGAAGCCCACCAAGCTTTACGCCCCTTGCTTTCGCCGCTGCCAGAGCCGCCTTTGTCCGTGCTGATATGGCTTCGCGTTCCTGTTGAGCTACCAGCGCCATGACGCCAACGGTGAAGGTGTTCGCTCCCGGCATATCGGCAGCGACGAACGACACCCCCGAATTCTGTAGCTGCATAAGAAAGGCCGCATCCCGCGACAGCCGATCCAACTTGGCAACAATGAGGGTAGCACCCATCGTCCGACAGCGGCGCAACGCTTCCTGCAATTGGGGGCGGTTATCGGCTCGCTTACCGGACTCCACTTCAACGACTTCCCCGGCAAGCTCCCACGATCCACCGTTGAGGAAGCTACGCACGGCGGTTTGTTGAGCCTCCAAACCAAGGCCGCTCCGACCCTGCTTAGCTGTGCTAACCCTGTAATACGCTACGTGCTTGCCGGTTGCCATGTTGAGTCGTTCCATTAGCTTCAAGGAACGTTGTAGCTAATGTTACGGGCTACGCAACGGGCTTCGTGGTTCGCGTATGACACGATCACAGACAAGCGGATCACAGGTCGCGTATCGTTGCCGATAGACAGCTTCGCTATGCTATCGTATCCCTAACCCGCCTTTCCGACTTTGAACGGAAGGAAAGGCCCGCATCGACGGTGAACACAGGCTCTCGACATAGCGTCGGGCGGCCTACGGAATACAATACCTTCGGGGAATACGTGGGAGACGTGTTCCTGTGTTCGCGTCGTTCAACCGTCCCGGCTGTCGGGGCGAGCGGTAGAACATGGGGTTTTACCTTGAAGAGAACGAACGCAATCAGCCTGACGGCTCTGTGCGCCCTATCGGCGTGCGCGACACCAACGACACCCCGCTATTCGGTAGGCACGGATAACGTGCTGGCCTTGCGGGGGCTTAACGCCACGGGCATCTATGTTGGCGAGTTCACCGAACCAACGAAGGACGACGTGAAGTGCCGGGGTATCGGGACAATGCGCCTTCAAGATGGCGCTACCCATGCACAGTACCTTCGCAATGCCCTTGCCGACGAATTGAAGGTAGCCGGGGCCTACGCCAGTCCACCCGCCCGTGTGACGATCACCGGGGCCTTGGTGGAGATAGATTCCAGTTCGGGGCTTGGATCGAACAACGGGCGGTGGTCGATGACCCTACGCCTTCAATCGAGCAACGGCGCGTCGCTTACCACGTCGAGCGATTACAGCTTCCGTGCCGGGTTCGCGGCTACCGCAGCTTGTAACAACGTCGCACAGGCATTCGTACCCGCCGTACAGGACATTATCCGCAAGGCGGTGGCATCGCCTGACTTCGCCGCGCTGGTGCGCTGACAGCATCGCTTGAAAGGGGAAGGCGATGGACTTCGCTACTATCCTGTTCCTACTATTCCTTGCTGCAATGGGGCTGTTCGTTGGCCTGTTGCTGGTGATGAACAGCTTCGTCGTGAAGAACCAAGCCAAGCTGGCGGCATCCGTCGTGGAGCTTGCCGAACGGTTCGGCCCCGGCGATTATCATGCGGTCCTGCCGGAATGCCGGTGCATCGGCATCGCTTGGGATCGGCAAGAGCTTATCATAGGTGATGCCCCCTCCACGGCTACCGGCATATCCTTTGCGGATATCCGGGGGGCGGAGATGGAAGTGGATGGCGTCGAGGTTACCACGTCCACTACGACTACCAGCACCAACCGGGGTTCACAGCTTGTCGGGGGTGCCATTGGTGCCGCTGCCCTTGGTCCGGTCGGGCTGCTGGCGGGTGGCTTGTCCGGTAGCTCCACGACCACCGGAACCGCGATTGGCGAGCGCAAGATAAAGATGGTTCGGCTGGTCATCCGGGTTGCGGATCGTGTCAGTCCCTTGCGGCGGTTCACCTTCCACGATGCCGGATATGGCGAAGGCTATCCCGCCTCGAACCCGATCGTGCAGCCATCTATCGAGAAATGCGCCCATTTCCATGCCTTGCTTACGCAGGTCATCGAAGAGCGGCACAATCACATAACAACTCAACAGGGAGAAGACGTATGAAGACCCACACCAAGGCGGCAATGATCGCCGCTACAATCCTTGCCGCAACACCGGCCTACGCTGCTGATTTCATCCGCTACGACATTCGTACCATCGGTATCGAAACGACCCGTACTCAATCGGTCAACACGCCGACGATCACGACCGTATCCGGGTACAAGAGCTACCTGTACTCGATCATCGTGCCATTAAGCGGGGATTTCTTTCGCACCACCAGCGAGGGTTCGTTCTACGCCACCACGCGGACGAATAACTTCGTCTCTGGTTACACCGGTATAAGCGCGACGGACACAATCCGGTTCGAGGAACGGCCCTCGCCGAATGGTAGCTTCGGTTCGAACAACATCACCGGTTCGCTATGTGCGGCCGCTGGCGGTAACTTCGTCACAAGCGGATTCAAATCCAACTGTGGATCGGTTACCAGCCTGTTCGCGTATCAGTTCGGCTCCACCGTCTATGATGCTTTGGTGTTCGACGTGAAGGCCACCGAAGGGTTCGGGGTTAGCGCGCTAGGGTATGGCGTTCTTGCGCCTGTAGCGCTGGCGTCGCTGGTGCCGGAAGTATCGACGTGGATGCTTATGATAGCGGGCTTCGGGATGGTTGCCGGGGTTATGCGATACAAGCGCCGTAGGTCTGTTGTTGCGTTCGGCTAACCTAAGAAATGATAGGGTGAAGCCGTTAGGGTAATGCGAACGGCTTCATTTGTTCCCAATGCCCCACGTCTAATTCTAGAACGCTCGATCCATCAACACCAGCTTTCCGTAACGGAATCACACCGAAATGTCTTGAAATAGGACATAACGATCAATGCGGTACACAAAGACAAATCGTTTAAAACTTAAAGTTATGATAAACGACTGCCCAGCACCTGCCCCGATGGCCTTGGTGCCACGGGGGTTTAAACATGAAAAGGTATGTAGCCGCAATACTGGTGGCGACGATGACGTGTGGTTCTGCTAACGCCGCGACGTTGACGGAGAATTTTACCGCATCTTTTCCAGCATGGCAGAGTGGATGGTTTGGGTTTAACTCTAACGCACAGAACTACTATGCCAACCCATCAGACCGTGGAAATAATTTAGATGGCCTTTGGGTTAAAACGACAGCAGGTCTATCGCCGTCTCCTATTGATGTAGTTTTCAATACGCCATTTGCGCAAAGTATTAATAGCTTTGCACTTGATGTTGCCGGATACGCCCCGACAACGCTTACCTTCTTTGATGCAGCCGGATTGGTGTTATCATCAACAAATGTCACGCTAACATCTGGCGCTACTTTTAATCCTGGCCAATATGTTCGCTACTCGGTCAACTCAACTAGTGGCATTCGAGGTTTTTCGTTTTCAGGAGGCGCGTCCGGCAACACAAGCATCGATAACCTCGTTGCCGTTACAGCGGACGCGACGCCAGCGGTTCCAGAACCCGCGACATGGGCGATGATGCTAGTCGGCTTCGGGCTTATCGGCGCTACCGCTCGCTACCGTCGTCGCGCTACGAAGGTTGCCTACGCCTGATCTACTCCCATGTATCGGGTGTAGGCGATGGGGCTGTCAGTCGAAAGGCTGGCAGCCTTTTCTTGTATAAAGGCCCACCCGTGGTTCCGAGGCGATTGCCGACTACATCGCCACTATCCCGTTCATACAGGGAAACCGAACATGAAGACGTTTGTGGTCGCGTTGATCCAGAGCGCCTTGACTGCCGCTTATTGGTGGTTGATGACGACGGTATCCTACGGCTTCTTTGGCGGAAGTCGGAACCCCTCATTGCCGCCCCCCGACGAAGGCACGGTGATGGCACAGACCATCGGCACCATCGTACTAGCTGTCGTCGTGTATGCGTTGATCCTGATTGGGTGGAAGCGGGTTTCCAGCCGTTCGATCCGATAAGGGACGCATTGAACGCACATCGTTTCCGGCACCTATCGGCCCAAGCTACCTTGCATAGTGTTCACCTTTTGTACCATATTAAGTGCGAAAGGAATGCGTCATGGGTATCATCACTGTGGAGCGGATCGCGGAGCTAATTGAGGAAGCACCGGGTTGGGCCTTGGTCGCCCTTACAATGCCGCAAGAGGGGCTAAGGGAAGCGGCGCGACATGAAGTGGCATCCCACGTCTATCATGCCCTGTACGCCCTTCCTGTAGACGGTGGTGAACAGCTTCCCCTTCCGTTGTGACCTATGGGGACCAACCCTCGCTTTCGTAGCCTTTACGACTTCTGCCGGGACCGGACGAACTTGCATCTGGAATGCCGCAACCGGCGGTGTCGTCACACCGCGATCCTTAGCAGCGGACAGGTATGGCGGTGGGGATCAATCTGGCGCTGGTCGATGGCTCTAGACGGCAACGTGATGGATCACTTTCGCTGTCACAAGTGCGGGGCAAGAAACCCGATCCCCCGACCGACCGAACAGGGCGTAACGCATATGAAGTTCTTCCCCGAAGGCGAAGGGGAATGGAAGCGGGTCATTGGCAAGATACGGGGGTAGCCATTGGGCCTTGCGACGGTAGGGATGAAGTTTGCATCCAATACCTATGCCGACCCTCAATTCTTGGCCCGCGATCACCGATGAAGCCGGTGCGGAGCGCCTTATCGGGGCGATCCAACAGACGATAGCGGCTAATTCGCCCGTAGACGCCCCTTGCAGCGGCGAAACACCCGTCAACGCCCCCGACCTAGCTAACGTCTTATTGATGCTCCTAGCGACCGTCCTAGAGGGCGCACCGGAATGTTCGACGCCAGCGGGACTACGTAAGATGGCGGAAGCGGCTGGTAAGGAACTACATCAGCTAATGAAGGAAACCCGACAGTTGAAGATAATACCGGGTGGTAAGGCATGACCCACCCGGTATTGAAGGGCGAAGTCCTAGGAAAAGGCAAACCCCGCTGTGTCTATCGATTCACAGACGACCCCCGAAAAAAAGTAAGTCCTAACACTTGTAATACCTTACAGCATTGACCGCTTTACGAACTTGTTTTTCTTCCGCCTGATACCGTTTGTAGCGAGGTAACGGCTAACTTCATCCGACTTCAACGGCTTGGAGAAATAGCTCTTTTCCTCGCTACCTTCGATTTCCCGCCTTAGGTCTGCAATCGCCACCGCATCCATCGATTGAAACAGCTTCTCGAACGCCGCGATGATCTTGTGTGCCTTGGTACGAGGCGGAATGCTTGGCGGCAGATAGGTTTCGATGCGGCAACCGGGAAACGCCTTCTCGATTAGCGCCCGCCGTTTATCGTTGACTGGCATCATCAGATAGACCGTCGCCTCGCCACACACCCCATCGACGTGATTACGGACGTTCGAACGGCAGACCATTTGAAAGAGGTTTCCGGCGAATTCCATATCGCGGGCATCTGTGTCACCCCATTCGTCATCTTCCAGCGTCCCGCCCTTCGCTAGCTCAATGGCGTCGTAAACCGGTGCCTTATAATCCCACGCCCCCATGACGATGACGTTGCGGATATGTCGGTATTCATTAGACCCGAAATGGCGACCCCACGTCACTACCGAGACGTTCGCGGCGTCGGTAAGCATCACGGCCAATTCGTCCGGTGGACCTTTGGAAGGGTCCTTACCCTCGAATAGGCCCTTATCGCATCCCAAGAACCATTCTTCCCCCGGCTTCTCGTTCACCACGTCCGCCACGATGGTCCAGCATTCGTGCCGATTATCCGCGTTCTGCAACGTTTGCTTGCCCGCGCCCTTATCGATCAACTTAAAGGTTAGGTTGGCGAAGCGGCTGGTCACCGGGTTTAGGATATGGACCGTCGCCCCTTGATCCTTCATCCGCTCATAGCGGTCCGTAAGCCGTGCAGAAGCGTCCAGCACGATCATAGGGGGAAGGTCATTGGGTAGCGGTAAGCCAGCCCCCACAACCGACCATTCGCCCCGATAGCATTTGAAGAAAGCCCGGCTACCAGCGAGCTTCATAAGCCCCTCCAAGACCCCCTTATGACGTTGTCCAAGGTTCGGGCGCATCCTAAGCGCTTTGCCAACCACGCCCCGGATATCCGCCGGGATCATCATCGGCTCCCCCGTCACCAGCTTCGTGCTATCGCGGATTAATGCCCGCAAAGGCTCGATGATATTAGCCCCACAACCTACCAACGCATCTGGCAAGGCGGCTAGGGCATCGACGGGGAAGGATACGGGCCGCGACCAATGGAAAGCTTCGTCCCAAATGATACAAGACCGTGGCTTGCCGTTGTAGAAGAAAGAGTCCAACGCACTGAAACAATCCTTCTCCCGCACCCGGCAATAGAACTGTTCATGGCTAATGAACAAGATACGGGCCTTCTTCGCTCGCCCTGCTCCTAAGCCATAGCGGTTGTAATCGTCATTGGCAGAAATGACCGCATAGTCTGCTTTGGTAAGCCCGATACCGGCAATGTATGAGTCTACCTCATCGAAGTTGGCAAGACAGACAAGAAAGCTTTCCGAGCCGGGAAAACCATCATCCTTCCATTGCCCTAGCTTTCTCTGGACTAAGAGTGACTTACCTAAACCACAATCGATAGAACTAACGTAGATACCGGGATTAATGATACCATCCAAGGCATCCTGAATCAGGATTTCTAGTTGTTGAAATCCGGTACCGGTAAAGAGTCTTGGTTTAAGGGGTGAAGGCTCTTCAACCCCCTTCTTCTCTCCAAAAAGCCTTTCAATCAAGGCAAGATCAACAGCCTTTTCTATTTCATGCGTAGTAATAATCATAGTATTCCATTCTTATTGTGAAGTAGTACCTCCCCTTATCTATATAGGAAATGACTACCGGAAGGGCTACAAAGCTAAAGGGTAAGCCGTAATCCCATTCTGTTTCCGGCATTAACAAAATACATTAAATTATTCGCGTCCTCATTCACTATCTCCGGTGTTCGCCCGTAGGGCGCTAACGCCGTAGGCATAGCTTTCTATTTAAATGGTACAGTAGTCTGGTCTGGCTAGACTAAAGACGATTAAGCTAAGGTATATTTAGTTTTGTTTAGATCCATGGCCGGTTTTGCGTTAATTGGGTGGACCGTTTCCTGCCCTTATGTTTAGGGTTTAACTTACATTATCCGGCTCTATGTTTTCGATACCTCGTAGTTATGTTGGATTGTTACAGTTAGGAAGACTAGCGGATCAGGAATGCCGCCCACCAAACGGTAAGTTCACAAGGGGACTATCCGAAAAGCACCCCGTAAGGATTGCCCGGTTAGACGTTTCGAACGGACAGGATGCCCGGTTATGGCAGAGGGTCGCAAAGCGCTTACGGACCAGTTTAGGCTGACAGCCAGCCACCACACGGTATGATCCGGCGATCACACCGTGCGAGGTTTTAAATGAACGCCGGTTCGCTGTAGACAACAGCCGTTTACGGGCGTTGCACGGGAAATAAAACAGTCAGTAGGCTACTCGACCTACTAGTCACTTTGTTAGTCTAGCACTTGTACTGAATCCCAACCTATGAGCGATCAACATGGGAGCATTCCTGTTCCCACGAACGCGTCGCCAGCTTCATTGCCAAATCGGCGGGCCGTAAATGGGTATAGCGCATCAACATCCGGGGATCGCGGTGTCCGCTGATAACGGCAAGTTCGGCAGTCGTAAGGCCCATTTCAGCAAAGCGGCTAACCGCTTCGTGGCGTAGATCATGGAAGTGAAGGTCGGGCATACCGGCCCTTTCACGCACCCGGTTCCATGCCAGCCGCAACGCCAGCGCTGATAAGGGAAATACGTGGTCCCCATCCACCGGCAGCGCCCGCAAAATAGCTATAGCCTTATCAGTCAGGGGGATCGTTCGCGGGTGTCCGGTTTTCGTCTCCGGTATGTGGGCGACCCGGTTATCCAGATCGACATAGCGCCATGTCAGGTTCAACAGCTCACCACGACGTAGGGCTGTCTCGATAGCAAACAGCATGACCGGGGCAATCAGAGGATTCCGTGTTCGTTCAAGTGCTTCTTTAAGCCGGAGCAGTTCACCGGGCTGTAGGCGTCGGTCGCGTGCGTTTCGAACCGGTAAGCGACGAACCTGCGCAACGGGATTGTTGGGGATCGAGAACCCCCAATCCTTCCGGGCAACCTCGATAATCGTGTGGAGAAGGCCCAACTCCCGTGCAATCGTTCCCGGCTTTACCTCATTGGCTCTGGCATCCCGATAGGCGGCGATAGGAGCCGATTTCAGGTTCAGCAGGGTCACGTCGCACATCGGGGCGCGCAGCATCTTGGTAAGCCGCATCCGCTCCGTATCAGCACTCGCCTTCGTAGGGGTAATCTCTTTGATATACCGGCGGATCAGATCACCAAGCGTCGTGTCGCGTAGCGCCCGCCGGTCTAGGGGTTCCTCGCCACGATCAATCCGGCCTTCACGCTCCCGCGCCCACCGCTCCGCTGCATCCTTAGTCGGAAGCGTCTTATATTCCGGGTCATAGCCCTTGCGCCGAATCTGTACGAACCAGCCATTCGTCTTCTTGCTAATGGTCGCCAACCGACCCTCCTGTTTCCAAATTGTGTACAGGAGCGGCCAAAAGCCCGTTCTAGCAGCAAGGGGACGCAATGCCCTCTTGCCGTAAGTAACGAGTTTCTAAGGGTTTTTACAGATTTCGAGACTGGTGCACCCGACTGGATTCGAACCAGTGGCCTCTGCCTTCGGAGGGCAGCGCTCTATCCAGCTGAGCTACGGGTGCCTGAGCAGCGCGCCTAGCAAAGGTGGTCGCGGGGCGCCAGTGGATTTATGCGGCCGGCATCAACTTCGCTGCCGGGCTCTTCGGTGCCGGCGTCTTCGGCCTGAACGCGCACAGGTCCGCTACCGGACAGCGCCAGCATTCGGGGCGGCGTGCCTTGCAGATATATCGGCCATGCAGGATCAGCCAATGGTGCGCGTGCAGCCGGAACGGCTGCGGCGTGACCCGGTCGAGCACCAGCTCCACCGCCAGCGGCGTCTTGCCGGGTGCCAGCCCGGTACGGTTGCCGACGCGGAAGATGTGCGTATCGACCGCGAACGTCTCCGCGCCGAACGCCACGTTCATCACCACGTTGGCGGTCTTGCGCCCCACCCCCGGCAGCCGCTCCAGCGCGGCGCGATCGGCCGGCACCTCGCCGCCTAATTCGTCGATCAGCATCCGCGACAGGGCGATGACGTTCTTTGCCTTGGCATTGTACAGGCCGATGGTGCGGATGTGGTGCTTCAGCCCCTCCTCACCCAGCGCCACCATCTTTTCCGGGGTATCCACGTCCTCGAACAACGCGGCGGTCGCCTTGTTCACCGATACGTCGGTCGCCTGCGCCGATAGCGCCACCGCGACCACCAGCGTAAAGGGATTGCGAAACGCCAGTTCGGTTTCGGGATGCGGGTCGGCGGCCGCCAGCCGCGCATAGAATTCGGCGATGTCGGCACGCTTCACGGATCAGAGACCCAGCACGTCGTCCATCCGGTACCGGCCGGCCGACTGCGCCGCGAGCCACAGCGCCGCCTTCACCGCCCCGCGCGCGAACAACGAGCGGTCGTCGGCGCGATGGTTCAATTCAAGCCGCTCGCCCTCACCCGCGAAGATGACGCCGTGATCGCCGATCACCGATCCGCCGCGCAGGCTGGCAAGGCCGATCGTCCCCTCAGAGCGTGCACCGACCAGCCCGACCCGGCCGTCGACGCGTAATTCCGACAGGGTCGATCCACGCCCCGCCGCCGCCGCCTCGCCCAGGATCAGCGCCGTGCCCGACGGCGCGTCTACCTTGTGGCGGTGATGCATCTCGACGACCTCGATATCCCAGTCCGCCCCCAGCCGCTCCGCCGCCTCACGCACCAGCCGCGCCAGCACGGTGACGCCGAGCGAGGTATTGCCGGTCTGAAGCACGGCGATCTCCCGCGCCGCGACATCGATCGCGGCATGTTGCGCGGGGGTGAGGCCGGTCGTGCCGATCACGATCGGCGTGCCTGCGGCCAGCGCCGCCGCCAGATGCGCGTCGACGGCGGAGGCGGTCGAGAAATCGACCAGCACGTCGGCAGCCTGCGCCAGCGCGACGGGATCGTCGGCGGCATCGGCGCCGCCCGCCAGATGCGCGCCTGCGAACGCCAGCGCCTCGGTCACCGCGCGCCCCATCCGCCCGGCATAGCCATAGACGCCGATTCCGATCGAGGCCGGAGTGAAAGCGGGGGCAAGGGGATCGGCGACCATGCCCGCTCTACTGCCACGGAAGCCCCCCCGCCGAACAGGCCCTATCGCACCACCAGCCACGTCATTGCGGGACGACGGCGGCGGATTACCATGACGCAGATGTTGCCGTCGCCCCATGCCGCGCCTCATCTGCGCGCCGTTCAACACCATCATCCAGATCGGTGCCGGCACCCCTGACGGGTGCCGCAACGCCGTGTCCGAAGGCGTTTCATCTCAGGGTTGCCCATAACGTCAACCCGCGCTCACCGCCGCGTCATGGGCAATGGCCGCTTCCCGCCATGCCGCGCCCACCATATCATCAGGCCATGACCAGCATCCGTAACATCGTCATCCTCACCGGCGCAGGCATCTCCGCGGAATCCGGCGTCGCCACCTTCCGTGGACCGGGCGGCCTGTGGGAGGGGCACCGCGTCGAGACCCTCTGAACGTTGTGACACAGAAGAATAATGCGGTCGATGAGGCGGTCGCGGTAGAGGTGTGTCATGACGATCCCGATCCTCTCTCCCGGGCTCGACGCCACCGGTTACATCCGTTGGTCGAGCGATAAGCAATCCGATTCCACGTCCCTGCCCCGGCAGCGGCGGATGATCCGAGAATGCGCGGCGGACATGGGGTGGACAGTCAGCCGGGAGATCAGGGACGAAGCGGTAAGCGCGTTTTTCGGTCACAACCTCGGAGACGGTCAGCTTGGCAATTTCATCCGCCAGTGCGAGCGCGAAGGTGGAGACGGCAGGGCTCTGATCGTTGAGATGATCAGCCGCGTGTCGCGCCTCAACGCTTTCGATGCTCTGATGAACCTCGGACGCATGGTTGAGACGGGATTGACGGTGGTGCTGGCAGACCAGCGCATGGTGATCAACAGCGCGACTATCCGTCACCAGCGCACTCAACTCGAAAGCATTATCGCGCAGATGGAGAAAGCGCATCGGGAGATCGATGACAAGACGCGCGTCATTCGACAGGCTTGGGAAATCATGCGAGAGGAAGGTCGTCCCGTTCATTGCCGTTCCACATGCCCGGCATGGTTGGAGATGGACGCCAAGCGCACCCGATTTCTAAATCGGGATGAGTTAAGCCCCTTGGCTCACCACCGGGCGGCGGTAGTGAATGAAATCTTCGACCTCTACATCAAGGGCAAAGGTCTTTCTTGGATCGTGCGCCACCTTAACGAACGTGGGGAGCCAACCTTCCGGAACGGCAAGGGTTGGGGCAAAAGCAGCGTAAAGGCGCTCATCCAGAGCCGGAGCGTGATCGGGGAATATCAGCACCACGTTCAGCGCCAGCCGGTTGGCAACCCAATTGCGGATTACTTCCCCTCGATCATTTCAAACGAAAAGTTCATGCTCGCCAACGAAGCCGGTCATCGCCGCGTGATGTCGAGCCATGCGGAAAAGAAGCTGATCAATCTTCTCACCAATGTGGCCAAGTGCGCAGAGTGCGGCAGCCGTATGACCTTTCACAACAAATCGCGCGTGGTTGATCGTGTCAACTCGACCTACCTCCAATGCGACGGCTACGCGCGTGGAAAGGGCTGTAAGAGCCGCAAGATGGTCCGGTATCCCGCGCTCGAAGCAGCCGTGCTTGATGCATTCCTCGACCGGGCGCTTGATGATTCACACTTCATTGCCAGCGATGATGTCGCCGAGGTGCGTCGACGCATGGCGGATGCCCAACGCACGCTCGATGACGCCAACACGCGGCTCACCAACGTGACAGACACGCTGATGAACTGCACCAATGCGACCTTGAAGCGGCAACTTGATATCCGGGCAACCACCGCCGCTGTTGATGTCGATGCAGCGAATGCAAACATGGCAGAGCTTCAAGAGAACTTTGAGCGCGCGTCCGGCAAAGCGTCGAGGGCGGAGCATATACGCAGGGTTCAGGATATTCGCGGCGATCTTCGTAGCACCGATGAGGAAGTCTACACGCAAGCCTCCCGGCTTATTAAGATGGCGCTCAACGACATCATTGAGTCGATCAGCATCGACGTTCATGGCGAGCGCGTAGCGGTCACCTTGGTAAGCGACATGGGGTTCGCCATCGGCAAACTGGCGGGACCACTCGCCTTTTTAGACACGGTGAAGGACTGTAAGTCGAGCGATTACTATGCTGGGCGAAATGGCTCAAAAGCGATCGAAGCGTATCTGGGTCGCCGCACAAGATTGGCCACGCAGGTCTGAACCCGCTGCCACCAGCAAAAGAGCGGCCATGTCAAGTTTCGCTGATCGCACTTAACAATTTCTTGTTTCATGTAGAGAGTTATTTGGCCAAGCGCGCCTACTTTGTTCCAGTAAAATGGTCAAAACGATTATTTCCTAAAAAGATATTGCGAGCTTGTATCTGGTTCAGGCAAAGTAGCATAAGTATATGCGACAATAGCCTCCGACCAAATCGGATGAGCGGCGCGGCGACAGCCGATAGAGAGGGGTTCAAAAGCTCCCAAGGTCCGATTTAGTTGCGGACTTGCGATCCAATGAGAGCGGTCCTGATGTAGCATCAACCGCTCGCTTCTACCCGGTCAGTGTTAATAGGCGGCTTGGTAGAAGTATGTGCAACCGCACACCCGACGAATGGCCTCACCGCCGCCTCGAAGCCGTCATAGACTTCGGCAAGTGAGACACCATAGTAGAGTGCGACGGGGGAAGGACAATCGGGCGTCCGCCTTCCCTGCAATCGTCGCAAGCCACCAGTTTCAAACACCGCAAGATGAATGATCCTTTCTACTCCCTCCCCCTGTTTGAGCCTCGACCTTGGTCGTGGATAGTTGATTGGTCCCTGACCCTCTATCCTTTGTGTAAGCCTCGAATGGGGGGAGGGAGTAGAGGTGTATCTATCCCGAAGATGAATGCGAGTATGATTCGAGTTTGAGGATTAGTTGTTAGCTGCTTCTTATTCTTCAACCTGCTCGCAGATCGATCGTCAGCAGTCGTGAGCTTGCGAGCGACTGATGAAATCATCAAGAGCGCGAGCACAGCGAGCTTAACTGATCTTTTACGCTCATGCGTGAACACCAATGATCAAAATGGCAGACGGACACCTCATCACTTCATCGCCATCCCAAGACGCTGATGTCGCGCATTCTACGACTAAACTATGGTTGCGATACCGCCGCCACTCGCCTTTTGCTCAAACCTCAACGCGTCAGTGCGGATCAAAGCCGCTTGAAGTTCCTCTTCGTCCTCTTCGATTGGAACAAAGGTTCCGAAGTGAGCAATCGCACATCCAATCGCTACGCAGAGGATCGGTAGCGCTTCGCTCAACCCGTCGAGATCAGGACCAACTTGAAGGCCATCGTATGATCCGTCCTCATTGCGAAGCAGATAGCGATGAAGGCTGTTGAGCGAGTTGTGTGCCGATGACGCGCTCAAATGCTTGTAAGCGTCATACATCGGGAACATCCCTGCCCTTCTCGCAACCTCTTTCGGCGACAGGCTCTTCACCTTCCCCAAGGCATCTTTAAGTTCCCTGATACGATCATGCAGATCAGCCTCTGTTTCGCGATCAATGTCCAACTCACCCTTCCGGAGCCGCTCTACATAGTAGTTTGCGCGATCAAGCTGCGACTTGCGTTCATCGGCTAGGATTGCGCTGACCGCTTCGTCCGGTTCTGCTCTTATGAAACCCAGCCAAAACGCGGTTTCGTAGATGTTGCGGGAGAGGGTATCACCTTCCGCGATCATGCCGCGCTTATAAAGGATGATTGCGCCTTGTGCCGCCGACAAGGCGCGGAAGATCATCCGCACGGCGAGCGCAACCGGATCATGGCTGGTAAGCCCGACGAAGGTATGATCCCGGCGGTAATAGGCCGCGAGCCCTACTCGGTTCAGTAACTCGGCATGATCGAACCACGTCTGATTTTGCGAGACATAGCCGGGAACAGCCTCCTCGATGTATGGCGATAGGAAGCCCGTCGAGCGGAACGCATCGACAAATTCGGTTTCGGAGCAACTGATCTCGAAGCTTTCCATTCTCACTGCTTTCCCAACGTTTCGTTTGGCGCTCGGATTTCCAGATTGCCGATCGTTGTAATGAGACCCAAGATGGCCGCCATCACTATTCGCGGCGCAGCCGCTCTCGGGTATCGTCACGGCGCAAGGGGGAAACGAGATGGGTCGATTGGGTGTTCTGATGCCGCTGGCGATAGCGGGATGCTTGCTCACAGGCTGCTCGAAGTCGAGCAAGGAAGAGACTCAATGTCGAGCCAACATCTCGAAGGGCCTGCTAAACCCTGAAACCGCAGAGTTTCACGACTTCCGAACAACCAATGTCGCAGCGTTGCGAAGCGCGGTTGAGGAAGCATTCTGGGAGGAGCGATCTGTCGCCAAAAGTGATCGTGGTAACTATGGCACACAAGTCACCGAAATAGTGGATGACTTGATCAAAAACCTCACTTCCAAGACCGACGCATACTATTCGATGCGTGTCAGGGCAGAAGGCCGGATCGGCAACAAGGTGACGAGCAACTATGTCTGCGTGGTAAACGCTGGTAAATGTGCTTGCATAGCCTAATGGATGATAAGCGACGCTACATCGAAGAGTGGCAGTGGAAGGCGGAGAAGCAGCGCCGTGAACGCGAAACCTTCCGCCGTATTCACCGGCTGATCAAGCAAGGCTACGTTCCCGATTGGACGATCACCGACGTTGAGGATGCCATTTGGCTGGATCACCCCGGCGCATCGACTAACCTTCAAATCTACACCGATGGCACGATTGTCGCACGCGGGGGCGTCGCGAAGCTCGATCCCGAGGCATCGGAGGATCATGATCGCATCTATAACGACGACGAAGCGGACATAGCGCGATTCGACCGTTGGCTTGCGACCGTATCGTTGCCGACTTGGCGTGAGCGAACTCGCGCCATGCGAGAGCGCTACTTATGGCAACCCGGATGCTTGGTGCTCATGCTCGCGATGTTCTTCATAGTCGCGAAAGCGCTTGGTTGGATATGGAAGTCGATCATGGGGTAGGCCAAGGATATCACCCGTAAGCGTAAATATCATTATGCACTACTCGACACCAAGATAGCGCGCTGATGATTGGGCGTTCTACGATCCCATATACGGTGCCACCATCGAAGTTTGGGATCATAAGCCACGCTTCACCGGGTTGCTCGACCGAGACGGCAACGAGATATGGTGCGATCCTCTCACGCTTGGCTTCCATCATCCGCTTGGTGACGCATAAGCGAGCCTGACCAGTTGTTGGTCAGCCAACAAGCTATTGTGCAGGCGTCATTGTTGTGGTGCTCTTTGCATCGACAGGAGCAAGGAATACGGATGCCCGAGCAGCTAATACATGGCCTGAACGGTCAGGCCGAAGTCACCCAGAATGGCGTCGTGATCCACAGACGCGACCTACGGTTCAACATCCACTACCGCAACGTCGGCGCGGTAATCCTGCCCTACGATGCGTTGCATTCTGTCCGATTCAAACCATGCGGATGGTTCATGCCCGGTTACATACGGTTCATCTCTAATGCCGACAGCTTCAACAACATCCGGCACAACGTCAACAACGACCGATCCACGATCATGTTCGTCAAGGCGCAGGAGCCGTCATTTGAAAAAGTGAGGGACGAGGTTGAGCGCCACATCCAACGCGTCAACCTTTCTCCGCAGCAAGGACGCACAATGGGAGTAGCTGACGAGCTACAAAAGCTTTCGCGGCTGGTCGAGAAGGGCCTTCTGACACAGGAGGAGTATGCGCGTCAGAAAGAACGGCTGCTTGGCCGATGGTAGTTGACGCCGGACAAAGCTGTAATTCATGTTCTATGGGCGGCACCTTTCGGCACCGCCCTATTATTGTGATCACAACTCAACGGTAGTCGCCAACTACCTCCACACCACGACCGCGATGAGCAGTCCCAGAGCCACCAAAGTTATAAGAAGAACCTGCTTGTTGATAGGCCGGACCTCACCCTGCTCAACAGACTGGTCAGCATTCCGACCGACAATCCGCTCGCCTTTTCTCTCGGCAAGGATCGCAGAGATGATCAGCATCGCAAGACCGAAGTCAGCGCTATCATCTGATGTTGAAGCAAGCCAAGATTATGCGTCCCCTCTGGGGCTGTGTTCGTAATAAACGCGACCAGCAACCCAAGGACACCAAATAAACAAGTCGCCGCCGACATAACGTTCCCCTTTGTTTTAGGAGGAGAGGCTACCCGCCTGACAATCGCCCGGCAAGCGCTCCGAGTTAAGGATCGTGATGATCCGGATCATCTCCGTCATGCAACGCCGCACCGGTAATCCACGGTCGAGCTTAAATACCATCATGCCCAGTAAGCGAAGCTCCGATATTCACAGCGCGTTCTCGCGCGAGTCATCCATCCCTACGGTTGCAAAGCCGCGTGGCAAGCCGGTTGCGATCAGCGATCAAAACTTGGAAACCGCCCTTGATCGTCTCGCGAACGGCGACACGATGTGAGAAACAAGGCTTTTCCAAAAATAGAAGTTGAGACCAACTTCTAATATAGAAAATTCCGGAGACACTTCGTGCGTGCCCACCACCACCGCGTTCAAGGATCGCTCGCGTAAATACGAGCATGATCCTCATCACCACCCGTGCCCCGGGACATCGCCGAATGGTTCAACGACAATATGAGCGATAGTCGCTTCACTGTCTCGAAGCCGTGGCGCTCCGATGTCCACGGAATGTCGAAGCCACTCGAAATCGTGATCGACTTCGAACCCGTAGACCGAATGATGTTCGACTTACACTTCGCCGGAAGGTTCATCTACGACTACACCAAAGGTTGCTGGTATGATGACACGGAGCTTAACCGGTGGATGATCGACATTAATCAGGAAATTTCCAACGTTTAGTAGTCAGCCGCTCCCGGCATTCCTCATCTAATATCGGTTCGCCATCGATTACATCGAATTGCTCGCGAGCTTCTCGAAGCTGATCCGCCCTCGATCCGCCAAGAGCCGCAGAGGCGAAAGCATCGACTACCGCTTGTGGTTGTGTCTTTCGAAGACGCTCATGCACGACGTTAGACCAGCCAACGTAGATCGCCATTCGCGGCGTCATAAACCCGAACATCGCACCAAACTCCTTACAAGCTTGTGCAGTAATCAACTCAACATAGTGTGGATGTATGGTCGCACCATCCGTGCCTTGCGAGTGCTTCATTGCGTTATAGGGCTGGTTCAATGTGTCGATGTAAGGCTTGGCTTCCGCTGCACCGAAGCACTCTTTCAAGTCTTGGAAAATATCGGCGCGCAACGGCAGATCGTGACGCTTGGCATGGCCGCGCATCACCTCGAATGCCGCCGATGCCAGCACATGCGCAGCCACATAGTTGAGGTGTCGCACGATGGCGACAACCGCGCCTTCGATCTCACTGCGAACAATGTCCTCAACAGAGTATGTGACACTCCCCTCCGAGGGTTCGACCTTTGCTTGCTTCCGCCTGACCATCTCACTTGGATAGCGTAGTCGATGTAGTGGCGCACCGATAAATATGGCCACGCCATATGGTATGTGGATGATGCCATGCCACTAATACAGACATGAATCCGCAAACCCCTCCCAAATTTCCCCTCAACGGCTCCCTCACCATCGCAGAGATCGTCGGCGAGCCTTCCGCAGCTGTGAGCAGTCGCCTTGGCAAGCAAACCATCATGGATATTGGCGCACGATACCGTCAGATTGCGGCATTAAAGCCGGGATCGTCTTCCAAGCGCGCCAAAAAGATGATCGATGGGCTTATCGAGCGTCTTCTAACCGGCGAAAGCATCACTTTCGTCACACTTCATCAGCATATGCCAGCGATCTCGACGCTCTGGTATTGGTGTTGCAAGGATGAATGGCTCGATAGCGAGATTAAATGGGCACAAGCTATGGGGCAGCAGCTTGTCAAAGACTTAACGCTCAAAATTGCGGCTGGTGGCACGTTCAGCGCCGGAGTTTGATGATCGTGTTCAAGTCGATCAGAGTCCCGTCAATGTCATCCTCCCAGATTGGGTTGTGGCAGCGTCGAGCAAGGCGTTGGCTGATGCTCGTGATGACGATGAGGGGGACGATCTCGACCAGTGATCCGACAGTTTGTCTTGGTTAGCCGTCCGCTTGTGATCGCAACCGGACGATGTTAAATGCTAGGTATCAACCAGACAAGCGGACAGAGTCATACAAATTTACCTTCCTCATGATCATTATGACACGGCACATCTCAACCGCGTCATGGAGGAGATGAAGCGCCTTGGCCCGCCTCGCATCTGTGTGGTCAAGGCGGACGATGGCTCGACCGTTGCCCTCGAAGGCTGTCATCGTGTTCGCGCAGCGGCACAACTCGGGCTCGTTCCGATCCTCGAATATCTCGATTGGCACGACGACACGACAGTCAGTTCCATCGCACCGGGTTCGTTGAACGAGGCTGGTGACCCGACGCTTGTGATCGACCTTATCGACGCTGCAACGCAGAATTCAGTGGCGATTTATTTCGAGGTAAATTGCCCGTGAGCGTCTACGGCTATTGTCGCGTCTCCACCGACAAACAGGTGGAGGATGGTGAGAGCCTTGGCGTCCAAGAGCGCCAGATTCAGGGCTGGTGCCTGATCCAAGGCGTCGATCTCACCGAAATCTTCATTGAGGCCGGTGTTAGCGGCTCTGTGCCGATCTCGAAACGCCCAGACGGCAAGCGCATGATGGCGCTGGCCAAAAAAGGTGACACCATCGTCACCGCGCGTCTGGATCGCGTCTTCCGTTCCGCCCTCGACGCTCTGCAAACGGTCGAGGCCGCACAGAAGCGCGGGATCAGGATCGTGATCATCGACAGCCTTGGCGACATTACCGGCAACGGCATGGCCAAAGCCTTCCTTACCATCGCAGCCGCCTTCGCAGAGCTTGAACGCGACACCATCAAGCAGAGGGTGACGGAGACGAAGGCCGATCAACGCTCCCGCAACCGTTACCTCGGAGGGAAGGTGCCATTCGGCTACCGGGTGGGGAAGGATGGCGAGCTTGTCGAGGATGAGGAGGAGCAAATCATCATCGACTATGGACGCGAGAGCCGACGTGATGGAAGCAGCCTCCGAACTATCCAACGTGGTATGGCAGCGCTCGGCCATAAGTTGAGCCTCGAAGCGATCAACCGCATTACGAAGGGCGCAAACACATGAGCACAGGATCACTGAAACAGTTTTCGCATATCGACTTCATGGATATGTATGCCGCAATCGGCGAGTCGGTGGTAGCGGACATTAAGCCAAGCGGGGAACGCCCGAGGGGGAGCCATGACCGACATCACCGTTTACAACCTTATCTACACGAAGGCTGATCTCGACGCTGCGCCAGCGGATGAGAGGCTATTCTTTCTCATGGCTTCGTCGGTCGCGAACGATACGCAGATGTTGAACAAGCTCCTTGCGCTCACGTTGGAACGCTTCGACGCAACGCATCGCTTCATCAATCAGGGCAACTCCGCGCAAGGCTTCATGATCCTCCGGATGCTCACCGGGCGACTGAATGAAGCTTGGAAGATGCTTGCTTCATCCAATCGAATGATCAAGGTAAATTACCTCGCTGATTTGTCAGACGACGCACAGGCAAGCTTTCGATCCATACTCGCTTACTTCGGTAGCAAGCGGAGCCTGATCCTCGACGTTCGCAATGGGGTAGCCTTCCATCATCTTCGGGAGCATGTCGAAGCAGCTTACCAATCACTTGATCCAGCAACCGATCTCGGCGACTATCTTAATCAGTCGATTGGTAACACTCTCTATTATACGACCGAAATTCTCCAATACGAAACTTTGAAAAACCTTGCCGGTCTTGACAGTCAGGAGGTGGCAATTACTCTACTTATCCAAGATATTCGTGAGCAAACTACCAACTTCAACACGTTCTTGTTCAGCTTCGCATTAGTTTTTGCGCAACGCTACTTACCAAAGGCGCTCGAACAACTTAAAAACCATCATGAAAATTTCGAAGCGCCAAATTTCGAGGATTTGCGGTTACCGTTTTTCTTTCATCTGCCAAATACGCGTTAATTGACAATTTCACTCGCCGCGTAAAACGGCGTCTCGGCCATCGAGTTTGGAACCACCGGTTCGGCCACTTGTTGGAATTCGGACACCGTTGATGAGTCGAAGATCGAGCCGTCTACACAATACGCTAAAAGGCTCAACATCATCAACGTCCGGCTTTGACAATCAACTCAATATAACACTCGTCATGCTCGATATTTCACTGACGGATGATTCGTGAAGTCTTGGTTAATCTAGACCTTTTTAACAGTCTATATTTTAAAAAATTCGTTGAGAGCCGTCAATGTCGTTGGGTAGGTTCGCGATTTTCCGTAGACTATTTCTTCGCGAGAAGTTGGCGCACTGGCTTGCGACGCCTGAATGATCGCCCTGTTCGCATCGATGACCGGATCAACGGTCACCTCTTCCCACTTCTGTCCCGCCATCGCCAGCGCCAGCGCCAGCAACATCGCAATCATCGTCTTACCCCGTTTGGCGCACCATCGCTGATCAGCACCACGCTCGCAAGATGCCTCACAGGCGCTCGCCAAAGCCTCAAAACAATCCCGGCCATCAGAGGGCACCGGCCTCAAACGCCTCTCTATGGCGCTCCCAGACGCCTTCACGGGCACGCTCAACCCCGTTGGATTAACCCTATCACCAGATTGTGGCGCGATGCGTCGCGGTTGCCGCTGGTTCACCTATCGAGGGCTGATTCGAGCGTGGTAGGGAGAGTGCATAGCAGAGGAGCACATCCAATGAGTATTGACCTTTCTTCCGCCAGTGATCTTGCGAGTGTCGCGAGCTTCATCATGGCTTCTATCTCAATCATCTGGCGACCAAAACCCAAGCCGCCGGAGCGCCCGACCGTCATCATCTTCGGTGGAGTATCCCCGAGACCGCCTCGTGAACTGACGGATTGGCATCATCGCCAATGAGCTAATCATGAATTCGGACTAATCCCGCCATTAATGGGTATCGGCATGAATAACATCTTGCCGATACCTATCAAAAACAATGCCACGACTGCACGTGTCGGCGCTGGGTAAGCAATCATCCTTCAAACACAGATTGCATCCGTCGCTGGCGTTGTTGAAGATTCAACTAACCGCGTTCTTGGTCTTGAAATCTACCCCACTGACGACGCGGAACGCAAGGCGGAGATTTACCAGACCAGCGTCACCAAGGTCGATGCCACCCGACCCGTCACCGCCACGTCCTCGCTTCGTTCGTCAGGATGTTCCTCGCAATCCGGGAGGGATCGACCAGAGCGAATGGGACTGGGCGGTTGATGATCGTGAGCGCAAAGGGCTGGTGAGGCATGCGCAGGGTTGAAAGCTCCGCATCATCGCCGCAACTACGCAGCGCACGTTGGAAGGATTGATGCATGTCAGTAGAAGCTTGTTGGACAGTGCGGTTCGGCGATCCCCGCTCTCCGAGCGTGGAAATGAACGGCGGCATTGTCGTTCTAGAATCTGGACGCATTTTTGGCGGAGATAGCGGGTTCGCCTATCTCGGCACTTACAGCGTCACCGATGCCGTGGTCGAAGGCAGCTTCGAGGCAATCCAGCACGACGCACAGGTCGGCTCGATCTACGGTGATGGTGTTGCACGTTTTCGAGCGAATTTCACCGTTTCGGGTGACGAGCGGATGAAGTCAGGCGAGATCAAGCGCGATGGATATCCCAGCGCCCGCTTGGTCTTGAAGCGTTTCGCCGAGCTACCTTAATCCCACCCATGAAAATCGTCATCCTGACCGGGGCAGGCATCAGCGCAGAGAGTGGATTACCCACCTTCCGTACGAAAAACGGTCAAAATTATTGGGATGATGACGACGGAAACGGCGGTCACGACGTTTATAGGGTTGAACAGGTCTGCACGCCACGGGCGCTGGCGGACGATCCGGTGCTGGTCCACCGCTTCTACGACGCGCGGCGGGCGGCGTTGGCGACGGTCGAGCCCAATATCGCACACCACGCGCTGGCGCGGCTGGATGCGGCGTGGCCGGGCAACCTGCTGATCGTCACGCAGAATGTCGACGACCTGCACGAACGGGCCGGCTCGCGTCGGCTGTTGCACATGCATGGGGAGTTGCGGGCGGCGTTGTGCGCCGCCTGTGGACACCGCGCGCCGCATGACGGCGACCTGCCGCCGGCCACGCCCTGCCCCGCGTGCGGCGCCCGGGCGCTGCGCCCCGACATCGTGTTCTTCGGCGAGATGCCGTACCAGATGGCCCGGATCGAGGCGGCGCTGGCGGCGGCCGACCTGTTCGTATCGATCGGGACGTCCGGCGCGGTGTATCCGGCGGCGGGGTTCGTGCAACTGGCCGCGCATTACGGCGCGACGACGCTCGAACTCAATCTGGAACATTCGGCGGGCAGCGGGCTGTTCGACGAGACGCTTTTGGGACCAGCAACCGCATTGGTTCCAGAATGGACCAAACGAGTATTGCTGGACCAATAGCTTATTTGCGACCTCACCCCCATAACGATGGGGATGAATGGTGCTGGACAAAACACATGCCGGATCGGCCTACCGGCTTGAATACAAGTCGGGCTGGCTACGATCCATCCTCGGTAAAAGTGGCTGGTTCATCATATCCGGCGCGCGTAGCGAAGGGCCTTTTGACACTCGCGAACTTGCCGAGGAAATTGCCTTTTACGACAGAAATTACGGCTGATCGGTGTCAGCCTTTCTTTTCTACTGGAATGCTTTCTGCAATTTCTTTGCGTGGTACATCTTTGCACCATTCCTCTGCCTATGGTGCATATACATGCTGTTCATATGCGCGATTCCTCAAAAGCCCGACCAAGAGTGAGGCTTTTCCCGGATACATCTGATCAATAAGACGCGCTCACTCCACCCAATCGAGTCCGATATCGCGGTAAAGTTGCCGATCCTCGTCCCAACCGGGCTTCACCTTCACGTGCAGGTACAGATGCACCGGCCGGTCGAGGACGGTCGCCAGTTCCGCCCGCGCGCGCGCGCCGATCTCCTTGATGCGCGCGCCGCCCTTGCCCAGCACGATCGCACGCTGGGTGGGGCGTTCGACCAGCACCTGCTGGTGGATCTCGACCGATCCGTCCGCGCGCTCCTCGAACTTCTCCGTCTCGACCGCGCTGGCATAGGGCAGTTCGGCATGTAGCTGGAGGTAGATCTGCTCGCGTGTCACCTCCGCGGCCAGCGCGCGTTCGGTCGCGTCGGACACCTGATCTTCCGGATAATGCCACGGCCCCGCCGGCATCGCCGCCGCCAGCGCGCGTTTCAGTTCGGGCAGGCCGTCGCCGGTCGCGGCGCTGACGAACCACGTCTCGGCGAACGGCACCAGCGCGTTCAGCCGTTCGGCGTGGAGCAACAGCTTGGCCTTGTCGGCCAGGTCGACCTTGTTGAGGATCAGGTGCTTGGGCTCCGGCCGGTCCTTCAGCGCTTCGGCAATGTCGGTCACCTTGGCGCCCAGCCCGCCCTTGGCGTCGACCACCAGCGCGAGCAGGTCCGCCCCCTCGGTCCCGCCCCAGGCGGCCGACACCATCGCCCGGTCGAACCGGCGGCGCGGTTCGAAGATGCCGGGGGTGTCGACCAGCAGCAACTGCGTATCCCCCTCGATCGCCACGCCCAGCAGGCGCGCCCGCGTCGTCTGCGCCTTGGGGCTGACGATCGCCACCTTCTGCCCGACCAGCGCGTTGACCAGCGTCGATTTGCCCGCATTGGGCGCGCCGACCACGGCGATCAGCCCGCAATGCTGCGGGGTCATGTCATCACTCACTTGCTTACCTTTTCCAGCAGGGTCCGCGCCGCGGCGGTCTCCGCTTCCTGTTTGCTGCTGCCGCTCGCCTCGGCCGAGGCGTAGCTGCCGATGGCCACCTTCACGGTGAAGCGGGGCGCATGGCCGGGGCCGGACCGGTCGATCACGGTATATTCGGGGGCGCGTCGCCCCGCCGCCGCCGCCCATTCCTGCAAGGCCGACTTGGGATGCTGCGGCGCCTTCGCCTCGCGGCGCACCCGGTCGCCCCATACCCGCCGCACGAAGACGCGCGCCGCCTCCAGCCCGGCGGCGCGATACCAGGCACCGATCAGCGCCTCCATCACGTCGCCCAGCACATTGTCGCTGTCGATCGCGCCGTCATCACGCGCCTGCTTGCCAAGGCGCAGGTGATCGCGCACCCCGATCTCACGCGCCACCTGCGCACAGACCGCACCGGTGACCAGCGCGTTGAACCGCTTCGACAATTGCCCTTCCGGCTCGGCCGGGAAGGATTCCCACAGCCATTCCGCCACCAGCAGGCCCAGCACCCGGTCGCCGAGAAATTCCAGCCGCTCGTAGTTCGCGGTCGCCGAACTGCCATGGGTCAGCGCCCGTTCGAAGGGGGCGATGTCGTCCGGCACCGTGCCGAATACCGTGCACAGCCAGTCGGACAGCCCGGCGCTGCGGACGGTTGTCAGAAGCCCTCTCCGATCCGGTCGAACCGGGCGGCCGACACCCAGGTCCATGGCTTCAGCCATTCCGCCGATCCATCGGTCGAGAAGAACGTCACCAGCGCGCGTCCCTCGATCCGTTCCATCGGGATATACCCCATGCCGATCGGCGAGGCGAAGCGGCTGTCGGCGCTGTCGTCGCGATTGTCACCCATCAGGAACACGTTGCCGGCGGGCACGGTATAGACGCCGGTATCGTCGGCTTCGGGAATGTCGCGCTGGTCGAGCACGGCATAGCTTTTGCCGCCCGGCAACGTCTCGCGATACCGGCGATAGCGGCAGACCGGCACACCCGCCGCGACGTCGCGGAAATCGGAATCACAGTGACGATCGTCGAAGTTCGGGGTCAGCGGCAGCACGAAATCGGCGATCCGCTGTTTCGGGATCGCCTTGCCGTTCAGCACCAGCTGGCCGCCGCGCATCTGGACGGTGTCGCCGGGCAGGCCGATCACCCGCTTGATGACGTCGTGATCCTCCGGCCCGGGCGACCGGAACACCACCACGTCGCCGCGCGTCGGGGTCGATCCGAAGATGCGCCCGGGGATCAGCGGCACGCCGCCCGGCAGGGACCAGCGCGAATAGCCGTAGTTCCATTTCGACACGAACAGGTAGTCGCCGATCAACAGCCGCGGCAGCATCGATTCGGACGGAATCGAGAACGGCGCGAGGATGAAGCTGCGGAAGATCAGCACGACCAGCGCCAGCTTCAGCAGGAAACGCAGCGTCTCGCCCGTCTCCGACCGGGCGGGGGTGGCGGCGGCGGTTGCGGGGACGCCGACGGTTTCGGGCGCGGGATCGGATGGTGTCATGACAAAGGGACCCATAACCGCGCTCGCGCGTCCTGAGTAGCCACCCGTATCCACGAAATGTGCGGACGGGGGACTTGTCCCGTCCGCCTGCGGCGATAGGGCGGATGACGGATACGACCGGATCGATACGATTACCCTCTTGTCAGGATGCGAGCATGAGCGACTGGACCGCGATCGAGGCACTGCCCTCCCCCCGCCTCACCGAATTGTTCGAGGCGGACCCCGCCCGGCTGGACACGTTCAGCCTCGACGTCGCCGGCCTGCATTTCGACTGGTCGAAGACGCACCTGACGCGGGAGGCAGTGGCCGCGTTCGCCGCGCTGGCCAAGGCGAAGGACCTTGCCGGCCGGCGCGACGCGATGTTCGCGGGCGAGCATGTCAACGTGACCGAGGATCGCCCGGTCGAACACACCGCCGAACGCGGCGAGGGCAATCCGGAAAGCGTGTCCCGTGCCCGCCATTACCAGGCGCGGATGCGCGCGCTGATCGACGCGATCGAGGCGGATGCGTTCGGCCCGGTCCGCCACATCCTGCACGTCGGCATCGGCGGCTCCGCCCTGGGGCCCGACCTGATCGTTGACGCGCTGGGGCGTGAGGCCGATCGCTACGACGTGGCGATCGTCTCCAACGTTGACGGCGTCGCGCTGGAGGATGCGTTCGAGCGGTTCGACCCCGCCGCCACCCTGCTCGTCATCGCGTCGAAGACCTTCACCACGACCGAGACGATGCTGAACGCCAACTCGGCGATCGCCTGGATGAACGAACACAATGTCGACGACCCCTACGGCCGCGTCGTCGCGCTGACCGCATCGCCCGACAAGGCGGTGGAATGGGGTGTCGATGAAACCCGCGTCCTGCCCTTTTCCGAAGGGGTCGGCGGACGTTACTCGCTCTGGTCGTCGATCGGCTTCCCCGCCGCGCTGGCGCTGGGCTGGGACCGGTTCGAGGAACTGCTGGAAGGCGCCGCCGAGATGGACCGCCATTTCCGGCTTGCCGCCCTGCACGAAAACGCCCCCGCCCTCGCCGCCTTCGCCGACCTTTATTACACGCAGGTCCGCCACGCCGAAACGCGCGCGCCGTTCGCCTATGACCAGCGGCTGCGGCTGCTGCCCTCCTATCTCCAGCAGCTGGAGATGGAATCGAACGGCAAGTCGGTGACGGTCGACGGCCAGCCGGTGGGTCGCCCGACCGCCGCGATCACCTGGGGCGGGGTCGGCACCGATGCGCAGCATGCGGTGTTCCAGTTGCTGCATCAGGGCACGCATCTGGTCCCCGTCGAATTCATCGCGGTGATCGAGGCGGGCGACACGCTGGCTGAGGACCATCACCGCCAGTTGCTGCTCAACGCGTTCGCGCAGGGCGCGGCGCTGATGAAGGGCAAGCAGGTGGACGATCCTGCGCGCAGCTATTCGGGCGATCGTCCGTCATCGACGATCCTGCTCGACGTGCTCGACGCCCGCACGCTGGGCGCGCTGATCGCCTTCTACGAACAGCGGGTGTTCGTGAACGGCATCCTGCTGAGCATCAACAGCTTCGACCAGTTCGGGGTCGAGCTGGGCAAGGAAATGGCCAAGGCCGCCGATCAGGGCGGGCAGGAATTCGATCCCTCGACGACCGATCTGATCCGTCGTGCCGGGCTGAATTAAGTACGACAATCGTGTGAACTGCGGGAACAAAATCCAGCTTGGCCTGTCACGCAGTCCGGCTCATTTGGTTCCCGCAAGTCACTGGTTTTCTGATAAATAAAACTGCCGTGTCGAACGTACCGCACTGCAATATTTCAGATTGACGACACCACCGCGCCCCCTACCCTGATTAACAACAGGTTAACCGCGATGAACGCGGATGTCCTAATACAGGGGTTTGGCGATGCGTTCGAAGACCATGCAGACGTTGCTCGGGCTTGCTCTGGGTGCCACGGCACTGACGGCATCGCCGGCACAGGCCGTCAGCTTCAATCTGATCGATACCGGTGGCACCGCCGCCGGCACGCAGGCCCGGATCGGTTTCGAGATCGCCACCGCCTACTGGTCGTCGGTATTCACCGACGATGTGACGATCAATCTGGAAATCGGATTTCGGACGCTGGGCACCGGCGTCCTCGGTTCGACCGGCAGCGCCCGTTCCCTCCTGTCGATGAACCAGGGCTATGCCGCGCTGGCGACGGACATGACCAGCGCTCTCGATGTCAGCGCGGTCAACAATCTGGCGCCCCGTTCGCTCAGCACTGCCGTTCCCGGCGCCGGAGCCGTCACGGCGATCACCAACGGGATCAACCGGACCAACAACGGCTATGTCGACAATGTCACCCGGATCGACAACGATGGCGGCGTCAACAACTCCACCTTGGCGGTGACCAAGGCAAGCGCGAAGGCGCTGGGCGTGACGACCGACGTCAACGGCAATGCGATCAACTACGCATCGGTCGACGGCAGCATCACGTTCAGCAACGCCTTTGCGTTCGACTTCGACCCGCGCGACGGCATCACCTCGACGGCGTTCGATTTCGTCGGCGTGGCGATCCACGAGATCGGCCATGCGCTTGGTTTCGTGTCGGGCGTCGACAGCTATGATGGCCGCACCAATGCGGCGGGCACGATCACCTCGGGCCTGTTGGAAAACCTCGTCGTGATGAACTCGCTCGATCTGTTCCGCTACAGCGGCGATGGCGCACTCGACTGGTCCACCAGCCCGTCGAACAAGTATTTCTCGATCGATGGCGGCGAGACGCAGTTGTTCGGCTCCTCGCTGTTCTCCACGGGTCGCGCCAACGGTGACGGTCAGCAGGCGTCGCACTGGAAGGATGCGCCTTCGGGTCGCGAGCAGCTGGGTATCCTCGACCCCACTTCGGCCCGTGGCCAGATGCAGGAAGTCACCGCGCTCGACCTGTCCGCCTATGACGCGATCGGCTGGGACGTCAGCTTCGATACGCTGGCGAATTCCGGCTACCGCAAGAGCACCGCGGTGCTCTACCGCGAACTGACCGGCACGGTGCCGGAGCCGGCGACGTGGGCGATGATGCTGGTCGGCTTCGCGATGGTGGGGGCCGCGACGCGCTATCGCCGCCGCAACACCACGGTCGCCTTCGGCTGATCGACAGGTTCCACGCGAACCATCAAAAGGGGCGCCTGCCGGCCGGCAGGCGCCCCTTTTTGCGATTATGCCGTATCCGGCGGACCGGCGCGGCGGCAGCGTTCGGAGCAATACCGCACCGATTCCCAGTCGCGCGCCCATTTCTTGCGCCAGGCGAACGGGCGTTGGCAGACGATGCAGATCTTGGTCGGCAGGTGCGGCTTGCTGTGGGTCATCGCGGTCCACAACGCACCCGGCACGTCGATGGCATCAACACCCTGCCCCCTTGCCCCCGCGCCCGCCGCGCGCCATCTCGCGAGGCGCAGCGGAAGGATCACGAATGCCCCAGTACGACTACGACCTCTTCGTCCTGGGGGCCGGTTCCGGCGGTACCCGCGCCAGCCGGGTCGCGGCGGCGCATGGCGCGCGGGTCGCGGTGGCGGAGGAATACCGGGTCGGCGGCACCTGCGTGATCCGCGGCTGCGTGCCCAAGAAACTGCTCGTCTACGGCGCGCACTTCGCCGAGGACCTGCGCGACGCGAAGCATTTCGGCTGGGACGTGCCCTCGCCGTGCAGCTTTTCGTGGCCGACGCTGCGCGACAACGTGATGGCGGAGGTCGACCGAATCAACGGCGCCTATACCCAGACCCTCGACAATAACGGCGTCGAGATCATCCATGCCCGCGCGGTCGTCACCGGCCCGCACAGCGTGCGGCTGGACGACGGCAGCGAGAAGACCGCAGAGCGCATCCTGATCGCGGTCGGCGCGCATCCCGCGATCCCGGAATGCCCCGGCCACGAACACGGCATCACCTCCAACGAGGTGTTCCACCTGCCCGAACTGCCCAAGCGCATCCTGATCGCGGGGGGTGGCTACATCGCCAACGAATTCGCCGGCATCTTCCACCAGTTCGGCAGCCATGTGATCCTCGCCAACCGCAGTCAGGAACTGCTGCGCGGCTATGATGCGCAGATCCGCGACCGGTTGCTTCAGATCGCGACGATGAAGGGGATCGAGTTCCGCTTCAACGCGGCGTTCCGGGGGATCGACAAGGGGGAGGACGGCTGCCTGACCGTGCATCTGGCCGACCACGAACCCGTCGTGGTCGACTGCGTGCTGTTCGCCACCGGCCGCCGGCCCAACACCACCGGGCTGGGGCTGGAATCCGCCGGGGTCGAACTGGACGAACTGGGCGCGGTGAAGGTCGATGCGCGGAACCAGTCGACCTGCCCGTCGATCTACGCGATCGGTGACGTCACCAACCGCATCCAGCTGACCCCGGTCGCCATCCGCGAGGGACAGGCCTTCGCCGACACCGTTTATGGCAACAAGCCGACGACGGTGGATTACGACTGCGTCCCCGCCGCCGTCTTCAGCCATCCGCCGCTCGCCGGCGTCGGCCTGACCGAGGCGCAGGCGCGCGAGAAGCTGGGTTCGATCAGGGTGTATTCGTCGGATTTCCGGCCGATGAAGAACGTGTTGGCGGGGCGCAACGAACGCGCGCTCTACAAGATGATCTGCGACGCGGAGACCGACCGCGTCGTCGGCATTCACATGATCGGCCCCGACGTGCCCGAGATCATCCAGGCGTGTGCGGTGGCGGTGAAGGCCGGGCTGACCAAGGCCGATTTCGACGCGACCGTGGCGTTGCACCCGTCGATGGCGGAGGAACTGGTGCTGATGCGGTAAGGGCGAAGGCGCGGGGCAAGCCCCGCGCCGGTCGGGCACCGCCCGATCGCCCTTACCGGCCGGCGGGTCGGCCCTGCCGAACCCGACCGACGACGCGGCCTCGCCGCGTCGCAGCCCTTAGAATCAGATGACATCAGATTGATCCGTCATTGCGAGCGCAGCGAAGCAATCCAGTGCCGGACCAGGACGCCCTGGATTGCTTCGCTGCGCTCGCCATGACGAACATCTGGATCAGCCTCATGTCATCCCGCTCTAGACGACCGCCACCACCATGCGCGATCGCCGCCACGCATCCCACGCGTACAGCGCGCACCCCGTCCAGATCGCGGCGAAGGTGACCATGTGGACGGGGCGCAGCGGCTCGCCGAAGATCAGCACGGCCTCGGCGAATTGCAGGGTCGGCCCCAGATATTGCAGCAACCCCAGCGTCGCCAGCGTCAGCCGCCGCGCCGCCGCCGCGAACAGCAGCAAAGGCGCCGCGGTGACCGGCCCGGCGAGGATCAGCAGCAGATCGACCGACCGCTCCTGCCCGAAGGCGGCGTTGCCCGCCGCGCCCGCATAGGCCAGCACCACCAGCGACAGCGGCGCGAGCAGCAGCGTCTCGATCGTCAGGCCGCCCAGCGCGTCGATCGCCGCCACCTTGCGGATCAGGCCGTACAGCCCGAAGCTGACCGCCAGCACCAGCGATATCCAGATCGCGCCGCCGCCCGATAGCGCCATCACCGCCACCCCCGCTGCCGCGATGCCCACCGCGACCCGCTGCACGCGCGACACCCGTTCGCCCAGCACCGCGACGCCCAGCGCGACGTTGACCAGCGGGTTGATGAAATAGCCCAGACTCGCCTCCAGCACATGCGCGTGCTGCACCGCCCAGATATAGGTCAGCCAGTTGATCGCGATCAGCGTCGCGCTGGCCCCCAGCAACGCCAGCGTCCGCCCGCGCGCCGCGGCCCGCACCGTCCGCAACCGGCCCAGCACCACGACCACGATGGCGAGCAGCAGCAGCGACCACACCACGCGGTGCGCCAGCACCTGCACCGCGGGCACGCCCGTCAGCAGTTTGAGGTACAGGGGGAGCAGCCCCCACAGGATATAGGCGCCGGCGCCCAGCCATAATCCCCGGTTCATGCCGCGCGCCATCGGCCAATCCACGCCGCACCGCAATGAAGGACTGTCAGGGGGTGGGGGATCGGGCGGAAACCGGATGCTCCCGAGGTCGGAAAGTCACACCGGAAAGTCACGAAAGTCGCATCCTACAGGTATGCGCGGCGTGTTGGGTCGGCCTACCCATCCGTCATTGCGAGCGTAGCGAAGCAATGACGGATGGGTAGGTTATGGCTTGAGAGCGTACCCTTCGTTCCCACTTTCATTCCGTGCACCCCCCTTGCCCGCCCCTCCCTTGACGGAGGAAGCATCGGGGGATGGGTATCCTATCGGCGCGGTGTAGGACAGCGGCGGCGGAGGGCGATGATTGCCGGACCTGCGTAGCCGGAGCGGGATGACATCGGCCTGCCCCCATCCGTCATTGCGAGCGCAGCGAAGCAATCCAGGGCCCGGTGCGTGACGCTCTGGATCGCTTCGCTACGCTCGCGATGACGGATGAAGGGGCTTCACGTCATCGCGAGTCAGTCCGCGAAGAGCAGGACCGGCGTCTCCAGCATCCGCTTCAGCGCCTGCACGTAACTGGCCGCGTCGAAGCCGTCGACGACGCGGTGGTCGCAGCTGATCGACAGGTTCATCAGCCTGGCGCGCACGATCGCATCCCCCTTGAACACCGGACGTTCGACGATGCGGTTGGGGCCGATAATCGCGACTTCCGGCCGGTTGATGACCGGGGTCGTCGCGATCCCGCCGAGCGGCCCCAGCGAGGTGAGCGTGATCGTGCCGCCGCCCATCTCGTCGGGCTTCAGCCGGTTGGCGCGCGCCGCCGCCGCCAGCCGGCCGATCTCGGTCGCCAGTTGCCAGACGTTGCGGTCCTGCGCGTCGCGGATCACCGGCACGGTCAGCCCGGCATCGGTCTGCGTCGCCATGCCCAGATGCACGCGGCCGTGGCGCGTCACCACCCCCGCCTCGTCGTCGTAGCGCGCGTTCAGCATCGGGAAGGCGGGCAGGGTGCGGCAGATCGCGACGATCATCAGCGGCAGCATCGTCAGCTTGGGCCGCTCGCCCCGCTGCGCGTTCAGGTCGGCGCGCAGGTCCTCCAGCGCGGTGACGTCGATCTCCTCGACATAGGTGAAGTGCGGGATCGCGCGCTTGGACGCGGCCATGTTCTCCGCGATGCGGCGACGCATCCCGATCACGCGGACCTCTTCGTCCGCCCGCGCGCGCGACGCGCCCGGCGCGGCATAGCCCTGCCCGCTGCCGTAGCGCAGATAGGCGTCGAGATCGGCATGGCGCACCCGGTCGCCATCGGTCTTCACCGCGGCGAGGTCGACGCCCAGATCGGCGGCGCGCGCGCGGACGGCGGGCGAGGCGAGGACATGCGCCACGCGACCGCTGGCGGATGACGGCCGTCCCGTCGCGCCATCGCCGGCGGCCGGGCGCGGCCCTTCGCTGGCGGCATCCGCCGGCCGGGTGTCGGCGGTCGCGGGGGCAGCGGGGGCCGCGGGCGGATCGAGCGGACGCGGCGTCTCGACCACTTCCTCCACCCCGGGGTTCTCGGCTTCGTATTGTTCGGCGACCTCCGCCTGCTCCGCGCTCGGCGGGGCGGCGGTCACCTGATCGGTGCCGGCATCGGCGTCGGTCTCGATCACCACCAGCGCCGCACCGATCGCGACCTGATCGCCGACTTCGCCCGCCAGTTCGACGACGGTGCCCGATACGGGCGATTCCATCTCGACGGTGGCCTTGTCGGTCATCATGTCGGCGATGTTCTGGTCTTCCTCGACCCGGTCGCCGACCGCGACATGCCATGCGACGATCTCGGCCTCGGCGATGCCTTCACCGATATCGGGCAGGCGGAAGGTGAAACGCGCCATCGCTCAAGAGTCCTTCATGATCTTCTTGAGGGCCTGTCCGATCCGGACCGGTCCCGGGAAATATGCCCATTCCAAGCTGTGCGGATAGGGCGTGTCGAACCCGGTCACCCGCTCGATCGGGGCTTCCAGATGATAGAAGCACCGCTCCTGCACCAGCGCCGACAGTTCGGCGCCGAAGCCGCTCGTCCGCGTCGCCTCGTGGACGATCATGCAGCGGCCGGTCTTCTTCACCGACGCCTCGATCGTCTCGATGTCGAGCGGTACCAGCGTGCGCAGGTCGATGATCTCGGCATCCACGCCGTGTTCGGCGACCACGGCGGTGCAGACATGCACCATCGTGCCGTAGGCGAGGATCGTCAGCGCCTCGCCCGCGCGGACCACCTTCGCCTTGCCCAGTTCGATCTTGTAGTACCCCTCCGGCACCGCGCCGCCGGGATGCTTCGACCAGTTTTCGGCCGGTTTGTCCCAATAGCCGTTGAACGGGCCGTTGTAGATGCGCTTGGGCTCGAAGAAGATCGTCGGATCGTTGTCCTCGATCGCGGCGATCAGCAGCCCCTTGGCATCATAGGGGGTAGACGGGATCACCGTCTTCACGCCCGAGACATGGGTGAAGATGCCCTCCGGGCTCTGGCTGTGCGTCTGCCCGCCGAAGATGCCGCCGCCGAACGGCGACCGCACCGTCATCGGCGCGATGAACTCACCCGCCGAGCGATAGCGCAGCCGTGCCGCCTCGCTGACGAGCTGGTCGAGCGCGGGATAGATGTAATCGGCGAACTGGATTTCCGGCACCGGCCGCAGGCCGTAGGCGCCCATCCCGACCGCGACGCCGATGATCCCGCATTCGGTGATCGGCGTGTCGAACACCCGCGTCTTGCCGTATTTCGCCTGCAACCCCGCGGTCGCGCGGAACACGCCGCCGAAATAGCCGACATCCTCGCCCATCACGACCACGTCCGGGTCGCGCGCCATCACCACGTCGAGCGCGGAGTTGATCGCCTGGATCATCGTCATGCGGGTGGTGGGTTCGGCCCCGCCGTCGCCTACCGTGTCGCTCACCACGTCCAGCTCCGTCGTCATCACTTGCGATCCCATGGCCGGCCACTCGCGGTTTCTTCCGCCATCATCTGCGCCTGCTGCTCGCGCAGGTGCCACGGCATCTCCTCGAACACGCCGTCGAACAGCGTGTCGAGCGGCTGGTGCAGGCCGTGGCCGAGGATGCCGTTCTTCTCAGCCTCCTTCTGCGCGGCCTTCACCTGTTCGGCCAGTTCGCGGTCCTGCGCGGCATGGCGTTCCTCGTCCCACTCGCCGATCGCGATCAGATGCGCCTTCAGCCGCGCGACGGGATCGCCCAGCGGCCAGGCGTTCGGCTCCCCCGCCGATCGATACTGGGTCGGATCGTCCGAGGTCGAATGGCCTTCGGCGCGATAGGTGAAATGCTCGATCAGGGTCGGCCCCTGATTGGTCCGCGCCCGCTCCGCCGCCCATTGCGTGGCGGCATAGACCGCCAGCGCATCGTTGCCGTCGACGCGCAGGCCGGCGATGCCATAGCCCACCGCGCGTGCCGCGAAGGTGGTCGATTCGGCGCCCGCGAAGCCGGAGAAACTGCTGATCGCCCACTGGTTGTTGACGACGTTCATGATGACCGGGGCGCGGTAGACGGCGGCGAAGGTGCAGGCGGAATGGAAATCCCCCTCCGCGGTGGAGCCTTCCCCGCACCACACCGCCGCGATCCGCGTATCGCCCTTGGCGGCGGAGGCCATCGCCCAGCCCACCGCCTGCGGATATTGCGTCGTCAGGTTGCCGGAGATCGAGAAGAACCCCGCCTCGCGCGCCGAATACATGATCGGCAGCTGCTTGCCCTGCAGCCGGTCGCCCTTGTTCGAATAGATCTGGTTCATCATGTCGACCAGCGACCAGTCGCGCGCGATCAACAGCCCCTGCTGGCGATAGGAGGGGAAGCACATATCCTCGTAATCCAGCGCATGGGCGGCGGCGACCGATACCGCCTCCTCGCCCGTCGCCTTCATGTAGAAGCTGGTCTTGCCCTGACGCTGCGCCCGGAACATCCGCTCGTCGAACGCGCGCAGCAGCGCCATGTGGCGCAACATCCGGCGCAGGCGATCGGGCGACAGCCGCGGGTCCCATGCCCCGACCGCGCGGTGATCGTCGTCGAGGACGCGGACCATGCCGTAGGACAGATCGGTGAAGTCGCGGGCCGGCTCGGCGGTGTCGGGGCGGCGGGCGGCGCCGGCGGGCGGCACCTCCACCACCGCGAAGTCGACCGGATCGCCCGGCCGGAACCGGGGTTCGGGGACATGCAGCGACAGGGGCGGCAAATTGGTGCGAGGCTGTTCAGCCAAGACTCTCTCCACGGATCGGCATCGGGTTGTTCCCGTACGCCGCGCCACCTTTCGCGACGTTGTTATAAAATTTCAAGCGACTTCTGTGCGGGCGGCGGCCGACCTAACCCGTCGTTAACCGCTTTCGTCGCAGGGTCGCCGGTATCAACAAGGGATACCGCACCATGTACATGGGTCCGATCGTCGCCGCCGAAACCACCGCGCCGCCGGCGGGCTTCTCCATCGTCCGCACGCCGCCACGGCCATCGTCCGGCGCAGCATCGCGCTTCGTCGTGGGCGTACCGGTGCTGGCGCTGGCCACGGTGGTGATGGTGCCATGGCTGGTCGGGCATACGCTGGTGGCAGGGGCGCTGACCGGTGTCCGCTCGCTGCCCGGCGCGCCCCGCGCGCTGCTGTCCGCGATCGATTATGCGGGGCGCATCGCGCTGGGGCGCTGACCGGGGGCGCTCAACCGCCCACCACCTGCTCGATCACGCCGAAGATCGGGTGGTGGCGATCGTCCTCCGCCCAGATCCGCACCGTATCGCCCTTGGTCAGGAACGGCGTGGTCGCGGTGCCGCCGGCCAGCGTCTCCACCGTCCGCGCCTCGGCAAGGCAGGAATAGCCGACGCCGCCGTCCGCCACCGGCTTGCCCGGCCCGCCGTCGGTGCCGCGATTGGACACGGTGCCCGACCCGACGATCGTGCCCGCGCCCAGCGCCCGCGTCTTGGCGGCATGGGCGATCAGCGTGCCGAAATCGAAGGTCATGTCCTCCCCCGCCTCGGCCCGGCCGAGCGGCTTGCCGTTCAGGTCGACCATCAGCCGGCGATGCAGCTTGCCGTCCCGCCACCAGTCGCCCAGCGCATCGGGGGTGACGAAGACGGGGGAGAAGGCGCTGGCGGGTTTCGACTGGAAGAAGCCGAAGCCCTTGGCCAGTTCGTCCGGGATCAGGTGACGCAAGCTCACGTCGTTGGTCAGCCCGACCAGCCGGACCGCCGCCAGCGCCGTGTCGCGGTCCGCACCCTGCGGCACGTCGCCGGTGACGACCACGACCTCCGCCTCCAGATCGCAGCCCCATGCCTCGTCGGCCAGCGGGATCGGATCGCGCGGCCCCAGGAAACCGTCCGACCCGCCCTGATACATCAGCGGATCGTGCCAGAACGTCTCCGGCATCGCCGCCCCGCGCGCCTGCCGGACGAGCGCGACATGGTTCACATAGGCGGAGCCGTCCGCCCATTGATAGGCACGCGGCAAGGGTGCCGCCGCGTCATGCTCGTGGAACCGTTCGCGCGGGATCACCGCGTGATCGAGATCGGTCGACAGGTTCTCCAGCGCGGGTGCGATCCGGTCCCAGTCGTCCAGCGCGGCCTGCAGGGTCGGGACGATATGGCCGGCATCGGCATACCAGGCGAGATCGGTCGACACGACCACGAGCCTGCCGTCGCGGCCCTGTTTCAGGCTTGCCAGTTTCATCGCGATTCCTCTCCGGTTCTTACCAGTATGCGCTTGCGTAGGGCGCTCCGCCCCCCGGCGGCAAGCGCCGAAATCGTGGCGACCAATGTTGACTTATGATGCATTGCAGCGTAGGGGGCGAAAATCGAGGCGTTATGCAGCGTGATCGGACGTGCCGGAAAGCCGGTGGTCCGGGCTCCGCTTCGGTCAAGCTCAGGCTTCCCTAATCACGCGGGGTGTCATTTCACACCCGCCACCACTCCGCCTTTGCTGCGTCGTGGATCGGCACGCATACAAGGTTTACCCATGTCCTTTTCCGATCTCGGCCTTGCCGAGCCGCTCGTCCGTGCGCTCGAAGCCAAGGGCTATACCACCCCCACCCCGATCCAGGCGCAGTCGATCCCGCAGCTGCTGGAAGGCGGCGACCTGCTCGGCATCGCGCAGACCGGCACCGGCAAGACCGCCGCGTTCGTGCTGCCGTCGATCCAGCGCATGGTCGCGGCGCCCAAGCGCGTGCTGCCGACGCATTGCCGAATGCTCGTCCTCGCCCCGACCCGCGAACTGGCCAGCCAGATCGCCGATTCGGCGCGCGAATACGGCAAGTTCTCCAAGATGTCGGTGACCACCGTGTTCGGCGGCACCAGCATCAACAAGAACCGTCAGGACATGAGCCGCGGCGTCGACATCCTCGTCGCCACGCCGGGCCGCCTGATCGATCTGGTCGAGCAGGGCTTCGTCAACCTGTCGATGATCGAGATCCTCGTCCTCGACGAGGCGGACCAGATGCTCGACCTGGGCTTCATCCACGCGCTGAAGCGGATCGTGAAGATGGTGCCGCGCAAGCGCCAGACGCTGTTCTTCTCGGCCACCATGCCCACCTCGATCCGCGAGCTGGCCAGCCAGTTCCTGCACGAGCCGGCGACCGTCTCGGTCAAGCCCGCCTCGACCACCGCGGAGCGGGTCGATCAGTATGTCACCTTCGTCAACCAGGCGGAGAAGCAGGCGCTGCTGACGCTGCTGCTCGCCGATCCGGCGATCGACCGCGCGCTGGTGTTCACCCGCACCAAGCACGGCGCCGACCGCGTCGTGAAGCTGCTGGCCGGCAACGGCATCGGCGCCAACGCGATCCACGGCAACAAGAGCCAGGGCCAGCGCGAGCGCGCGCTGGGCGAGTTCAAGGACGGCAAGACCAAGATCCTCGTCGCGACCGACATCGCCGCGCGCGGCATCGACGTGTCGGGCGTCAGCCACGTCATCAACTTCGAACTGCCCAACGTTCCCGAGCAGTATGTCCACCGCATCGGCCGCACCGCGCGCGCCGGCGCATCGGGCATCGCCATCTCGTTCTGCGCCGACGACGAGAAGGCGTACCTGCGCGACATCGAGAAGACCACGCGCCAGAAGGTGCCGGTGCAGGCGCTGCCCGAGGACTTCACCAACAAGGCGAACAAGATCAAGTCGCAGCGCGTGAACGCGATCGGCGCCGATCCCGCGCCGCGTGAGGATCGTCCCCGTGGCGGCCGTCCGTTGCCGCGCCCCCGCGCCACCCATTCGCCGCAGGCGACCGGCACCACCGGCCGCAGCTATGCCAATGCCAGCGGTCGCGGCGCGCGCCCGGCCGGCGGCGGCGGTGGCGGTGGCGGCGGTCAGGGTCGTGGCGGCCAGGGTCGCAGCGGCGGTGGTCAGGGTGGCGGCCAGGGCGGTGGTCAGGGTCGTGGCGGCAGCGGCCGCAGCGCCGGCGGGCCGACCGCCGGCCGCTGAGGGGATACCCCGGCCTTCTCGCGGGTTGATTGACGAAACCCGCGAGGAGAACCGCCATGGACGTATCCACCACCCCGATCGCCGAGCGGATCGCCCGCGTCCTTGCGGCCGAGCAGTTGAGCGCGAACGCCACCGGCGATCGGGCATCCGCCAGTGCGCAGGTCGATGCGCACTGGCAGGATTACCTTCCCCACGCGATCGCCGTGCTCAAGACGCTGCGCGAACCCGATCGCGCGATGGCGGCGGCGGGCGACGTCGCGGTGTGGGAGAGCATGATCCTCGCCGGCCTGAAGGGTGCCGTGCCGCCCAAGGTCGTGCTGTAAGGAGCGAGCGTCGCCGTTTCGGGATGTCGCCGGAAAACCTTTCCTTCCTCCCCGGCGGAGGCCGGGACCCAGATGGCAAGGCGGCAGCAAGTCATCACGGCTCTCCGCCCAACTGGACCCCGGCCTCCGCCAGGGAGGCATCCGGGGGTGTTGCGCGGACCTTCACAAAGCTGAAGGACGTCGTGTCGCCCAAGGTCGTACTGTAAGGAGCTAGCGTCGCCACTCCGGGGTGCCGCCGGGAAACCTTCCTTCCTCCCCGGCAGAGGCCGGGGCCCAGTCGGGAAGGCGGCAGTGATTCATCACGGCCCTCCGCCCAACTGGACCCCGGCCTCCGCCGGGGAGGTATCCGGGGGTGTTGCGCGGCCTTTCACAAGGCTGAAGGGCGCCGTGCCGCCCAAGGTCGTGCTGTAAGGAGCGAGCGTCGTCACTCCGGGATGCCGCCGGGAAACCTTTTTTTCCTCCCCGGCGGAGGCCGGGGCCAAGTCGGGAAGGCGGCAGCAAGTCATCACGACGCTCCGCCCAACTGGACCCCGGCCTCCGCCGGGGAGGTATCCGGGGGTGTTGCGCGGCCTTTTACCAAGCTGAAGGGCGTCGTGCCGCCTATGGCCGGATGACATCAGGTTGAACCGGATGTTCGTCGTTGCGAGCGGAGCGAAGCAATCCAGGGCGTCCTGATCTGGCGCTGGATTGCTTCGCTACGCTCGCAATGACGGATGGGGTCAGACCAGGCAGAGAATCCATCAACCTTGCCTCTCCCCGGCGGAGGCCGGGGCCCAGGTGGGAAGGCGGCGGTAAGTCATCACGGCCCTCCGCCCAACTGGACCCCGGCGTCCGCCGGGGAGGTATAGTGGGCGGGGTTGCCATTCTTCTTGCAAGACTGGTCGAGGGTGGGACGGAACGCTTCCGCAGACCCGTCACGGAACATTCAATCCCCGAATACCGCCGGCCGCTTCTCCATGTTCGCCATCACCTGCTCGCGCTGGTCCGCCGTGCCCAGCAACACTGCCTGCTCGGCCCGTTCCGCCGTCAATATCGTCGCCGCGTCGCCGTCCGCCGCGACCGCGAACAGCCGTTTGGCGGCGCGTACCGCCGCCGGGTGCCGGCCCGCGATCTGGTGCGCCAGCGCCAGCGCCGCCGCGCGTGGATCGTCCACCACCCGCGTCACCAGCCCCAGCGCCGCCCCCTCGACCCCGTCGACCTCGCGCGCGGTGTAGACCAGCTCGCGCAGCACATCGTCGCGCACCGTGCCGCGCCACAGCGCATAGCCCGCCATGTCGGGCACGATCCCCCAGTGCATCTCCCGGATCGACAGCCGCGCATCCGCGCTCGCCAGCCGGATATCGGCGCCCGCCACGATCTGCAGCCCGCCGCCGAACGCCACGCCGTGGACCGCCGCGATCACCGGCTGCGGCAGCGTCCGCCAGCCCCAGGCGACCTGCTGGACCAGATTGGCGACCCCGTGCGTCGGCGTTTCGGTCAGCAACCCCGATCCGCCACCGGCCATCGCCGCCATGTCCAGCCCCGCGCAGAAGCCGCGTCCCTCGCCCGACAGCACGATGCAGCGCACGTCGCGCCGGTCCTGCAACGCCGCGATCGCCGCCGCCAGGCCCGCGAACATCGCCGGGTCGATCGCGTTGATCTGCGCCGGTCGCGCCAGTCGCACGTCCGCGATCCCGCCATCGACGGTCATCCGCACCCGGTCGTCCATCATCCTTCTCCTCTGCGACCATGGCTATGCCCGCCGGGCGCGCCGGGCAACCCGGTTGCGCGCGGCGGCACGGCGTGTAGACCCTGCGGCGATGACCGGTTTCGACGTGCCCCGCTTCGCCAAGCTTCTCGACCGGGGTCATGGCGGGCGGCTGGGTATCCGCTATCACGGCCATGCGGACGGCGAGGACGGCTGGGTGGAACTGGCCCTGCCCCCCGCCGAGGCGCTGGTCGGCGACACCGCGACCGGCGCGATGGCGGCGGGGCCGATCGTCACGCTGATGGACATGGCGGCCTCGATCGCGATCTGGGCGCGGCGCGGACGGTTCGTGCCCCATGCGACGCTCGACTTGCGGCTCGACCATCTCCGCCCGGTGGTGGCGGGGCGGACGCTGATCGGGCGCGGCGAATGTTACCGGATCGCCGGGCCGGTCGCCTATGTCAGGGGACAGGCGCATGACGGCGATCCCGCCGATCCGGTCGCACAGATCGTCGGCACGTTCATGACGACCGACGCGGCATGATCGCGCTGCCCCCCTATGCGGCCCTGCTGGGCCTGACGATGACCGCCGACGATCGCGGCGTGCCGGTGCTGACGATGCCGTTCGCGGACGGCGTGCTCGGCCGCCCCGGTTTTTTGCATGGCGGCGCGATCGCGGGGCTGCTGGAGATCGCGGCGATCGCCGCGCTGCGCCATGCGCTGGGCACCGACGACGCGGGCGTGATCCCGCTGACCATCACGGTCGACTACCGGCGCGGCGGCCGCGACGCGCCGACGCTGGCGACGGGTATCGTCACCCGGCTCGGTACCCGCATCGCGCATGTCGACGCGACCGCGTGGCAGGACGATCCGGCCCGCCCGATCGCCACCGCGCGGACGAACTGGCGGCTCGACCGGCCCTCCTGACGATCGGGCGGGATCGAGCCGCGTCGGCCGCGCGGCGGCACCTTCGCCGCCGCACCCCATCAGCGCCAGCGCGATCGGGCGCAGCGATCGCGTGCGCCCGGTTATTGCCCCGGTTGCCGCCCCGGTTGCCGCCCCGGTTATTGGGCGGTCAGCTTGATGAGCCGCCCCTGCGACCCGTCGTCGCCATCCTCGATCACCCAGATCGCGCCGTCCGGCCCCTGTTCCACGTCGCGGATGCGTGCGTTCATCGGCCATTGGTCGCCCTTTCGCGCTTCGGTGCCATCGATATCGACGCGGACCAGCGACTGGCTGGACAGGCCGCCGATAAAGGCGTCGCCCCGCCATTGCGGGAACATCCGGCCGGAATAGATCATCAGCCCGCCCGGCGAGATCACCGGGTTCCAGGACACCTTGGGCGGTTCGTACCCGTCGCCCGCGCGGTGATCGGGAATGTCCCGGCCATCATAATGCGATCCGTTCGACGCGTTCGGCCAGCCATAGTTCAGGCCCGGCCGGATCAAGTTGACCTCGTCCCCGCCCTTCGGCCCCATCTCCTGCTCCCACAGATTGCCGCGCGCGTCGAACGCGATGCCGAGCAGGTTGCGATGGCCGTAGGACCAGATTTCCGGCCGGAACCCCTTGGCGGCGAGCGGATTACCCGGTGCCGGCTGGCCGTCGAGGGTCAGGCGCAACACCTTGCCGAGCGTCGCCTTCGGGTCCTGCGCGGGGGCGAACTTCTGGCGGTCGCCATTGGTGAAGAACAGATACCGGCCATCGGGCGAAAACGCGATGCGGCCCGAATAATGGCCGTTGCCCTCCACGAACGGCGTGGCGCGGAAGAGGGTTTCGATCTCGCCCAGCCGCTCGCCGTCACCGCCGTCGGCACGCAGGCGACCGCGCGCCAGTAACACGCCCTTGCCACCCTCGCCCGCCGCCGAATAGCTGAAATACACCCGCTGGCTGCGCGCGAAATCCGGGGCGGGCACCACGTCCATCAACGCGCCCTGCCCGGCCGAATCGACCGGGATCGTGGCGACGACCTGTTTCCGCTTTCCGTCGGCGGCGACGAGCAGCATCTCGCCCTTCTTCTCGGTCACCAGCATCCGGCCATCGGGCAGGAACGCCATCGCCCAGGGCGAATCGAAATCGGCGACGACGGTTTCGGTGAAGGGCCTGGTCGCGGCCGGAGCGGCATCCTGCGCCGTCGCGTCCGCGGGGGCGTTGCCGGTGCAGGCGATCAGCGCGCAAGGCAGGGCGGCGAGCAGCTTCAGGTCCATCGATATCCTCTCACGTAGTCGCCTTGAACGCCCGGACCGATCATAGGATGCCAAGGCTTGTGTCGGCGGCCGTCCGGCCATATACTGGCGACGCTTTCTCTACATCGCCGGATGCAGGGGCTGCGGGGCCGGGCTCCGCGGCGGCAACCACCCATAGGTCTTCAACACCGGAGCAACCGCTTGGCCGATATCGCCGTACTGACCGCCCTGATCGAACCCGAAGCCACGGCGCTCGGCTTCGACCTCGTGCGCGTGAAGATGACGGGCGGCAAGTCGGACCCGACCTTGCAGGTGATGGCCGAACGCCCCGACACCCGCCAGTTGACGATCGACGACTGTTCCGCGCTGTCGCACCGCATTTCCGACGTGCTCGACGCGCTGGAAGCGGAGGGGCGCGACCCGATCGCCGAGGCGTACCGGCTGGAGGTATCGAGCCCCGGCATCGACCGCCCGCTGACCCGCCTGTCGGACTATGCCGACTGGACCGGGCACGAGGCCCGCATCCGCCTGGTCGAGCCGCAGGACGGTCGCAAGCAACTGACCGGCAATCTGGCCGGCGTGACGGACGACCGGATCGCGGTCGACCTGGGCAGCCACGGCACCGCCACGATCGCCTTCGCCGACATCGCCAGTGCCAAGCTGGTGATGACCGACCGGCTGATCGCCGCCACCGCGCCGCTTTCGACCGAAGGCGCCGACGAATTCGAAGACGCGCCCGACGACGCAGACAGCGTCCGGGCATCAGCAGAGGATAACCACTGATGGCCACGGCCACCGCCAACCGCGCCGAACTGATCGCGATCGCCAATTCGGTCGCGACGGAGAAGATGATCGATCGCGCGATCGTGATCGAGGCGATGGAGGACGCGATCCAGCGCGCCGCCCGTACCCGTTACGGGCAGGAGATGGACATCCGCGCCAAGCTGGACGCCAACACCGGCGACCTGCGCCTGTGGCGCGTGGTCGAGGTGGTCGAACTGGTCGACGATCTCTACAAGCAGGTGTCCGAGAAGGACGCGCAGAAGCTGCAAAAGGGCGCGGTCGTCGGCGACTTCCTGGTCGATCCGCTGCCGCCGATCGAATTCGGCCGCATCCAGGCGCAGGCATCCAAGCAGGTCATCTTCCAGAAGGTCCGCGATGCCGAGCGCGAGCGCCAGTACGAGGAATTCAAGGACCGGCAGGGCGAGATCATCACCGGCGTCGTCAAGCGCGTCGAGTTCGGTCACATCGTCGTCGATCTGGGCCGGGCCGAGGGCGTGATCCGCCGCGACGCGCAGATCCCGCGCGAGGTGGTGCGCGTCAACGACCGCATCCGCAGCCTGATCCTGAAGGTGGTGCGCGAGAATCGCGGGCCGCAGATCTTCCTGTCCCGCGCGCATCCCGACTTCATGAAGAAGCTGTTCGCGCAGGAAGTGCCCGAAATCTACGACGGCATCATCACGATCCAGGCCGCCGCGCGCGACCCCGGCTCGCGCGCCAAGATCGGCGTCATCAGCCGCGATTCGTCGATCGATCCGGTCGGTGCGTGCGTCGGCATGAAGGGCAGCCGCGTGCAGGCGGTGGTGCAGGAGATGCAGGGCGAGAAGATCGACATCATCCCCTGGTCGTCCGATATCGCCACCTTCGTCGTCAACGCGCTCCAGCCCGCCTCCGTCAGCCGCGTCGTGATCGACGAGGACGAGGAGCGGATCGAGGTGGTGGTGCCCGACGACCAGCTGTCGCTCGCGATCGGCCGTCGCGGCCAGAACGTCCGCCTCGCCAGCCAGCTGACCGGCAAGGCGATCGACATCCTGACCGAGGCCGACGCCAGCGAGAAGCGCCAGAAGGAATTCGTCGCCAATTCCGACCTGTTCCAGAACGAACTGGACGTGGACGAGACGCTGGCACAGCTGCTGGTGGCCGAGGGCTTCAGCAGCCTGGAGGAGGTCGCCTATGTCGAACTGGACGAGATCGCCGCGATCGAGGGCTTCGACGAGGACCTCGGTGCCGAGCTGCAGAGCCGGGCGCAGGAAGCGCTCGACCGTCGCGAACAAGCGAACCGCGACGAGCGGACCGCGCTGGGCGTCGAGGACGCGCTGGCCGAACTGCCGTACCTGACCGAGGCGATGCTGGTCACGCTGGGCAAGGCGGGCATCAAGACGCTCGACGACCTCGCCGATCTCGCCACCGACGAACTGGTTGAGAAGAAGCGCGCCGAACCCCGCCGCCGCAACGACGACGCGCCCAAGCGGCCGGAGCCCAAGGGCGGTATCCTCTCGGAATATGGCCTGAGCGACGAACAGGGCAACGAGATCATCATGGCCGCCCGCGCGCACTGGTTCGAGGACGAGGATGCGCCCGTGGCGGCCACCGATGCGGCCGGGGAAACCGGCACCGTCGATGCCGCCGACGGCCCGGCCGATACCGATGGGGAGGACGCACATGCGGAACCCTCGCAATGATACGCTAACGGCGCCTCGCGCTCACCACCGTCACCCCGGGCTTGTCCCGGGGTCCACCCGTCCATGGACCTTGCGGTCCATGGTCCCGGGGCAATGGCGGCAATCCCAATCCGGTCGCGAGATCATCCCAGTGCGGGTTGTCGCGTTCGATGAGGTTCGCCTTGAATTGTCGCGGCCAGCGCTTGATGCGCTTTTCCGTCAGAATCGCCGCGTCCATCGTGTCGGCCATGGCAAACCAGACCAGTCTTTTGACGTGGTATCGCTTCGTGAAGCCGTCGAATGTCCCGTCGCGGTGCTGGATGACGCGACCAACGAGGTTCGACGTCACGCCGGTGTAAAGCGTACCGTTCGGCCCGCTGGCCAACAGGTACGTGCAAGGCTGCCTTTCCCCCATGCCGCAAAGCCTGCGGCACGGTGGATGCCGGGACAAGCCCGGCATGACGGGAGGGTCGTATGAAGCGCGCAACGTCATCCGCCCCCCCGACGCACGCCGCCGCTACCCGAGCGGCGGGCGAAGGTCCGGTGCGCAAATGCATCCTGTCGCAGGACCGCGACGCCCGCGCCCATCTGGTGCGACTCGCGCTGTCGCCGGACGGCGAGGTCCTGCCCGACGTGCGCGCCAAGGCGCCGGGTCGCGGCGCGTGGATCGGCGTCAACCGCGCCGAGCTGGAGGCGGCCTATGCCAAGGGCCGGCTGCGCGGCGCGCTGGCGCGGGCGTTCAAGACGGGTGAATTCACCCTGTCGGACGAACTTCCCGCCCGGATCGCCGCCGCCTTGGAGCGCAACGCGCTCGACCGGCTGGGGCTGGAGGCGAAGTCGGGCATGTTGCTGACCGGCACCGACAAGATCGACACCGCCGCCCGGTCGGGCCAGCTTCACGCGCTCTATCATGCCGGCGACGCGGGCGAGGACGGGATGCGCAAACTGGCGCAGGCGTGGCGGGTCGGCACCGATCGCGAAGGTTCCGATCTTCGGGGCTTGGCGTTGCCGTTGCCCCGCCCCATATTGTCGTTGGCGCTGGGCCGCGAGAATGTGGTACACATCGCGCTGACCGACCGCGCTGCGGCGAAACGGGTGAGCGATGCGCTCGACCGCTGGCTGCATTTCATCGGACCTGACACCCCAACGGGCGCGCCGCAAAGCGATGATTTGCGCGGCCCCTCATCGGCCCCTTGCGAAACGGCCTCGCAAGGCGCATCGGCGCACCGCTCCGTCCAAGACGGAACCGAGGCGTCACCGGCCGCGACTACGCACGAGGAATTTGAGTGAGCGACACCGACAACGACAAGCCGAAGCTCGGCATGCGCGCACCACTGGGGCTGCGCCGCACGGTCGAGACCGGCAAGGTGAAGCAGAGCTTCAGCCACGGCCGTTCGAACACGGTGATCGTGGAGACGAAGAAGGCGCGCGTCCTGCGTCGCCCGGGCGATCCCGCCCCTGCACCCGAAGCGACCGCCGCCGTCGAGGCGCCGGCCGCCCCCGTCCAGCAGGTCGCCGCACCGGCGCCTGCCCCCGCCCCGCGCCCGGTGCCCAGCAACGAGACCCCGCAGGAGCGGCAGGCCCGGATGCTGCGCGAGGCCGAGGATCAGCGCATGCATGCGCTGGAGGATGCGCGTCGTCGTGAAGACGCCGATCGCACCCGCCTGGCCGAGGAAGAGCGTGTCCGCGCGGCCGAGCGTGCGAAGGCCGCCGCCGCCCCGCCGCCGCCCCCGCCGGTAGTGGAGCCCACGCCGGCACCCGCGCCGACGCCGGCGCCGACGGTAGCCGCACCGGCTCCCGCTCCGGCGCCGACTCCGGCCCCGACCCCGACGGTCACCGTGCCGACGCCGGCCGGCCGTGGCTTCCGCCCGGTCGAGCGCGCGGTACCGCCGCCCGCACCGGCGCCGGAACCCGCACCGGTCGTGGCGGCGCCCGTCGCCGCACCGGCTCCGGCTCCGGCTCCGGCTCCGACCCCCGCGCCTGCGCCGACTCCGGCACCGGTCGCTGCACCCGCACCGGTACGGGCGGCACCGCCCGCGCCGGCACCGGCGCCCACGCTGGGGTTGAGCCGCGATCCGTCGATGCCGGCGCCGCGCCGGTTCTCGCCGGTCGCCCGGCCCGAACGCCCCCCGCCGCCGGCACCCAAGCCGGTCGAGCAGCCGGTCGCCGCCTCCGCGCCCAGCACCGGCAATGCCGGTGCCGCATCCGGCGGTGCGCAGCGTCCGCTGCCCGCCGGCGTCGCGACGCCGCGCAACGCACCCCCGGGCCGTCCGCAGCAGCGCGACCGCAAGGGCGACGAGCGTCGTGGCGGCAAGCTGACCGTCAATCGCGCGCTGGGTGACGATGGCGCCCGCTCGCGGTCGCTCGCCGCGCTGAAGCGGGCGCGCGAGAAGGAGAAGCGTGGCTTCGGCGGCCCGCGCGAGGCGCAGGCCAAGCAGGTCCGCGACGTGCAGGTCCCCGATGCGATCACCGTGCAGGAACTCGCCAACCGTATGGCGGAAAAGGGCGCGGACCTCGTCAAGACGCTGTTCAAGCTCGGTATGCCCGTCACGATGACGCAGACGATCGACCAGGATACGGCCGAACTGCTGGTGACCGAATTCGGCCACAACATCGTGCGCGTCAGCGATTCGGATATCGATCTGGCGCTCGACACGACCGAGGACGCGGTCGAATCGCTCAAGCCGCGGCCGCCGGTGGTCACGATCATGGGCCATGTCGATCACGGCAAGACCAGCCTGCTCGACGCGCTGCGCGGCACCGACGTGGTGCGCGGCGAGGCGGGTGGCATCACCCAGCATATCGGCGCCTATCAGGTCACGCTGAAGGACAAGTCGAAGATCACCTTCCTCGACACGCCGGGCCACGAGGCGTTCACGCAGATGCGCGCGCGCGGTGCGGACATCACCGACATCGTCGTGCTAGTGGTCGCGGCCGATGACGGGCTGATGCCGCAGACGATCGAGGCGATCAACCACACCAAGGCGGCCGGCGTGCCGATGATCGTGGCGATCAACAAGATCGACAAGCACGAGGCCAATGCCCAGAAGGTGCGCGAGCGCCTGTTGAGCGAGGAAGTCGTGGTCGAGGAAATGGGCGGCGACGTCCAGGACGTCGAGGTGTCGGCCCTGAAGAAGACCGGGCTGGAGACGCTGATCGAGAAGATCCAGCTCCAGGCCGAAATCCTCGAACTGGCCGCCAACCCCGATCGCCCCGCCGAAGGCACGGTGATCGAGGCGAAGCTGGACAAGGGCCGTGGTCCCGTCGCGACGGTACTGGTCAATCGCGGCACGCTGAAGATCGGCGACATCTTCGTCGTCGGCGCCGAGAGCGGCAAGGTCCGGGCGCTGGTCGACGACAAGGGGCGCCAGCTGAAGGAAGCCGGGCCGTCGATGCCGGTCGAGGTGCTGGGTCTGTCGGGCGTGCCGTCGGCGGGCGATCCGCTGCAGGTCGTCGAGAACGAGGCCCGCGCCCGTGAGGTCGCGGAGTATCGCCAGAGCGTGCTGACGCAGAAGCGCACCACCACCGCCCCGGCGAGCCTGGAGAGCATGTTCTCCGCGCTGAAGGCCAATGCGGCGATCGAGTATCCGCTCGTCGTCAAGGCCGACACGCAAGGGACGGTCGAGGCGATCGTCGCGTCGATCAACAAGATCTCGACCGATCTCATCAAGGCGCGGGTGCTGCACTCGGGCGTGGGTGGCATCACCGAGAGCGACGTGACGCTGGCGGGTGCATCGGGCGCGCCGATCATCGGCTTCAACGTCCGCGCCAATTCCAAGGCGCGCGAGATCGCCGAGCGGCAGAAGGTGGCGTTGAAATATTACGACGTCATCTACGACCTGATCGACGAGATCCGCGCCGGCATGGCGGGCGAGCTTGGCCCCGAGGCGTTCGAAACGGTCGTCGGCCGCGCCGAAATCCGCGACGTCTTCTCGGCCGGCAAGCATGGCAAGGCCGCCGGTCTGCTGGTGGTCGAAGGCGCGATCCGCAAGGCGCTCAAGGCCCGCATCACCCGCAACGATGTCATCATCTATCAGGGTGAGATCGCCAGCCTCCGCCGCTTCAAGGACGATGTCCCCGAAGTGCGCGCCGGTCTGGAATGCGGCGTGACGTTCACGCAGAACTTCGTCGACATCCGTGCCGGCGACTATCTCGAAACCTTCGAGGTCGAGATGCGAGAGCGGACGCTCTGAAGTCGAAACCGCGGCGGCGCCCCTGGTGGCGCCGCCGGTTGGCGGATGCCGGCGATCTGGCGGGCGACGCCGTTGGCGTGGTGACCGAGGTGCCTGATGGATGTGGCGGCTGCCTTGGCGGGCATTGCCTGCCACTGGTGCTGCTGGCCGTCGCGCTGCCGCCGGCGGCTGTTATAGTGATACGATAGACGGGGTAGGACAAAGACATGGCGCGCCCGACCGATACAGGCGACAAATCCGTCCGCACGCTGCGCGTCGGCGAACAGGTACGCCATATCCTGTCCGAAATCCTGCAACGCGGCGACGTTCACGATCCGGTACTGGCGACGCACATGGTATCCGTCACCGAGGTGCGGATGTCGCCCGACCTGCGTCATGCCACGGCGTTCGTGAAGCCGTTGCTGGGCAAGGACGAGGCGGTCGTGCTGAAGGCGCTGCGCACCAACACCGCCTATCTCCAGCGCGAGGTGGCGACCCGCGTGCAGAGCCGATTTGCCGCGAAGCTCAAATTCCTGCCCGACCAGAGTTTCGACGAAGGCAGCCACATCGACGCGCTGCTCCGCGCGCCCAAGGTGGCGCAGGATTTGACCGGGGATTGACCCCCCGATGAGTTCCATCGAGACCAGCAACGGCACGACGGCGCCATTGACGGTCTGGATCGAACCGTGGTGCGACGAACTGGTACTGCCCCCGCGATCCGAACTGTCGCTAACCCCTCAGCCCGATAATGGGCACGCCATCATGCCGGATATCGAGGTGATCGAGGATCGGTTGGTCATCTGGGCCATAACACCCGGAACGTTGACCGTCACCATCGATGGGGTGGTTCAGGATACCGGTTGCCGCACCATTCCCTTGCCTGCCGAACTGTTCGGGATGTCGGTGAAAAATCTCGTCGGTGTGGTGTTTGGCGGCCATCCGGCAACCCGACCTCGATCGGCGGCGGTGACCAGTCGTCGCCCCCCGCTCCTGGCTGTGCGATCAGACTGGCAACGGCTGCGTCAGGACTTGCCCCGGAAGCTATCCACGGTGGCGCATGTTGCCAGAATACCGCAGCCGTCACATCGTCACCGCTAGGTCCCGTATCCATAAGCCACGCGATCCGCGTCATCCCCTCAAACGGCTCGTCGGCCTGTGCCACCGCCCACCAGCGACCGCGCGAATAGACGCCCTGATAACGATCCTCGGCGACGAGCACCGGATGCAATCTGGCAGGCGGGTTGCTGGACATGTCGTCGATCCTGCGGTCTGAAGCAGGGATGGCCAAGCTCTATTTCTACTACGCCAGCATGAACGCGGGCAAGTCGACCAATCTGTTGCAGGCCGATTTCAACTATCGCGAGCGCGGGATGGCGACGATGCTGTTCACCGCCGCGATCGACGATCGCTATGCGGCCGGCACCATCACCTCGCGCATCGGCCTGTCCGCCCCCGCCACCACCTTCGATACGACGACCGATCTCGGCCGCTGCATCGCCGATCGTCACGTCGGCGAGCCCTTGTCGTGCGTGCTGGTGGACGAGGCGCAGTTCCTGACCCCCGCGCAGGTCGACCAACTGGCGCAGGTGTGCGACGGGATCGGCGTTCCCGTGCTCGCCTACGGCCTGCGCACCGATTTCCGGGGGCAGTTGTTTCCCGGTTCGGCGCGGCTGCTGGCGCTGGCGGACAGTCTGGTCGAGATCAAGTCGGTCTGCGTCTGCGGGCGCAAGGCGACGATGAACCTGCGTGTCGACGATAGCGGCCGGGCACTGGCGGAGGGGCGGCAGACCGAGATCGGCGGCAACGACCGCTATGTCGCGCTGTGCCGCCGCCATTTCGCCGAGGCGCTGCTGGGCTGATCGCCCTCCCCGTTCGCAACGGCCGTTCGCACTGGCATCCCTCGCCCGAACCGCTATCGCGCCCCGATGCACGGCTGGATCATCATCGACAAACCCCTTGGCCTCGGCTCGACCCAGGCCGTGTCCGCGGTCAAGCGCGCGCTGCGCACCGGCGGCTACGGCAAGTTCAAGGTCGGGCATGGCGGCACGCTCGATCCGCTGGCGACCGGGGTGCTGCCGATCGCGGTCGGCGAGGCGACGAAGCTGGCGGGCCGCCTGCTCGACGGCGACAAGGTCTACGCCTTCACGATCCGCTTCGGCGAACAGACCGATACGCTGGACCGGGAAGGAAAGGTGATCGCCACGTCGCCGGTCCGGCCGACCATGGCGGCGGTGGCGGCGGTGGCGGCGGTGCTGCCGCGCTTCACCGGCCCGATCGATCAGGTTCCCCCCGCCTATTCCGCGCTGAAGGTGGACGGCGAGCGCGCCTATGATCTGGCGCGCGCGGGCGAGACGGTGGAGTTGAAGAGCCGCGCGGTGACGATCCACGATCTGCGGGTGTCGCCGGACGATCCCATGGGCGATGACGACCTCACCCTCGTCGCCCATGTGTCGAAGGGCACCTATATCCGCAGCCTGGCGCGCGACATCGCGCTGGCGCTCGGCACGGTCGGCCATGTGGTCATGCTGCGGCGGATCAGGGCGGGGCCGTTCGGGCTGGAGCCGGCGATAACGCTGGACAAACTGGCTGAATTGGGGCAGTCGCGCGCCCTTGAAGGCATACTCCTGCCGCTGAGGGCGGGGCTGGACGACATCCCGGCTTTCCCCCTCACCCCCGACCAGGCAGGGGCGCTCCGTCAGGGGCGTGTACTGGCCGGGATCGCAGCCACCGATGGCGCGGCCTTTGCGATGCTCGACGACGTCCCCGTGGCGCTGGTCGATGTCATCGCAGGCGAGGTCCGCGTCGTCAGGGGTTTCAACCTGACGATGTCGAAGGAAGAATCATGACGATCACGGCAGAGCGCAAGGAAGCGCTGATCAAGGAACACGCCCGCATCGACGGCGACACCGGTTCGCCCGAAGTGCAGGTCGCGATCCTGACCGAGCGGATCCGCAACCTCACCGAGCATTTCAAGGGTCACAAGAAGGACAATCATTCGCGCCGCGGGCTGCTGATGATGGTCAACAAGCGCCGGTCGCTGCTGGATTATCTCCGGCACAAGGACGGCCAGCGTTATCTGGACCTGATCGCGAAGCTGGGTCTTCGCAAGTAACACGGAAGGGCGCCGGCAGCGGCGCCCTTCTCGTATCTGCCCCCGCGCAATCCGGCGTGCGGGCACCACGGGGCGACAACTCGCCCCACACCGCCGCGGGCCGGCTTAGCCCGCAGACAGGCCCCGGCCGGGATTTGCCCGCCGGAGTGAAGGAAAACATATGTTCGATACCAAGAAGGTGGAAATCCAGTGGGGCGGCAAGACCCTGACGCTGGAAACGGGCCGTGTCGCCCGCCAGGCCGACGGCGCGGTGCTCGCGACGCTGGGCGAAACGGTGGTGCTGTGCGCGGTGACCGCCGCCAAGACCGTGAAGGAAGGGCAGGATTTCTTCCCGCTGACCGTCCACTATCAGGAGAAGTTCTCCGCTGCCGGCCGTATCCCGGGTGGCTTCTTCAAGCGCGAGCGTGGCGCGACCGAGCGTGAGACGCTGGTCAGCCGCCTGATCGATCGTCCGCTGCGCCCGCTGTTCCCCGAAGGTTTCTACAACGAGATCAACTGCATCGCGCAGGTGATGTCGTATGACGGCGAGAACGAGCCCGATCTGCTGGCGATGATCGCCGCGTCGGCCGCGATGACGCTGTCGGGCGTGCCCTTCATGGGCCCGATCGGCGCCGCGCGCGTCGGTTACCAGGATGGCGAGTACATCCTGAACCCGTCCGATTCGCAGGTCGCCGCCGGCGAACTGGACCTGATGGTCGCCGCGACGCACGACGCGGTGATGATGGTCGAATCGGAAGCCAAGGAGCTGTCCGAGGACGTGATGCTGGGCGCGGTGATGTTCGCGCACAAGGCGTCGCAGGACATCATCAACGCGATCATCGAACTGGCCGAGCAGGCCGCCAAGGAGCCCTGGGAGCTGAAGGTCCAGGCCGACAAGGCCGAGGTGAAGGCCAAGCTGAAGAAGCTGATCGGCAAGGACATGGAGGCGGCGTACAAGCTGACCGACAAGCAGCAGCGCCAGACCGCGATCAACGAGGCCCGCGCCAAGGCGCGCGACGGCATGGCCGACCTGAAGGACGGCGATCCGCAGGGCTATCTCGCCGCGCTGAAGCTGGTGAAGAAGCTGGAGGCGGAGATCGTCCGCACCGCGATCCTGAAGACCGGTCGCCGCATCGACGGCCGCGACACCAAGACGGTCCGTCCGATCGCCGCGGAAGTCCACTTCCTGCCGCGCGCGCACGGTTCGGCGCTGTTCACGCGTGGCGAGACGCAGACCATCGCGACCACCACGCTGGGCACCCGCGATGCGGAGCAGATGATCGATGGGCTGAACGGCCTGTCGTACCAGCACTTCATGCTGCACTATAACTTCCCGCCCTATTCGGTCGGCGAAGTCGGTCGCTTCGGTGCGCCCAGCCGTCGCGATGTCGGCCATGGCAAGCTGGCGTGGCGCGCGCTGCACGCCGTGCTGCCGACCAAGGAGGAGTTCCCGTACACGATCCGCGTGACGTCGGACATCACCGAGTCGAACGGCTCGTCGTCGATGGCCACCGTCTGCGGCGGCAGCCTGGCGCTGATGGATGCGGGCGTGCCGATCAAGCGCCCCGTGTCGGGCATCGCGATGGGCCTGATCCTGGAGGGCAAGGACTTCGCCGTCCTGTCCGACATCCTGGGCGACGAGGATCACCTGGGCGACATGGACTTCAAGGTCGCCGGCACCAGCGAGGGCATCACCAGCCTGCAGATGGACATCAAGATCGCCGGCATCACCGAGGAGATCATGAAGGTCGCGCTGGCACAGGCGCATGAGGGCCGCGCGCACATCCTGGGCGAAATGGCCAAGGCGCTCGATTCGACCCGGTCGGAACTGTCGGCGCACGCCCCGCGCATCGAGACCTTCACGATCGACAAGTCGAAGATCCGTGAAGTCATCGGCACCGGCGGCAAGGTGATCCGCGAGATCGTCGCGCAGACCGGCGCCAAGGTCGACATCGACGACGAGGGCGTCATCAAGGTGTCGTCGTCCGATCCGGCGCAGATCGATGCGGCGGTCAAGTGGATCAAGGGCCTCGTCGAGGAAGCGGAAGTCGGCAAGGTCTATGACGGCAAGGTCGTCAATCTGGTCGATTTCGGCGCGTTCGTGAACTTCATGGGCGGCAAGGACGGTCTCGTCCACGTCTCGGAGATCAAGAACGAGCGGGTCGAGAAGGTGTCGGACGCGCTGTCCGAGGGCCAGGCCGTGAAGGTCAAGGTTCTGGAGATCGATCCGCGCGGCAAGGTGCGCCTGTCGATGCGCGTCGTCGATCAGGAAACCGGTGCCGAACTGGAGGACACCCGTCCCGCGCGCGAGCCGCGCGAAGGCGGCGACCGTGGTCCACGTGGTCCGCGTAGTGGCGGTGGCGACCGTGACGGTGGGCGTGATGGCGGTCGTGACGGCGGTGGCCGTGGCCCGCGTGGCGGCGGCGGCAGCGAAGGCCGTGGCGGCCCGCGTCGTGACCGTGGCGACCGCGGCCCCCGCGCCGAGGGCGGCGACCGCGCCCCCCGTGGCGGCGGCAACGAGGACGGCCCCGCGCCCGAATTCGCGCCGGCGTTCCTGACGAACGATCGCGACTGATCCTTTCGTCACGCTACGGAATACGAGAAGGGGTCCGGGCAACCGGGCCCCTTTTTCATGCGCTCTTAATCCCGTTCTAACCCCGTCCGGGCCAGCAGGACGTCGTTTCGCCACGACACGGATGATACGTGCCCGCCCATCCCGATCCTTCCTGCACGCTGCGCAGCCGGTTACGGTTCATCGCGACGATGGGCGCGGTGTTCGGCATCGTCGTCGGTACGTATCTGATCCTGGCCCGGGCCTATACCGACCATCGCCGGGCCACCGCGCCGCTGCCGGAGGCGGAACGGCGCACCGATGCGTGCAGCCTGTGGTTCATCGGCAGTTCGACGATCTTCAAATGGTCGACGCTGGCCGCGGACATGGCACCGTGGGATGCGCATAACCGCGGCGTCAACGGTGCGATCATCCCGCAGATCACCGGCTGGCTGGCCAACGAGCCGCCGGGCCCGCCACCCGCCGCCATCGTCCTTTATGGTGGCGAGAACGATATCGACGGCGGCGACACGGGTACCCAGGCCCTGATGTCGCTCGATCGCTTCCTGGCGCTCAAGACCCGTCGCTACGGATCGCTGCCCGTGATCGCGATCTCGCTGAAACCCAGTCCGGCCCGCTGGTCCCAACGGCCACAACAGATCGCGTTCAACGACGGGCTGCGCCGGCTGGCGGCCGGGCGCGACGATCTTCATGTTGTCGACGTCCAGTCGTCGATGCTGGTGAACGGTCGCCCCGGTCCCTTCTACGTCGCCGACGGCATCCATATGAACGCGATCGGCTATGCCCGCTGGACGGCACGCCTGCGGCCCGCCCTGACAAATATTCTGCCCGCCGACACCATGGTGCGGTGCCGGACGATCGCGGATCGCCGCTGACATGCCGGGTCAGGCGGCCGACCGGATCGAGGGCCTGTATGCCTGGCGCGCGATCCTGATGCTGGGCGGCCTGTTGCTCCATGCCACCATGGGCCGGGAGGATTATCCGCCCTTCGTCGCGATCAACATCGCCTCCGGGTCGTTCCGGATGGGGACGTTCTTCATGATCGCGGGGCTGCTCAGCGGGTTCGCGCTGGTGCGGCGCCCCTCCCCCCACGCGTGGCTGCGCCGGCGGTTGCTGCAACTGGGTATCCCGACCGTTTTCTCGCTGCTGGTGATATCGCCGGTCATCGGGGCGCTGACGACGATCCGGTCCGCAGCGCCGATGCCGCCGTTCAGCATGTACCATCTGTGGTTCATGGTGACGTTGATCGCCTATTCGCTGCTAGCCTATGTCGTCCACCGGGCCGATCGCCATTGGCCGGTGTTCCGCCATGTCGAGCAGCGCTCGCCCGTGGCGCGGGTGCGGCAGTCGATCGTGCTGCTGGGCACCGGCACCGCCTCGTTCGTGTTGACGATCGTGACGCTCAGGATGCTGGCCGGTCTTACCGGGCCGGTCGCGTCGCTGACGCGGCAGGTGCCGCTGATGGTCGGTTACGCCCCGGTGTTCCTGCTGGGGCTGGCCGCGGCGCGGATACCGACGCTGCGCCGGATATTGATCGCCCGCGTGCGGATGCCGATGCTCGTCCTGGTCGGCACCGTCGTCGCGCATCTGCTGTGGCGATCGGTCCTGCGGCCGGAGGTCGGCACCCTGCTGACCGGATCGATCGACAATCTGCTGCTCGCCGCCAGCGGCGCATGGTGCCCGCCCGCCGCCGCCGCGCTGATCCTGCGATCCGCGAGCGCGATCCGCCATGTCCCACCGCTGCTGCGGCGATTGAGCGACGCCTCGCTCACCATGTACATCCTGCATTATCCGATCATCGTGGCGCTGAAGGTCATGGTCCTGCCGTGGCACTGGCATCCGCTGGTGGAATGGGCCGCGTCGGTGATCGTCGGGGGCACGCTGTCCTACATCGCCCATGTCCACATCGTCGATCGATCGCGGTTCATGGCGCTGTTGCTCAACGGCCGGCTGCCGCCACGACCGCAGGCGGACATCGGCCTGCCGGCCACCGCGCGGGTGTGATCGTCGATCGGGGAAAGTGGGGAGCTTCTGTTGCCCGGTGCCCCCCGTACCGCTGGATTCCGCTTCTGTTGCCCGGTGCGGTCCAACCGCGCTATCTTGGAGTAACCTTAGGCCGTGAGGCCCTCAGTTACGCCGCAATCGCGAGTGCTTCGTTATCGTTGGCACTTGTGTAATGGGCCGTTACGGTGGTCCCATTCCGAGCGAAAACAGCGCCTTTCAACACACGTCGATCCTAGTTCGGCCCCGTCATTACCGCCCCTTGCGAGCCGGTAGTGGTGGAGCCGCCGGGTACCGCCCCCGGGTCCGCTGCGCCTAGTCTACGCCGCAGTTTATCGCCATAGCCGGGTAGAACCCGACCGAAACGATATAGGGCGTCATGTCCCTGTGTGCAAACGCCTTTCGCTCGCCACAATGCGGGTGCATAGGACAGCCCATCATGTTGACCCAGCGTTCCCGCTATGGCCTCCGCGCGATGCTGTTCCTCGCCACCGCCCCGACCGGTACGTCGCCCACGCCGATGACCCGGATCGCGGCGGAGGCGAACGTCCCGCGCAAGTTCCTCGAACTGATCCTCGCCGATCTGCGCGATGCGCGGCTGGTCGACAGTTTCCGTGGCAAGCTGGGCGGTTACGTACTGGGGCGGCCGGCGCACCTGATCTCGCTGGGCGACATCATCCGCGTGATCGAGGGGCCGCTGGCGCTGGTCCCCTGCGTCAGCCGCACCGCCTATCGCCGCTGCACCGACTGCAAGAGCGAGGCGGACTGCGCGATCCGCCACGCGATGATGCGGGTGCGCGACGAGACGGCCCGTATCCTCGACGGCACCAGCCTGGCCGATGCCACGGCGGAGACGCTGGCGGCGGCGTGATCCTTTACGCCGTCATTGCGAGCGCAGCGAAGCAATCCAGAACCCGGCGCGTGACGCCCTGGATTGCTTCGCTGCGCTCGCAATGACGGGAGAATTCACGAACTGCGTTCCACCGTCGCGATATCCAGCAGCAGCAGGATCTTCGCATCGATCCCCAGCCCCGCCGCGCGCCGTTCCGCGATGAAGCGCGGCACGTCGGCGGGCATCACGTGGTGGACGGTGATCCCCTCCTCCGCCGTGCCGCCGCCCTCGCCCACCCGGACCAGATCGGTCGCGCGGACGATCGTGAAACATTCGGAGGTCATACCGGGCGAGGAATAGAACAGGCCGCAATCCTCGATCCGGCCGGCGCGATAGCCGGTTTCCTCCTCCAGTTCGCGCCGTGCGCCGTCGATCACCGCCTCGCCGGCGGTTTCGTCGCCCACCAGCCCGGCGGGCAGCTCGATGCAGTTGCGGCCGATCGGCACGCGGTACTGCTCGACCAGCACCAGTCGCCCGTCGGGATCGGTGGCGACGATCACCGCCGCGGCGATCTCCCCCTGCCGTTCGGCATATTCCCAGTTGCCCTGCTTGCGGACCGCGAGGAAGCGGCCCTCCCACATCGTCTCCACGGTCACAGTTCGATCAACCGGTCGGGCAGTTCGTTCATGTCGCTCTCCGTCTTGGGAACATGGTCGGCCAGCACCGCGCCGATCCGCTCGATCGCGGCGACCAGCCCGGCGGCGGGATGGCCGGCGCGCACCTGATCGACCAACGCCGCCATCGCATCGCCCCATGCCTCGGGCGGGACACGGCGGTGGACCTGCTCGTCCGCGACGATCTCGGCCAGATGCTCGTCGAGCGACAGGTACAGCAACACCGCCTCGCGCGTCGCGGTGCGGCGATCGGCACCCAGCCGATAGGCCCGCACCGCCTGCCGCCGCACCCGCCGCGCCTTGGTGGCGCGCGGGGTCAGCACCAGCCGCAACGGCCGCCACGCCAGGACGAACCGCACGATCAGGAAGGCGAGCGTCTGTGCGACCAGCAGCGCGAACAGCGCGCGCTCCATCCCCGCCCCGCCCCAGCCGTCGTCACCGGTCGGCAACAAAGCGGGATGGATCGCCGCGACCGCGGTGACCAGCAGCATCGCCGCCACCGCATAATGCAGCGCCACGTCGTGATAGGCATCGGAACGTTCGGCCAGCACGGTGACGATCTCGCCATCGGTCGTCGCCTCCGCCCGCGTCACCGCGGCCGCCACCGCGTCGCGCCCGGCCTTGTCGAGATGCAGCATCGCCATCACCACCCGCCCGAGGCGCCACCGCCCCCGAACGAGCCGCCGCCGCCGGAGAAGCCGCCACCGCCGCCGCCATCACCGCCGCCGCCCCAGCCGCCGCCCAGCCCCGGTCCCCAGATCACCACCGGCGCACTGCCGCCGCGAAAGCGCCGGCCCTTCGCGCGACTGACGATCAGCGGCAGCACGATGAACACGATCACCACCGCCCAGAAGATCGCGACCCCGATATCGCCATTGTCGTTATCCTCGCGACGGTTGCCGGCGGATGCCTTGACCTGTTCCTGCGCGCGCCGTTCCGCCGCCTCCAGCGGCAGTTTCAACTGCTCGCCGATCGCCTGTGCCCCCGCGACGATGCCACCGCCCATGTCGCCCGCGCGGAACCGGGGCAGGATCGTCTGGTTCACGATCACGCTGGCCAGCGCGTCGGTGACGATCGGTTCCAGCCCGTAACCGACCTCGATCCGCACCTTGCGCTCCTTGGGCGCGACCAGCAGGATGACGCCGTTATTCGCCTCGCCCTGCCCGATCTTCCACGCGCGGCCCAGCCGATAGCCGTAATCCTCGATCGGATAGCCCTGCAGGTCGGGCACCGTCGCGACCACGAACTGGCGGGACGACGCCTGTTCGACCTGTTCGGACAATTGCGTCAGTTCCCGCACCTGATCGGGCGACAGGATCGACGCACCGTCGACCACGCGCCCCGACAGCGCCGGAAACGTCTGTGCCATCGCCACGCCCGCGCCGACCAGCAGCAACAGCGCGGCCAGCCAGCGGAGCGGATGCAGGCCCATCGCGTATCCCCGGGTCAGCTCGCATTCCCGAAATTGACGGTCGGCGCGGTCTCCGCCCCCGGCGTCACCGCCTCGAACGGGGTCAGCGGCTTGGCGCCATAGAAGATGCGCGCCCCGATCGCGTCGGGGAAGGTGCGGATGCGGGTGTTATAGTCCTGCACCGCCTGATTATAGTCGCGCCGGGCGATGGTGATGCGGTTCTCCGCCCCCTCCAGCTGGCTCATCAGCGTGGTGTAGTTCCCCTGCGAGCGCAGTTCCGGATAGGCTTCCTGCAACCGCTGCAACGACATCGTCACCGCGCCCTGCGCACGGGCGAACTGCGCGACCTGCGCCGGATCGCCCAGCTGGTCGGGCGATACGCGGACCTGCGACGCACTGGCGCGGGCCTGCGTCACCTCGACCAGGATCGCCTTTTCCTGCGCGCCGGCGGCCTTCACCGTCGCGACCAGATTGGGGATCAGGTCGGCGCGGCGCTGATATTCGTTCTGGACATCGGCCCAGCGCGCCTTGGCATTCTCCTCGGCGGTCGGCACCGAATTGACGCCGCATCCGGCAAGGGACAGCGCCAGCACGGCGGCGACGGGAACGAACGGGCGGTGCATGGGGCCTCCTGATGATCTGGATCGCACCCATACGACACGGGCATGGCTTGGCGAATAGGCAATCGTGCCCTAGCCTTGCACCGGCTATCCACGGACGAAGGCGACGATCATGCTCAAGGAATTCCAGGCGTTCATCGCGCGCGGCAACGTGCTCGATCTGGCGGTGGCGGTCATCATCGGCGCCGCGTTCGGGCGGATCGTCACCTCGCTGACCGACGACATCCTGATGCCGATCATCGGCAAGATCTTCGGCGGACTCGATTTCTCCAGCTACTTCGTCACGATGGGGCCGGTACCCGCCGCGTTGCAGGGATCGAGCGACTATGCCGCCCTGAAAAAGGCGGGCGTGCCGCTGCTCGGCTACGGCGAGTTCATCACCGTCGCGGTCAATTTCCTGATCGTGTCGTTCATCATCTTCATGGTCGTCCGCGCCGTGAACCGCGCGACCACCGTGTTCGAGCGCGAGAAGGACAAGGCCGCCGCCGTACCCGCCGCCGAGCCGACCGATGTCGCGCTGCTGCGCGAAATCCGCGACGAACTGCGCGCCCGCCGCGAGGTCTGACGGCCGGGGCGTGCCGGCTGGGTCGGGATAACCCGAAACCCACCTGTCCGTCATTGCGAGCGTAGCGACGCAATCCAGGGCGTCGCGCACCGGGCTCTGGATTGCTTCGCTACGCTCGCCATGACGGGACGGGGAAGGAACGGGGACGGGACAGGTCGGCCCGATGCCCCCCCTACCGGCTCGCCGCGCGCGCCAGCCGGTCATTGATCGCCGCGCCGATCCCCGCCGCCGGGATCGGCGCCACCGCGATCACACGGGCCGGTGAGGCATCGGCGACGTGCAGCGCGGCGAACAGGTTCGCCGCCGCCTCCACCGGGTCGCCCTGTGCCGACAGCGTCGCGTCGCCCGCCACCGTGCCGAACCCGATCAGCCATTCGTCCGCCGCCGCCGTCGTCGCGTTCAGGCGCAGCGGCTTGGCGGGGGCGTAATGCGTCGCCAGCTGTCCCGGTGCCGTCACCGGTCCGGGCGCGACCGGCGTCTCGTCCAGCCCGCCCGGCAGCAGCGCCGCGATCGCCGCCGCCGGGATCGGCCCCGGCCGCAGGATGCGCCGCCCCGCCACGATCGTCGATTCCACCCCCGCCGCGCAGGGGCCGTCGTCGATCACCAGCCCCACCGCGTCGCCCAGACTGGCGACGACATGCGCGGCGGTGGTCGGGCTCAACCCGTTGCTGCGGTTGGCGGAGGGTGCGGCGAGCGGCCGCCCGGCCGCCGCGATCAATGCCTGCATCGCCCGGTGCGCGGGCACCCGCAGCGCCACCGTCTCCAGCCCCGCCGTCACCAGCGACGCGATCGGCGCGCCCGCCCGGATCGGCAACACCAGCGTCAGCGGCCCCGGCCAGAACGCCGCCGCCAGCGCACGGGCGGCCGCATCGAACACCGCCAGTTCCGCCGCCGCCGCCAGCGAGGCGACATGGACGATCAGCGGATTGAACGCCGGCCGGCCCTTGGCCGCATAGATGCCCGCCACCGCGCCGGCATCGCCGGCATCCGCCGCGAGTCCGTACACCGTCTCGGTCGGCACCGCGACGATGCCGCCACCGCGAATCACCGCCGCCGCGGCATCGATCGCGGCCTTGCCGTAAGGGCGGACAGCCGATGTAAAGGGGGCGTTTGGCGACGGCATGATTGACCCCCTATAGAGGGCGAAAAGCAGGAGAGACCATGACCTTCGTGCCCCCCGTCGCCGAACAGCGTTTCGTGCTCGACACCGTCGTCCGGTTGCCGGACCTCGCCGCCACCGATCGCTTCGCCGCCGCCAGCGACGACGTGGTGGAAGCGGTGCTGGAAGGCGTCGGCCAGTTCGCGGCGGGCGAATGGGCGCCGCTCGCCCGGATCGGCGATACGGTCGGCGCGCGCTGGACGCCGGAGGGGGTGCGGATGCCCGACGGCTTCGTGCAGGCGTATCGCGATTATGTCGATGGCGGCTGGGGCACGATCGGCGCGCCAGAGGCATGGGGCGGACAGGGCCTGCCCTTCGCGCTCCAGACCGCGGTGCTCGATACGCTGGGGGCCGCCAACATGGGCTTCGCGCTGTGCCCGACGCTGACGGTCGGCGCGATCGAGGCGTTGCAGCATCACGGCAGCCCCGAACAGCAGGCGGCGTATCTGCCGCGCCTGTCGACGGGCGAGTGGACCGGCACGATGAACCTGACCGAACCGCAGGCGGGCAGCGATGTCGGCGCGCTGCGCGCCACCGCCACCCCGCGTGGCGACGGCACATGGAGCGTGAAGGGCACGAAGATCTACATCTCGTTCGGCGATCACGACATGGCGCCCAACATCGTCCACCTCGTGCTGGCCCGCACCCCCAATGCGCCGCCGGGCACGCGGGGCATATCCTTGTTCCTCGTCCCCAAACACCGGCTGGATGCGGCCGGCAATCCGGGCGATTTCAACGACGTGCGGGTGGTGTCGATCGAACACAAGATGGGCCTCCACGCCTCGCCCACCTGCGTCCTGTCGTTCGGCGACGATGGCGACTGCATCGGCGAACTGATCGGTCCCGAACATGGCGGGATGCGCGCGATGTTCACGATGATGAACAATGCCCGGCTGAACGTCGGCCTGCAGGGCGTGCAGGTGGCCGAAGGCGCGACGCAGCGCGCCGTCGCCTATGCGCTGGACCGCGTGCAATCCCCCCGCGCCGGCGCGAACAGCCGCGAATCCGTCGCGATCGTCGAACATCCCGACGTGCGCCGGATGCTGTTGCGGATGAAGGCGCAGACGCAGGCCGCCCGCGCGCTGGTCTATTATGCGGCCGGGCAGGTCGACCGGGCGGGCCTGAACGAGGCGGGTGCGCGCGACCGGCTGGAACTCGTCACCCCGCTGGCCAAGGCGCACGGCACCGATATCGGCAACGAGGTCGCCAGCCTCGGCATCCAGGTGCATGGCGGCATGGGCTATGTCGAGGAGACGGGCGCGGCGCAGTATTTCCGCGATGCCCGCATCACCCCGATCTATGAAGGCACCAACGGCATCCAGGCCGCCGATCTGGTCGGTCGCAAACTGGGCCTCGGCGGCGGCAGCGCTTTCGCCGCGCTGATCGCGGATATTCGGGCGGAGGCGGAACACCCCGACCTGATCGAGCTGGTCTCGGCGTGCGAGCGGGTCGGCACCCACCTCGCCGCCGCCGGCCATGACGATCGGCTGGCGGGCAGCTATCCGTTCCTCACGATGCTGTCGGTCGCGACCTGCGGCTGGCTGATGGAGCGGCAGGGGCGCGCGGCCACGGGCGATGCGCCGTTCATGGCGATGAAGCGCGCGGCGGTGCGTTTCTATCTCGACCAGATCGTGCCCGAGGCGCTCGGCCTGCGCGCCGCGGCGATGGCGAGCGCGGACGTGCTGTACGCGGTGCCGGCGACGGCGTTCGCGGTGTAGGGGGGTTCCTCAGGCACTGTCCCGGCAAAGCCTTTGCCAGACTTCTTCCACTTCCCCGGCGGAGGCCGGGGAGGCAGGTAAGTAGGCATGAGCATTCTTACGTAAAGGCCGACCGGCTAGGCCGATGCTGCCCTGACGACGGCATCGATTTCCCGCCATCATGCGCTACATACCCCGTCATGTTCGACCTAGACGCCTATCTCGCCCGTATCGATATGCCCGCGCGGCCCACGCCCGATGCCGCCGGCCTCGCCCGCCTCCAGCATGCGCACCGGCTGGCGATTCCGTTCGAGAATCTGAACGTGATCCTCGGTCGCGGCATCGCGATCGACAGCGAGTCCGTGTTCGCCAAGCTCGTCACGGCGCGGCGCGGCGGCTATTGCTTCGAACAGAACCGGCTGTTCGGCGACGCGCTGACCGCGCTGGGGTTCGACCATCGCCCGCTGCTGGCGCGGGTGTGGCTGGGGGTCGGCGATACCGTCCCGCCGCTGACCCACACCTTCAGCCTCGTGAGCGTGGCGGGGCAGGACTGGGTCGCCGATCCCGGCTTCGGCGGCAGCTATGCCCCGGTCATGCCGCTGGTCGATGGTGCGGAGGCGGAAGCGCCGGACGGTGCGCGGTTCCGCCTGCGCCACGGGGCCGCGCATGGCTGGACGCTGGAACGCCATGGCCCCGCCGCCGCCACCGATGGTCGCGGCGGGCATGACGGCTGGCAGGTGCAGTACAGCTTCACGCTGGCGACGGCGCATGACAGCGATCTGGCGATGGGCAATTTCTGGTCCGCCACCGCGCCGGCCAGCCGGTTCCGCCTGCACCGCATCGTCAGCATCATCCTGCCGCATGGCTTCGCCACGCTGACCGACACCGCCTATCGCCGCCATGCCGCGGGCAAGGACAGCGCCGGCACGATCACCGATCCGCGCGTCTACCGGATGCGGCTGGGCCTGATGTTCGGCATCGCGCTGGACGAACAGGAGGTCGCGGCGCTGGGGTTGTTCTGACCGGGCGGCCCGTTGCCGGCGCAGGATGACGTGAAACCCAGCCTGTCGTCATTGTGAGCGTAGCGAAGCAATGACGGGGTAGGTCACGCCGATGCCGTCCCGTTCCGGCCGACGACGCCGCGAACCGGCTACGCGTTCAGACCCGCTCGCGCGCCAGCAGGTCGTCCCAGTCCAGCCCCAGCAGATCGACCGCCTCCACGATGCGCGGCCATTGCACGCGCCGGAACGCATCCTGTTCGGCGGCGCGCAGCCGGTCGGCGGCACCGGGCAGCACGAACATGCCGACGCCGCGCCGCACCTCGACATAGCCGTCGTCCTGAAACCCCTGATACGCCTTGGCGACGGTCAGCGGGTTGGCGCCGTGTTCGGCCGCGAAGGCACGGACGGAGGGCAACTGGTCCCCCGCGCGGTACACGCCGCGCAGGATGCCGGCCGCGATCGCGCCGCGCAGGCGGAGATAGACCGGGCTGTCCTCGTTGCTCAACGCTGTCATGCTCTGGTAGTACACCATCGGTCGCGGATGTCGACTCACCAGTGCGTCACGATGCGATCGATTGCGGGACGCGGACGTTCGTCCAGCGGGCGCGACGGCGTGCCGATGAAGACGAAGCCGACGATCCGTTCCGGCGCGGCGCCGAACGCCCCCAGCACCGTCTCGCTGAACGCCGCCCAGCCGGTCAGCCATCCCGCCGCATAGCCCGCGGCATGCGCGGCATGGAGCAGGTTCATGCACGCCGCCCCCGCCGACAATTCCTGTTCCCATACCGGGATCGGACTGTCCGGGCGCGGACTGGACAGCACCACGACCAGGGTCGGCGCCTGATGCGCGAACTGTTCCAGCCCGGCGATCTCCGCCGCCGATGCGCCCGGCTTCTCCGCCCGGCACGCCTCGGTCAGCAGCGTGGCGAGCGCCGCGCGCCGTTCGGGCGCCACCACCACGAACCGCCACGGCGCGATCTTGCCGTGATCCGGGGTCCGCGCCGCGATCGTCAGCATCCCCGTCAGCTCGTCGGCATCCGGTCCCGGCGCGATCAGGTCGCGCGGCTTGCCGGAGCGGCGGGTGGCGAGGAAGGCGGCGGGGGTGGAGCGGTCGTTCAGCATCCCCGCCCACATGGCGATGCCCGCGCAACTTTACACCCGCCCCGATGCCGCTAGGGTCGCCTCCAAGATACGCGGAGAGCATGAGACATATGGCGACAGTGATGCAGGGCGGCGGGGTGCCGCCCCATGCGAAGACGTTCCTGGGGCATCCGCGCGGCCTGTACCTGCTGTTCTTCGCCGAGTTGTGGGAGCGCTTTTCCTATTACGGGATGCGCGCCATCCTGGTGTTCTACCTGACCAAGCACCTGCTGTTCACCGAACAGCCCGC